>Ga0209643_1000073_pt1 | contig 262631 bp, 256 predicted proteins | sample AutmiccBRH37_all_FD_187383 | JGI IMG/M metagenome (GOLD analysis project Ga0209643, IMG submission 187383) | Deep subsurface microbial communities from Mt. Terri, Switzerland - Autotrophic microbial communities BRH/37_all (SPAdes) (version 2) | ecosystem: Environmental > Aquatic > Deep... | reverse complement strand
GGCGACAACCTGAAGTTCACGGTTGAACTGATCGCGCCGATCGCCATGGAAGACGGCCTGCGTTTCGCCATCCGCGAAGGCGGCCGCACCGTCGGCGCCGGCGTCGTGTCGAAGATCATCGAGTAACGTCTGATCCGCTCTCAGCTTTAAGGGGCGTGCGGGTCACTGCACGCCCCTTTTGCATTCTGGAGTCGGATATGAAACGCATTTTCAAGTATTTCGAGACGCGGATTGAGGCCTATCCCGCGTCTCCGCCGAGTCAGCCCCCGTCGCGGTTCTGGCCGTTTCTGTGGCATTACGCACGTCCCGTGGCCCCGTGGCTCATCGCCATGTCGGTGGCGTCGGCGGTCTTTGCCGCCGTCGAGATTATTTTGCTGGGATACCTTGGCACGCTGGTCAACCGCATGGCGGAACTGGGCCCAGAACGGTTTCTAGGCGAGGAGGCCACGCGGCTTGGCGGGATGGGTATTCTCTTGCTCGTTGTCCTGCCGTTGCTCAGCGTGATTGGCGCATTGATCATGTATCAGGCCTTGATGGGCAACTTTCCACAGCGCATCCGTTGGCAAGGGCATCGTTGGCTCTTGGGTCAGTCGATGGGCTATTTTCAGGAAGAGTTCGCCGGGCGCATCGCCACGCGGCTGATGCAGACTGCGCTTGCGGTGCGCGAGACGGTGATGAAGCTGATGGACGTGGCGGTCTATATTCTTGCCTATTTCATCGGCACGCTGGTTCTGGCGGGAACGCAGGATATTCGGCTGGCCGCGCCCTTTGCCATATGGGCGCTGTGTTATGGCGCGCTCTTGGGCCTTATCGTGCCCCGGTTGGGACATGTGGCGCAGGAGCAGGCGCATGCGCGCGCTGACATGACGGGGCGGATTGTGGACAGCTACACCAATATTGCCACGGTCAAGCTCTTTAGCCATGCCGCGCGTGAAGAGGCCTATGCCCGCGCCGGGCTGGACGGATTCCTGCAAACCGTCCACCGGCAAATGCGGCTTGTGGCGGTGCAGGACATGTCGGTCAACTTGCTCAACGCGCTTCTGACCGGGGCGGTGACGGGGTTGGGGCTCTGGCTTTGGGTGCAGGGACGCATTGATCTTGGGGCCTTGGCAGTCGCGATTCCGCTCGCCTTGCGGCTTGGGAATATGTCGCATTGGATCATGTGGGAGTTTGCCGCGCTCTTTGAGAATATCGGCACGGCGCGAGATGGTCTGGCTACCCTTGCCCTGCCACGCACGGTGCAAGACGCGCCGGATGCAAAGCCGTTGGTGGTGAGCCGGGGTGATATTCGGTTCGAAGCGGTCCGGTTTGTATATGATCGTTCTGGCATGCAGAAAGCGCCGGTGATCGACGGGCTCGATCTCACGCTCGCACCGGGCGAGAAGGTTGGGCTGGTCGGGCGTTCGGGGGCGGGGAAATCGACCCTCATCAACCTCTTGCTCCGGTTTCATGACGTGAGTTCGGGGCGTATCCTGATCGACGGGCAGGATGTGTCGGCCGTCACGCAGGACAGTCTGCGCGCGGCCATCGGGGTGGTGACACAGGATACCGCCCTTCTGCATCGCTCGGTACGCGAGAATATCGCCTATGGCCGTCCTGACTCCACCGAAACCGAGGTCATGGCCGCTGCTGAATTGGCGGAGGCGCGTGTGTTCATTGCCGGGTTGGAGGATACCAAGGGGCGGCAGGGGCTGGCGGCGCATGTCGGCGAAAGGGGTGTCAAGCTCTCGGGGGGGCAGCGTCAGCGGATCGCCATCGCGCGTGCTGCGCTCAAGGATGCACCCATCCTCGTGCTCGATGAGGCGACATCAGCGCTGGACTCTGAGGTGGAAGCGGCGATTCAGGCGCAGCTTTACCGGCTGATGCAGGGCAAGACCGTCATCGCGATCGCGCACCGCCTTTCGACGATTGCGGCGATGGATCGGTTGGTGGTGATGGACGAGGGGCGGATTGTCGAGCAAGGCACGCATGCGGCCCTGTTGTCGCAGGGGGGGCTATACGCGCGTCTCTGGGCGCGGCAATCGGGTGGTTTCCTGATGGATTGAGCGAAAGGGGCGTTATGGGTCACTCTGTCGCGCCTGCGTCAACACGCGGAGGTTTGGTTTCAAACGCAGCATGGGTGCAGGCGGTGACGTCCAGTGGTGCGGATTTTCAATAGAAATCAAGCGCTCTGGTGTATGCTGCATCTGCGAAAACGGATTGCATGCCGTTGTATTCCTTTAAGCCATTGAAATATTGACTTTATTTTCACGTCTGGCAGGCTGTACCGGCGGCGCGGGCAGGTGACTGCTGCGCGCTCTCGGCGGCACCTGTTCAGGAGGGCACGGCATGGGCGGTATACTCAAGGGAATGCGGGTGGTCGAAGGTTCGGCCTTTGTCGCGGTGCCATTGGCGGGGATGACGCTGGCACAAATGGGGGCTGAGGTGATCCGCTTTGATCGGATCGGCGGCGGGCTGGATGCAGGCCGCTGGCCGTTGGCCCCCTCGGGCCAGAGCCTCTTTTGGGCGGGGTTGAACAAGGGCAAGAAATCCATCGCCGTGGACATGAGCCGACCGGAGGGGCGAGAGTTGGTGACGCGGATCGTCACCGCTCCGGGCGAGGATGCGGGCCTCTTTCTGACCAACCTGCGGGTGCGCGGCTGGATGGATTACGAGACGCTCAAACAGCACCGCGCGGATCTGGTCATGGTCACGCTGATGGGGGATCGGCATGGCCGACCAGCGGTGGATTACACGGTCAACCCGTCGCTGGGGATCCCCGAGATGACCGGGCCGGTGGGCTGGCCCGAACCCGTGGCGCATGCGCTGCCCGCTTGGGATATCGCGGCGGGGCATTTGGTGGTGTCCTCGCTCTTGGCGGCAGAGCGCGAGCGTCTGCGACGGGGCCGGGGGCAGGAGGTAGAGCTGTCGCTCAAGGATGTGGCGGCGGCCACGATCGGGCATCTTGGGCTGATCGGGGACGCCGTGGTCAATGACAAAGAGCGTCGCAAGTCGGGCAATGCGCTCTATGGGGCCTATGGGCAGGATTTCCTCTGCGCCTGCGGGCGGCGGGTGATGGTGATTGGGCTCACCCATCGGCAATGGCGCGGGCTGGTCAAGGCCACGGACACCGAAGCGGCGATGGCCGCGCTCGCCGCGCGGAGCGGGCGCGATCTGAACGATGAGGGCAATCGTTGGCATCTGCGGCGCGAGATCACGGCTATTCTGCGGCCATGGTTCGCGGCGCGGGAATTGAGCAGCTTTGCCGAGTCATTTGATGCACCTGGCCTGACATGGTCGGTGTTTCGCACCGTGCGCGAGGCTCTGGCCGAGGATTCGGACCTGAGCGAGGACAATCCGATGTTCAAGCTCTTGATGCAGCCGGGGCTTGGTCGTTTCCCGGTGCCGGGGCATCCAGCGCGTTTTTCGGCCCATGAGCGCGTGGCGGCGCAACCCGCGCCGCAGCTTGGCGCACAGACCGAAGAGGTTTTGGGCGAAGTGGCCGGACTCAGCGATACGGAGATCGCTTGCCTCTTTGACACAGGGATCGTGCAAAGCCCACGCTACGGGGCCCGTCCAGCGGCCTGAACAGGAAATTGTGGATTTCCCACCGAATTCAGGCCGATGACGCTTGATTCCCGATCCAAGCTGGCGTAATCCGGCGCTCGGCCTTAGGGGTATAGCTCAGCTGGTAGAGCGACGGTCTCCAAAACCGTAGGTCGCGGGTTCGAACCCTGCTGCCCCTGCCAAACCTCCAGAACCTTGGATCTGTATTGGCGATTTGGGAGTAGAATCGCGCGCCGTCTGGTTCGGCTGTGATTTGGCTCATCTGGCGCAGTCGAAGCAGAATTTGGTTCGTTAAGTCTGTTTGGCGGTCTGCGCAGCTAAAGGACGAAACGAATACAGCTAAAATGCGGTTAAATTTGGACCTGCCGCCTTTTGGCCGCTAGCACGCCATTTTTCCGCCGCAATTGCGCCGCATGCTGACCACTTATCGGCTTCGAGGTCCGGGGGGACTGAAGCCGATCTGCGTGGGGGCGCGGAAGAAACAGGGGAATAGCTGCTATGGAAACGCATTTACCGCGGGTTCAAGACCCGAAGATGTATTTTTCACATCACAACACTGAATTTGAGGGACGGGCACCGCGAGATGCCGCTTCGACGGAACAAGCTGTTGAAAATGCCATTACGACAATTCGTGAGATATTGACCGAAGAGCGCCGCAAGACGCGCCGCAATGCGCTCCCGGAACTGGCGCCGCATGTGCCGGTTGAGTATCTTGAACCGGTCAAGGCAAAGGCAACCGCTCGTCGCGTCCGTCTTTTGTCGCGGATCAAGTCGCTGCGCCCCAGATCGTTGGAGGCCAAGCCACACCAGGTCGGATGGCTCGCAGCCTTCGCGTTGGTTTGGTGGCAACCGTTGCCGGTGCTGATCGCCATGTTTATCGGATTCGTACTGGTCTTCCTAGGCTACGCCATTTTCGGGCCCGAGCGAATGACCCAGGTGCGGTCACGGCTGCTGCGGTGGCTTCCTCGTGATTTCGCTTTTCGTCCTACCATGCCCGAACTCAAGCTGCGTCGCGAACCGCAACCGGATATCTTTGAAGATCTTCCCGATCCGTTTGATCGGATCGCGTATAAGTCGCGCTGATGCAATGGGCAGGGGGTGACAGCCTTCTGCCCTTGAACTTGCGGGCCAGCCCGCGTATGTCGCGCTGAGCAATGATATCAGAGAAGACAGCGCAGATGGCACGCACGAATCCGCTTCAATTCATTCAGCAGGTCCGCTCGGAAGTGGCCAAGGTCGTGTGGCCTACCCGCCGTGAGGTGGTGCTGACTACGGTCATGGTGTTCATCATGGCGACGATTACGGCGATCTTCTTTGCGTTGGTCGATCTTGGGATCCGCAGTGGTCTCCAAGGGGTGCTGAGCCTGTTTGGCTGAACCGGCGAAAATCTTGCTCAGGCTCTTGAATTCGCAGGCAATCAGGGGTAGTTGACCCCACACTCTGAAACATGGCGCGCGGCGATTCGTGTTGCGCGCCGATTTTTGTTTTCGGTGGTGCAGGCCCAAGGGTCTGAAAGAATACGGAAATCCGGTCTTGGTATCGGTAAGAATAAAGGCGTAGGGCGACGATGGCAAAGCGGTGGTACTCGGTCAGTGTTCTCTCGAATTTTGAGAAGAAGATTGCCGAGCAGATCAGACAATCTGTCGTCGAGAACGGCCTTGAGGATGAAATCGATGAGGTTCTGGTCCCCACCGAAGAGGTGATCGAAATCCGTCGTGGCAAAAAGGTAACGGCCGAGCGTCGGTTTATGCCCGGTTATGTGCTCGTGCATATGGAAATGTCGGATCGTGGCTATCACCTGATCAGCTCGATCAACCGTGTGACGGGATTTCTGGGGCCGCAGGGCCGCCCGATGCCGATGCGCGATGCGGAAGTGAACGCGATTCTCAACCGTGTGCAGGAGGGTGAAGAGAGCCCGCGCACCCTGATCCACTTTGAGATTGGCGAGAAGGTCAAGGTCAACGACGGTCCGTTCGAAGACTTTGATGGCATGGTCGAGGAAGTTGATGAGGATAATCAGCGCCTCAAGGTATCAGTGTCGATCTTTGGTCGGGAAACCCCGGTCGAGCTGGAATTCACTCAGGTCACGAAGCAGATGTGATCCGGGTTGCCCGGTCGCGCCTGAGGGCGAGCCGGGCAGGAGCCGTGGGAGGCGAGGTGGCCGCGGCCACCGGACCGCACCACACAACAAGAGAGCCAGAGGGGGGCGCCCCAATGGTGTTGGACCAAAAGGAGAGGCCATATGGCCAAGAAACTTATCGGGACGCTCAAGCTTCAGGTGAAAGCCGGGCAAGCCAACCCCAGCCCGCCCGTCGGCCCTGCTTTGGGTCAGCGCGGCATCAACATCATGGAATTCTGCAAGGCGTTCAACGCCAAGACTGCAGATCTTGAACCGGGTGCCCCGTGCCCGACCGTGATTTCCTATTATCAGGACAAGTCCTTTGAATTGGCAATCAAGACGCCGCCGGCGTCTTATTACCTGAAGAAGGCTGCCAAGCTTCAGTCCGGGTCCAAGACCCCCGGTCGTGCCACTGCTGGCAATGTGACCATCGCGCAGGTGCGTGAGATCGCAGAAGCCAAGTGGAAAGACCTGAACGCGAACGATATCGACGCCGCCATGCAGATCATTCTGGGCAGCGCGCGTTCCATGGGCATCGAGGTGAAATAAGATGGCAAAGCTTGGAAAACGGACCCGCGCCCTGCGTGAAACTTTTGAGGGCAAGGACAATCTCAGCGTTGAAGATGCGATTTCGCTGATCAAGGGCTGTGCGACTGCGAAATTCGATGAAACTGTCGAGATTTCGATGAACCTCGGGGTTGACCCGCGTCACGCGGATCAGATGGTCCGTGGTGTCGTCGGCCTGCCCAATGGCACCGGTAAGACCGTGCGCGTCGCCGTTTTTGCGCGTGGCGCAAAGGCTGACGAAGCGCTGGCCGCCGGAGCCGATATCGTCGGTGCCGAAGATCTGATGGAAACCGTGCAGAGCGGCAAAATCGAGTTTGATCGCTGCATTGCGACACCGGACATGATGCCCGTCGTGGGCCGTTTGGGCAAGGTTCTTGGCCCACGTAACCTGATGCCCAACCCCAAGGTCGGAACAGTGACCATGGATGTGGCGCAGGCGGTCAAGGATGCCAAGGGCGGTCAGGTTCAGTTCAAGGCTGAAAAAGCCGGTGTCGTTCACGCTGGTATTGGCAAGGCGTCGTTTGACGCGGTCAAACTGGTGGAGAATGTGCGCGCCTTTGTGTCTGCCGTTCAACGTGCCCGACCGACCGGTGCCAAAGGCACATATGTCAAGAAGATTTCGCTTTCGTCCACCATGGGCGCAGGGATCACCGTCGACATCAATAGCGCTGTCGTCGAATAAGAATTTGCGTCCGGATCTCTTGATCCGGGGGCGAACGGCAGGGCTGCACGTTAGCCCTGTCCTGTCCGAGACGGAGGGTTCAGGCATTTGCCTGAATAAATCCTTCCTGAGATGGGGAACGAGATGAGATTTCCAGCCGGGGCATTTGCTCTCGGGTGATCTTGGCCTCGGGACCCGTGTTTTGGACCCGAACGCCGATCCTTCGGGAGAGGCAAAAACTGAGCCGGGGGGAGACCCCCAAATTTGGAGTGAAACTGTGGATAGAGCCCAGAAAGAGAAAGTGGTCGAGGAACTCGGCCAGATCTTTGAAAGCTCTGGCGTTGTAGTGGTCGCCCACTACGCGGGTCTTACAGTTGCCGAAATGCAGGATCTGCGTGCCCGCGCCCGTGCGGCAGAGGCATCAGTTCGTGTAGCCAAGAACAAGCTCGCCAAGATCGCCCTTGAGGGCAAGCCGTGCGCAAGCATTGCAAACTACCTCACGGGCATGACCGTGCTTACCTATTCCGAAGACCCTGTGGCAGCTGCCAAAGTGTCTGAGGACTTTGCCAAGGTGAACAAAAAGTTCGAAATCCTTGGTGGGGCCATGGGTGGTACGGCTCTGAACCGGGCCGGTGTTGAAGCCGTGTCGAAAATGCCTTCGCGTGACGAGCTTATTGCTTCGATCGTGGGCTGTATCGGCGCACCTGCTTCGAACATCGCCGGTGCGATTGGCGCACCTGCTTCGAATATCGCTGGCATCCTTTCGACGATCATCGAAAAGGCCGAGGCCGCGTAAGGCAAACTGTAATCACCGCGTAGGGGTTTACTTCCCGACGTTGGAACACATCTAGAGAACGGAAAGAGTCAAAAAATGGCTGATCTGAAGAAACTGGCAGAAGAGATCGTTGGTCTGACGCTTCTCGAAGCACAAGAACTGAAAACCATCCTCAAGGACGAGTATGGCATTGAGCCCGCAGCCGGTGGCGCGGTCATGATGGCTGGCCCGGCGGGCGATGCAGGCGGATCGGATGCTGAAGAGCAAACCGAATTCGACGTCATCCTGAAGTCGGCTGGTGCATCCAAGATCAACGTGATCAAGGAAGTGCGCGCCATTACCGGTCTGGGCCTGAAAGAAGCCAAAGACCTGGTCGATGCCGGCGGCAAAGCTGTCAAAGAGCAAGTGTCCAAGGACGAAGCAGACGACATCAAAGCCAAGCTCGAAGCAGCTGGCGCAGAAGTCGAAATCAAGTAATCCGTGCCGGGGCAACCCGGACAGGATTTTGCGGCTGGATCCGGGGTTTCCCGGTTCCGGCCAAACCTGTCTCAGAGAGACCCTGCAACAGTCGGGGGTTTTCTAAGGCGAGGTTTATACGATCGGGAGGCCGTCATTGGGACGATGGCCATGAATGGATCAAACCCAGCCGTCTCGGATGGACGCGGTGCTGAGCCCCAACAGCACGCGCGACCGGTGAGAAATGAAAGGTGACATCGACCATGGCTCAAAGCTATCTTGGCCAGAAACGTTTGCGCAAATATTATGGCAAAATCCGCGAAGTGTTGGAGATGCCGAACCTCATCGAGGTGCAGAAATCCTCGTATGACCTGTTCCTGAAATCCGGTGATAAGCCCCAACCGCAGGACGGTGAGGGGATCAAAGGCGTGTTCCAATCAGTCTTTCCGATCAAGGATTTCAACGAGACCAGCGTGCTGGAATTCGTCAGCTACGAGCTTGAAAAGCCGAAGTACGACGTTGAGGAATGCATGCAGCGCGACATGACCTATGCCGCGCCTCTCAAGGTCAAGCTGCGTCTGATCGTGTTTGATATTGACGAGGATACCGGCGCGAAATCTGTCAAAGACATCAAGGAGCAAGACGTGTTCATGGGCGACATGCCCCTGATGACACCGAATGGCACCTTTGTCGTGAACGGCACAGAGCGGGTGATCGTATCCCAGATGCACCGCAGCCCCGGCGTGTTCTTTGACCACGACAAGGGCAAGACCCACTCTTCGGGCAAACTGCTCTTTACCTGCCGGATCATTCCCTATCGCGGCTCTTGGCTCGATTTCGAATTCGACGCCAAGGATATTGTGTTCGCGCGGATCGACCGCCGTCGCAAACTGCCGGTGACGACGCTGCTCTACTCGCTTGGTCTGGATCAAGAAGGCATCATGAATGCCTATTATGATACGGTCGATTTCAAGCTGAAAAAGAAGAAGGGTTGGGTCACCAAATTCTTCCCTGAGCGGGTTCGTGGCACCCGTCCGACCTATGATCTGATCGACGCCAAGACCGGCGAAGTGATTTTCGAAGCGAGCAAGAAAATCACCCCGCGTGCCGTCAAGCAGTTGATTGATGAGGGCACGGTTTCGGAATTGCTGGTTCCGTTCGAGCATATTGTCGGCAAATTCGTGGCGCGTGACATCATCGACGAGGAAACCGGCGCGATCTATGTCGAGGCGGGTGACGAGCTGACGCTGGAATATGACAAGGCTGGCGAGATTTCTGGCGGTACGCTGCAGGATCTTCTGGATGCCGGGATCACCGACATTCCGGTGCTGGATATTGATGGTATCAACGTGGGTGCCTATATCCGCAACACCATGGCAGCGGACAAGAACATGAACCGCGAAAGCGCGCTCATGGACATCTACCGCGTCATGCGCCCGGGCGAGCCCCCCACCGAAGAGGCGTCGGCGGCTCTGTTCGACACGCTGTTCTTTGACTCGGAGCGTTATGATCTCTCGGCCGTTGGCCGGGTCAAGATGAACATGCGTCTGAACCTCAACAAACCTGACACGCAGCGCACGTTGGACCGCGACGATATCGTGGCCTGCATCAAGGCTCTGGTTGAGCTGCGCGATGGCAAGGGTGACATTGATGACATCGATCACCTCGGCAATCGCCGGGTGCGTTCGGTTGGCGAATTGATGGAGAACCAGTATCGTGTGGGTCTGTTGCGGATGGAACGCGCGATCAAAGAGCGCATGTCCTCGGTCGAGATCGACACGGTGATGCCGCAGGATCTGATCAACGCCAAGCCAGCCGCTGCCGCTGTGCGTGAATTCTTTGGCTCCTCGCAGCTGTCGCAGTTCATGGACCAGACCAACCCGCTGTCGGAAGTCACCCACAAGCGCCGTCTTTCGGCGCTCGGGCCGGGCGGTCTGACACGCGAGCGCGCGGGCTTTGAGGTGCGCGACGTGCACCCGACCCACTACGGTCGCATGTGCCCGATTGAGACGCCGGAAGGGCCGAACATCGGTCTGATCAACAGCCTCGCCACTTTTGCGCGGGTTAACAAGTATGGCTTTATCGAAACACCCTACCGCAAGGTGATCGACGGTCAGGTGACGGACGAAGTGCAATATATGTCCGCCACCGAGGAAATGCGTCACACCGTGGCACAGGCCAACGCCAACCTCGACGAGGGTGGACGGTTCGTCAACGATCTGGTCTCGACCCGTCAGTCGGGCGAATACATGCTCGCGCCGCGCGAGAGCGTGGACCTGATCGACGTTAGTCCCAAGCAGCTTGTGTCGGTTGCGGCCTCGCTCATTCCCTTTCTTGAGAATGACGACGCGAACCGTGCATTGATGGGGTCGAACATGCAGCGTCAGGCGGTGCCGACGCTGCGCGCCGAGGCTCCGCTTGTGGGAACCGGGATCGAGGGCGTCGTGGCCCGCGACTCGGGTGCTGCGATTATGGCCAAACGTGCCGGTGTGATCGACCAAGTCGATGCGCAGCGGATCGTGGTTCGCGCCACAGAGGATCTTCAGATTGGGGATCCAGGCGTCGATATCTACCGCATGCGCAAGTTCCAGCGCTCGAACCAGAATAGCTGCATCAATCAGCAACCGCTGGTCAAAGTGGGTGATACCGTGCTCAAGGGCGAGGTCATCGCCGATGGTCCCTGTACCGATATGGGCGAACTGGCGCTTGGCAAGAACGTGATCACGGCCTTCATGCCGTGGAACGGCTATAACTACGAAGACTCGATCCTGATCTCCGAGCGCATCGTACGCGATGACGTCTTTACCTCGATCCATATCGAGGAATTCGAAGTTGCCGCCCGCGATACCAAGCTGGGGCCGGAAGAGATCACGCGCGATATCCCGAACGTCGGTGAGGAAGCTCTGCGCAACCTCGACGAGGCGGGCATCGTTTACATCGGCGCAGACGTCGAGCCGGGCGATATCCTTGTGGGCAAGATCACCCCCAAGGGCGAAAGCCCGATGACGCCGGAGGAAAAGCTCCTCCGCGCCATCTTTGGCGAGAAGGCCAGCGACGTGCGCGACACCTCGTTGCGCGTCAAGCCGGGTGACTATGGCACGGTGGTCGAAGTGCGTGTGTTCAACCGCCATGGTGTGGAAAAGGACGAGCGCGCGCTTCAGATCGAGCGGGAAGAGGTCGAGCGTCTGGCGCGCGACCGTGACGACGAGTTGGCGATCTTGGATCGCAACATCTACGCTCGTCTGCGCACTCTCATCCTCGGCAAGATGGCCGTTAAAGGGCCCAAGGGCGTCAAGGCCAACTCTGACATCACCGAAGAGTTGCTCTCGACCCTGACCAAAGGCCAATGGTGGCAGCTTGCCCTCAAGGACGAGGCCGACGCCAAGATCGTCGAAGCGCTGCATGATCAGTACGAGGCGCAGAAGCGCACGCTGGATGCACGGTTCGAGGATAAGGTCGAGAAGGTGCGCCGTGGCGACGATCTGCCGCCGGGCGTCATGAAGATGGTCAAGGTCTTTATCGCGGTCAAGCGCAAGCTCCAGCCGGGTGACAAGATGGCGGGTCGTCACGGCAACAAGGGTGTGGTCTCCAAGGTGATCCCGATCGAGGACATGCCATTCCTCGCGGACGGCACGCCGGTCGATATCTGTCTCAATCCTTTGGGCGTGCCGTCGCGTATGAACGTGGGGCAAATCCTCGAGACGCATATGGGCTGGGCTGCACGCTCTCTTGGTCTCAAGATCGACGAAGCGCTGCAGGAATATCGCCGTTCTGGCGATCTGACTCCTGTGCGTGAGGCGATGCGCATTGCGTATGGCGATGATGTCTATGCCGAAGGGATCGAGGGCATGGATGAGACCACGCTGGTCGAGTCTGCCAGCACCGTCACCAACGGTGTGCCGATTGCCACCCCGGTGTTTGACGGGGCGAAAGAGGCCGATGTCAACGACGCGCTGCGGCGTGCCGGGTTTGACACGAGCGGTCAGTCGGTGCTCTTTGACGGGCGCTCGGGCGAACAATTCTCGCGTCCTGTGACAGTGGGCATCAAGTATCTGCTCAAACTGCATCACCTTGTCGATGACAAGATCCACGCGCGCTCGACCGGGCCGTACAGCCTTGTCACGCAGCAGCCTCTGGGCGGTAAAGCCCAGTTCGGCGGCCAGCGGTTCGGGGAAATGGAGGTCTGGGCACTTGAGGCCTATGGTGCCGCCTACACCCTGCAAGAGATGCTGACGGTCAAGTCGGATGACGTGGCGGGCCGGACTAAGGTCTATGAGAGCATCGTCAAAGGCGAGGACAATTTCGAGGCCGGTATCCCGGAATCGTTCAACGTGCTCGTCAAAGAGGTCCGAGGCCTTGGCCTCAACATGGAACTCCTGGATGCGGAGGAAGATGAGTAAGCGCCGCGCACCGGACCCTTTCACAGGGTCCGGTCCGTTTTCTCGTCAAGAGAACGGCGTTTCACCGCCTTCCACCGCCAGTCTTTAAGGATTTGAAAATGAACCAGGAACTGACAAACAACCCGTTCAACCCTGTGGCCCCGGCCAAGGTGTTCGACGAAATCAAGGTCAGCCTTGCCAGCCCCGAGCGTATCCTCAGCTGGTCCTATGGCGAGATCAAGAAGCCAGAAACCATCAACTATCGCACGTTCAAGCCCGAGCGTGACGGTCTGTTCTGTGCGCGGATCTTTGGCCCGATCAAGGATTACGAATGCCTCTGCGGCAAATACAAGCGCATGAAGTATCGCGGCGTTGTCTGCGAGAAATGCGGTGTCGAGGTGACGCTGCAAAAGGTCCGGCGCGAGCGTATGGGCCATATCGAATTGGCCGCACCCTGCGCCCATATCTGGTTCCTGAAATCGCTGCCCTCGCGCATCGGTCTCATGCTGGATATGACGCTGCGCGATCTGGAGCGTGTGCTCTATTTCGAGAACTACGTCGTCATCGAACCCGGTCTGACCGATCTGACCTATGGCCAGATGCTGACCGAAGAAGAGTTCATGGATGCGCAGGATGCCTATGGCATGGACGCCTTTACCGCCAATATCGGCGCTGAAGCGATCCGCGAGATGCTCCAGAACATCGACCTTGAGAATGAGGCGGAGCAACTGCGCGCCGATCTCAAGGAAGCCACCGGCGAGCTGAAGCCCAAGAAGATCATCAAGCGCCTCAAGGTGGTTGAGTCCTTTATCGAATCCGGCAACCGCCCGGAATGGATGGTAATGACGGTGATTCCGGTCATTCCGCCAGAACTGCGCCCGCTGGTGCCGCTGGACGGGGGCCGTTTTGCCACCTCGGATCTCAACGACCTCTATCGTCGCGTCATCAACCGCAACAACCGTCTCAAGCGGCTGATCGAGCTGCGCGCGCCCGATATCATCGTGCGTAACGAAAAGCGGATGTTGCAGGAATCGGTCGACGCGCTGTTTGACAACGGTCGTCGTGGCCGGGTCATCACCGGGGCCAACAAGCGTCCGCTGAAATCGCTCTCGGACATGCTCAAGGGCAAGCAGGGCCGCTTCCGCCAGAACCTTTTGGGCAAGCGGGTCGACTTCTCGGGTCGTTCGGTCATTGTGACCGGTCCGGAGCTCAAACTGCATCAGTGCGGTCTACCCAAGAAGATGGCGCTCGAGCTGTTCAAGCCGTTCATCTACTCGCGGCTTGAGGCTAAGGGCCTCTCTTCGACGGTCAAACAGGCCAAGAAACTGGTAGAGAAAGAGCGTCCCGAGGTTTGGGACATTCTGGATGAGGTCATCCGCGAACATCCCGTGATGCTCAACCGGGCACCGACCTTGCACCGCTTGGGCATTCAGGCGTTCGAGCCGGTGCTGATCGAGGGCAAGGCGATCCAGCTGCATCCGCTGGTCTGTTCGGCCTTCAACGCCGACTTTGACGGCGACCAGATGGCCGTACACGTTCCGCTGAGCCTTGAGGCCCAGTTGGAAGCGCGTGTGTTGATGATGTCCACCAACAACGTCCTGTCGCCCGCCAACGGCGCGCCGATCATCGTTCCGTCGCAGGACATGATCCTTGGCCTCTATTACGTCACGCTGCAGCGGGACGGTATGAAGGGTGAAGACATGGTGTTCTCGTCCTTGGGCGAGGTGCAGCATGCGCTCGACGCAGGCGAAGTCCATCTGCATGCCAAGGTCACCGTCCGGGTTCCTCAGATCGACGAGCATGGCAACGAGGTCATGGTGCGGGTCGTCACCACACCGGGCCGCGCCCGTCTGGGCGCTCTTCTGCCGCAGAACGCCAAGGCACCTTTCAGTCTGGTCAACCGTCTCCTGCGCAAGAAGGAAGTGCAGCAGGTGATCGACACGGTCTATCGCTATTGCGGTCAGAAAGAGAGCGTCATTTTCTGCGACCAGATCATGACCCTCGGCTTCCGTGAGGCGTTCAAGGCCGGGATTTCCTTTGGCAAGGACGACATGGTCATTCCCGACAGCAAGTGGCCCATCGTCGAAGAAACGCGCGGTCAGGTCAAAGGCTTTGAACAGCAGTACATGGACGGCCTGATCACCCAAGGTGAGAAGTACAACAAGGTCGTTGATGCCTGGTCAAAGTGTAATGATCAGGTCACCGAAGCGATGATGACGACCATCTCGGCGGAAGTGCGCGACGAGAATGGTGCCGTGCGCGAACCCAACAGCGTCTACATGATGGCGCATTCGGGCGCGCGGGGCTCGGTCACGCAGATGAAACAGCTGGGCGGCATGCGCGGCCTGATGGCCAAGCCGAACGGCGACATCATCGAGACGCCGATCATCTCGAACTTCAAGGAAGGTCTGACCGTTCTTGAATACTTCAACTCGACCCACGGCGCCCGCAAGGGTCTGTCGGATACCGCTCTGAAAACCGCGAACTCGGGGTATCTGACCCGGCGTCTCGTGGATGTGGCGCAGGATTGCATCGTACGCGAGCATGATTGCGGCACCGAGCGTGCGGTCACGGTCGAGGCTGCGGTGAATGATGGTGAAGTCGTCGCATCGCTGGCAGAGCGTTGTCTTGGTCGCGTCGCGGCCGAGGATATCGTTGATCCGATCAGCGATGCAGTGTTGATCGCGCGTGGCCAGTTGATTGACGAGCGTATGGCGGATTCGCTGGAAGAAGCGGCTGTGCAGACTGTGCGTCTGCGTTCGCCGCTGACCTGTGAGGCCGAAGATGGCGTCTGCGCGATGTGCTATGGTCGCGATCTTGCGCGCGGCACCATGGTCAACATCGGCGAAGCGGTCGGTATCATCGCCGCCCAGTCGATTGGTGAGCCAGGCACTCAGCTCACGATGCGGACCTTCCACATCGGTGGCGTGGCGCAGGGTGGGCAGCAGTCCTTCCTCGAGGCGAGCCAAGAGGGCACGGTCACCTATGATCAGCCGCAGACTCTGGAGAATTCCAACGGAGAGACCCTTGTCATGGGCCGGAACATGAAGCTCCGGATCATTGGCGACAAGGGGGTTGAACTGGCCAGCCACAAGGTCGGCTATGGCACCAAGCTCTTCGTCAAGGAGGGGGGCAAGGTTACGCGCGGGCAGAAACTGTTCGAGTGGGATCCCTACACCTTGCCAATCCTGGCCGAGAAATCGGGTACTGCAAAGTTTGTGGACCTGACCTCGGGTGTTTCGGTCAAGGACGTGACCGACGATGCCACCGGCATGACCCAGAAGATCGTGACCGACTGGCGTGCGGCACCGCGCGGCAACGAGCTCAAGCCTGAGGTCTTCATCGTGGGCGAGGACGGCGAGCCGATGCGCAACGATGCGGGCAATCCGGTGACCTACCCGATGTCGGTGGACGCGATTCTGTCGATCGAAGAAGGTCAGCAGGTGCAAGCCGGTGACGTGATCGCGCGCATCCCGCGCGAGGGTGGCAAGACCAAGGACATCACCGGTGGTCTGCCGCGTGTGGCCGAACTCTTTGAGGCGCGCCGCCCCAAGGATCACGCCATCATCGCGGAAATCGACGGGTATGTCCGCTATGGGCGCGACTACAAGAACAAGCGCCGTATCACGATCGAACCCACCGACGAGAGCCTCGAACCTGTGGAATACATGGTGCCGAAGGGCAAGCATATCCCTGTGCAGGAAGGCGATTACGTCCAGAAGGGCGATTATATCATGGACGGCAATCCGGCGCCGCATGACATTCTCGCCATCATGGGCGTCGAAGCGCTTGCCAACTACATGATCGACGAGGTGCAGGAGGTCTACCGCCTGCAGGGCGTGAAGATCAACGACAAGCACATTGAAGTCATCGTGCGTCAGATGCTCCAGAAGTGGGAAATTCAGGACTCGGGCGATACCACGTTGCTCAAGGGTGAGCATGTCGACAAGATCGAGTTCGACGAAGCCAACGCCAAGGCTGAGGCCAAGGGCGGACGTCCGGCAACGGGCGAGCCGATCCTCTTGGGTATCACCAAAGCGTCGTTGCAGACTCGCTCGTTCATCTCGGCGGCGTCTTTCCAGGAAACCACCCGCGTGCTCACCGAAGCCTCTGTTCAGGGCAAGCGTGACAAGCTGGTCGGTCTCAAGGAGAACGTCATCGTTGGTCGTCTGATCCCGGCGGGTACGGGCGGAGCGACGCAGGATATGCGCCGCATCGCTCTGGCTCGCGACAGCATCGTGATCGAGGCCCGTCAGGAAGAGGCGGCAGCCGCCGCTGCTCTGGCCGCGCCCGTGATCGAGAATGACGTGGTTGGTGGGGACGAGTTCGACAATCTCGTCGAGACCCCCGAAAGCCGCGATCAATAAGGATCGCAGATAAGATGAGGAAAAGCCCGGCCTTTTGGCCGGGCTTTTTCGTGGTGAGGTCCGGTTTCAGGGAATGAAAACAGGACGAACTCCCTTCAAGATTTCGCTGCCTGCGTGGTTGAAACGCGCAACTCGGCAAGCGGAATATGGCAGCGGATCACATGCCCATCTCCAGCCTCTTGCGCAGGCGGTGTGTCGGTCTCGCAAAGCGTTCCGCGTTTGACCGGACAACGTCGCTGGAATGGACAGCCGCGGGCGGGCGGCGAGAGGTCTGCGAAATCCTCTGCCAAGAGGGTTGGCGTGTGATCGGGATCAGGCTCCAGCACCGCGCCCAATAGCGCCTCTGTATAGGGATGTGAGGGAGGTGCATAGACTGCCGCTGCGGGTCCAATTTCGCAGAGCCGTCCCTGATAGAGGACGGCGACCCGGTCTGACAATGCGCGCACGACCGTCAAGTCATGGCTGACAAAGATGAAAGCGGTGCCATGCAATCCTTTAAGATCGTTGAGCAATTCCAGAACTGCCGCTTGCACGGAGACGTCGAGCGCGGATGTGATCTCGTCGCACAGGACGATTTCCGGCCCGGCGGCAAAGGCGCGTGCCACAGCCACGCGCTGTTTCTCACCACCGGAAAGCTGCCCCGGTCGGCGGTCGAGATAATGTGACCCCAACCGAACTGTGTCGAGCAACTCGGTAGCACGGTCCCGCAGGGCGCGCTCTCTGAGTCCAAAATAGAGGCGTAGAGGTTGGGCGAGTATCTCGACTACTGACTGGCGTGGGTTGAGACTGTCGTCCGGGTTCTGGAAGATCATCTGGATGCGGCGTAGGTGATCCGGGCGGCGCTGTTCAACGGTCGGGCTGAGGTTTGTGCCATCGCCGAGAGTGATGCGCCCCTTGGCAGGAGGCAGCAGGCCCGCGATTGCCTTGAGAATAGTGGATTTCCCGCTTCCGGATTCCCCGACAAGCCCCAAAGTCTCGCCGCGTGTCAGGTCCAGAGTGATGCCATCGACGGTGGAAGGGGGGCGCGGCGCGCCTCTGAGTGCGGCCAGGATACCGGGTTGGTCATAGCGGACTGCCACCTCGTCAAGTCGCAGCGCAGATGGGCTATCGGCCGCGCAACAGCTGAGCACTGCTCCAACGCCGCCTAGATCAAGCTCCGCCACCTGCATCGGGTAAAGACAGCGGGTCATCTGTCGGGCCATGCCCGCGATCATTGGTGGGTGCGTAGTGGTGCAATCCTTGGTCGCCATTCCGCAACGCGGCGCAAAGGCACATCCGTCACGGGGGCTGTCTGGACCCGGCGGTCGCCCTTCAAGAGCGCGGGGCAGGGTGCGGTCGCCCAGCCGTGGGATTGACGCCAAAAGTCCGCGCGCATAGGGGTGACCGGGATGTCTGAGCACCTCGCGCGTGGGCCCCGACAGGACGGTTTCCCCGGCATAAAGCACCTGCACCCGGTCGCAGACCCGCGCGATAACCCCAAGGTCGTGGCTGACATAGACCATGGCCATGTTGCGTGAAGCAGCTAATTCTCTCAGCAATTCAAGGATATGTGCCTGTGTGGTGACGTCGAGGCCCGTGGTGGGCTCATCCAGCATTAGCGCATCTGGCTCACCGGCGAGGGCCATGGCTATGGCCACGCGCTGTTGCTGACCGCCAGATAATTCATGCGGATAGCGGTGCAGAATTGCTTTGGGGTCTGGCAGCCGGACTTGAGTCAACAGATCAATGGCGCGCTCGGCATGAGAACTTGTCGGCATGGAGCAGTGCAGCCGCAATGCCTCGTGAATCTGTTGCCCGATGCGTAGGGTCGGGGTCAAGGCTTGGCCTGAGTTTTGAGGAATGAGGCCAAGCTGACCGCCCCGAATCTTGGACAAGTCGTGAGATGTACGAGCGAACATATCCGCCCCGTCATAGATCACCTCACCTGAAATTTTCTGCAGCCCGTGTTTGAGATAGCCCATGGCTGCAAGGGCCAAAGTGCTTTTGCCCGAGCCGCTTTCGCCGACGATGCCAATACTTTCGCCGCGGCAAACGGTCAGATCGACGTCATGTAAGACCGGAAGGAGCGCCCCGGAGCGGCCCCGGAACCCGATACAAAGTTTGCGAATGTCGATCAGGGGGGGGCTGGCCATGTCACACCACCGCCTTGCGGCTCTGATCGAGGCCAAGAGTTTTCGCAAGAGCGTCTGCGGTCAGGTTGATGCCAATGATCAGGCTGGAGAGGGCCACAACTGGTGCGATTACGCCCCACGGGGCCAACGACATATAGACTCGCGCGTCCGAAACCATCAGCCCCCAGTCGGGGCGTGGAGGGGCGACCCCAAAGCCGAGAAACGACAGGGCGGAGAAGCCCAGGAGCATCCAAGACCACCGCATCGCGCCTTCAACCAGCAGAGCATCGGCCACATTGGGCAAAAGTTCGCGGCGCACGATGTCTAAACGTCGATGTCCACGCGCGCGGGCGGCAGAAATGAAATCGCGGGCCACCACCTCATGCGCGGCGGCGCGGGCGACGCGGATCACGGGTATTCCAAAGAAAAACGCCAATGTAGGCATTAAGACCTCGCCGCCGCTGCCAAAAACGGTGATGAGCACCAAGAGGGGCAAGATGCCGGGCAGGGCGAGGAAGGCATCGACGAGGCGCATGGCGACCTCGTCTGTCCAGCCACCGCGCAGGCCGAGGTAGACGCCCAGAAGACCGCCCCAGATCATGGCGATCGGGGTGGCGATGCCGGTGACCAAGAGAGCCTCGCGACCGCCCAAGAGCATGCGGGTCAGAACATCGCGGCCGAGATGATCTGTGCCCAGCCAATGCTCGGAGGAGGGGCCAGAAAGGGTCTGAAGCGCGTTCATCTCTTTGTAATCAAAGGGAACTATCCAAGGGCTGATGCACGCTAATAGAAGGTGACAGACGACCAGCGTCAGCCCGATTGCCCCGGACGGGCGCGCAATCATGTTGCGCAAGATGGCGGCAGTTCGGGTCATCCCTGCCTCATGCGGTGGCTGCGCAGGCGGGGGTTGAGGGCGAGGCTGAGGATGTCGGCGATGAGGTTGATGGCGACGTAGGTCGCGGCTACGATCATGGTGATTGCCTGCACGACAGGCAGGTCGCGGCCCGAAATGGCATCCACCAACAACCGGCCAAGCCCCGGATAATTAAAGACAACTTCGACTACGACCACCCCACCCAAGAGCCAAGCAACGGTCAGGGCGATGATGTTGATGGCGGGCAGGAGGGCGTTGGGAAGGGCATGACGAAAGACGATTTGCCAGTAGGGAACGCCTTTGAGGGTGGCCATTTGAACATAGTCGCTGGCCATGGCGTCGATCACCGACGAGCGCACCATGCGCATGATATGGGCCACCATGAGCATCGTCAAAACCACCGCCGCGAGGATGAATTCAGGAAAGAATTCAAGGGGTTGCGCGTCAGCAGGGGTCAGGACAATAGCCGGAACCCATCCCAGCCAGATGGCGAAGATCAGGATCAAAAGGGTGGCGGCGACGAATTCGGGGATGGTCATTGCAAAGATCGCACCGGTGGAAAAAAGCAGGTCTATCCACGTGTCACGGCGCAGCCCGGCGACCGTTCCAAGAAAAATAGACAAGGGAATTCCGACACTTAGCGCCCCTGTGGCCAAGAGAAAGGAGTTGCGAACGCGGTAGCCGACGAGGTCGGTGATGCTATCCTTACCATTGGCGGACAGACCGAAGTCACCCTGTAGGGCGGAGCCGGCCCAAGACAGGTAGCGGCTGAGGGCGGGACTGTTTAACCCCATGATTTCACGGCATTTTTCCAGAGCTTCGCCGTGGGCGTCGCGTTCGAGAATGGCGGTGCAGGCGTCGCCGGGCAAGGCCTCGACGCCGAGAAAGATGATCACCGAGACGAGCCAAACTGTGACAAGTCCAAGCGCCAACCGCTTGAAAATCATAGAAAACATCTGTCCTGTTCCCCTGAAACAGGTCACGGTCCCCTGCCTGTGCCTGAGCGCAGCCTAGACCAGCGCCTGTGCCTGCGTCGAGTGTTTCTTGGGCTTGGGCGGTGTACATCCTGTGCCTTTTGTACACGGGTTATGTACACAGGATCGGATGGGCTGGAATTTCCGTGGTTTTGCGGGTGCAGAGCATGGATCGAGGCGTTTGGACCGGCCTGTCACATTTTCGCGTATGGGCTGTGAAGGGGAATTGAACGGGCGGAGATCGCGGGATTCCCATCGTTGGGATACCGAGTTAGACGCCGAGGTATTGATCGGTGATCTCTGGGGTCAGGTCGGTAAAACCGCCCAGCCAGACGGTGCGCCCCTTTTCAAGGATCACGGCGCTGTCGGCGACGCGCCCGAGTTCGCGGATGGATTTGTCGATCACCAAAAGCGCCATGCCGGTTTCGGATTTGAGCCGGGCCAAGGCGGTCCAGATTTCCTGTCGCACCACCGGGGCCAGCCCTTCGGTCGCCTCGTCGAGGATGAGGAGGCGGGGGTTGGTCATGAGTGCCCGGCCAATCGCCAGCATCTGCTGTTCGCCGCCTGAGAGGGAGGCGGCTATTTGATCCTGACGCTCGGCGAGACGCGGAAAGAGCCGGGTGACGGCGGTCATGTCCCAAGGGCCGGGGCGGGCGGCGGCGATCAGGTTTTCGCGCACGGTGAGGCTGGCGAAGCAGCGCCGCCCCTCGGGGACAAGACCGATGCCTGCGCGGGCGGCGCGGTGGGCGGGCATACCGCTGAGGTCACGCCCGGCAAAGGTGGCGGCACCTCCGCTCTGGCGCAGGAGGCGGCAGATCACCTTGACGGTGGTGGATTTGCCCATGCCGTTGCGGCCCATCAGGGCGACAACCTCGCCTTCGCTGACAGAGAGATTGACATCAAAGAGCGCCTGACTCGCGCCGTAAGAGGCGGTGATCTGGGTGAGGGACAGAAGCGTCATGGCGCGGCCTCGTCCATGTCGTCACCGAGATAGGCGCTGCGCACCTCGGGGTCGCGGCGGATTTCGTCCACGGTGCCGGTGGCGATGATCTGGCCGTAAACCAGCACGCTGATCCGGTCTGCGAGCGCAAAGACCGCATCCATGTCATGCTCGACCAGCAGGATCGGTGCCTCGACGCGAAGGCCATTGAGGAGCGTGGTCAGCGCGCGGGTGCCATCGGCCCCAAGCCCGGCCATCGGTTCATCCATGAGGAAAGCGCGGGGGCGCAGGGTGAGGGCGATGGCGACCTCGAGTTGGCGACGTTGGCCGTGCGACAGCTCGGCACAGCGGGTGTTGCGGGCATCAAGCAGGCCAACGGTATCAAGGGCCGCTTCGGCGCGGGCGCGCAGGTCGGCATCGCGCAGCACCGGGCGCAGAAAGCGGACCACATCGCCGCGTTGGCCGAGCGCGCCAAGCACGGCGTTTTGCAGCACGGTATAGTCCATCGGCAGGGCGGAAATCTGGAATGTGCGGGCCATGCCAAGCCGCGCGCGCGCCGCCGTATCAAGGGCGGTCACGTCCTGTCCGGCAAAGAGGATGTGGCCTGCATCGGGGCGCAGCACGCCAGCGATTTGTGCGATCAGGGTGGATTTGCCCGCGCCATTGGGGCCGATCAGCGCGTGAATCTCGCCCGGCCTCAGATCGAGGCTGATGTCGCGGCTGGCGGTGAGCGCGCCAAAGCTCTTGGACAGGCCTGATATGGCGAGAATGGGGTCAGTCATGCGGCTGCCCCCGTCCGGCAAGTAGTCCAAAGAGACCGCCGCGTGCGAAAAGCACGGTGCCCAGCAGGATGGCCCCGAGGTAGATATGCCAATACTCGCTGAGCCCGCCCAAGCTATGTTCGAGCAGGATAAAGAGCGCGGCCCCCGCAACCGGGCCAAAGACGCGGCCCACCCCGCCCAGGATCACGAAGACCATGATCTCGCCCGAGGTTTGCCAGGAGAACATCACCGGACTGACAAAGCGGTTGAGATCGGCAAAGAGCGCGCCCGCAAGCCCGGTGATCGCCCCCGAGAGGGTGAAGGCGATGAGATAGAGGCGGTAGGGGCGTTGACCTATGGCGGCAACGCGCGCCTCGTTCTGGCGGGCCGCGCCCAGCATGAGGCCAAAGTTTGAGCGGGCGAGGCGGGCAGTGAAGAAAAGGATGAGCGCCAGAAGGCCGTAGCAGAGCGCAAAGAACTGGATCGGGTCCATGGTGTTGAGACCCGGAAAGCCGTTGCGGACATAGATTGAGAGGCCATCTTCGCCGCCGTAAGTGGGCCAGGAAATCGCGAAATAGTAGAACATCTGTGAAAACGCGAGGGTGATCATGATGAAATAGACCCCCGTGGTGCGCAAGGACAGCGCGCCCACGGCAAGGGCGGCGAGGGCCGAGGTGAGCGTGGCGATGATCCAGATCACCGGCATGGATTTGGTGCCCTGGAGGGTGAGGGGCCAATCGGTGAGGGTCGTATAGGTCTGGGCGTGATAGGCCAGAATGCCCATGGCATAGCCGCCAAGCCCGAAAAAGAGCGCATGGCCAAAACTCACCAGCCCGCCAAAGCCGAGCGCGATGTTGAGGCCGACACCGGCGATGGCGAGGATCACGGCGCGGGTGGTGAGGGTGATCAGAAAGGGCTCATCGCTGGCCCAGGCGTAGAGGGGGAAGAGCAGAAGCGCAGCCATGAGGGCGGCGTTGAGCAGGCGCTCGCGGGTCATGCGGTGGCTCCGAAGAGGCCACGGGGGCGAAAGATCAGGACGCCCGCCATAAGGATATAGATCGCCATCGAGGCGAGAGATGCGCCGACGGAATTGGCCGCTGCTGGCTCCATGAAGGTGGCGAAGAAGGTTGGAAGGAGGGCGCGGCCCAATGTGTCGGTCAGCCCCACGAGGAGCGCGCCGACAAAGGCCCCTTTGATCGAGCCGATGCCGCCGATCACGATGACGACAAAGGCGAGGATCAGCACCGGCTCGCCCATGCCCACCTGCACCGATTGAATGGCGCCGATCAGTGCGCCGGCAAGGCCCGCGAGCGCCGCGCCAAGGGCGAAGACCAGCGTGTAGAGCGCCGAGATGTTGACGCCGAGGGCCGCGATCATCTCGCGGTCATTCTCGCCTGCGCGAATGCGGATACCGAGGCGGGTTTTCGAGATCATGGCAAAGAGCGCGGCGGCGATCACCAGCCCTGCGCCGATCATCGCAAGGCGGTAGCGCGAATAGTCGATGCCAAACGGCAGGCGCAGCGTGCCCGAGAGCCAGTCGGGCGTGTCGAGATAGAGCGGGAAAGAGCCAAAGACCCAGCGGGTGCCCTCGGACAGGATGAGGATGAGGGCGAAGGTGGCCAAGACCTGATCGAGGTGGTCGCGGTCATAGAGGCGGCGGATGACGAGAAGCTCGATCAGCACGCCGGCCACGGCGGCGGCGGCGAGGCTGGCGGCGAGAGCCAAGAGGAACGAGCCGGTCAGCCCCGCCACCCAAGCCGCCGCAAAGGCGCCGATCATGTAGAGCGAGCCATGCGCGAGATTGATCAGCCCCATCACGCCGAAAATGAGCGTGAGCCCGGCCGCCATGAGAAACAGCATCACCCCGAATTGCAGCCCGTTGAGGGCCTGTTCGATGAGCAGGACGGCGGACATCGCGGCGGTCAGCCCCTGGCCTTGAGGCCGATGCGGCGGCCGATGCCATCGGGGCGGGGCAGGGCGGCATGCGCCTCGGCCATGGCGGCGACGCGGGCGGCGACATCCTCGGGCATGGGCACAACGCGCGGGCCGTTTAGATCGACATGCAGGGTCAGCCCCTCGCCGGTGGCGGCGATCCAGCCGTCGCTGTGAAAGAGTTGCTGAAAGAAGTGAAAGCGTTTGCCGTCATGGTCGAGCAGATAAAAGCTGCTGCGTAACTGGTCGCCCAATTTCACCTCGCGCAGATAGCGGATGTGGAATTCGGCGCTGAAGGTGGTGAGGTTGCGGGTGGCGCGATACTCTGGCCCAAAGCCCATTTCCTCGAAGGCCTCATCGGCGCAGCGGTCAAAGAGCACGGTGTAATAGCCCATGTTCATATGGCCGTTATAGTCGATCCAGCCCTCTTCGACCGGGTGGAAAGCGGAGAGGAAAGGCTGGGCGTCGGGCATCGGACCTCCGGGCGTTGGGGTTTGCGGGTCTTTTAGGGGATTTGCGGCGGGAATGGCAATGGGATCGGGCCTCTGGCGGTTTCGTGATTTGGATTTCAGGGCGGTGAGCTTAGCTATACAGAAGGATGGGTCAGCAAGGGATGAGCGCGATGATCACACGGCGTAGGGTTTTGGCAGGGGGTGTTCTGGTCGCGGCGGGGGCCGGGGCCTATCTGGTCTGGGGACGGGGCAGGTTCGAGGAACTGGCGGCGGTGCCGGTGTTCGCCCAAGAGGGCGTGGCGCTGGGCGGCACCGATCCGGTGGGGTATTTCCGCGAGGGGCGGCCGGTGGCGGGATTGCCTGCGCATAGCTTTGAGTGGAACGGGGCGACATGGCATTTCGCCAGCGCCGAGAACCGCGACGCCTTTGCCGCCGACCCCGCCCGCTACGCGCCGCAATACGGCGGGTTCTGCGCCTGGGCGGTGGCGGAGAAGGGCAAGCTCTATTCCACGCAGCCGGAGAATTGGGCGATTGTGGAGGGCAAGCTCTATCTCAATTTCAACGATGATATTGAGGAGAAATGGCAGGCGGATGTGCCGGGGTTCATCGCGCGGGGGGACGCAAGGTGGCCGGAGGTGTTGAAGGGGGAGGGGTAGGGGGGGGTGGTGGCGAAGGGCGGTAATGCGGACGCAGTTGCCGTTCGCATCACCACTCGGTCTCCCACACTATTGACATACGCGGCATTTGTCCCCATGTTGCGCATGGAGGCTTTGTGATGGGAACGTTGCATTGCCTTTTTTTAATGTGGAGTAGTTGGTTGTGGGCGAAGATCCCGAACCTCTTTGATTCCCCACACTGGATATCCACCTCCAGTCATATGTTGGTACTTCATTCGTTGGATTATATCCACGAGCGGTTCGAGCTCGGGACGAGGGGAAGCGGGCATACGGGGCAATCGCAAGCCCCAACTGATTAAGTAGGCCACTAGATCTGCGAGTTGAACAAGAGCTGTCAGATCAGAATGGACGAAGAATGGCTCAGGAATAATAAGCCGAGACCGCGTTCGGCCGTTTGATGTTCTCTGAAAATATCGTGATATCTGGCCAAGCAGAACGTGGCTTGAGGTTTTATCAAGCTCATCAAACACAAGGAAACCCATTGGGTCACCATGTGACTGGTTGAGGAAATGGTAGTAGCGTTCAAGGAAGAACGCATAGTCCTTCCTCATTTGCTCTCCGTTAGGTGGTCTCGGTGCGTCTTGGGGAACCATAGTGGCAAAAACTCGACCACCATATCGTCGTGTCAACTCTAGAATAAACTCGCAGTAAGCGATCTTCGCTTGCGCAAGAGCAGTAAGGCGCGCGCGCGTTGGGTTCTCCCCGTCTTCCAGCATCTCTTTCGCGAGGCGCATGCGATCTGCGTTCCCGAAAGCATCCATCTGAGCTGCGTGCTTGTAAGCTTTCGTCTTAAGAAGCTCTTTGGCCTTTGCTTCTGCACCATAGGCCTCAAATAAGCGCATACCAAAGAAATGCTGCTGAGCGTCGGATATTTGACGAATGAGCGGCCAAATCTGTCGATCCTCTACCGCAACACCCGCGAGCACTTCGTACGGGGAATTCCGCTGATCCTGCCCAGATTCATCTACAAATAGTGCCCAGCTCAAGTTCGACCTCTTCCTTCACGCCGCCCCGTTTATGAGGTGTCGACGGGAAAAAATCTACTTCAATGTTCTTCTCTGGTTACGCGTAGGCTCTCAGTCCCTTCATTCGCGTGCAGTCTTTTTCAAGGCGAGCGCAAAATTTTGCGATGTGGCGGGAAAACTTAATATCGACCACGCATTGCGGATACCGCATGGCTCACACACGCCAACGCGCCCAACGCCCTCACGCCCAAGGCCCACGCCCCTTGCGCTCGCCTGCCATCTCGCGCAGGGCGCGGATGCGGTTGGCGGGGTTGGGGTGGGTGGAGAAGAGCTTGTCATGGGCATGGGCGTGCAGCGGGTTGATGATGAACATATGCGCCGTGGCGGGGTTGCGCTCGGCGGTGTCGTTGTCGATGCGCTGGGCCAGCCCTGAGATTTTCTCGAGCGCGGAGGCGAGCCAAAGCGGGTTGCCGCAGATGTCGGCACCGACGCGGTCGGCCTCGTATTCGCGGCTGCGGCTGATGGCCATCTGCACGAGACCTGCGGCCATAGGGGCGAGGATCATCAGCGCCAGCGTGCCGATCAATCCCATGCCGTTGTTGCGGTTGCCGCCAAAGAACATCGCGAAATTGGCGAGCATGGAGATGGCCCCTGCAAAGGTGGCGGTCACGGTCATGATGGTGGTGTCGTGGTTGCGGATATGGGCCAGCTCATGTGCCATGACGGCGGCGATTTCCTCGCGGCTGAGGTTGCGCAGGAGGCCGGTGGTCGCGGCGACGGCGGAATTGGCCGGGTTGCGGCCGGTGGCGAAGGCGTTGGGCTGATCATTGTCGAGGATATAGACCGCCGGGCGCGGCATCCCGGCGGCATCGGCCATGTCATGCACCATCTGGGTGAGTGCCGCGCCTTCTGGCCCCGAGGCGGGGCGCGCATTGTGCATGCGCAGCACCATGCGGTCGGAATTCCACCAGGCAAAGGCGTTCATGCCCAAGGCAAACACCAAGGCGATCATCGCCCCGCCCATGCCGCCCAAAAGCGCGCCGATGCCCAGAAAGAGCGCGGTCATCACCGCCATCAAAATGCCTGTGCGCAGATAGCCCATCGGATCATCCCCCTTGATATACCGAGGCAATATGGGGGTTTCTCGGAGGCTTGCAAGCGGGAGATCCTTGGATCCGGGGGGGCTGCTGTTGAAAGGGGCTGGTCCCGCGCGGGCCAGCGGCTAGGATGCGTCCATGATCATTTCGCCCGGCCGCAATTATATCTTTGTGCATATCCCCAAGACCGGCGGCACCGCGCTGGCGCTGGCGCTGGAGGGGCGCGCGCAAGCGGAGGATATTCTGATCGGGGATACGCCCAAGGCGCAGCGCAGGCGGGCGCGGTTGAAGGGCGTGCAGGCGCGCGGGCGGCTGTGGAAACATGCGACACTGGCCGATATTGACGGGCTGGTGAGCGCTGCGGTGGTGGCGGATGCGTTTACCTTTACACTCGTGCGCAACCCGTGGGATCGGATGGTAAGCTATTACCACTGGCTGCGCGGGCAGGATTTCGAGCATTCGGCGGTGCATCTGGCGAAAACCCATGATTTCGCGGGATTTCTGGCGGTGCCCGAGACACAGGCCGCGCTGCGGGCAAACCCCGCACGACGCTATATGACGGCGGCGGATGGGCAGGAACAGTGCCGTCTCTATATCCGGCTGGAGCATTTGGAGGCGGATGCCGCACCGCTCTGGGCGCATCTGGGATTTACGCTTGCGGTGGCGCGCGCCAATGCTTCGGAGCGGGGGCATTACCGCGATTATTACGGCACCCGCGAGGTTTCGATCGTGGCGGAATGCGCGGCTGAGGATATCGCGCGATTCGGCTATGACTTCTGACGCGATGTGACAGTTTCGTGAGATTGCGAGCGTCGCATGCGCTAATCCGACAGCTTTGGCTGGGTTGTTCACCACGTCGCAACGGTGCCTCTTTCCTGCCTGAATCCGAGCAAAAACGGGTCATGTTAACCATGACTTAGTCACTCTGTCGGAATGTTGGACTGTCGGACAGGCAGGACTATGGGTACAAGTTTGAGAGGGACCGGGACCGGGATGCTGGGCTGGATTGGCATGGGCGCAGGCAGGGCTGCCACGGAGCAGATGGCAGAGCCGTCTGGTGTGAAAAGCGGCCTTTTGAGCGGAACGCGGGTGGCAACGGGACATGGCTGGCGTCCGGTTCAAGCGCTCTGTGCGGGGGATCTGGTCGTGACCTTTGATGCGGGTGTGCAGCCCCTCACCGGGGTGATGCGGCATCGGCTCTGGACCGGCGAAAGCGCCTGTCCGCCGCGATTTTGGCCGCTGGAGTTGTCGCGTGGGGTGCTTGGCAATCGCGCGCCGCTGCGGATCATGCCGCATCAGGCGGTGATGGTGGAAAGTGATCTTGCCGAGACACTTTGGGGTGATCCCTTTGCGCTCTTGCCCGGTGCGGCGCTTGACGCGATGCCCGGTGTTGACCGGGTGCCGCCTGATCCGGGAGCGGAGGTTGTTCTATTGCAGTTCGAGACCGATCAGGTGGTGTTTGCCGAGCATGGTCTGATGGTGCTGTGTCCGTCCTCACGCGATCTTCTGGAGTATGGGCTGGGCCCAGAGCAGGTGTCCTATGAGGTACTGCCGATCGTCGAGGCGCGGGGGCTGGTGCTGGCCATGGCCCGGATCGGCGCGCTTGGGCATCCGGTGAGCGAGTCCTCAGAGCGCGGATATATGGCGGTCTGAACGATGCTGGAACGATTGGCCCCTGGCAGGCAGTGCGGCGCAGAGTTTGATGGGCGCAGACCACCGACGCCCGAGAGGCGGCCCGCCATGACCGATCCGCGCAGCTTTGCCAGACCTGAGGGCGGATTGCCCTCGCAAGGCCAGCTTTTGAGTGACCGCGCGGTGTTTGCCGAGGCCTAGGCGTGATCCCTGCGGGGTGATACGGCATATTGTGACAAGCTATCTGCGACATTGACACAAACGCGGGTCCGGGTGATCTCGCGGCCGATGCCCGGCTTTGCCGAGACTTTTTCGCATTATGTGATGGCGGTGGCACCGGGAGGTGGCAGCACGCGGCCCGAGCCCGAGGCGGGCGATTACATGTGGCTGCGCGCCTTTTGTCCGGAGGCCTGCTACGCGGGCGGACCGGGGCGGTTTCGCTATCTGCTCTACAAGGACGTCAATCGGCATGTGGCGCTGTGAGGCGGGGGCGCTGCCCCCGGACCCCCGGAGTATTGGCAGAACGGTGAGGGCAGGGGCAGGCGGGCAGAATTTGATCAAATTATATTTCGGGGCTGGCGTTTCCCGACATGGCGCGACAATGTCAGCCCTGTTGACCTGTCACGCCGGAGGACGTCATGCCAGAGGACCGTATTCGTATTGTCATAAACGGGTTTGGCCGGATCGGCCGCAGCATCCTGCGCATTCTGATGCGCGAGGGGGCAGCGTTCGATCTGGTGTGTATCAACGATATCGAGCCGTTGGAGACCTGCGCCTATCTGTTCCAATATGACAGCGTCTATGGACCCTGGCCGGGGGAGGTGGCGACCCGACCCGGCGTTCTGGTGGTGGATGGGCAGGAGATCCCGTTTCATGCCGCGCATGATTTGAGCACGCTCGATTTGAGCGGGGTCGATCTGGTGCTGGAATGCACTGGCATGGGGGGGGCGCGCGCTGTAGCCGAGCGCGGACTGGCGGCGGGCGCGCGGGCGGTCTTGGTCTCTGGCCCATCGGCGGAGGCGGATGCGACTTTGGTGATCGGCGCCAATGAGGGTGATCTGGGCGAGCATCGGATCATTTCCAACGCCTCCTGCACCACCAATGCGCTGGCGCCTTTGGCGCGGCTCTTGGACGAGGCCTATGGCATCGTCAGCGGGCAGATGACGACGGTGCATTGCTATACCGGCAGTCAACCCACGGTGGACAAGCCGCGCGATGCGCTCGAGCGCAGCCGTGCGGCCGCCCTGTCGATGGTGCCCACCACGACGAGCGCGCAGCATCAGACCGGGTTAGTGCTGCCGGGGCTCAAGGGACGGATCGAGGCGCGGGCCATCCGGGTTCCGGTGGCGAGCGTGTCCTGTATTGATCTGGTGGTGCAGTTGCAGGCCGATGTGACGGTGGCGGCCGTCAATACGATGTTAGAGGCGGCGGCAGCGCGGCATCACTGGTTGGGCTGGACCGAGTCGCCATTGGTGTCGTCGGATTTGCGGGCACGTCCCGAAAGCCTGATTGTCGCAGGGCCGCAAACCTCGGTTTCGGTTGGCGGTCTTGTGCGGGTGTTTGGCTGGTATGACAATGAATGGGGGTTTTCCTGCCGCATGCTGGATATGGCGCGGCTGATCGGGCGACGCGTGTGACGCGCCGCCCGGACGTTATTTGCGCAGGGTGACGTTGGCAAAGCCCATGGCGCGCAGGCGGTTTGCGCCCGCATCCAGTTGGGATTGCGTATTGAACGGGCCGGCCAGCACGAGGGTCAACGCGCGGCCGTCGCGCGCAAGAGTGCCGCGCCGCGCCGGAAGGCCGCTGCGCGCGATGCGCTGCGCCGCAGCCTGTGCCTGCGCGGGATCGGCAAAGAGACCGGCCTGTGCGTAGCGGTGGCTTGGCGTGCTCTGGCGTTCGGTGGCAGGCGTTGAGCGGGTCGAGACCGTGGCGCGGGGGGTGGGGTGAGTGGGCAGCTCTGCCAACTGCTGGCGTGTCATCGGGGCCGGGACATAGCGCCCTTGGGTGGCGACGGTCACACCGGCTGCGCGCTGCGCCTCAAAGCTCGTGTAGGGCGGTTGCAGGCCGGGATACTGGTGGATCACATCGGCCCCGGTGCGCCGGTCAATGAGGCGCTGCGGCACGGTGTTGGTCCACATCACGAGCATCTGGTCGCGCCCCTCGAAGGTCTGATGCGCGCGGTAAGGATTGAGGCGGTCATCCTCCCACACCGGCTGCATGCCTTGGGGCACGGAGACCCCGGCCATGCTGGCCTGCTGGCTAGCATAGACGCGGGCCGGGGCGACGCGGGTATAGGCGGGCACGGTTTCGGGCGTGGCCGGGGTGCCGGGGTGGGGGGCTGCTGCGACGAGCGTGCGACTGGACGTGCTGCGGTTGGAATAGGTCACATGCGGCGACCCCTGCGGACCGCAACGCACGGGCGAGCCCTTGTGCTGCACCGTGTAGGCGGCGGAGACCCCGGTAAGATTGGCACAGGCGCTGCGTGCGGGATCGGGTTGGGTGACGCGGATCGCGCGGCTCGGCGATTGTGCTGGAGCGGGAGTCCTGATGGCTACCGGGCGCGGGTCAGCCTCGGGGCGCAGCGCATTGAGCGGGGCACCGGAGGCGACAGCCCGCGGAGCAGGAGCCTGAACGGCTGTAACGCGGCGCACAGGCTGGGCTGTGGCCACAGGTGCCGGTTGACGGATCACGCGCGCAGTGGGCGCGGGAGCCGTTGCCGCGGCGGCGGCGCGAGGCACAGGGGCGGCTTGGGCGGGGGCCGTGGGTTGCGGGCGGGGTGCGGCCTGCACCACGGGTTGAGCAGGCGCCGGGGCGGCTGCCTGAACGCTGGGGGCGAGGCTGGGCTGGAAGCCGCAGAGCTGATCGCGACCGCGGGTCACGCGTGGCACCCATGTGACATTGCCCGCAACGCCCGCGCGGACATAGACACACCCGGCGCTGTCGACATATTGCCGCCCCTGATAGCTGGACGGGGGGAATTCTGCGGGTTCCGAAGCGGTGCGAAGGGTCTGCGCGGATAGATCGCCCGCGCCAAGCAGGGCGACGGTCGAGGCCAGCATGGCAAGTCGGTGAAATCTCATTTTGCCCCCAAGGTCAATTCAGGGCAGGTTGCCTTATTTTTGCGATTTAGTAAACAGTGATTGGCTTATTTAGTGCCAAACATGCGGTCACCCGCATCCCCTAGTCCGGGCAGAATATAACCCTTGTCATTCAGGCGCTTGTCGAGTGCTGCGGTGACGACTGGCACGTCGGGATGCGCCTCTTGCATGCGCGCCACGCCTTCGGGAGCGGCGAGAAGGCAGAGAAAGCGGATGTCGCGGGCGCCTGCCTCTTTGAGCATGGTCACGGCGGCGGCAGAGGAATTGCCGGTGGCCAGCATCGGATCAACCACGATCGAGAGACGTTCGCCAAGCTGCTCGGGCACTTTGAAGTAGTATTTGACGGGCTGAAGCGTGGCCTCGTCACGGTAGAGGCCGACAAAGCCGACGCGGGCGGAGGGGATCAGTTCCAACATGCCGTCAAGCAGGCCATTGCCGGCGCGCAGGATCGAGATGAGCGCCAGTTTGCGCCCAGCAAGGACCGGCGCGTCCATTTCCATCAGCGGCGTGTCGATGGCACGGGTGGTCATCGGCAATTCGCGGGTGATCTCATAGGCGAGAAGCTGGCTGATCTCGCGCAGGAGTTGGCGGAAGACGGCCGTCGAGGTTTCCTTTTGCCGCATCAAGGTCAGCTTGTGCTGCACGAGCGGATGATCGACGATGGTGAGATTCGGAAACATGGCGGGCCTCTTGTGCTGCGGTGGTGTCCGTCATTCCAGAAAACGCGCCCAAGGGCAACGCTGTGGTTTGCGGTGCGCAATCGGGATTGCGCGGCCCGGTGCGGCGGTGCAAGCTCGGGCTTGAAAAATAACGGGGGCATGGTATGAGCATGCCGTAGCGGTAGTTTAACATTAAACTATTTTTATCCGCAGGGAGATGAGGACCATGACCGACAGCCACAAGGAAGCCACCCGTCAGGCGGCGCTGGATTATCACGCGCTGCCCCGGCCCGGCAAACTGGAGATCCGGGCGACGAAACCGATGGCCAATGGCCGCGATCTGTCGCGCGCCTATAGTCCCGGCGTGGCGGAGGCCTGTCTGGAGATCAAGGCCGATCCGGCGGCGGCCTCGCTCTATACCACGCGCGGCAATCTGGTGGCGGTGGTAACCAATGGCTCTGCGGTGTTGGGTTTGGGCAATATCGGGGCGTTGGCGTCCAAGCCGGTGATGGAGGGTAAGGCGGTTCTGTTCAAGAAATTCGCCAATATCGACTGCTTTGACATCGAAGTGAACGAGAGTGACCCGGAAAAGCTGGCGGCAATTGTCTGCGCGCTGGAGCCGACCTTTGGCGCGATCAATCTGGAGGACATCAAGGCGCCGGATTGTTTCATCGTTGAACGAATTTGCCGCGAGCGGATGAATATCCCCGTGTTCCATGACGATCAGCATGGCACGGCCATTGTGGTGGGCGCGGCGGCCACGAATGCGCTGCATGTAGCGGGCAAGACATTTGAAGAGATCAAAGTGGTCTCGACCGGCGGCGGGGCTGCGGGCATTGCCTGTCTCAACATGCTGCTGAAATTGGGTGTGAAGCGTGAGAATATCTGGCTCTGCGATGTGCATGGGGTGGTGCATGTGGGCCGCGAGATCGAGATGAACCCGGAAAAGGCGGCCTTTGCGCAGGTGACGGACCTGCGGACGCTGGGCGAGGTGATTGGCGGGGCAGATCTGTTCCTTGGGCTGTCGGGGCCCAATATCATGACGCCCGAGATGGTTAAGGCAATGGCCAAGCGGCCGATCGTTTTTGCTCTGGCCAACCCGAACCCCGAGATCATGCCCGATCTGGCGCGCGCGGCGGTGCCGGATGCGATCATTGCCACGGGGCGGTCGGATTTCCCCAATCAGGTGAATAACGTGCTGTGTTTCCCGTTTATTTTCCGAGGCGCGCTCGACGTGGGCGCGACCGAGATCAATGACGCGATGCAGGTGGCCTGTGTGCAGGGGATCGCCGAATTGGCGCGCGCCTCGACCAGTGCCGAGGCGGCGGCGGCCTATCATGGCGAGCAGATGACATTCGGCGCGGATTACCTGATCCCCAAGCCGTTTGATCCGCGCCTGTCGGGTGTTGTTTCGACCGCTGTGGCGCGGGCGGCGATGGAGAGCGGCGTGGCGGCGCGGCCGATGGCGGATCTGGAGGCCTATAAAGCGGGGCTGGACGCCAGCAAGTTTAAATCGGCGCTTCTGATGCGGCCGGTGTTTCAGGCGGCGTCCACAGCGTCGCGCCGCATTGTCTTTGCCGAGGGCGAGGATGAGCGGGTCTTGCGCGCGGCGCAGGCGATTCTGGAGGAAACCACGGAACAGCCGATCCTGATCGGGCGTCCTGAGGTGATTGCGCGGCGGTGTGAGCGGGCGGGGCTGTCAATCCGTCCCGAGCGGGATTTCAATATCGTCAACCCGCAGGACGACCCGCGGTATCGCGATTACTGGGAGACCTATCATGGGCTCATGGCGCGCAAAGGGGTGACGCCCGATCTGGCGCGGGCGATCATGCGCACCAACACCACGGCGATTGGCGCGGTGATGGTCCATCGCAATGAGGCCGATAGCCTGATCTGTGGCACCTTTGGGGAATTCCGCTGGCATATGAAATATGTCAATCAGGTGCTGCAGGACGAAAGCCGTCGTCCGCATGGTGCGTTAAGCATGATGATCCTCGAAGATGGACCGCTGTTCATTGCCGATACCCATGTGCGGGTGACGCCGAACGCGGCGCAACTTGCCGAGACCGCGATTGGTGCGGCGCGGCATGTGCGGCGGTTTGGGATCGCGCCCAAGGTGGCGTTCTGTTCGCAGTCCCTATTCGGCAATCAGCCGGATGAGGGGGCAGAACGGTTGCGGCAGGCGATTGCGCTCTTGGATGAGGCTCCGCGTGATTTCGTCTATGAAGGCGAAATGACGATTGATGCGGCGCTTGACCCCGATCTGCGCGAGCGTCTTTTGCCGGGCAACCGGATGCAGGGGGCGGCAAACGTGCTGATCTTTGCCTATGCCGATGCCGCGTCGGGCGTGCGCAATATCCTCAAGATGAAGGCCGGGGGGCTGGAAGTGGGACCGATCCTTATGGGGATGGGCAACCGGGCGCATATCGTGACGCCGTCGATCACCGCGCGGGGCTTGCTCAACATGGCGGCCATCGCGGGGACGCCGGTGGCGCATTACGGGTAGAATCAGGGTTTGCAGATAAAATCTTTGCAGGTTTGCAAAGATGGCATCACTTTATGTCAAGCTGAACAGAATAAGCCGCTTTGCAAAAATTTGCAGGGCGGCTTTTGTCTATTCTGCAAAATTTCTGCGGCCTTCTGTCCCGTGCCCCTGCATGATGCTTGCTCCAAGGCAGGGTGATCCCTAACACATATCCAACGGATCGGAGGAGGATACCATGGGATACACTGAGGTTTACGAGCGGTCGCTTGCAGATCCTGAAGGCTTTTGGATGGAGGCGGCGGAGGCGATTGATTGGGTGAAGAAGCCCAGCAAGGCGCTGTTTGACGAGGCGGCCCCGATCTATGAGTGGTACAAGGACGCCGAGGTCAACGCTTGCTGGAATGCCGTTGACCGGCATGTGGCGGCGGGGCGTGGCGCGCAGACCGCGATCATCCATGACAGCCCGGTTACGGGCATCAAGCAAAAGATCAACTATTCGCAATTGCGCAGCCGCGTGGCGCGGCTGGCCGGGGCGCTGCGGGCCCGGGGGGTGGAGAAGGGCGACCGCGTCATCATCTATATGCCGATGGTGCCCGAGGCATTGGAGGCGATGCTGGCTTGCGCGCGGCTGGGCGCGGTGCATTCTGTGGTGTTCGGCGGGTTTGCCGCGCATGAATTGGCGGTGCGGATCGACGATTGCACGCCCAAAGCCATTATCGGCGCCTCTTGCGGGATCGAACCGGGGCGGGTGGTGCATTACAAGCCACTCCTCGATGGGGCGATTGAACAGGCCAAGCACAAGCCTGACTTTTGCGTGATTTTCCAGCGCGAGGAAGAGGTGGCCAAGCTGATCGAAGGGCGCGATTACGACTGGCACGCGTTCCAGTACGGTGTGGAGCCTGCGGACTGTGTGCCGGTATCGGGTGATCATCCGGCGTATATCCTTTATACCTCTGGCACCACAGGCGCGCCCAAGGGCGTGGTGCGGGCCACGGCGGGGCATCTGGTGGCGCTCAACTGGTCGATGAAGAACATCTATAACGTGAATCCCGGTGAGGTGTTCTGGGCCGCGTCCGATGTGGGCTGGGTCGTGGGGCACAGCTATATCTGTTACGGGCCGCTCATCCATGGCAACACGACCATCGTGTTCGAGGGCAAGCCGGTGGGCACGCCGGATGCCGGCACGTTCTGGCGGGTGATTTCCGAGCATAAGGTACGCAGTTTCTTTACCGCGCCGACAGCGCTCCGGGCGATCAAGCGCGATGATCCCAAGGGGGAATTGATCGGGAACTACGACATTTCGCAGTTGCGCGCGCTCTATCTGGCAGGGGAGCGGGCGGATCCCGATACCATCGAATGGGCGCAGAAGGTGATGCAGGTGCCGGTCTATGACCATTGGTGGCAGACTGAGACCGGCTGGGCGATTGCGGGGAATCCTGCGGGGATGCAGGCGCTGCCGGTCAAGATCGGATCGCCGACGGTGGCGATGCCGGGCTATGATGTGTGCATTCTGGACGAGGGCGGACATGAGGTGGCACCTGGCGCCTTGGGGGCCATTGCGGTGAAATTGCCGCTGCCGCCGGGGACATTGCCGACGCTGTGGAATGCCGAAGGCCGGTATCGCAGATCCTATCTCACCACCTTTCCCGGCTATTACGAGACCGGCGATGCCGGGATGAAGGACGAGGATGGATACCTCTGGATCATGGCGCGCACCGATGACGTGATCAACGTGGCGGGGCATCGTCTGAGCACTGGGGCGATGGAGGAGGTTCTGGCCGGGCACCCCGATGTGGCCGAATGTGCTGTGATCGGGGCTGCGGATGCGCTCAAGGGTCAGGCGCCTGTGGGATTTCTCTGCCTGAACACCGGATCGGACCGGGACCGTGCCGAGGTGGTCCGCGAAGTGGTGACGCGGGTTCGGGATCAGATCGGGCCGGTGGCGGCCTTCAAGCTCGCGGTTGTGGTGGAGCGTTTGCCCAAGACCCGTTCAGGCAAGATCCTGCGCGGTATCATGGTCAAGATCGCGGATGGCCAAGACTATAAGATGCCAGCAACGATCGACGACCCCATCATTCTCGATGAGATCAAGAGCGCCTTGCAAAGCATTGGTTTGGCAAAATAATGCGGCGAAAAACAAGAGGGTTCCGGAGGAAGCCGGAACCCTCATCCCCCAGAAGGGACATCTGGAAGAAATGCTGTCTGGCGCGGCGCACTCACAAACGCTAGGCCAGACAGCGAGACCGGTCAAAAATTGCCCGACATGAAGATCAGGCGGCACTAGACCGGTGCGTCCCGCCAAAAGGGTAAGGGATTGCGATATGAAAAGGGCTTGGGACACCCCTACACGCGAGACACATTCACTGTATTACAGGGATTGCGCCTAGCTGCTGTGATGCATCTCACAGTGCGTAAAAAAGAGAGGTCGCGTAGATGATTTCGAAAGCCGAACAAAGGCAGGCGACGGAGGGGCTGGTTGGGCTTCTGGAGCGGCATGGCCGGGCGGTGGAGTTCAAACGCGGTCAGATGATCTATACCACCGGGGCTGATGACACCTCGATGATGCTGATCACAAAGGGTCGGGTCGAGATCAGCCGAAGCTCTCTAGAGGGACGGCGGTCGATCCTGACGCATTTGGGACCGGGGGATATGCTGGGGGAATTGGCGGCGCTGGACGGTGGGCCGCGCAGCGCTGACGCGGTGGCGGCAACCGGGGTCCGGGGGCGGGTTCTGGCGCGGCCGCAGGTGTTGCAGCTTTTGCAGGATCACCCGGACGCGGCGATTGATGTGATCGGCATGCTCTGTCGGAGGCTCCGCGAGACCTCTGGCATGTATACGGCGCATATGCTGGCGGACGGGCAGGCCCGTCTGGCGCGGCTCTTGTTGCACCTTTCGGAGAAATGGGGCGAGGTGCTGCCGGGGGGCAAGCTCCGGTTGGCCGAGCGGTTTTCGCAATCTGATCTGGGGGATCTGGTGGGCCTGTCGCGGGAAAGTGTGAACCGTCAGATCCGCGAGTGGGAGCAGGTCGGGCTGATCGAGCGGCAGGGCCAGGGGATTGTGCTCTGCGATCCTGCAGCCTTGGCGCAAGCGGCGGAGACGGCGGAATGAAACGGATTATGGCGGTCCTGATATGGCTTATGGCCGGGCCGGGCGTGGCGCAGGAGGATGGCATGCTGGACTACACCCCACCCCCGGCGGACAGTTGGCGCTATTTCAGCGATCAGGTGATGGGTGGCGTATCGACGGGGCGCGCAGAGGTTCTAGGCCCGGAGGGTGCGCGTTATGTGCGGCTTACGGGAGAGGTGAGCACCGCCAACCGGGGCGGGTTCATTCAGGTGCGCGGCGAACTGGAGACCGCCTTGCCCGACGGCGCGCAGGGTGTCGTGGTGCGCGTCAGGGGGAATGGCGAGGGCTATTTCATCCATCTGCGCACGCGGGGCACGATGTTGCCGTGGCAGTATTATCAGGCGCCGATCCCAAGTGGTCCGGCCTGGCAAGAGGTGCGTGTGCCCTTTACGGCCTTTCGCGCCTCTGGGGCGATGTTAAGGGATGTGCCGCGTGCCGAGGCGGTGAAGAGTCTTGCTGCGGTGGCCTATGGGCGGGATCATCAGGCCGATTTGTCGTTTCAGTGGATCGGGATCTATTGATCGCTTTTTTATAACTCTATGGAGATATTTTGCGGCCTTTTGCCATCAAAATATCGAATTATGTAAACTGCTCTCGCAGAAGCCGCTCTTCCAGCCCATGTCCGGGATCGAAGAGAATGCGATGTTTGATTCTGGTTTCGGAGCGGATTTCGACCCAGAGTACGTTCTCCACCCAGCGGCTGTCGGCATCGGCCATCACCGGTCGCTTGTCCGGATCGACCACGTCAAAACGGACCAATGCCGTCTTGGGCAGGAGCGCGCCGCGCCAACGGCGTGGGCGGAAAGCGGCCACCGCCGTCAGCGCCAGCACATCCGAGCCGATGGGCAGGATCGGGCCATGGGCGCTGTAGTTGTAGGCGGTAGACCCGGCCGGCGTGGCGACGAGCGCGCCGTCGCAAACGAGTTCCTCCAGACGCAGCCGCCCGTCGATGGTGATGCGCAATTTGGCAGCTTGAGGGCCTGCGCGCAGGAGCGAGACCTCGTTGATCGCCAGCGCCTCGTGCAGGGCGCCATCGCGGGATTCGGCGCGCATGGAGAGGGGGTTGATCACCTCTTCCGCAGCGGCGACGAGGCGGTCGATCAAGTCTGTCTCACTGTATTCATTCATCAAAAACCCGACGGTGCCGCGATTCATCCCGTAGACCGGAATGTCGAGCGCCTGCGTGCGGTGCAATGTGTGCAGCATGAACCCATCGCCGCCAAGCGCCACGATCACATCCGCCTCGACCTCGGGAACCTGTCCAAATCGGCCTGCAAGCGTGGCGCGTGCCGTCTGGGCGATGGGCATCTCGCTGGCGACAAAGGCGATCTTGCGGTTCATGGGCGGTCCTGTTTCCAAAAGGCGATGGCGTGCGGCGGATCGAACCACAATTCCCCCGCCAAGACCAGCCATGCCGGTGATACAGGTGAAATCGTCGCTTTACATTCTTTCAAACCGGACGAGTTTCCTTTAGGAAAATGACCAATTCACCAATTTTTGGAGTTGCCCAAATGCCCCATGACGGACACCAGCCTGTTGCAGATCAAGGCTTTTTCACCGAATCCCTGTCGTCGCGCGATCCCGAACTCTTTGGCGCGATCCGCTCTGAGCTGGGTCGGCAGCGAGACGAGATCGAGCTGATCGCGTCTGAGAACATCGTTTCTGCCGCCGTGATGGAAGCGCAGGGCAGCGTGATGACCAACAAATACGCCGAAGGATATCCCGGCAAACGCTATTATGGCGGCTGCCAATATGTTGATATCGCGGAAAATCTGGCGATTGAGCGGGCTTGTGAGCTGTTTGGCTGTAGCTTTGCCAACGTCCAGCCGAATTCCGGCTCTCAGGCCAATCAGGGCGTGTTCACTGCCCTCTTGCAGCCGGGTGATACGATCCTTGGCATGAGCCTTGATGCGGGCGGGCACCTGACCCACGGTGCGGCACCGAACCAGTCGGGCAAATGGTTCAACGCCATTCAATACGGGGTGCGCAAGCAGGACAACCTGATTGACTACGATCAGGTGCAGGCGCTGGCGACCGAGCACCAGCCCAAGCTGATCATCGCGGGTGGTTCGGCCATTCCGCGGCAGATCAACTTTGCCCGGATGCGCGAGATTGCCGATAGCGTTGGGGCCTATCTGCTTGTGGATATGGCACATTTTGCCGGTCTGGTGGCCGCGAAAGAGCATCCGAGCCCGTTCCCGCATGCGCATGTGGCCACGACAACGACGCATAAGACGCTGCGCGGGCCGCGCGGTGGCATGATCCTGACCAATGACGAGGCGCTGGCCAAGAAATTCAACTCGGCGATCTTCCCCGGTATTCAGGGCGGGCCACTGATGCATGTGATTGCGGCCAAGGCGGTGGCCTTTGGCGAGGCGCTGCGCCCCGAATTCAAGGCGTATATTCAACAGGTTATCCGTAATGCGCAGGCGCTGTCGGATCAGTTGATCAAGGGCGGTCTGGACACGGTGACGCATGGCACCGACACGCATGTGTTGCTGGTGGACCTGCGGCCCAAAGGCGTGAAAGGCAATGACACCGAAAAGGCATTGGGCCGGGCGCATATCACCTGCAACAAGAATGGCGTGCCGTTTGATCCGGAAAAACCCACTGTAACCAGTGGGATACGGCTTGGCTCTCCGGCGGGAACGACGCGCGGTTTTGGCGAGGCGGAATTCCGGCAGATCGCGGATTGGATCATCGAGGTGGTCGATGGGCTGGCGGCCAATGGCGCCGAGGGCAATGCCGCGGTCGAAGCCAAGGTGAAGGCCGAGGTCGAGGCGCTCTGCAAGCGGTTCCCGATTTATCCGAATCTCTGAATCCGGGTCACGATACTGCCCCGCGTGAACTCTGGTTTGCGCGGGGTTTTTATTTGAAATTCAGGTATTTGAAGGCGGTTCTTAAATCACATTCTGCCAGCGGAGCAGGGCGTAGATCAACCCGGCGAGAACCATCAGATTCAGTAGCATCCCGCCCACGAGGCGGAGAATGGCGGTTTTGCGCGCCTCTTCGGGATTGAGCCCGTCGAGATGGCTGTGCAAGTCAGTGAAGGCGGCATTGACCTGTGCCATGTCGAGGACGCGGGCGAGTTTGGGGTGGGCCATCCAATCCTGTGCGCCCAAAATGACCGCTGCGGCGCGGCGCGGGCGGCGGGGCAAGCGCCGTCCGGCGTGACGCAACTGACGCTCAAGCGAGGGGCCACGCAGGCGCATCTTGTCGCTCAGAGCCTTTTGAAGCTCGGAGACTTTCCCTTGAAATTGTTCCGTATCAATCACTTGGGTGTTCCTTTTGATGTAGTTTAATGGGTCTGCGCCGTGCAAGCAATAGGGCTGGAATCCGGGCTGAGAGGGCGGTATTCAAGGGTATGTTGAACCTGATTGAACATGGCACGCCAACAGAGCGTCCGGGATTGGTGATTGTGCACGGGCTCTATGGGTCGGCGCGCAATTGGGGTGTGATCGCCAAGCGGCTGTCGGACAGCCGTCATGTGGTCGCGGTTGACATGAGGAATCATGGGTCAAGCCCTTGGTTTGAAACGCATTCCTATCAGGATATGGCGGGTGATCTGGCTGAGGTGATCGAGGGCCTGACGGGGCCATATGATGTGCTGGGTCATTCCATGGGCGGCAAGGCGGCGATGGTGTTGGCGGTGACGCAACCGGCACTGGTGAACCGGCTGATCGTGGCAGATATAGCGCCTATCGCCTATGGGCATAGCCAGATGCAGTATATCGAGGCGATGAAATCGGTCGATCTGACCCGTGTCGAGCGACGTTCGGATGCGGCGACGCAATTGCAAGGCAGGGTGGATAATCCCGCCTTGGTGCCGTTCTTTCTTCAGGCGCTGGATGTGGCGGAAAAACGGTGGTTGCTGAACCTCGACACGCTGGCGCGCGAGATGCCGAAAATCCTTGGGTTTCCTGATATATCAGGCGCTTACGAGGGAAAGGTGATGTTTCTGACCGGGGCGGAGTCGCCCTATGTCACGCGTGAGCACCGCGACCGGATCAAGGCGCTGTTTCCAGCGGCGCAGTTCGCCAAGATCCCCGGCGCGGGTCATTGGCTGCATGCCGAGAAGCCGCGCGAGTTCGAGGCGGCGGTGCGGACATGGCTGGGGTGAGTCGTACGGTTGTGCGGTCAAACCGTACGATCCGGACCTAGCGCAGCTCGTAGAGCTTTTTGGTGACGAGATAGGTCACCGGAAAGGCCGCGAAAAATCCCAGAAGGGCGGCGATCAGGATGGGATACAACGTGTCATATCCCATGGTGAGGGCGGCTATGACAGCCGAGCCGGACAGGGTGGAGCCGATGAAGAGATGCAGGATGAGGCCAAGGCGCAGCATTGGGCACACTTTCTATGATGTTTCTTTAACCTCATAGTAACGGTGACGTGTCTAGATGGCCTTGATCTGTGTCACAGGCTGGGTTCGGACATGAAAAAACCCGCCGGTGGATTGACCGGCGGGTTCTGGTAGGATGGTTTCGCGGAAGCGACCGCTGTTATTCCTGTTGCCCCATGAACATGAGGAGGAACTGGAACATGTTGAGGAAGCTGATGTAGAGGTTCAGCGCCCCGTCATACGCGGCCTTGTCCAGCCATTCCTGATCACCCTGAGCGGCATGTGCCACATAGGTGCTCTTGATTTCCTGCGTGTAAAAGGCGGTGAGGCCCGCGAAGATCAAAAGGCCGATGGCGGAAATGGCGAACATCACAGCCGGGCTCTGCAGGAAGATGTTGATCACCATGACCACGATGAGACCGATCACGCCCATGATGAGGAACGATCCCCAGCCGGAGATGTCTTTTTTCGTGGTGTAGCCATAGAGCGACAGGCCCGCGAAGGCGATGGCGGTCACGATGAAGGTCTGCGCGATCGAGAAGCTGGTGAAAACCAGAAAGATCGAGCTCATCGAGATGCCGATCAGCGCCGCAAAGGCGAAGAAGCCAAGCTGAACGGCGGCAGCGGAGCCGCGCCGCAGGAGCGCGCCCCAGCCGAGAAAGATGAAGGCGAGCGGGGCCAGCATCACCACCCATTTGAGCGGCGAGAGGTAAAGGGCGGCACCGAGGCCCGACAGCATCGTGCCGTTGGGCAATTGGGCGGCCGCAGCCGAGGGATCGGTTGTCACGGCAAGCCCCGCGATGGCCCATGCCGCCAACGCAGTGATGAGCATGCCAACGGACATCGTGCCGTAGACCTTGTTCATATGCGCGCGCAGGCCCGCGTCAATCTGGGCGGTGCGCGTGCCCGTCGCCGTCCGGATCGTGTTAAACTCTGCCATGTAACCCTCCGATATGTGAATGGCCGTCCCGGTTCCGGGACATTGCCAGTAATATCGGGTGCCACCCCCCACATTTCAAGCGTTTATGACTGTTTCCGACAGGTTTTCTGCGGGGGACTGGCGGTGGGTGGTTGGCGGGGGTGTTTCCGGGTGTTGTGCGACGTGGTTTTGACCTGACGCTGTGGGTCGAAGCCGTGCAATTTCGGGGTCTGGTCCGATCCTGCACGGCCGTGTCAAACCTGTCTTCGGGGTCAGAGCAGCCCTGCTCAGCAATGCAGGCGACGGGGCAAATCCCAGAAGGCGCGCTCTGCTTCGCGCAAGGCCGCCTCGCGGGTCAGGCCAATGTCCCGAAGGGCTGCGTCGTCGAGGTAACGCAGGGCGCGGCGCTGATGCCAAACCGCCAGCATATCCGCAAACCGCAGGCTCAATCCGGGGAAGGCGGCGCGAAGGGCGGGGGTGTTACTGTGAAAGGTCATGGTTTTTTCCTTTCCCTTTGGTGATGTGAGGGCGGGTTTGCATTTCTGATATTGATCTTTTGCCACGATTGGTTCAATTTTGAAAATGAATGTTTGATTATCATATCATCAAGGACTGTGATGAATGCGAAATCTGGATATCACGACATTGCGCTCTTTGGTCGCGGTCGCCGATCAAGGCGGCGTGACGCGGGCGGCGACCGCGTTGAACCTCACGCAATCGGCGGTGTCGATGCAAATCAAGCGGCTCGAAGAGATGCTGGACCTGACGCTGTTTGACCGGGCCAATCGGCGGGTTTCGCTGACTGCCTCGGGCGAGCAATTGGTAGGGTATGCGCGGCGGATGCTCGATCTCAATGATGAGGTCGTGGGACGCTTGACCGAAGAGATTTTTGAAGGGGAACTCGCGCTTGGGGTGCCGCATGACATCGTCTATCCGGTGGTGCCACGGGTTCTCAAGCAGTTCAACGCCGCCTATCCGCGGGTCAAGGTGAACCTGCGCTCATCGAGCACGATCAAGCTGCGCGAAGCCTTGGCGCGGGGTGAGGTGGATGTGATCCTGACCACCGAAGAAGTCCTGGGCGAGGGGGGGGAGACGCTGACCGAAATGATGCTGCGCTGGACGGGGGCGCCGGCGGGTGTGTCGTGGAAACGTCGCCCGCTGCGGCTGGCGTTTTGTCGTCAATGCATTTTCCGGCCGATGGTGCTGCGCAAACTGGAGGCGGCAGGCATCGATTGGGAGATGGCGGTGGATTCTGAGGATGACCGCGCGGTTGAGGCGTTGGTGAGCGCCGATCTGGCGGTCGGCGCGTTGCTGGAGGACAGTATGCCGCCGCATCTCGAGGCGATCCATCCCGGTGGGGCTCTGCCTGAGCTTGGGGTGCAGAAGATCAATCTCTATGCGCGTGCGGGCGGCGACGAGGTGCGGTGTGCCTTGATGCGGATGCTGCGGCAGGGATTCGGGGCGCTGACGCCGCCGGTTCTCAGTCCAGTGTGATGACGACCTTGCCGGTGGATTTGCGCGTGCGCAGCAGATCGAGCGCCTCTGCGGTCTGTTCAAGCGGCAGCAGGTGCGAGACATGCGGGCGCAGGAGCCCCTGCGCGTACCAGTCAAAGAGTGTCGCGAGGCTGTTTGTCACCACCTCGGGACGGAATTTGAGATAGCCGCCCCAGTAGAGGCCCATCACGCTGATATTCTTGACCAAGAGGTGATTTGCGGGGATTTGGGGCACCTCGCCAGAGGCAAAGCCGATGGTGAGAATGCGCGCCTCGGGGTTGCAGGCGCGAAAGGCGGCCTTGAAGTGATCGCCACCGACCGGGTCATAGACCACGTCGACGCCTCCCAAGGCGCGGCACGTCTCGCGGATGTCCTGAGTCGCGGCGTCGATCAGGTGGTCGGCCCCGGCGCGTTTCGCCACGGCGAGTTTGTCTGCGCCGCGCGCGCAGGCGATGACACGCGCGCCCATTTGCTTGCCGATCTCAACTGCGGTCAGACCCACGCCCCCGGCGGCCCCCAGAACGAGCAGGGTCTCGCCCGGTTGCAGATGCGCCTTGTGATCCAGTGCGACATGGCTGGTGCCATAGGCCACCTGAAAGGCCGCCGCGTCGGCAAAGGTCATGCTGTCGGGCAGAGGCACGGCGCGGGCGGCCGGAAAGCAGCCATACTCCGCCAACCCGCCCTGACCGGCGAAGACCGCGACGCGGGTGCCGGGAGCGGGGCCGCGCGTGTCGGGCCCGAGCGCCTCGACCGTGCCGGCCACCTCCATTCCGAGGGTGAAGGGTGGCTCTGGCGTGTCCTGATACGCGCCCTTTATCATCAAGAGATCCGCGAAGTTGAGCCCGCAGGCGGCGATTCGCAGGGCGAGTTCGCCCGATTTCGGGAGCGGGCGGGGGAGGGTGGTCAGGGCTGGTTCTGCGCCTCGGGCGGGGATCTGATAAGCGCGCATGTCGGACCCTTGTGATTCTGGCGTTGCGAGGTAAGTCTAAGTGGGTTGGTTAGACGAATTCGATTCGGGCTGTCAAATCGCCTGAGGTTTCAGGAGGCGTGACCGTCTTTACCCTGTGCAATTGGGTAGGCGCCCGCTTAGATTGAGTTTCTTTCGTATAGGTCACGCAATTGGATAGCGATATTTCTTGAATTTTAACACCATCTTGATAAGTTCTGACACACGCCGCTGGGATGCGTGGCGTGATTTCCGAGATTCAAGTCCCGGTTTGTCAGAATTACGGTAAATCTCAGAGTAGGTAAAAAGGAACATTCAATGCCGCACCCCGTAGATGTGCACGTCGGAAAACGCATTCGCCACCGCCGCTGGCTGGTGGGAATGACCCAGCAGCAGCTGGCCGAGAGTGTGGGAATTAAATTTCAACAGATTCAGAAGTACGAAACCGGCGCGAACCGTGTCAGCGCGTCACGGCTCTGGGATATCGCAGAATCACTTGATGTGACGATCAGCTTTTTCTTTGAGGGGCTGGAACAGGATGGCGGCGTGGAGCGCGAGAAAAGCGATCCGGCGCGTGCCGACCTGATGGGAGACAAGGAAGCGCTCGATCTGGTGCGGTCTTATTACGCCATTCCAGAGAACCAGCGCCGCCGCCTGTTTGACCTTGCTCGGGTGTTGAGCGAGGTGGCTTGAGCCTGACCGGCCCAAGGGCTATCCCTCTGCGCATGCGGTAGGAAAGGCGGGCCGGAATGGATAAGACAGATATCGTCAGGACAGCCCATGCGGTGGCAGATGCTGCGCGCGGGGCTGTCCTGCCGTTTTTTCGCAGTGCCGATCTGACGGCCGAGAACAAGCTGCCGGAAGGGCGGTTTGATCCGGTGACAGAGGGCGACCGCGCAACCGAACGGGCGATGCGCGAGGTTCTGGGGCGATTGCGTCCGCAGGATGGAATCCTTGGTGAAGAATATGGCGCGGTTGAGGGCACGAGCGGCCTGACCTGGGTGCTTGATCCGATCGACGGCACGCGGGCGTTCATGTCCGGGTCTCCGACCTGGGGCGTGTTGATCGCGGTGTCCGATGCGAGCGGCCCGATTTACGGCATCATCGACCAACCCTATATCGGCGAGCGGTTTGAGGGCGGTTGGGGCGCGGCGCGGATGGTCGGGCCGATGGGCACACGGGATTTACGGGTGCTGGGCGCGCGGTCCTTGTCCGAGGCGATCGTCTTTACCACATTCCCGGAATTGGGCAGCCCGGCTGAGGCGGCAGGCTTTGCCGACGTTGCGAGCCACGCGAAGTTGACGCGCTATGGGCTTGATTGCTATGCCTATTCTCTGGTTGCGGCAGGGCATGTTGATCTGGTGATCGAGGCCGGGCTTGCGCCGTATGACATTCAGGCGCCGATTGCGGTGATCGAGGCGGCGGGCGGCATTGTCACCAACTGGCAGGGTGGCCCCGCGCATCACGGTGGCCGGGTGATTGCCGCAGCCGGGCACGCGCAGCATGAGGCGGCGCTGGAGATTCTGTCGCAGGTGGTGTGACGGGGGTGCGTGCCGCGCGGGACAAGGCGCGGCACGCGCCGCCGCGCGATCGCTGGGCCGTCCGTCGCACCGAAGGTGCGCCGCTTTATCTCGGCACGCCTTTGGCGTGACGGCCTAGCGATTTGTAGAGCGCGAGCCTCACTGTGAGGTCATACGGACTTTGCTAACATTAAGTGGCATCCACCCCGTTGCTTCGCTAGTCCCCGGCCCAGCGACCGCGCGGCTGCGTGCTTTTGCTTGCCCAAGCCCCCCAGTTACACCGCCTTGCCCGCCACCCAGACGCCTGCGATGGCGCGGTCGTCGCCCATCATGAGGGTGGGAAAGAGCGCCTCCCATAGGTCATCCGCCCGCGCGCTGCGTTGGGCAATCGCGGGGGTTGAGGCGAGATCGAGGGCGACGAGATCGGCCTCCATGCCGGGGGCTATATTGCCGATCTTTGACCCCATGTGCAGCGCCTGCGCCGAGCCTGCGGTGGCGAGCCAGAGAAGCTGGGCGGGGTGCAGCGCCGTGCCGGTCAATTGCCCGATTTCATAGGCAGCGGCCATGGTGCGCAGCATCGAGAAAGACGAGCCGCCGCCGGTGTCGGTGGCCAGGCCGATGCGCTGGCCTTCGGCGATGCGGGCTGCGAGGTTGAAGAGACCTGAACCGATGAAGGTGTTGGAGGTGGGGCAATGGATCAGCGCCGCGCCCACTTCACGCAGGCGGTCGCGCTCGCGCGCGTCAAGGTGGATGGCGTGGCCATAGAGCCCGCGCGCCCCCAAGAGGCCGTGCGAGTCGTAGGTGTCGAGATAGTCGCGCGCCTCTGGGTAGAGGGATTTGACCCATGCAACCTCGTCGGTCTGTTCAGAGAGGTGGGTTTGCATCAGGCAATCGGGGTATTCCGACCAGAGCGCGCCCAAGGCGGCGAGTTGATCTGGCGTCGAGGTGGGCGAAAACCGGGGCGTGATGGCGTAAGAGAGCCGGTCAACGCCGTGCCATGTTTGCAAAAGCTGCTTGCTGTCATCATAGGCCGATTGCGCCGTGTCGCGCAGCCCCTCGGGCGCGTTGCGGTCCATGCAGGTCTTGCCCGCCACGGCGCGCAGGCCGCGCGCCTGTGCCGCCTCGAAAAAGGCGGTCACGCTGGCGGGGTGGATGGTGCAAAAGCTGGCGCAGGTGGTGGTGCCATGGGCGAGGGTCAGATCAAGATAGCGACCCGCGATGTCAGCGGCATAGGCGGGATCAGAGAGGCGCATTTCCTCTGGGAAGGTATAGCTATTCAGCCAGTCGATCAGGCGTTTGCCCCAACTGGCTATGATCGCGGTCTGGGGGTAGTGCACATGCGCATCGACAAAACCTGCGGTAATCAGGCGATTGCCCATGTCGGTCCGGGCCGCGTCAGGTGCCTGCGCGTGCAACGCCTGTGCGGTGCCGAGGGCGGTGATCCGGCCCTCCTCGATCAACAACGCCTCGTGCAGCCGGGCGGCATCGGTGGGGTCGCCGGCCTCGAAGGGCGAGTGGTCAAAGCTGAGGATGTGACCGGTGATCAGGGTTCTGGGCGGCATGTGACCCCTTTTGGTGACGGATTATGCAAGCCGGAGGATAAGCGGCGACACGGTCGGGGTAAATCGGCCCATTGTGATTGTTTTCTGTAAAGCGGTTCTTTAATCCTGCCCGCGACTGTGACGGGCAAGGGGGCGATATGGCGGAAGACGAGGACGATCTGACCCCCGAGGCGGAGGGAGATGAGGATCATCATCCGCTGACGCGGGCGTTGATTTCGCGGATCATGTATGCGGTCGAGACGCAGGACCGCGAGATGCTCTGGGCGGAAATGGAGCCGCTGCACGCGGCCGATATCGCCGACCTTCTGGAACAGAGCAACGCCTATGACCGGCGGCGGTTGATCGAGCTCTACGGGCAGGAGTTCGACGGGGATATCCTGTCGGAGTTGGACGAGTCGATCCGCGAAGAGGTGATGGGCCTCTTGACGCCGCAAGTGCTGGCCGATGCCGTGCGCGAGCTCGATTCGGATGACGTGGTCGATCTGGTCGAAGATCTGGAGGATCAGCAGCAAGAGGCGATTCTCAGCGTCCTTGAGGACAGCGACCGGATCGCGGTGCAGCAATCTCTGACCTATCCCGAGTATTCCGCTGGCCGTCTGATGCAGCGCGAAGTGGTGATGGCGCCGGAGCATTGGACCGTCGGCGACGCGATCGACTACATGCGCCATGCCGAGGAATTGCCGGAACAGTTCTATCATATCGTTCTGGTCGATCCCCGGCTGCATCCGGTGGGCAATGTGACCCTCGGGCGGATCATGGCCTCGCGCCGGGATGTGCCGCTGAAGGACATTGTGGAAGAGACGTTTCACACCATTCCGGTCACACGCTATGACGGCGATGTGGCCTATATGTTCAACCAGTATCACCTGATTTCAGCGCCGGTGGTCGATGAGGACGGGCGGCTGGTGGGGGTCATCACCATTGATGATGCCATGGCCGTTCTGGATGAGGAGCATGAAGAGGATATCATGCGGCTGGCCGGGGTCGGCGAGGGCGGGATCAACGATTCGGTGATCGAGACCTCCAAGCAGCGGGTGCCGTGGCTGGCGGTTAACCTCGGGACGGCAATTCTGGCGTCGCTGGTGATTGCGCAGTTTGAGTTGGCGATTTCGCAACTGGTGGCGCTGGCGGTCTTGATGCCGATTGTGGCCTCGATGGGGGGCAATGCCGGAACGCAGAGCCTGACCGTGGCTGTGCGCGCGCTGGCAACCAAGGATCTCACGGTATCGAATGTCTGGCGGGTGTTGCGCCGAGAAGTGCTTGTGGGGTTGATCAACGGCGTGATTTTCGCCCTGGTGATGGGCGCTGTCGGGATGATCTGGTTTGGCGGGCCAGAGCTGGGCTACGTGATTGCTGCCGCCATGGTGATCAATCTGGTGGTGGCCGGGTTGGCCGGTGCGGCAATTCCGGTTGTGATGGACCGAATGGGCTTTGACCCGGCGCTGGGCTCTGGCACATTTGTAACCACGGTGACGGATGTGGTGGGCTTTTTTGCGTTTCTGGGGCTGGCAACGGTGTTTCTCTTATGAATGACCTGGCGGAGGTGAAGGCGGCGGCGCGCAAGGCGGCGTTTGCGCGGCGGGCCGAGGCGCATGCCGCGCGTCTGCCCGGTGTGGCAGCGCTCTTGTCGGGGGTATTGGCGGGCTATCGGGGGGTGGCTGTATCGGGCTATTTGCCGATCCGCAGCGAGATCGACCCGCGCGCCGCAATGGAAGAGGCGGCGGCGCATGGGCCGGTTGCGGTGCCGGTGATCATGGGGGCGGGAGTGCCGCTCCGGTTCTCGCGCTGGGTGCCGGGCTGCGCGCTGCGCGAGGGGCCGTTTGGGGCCATGGTGCCGGAGATTGATGATTTCATCGAGCCGGAGATCCTGATCGTGCCGCTGGTGGCCTTTGATCGTAGTGGCGGGCGGTTGGGCTATGGCGGTGGCTTTTATGACCGCACGCTCGAGATGTTGCGCGCGCGGCGGGCAACGCTGGCGATTGGCTTTGCCTATGGCGCGCAGGAATCGGGGGGGCTTCCGCTGGAGCCGACCGATCAGCTGCTTGATATGGTGGTGACAGAGGCAGAGGTGATCGCGTTTGGCCCAAGAGCATGAGTATATCGCCCGTGTGGTCTGGACCGGCAACCGGGGCGAGGGTACGGCGCATTACAAGGGCTACGACCGGACGTGGAATGTGGAGACGCCCGGCAAGCCGGTGATCCATTGCTCGAACGATCCGCTGCTGGGGGGCAATCCGGCGCTGCACAATCCGGAAGATATGTTGATATCGGCGCTGAGCGCCTGTCACATGCTGTGGTTCCTGCATCTGGCGAGTGACGCGGGCATTGCCGTGCAGTCCTATGAGGATGATCCCATTGCCATCGGGGAGACCGAGAGCACCGGGGCGAGCCGATTTCTGCGGGCCACGCTGCGGCCCCGGATCGCGGTGCCGGCGGGGACCGATCTCAGCCGCGCCGATGGGCTGCATGGGCAGGTGCATGCGGTCTGCTTTATCGCGCGGTCGGTGAATTTTCCGGTGACCTGCGCGGCGCGCTACCGGGTTCTGGCGTGAGTGGAATTGTCTGTGTCGGATTCGGGCTTGCGCGCAGATTGAGCGCGCGGTTAGGCTGATCCTGTCATGGTGCCATGCCGACAGCAGTCCACTGCTCTCGGGATGGAGAATTGGGAAGCCGGTGCAACTCCGGCGCTGCCCCCGCAACGGTAAGGGAGGGCGTTTCGGCGATATGCCACTGGGCGACAATGCTCGGGAAGGTGCCGTGACGCGAGGGTCATCCGGCCCGCCATCCAAGCCCGGAAACCAGCCTTGGCGTGACGTCGAATCGCGGGGTGCGATGCGGGCGTGTGCGCCTCGGGCTGAAGATCTGTTGCGCCATGTCCCTTGCCCCCCGCCCCATCCGGCCCGGGGTGTGGCCGGGGAGAGCAGCAAGATGACTTTTCTACGAATCATTGATGGGCTGGAAAGCAGCCAAGCGACCGGGCCGCAGGCGATGCAGGCCGCGCGCATGGGTTTTTTGCAATGGGCCTGTGCGGTCGAGGGGCCGATTACGGCGCAGATGGCACGGGCGGCATTGGAGAGCCCGGCGGCACGGCAGGCGGAAAGTGCGGCAGCGCGGGCCTTTGTCGGGTTTTTACAGGAGGCCAGCCGGACGTGTCTGGCCTTGCCGATGCGGCGGGGTCGGGCGCGGGTGCTGCAGTGAGGGTGGCGGCGGGGAGCGGGGTCTGGAGGGGACGTTGGCCCCGTGCGGTAAGCCGCGCGGAATCAAGCCCGAAGGGCGCCGCGCGATCGCTGGGCCGTCCGTCGCACCGAAGGTGCGCCGCTTTTTCTCGGCACGCCTTCGGCGTGACGGCCTAGCGATTTTGAGATGGAGCGCATCTCTTTGAAGTCATACGGACTTTGCTTGCATTAAGTGGCAGTTGCCGCCGTCGCATCGCTAGTCCCCGGCCCAGCGACCGCGCGGCTCATCGCTGGGGTCCCCGTCACCTTCAGGCCAAGCCCTGCAGTTATCGTGCCGGTTCAAGGGAAACTCTGTCTTGCGTCCGCGCAATAAAAAACGGCGGCACCAGGGAGGAGGAGAGGTGCCGCCGTTTCCTATACGTCCGGCCCAGGGAGGAGGAGAGGGCCATTCGCAAAACGAAGGGACTGGATGGTCCCAATTTGACGGCCCCAGGCATCAGGGAGGAGGAGAGACGCCCGTGACCGTAACAGATACCCCAGGGAGGAGGAGGGGGGTATCTGATCTCTTATTACGACCGGTGGCCGTAAACTGTTTCATGTGCAACGCGAAGAATTTCACTGCGGTGCAGGCCCAGATCGGCGAGGTCATGTGTGCTGAGCTGCGACAGCTCATTGACCGTGCGGCGATAAGTGCGGTAATTTGCGATACGCTGCATTGCAGCATAGACGGCGGCACTCAGATCCTCGCCGAGAACGGCGGCGGCAGAGCGGCGTGTGTCAATCGAGGTAGCCATGTCTTCGGGTCCTTGCGGATTTTATCATGTTCACGTTCGGCGCTGTTCGTTTCGCCTTTGTTGATCCCAAGATACGCTTTTGCTGCGGCTGCACAATACCCTGCAGAAGCAATGCTGCTATGCAGCAAATGCATAAGAAGAAAGTGACCTAAGGTTAAGCAAATGAAGCATTTTTTAGGCAGTTTAAAAACTGCTCTTGCCTTGGTTGCATAGAGCGGCGCTGATGTCGCCAATGGTAAAGGAACGAACATGACCGATATTCGCGCGGAACTCGAAGCGAGGCTTGACAGGCTGGAGTTGCCGGACGGCGGCAGTCTGATGTCGCGGGACATGGTGCGCGCGCTGGTGGTCGAGGCGGGCGAGGTGCGCTTTGTCATCGAGGCGCCCACCCCCGAGATGGCCCGCAACATGGAGCCAGTGCGTGCCGCCGCAGAGCGTGCCGCCTTGAGTCTGCCGGGGGTGAGCCGCGCGACCGTGGTGCTTACGGCGCAGGCCGCGCCGCCCGCGCTCAAGCTGGGGCAGCATCCCAAGGGGGGCAATGCGTCGATCCGGCCCGAGGGGATTGCGACATTGCTGGCAGTGGCCAGTGGCAAGGGCGGTGTCGGCAAATCCACCGTGGCCTCGAACCTTGCGGTGGCGCTGGCGCGGCAGGGGCGGCGCGTGGGGTTGCTCGATGCCGATATTCATGGGCCAAGCCAGCCGCGCATGATGGGGTTGACGGGGCGACCGCAAAGCCCGGATGGCACGCGGATCATTCCGCTGGAGGCGCATGGCGTCAAGGTGATGTCGATCGGGCTGATGCTCGACCCCGCCAAGGCTGTGATCTGGCGGGGGCCGATGCTGATGGGGGCGCTGCAACAGATGTTGGCGCAGGTGGACTGGGGCGATCTGGATGTGTTGATCGTCGATCTGCCGCCGGGAACGGGCGATGTGCAACTGACGCTGAGCCAGCGGGCGCGTCCCGATGGGGCGATCATCGTCTCGACGCCGCAGGATGTGGCGCTCCTCGATGCGCGCAAGGCGATGGACATGTTCCGCACGCTGGAGGTGCCGATTCTGGGGATGATCGAGAATATGTCGTTCTTCACATGCCCTGATTGCGGCCATGAGGCGCATGTCTTTGGCCACGGTGGGGTGCGCAGGGAGGCGGAGGGTCTGGGCCTGCCGCTGTTGGCGGCCTTGCCGATTGATCTGGAAACCCGGTCGGCAGGCGATGCGGGCTGTCCGGTGGCGGCGGGTGACAGCGCGGCGGCGCAGGCCTATGGCGCGTTGGCGCTGCGTCTGATTCGCGACGGCCAGGGCTGAGGCGAGCGCCGGGGACGCTGGCCACGACGCCGCCAAGGTGTTTCGGGCCAGAGGCGGCGGGAGTCAGTCGCTGATCGGCGTGGCCACCAATCCGAGGCGACGGGCGCTGTCGAGGGAGAGCGTGTCACTGTCGAGACCGAGCGGGATCTGATAGCGCTGGATCGCCGCGCGGGTGCGCGGGTCCATACGGGCGGTGACGGGACCGCTGTAGAGGTTGCGTGCGGCGAGTGCGCGTTGAACCGAGGCGATGAATTCAGGCGTCTGCACATCGGCGCAGGGGGTTTCATACCAAGTGGTCACGCGCTCTTGCAGGATGGCCTGCCGGGTGACGGTGGCATAGGTGGCGGGGCTCAGGATCTTGCCCGAGGCATCGGTTTCAGCGGGGGATAGCTGCACCTGTTCGGTGACGGTCTCGATCACTGCGGGCGTATCCTGTTTGCCCCAGCAGGTGCCGGGGGCGGCCCCCGGCGGGGCCTCTGCCCCGAGGTTTGATCCGCTCGCGTTGGGGGCCACGGTCTGACACGCCGCGAGGGACAGGGCCAAGGCGAGGCTTGAGAGTGTGGGGCGGATCATCAGCAGGGGGCCTCGCGGGCAATGTTCGCCTGAGTCTAGCCGGTTTGACCTGGGGGGGGAAGCGGGCTGTCGGGATCGGCCAGGAGGTCGAGCAGGGCCGAGATGTCCTCGATCTCTTCGGCCACCACATGGGTGACACCGGCCTGCCGCTCCACCCGGCCGGTCACGCGCAGCATGCGTCCGGCGATGACCGCACGGCGAAACCGCTCGAACACCTTGCGCCAGATCACGACATTGACCACGCCGGTTTCATCCTCGAGCGTGACAAAGACCACGCCGCGCGCTGTGCCGGGGCGTTGGCGCACCAGAACCAGACCCGCCACGGTGATCCGCGCACCCGAGGAAACCTCTGACAGGCGGGCGGCGATGAGGGCGGAGGGTGGGCGGGGCATGGCGGGCATCGGGCTCTGAAGGTCTGACTCTGCTCCTCTATAGGGTAGGAGCTGTGGGCCATATTGCAAGCTTGGGCCTGGTCGTGGGCGCGGGTTGCATCGCTTTGCGGGCTATGGTTTACGATTTGGAGCAATACTCTTGCCATCGTCTCTTGATCCCAGACCACAGGCGCGCGCCGATGCCCGTTGTGACCTTTCATGTCGGCATGCCGAAATGCGCGACAACAACGATCCAGAGTTTTCTGGCGGAGCGGGCCGAGTGGTTGGCGGCGCGGGGGCAGGTCTATGAGCGGCATCCCGAGGACCGCACGCGCAATCAGGGCAATGCGGCGCAACTGGCTGCTTTTTGTGCGGCGCGCGATCTGGTGCGGATGGAGGCCCATCTGGGGTATTTCCTGAGGTCGGGGCACGATGTGCTCTTGAGCAGCGAGATCCTGTTTGACCTGTGGCGTGAGGACGGGTTCGTGCCGCTGCGTGAGGCGGTCGCGCGGTTGGGCTATGACCTGCGGGTGGTGGTCTATCTCAAGCGCCAGGACCTATGGATCGAGAGCGATTTCAAACAGCATGTGAAGGGGCGGAGCGACTGGGTCGGACCGTTCGAGGACTTGCTCGAACGGCGCGTCACGCGGGGCACGTTGGATTATCACAAGCTGCTCATGCAGTGGGCGACGCAGGTGGGGCGGGAGGCGATGACCGTGGTGCCGCTCACCCCGTCGCAGCCGCAGGGCTATGCGATCGAGCGGTTTCTGGAGGTGATCGGGCTGGCACCGCCTGAGAGCGGTCTGGACATCCCGCGCCAGAATGTGAGCCCGTCTGCGGCGGTGATCGAGGCGGCCCGCCACATCAAGGCCGCGCTGATCGGGCAGGGTCTTGGGACCGAAGAGAGAGCCGCCGTGATGGCCGCGTTCTTTGCGGCGACCGAGGTGCTGACGGCTGCGGAACGGGATGCCGGCGCTCTCAGCCCGGTCGCGCGGCGGGCGTTGCTGGACCGTTGTGCGCCGTCCAATGCCGCCTTGGCGCGCGCGTTTCTGGGGGACGTTGCGCCATTTGAGGAGCTGGACCGGGATGCGGGCGTGGATTGGGTGCCTCTGTCGGAGCGGGCGCTGGACGTTCTATCCGGATGCGTGGCACGGTCGCTGATAGGTCCCGAGCCGGAGGTCGGGGGGCCATCGCTCTTGGGGCGGCTTTCGGGTTTCCTGCGACGCTGAGGACCGCGGCAATTCTGCAATTCTTTTCTGATGCAAGTACAAATTGGGCTGGTCTCAGCCGGGGGGCTTGATTAGGTAGTCCCCAAAAGCGACGCAATGGAGTAAGCCCAGACATGGCTAAAATCACCTATATCGAGCATAATGGCACCCGGCATGAGGTCGAGGTGGCCAATGGCCTGACCGTGATGGAAGGCGCGCGCGACAACAATATCCCCGGCATCGAGGCCGATTGCGGCGGGGCCTGCGCCTGTTCGACCTGTCACGTCTATGTTGATCCGAGTTGGGTGGGCAAGCTGCCCGCCAAGGATGACATGGAAGAGGATATGCTCGATTTCGCCTATCAACCCGATCCTGAACGGTCGCGGCTGACCTGTCAGCTCAAGGTGACGGACGCGCTGAATGGTCTGGTTGTGCAGATGCCGGAAAAACAGATCTGATCTGATCTGATCTGCGCGGGGCGGGGCGGGTGCAACGCCCCCGGCAGGCTGTCTCTCAGGGAGCGCACCACCCAAAAGCGTCGATCCGGACGGTCATGGGCGCGGTGCCGAGCGCGTCCGTGATGGCGTCAACTGCGGCGCTGTGTTGACGAGACCGTGATATGCGGCAGCCAAAGGCGGATTGACGTAACCTTTTGATCACCCTAGGATTCTACGCATAAGACGTTTTGCGAGTGGTGGCTGAATGCTTGGTTTTCTTTTGGTGGCGATGGGGGTTTTGGGTGCATCCCTTGTCATCGACGATGGGACTGATTTCGTTCCGGTTGCCAATGAAGAGATGCCGCCGGACGAAGATATGTCCAATGAGGAGCTTCCGTTCGACGAAGATATCGTGGGTGAGCCGATTGATCCCGTTCCGATCCCTGAAGACCCTGACGAGGAAGAGCCAGTCATCGACAATGATCGCCAAATTGGCATCGTTGCCATGGCGGTGGATATTGAGGATCACGTCGGCACGCCCTTTGATGATGTGATCGGGAACGAATACAACACGGTATTCAATGAGGAGACCTGCGAGAGTGAACCTGTTGACAGTTTTGTCGACGCGGGCGCGGGTAATGATCGCCTGTATCTGTCGGGCGGCATCGTCGCGGGTGGTGAGGGCGACGATTCCATTTCCGTGTTCTTCTCGCTCGCTGCGGAATTTGCTGCGGACCGGGACGATGAAGTGCCCGGGGAAAGGCCCGTGGCCTTCGGTGACGGTGGCAATGACGTGATCGAGGTCTTTGATAGCCCGGGTGTGATTGATGCTGGCGAGGGGAATGACACCGTTATTCTGCATAATCCGTTCGGTTGGGAAGAAGACCTAGACGTGACCCTTGGTGAGGGCGATGACCTAATCCGGATTCTGAGTGGTCACGCCCCGTCCCGGATCCTCGGCGAACTGCATGATTTCGATCCGGCGCAGGACCGTATCGAGATCATTCGTGATCTGGATCGGCCCTCGCGCCTCTCGCCCATGACCGGTTTCGATGTCACGATCGCGCCATTGGAGGGCGAGGAGGCATCGCTCATGTCCATCGCACTCAGATTGGAGGACCCGCAGGCCGCGCCGGAGGTGTATCAGTTCCTCGTCCATGGGATGGAGCCGTCGCAGGCCGATGATATCCAGGTCGATTTTGTGGACGAAGAGGAAGAGGCGGTTGGAACGCCGCTTGAGCCCCTGCGTGTGGACACGGATTTGGTGTTCACCATCGGGCTTGGGGATTTGAACGACCTGTCCTTGACCAGTCTCGTCCTCCAACAGGGGGAGACCAATCCGCTTGCCGATATCACCCGCGTGGTGCTGAATATCGACGAGGCGATTGAAGGTCAGTTCGAGATCTACGACAGCACGACTTTTTCCGGGTCGAAGTCGGGGGCCGACGGGTCGTCCGGGGAATACCTGCATATCGTGCATAGCCCGCCCGGTCTGGAGGCGGGCACGATTACATCCTTTGTCCGTGTCAGCGACGATACGACCTATCTGTCGTCGGATGGCCCTCCGGATCGCTTTCTCTCAGATCCTCCGAACTTTTTGCCGCCAAGTACCGAGATCGTGCGGATTTACCTGGGCTCCGTGCTTTACGACTTCGGTGGGCCGGATGATGGGTTCAGCACGGTCCGTGACGTCGAGGTCGTGGTAAACCGGGTTCCGGTTGCCGAGCTTGGTGCCGTCTAGGGTTTTTCGGGTGTTCGTTGAAATGTCGGAAAGCTCTCATTGCGTGAGTTGTCGAAGTTTCGAGCCGAGAAACCCTATCAGGGTCTTCTGACATTGCTTAGTCGAGCGCGCGCCAGCCGATGTCGCGGCGGCAGAAGCCCTCTGGCCAGTCGATCTGGTCGACCATGGCATAGGCGCGATCTGCGGCCTCGCGCAGCGTGGTGCCGCGCGCGGTGGCGGCGAGGACGCGGCCGCCGGTTGCGGTGATCTGTGTGCCCGCGCGGGTGGTGCCTGCGTGAAAGACCATGTGAAAGCTGTCCTCGGGGCACGCCTCCAGCCCTTTGATCACGCTGCCTTTTGCGTAATCGCCGGGATAGCCCTGCGCGGCCAGAACGACCGTTAGGGCGTGATCTTCGGCCCAGTTGACGGACATGTCGCCCAACCGCCCCTCGGATGTGGCGAGCAGGAGGTCGAGCGCCTGAGCGCCCAAGCGCATCATCAGCACCTGACATTCGGGATCGCCAAAGCGGCAGTTGTATTCGACAAGGCGCGGCGTGCCGTCCTTGATCATCAGACCGACAAAGAGCACGCCCTGATACGGCGTGCCGCGCCGGGACATTTCCCTGAGCGTCGGGCGGACGATAAGGTCGAGCGCCTGTTGGGTCACGGCCTCGGTCATCACCGGGGCGGGGGAATAAGCCCCCATGCCGCCGGTGTTGGGGCCGGTGTCGCCGTCGCCGACGCGTTTGTGGTCCTGAGCGGTGCCGATGGGCAGCGCGGTTTCGCCGTCGCAGAGCACGAAAAAGCTGGCCTCTTCGCCCTCCATGAATTCCTCGATCACCACCTCTGCGCCCGCTGCGCCAAACTCGCCGCTGAACATGTCGTCAAGGGCGGCAAGCGCCTCCTCCTCGGTCATGGCGACGATCACGCCCTTGCCGGCGGCCAGACCGTCGGCCTTGACCACGATCGGGGCGCCTTGGGCCGTGACATAGGCGCGGGCGGCGGCGAGGTCGGTGAAATGGGCATAGGCTGCGGTGGGGGCTTGGGCCGCGTCGCAGATGGCTTTGGTAAAGCTCTTGGAGGCCTCAAGCTGCGCGGCGGCGGCGGAGGGGCCAAAGACCAATAGCCCCGCCTCGCGCAGGCGGTCGGCGACCCCGGCGGCGAGCGGTGCCTCGGGGCCGATGATGACAAAATCAATTGCCTCGGCCTCGCAAAAGCCTGCAATCGCGCCGCCGTCGAGACTATCGAGCGCGGCACATTCGGCGATCTCCGCGATGCCTGCATTGCCGGGGGCCACGATCAGCCGGTCGCATTTGGGGTTTTGCAGCACGGCCCATGCGAGCGCGTGTTCCCGCCCGCCCGATCCAAGGATGAGAATGTTCATGGCGGCAACTCCTGCTTGGCCTCGGTTGGCCTGCGTTCTAAGGTGGCGGGCAAGCAGACACAAGGCAGGAGGCGCGCGCATGTCCGATCTGATCGACGATCCCGACGAGGGCGGCAATGCCCCGGAATTTTCCGTCTCGGATCTGTCGGGGGCGATCAAGCGGATGATCGAGGGCGAGTTTTCCCATGTGCGGGTGCGCGGCGAACTGGGGCGCATATCGCGGCCAAGGTCGGGGCATATCTATCTGGACCTCAAGGACGATTCTGCGGTTCTGGCGGGGATCATCTGGAAGGGGGTTGCGACGCGATTGGCCGTGCAGCCTGAAGAGGGGATGGAGGTGGTGGCCACGGGGCGGCTGACCACATTCCCCGGTCAATCGCGCTATCAGATCATCATCGAGGATATGAAACCGGCGGGCATGGGCGCGCTGATGGCGATGCTGGAGAAGCGGAAGGCGGCGCTGGCGGCGGAGGGGCTCTTTGCGCCGGAGCGCAAGCAGGCGCTGCCCTATCTGCCGGATATCATCGGGGTTGTCACCTCGCCCTCAGGCGCGGTGATCCGCGATATTCTGCACCGGCTGCGCGACCGTTTCCCGCGCAAGGTGCTGATCTGGCCTGTGGCTGTGCAGGGTGACAAATGCGCGCCCGAAGTGGCGCGGGCGATCCGGGGGTTCAATGCGATGACGCCGGGCGGCGCGCTGCCGCGCCCGGATCTGATCATTGTGGCGCGCGGCGGCGGATCGGTCGAGGATCTCTGGGGGTTCAACGAGGAAATCGTGGTGCGGGCGGCGGCGGAAAGTGTCATTCCGCTGATTTCAGCCGTGGGCCATGAGACCGACACGACGCTGATTGATTTCGCCTCGGACAAGCGCGCGCCCACGCCTACGGCGGCGGCGGAACTGGCGGTGCCGGTGCGGATGGACCTCTTGGCCTGGGTCGAGGGGCAGGGCGCGCGGCTGAGCCATGCGTTGAGCCAAGGGGTGAGTTTGCGGGGTCAGCGGTTGCGCGATCTGGCACGCGCCTTGCCACGGGCCGATGTTTTGCTTGACGGACCACGGCAACGGCTGGACGCCTTGGGCGAGCGCCTGCCTGCGGCGCTGATCCGGTCGGTGCAGGTGCGGCGGGTACATCTGTCAGAGACAGCGGGGGCGTTGCGCCCGGCGCTGTTGCGGCGCGCGGTCGAGGGGGATCGGCGGCGGTTGCAGGCGACGGCGGCGCGGCTGAATGTGCATGCGCTGAACCGCGATATTACGCAGAAGCGACGCGAGTTGGACCGGATGTCGGCGCGGTTTTCAGAGGTGGCCGGGCGGCAGGTGCGGGGCTGGCAGGATCGGCTGAGCGCGCTGGAGCGGCTGCGCGAGACGCTGGGATACAAGGCCACGCTCAAGCGCGGTTATGCGGTGGTGCGCGGCGATGGGGCGGTTGTGACGACACGCAAGGCTGCGGCGGGGGCGGCGGTGCTGGAGATCGAGTTTGCCGATGGGATGCTGGATGTGTCGGCACCCGGACCTGCGGTGCCGATCCCGAAGGTCAAGCCCAAGACGCCCCCTGAGGGGCAGGGGAGTTTGTTTTGAGCCGGTGGTCGCTCTGCGCTAACTTTCCATCCAGATTGTCACTGGCCCGTCGTTGACCAAAGACACTTTCATATCCGCCCCGAACTGACCCAGTTTGGTGGGAATATGCTGCTGAGCAAACTGTTGTGCGAAATGCAGATAGAGCCGATGGCCGGTCTCCGGGTCGGCCGCCGTGGAGAATCCAGGCCGATTGCCGCGCGAGGTATCGGCGGCCAGCGTGAACTGGCTGATGACCAGAACGCTGCCGCCGATGTCGATCAAAGAGCGGTTCATCTTGCCCGCCTCATCGGGGAATATCCGCAGTTTGGTGATCTTTGTGGCCAGCCGTTCTGCTTGGGTCTCGCAATCGCCCTGCATGGCGCAGACAAGGATCAAGAGGCCGGGACCAGAGCGGCTGATGACCTCGCCATCGACCGCGACGGAAGCCTCGGAAACACGTTGCAAAAGGGCGCGCATAAGGAACCTCCGGGATCAACAGCACTCAGCCGCGCAGATCGAGCACCTCGTCCAACCCCGCCCGGCTGGTGCGGAATTTATTGGTTGGGTGATCGTCATCGGGCAGGCCAAAGGATATGGCGCAGAGGATGAGGCGGCTGTCAGGCAGGGCGAAATGCGTGCGGATCATCGGCGCATAGGCCGCGACGGAGGCCTGCGCAATGGTGGCGATGCCAAGCGCGGAGGCCGCCAGCATGAAGGCCGTGATAAAGCCGCCGGTGTCCATTGCGCCGTAAGCGCCGAGCGCCTTTTCGGAATGGATGAGGGCCACATGTGGCGCGCCGAAGAGGTGGTAATTCTGCATGGATTGTTCGGCGCGCGCCGCACGGTCGTTGCGGGCGATGCCTGCGGCCTCGTAGAGTTGCAAGCCGCATTCCAGGCGTCGCGCGCCATGCGCCCCCGGATAGCTCTCGGGCCAAGGCAGGTCAGGGGCAGGGCGGTCACGTTGCACCGCGTCTAGCAGGGAAGTGCGAAAGCGGTCGGTTTCCGCGCCCTGCGTCACGGTGATCTGCCACGGCTGGGCGTTGCACCAAGAGGGCGCCCGGCCTGCGGCGGCGACGATCTGGCGGATTTTGTCCTCGGGCACCGGATCAGGCCGGAAGGCGCGACAGGAATGACGGGCGTGCAAAAGGTCGTTGAGTGTTTCGAGTCCGTCTGTCATTCAGCGATGTCCTTGCCCGGCCATGATAGTCAAGGCACGCGGCCCTGAGCGATGATCATAGGGCGAGTTTTGCGGGTTATCCATGCCCCGGCGGGCGAATTTCCGCTGGTCGTGCGCTATAACACGCCTTGTTCAAGGGCGATGACATAGCCCACAGCGCCCGCGATGATCGCGCCGAGGATCACGGCGAAGGTGATCTTCCAGACGGACCATGGGCGCTCGCCCTGCACGCGCCCGGTGCGACCGTTGACCACGAAGCGGTAGGTTTCGCCACGGTATTTATAGGCCGCGAGCCAGACGGGCAGCAGGATGTGTTTGAAGGTGACGGCGCTGATCTCGGTGTTGATTTCGTGGATCTGCTGGCGGTCGCCGCCGATGTCAAAGCGCACGTCGCGGGCGATGATCGCATCCATCCGGGTGCGCGCCTCGGTGAAGCCGATGTCCAGATCGACACTATAGCCCTCGGCGCGGAAGCCTGCGAGGAATTCCGGGTTATAGGGTTCCAGTGCCGCCAGATCCCACGGCTCCAGCGCCTCGGTGAAGCGTTTGGGCAGGGATTTCGAGGCGAGAACGAGCACGTCATCAAAAAACCGTGAGACCCGGCCCGAGGCGGGGGTCCAGCGGATTTTGGGTACTTGCACTGTCTGGCGTTTGCCGTCGCGGATCACGGTTTGGGTGACGTAATAGACCGTGCCACGTTCGCCCCGGTAGGAGGATTTGGTGTCGGCGTCATAGGTCCAGTAGGGCACATAGATGCCCTGCATGCGGCGGCCCTTGCGGGCGTAATCCTGAAGCCCGTTCGGTGCGAACCAAAGGCGGCCGAGCCAGCCGGTCATGGCCTTTCGCGCGGTCGCCTCGTCGAGCGCGAAGGGCAGGAGCGCGCGAGGTTTGATATGGCGCTGGGTGCCGGTGTCGGTGACGACCGGCGAGGCACAGAAGGGGCATTCGGCGGCGTGGGTGTCGGTGCCAAGTTCAACCTGCGCGCCGCAACTGGTGCAGGTGGTGGTGCGGACCTCCTCCATCTCCTGCGCGGGGAGTTGATCGCGCAGAGCGCGGTCAAAGTCCAGTTCCCGGATGCCGCCTTGCCAGGGGGCGTTGCCCGCAATTGGATGGATGTCACCGCAGTGATCACAGATCAGGTGGTTCGCGCCGGGATCATACCGGTAATCCGCACCACAGCTGACACAGGGAAAGCGGTGCTGGGTTTCGGTCTCTGCTGGCTCGGGGGGATGTGTATTTTGCATGGGGCTCATAGAATGGGATGCACGGCGCGCGGGGTGATGCGGCGCAATGCCCCATCGCCCAGTGCAGTATGGCGCCAGAGGTTGAAGGTGGCGTGCAGCGCCGAGGCGGCCAGAAGCGACAAGAGCAGTTTGCGCGCCTCGGGGCCGGGGAGGGATTGGCCAAGGGCCTCGGCGGCAAGAGCCAGAGCGCCCCAGGCGAGCAGCGCATAGAGTGCGCGGTGCAGCCACGGGTGCAGGGTGCGAAACGCGCCGTCGAGTTTTGGGCCCGGTCCGTTCAAGAGGCCAAAGGCCAGCGCCAGCGCACACATGCCGAGCGCTGAGATGCTGTAGGCGACGGGGAGCCAGACCGTGGCCCCGCCATCGCCCAGCACAAAGAGCAACAGCATCAGATTGAGCCAGTGCAGGGTAATTGTGGCGCGGCGGCGCATGCGGTCACAGACCCGGCGGGGGCGGTGGCATCACGGTGAAGAGTTGTGCCAGTTCGGCCACGTCTTCGGCCCGTTTCCAGCCGTCCTGGCCTGCGGTCCAGACATGGCTTTCGCGGGTGAGCTTGCCGTCGGTGACCATGCGACCCATGGAGGCCTTGGAATAGGGGCCATGGGTCTGGCCGTTTTCGGCGATGTGCCAGACGTGTTCAACGGGAGGTGGCGGAGGTGGGGTCTGGGCTGCGGGGGCCGCGGTGCCCTGGCGTGCGCCCCATGGCCCGTCCTGTGCGAGGTTCTGCGCCATGGCCATCCCCATGCCCATGCCAAGCCCCGCGCCGATGCCTGCGCCGCCGGAGGGGTTCTTGGCTGCGGCGGTCATGGCCTCGGCGGCGGAATACTGGGTGAATTTGCCCAAATCGCCGGCGATGCCCATCGAGGTGCGCTTGTCCAGCGCGGCTTCGACCTCGGGGGGGAGCGAAATGTTTTCGATGTAAAACTCGGGGATTGCGAGGCCGTAGTCAGCGACGATGGCCGAAATCTCGCCTGCGACCAGCTTGCCGAGATCGGCGGTGTTGGCGGCCATGTCAAGCACCGGGATGCCGGAGCCTGCGATGATCCGCGAAAACGCCTGCACGATGATGTTGCGGATCTGGAAGCTGATTTCATCCATGGTGAATTCGCCGTCGGTGCCGACGATCTCGGAGAGGAATTTGGCGGCGTCGGCCACGCGCACCGTGTAGGTGCCAAAGGCGCGAATCCGCGTGGGTCCGAATTCGGGATCGCGCAGCATGATCGGGTTCTTGGTGCCCCATTTGAGGTTGTTGAACCGGGTGGTCGAGACGAAATAGATCTCGGATTTGAAGGGGGATTTGAAGCCGTGATCCCAATGTTGCAAGGAGGTCATGATCGGCATGTTGTTGGTCTCGAGCATGTAGAGACCGGGGGTGAAGACATCGGCCAACTGCCCCTCATGCACGAAGACAGCGGCCTGCCCCTCGCGCACGGTGAGCTTGGCGCCGTATTTGATCTCGTGACCTTCACGCTCGAACCGCCAGACCATGGTGTCGCGGGTGTCGTCGGTCCAGTGAATGACGTCGATGAACTGGCCGGAAAGGAAATCGAAGATGGGCATCGGGATACTCCTGTAATCGGGGATCAGACCGGCCCGCCCGCCCGTGCATCGAGCAGACGGCGCAGGATGGGGCGGGCCTCGTCGGGGGACATGCCGGGTTTGAGGTCGGGGTGATAGAGCAGCCAGAGCAACTCTTCGTCATGGCTGGTGAGCAGGGCGAATTCGTCGTCGTCATTGAAGATCGAGGGGCGCGCGGCGGGGCTGTCATCGGCGAGGCCAAGCCCCTGCGCCAGTTCCTCATGCACGCAGGATTGCCGCATCAGGGGCGGATGTTCGGCGCGGATGAGGGCAATTGCGCGGCGATAGGTGTGATCCGCGCCCTGACCGGAAAAGGCCACCACGAGGCAGTGAATCGAGCGCGGCATGTCGCGGAAGATGGCGAGGGTGCTGGGGCCGGCCTCGGGGGCGAGTTGGCGGATGCGGGCGAGGGTGGCGGCGCGGTCATCCTCGCCCACGAAGAGAACGTGGAAATTGGGGCTGCCCGCACCGGTGCTGATCGGGTGGCGGGTGACACGCGCCAGCCGCGCGGCATAATCGGCGACAAGGCGGCGGTCTTCGGCACGCTGGTCCTCGGGGACGGACGCGCCGAATTCGACATTGATGCGAACCGGCCCCATCCATTTGCGCAGGCCTCCGGCGCGCCCGGTGGAGGGACGATAGCCCGCGCCCTGCTGGTACTCGTCGTAAAACGCGATGCGCTCGAAATTGCGCAGGATGTCGGTGTCGGTAAAGGGCGTGTCCGGCCCGCCACCGTCACGGCGCAGGAGACCGCGGCTGAGCAGGTCCGTCTCGACGCGTTGGTAATAGGCGGCGAGCGCCTGACTGTCGGCGGAGGGGACGGAGCCCGTGGTGGGCGGGAGCGCCGTGGGGCGCGCCGCCGGACGCGCCGACGTCGAGGGGGCGGAGGGCATGTCGCAGGCGGCAAGCGCCGTCAGCGCCAGTCCCATGAGCCCCCATTTCAAACGGACAGCGTGCATGCCTTTGACTTAGCTCTTGGGCACCGAGGTACCTGCGGTATCGCCGACGCCGTCGCGGCGGGCCTTGGCGGAGGCCAGCGTGTCGCGCAGATCGGCCTCCATCTTCTTGAGGTCTTCCTCGGCCTTGGCGCGCTTGGCCTTGCCTTCGTCGGCGATTTGCAAGCTCTCCTGAATGGTGCCGATGAGATCGGCATTGGCCTGTTTTACCGCCTCGATGTCGAAGACGCCGCGTTCCATTTCCTGCCGGATCATCTTGTTGCTCTCGCGCAGGTTCTTGGCGTTGGCGGTCAGCAGTTCGTTGGTGAGGTCATTGGCGTCGCGCACCGCCGCTGCGGCCTCTGCCGAGCGTTGGATCGTAACCGCCTGCGCCAGTTGGGTTTCCCAGAGCGGCACGGTGTTGACGAGGGTCGAGTTGATCTTGGTCACGAGCGATTTGTCGTTTTCCTGCACCAGACGGATCGAGGGCAGGGATTGCATCGTCACCTGACGGGTGAGTTTGAGGTCATGCACCCGGCGTTCCAGATCGTCGCGGGCGGCGCGCAGATCGCGGAGTTCCTGCGCCTTCATCACCTGATCATTCTCTGGCGCGGCCTGAACGGCGGCCTCGGCGGCGGGGATGTCCTTGGTGTCCAGATCCTTGAGCTTGGCCTCGCCCGCCGCGATGTAGAGGGCGAGTTCGTCGTAGAAGGCCAGCGTCTTTTCGTAGAGCATGTCGAGGGATTTGATATCCTTCAGGAGCGTATGTTCATGCGACAGAAGGTCATCGGTGATCTTGTCGATCTGGCCCTGTACCTGCTCGAAGCGGGCGGTGAATTTGGCGAAGGGGGCGGCACGGCCCAGCAGTTTTTCCCACCACGACCGTTCGCGGCGCACGTCGAGTTCCGAGACGGCAAAGCCGCGAATCGTCGTGACGATGCCGCGCAGGCTGTCGCCTGCCGGTCCCACATCCTTGTTGCGCACGCCTTGCAGCATGGCTTGGGAAATCTCTTGCAATTCGGCCTGCGCGGCAGAGCCGAAGGACACGATCGACTGGGTGTCATCCATGTCGATTTCGGCCATGCGGCGCGTGATTTCGGCGCTGGCGGGGGCGTCGGCCTGATCCAGTGTCACGATGGCATTGGCATCGGTGGGAACAGGGAGGATCGCGCGGTTTACGGCCTCGACATCCTTGAGGGCGGCTTCGGCCTTCTGACGGGTGGTCTCTGACATGGGATCGGTCCTTTTACGCTAAATCTTTGGGTTCAAGGTGGACGCCCTCGCGCTCGAGCCGGTCACGCAGCACTTCGATTTCGATATCGAGATCGGTGGTGCTGTCGAGCATCAGCGCACGGGTCTTGGCAGTGAAATTCTGTTCGAGATCGGAGAGGAGCGCGAGGTATTTGTCGCGCGCCTGTGGGTTCGGGGCACGGGCGTGCAGATCGGCGAACTTGACCGTCGCGTCGCGGGCGCCCATCAGGTAGACGCCGAGATATTTGCGCGCCGCCGTGAGATCGCGGGGGTCATCCTCGACCGTGCGCAGCATGTCGCGCACGATGGTCTGGAACCGCTCGAGCCGGGTTTCCGCCTGCCGGTCGCCCGCGCGCTTGAGCGCGTCGGACATAGCGCGCAGATAATCCTCGGCCTGATCGACGACGCGGGCAACGCGGTCGCTCTGGAAGGTGTCGACGCCCTCCATGCCCTTGTCCTTGAGCGGGTCGAGACCAAAGGCGAAGCTGTGCAGAACCGTGCCGAGGATGGCGTAAATGAGCGGCTCCAAGAGACCGCCGTTGCTGGCATAGCCCGCTAGGCCAAGGCCCAGCCCGGTGAGACCGGAGGCAAAGATCTTGCGCGGGAAGGCGGGACGGCGCGCGATCTTGCGGGCCTCATAGGCCTCTTGCGCCAGAATACCCTCGCGGGTGAGCCAGGCCGCCAGGAGGAGCGCGCCCAGGGCGCCAAGGTTCAGGGCAAGCTCGACCGGACCGGAGGTGAAGGCGCGAGCAGCCAGAGGCAGAGGGGCAAAAAACAAGAGGTTGACGCGCCCACCGGCGCGGGTGCGTCGCGCGCCGCGAAATCCGCCAGCTTGGGGGGCAGGTGTGTCTTTGCCGTCGGGGCTATACTTGCCGCCAAAACGCTGCGCCATCACACGCCCCCCGTAGCGGCGACAAAGAGGGTCAGCGCCACCAGCAGGAAAAACGCCAGTTTCTGAAGTCCTGTGTCACTCATGGCGCCCCCGCGACCGGTTTCAGCTTTCTGAGCATGAACTTAGGCGATGGGGGCCGGGCATGCTAGGGGGAAGATTTCCGGCAGGGGCGCAGGAGAGCGCGGGATAGGAGTATTTCGACCAGGAAAACACGCAAGCTCACACCCCGATGTCCGGGCCAAGGCACATCAGGGGGGCGTCTGAGCGTTTGACTTCGTAAAGCTCTGACATGCTCTGATCCCCTGAAAAACGCGCGATGAGGCCACGATCGGTGCGCTCAAAGCTCCAGCATTGCGGGTCGGGGCGGTTGTCATAGACAAAACAGATCAGGCCGCTGTCCTCATACCAGCGCCCGTCCTGACACTCGCCATCGAGAAAGGACCAGCGCACGCGGCGGTCGGACAGATATTCCTCGCCACCATAGGGCGTGCCGCCAGCGCCATAATAAAAGGTCTGGCCGCGGGTATAGGCATCAAATTCAGCGGCGGACATTTGTGCCGCAACCGGGTGGGCAAGGCCAGTGAGGGCCGCAAGGAGGATCAAGGCACGCATGGGCCTCAGCCTGCCAGATCGCGCACGGGGCCGCTAGGGGATTCGCGCCAGCCTGCGGCGCGCGGGTCCATGATGCGTCGCCAGAGCGGCGGGACGAGAGCCAGCACGGCCATCACCGGCAGAGACTGCGGCAGGATCGGCATGGTCTGGCAGTTGAGTTGCAGCGCGGGATAGGGGCGCTGAGGCGTGACATGGTGATCCGAATGGCGCGGTGCATTGAGGGTCATGGCAGCCGACATCACCTGCGGCGCGTTCCACGAATGCTGCGGCCCGACTGGTTCCATGCGGCCCTCGGCTGTGCGCAGGCGGCGCAGCCCGTAGTGTTGCACATAGTCCGACAGAAGGATCTGACCCTGCGCATAGCCTGCGATGAAGAAAAGGGCCGCCACACCGGACGCCCCCAGCGTGGCGGCGGTGGTGAGGATGAGCGCCAGAGCGCCCCCGAGATAGGCCGCATAGGGATGGTGCCAAAGCGGGCGGTCGCCTTGGAGGCGCGATTCGGCGCGCAGTCCGGCGATGAAGCCGCCGGGCCAAGCGCGCGCGGCGTAGCGGTAGAATCCTTCGCCGGGGCGGGCGCTGCTGGGGTCCTCGGCGCTTGCGACATGGATATGGTGGACGCGCAGATGCGCGCTGGCATGGTGGCCAAAGAGCAGCGAGGTATAGATGAGCCGCCCAAGGCGCCGTTTGGCGCGGGCGCTGCGGTGGATGAGGTCATGCGCCACGGGATGCGAGATCTGGCCGGTGGTGAGCCCTGCGGACACCGCCACCAAGGCGCGCTCCAGCGCGGTGAGGTCGTTCTGACCCGAAACAGCCCAGAGGGACAGGGCCAATACCGCGAAATGCCCCAGGCCAAGGGCCACGAGCAGCCAGTCTGCGGCCGGAAATTCGGCGTCGGGATCAGGGTTGCCCGTCTGTCGGGCGATCAGGCGGTCGAGCGTAAAGACCATCACGGTGATATAGCCCAAGGCCAGCCAGCCCCAGACACCGCCCCAGAGCGCGGCGCAGGCGGTGAGGATCAGCGGCAGGCTGGCGGCGAGCGAAAAGAGCGGCATGGTGTGTTCCCGGTTTTGCCACAGTCTAATCCGGGGTAGAGGCCGCGCACAGGGTTTCCTTGCCGCACCCCGCCGCATTTCACGCCCTGATCAACGCGAATGGTGGTGCAAATGTCGTTTTTGAGGGCTCTGTCCCCAGCTCGGCCCGCTAGTTTCGGGCGCAACAGGGAAAGAGGATGATCGCAATGGCATTGGATGATCGCAAAGGCGTCTGGAAATCTGGGAACGGCAAAGGTCGTCGCACGCCAAAGGGTCGGCAGTTGGAGGATGGTGCTTGGGCTGAGGTTCAGGCGCTCTTGGGCGAGGGACCGCGGCGGCGCGATCTCTTGATCGAGTATCTGCACCGTATTCAGGACCAGTTCGGACATCTTTCTGCGGCGCATTTGCGGGCCTTGGCCGAAGAAATGCGTCTGTCCCAGGCCGAAGTTTATGAAGTTGCAAGTTTTTACGCGCATTTTGACGTGATCCGCGAAGGCGAGACCCCGCCGCCTGCGCTCACGATTCGGGTTTGCGATTCGCTGAGTTGCGAATTGGCCGGGGCGCAGGCTTTGAAATCGGCTCTGGAAGACGGGGTTGATCCGGGCCAAGTCCGCATTCTGCGCGCGCCCTGCATGGGGCGGTGTGATACTGCGCCGGTGGTCGAATTGGGCCACCATCATATCGATCACGCCACGCCCGAGAGCGTTCTTGCGGCGGTTGCGGCGGGCGACACCCACGCGCATGTGCCAGAGTACGAGGGATTTGAGGCGTATCGTGCCGCAGGTGGTTATGCCACGCTGGCGGATCTGCGGGCCGTCGCCAATGCCGACGCAGAATTCGAGCGCGTGCAGCAGACCTTGCTTGATGCCGGGTTGCGGGGTCTGGGCGGGGCGGGTTTTCCGTCGGGGCGCAAATGGGGCTTTGTGCGGGCCGAGGCCGGGCCGCGCTATCTGGCCGTGAATGGCGACGAGGGCGAGCCGGGCACGTTCAAGGACCGCTACTACCTCGAGCGGCAGCCACATCTTTTCCTTGAGGGGATGCTGATTGCCGCCTGGGCCGTGGCGGCGGAGCGCTGCTTTATCTACATGCGCGATGAATATCCGGCGGTGTTGGAGATTCTCGCGACCGAGATTGCCGCACTTGAAGCGGCGGGACTGATCGCGGCTGGCTATGTGGAACTGCGCCGGGGCGCGGGTGCCTATATCTGCGGTGAAGAAAGTGCCATGATCGAGTCGATCGAGGGTAACCGCGGTCTGCCGCGCCATCGTCCGCCGTTTGTGGCGCAAGTGGGCATTTTCAACCGCCCGACGCTGGTGAATAACGTGGAAACCCTGCTCTGGGTCACGCGCATCCTGCGCGAGGGGCCGGAAATTCTGAACAGTGTTGAGCATAATGGCCGCAAGGGGCTGCGGTCCTATTCGGTGTCCGGGCGGGTGAAAAATCCCGGCGTTCATCTTTTGCCAGCGGGCTCCACCATCACCGATATCATCGCCGCAGCGGGCGGCATGCTGGAGGGTCACAGCTTTAAGGCCTATCAGCCGGGCGGGCCGTCTTCGGGGCTGTTGCCTGCGTCGATGAACGATATTCCTCTCGATTTTGACACGTTGCAACCGCATGGCAGCTTTATCGGATCGGCGGCGGTGGTGGTGCTCTCGGATCATGACCGGGCGCGGGATGCGGCGCTGAACATGCTGCGGTTCTTTGAGGATGAGAGCTGTGGGCAATGCACGCCGTGCCGGGTGGGCTGTGAAAAGGCGGTCAAGCTGATGCAGGCCGACACCTGGGATCAGCCACTCTTGGCAGAGCTGTGCACCGCCATGTCGGATGCCAGCATCTGCGGGTTGGGACAGGCTGCGCCCAATCCCATTCGCTTGACGATGAAGCATTTCGCCGACGAAATCTGAGCCAAGCGCAGGCTTCCATCTCCCTTCGATCCGCATTAGGTCAGGACTGACACGCGGATCGGAGGGCGCATGGCGTTTTTCTCGAAACTCAAGGAACGGTTGTTCAAATCCTCTTCCAAGCTCGAAGAGGGGTTGGAGGCGATTGTAGACGAGGGGCGCGCAGAGGAGCCGACACCTACGGTTCCCGCGCCGGACACTGAGCCGGACCCGGCGCCGCCGGGGATTCCGTCGCGACCGCAGGAAGTGCCTGCGCCGCCGCCGCAAGAGGCTCCTGTCGATCCTGGTCCCCAAGAGGTGCCGCCACTGCCGTCCGGGGGCGTTGCCCCGGCGGTGCCGATGGAAATCCCCGCTGACCTGCCCGACGCCGCGCCGCGTGCCGGGTTTCTCGGGCGTATTCTGGGCCGGGGCGCAGGAGAGGTCGCGCCGCGCCGTGTGCTTGACGATGCGATGCTCGAGAGCCTTGAGGAATTGCTGATTGGTGCGGATATGGGCGTGGATACGGCACTGCGCGTCACGGCGAATATGGCCGAGGGGCGCATGGGCAAGCGGCTCTCGACGCAGGAAATCAAGGAATTGCTGGCGCAGGAGATCGCGCGGATCATGGACCCTGTGGCGCGCCCCATGCCGATTTACGCAAAACGTCCGCAGGTGGTGCTGGTGGTGGGCGTCAATGGCTCGGGCAAGACCACGACCATCGGCAAGCTCGCGGCACAGTTCAAATCGGCGGGCAAATCGGTTGTGATCGCTGCGGGGGACACGTTTCGTGCAGCCGCTGTCGAGCAGCTTCAGGTCTGGGGCGAGCGGGCGGGCGTGCCCGTGATGACCGCGCCGGAGGGATCGGACCCGGCGAGCCTCGCCTATGACGCGATGACCCGCGCCGAGGCGGAGGGGGCGGATCTCTTGATGATCGACACCGCCGGACGGTTGCAGAATCGCGCCGACCTGATGGAGGAACTGGCCAAGATCGTGCGGGTGATCCGGAAGAAAGACCCAAGTGCGCCGCATAACACGTTGCTCGTGCTCGACGCTACGACGGGGCAAAATGCACTGAGCCAGGTCGCGACCTTTCAGAAACTCGCCGATGTCTCGGGGCTGATCATGACCAAGCTCGACGGCACTGCGCGCGGTGGTGTGTTGGTCGCACTGGCGGATAAGTTCGGCCTGCCGATCCATGCCATCGGGGTGGGCGAGCAGATCGACGATCTGGCCCCGTTCGATCCGCAGGAGTTTGCCGCAGCTTTGACCGGCCTCGACGCGCGATGACGGTCAGGACGGTCCCGCGCCGACAGAGTGCGCCGCGTTACTTTTCGAGCAGTCCGACCACATACAGCACCAGCAAAACGATGGCCGTTGCCATGGCTGCGAGCGGCATCTGTCCGGAGCCACACGCAAGACCGATGGCCCCTGCGAGCCACATCGACGCGCCGGTGGTGATGTTATGGACATGGCCCCGTGAGGTGAAAATGGTTCCGGCGGCCAGAAAGGCGACCCCGGCGGTCACGGCCTCTACCAGACGCAGGGGGTCGACGCGCAGGGCGTCTTGTGCCCCGAAAGAGAGCGTGGCCAATTGCTGGCTGACCAGAATGAAGAGGCAGGCCGCGATCGACACCAGCATATGTGTCCGCAGGCCTGCGGGCTTGTGTTTGCTTTCCCGCTCGGCGCCAATCGCCCCGCCGAGCACGAGTGCGGCAACCATCCGGGTTGCGGCGACAAGGGGTGATACACTGCTGAACGTGCCGGAAAGCTCTTGGAGAATGATGTCGATCATGAGTTGGTCGATGCCGCCGTGCTGTGAGGTTGTCTCAAAGTTTAGCATGATCCGCTCCGGTGATGCGAGACATGCGCTATGAGTGCCTGGCTGATCTCGCTTGAGGGCACCGAGGCCGGTCACCATCTCGCCATGATGCTGGCACTGGCGGCGGCATTTTTGCATGCGGTGTTCGGCGCGCTGCAAAAGGGTCGCCACGATCCCTGGCTCAGCCGGGGGGCGATTGATGCCAGCTATGCCGCTATGGCAGCACCTTTGGCCCTCTTCGTGGTGCCTTGGCCCGAGGCGCATATGTGGCCGATCTTTGCCGGCGCGGTGGTGATCCATATCGGCTATAAGGTGTTGCAGGCGATGGCCTATACCAAGGGCGCCTATACCGTGGTTTATCCGGTGGTGCGCGGGACCGGGCCGCTTTTCACCGTGATCGGCGCCTATGCGATTTTTGGAGAGGTGTTCACACCGGTGCAATGGCTGGGCGTGGGGGTGCTCTTGTGCGGGATTTACGGGCTCGCGGTCTATAACCTGCGCACGCTCACGCTCAACCGCGATACCATGCCACTGGCGCTGGGTCTGGCGGTGGCGACGGGGCTGTTCGTGGCGTTTTACACCACCTATGATGCCTATGGTATCCGGGCCGCCGCTGATCCGTTCACGTTCCTTGCGTGGTTCTTTTTTCTCGACGGGCTGACGATCCCGCCGTTTGCCTATCTGCGCTGGCGCAACCTTCCAGAGAGGCCAACGGTGGGCCCGTTGATGCTTCGTGGGGTCACGGGCGGGGTGGTGGCGTTTTTCTCTTTTGGGTCGATCATGCTGGCCACGCGCCTTGACAAGGTGGGCGAAGCGGCGGTGTTGCGCGAGACGTCGACGGTGTTCGCGGCTCTCATCGGGTGGCTGGTTCTCAAGGAAACCGTGGGGCCGCGACGTATTGCGCTCATGGCCTTGATCGCCGCAGGCGCGGTCATAGTTGAGATGGGCGGCTGAATGCGGCACAAGCCGAAGGACAGACAGGAGCGATGATTGAGATGAATGACACGCAGCCGCCCAAATGGGCCAAGCCGGTGCTGGAATTTGGCCCGGTTCTGGGGTTTTTCGCCGCCTATCTCTGGCTGAAAGACCGGGTCTTTACGATTGGCGGCACAGAGTATGAGGGGTTCATTGTGGTCACAGCCGGGTTTATTCCGGTGTTCCTGATCTCGATGGGCCTTTTGTGGCGGCTGACGGGGCATCTGAGCCGGATGCAGGTGGTCACGGCGGTGCTGATCGTGGTGTTTGGCGGACTCAGCGTCTGGTTCAACGATCCGCGGTTCTTCAAGATGAAACCGACGATGATCTATCTGCTGTTCGGTGGGGTCTTGGGATATGGGCTGATGCGTGGGCGCTCATATCTGCAATATGTGATGGAGGGGGTGATGCCGCTGACCGATGCGGGTTGGATGATCCTCACCCGGCGATTGATGCTGTTCTTCTTTGGTCTGGCGGTGCTGAACGAAGCGATCTGGCGCACACAGACCGAAGAAATCTGGGTCTATTTCAAGACCTTTGGCCTGACGGCGGCAATATTTCTGTTCTTCATGGCGCAAGGTGCGCTGTTTCGGGATCATTCCTCTGAGGAGGATGACAAGAGCGCATAAGTCCTGCGGCGGGGCGGTCCGGACAGGGCCGCCCCAAATATTGGGTCAGGCGTAGAACAGATCCTTGAAGACATGGTAAGCGATGTCTTCGCGGCGCAGACCCATACGGGCCAGTTCCGCGTCGGATTTCGCTTCGAGTGCCTCGATCCGGTTGCGCCGTGAGGTCACGGCAGCGTGTGCCTCAAGCCCGCGGATCAGTGCAGCCGTGAATCGTTTCCAGACTTCGCGCAGCGGCGATGCGGAAACGTTTGTTGTGATATTCGCCATTGGAAACCTCACTTGAATTGTGTTTGGTTTCCTCCCTGCTGTGAATATAGGTCAGTGGGGTTGACGTGACCACCACCGAAAAGGAATGGCCGGGTTGCAACGGATGCATCCCGGCCTGATCCGATCAGTCAGGTTTCACCTTGGTCGCGGGGGCCGGCATCGCGGGGGGCGTCGACGGCGTGCGCGGACGCTTGGGCGGTGTTGGTTCGGCAGGCGACGCGGTCGTGGCCGCCGGGGCGGGCTGAGGTGCTTGCGCTTTGACGGGCTGCGGTGCCGCTTTGACCTCGGTCACCGGGTCCTTGGCGGGCGCGGATGGGGTCGCCGCCTTGGGCGTCGGGGCAGGTGCCGCGACTGCTGCCTTTGGGGCGGCGGCCGGTGCTGGAGCGGGTGCCGGTGTCGGTGTCGGCGCGGTCACGGGCGTTGGGGTTTTGGCCACGGGGGCAGGGGCGGGGGCGGCTTTTGCCTCGGGAACTGGGGCGGGTTTCGGCGTTGCAACCACGGCTGGTTTCGTCGCGGCGGTCTTGGCCCGTTTGGCAGGACGCGGTTTTGCGGGGGATTTTGCCGCCTGTGCCTCTGATTTTGGCGCCTCTGTTTTGGCCGGAGCGGCAGGTGTTGCGGCCTTGTCGGCCATCCCCCGCGCGAAGGGGCCCGCCTTTAAGGCAGCCTCGCCGAAGACCTGCGCGACGCGCAGCTGTTTTTCAATCATATATCCGGTGAAGCGGATTCCGGCGGCGGAAAGTTTCAGCGGAAGGTCAGGAGCAAGCATGGTTTCGTCCCTTTCAACAGGTGCGCCCTACGCTTAGCGCAGACGGATGACAGAATATAACGCGCGCATCGCTGCGTTGCAGCAATTTGACCGTAGGTCAAATCACAATCGTAGCGCTACGCGGATTTCTGCTTAAATTCTCGCCGTCTCGCCTGATTTCCGCGCTTATCGCCCGTGAATCAGCGTCTGAAACAATTTTGGATCGAGACTTTGCGCGGCAAAGGTCTCGCCCTCGGTCAGAACGCTGACGGCATCATGGCTGTGCAAGCTCTCTTGATGGCTGGCGATAATGCGGAAATCCCCGATGCGGGGATCGGAGAGCAACTGTTCGCAAAAGAGGCGTGCCGCATCCTCGACAAAAATCGGATTGGCGGCGTTCAATTCGGCAAAGGCCTGTTCATCCTCTCGCTTGACCATCACTTGCGTCTCGGTTGGCACGGCGCGACGGGCCAATTCAATCAGATCCTCGAACCAGAGGCAGTCGTTTTCGATCAGCTCGACCGAAATCCTCGCAACCGAGCGCTGAGAATGGGGCGTCGCAAGCTGGCCGCGTGCAGACCGCGCATGTTCGCTGAGTTCCAGCGAGCAGGGGCAGGTTGAGGAATAGACGTAATCGAGATGCATGAACTTCCGCTTGATCCCGGCGGATTCGACCAGTTCCATTGCGATGTCGTAATATTGAAAGCCCTCCAGACCGGAGCGCAGCGAGCGCACCCTGGCCGGGTAGGAGAGGCGCATTTGCAGGCGCGCATCGACCGACTCGAGATCGGTGATGTAATCGGCCAAAGCCGCCTCCATCACCTCGGCGCTGAAGGTCTTTTCGGCGTGTTTGTAGAAACTGCGCATGATCCGGGACATGTTGATGCCCTTTTTGCCCGCATCAAGGCTGACCGTGCCCGTGACCGAAGTCTCGAGCGTCAAGTCGCCATTGTCGCGGGTATGGTAACGGATCGGCAGGCGGAAATTGGAAATCCCCACATGTTGCAACTGCTGTCTGGTGCCGCGAATAAGTGACGCGGGGCCGTTTTGCAGGTCGGGCAGGGTGGCAAGATAGGCCGGATTGGTCGCGAAATCCTCTGGGTAGTCGCGCGCCAAATGAGGGTAATTCGACAGTTCGCCCGAGGGCAGGAGCCGCGCGATTGCCGGGTCGAGATCGGCCACTTCCTCGGGGGAGGCGGCGCGCGCCCAATCCCGCAAAAGCGCAAGCGCTTCCTTAGCCTCGTCCCGATCCGGTGCAGGCTTCATTTCAGACGGATGCACATTCATCGCAAAACTTCCCTTCAGCTCTGCCAGACCCTTACATATAGCGTTTTGGCAGGAATTGCTATTATCGTAGGGATTTACGCCAAATGCGGCAAAGCGGATCATTCAAGCCCCGGAAATAGCTGAAAAACTTTTTGCTCTCAGCCTGCGGCCTCCAGGGCATTGCGAATGTCGTCGATCAGATCGCCGCAATCTTCCAGCCCTACGCTCAATCGGACAAGACCCGGTGTGATACCGAGCGCCGCCTTTTGATCGGCAGGCAGGCGCTGGTGCGTGGTGGTGGCGGGGTGGGTCACGATGGATTTCGCATCGCCCAGATTGTTCGAGATGATCACGATGTCCAGCGCGTTCAGGAAGCGGAAGGCCGCCTCTTGCCCGCCCTTGAGGTCGAGCGCCAGAACCGTGCCGCCTTCGCCCATCTGCGCGCGCACCAGAGCGTGCTGCGGATGGTTAGGCAGACCCGGATAGATCACCCGCGCCAGGCGCGCATCGCCCTGCAACGCATCGGCAATCGTCTGTGCGCTTGCGGTCTGTGCGCGCACGCGCAGGTCGATGGTCTCGAGCCCCTTGAGCATGACCCAAGCCGTGAAGGGCGACATCGAGCCGCCGGTGTGTTTCATGTAGGGCTCGACGGTGCCGCGGATGAAATCGCGCGTGCCGAGGATCACCCCGCCCAGCGTGCGGCCTTGCCCGTCGATATGCTTGGTCGCGGAATAGATCACCACATCCGCACCCTGTTCGATGGCGCGGGAAAAGACGGGTGTGGCAAAGACATTGTCCACCAGCACGAGCGCGCCCGCCGCATGGGCCAACTCCGCCACCGCGCGGATATCGACCACGTCGAGCGTGGGGTTCGAGATGGTCTCGAAGAATACCGCCTTGGTGCCGGGCCGGATCGCCGCGCGCCATTGGTCCAGATCGGTGCCATCGACGAAAGTCACCTCGACCCCGAACCGGGTCAGGATTTCCTCGAGCACATAGAGGCAGGAGCCGAATAGGGCACGGGCGGACACCACATGGTCGCCTGACCGCAGCATCGACGTGAGCGCGCCCGAGACAGCCGCCATGCCGCTTGCGGTGGCAAAGGCATCCTCGGCACCCTCAAGGGCTGCGATCCGGTCTTCGAACATCGCGACGGTGGGGTTGCCATAGCGGGCATAGATGAACTCATCCGCGCCCGCCTTGATGAACCGCGCCTCCGCCGCCTCGGCGGTGTCATAGACAAACCCTTGGGTGAGGAAAATCGCTTCGCTCACCTCGTTATACTGGCTGCGTCGCGTGCCGCCATGCACCAGTTTGGTGCGCTTTTGCCAAGTCTCGCTCATATCCAACCTCCGGGCAGCCCGCCCATGAAAAAAGCCCCAACGCGGTCAAGCGAAAGGGGCCTTTCATCCTGACCTTTTAGCGGTTTGTTTAACGTGGCCCGCAATCCGGTAACAAATCGCCACAGTCGCGCATTACTCCTGCGTGCGGGCGTCGTCAACTGTGTCACGCAGGTTTCATGCAAGCGTCACCTTAGCGACGTATGTGTCGGTTACCCCACACCCACAACATCTAGTGGGATGAGGGACATGCCGCTGATCCATGTGAATGCGGGGCCAATGGGGCCGATGGTGCATGACGGGCCGGGTGATCTGGACTCTGTCCTGTCCGGTCTCCCGGTGGGAGATGGCCCCGTGATCGTGATGGTGCATGGCTTCAAATACGCGCCCAACCATCCCACGGAATGCCCGCATCGCCACATTTTTTCGCTCGCCCCGGAGCGCACCTGTTTCAAGGTGCGCAGTTGGCCTGCCGGGTTGGGATTTGGCGCGGGTGCGCCTGACGAAGGGTTGGGCATCGGGTTTGGCTGGCAGGCGCGTGGCCATATCTGGGGTGCCTATGCCGAGGCGGCCGAGGCGGGTCGTCAACTGGCGCAGGTGATTGAGATGTGTCGCGCCATTGCCCCGGAGCGGCCCATTCACGCGGTGGCGCATTCGCTGGGCGCGCGGGTTGTCCTCTCGGCGCTGCGGCATTTGCCGGCGGGGGCGTTGAGCCGGGTGATCCTGTTGGCTGGGGCGGAATTTGGTCAGCGCGCGGCAGAGGCGCTCGACACACCTGCGGGGCGTTGTGCGGAGGTGATCAATATCACCAGCCGCGAGAATGATTTTTACGATTTCCTGTTGGAATGTCTCATTGCTCCGCCCAAACGCGGGGACCGGAGTCTGGGTCTTGCGCTGCCCAGCGGGGCCAATGTGCTGAACCTTCAGATGGATCATTCCGGCACATTGGCGGCGCTGGAGCGCGCGGGATTTGCCATAGCGCCTGCGACCGCGCGTATCTGTCACTGGTCGCCCTATACCCGGCCCGGTGTCTTTGGCCTTTACAACAGCCTGTTGCGCCGTGGCCCGGATTTGCCGCTTGGCGCGCTCCGGGCGGCGCTGCCTTGCGTGTCCGAACCGCGCTGGTCGCGCCTTCTGACCCTGCCAGAGATACGCCTGCCCTTGCCAATGGGGCGCAAACCGTCATTCTGAGCGCGCACACTGCGCAGGAGATTGACCGATGCCCGCCCCGATTGACCTCTATTACTGGCCCACGCCGAATGGCTGGAAAGTTTCCATCGCCCTCGAGGAAATGGGCCTGCCGTATCGCTGTCACCTAATTGATATTGGGGCGGGCGATCAGCATGCCCCTGAGTATCTGAAAATCTCGCCCAACAATCGCATCCCCGCCATCACCGACCCCGACGGGCCGGACGGCGCGCCGATCCATATTTTCGAATCCGGGGCGATCCTGCAATATCTGGCGCGCAAGACCGGGCAGTTTTACGGCGAGAGCATGCGCGACCATATCGCGGTCGATCAATGGCTGATGTGGCAGATGGGCGGTGTCGGGCCAATGGCTGGTCAGGCGCATCATTTTCTGAAATTCGCCAAGGACGATATCCCCTATGCCAAGGACCGCTACCGTGGTGAGGTGGCGCGGCTTTATGGCGTGCTCGATCGGCAATTGGCCGGCCATGACTTTGTTGCGGGTGATTTCTATTCCATCGCCGATATGGCGCTCTGGGGCTGGTGCTCGCTCTGGGAGGGGCAGCAACAGACGCTGGAGGACAAGCCGCATTTCGCCCGCTGGCTCGAGCGTGTGGGAGCGCGGGAGGGGGTCCGGCGCGGGCGGGCATTGCATGCCGACAAGCGACGTGATCCGACCGCGAAGCCGTGAGTCGCAGACGGCTATTGCGGTGGGTGAGGCCGAGTTGATTGGAATGCTGCAATGCAGCAACACTTTGCGCGGCATTCAACAGGGTGCGCGATTTTTGCGATCTGTTGCGGTATCATGAGCAGAGGGAGGGGACCTGTCTGATCCAAGAAGGGGAACCCCATGGCCGAAAGCGACCTGATAACCCGGTTCATGCCCGCCCAATGGCGGCGCGATCTGGATCTTTTTCTGGTGGAACGCGCCGCCGGGATGAATGGCTATCTCTTGGCGCGCCAGAGGATTGCGAGTGTGGCCTATCTTCAGAGCCTAAGCGAGTCGGAACTGGCAAGCATGGGCCTGAGCCGTAGTGATATACCGAGCTTTGTGTTCGAGGACATTCTGCCGGATTAAGAGGGCCGCGCAAGCGCTGATCCAGCTTGACAGTCTGAGTGGCAACCGCCAACTCTGCGCCTCATGTTCGATATGCGACCCGTGGGATATCTCGTTGGCCTGATGGTCATGGCCATGGGCCTGACCATGGCGTTGCCGCTTTTGGTGGATATCGCCGAAGGGCGGGAACATTGGCCGGTGTTTGCCGAAAGCATGATCGTGACCTGCCTGATGGGGGGGCTCGTGGCCTTGGCCTGCAAGAATTCTGTGGGTCAGGGGCTGACGATCCAACAGGCGTTTTTGCTGACCACGCTGGTCTGGGTGGCGCTGCCGCTTTTTGGAGCGCTGCCGTTCATTCTGGGTGAGACCCGGTTGGGGTTCATTGACGCGTTTTTTGAAGCGATGTCAGGCGTCACGACGACAGGTGCGACAGTAATCGCCGGGCTCGATGACCTGCCAAAGGGGCTGTTGCTGTGGCGCGGCATTCTGCAATGGTTGGGCGGCCTTGGGATCGTGATCGTTGCGCTGGTTTTTCTGCCAGAAATGCGGGTGGGGGGGATGCAGTTCTTTCGCGCCGAAGGGTTTGACACCTTTGGCAAGGCGCTGCCGCGCACGATCGACATCTCGAAAGGGGTGCTGAACGTCTATCTTGGGCTGACGGCGGTCTGTACGCTGAGCTATTTGACGCTGGGAATGGGGGCGTTCGATGCGACAGTGCATGCGCTGACCACTGTGTCCACTGGCGGTTTCTCGTCTTATGATGTGTCCTTCGGAGCGTTTCCAGGGCCACCGCAATATGCCTGCGTTGTGTTTATGATCCTTGCGAGTCTGCCCTTTGTGCGAATGATGCAGGGGGTGCATGGCAATCTGGAACCGATCTATCGCGACACGCAGGTGCGCACCTATCTGCGCTGGCTGTTCTATGCGTTTGCGTTGGTGGCAGTCTATGATTTCCTGATGAATGGCCGGATCACCGAAGAAAGCCTGCGGGAGCGGTTGTTCAACGTGGTCTCGATTTTCACCGGCACGGGATATGGCGACGGCGACGTGACGGCCTGGGGCAATTTTCCATTTGTTGTGTTGATCGCGGTTGGCGCGATTGGCGGCTGCACGGGGTCCACGGGCTGTTCCATCAAGATTTTCCGCTACCAGCTCATGTTGCGGGCTCTGGGGCAGCAGGCGCGTCGAATCTTCAACCCATCGAGTGTGATGGTGCTGCGCCATGAGGGGCGAAAGGTGGAAGATGAGGTTTTGCAATCGGTGATGCTCCTCTTCACCGTCTATATCCTGTCGCTGGGCTTCTTTTCGGTGGCCCTCGAACTCACAGGGTTGACCTTGATGGAATCGGTCACAGGGGCCTGGACCTCGATCTTCAATGTCGGTCCCGCCTTTGGCCAGAGTGTCGGGGCGACTGGATCGCTCTCGGCTTTTCCAGATGCGGCCAAGGTATTGATGATTCTTGCCATGTTGATGGGGCGGTTGGAGATTCTGGCCGTCATCGTGCTCATTCTGCCGTCATTCTGGCGTCCTTAACATTCTGACCTCATAAGGAGCCTGAGATGGCTGAGAAATCCGTTGAGTTTCGCGCACAGGCACCCTTGGGGGCGCAGATCAGCCATATGCTGAAATCGCGCGGGGTTGAGGTGATCTTTGGTATTCCGGGGGTGCATAATCAGGAAATGTATCGCGGGATCGAAGAGGCCGGGATCACGCATGTTCTCGCGCGGCATGAACAGGGCGCGGGGTTCATGGCCGATGGCTATGCGCGGGCCACGGGCCAACCGGGTGTGGCCTATGTGATCACCGGGCCGGGGCTGTGCAATATCCTGACGCCGCTGGGGCAGGCGTGGTCGGACAGTGTGCCGGTGCTGGTGCTGTCGTCCTGTCTGGACGAGACGGCGGCGCAACAGGGGCAGTTGCACCAGATGCGCGATCAGCGCGCGGCGGCGGGCTGTGTCTGTGAGTGGAGCGAAGAGGCGCGGGATGCCGCCAGTGCCTATCGGCTGATTGACCGCGCGCTTGTGGAGTTTGCCACGCGGCGCGGCAGGCCACGGCATATTCAGGTGCCGATTGCGGCGCTGGAAGGGATGGCCGAGGCGGCGCCTGTGGCGGTGGCTTTGGATCATGCGCCGGTGCTGGCCGCTGAGGCGGCGGCGGAGGTGGCCGAGGCGCTGACGCACGCGCGCAAGCCGCTGCTCATTCTGGGCGGCGGGGCTGTGAAAAGTGCCGAGGCGTGGCGCGAGATTGCCACGCGGCTGGGGGCTGCGACCTTTACCAGCTATGCCGGGCGCGGGATCATGGGGGTGGAGGCGCCGCTCGATTTCGGGGCCTATCTGGCGCGGCCTGACAGTGTGTCGGTCATCGCTGAGGCCGATCTTGTGCTGGTCGTGGGCAGCGAGTTGTCGCAGAACGATCTGTGGCGGGCAGATTTGGGGCATCGTGCGCCGCTGATCCGGGTGGATATCGACGCGAGCGTTCTGGGTGGGGCTGTATCGGGAGATCGCCGGATTCTCGCGGATGCGGGCGCGCTCGGGCGGGCGCTCTTGAGGCACGACCTTGGGTCTCGCGGCGGCTGGCGGCCTGAAGAGATCGCGTCCGCGCGGGCGCGGTGGCGGGCCGAGAGCGGTGCGGAGCGGCCCGGCATTGCCAGCCTTTGCGACACCTTGCGCGCGGCGCTGCCGGAGGACACGATGATCTATTCCGACATGACGCAATTCGCCTATGTCGCCAAGGAGGTCTGGCCAATGGCGCGGCCCGGTCACTGGCATCATCCCACCGGCTTTGGCACGCTGGGCTATGCGCTGCCTGCAGCGATTGGCGGGGCGATGGCGCGGCGGGGCAAGCCCACGGTCGCAATCGCGGGCGATTACGGGTGTCAGTATACGGTGCAGGAACTGGGCACGGCGGTCGAGCAGGGATTGGCCCTGCCGATCCTGATCTGGGACAATACCAAGCTGAAAGAGATCGAGGACAGCATGGTGCGCGCGCAGATCGCGCCCAATGCGGTCAAGGCGCATAATCCTGATTTCTGCGCCCTTGCGCGGGCTTATGGCGCGCATGCCGTGGCCCCGCAGAGTGCCACGGCGTTGCAAGAGGCGGTGCAGGCAGCGCTGCGTGCGGACCGCCCCACGCTGATCCATATGACGCCGGTGTTGTCGGAGCAGGGTCAGTAGACATCGCTGCGACCGCTTACGGAAATATAGGCCGCGCAGCCGGGCCGGGCGGTGTTGATGATGAGATACCAGACGGTTTCTCCGGGCCGCCCGGTGCGGGAGTATTCGCATCCCGAGGGGTGGGTCCACCATTGGCCCTGATGGTTGGCGGGGGGCATGACGCTGCTGTTGCCGACCTTGATCTGAGTGGCGCGCCCGACTTTCTTTGAGACATCCGCATGCGCGGCCCCGGTCAGACCGAGCGTAATGGCAGTGACAAATGACAGGATGGTTCTCATGATATGGACTCCAATTGACGAGGGCGTTTGGCTGTTGCGGCCAAGACTGCTGTGTTTGGGTCTTGAGTTCACCGCCTTGCAGGGGCGCGTTGGTGTCAAGACCATGTCAAAAGAACGACCCTCACTTAGACTTATTCCCAAATTGTGCGCATTCGGGAGGCTGGCGTCGTGGATATTTCGTAAGAAATTGAATTTAATGAAATATTATCAGGCAGGATGGGGCGATCTGGAGCGATTGATCGACTGCTCTTAGCCGTGCTGTGCCGGGTGTTTATAAGGTCACTACATCCGTGCCCGACAGATCGCACTCTGCGGAGTGCTACGCGTACTTCGCTCAGGTGGCGCGCATTCCTTGACGCGCTGTGTGACGATGTGGTCTCGTGTGTGAAGGGCCAAGCAAAATCAATGCCTTGCATGATTTAAATGGCAGCCCGAGCAGCCGCCATGATAGGCGCTGTGACCTGTCGGAAGGAACCATATATGTCGATATAATAAGCGAAAAAAACACCTTCCTTGGCACTATGTTTCATCACAATCCGATTTGTTCGATGATCTTGCGAGGGATAGACAGGGGAAACGACTGTCAGGCGCAGGCTGACGGTCATCTGCCTATCCTGAACGGGGTGCGGTCATAGACCTTGGGCGGCCGCCATCGCGCATTGGGTCAATCCGACAGCAGATCCTTGAGCGCAGCGGGATCCAGAATCGCGATCGTCCTGTAATCCGTCCGGATCAGCCCGCGTTGCGCGAGGTCTCGGAGGATTTCAGTTGCGGATGATCTGGAGAGGCTGGACGCCGCCGCCAATTCGAGTTGGCTCACCGCTACCGTGGGGATTGGCGGGGCGCCCTGGAAGCCGTTCCGGTGTCCGGCGAACCGCAGCAGAACGGCGACGAGCCGCTTTCTCGAGTCCCGGATCATCAGGTCCTCGCCCGCCCCGATGGCCATCAACTCGTTCATCACCGACAGCATGGCGACCGCCCGCCACACGTCCGGATCCCGTTGGGCGATGCGGGTGACAACGCTCCGGTCGATTGCGCAGAGCATGAGATCTCCAGACGCCTCGGCCTGCACGGCGCGGGTCTGCCCGGTGATGACCGAGACCTCGCCAAACCAGAACCCTGGACCTGCGCAATGGACGAGTTTTGGGTCCTGTTCGTTCATCGTCGCGAAGATGCGGACGACCCCCGACACGACGCCCCAGAGGCAGATCTGCTCTTGGTGGAAGCCATAAATCATGGCTCCGTCGATGAAGCGCCGGATCCTGCCAGTGCCGAGCAGTTCGTGGCACAGGTCCGGGTCGGCCTGCGCTAGCGATCCGGTGGTCAGAGTCTTGGCGACAGTCGCGTCCACAGGATCTCCGGGTTCAAATTTTTCGGTCGAATTATCCAGTTTTGGATCATCTCACAGCGCGAACTTGTGCCTTGTCAAGATAGGGAGAGTCGAAACCGATGCATTCTGCGCATGTTTCCTGCTGTGGCCGACTCGGACGTGGGGCTGCTGCCGCGGGTTCGAGAAGAGGCGGGTCCCCACCGGAGGATTTTTCATGCGCATGGGGCTGACGGTTTTGGCCCTCCTTTTTTCGACGATTTCTGCGCGCAGCTGCGCGCGCGCCTTTTCATTCCGGCACCCACGTTGCCGCACATTTCAGGAGACATCGCCCATGATCCGCTTCGGCCTCATCGCCTGCGCGTATTTGTTCGCTGCGCATCAGCCCCTGCGGGGCGCGTCGGCTCGGTGAAGGATGCCGTCGATCCGAATTGCACGCCGACCAAGGTGGCGACGGGCGCGGCCATGACGGCCACGGTAGGCGTCGGCAATCGCTGCGACGTCGGACAGACGGCGCGCGACACGGCCGGGATCAACGGCAAGGTTGATGCCGTGAAGGGTCGCAACGACACCAATCCGGTCAAGAAGCTCAAGACTTAGGGAGATTGCCATGTCGACGATGACACGACTTTTCGTGACGATAGGCGCGGTCCTGCTTGCGACGACCGCTGTTGCTCAGGACGCCATCGAGGCCGAGGGCCTCTCCGGACCTGCGGGGCGGCCCTATTCGCCCTATGCAAACCGGGCCTTCCCAACAGAGGTCTATTTTGGCGACACGCATGTCCACACCGCCTTGTCAGCAGATGCGGGCGGCTCTGGCACACGCCTGCTCCCCCGCGATGCCTATCGCTTTGCCCGCGGCGAGCAAGTGATCTCAAACACCGGCCAGCCGGTGAAACTCGCCCGCCCGCTCGACTTTTACATGATCACCGACCACACGGATGGAATGGGCGCCATTACCGACATCATCGGCGGCGCGCCCAACATCATGGCTGACGAACAGGGCCGGTATTTTCACGAGGCGTTCAACAAGGGCGGCAACGCGGCCCAGCAGGCCGCGTTCGAATTGACAGCCTCGTTCTCGCAGGGGACGGTTTCGCCTGCGCTCAACTACCAGCCGGGCAATCCGGGCTACAAGCGCGTCTGGGACGATATCGTGGCCGCCGCCGAGGAATTCGACAATCCGGGCGTTTTCACCACGTTCATTGCATTTGAGTGGACCTCTCTGGTCTCCGGCAACAACCTGCATCGTAACGTGATCTTCCGCGATAATGCCGACCGCGCGGGTCAGATGGTTCCCTACACGACGACGCCGCCGGTTGGCTCGCCCGATCCGCGCGACCTCTGGGCCTGGCTGCAGAACTATGAGGACGTGACCGGGGGAGACGTGCTTGCGATTCCGCACAACGGGAACCTGTCGAACGGTATGATGTTCGCACTTCAGGACGACTTTGCCGGTGGGGCGGCGCTGGATGCCGAGTATGCCGCGACGCGCCAGAAGTGGGAGCGTCTCTATGAGGCGACCCAAAACAAGGGTGACGGGGAAGCGCATCCGTTCCTGTCGCCTGAGGACGAGTTCGCCGATTTCGAGACATGGGACTATGGCAATCTTGACGCCTCGGTCGCCAAGACGACGGAGATGCTGCCGGGGGAATACGCGCGCTCGGGCCTGCTGCGCGGGCTGATGCTCGAGGCAGAGCTTGGTGCCAACCCCTTCAAGTTCGGGCTTGTTGGCGCCTCCGACAACCATGTCGGGCTGACCACGTCGGACAATGACAACTTCTTTGGCAAATACGCGGCATACGAGCCGAGCCCCGAGCGGTCACAGCATGTGAGCAAGCGGTATGCCGACGGCAGCGTCGCGCTCAACTCCTGGCAATACATCACCTCGGGTCTCACCGCAGTCTGGGCTGAAAGCAACACGCGCGGCGCTCTCTTTGACGCGATGGAGCGACGCGAGGTCTATGCCACCACCGGTCCGCGGATGCGGGTGCGGTTGTTCGGCGGCCGGAATTTCGAGGAAAGCGACGTGTCGGGACGGGATCTGGCGCTTGTCGGATATTCCAAGGGCGTTCCGATGGGGAGCGACCTGCCGAGCGGTGACGGGGCGCCTTCATTCCTCGTCTACGCACTGCGCGATCCCATCGGGGCGAATCTTGACCGCATCCAGATCATCAAGGGCTGGATCGACGCCGAGGGGACGCCGCGCGAAAAGGTCTATGATGTCGCCTGGTCTGACGGGCGTGCGCCCGGAACCGACGGCAAGCTTCCGGCGGTGGGCAACACGGTCGATCTGTCTATCCCGTCCTGGACCAACACCATCGGCGCACCCGAGCTTGGCGCGGTCTGGAGCGATCCCGAGTTCGACCCGGCGCTCTCGGCCTTTTACTACGCGCGGGTGATCGAGATCCCAACTCCGCGCTGGACGGCCTATGACGCGGTGAAGTTCGGGCTCGACCTGCCGGACGACGTGCCGCTGATCACGCAGGAGCGCGCCTATACCTCGCCCATTTGGTACACACCGGGCTGAAAGGAAGAATCATAATGTATCGCCTCCTTGCCACGACCAGTCTCGTTGTTTGCGCCGTGCCGGCCCTCGCCCAAGAGGACGCACCCGCGGTCTTTCCATCGGCCACGGCGACCTATTCCCCGTATCTGAGCGAGGATTATCCCAATCAGGTCTTTTTCGGCGACACGCATCTGCATACGAGCTATTCGGCCGATGCGGGCATGATCGGCAACACTCTGGGTCCCGCGGATGCCTATCTATTCGCCAAAGGTGAGGCGGTGGTGTCGAGTATGGGTGTTCCCGCGCGTCTTGCGCGGCCCCTCGATTTCCTCGTCGTCGCGGACCATTCGGAAGGTCTGGGCGTCTCGCCGCTCTTGGCCGAGGCGAACCCCATCGTCACCGAGGAACCCTTTGGCGCGAAGCTCTTTGCCCTTCTTCAGGTTGGCGACTCGCCGGGCGCGTACGATCTTTGGCGGACGGGCAAGATTGACCGAACGAACACGCTCGCCGACAACGAAGCCGTCTCTGAAATCGCCTGGGAACAGATCACCGAAGCGGCAGAGACGGCCAGCACTCCGGGCGCCTTTACGGCCTTCATCGGCTACGAATGGACGTCAATGCCGAACGGGAACAACCTGCACCGCGTCGTCGTCTATCGGGATGGCAAAGCTCTGGCGGACCGAATGATCCCGTTATCCTCGGATCGCAACCCAGACCCGGAGGCGCTCTGGGAGTGGATGCAGACCTACGAGGACGAAACCGGCGGAAAGCTGCTCGCCATCCCGCACAACGGAAACGTCTCGAATGGATTGATGTTCGACGACGTGACGCTGTCTGGAGGTCCGCTGACCGAAGACTACGCGGCGGCCCGGATGCGGTGGGAGCCGCTCTACGAGGTCACCCAGATGAAGGGCGACGGGGAGACGCACCCGTTCCTATCCACCGATGACGCGTTTGCCGATTTCGAAACATGGGACAAGGGCAGTTTCGGCCCGGCGCCGAAGACCCCCGAGATGCTGCCGCGCGAATATGCCCGCGAAGCCTACAAGCGCGGTCTTGCCTATGAGGCGGCGCTTGGTCGCAACCCGTTCAAGTTTGGAATGATCGGCTCGACCGACTCGCATACCTCGCTCTCGACGACGCAGGAGAACAACTTTTTCGGCAAGATCAGCGCGCTCGAACCAACGTCGGATCCGATCCGTATGGAGGAGGTCATCACGGGTCGGGGGAGCGGCCCGGAGGGCCAGCAACGGGCGTGGCAGACTTCGGCCGCCGGACTCGCGGCGGTCTGGGCGCGGGAGAATACCCGCGAGGCGCTTTGGGATGCGATGGCGCGCAAGGAGGTCTACGCGACGACCGGGACCCGCATCCGCGTGCGCGTTTTCGCGGGCTACGACTTTGAGAAGACCGATCTCCCGCGCGCGGATTTCGACGCCCACGGATACGCCAACGGTGTCCCGATGGGGAGCGATCTTGCCGTCGACGCCGATGGGCGCGCGCCGCGCCTCATGGTCCGTGCGCTGCGGGACCCGGACGGTGCCAATCTCGACCGCATCCAGATCGTCAAGGGCTGGCTCAATGCCGACGGCACGACTGCCGAGAGAGTCTACGACATTGCCTGCGGTGGGCGCGCGCTTGTGCCCGAGGGCTGTGACGGCGCGGTCGGAAACACGGTCGACGCGGCAAACGCCACCTGGACGAACGACATCGGGCAGGCGATTCTCGCAGGCTTCTGGGAAGACCCTGAGTTCGACGCTGCGCAGCGCGCCTTTTACTACGTCCGCGTCCTCGAGATTCCGACGCCGCGCTGGACCACCTACGATGCCAAGGTTTTTGGCATCGAGATCCCCGACGGTGCGCCCGCCTCGATTCAGGAGCGCGCCTACACCTCGCCCATCTGGTACACGCCATGAAAGGACATCTGACCATGTCGACATACAGACAGCCGCTGTGGGCCGCCACACTTGGTGCGGTCCTCGCGGTCACCGCCGCACCGGTGCTGGCCGTGGAGGGCGGGATCGGAGCCTATTTCCTGGGCACGCGCGACACTTTTGCAGGGATCGTCCCGCCGCCCGGCACATACCTGTCCTTTAGCTATGACTATCTGGAAGGGCAGATCGATGGCCTGTCAGTCGGCGGTCTTCCGATCGCGGCGGACACGGACGTCAAGCTCAATCTGCTGCGGCTCGGAATTACCCAGTCCTTCGCGATCGACCTCTGGGGCGGCACCCCGGCGTTCAACGTGACCATCCCGATCGTGAACCCCGAACTGACCTGGACCGCCGTCACACCTCCCCTCGCAGGCGCGGCGCTCGACGACAGCACGTCGGGCATCGGCGACCTGATCTTCACCGGGCTTGTCGGTTGGCACGACGACAAGCTGCACTACAGCACCGGTCTGAGCGTGTACGCGCCCACGGGTGATTATGACACGGCGACCGTCAACGTGGCGGCTCGAACTGTCGACGCCCTGTCGAACGGCAAGAACGTCTGGAGTTTTCAGCCCTTCGTTGCGGTCACATGGCTTAATCCCTCCAGCGGGCTCGAGATTTCGGGCGCGGCGAGCCTTATGTTCAGCACCGAAAACAACGCCACCGACTATCAGACCGCGCCGGCGCTCCAACTCGAAGGTGCCGTGGTCCAGCGCCTTCGGTCAGGATGGGGATTCGGCCTGACCGGCTATTTCTATCAGCAGCTCGACGACGACACCGGACGCGGTGCGGAACAGACCCGCGTGGCGCTGGGCGCGGATAGCCTGCAGGCGCGGGTTGCAGGCGCCGGTCCGATCGTGACCTTCAGTGGCGGACAGCTCTTTGGTGCCGATGTCAGCCTCAAGATCAAATACGTGGCCGAGTTTGCCGCCAAGCGCCGGTTCGAAAACAACATCTTCACGGCAAATCTATCCCTCGCGTTCTGAGTGGGACGACAGAGTGGCGGACGACGGTTGGCATGCGCACGGATTTTGGAATTGAGAGTGTGTCAGCACCGTGCGACATTCTGACGTGAGGACATTCGTTTGTGTTTCGGTCCTCGCATGCGGGATAGGCAGAGGCCGGACGACAGGAGACGCAAGGACTCGAGAACCCGCGCAATCGCCCCGGCAACCCGTTCAGGGCAGCGGTTCCGACGACTGGAAGGACAGGACATGTGGAAGACCATCTGGATTGCCGCTTTCGGCATGCTCATCGCCGGGACGGCGCAGGCGCACACGGGCGGGGGGGATCAGGGCGGATTTGTCAGCGGGTTCACCCACCCCCTCTTCGGCTGGGACCACGTCGTCGCCATGGTGGCGGTTGGATTGTGGGGGGCGTTTCTAAGAGCGCCTGCCATCTGGCTTCTTCCGATCATCTTTCCGGTTGTGATGGCGTTTGGCGGAGCTCTGGGCGTGGCGGGCGTGCCGCTGCCGGCGGTCGAGACCGGGATTGCCCTCTCGGGCGTGATCCTCGGCCTGCTCGTTGCCTTTGCCGTAAGGGCACCGCTCTGGGTCGCCGCCGTGATCGTCGGCTCTTTCGCGATCTTCCACGGCCACGCGCACGGAACCGAGTTGCCGGAGGCCGTGAGCCCCTATTCCTATGCGCTGGGCTTTGTCGTCGCCACGGGACTGTTGCACCTCGCGGGCATCGCGGTGGGGCAACTGACAAACCGCCCCTGGGGTAGCTATGCCGTGCGTGCCGCTGGGCTTATCATCGCTGCGGTCGGCGGCGCATTCCTGACGGGCGCCGTGTGATGGCATCTGGGGCAGAGGAGCCCGTGATGGTGAAGGGCCTTCTCCGTGAGCCGCTGGTCGGCTTCTTTCTGTTCGGGGCGGCGATCTTTGGGCTTTATGCCGTTTTCGACGACACGCCTCCGGCGGTGTCCGAGAGCGTTCTGATCGTGACCGAGACCGATGCTCGCCGCCTCGCGGCAGAGTTCGAGGCGGTTTGGCGGCGCCCGCCGACGGTCGAGGAACTGGACCACATGATTGGCCAGTATGTTCGCGAAGAGGTCTATGTCCGCGAGGCGCTGTCCCTCGGGCTCGACCGGGACGACGCGGTGATACGCACTCGGCTTCAGACCAAGATGGAGTTCCTGACCGAAACCGGGGCCGAGGGCGTGGAACCCGACGATGCGACGCTTCAGGCGCATCTCGACGCGCACCCGGACCGCTTTGCAGAGCCGCCGCTCGTCGCCTTCGAGCAGCTTCTGCTCGACGACCGGATCGGCAGTGATGAGATCGTACGTGTCGAGGCGCGGCTCAATCGGGGCGCTGATCCGGATGAGGTCGCCCGTCCGACAGTGCTGCCCCCGGCCTTCCGCCTCAGCCGCGTGCAGGTCGTCGACGGCACCTTTGGGACCGGCTTTTTCGACGCGGTTGCAGAGATGCCGGCGGGAGCATGGGCGGGCCCGGTCGAGACCTCGCTCGGCCGCCACCTCGTGCGCGTGACCGAGCGACGGGCAGCGCGGTTGCCGCCGCTCTCCGAGATCCGGGGGCGCGTGGAGCAGGACTGGCGCGCCGCATTCACGCAAGCGCTCCGCGAGGAGCGGTATCAGGCGCTTTTGTCACGCTACGACCTCGTCCGACCCGACGCAAGCACGGTGCTCGCGCCATGATGCTCCGTTTGGCTCTCCTCCTCGCGCTCGTTCTCAGTGTTCCGATCACTGCCACGCGGGCCGGCGCCCATGCGCTCGAGCCGGGCTTTCTCGAACTCCTGCATCTCGGCGGGGAGGAATGGCGCGTCACCTGGCGCAAGCCGCAGGTGTCAGGCGCGCCGATGGCCATCGAGGCGGTCCTGCCCGAGCGCTGCGAGCCTCGCCGGGGGCAGGCATCAGCGTTCGACGGACGGGCCTTTCTGTCCGGCTGGATCGCGCTCTGCAAGGGCGGTCTCGCGGGGGGCGAGATCCGGATCGACGGCCTCGAGCGGACGCGGACCGACGTGCTCGTGCGCTACACGCTCGGTCAGGACCTCTCGCCCAAGGTCATGCGCCTCACCGCTGCGTCGCCCGCCTTTACCGTCCCCGAGGTCCAGGGGCCGCTCGGAGTATTCACGAGCTACCTTACCCTCGGCATCGATCATATCCTGAAGGGGATCGACCATCTCCTTTTTGTCCTGATGCTCCTCCTCCTCATCCGGAACTGGAAGACGCTTCTCGGCGCCGTCACCGCGTTCACGGTCGCCCACAGCCTCTCGCTCGCTGCCGCGAGCCTTGGCTGGATCATCGTCCCCGCGCCTCCTGTGGAGGCGATCGTGGCGCTCTCAATCGCCTTCCTTGCGGCGGAACTCCTGCATCCTCCAAGCGAGAAAAAGCGGCTCACAGAGCGCTATCCGTGGGTCGTGGCCTTTGCCTTCGGGCTTTTGCACGGTCTTGGTTTCGCAAGAGCCCTGCTCGATGTGGGACTTCCCGAGGGCGACGTGCCCCTCGCCCTGCTGGCCTTCAACCTGGGTGTCGAGGCGGGGCAGATCCTCTTTATCGCCGTTACGCTCGCGCTTGGGGCGGCATTCGCGCGGCTCTATCCCGCCGCTTGGGCGGCCCTCGCCCCGGGCGCGCAGGGACTTCGCGTGCTCGCTTACGGGGTTGGCACTCTCGCTGCCTTCTGGGTTGTTGAGCGGGTGGCGGGGTTCGTCGCATGAGGCGTCCGTGGATCGCCATCGTCCTCGCGGTCGCCCCCGGAGCGGCGCTTGCCCATGACGCGTTTGGAGATCTCGGGCCGTTCTACGGCAGCCTGCTTCATCCTCTGGCCGATCCGCTTCAGGGCGCGCTTGTGGTTGGCACGGCCGCCTTTTTGGCAAGACGGCCGCTTGCGACGGTCCGCTTCGCGCTTCCTGTCTTTCTTGCTGCGGCGGCGCTCTCTCATGTTCTTCTAGCCGAACTTCTGGGACTCGTGGTGCCTCCGCTCCTGTTGGCCGCCGCTGCGATTGTGGTCGGAGGCGGGGCGATGCTTGCCGACCGCTGGGTTCCGGCATGGTCTGGCGTTCTTGTGGTCGCGGCAACCGGAGCCCTCGTCAGCCTCGCGCCGGATCGTCAGTCCGTTGACGGTGTCGCGCTCCAGCCCGTCCTCGGGACCGTTCTTGGGATTGCCATCTTCGTCACGCTCGTCTGGGCCATGCTGGACGCGCTGGCCCGACGGGTCTCTCCGGTCGCGCCCGCCGTTGCCGGGTCCTGGGTGGCCGCCGTGGGCATGCTCATCGGGGCCTTTTCGCTGCAGCCCGCGCCAGAGAGCGTCCGTGATGCGAGGCTGGACAAAGCCCTCGAGAGTCCTGCGTCGGACGAGAGAGACCGATGAGACTGTCTGCGATGCTCAGAGCCGCCACGCTGGCAGGACTTCTTGTCTTGACCGCCCCCGAGCGCCCCGCCGCCTGCGCCTTCCACTCCGTGCTCCCAGAGGCGACGATCTCTGAGCAGATCGCCGGCAGCATCGAAGTGATCGCCGCCCGACCTTCGGCTGCTGATCCTTTCCGGTTCGAGGTCGTTGCGGTCCTGAGGGGCGCGGCCTCCAAAACCAGTCCGCCCCACCTCGTCGACAGCGGCATGCGGGCGCGGCTTGCGCGCGACCCGGACGACGCCGTGCTCTTTGCACATAACGTCGACGGGTCGTGGACGCGGCTGCTCGTCCTTGACGCCACCACGCGTCCCGTTGTCGAGGACGTGCTCGCGCGGGCGGCTGTCTGGGCGACGCCCGGCGGCGCGGCCGAACGGCGTGACTACTTTGCCGGGCTTCTCGACCATCCCGACGATCAACTCCGTAGATTCGCCCTTCGGGAACTCGACGCTCTCCCCTATGGCGTGCTTCGGTCGGGCGTCTACACGATCTCTGACTCGGATCTCCTGCGCGGCCTTGCCGATATCGAGGACATGCCCTTCGCCGCGATTCGGATCCTTCTCCTCGGGCTGAACGGCGGCGGCGCCGCACGGGACGTGATCGCCGCGCGGCTGGCAGGACTGGCATCCTCGGGGGCCAACACCGACCTCGGAGCCTGGATCACCGCCGCGATCGAGAGCGGCGGACCGGCCGGTGTCGCGCGCGTCGAGCGGCTGTTCTTCGGCCAGCCCGGAGGCCTCACGCAGGGACAACTGATCTCGATCGTCCGCGCGCTGTCGCTGCACAGCTCAGAGGGCGACCCTGCGCTCCGCATCCCCCTCAACGGTGCCCTTCGCCGCCTCGTTTCTCTTCATCCAAATGCCGTACCCCCTTGTCGCCCCGGTTTTCGGTGCCTCAGGAATTCGCTCGCTGATCGATCTGTCCGGGATGCGTTACCGCCCGCGCGTTCACCAACCGCCACGGCCCGCATCACAAATCTTTCGCGGGAGTTGCCGGTTCTTGACTCCCTTTATCGCGCATCTCGCGCCGACACTTCAGAGGGATGCTTTGTGCCGGGTGCCGTTCGTCGCTAGTGTCTTGAGGCCGCTTGCAGAGCACGTCCATTTTGTCAGACAACCCTGCACGCCATCCAACCAAGGGCGCTTTGGGCCGAAAAAGCGATGCCGCCTGCGAGAAGATCACACCCCCAAGCCACGACGTCACCGTAAGCGCCTGACCAACCCGGTTTCTCCGAAGAAACCCGTGCGGAACCGAAAACCGCCCCTCGACGGTGCTTGCCACGTGCCCTGTGCCATTCCCCGCAAAAATCGAGCATGTTTCCAGGATCACGTGCGCAGGTTGGTCGCATACCGTGATCCGGCTCGTTCCAGGAAGATCCTCATCTTCCTGCGGAATAATATGGGGGCAGGCAAGGCAAAAAATGCCATACTTTAACGTAAAATCAATATATTGGGTGATTTAAGTGGCAGCCCGTAGGGGAGTCGAACCCCTCTTTTCAGGTTGAAAACCTGACGTCCTAACCGATAGACGAACGGGCCATGCCTTGGCGTGTCGCGTAACTAGGCAAAAGCGGCGGGGGGTGCAAGAGGGATTCTGCAAAAACTTGGTGCGGCTTTCAGAAAATTTCCTGAGCCTTGCGGTACATCCGGTTGATTGGCGTGTCTCAGGCTGGCGCGGCGTCTTCGAGGCGAAGTTGCACGGTTTGGCGCCCGCCCCAGCTGTTGATGTCCAACCGGCCAGCAAGATGAAAGCGCGCGCCGCCATGGGCCAGCAGGGCAGGCCCCAGCGGCCCATCGAGTGCGCCAAAGCAGATGGCGTCAAGGCTGGCACCCATGCCGTCACCAAAGCGCAGTTTGAGGTGCGCACCGCTCAGGGCCTTGGCAAAGGTGATCTGGCAATCGGGAAAGACATAGCGCGGTCCGGGCGCGCCCGCGCCAAAGGGACCGGCGGAGTCTATCTGCGCGACGAGGTCTACAGTCGCGGCGCCGGGCATCAGGAGACCGTCAAGCCGCAGATCGGCGGGGCCGTTTTGGCCCGCGCCCTGTTTGGCAAGCAACTCGGAGAGCCGCGCCATGGCCGCCTCTAGCCGCTCGCGTGCCACTGTGAGACCCGCCGCCATCTTGTGCCCACCGCCCTTGATCAAGAGCCCTTCGCTGGCCAGCCGTTGAATGGCGGCTCCGAGATCCACGCCCGAGACCGAGCGGCCAGAGCCTTTGCCTTCGTCGCCGTCCAGCCCGATCACGATGGCGGGGCGGTTTGAGACTTCCTTGAGACGGCTTGCAACGATGCCGACAACGCCCGGATGCCAGCCTTCGCCTGCGGCCCAGACGAGGGGGGCATCCAGCCCGCGTTCCTCGGCCTGTGCAAGTGCCGCGGCGCGCACCAGTGCTTCGACGTCGCGTCGCTCGGTGTTGAGTTGATCCAGACGTTCGGCCAGTGCGCGGGCCTCTGAGGCATTGTCACAGGCCAAGAGCCGTGCGCCAAGGTCTGCCTTGCCAATCCGCCCGCCGGCATTGACGCGCGGCCCCAGCAGAAAGCCCAAGTGATAGGCATTGGGCGCGGTGTCCATCCGGGCGACATCTGCCAGCGCGACAAGGCCCGGACGATCGCGGCGCGCCATGATACGCAGACCTTGGCGTACAAAGGCGCGGTTGACGCCGATGAGCGGGGCCACATCGGCCACCGTGGCCAGGGCCACAAGGTCAAGCAGCGCCATCAGGTCTGGTCCCTGTGTGCCGCTGGCGCGCAGTTGACGTCCCGCCTCGACCAGCATCAGAAAGACCACCCCGGCGGCGCAGAGATGCGCCAGATCTCCGCTCTCGTCCTGTCGATTGGGATTGACCACGGCGAGGGCCGGCGGCAGGGTCTCGCCGCCCAGATGGTGATCGAGCACGACCACATCAGCGCCCTTTGCGGCGGCAATGGCCTCATGGCTCAGGGTGCCGCAATCAACGCAGAGGATCAGATCATGGCGCGCCGCCAGATCGGTCATGGCAGGCACGTTCGGGCCATAGCCCTCGTCAATCCGGTCGGGAATATAGAGCGTGGGAGTGGGGGCCTGCATCTGGCGCAGCCAGTCGATCAGCAGCGCCGCAGAGGTGCCGCCATCGACATCGTAATCGGCAAAGATCGCAATCCGCTCGCCAGCCTTGACGGCCTTGAGAACGCGCGCGGCGGCGCGCTCCATATCGCGCAGTGACCGCGGATCGGGCAAGAGATCGCGGAGGGCTGGGCTGAGATAGGCTTCCGCATCTTCCTCTGCCACGCCCAGCCGCGCCAGCGTCTGGCAGAGCGGGCGGGGCAGGGTGGTCGTCTGTGCCATTGCCTCGGCAAGACGGTCGGTTTCCACGTCCGGACCAATCCAGCGGCGCCCGGTCAGCGACTGTTCCACTCCGAGAAAGGCCGGTCCCATTCGCGCCTCCTCTCATTCATCTGGCGTCAAGTACTCCGGGGGAGTCCCGGACTTGGTCCGGGACGGGGGCAGAGCCCCCGCCGCGTATCGGTTCAGTCCCGCTTGCTGCGATAGATCATGCGCCGTACCGATCCGGTGCGCGAGCGCATCAGCAGGGTCTCGGTTTCGACATAGCCGGGGCGGCGTTTGACACCCGAGAGGATCGAGCCGTCAGTGACGCCAGTTGCGGCAAAGATCACATCGGATGTCACCATCTCGTCGCGGCAATAGATACGGTCGAAATCGGTGATCCCGGCCTTGGCGGCGCGGGCGCGTTCATCTTCGTTGCGGAACACGAGGCGGCCCCACATCTGCCCGCCCATGCATTTCAGCGCGGAGGCTGCCAGCACACCCTCGGGTGCGCCGCCGGTGCCCATATACATGTCGATGCCGGTGCGGTCAGCCTCGGCGCAATGGATCACGCCCGCCACATCGCCATCGGGGATCAGGAACACGGCCGCGCCGGTGCTGCGCAATTCGTCGATCATTTCCTGATGGCGGGGTCGTTCCAGCACGCAGACGGTGATCTCGGACGGGCGGCAGCCGCGCGCGGCGGCCAGCGCCTCGACCCGTTCGCGCGGGCTCATGGCGAGGGAGACGACATTCTCGGGATAGCCCGGCCCGATGGCCAGCTTGTCCATATAGGTGTCCGGGGCATGCAGCAGCGTGCCGCGCGGGGCCATGGCGATGACGGTCAGGGCATTGGGCATGGCCTTGGCGGTCAGGGTGGTGCCTTCGAGCGGGTCGAGGGCGATATCGACGCCGGGGCCGTCGCCGGTGCCGACTTCCTCGCCGATGAAGAGCATCGGGGCCTCGTCCCGCTCGCCTTCACCGATCACCACAACACCCTTGATGGCCAGGATGTTGAGCTGTTCGCGCATGGCATTGACGGCGGCCTGATCGGCGGCCTTTTCATCGCCGCGCCCGATGAGGTCCGCACAGGCGAGTGCAGCCTGTTCGGCCACACGCGCGAGGCCGAGTGAGAGCATGCGGTCGTTGAAGGCGGTATCAGAGGTCATGGAACGGTCCTTGTAAATCGGGTCAAATCAGCATTAGCGCCGGTCTGTCTGGCGCACAAGTCTGGCGGGCGGGCCGCGTCAGACGGTTTCGATGCTCAGCGCCACCGGGTCGCCCGACAGAACGTCAAGGCGGCTGATGGCGCTCAGGGCTGTCTCAAGTGCGTCGCGCGTCGTCTTGTGAGTGACGATCAGCACAGGCGCCGTGGTTGCGTCATGGCGATATTGGCGCATCCGGTCGATGGAAATGCCCGCCTCGCCCAGACAGGTTGCGACTTTGGCCAGAGCGCCGGGTTTGTCGATCAGCGACATGCGCATGTAGTAGGGCGCGGGGGTGGCGCTTGCGGCCGTCTGACAGCGGGCGAGACTGGACGCGGGTTGACCGAAGGTCGGCAGACGAAAGCCACGCGCGATATCCATCACATCGCCCATCACCGCGCTCGCCGTAGGGCCCATACCCGCGCCGGGGCCGCGCAGCACGATCTGGTCAACATTGTCACCCTCGAGCACGACCATATTGGTGCCGCCCTCCAGTTGGCCAAGGGGGCTCGTATCGGGCACGAGGCAGGGCGACATGCGCTGTTCCAGGCCGCGCCCGGTCATCTGCGCCACACCTAAGAGCTTGATACGATAGCCCATGTCGGCGGCGTGGCGGATATCCTCGATGGTGATTTTCTCGATCCCCTCCAGCGTGACACCTTCGAAATTCACCTGGCAGCCAAAGGCGATGGACGCGAGCAGCGCCAGCTTGTGACCGGCGTCGATGCCGCCCACGTCGAGCGTCGGATCGGCCTCGAGATAGCCCAGTTTGGCGGCCTCGTCGAAGACCTCTGCGTAGGGCAGACCTGCCGATTGCATGCGGGTCAGGATATAGTTGCAGGTGCCGTTCATGACGCCCATGACGCGGGTGATGTCATTACCCGCCAGACCTTCGGTCAGCGCCTTGATGACGGGGATGCCGCCCGCGACGGCGGCCTCGAACCGGATCACGCAGCCTGCATTTTCGGCGGCCAGCGCCAGCGCCTGACCGTGATGCGCGAGCATCGCCTTGTTGGCAGTGACCACGTCTTTGCCTGCGGCAATCGCGGCCTCGGTCGCGGCCTTGGCCGGGCCGTCAGAGCCGCCCATCAGTTCCAGAAACACATCCACATCGTCGCGTTTGGCAAGGGTTACGGGGTCGTCTTCCCAGGCGTAATCGCTGAGGGTGACGCCGCGATCCTTGTCACGGGTGCGGGCCGAGACAGCGGTGATGACCACGGGGCGACCGGCGCGGGCGGCCAGAAGATCGGCCTTTTGTCGGATGATCCGCACGACGCCGGTGCCGACCGTGCCCAATCCGGCGATGCCAAGGCGCAGGGGTGTGTTCATGGGGCTCTCCGATCGTCGCTGTGCAAGGATTGAGCCGCGATGTAACGGGTTCGGCGGTCCCTTGCAACGCGGCTTGCGGCGGTGGGGGCGTGGTTTTTCAGTTGGTGACGCCGGATTGCATGCGGCTTTGTGTCGTGGGGTCGACCACGCCACCCTTGAGCCGTTGCGCCCGTGCCCGCAACCCGGCGCTGCGTTGATCCAGATCCGGGGCGGTTTCGGGCGTGATCCGGTTCGGAGTGCCCCGGTCTGTGATCTGTTCGGCGGGGATCAGATCGGGATACGCGGCCCCCCGTGTGCCGTTGCGCAGGGCGGCATCAAGAGGCAACAGATCGCTACATCCGGCGATAAGGCTGGCGATCAAGGGCAGCGTGACGAGAGCGGGGCGTATGCGCATGCGGGCCGGGGTCCTTGTGCCGACGGGTGTCGCTGTCTTGCCATTCTTTGGGGGTAAAGGGCAAGCGGGGCTTTGATCTGAACAGATGTTCAGTTAAAGCCATGCTATGGCACGAACCCAAGGCTCTCATTCTGACATTACGGGACCGCGTGTGCGCGAGGCGGCTTTGCATCTCTTTGCGCGGCATGGCTATGCCGCGGTCTCGATGCGACAGATTGCGGCAGCGGTGGGGGTGCAGGCCGGCGCGCTCTATAATTACACACCGGATAAGCAAACGCTGCTGTTTGATCTGATGCGGGGGCATATGGAGGACCTGCTGGTCGCCTGGGATGCGGCCGTGCCTGTTGGCGATGCAATGGCGGCTCTGGAGGCGTTCACGCGGTTTCATATCCGCTTCAACACCAGCCGGGCCGATGCGGTCTTTGTCTCGTACATGGAATTACGCAATCTGGACCCGGCGAATTTCGAAGTGATCGAGGGGCTGCGACGCGACTATGAGACCCGGCTTGAGGCGGTGTTGCGGCGGGGGACCGAGGCGGGTGTGATGGTGGTGGCCGAGCCACGGATCGCCAGCATGGCGCTGATTGCCATGCTGACGGGGGTCAATACCTGGTATCGCGAACAAGGGCGGTTGTCGCTCGCGGAGGTCGAGGCGGTGTATTGGGACATGGTGCGGCGGTCGGTGCTGGGGTGAGGGGGGGGCGCTTGGTACCCCAAGGGGTGCTCGAAACGCTCTTTGTCCACCCCCCGCGCGGAACAAGGCGCGGCACGCGCCGCCGCGCGGATCGCTGGGCCGTCCCGCGGCCTAGCGATGCTGAGAGGGAGTGTATCGCTGAAAGATCACACGGACTTTGCAGGCATAAAGTGGCAGCCACAGTCGTTGCTTCGCTATTCCCCGGCCCAGCGATCCGCGCGGCGTGTTGATTGGCGTAAATGCCCCCCCTTCGCCTCCGCCCGCGCCTCACTTGATGAAAGACCCCTCGCGCAGCTCGCGCATCGCCTGACGCAATTCGTCCTGCGTGTTCATCACGATGGGGCCGTGCCAGGCCACCGGCTCTTGGATCGGTGCGCCGGAGATCAGCAAGAACCGCACGCCCTCTTCTCCCGCCTGCACCGTGACCCTGTCGCCGGTGCCAAAGCGGATCAGCGTGCGGTCGCCGGAGTGGTCGCGGATGTGGATCTCTTGCCCCGCCACCTCCTTTTCCAGAAGGACGCCGGTCGGTTTCGAGGCATCGGCAAAGGCACCAGCACCCTCGAAGACATAGGCAAAGCTGCGCCGGTAGGTATCAACCGGAAAGGTCTTTCTGACCCCGGCAGGCACCGAGATATCGAGGTATTGCGGATCGGCGGCGATGCCGTCGACCGGGCCGCGCTGCCCCCAGAAATCCCCCACGATCACCCGCACACGGGTGCCGTCATCCTCCGTAATCTCGGGGATATCCCCGGATTTCACGTCCTGATACCGGGGCGCGGTCATTTTTTGCGCGGCGGGCAAGTTGGCCCAGAGTTGGAAGCCGTGCATTTGCCCCTGCGCATTGCCGCGTGGCATTTCCTGATGCAGGATGCCCGATCCGGCGGTCATCCATTGCACATCGCCAGCGCCCAAGCTGCCCTGATTGCCCAAGCTGTCACCATGCGTGACCTCGCCTTGGAGCACATAGGTAATGGTTTCGATGCCGCGATGCGGGTGCCACGGGAAACCCGCTGCATAGTGGGCAGGATCATCGTTGCGGAAATCGTCGAACAAGAGGAACGGATCGAGTTCGCTGGGGTCATGAAAGCCGAAGGCGCGGTGCAGATGCACGCCCGCCCCTTCTAGAGTCGGGGTTGCTTGGCGCTGTTCCAAAACGGGTCTGATGGACATGATAGGTCTCCTTTGGGATAGCATATAGGAGCGGATCACGCCGGTGGAACGGTCCGATCTGTTCACCTGCGAACCGCGCCTGTGCAATTTGCGTGCGCCCCTCTCGCCACGGGGAGCGATCCGGGGTAAAGGCGAGCGCAAAGGGAGAGATTGTATGCAGGATGACGAGGTATTGGCGGCGCTTGGGGCCTCTGCGGGTCGGCGGATGTTGGGCGTCGGCTCGGTCGCGGGTCTGGGGCTGACCCTGCTTTATCTGGCACTGGCGCAGTCGCCCAGCCTTGGTTGGCAGGTCTTTATGGTCGGGTTTGGCGGAACTTGCGTTTTCCTGGCAGAGCGGATGTGGCGCGCGACGGCGCAATGGCTTGTGCTGACGCGCGACGGTTTGCGCGACAATACAGGACGCATGATTGCACCGATCGAGCATATTCGTTCGGTTGAGCGCGGGGTTTTCGCATTCAAACCGTCAAATGGATTCACGATCAAGCTCACGCAGAAAGCCCCGGCGGCTTGGCAGCCGGGGCTTTGGTGGCGCACTGGGCGGAGTGTTGGCGTGGGAGGTGTCACCTCGGGCACGCCAGCGAAGTTCATGGCCGAGCAGATCCATGAGCTTCTGACCAAACGGGCGCAGTCCTGACGCAGGATCGCGCCCAAAGTGCCGCGCAGCTATGTCAGACTGGGCCTTATGAGGCGGTGCAAACGCCCTCATAGCAGAGCTGAGCCGCAAAGCGGAGTGGGACGAACATGCGCGTCTTGATCTCTGTCCCTGCGGATAGACCGGTTGTGACGACGGGATCGTATTCGGAAAGGGTCTCGACGAGAATGATTTCTTGCCCGTCGATCATGCTGGGAAGAGTAGCATGCGCGTTGCGAACATCGTCGGCGCTCAACGGGCTGAGAGACCCTGTGCCGCGGACTTCGGACCATCTGAGCTCGAACTCGTCGATACTGTTGTCTGCGTCAAAGTGGTAGCGGACCACCGTCACGCGCACCTGATTTGCGCCCGTGTCATTGGTCATCAAGTCGAATAGCACCTTGACGTTGTCCATGTAGGTCACGTTGACAACTGCCGTTTCACGGGACAGCATATCGGCAACGGTGTAGGTCGCCTTTTCGCGCACGCTCTGATAGCGGAACATGTCGTAATATTCATAGCTGAACGTGAGGCCCATGAAGAGGAACGGGAACATGACGACCGTTTCCATGGCCACCGTGCCGCATTCACGCTGCCAGAAGCGGCGCAGGAAATTAAGGGCAGGACGCATACCCATCAGATTGGCTCCTGAACAAACGCGGTCGTCGCGATGAGTGCGGCTTGACCGCTGCTGTCGTTGTTGATCAACTGGCTGCCCAAAACATTCTCCGGGAACAATGGGTTGTATTTGAGGCAGGCGCGCAAAAGCATGAGTTCGTTCTGCTGGCCGGGTACGAATTCACGCACAGGTTTGGCCGGTTCGGCCTGATCCGTGCAATCAGCGGTCTGATCGAGGGCGGTGAAGTTGCGGATATCCGCAGGGCGCATTTCCAGCTGAAGGTTGCTTGCGCAATCGTTGATGATGATCGTGTTGTCGCAAATGATCTGTTTGATATCGTCGTGCTGGGGGGCCGTCCCGGTGCCGAGACGTACCTCGCGCACGGCCATGTCGAGACCCCGCTCAAGGAAGGTCGCGCGCATCGTGACAAATCCCAACTCGATCGAAAAGATCATGATCCCAAGGAAGAAGGGAGCCACCAGCACGAACTCAAGTGACGCGGTTCCACGTTCGTCGCGCCGGAACCGGTGGAGGAAATTTTTGAACGCACGGGTCATTGGGTCAACCTCAACTGTTTCACATTGGCCGCGATGGCGCTGAAGGCACTTTTAATGTCCGTTCCCGAGGCACGAAAATAATGAGCAGGTGACGATGCACAGGCACTGAGTTGGTTTTCTGCCGTGCCATTGACAGGCACCTCAAAGCCAATTGAGTAAACGACAACGCCTTCGGTCTTAGTCGCCTTGCAAACGTTCTGCATTAGACCATTCTTCATCGATCCGGATACGTATTCACTACCAATGTAATCGTTCCAAGGACCCCAGTTTCCGGTGGTCTGTCCGTAATACTCTGGTGACATCAGTCCCCATGCCATCTCCCAGTCCAGTTGGGTTCTGGAGATGAAGCCATCCATCGTGCTCTCAAAGTTGTTGAACGTGTTTGCTTCGATCCATTTTTCTTCAGCGACACTCCAAAATTTGCCGGTATCAGGGTTGCGAAGATAGTAAACAGAATATTCCGGTGAATTCTCAGCAACGTCATACACGCACTCCCACCGATTTTGAGAGCATCTGGATTTGCCATCGTCGCCGTATTTTTTCCAATCAACATTGTAGATGTTATAGGCATATTTGAACACGCGCTCTTGAAAACGCACTTCGTAAAGATCCGAGAATTTGCCTCGATACTTTGGAGAACTGCGATCAAAGAAGTAGGATGTCGTATTGGCACCATCACCCATGAAAATGATGGCCTTTAGCGTTTCTGGCTCATCATAATCAGAAGGTACGTTTGCCAATGTTTCACTCAGATGACCGGCAGCAATCATTGAAGCGGTCACTTCACGGAATGTGGGATCGAGAAGCGCAGCGCCCCAATTCATCCCCTCGTTGCCAGAGGTGTTGCCCGCTGGCTGGAGCGCGTCGATCTTCGCGTGAAGGTCAGTGATGCTGGTGGAGTAGGGTAAAATACGAATGTATTCATCAGTGTAGCATGATCTCCATCCACTATCGAGATTATCGAAATCCCCGTATACAGAAGTGTAGACCATTTGATTGACGGGTATACCACTGCTTAACGACGAACTGCCGCTTGAGAGCGTAGCGTGCTGATAGTCATTTTCTTTAAATTCTAGACACGTCGAGTAATTGTGCGTTTCCTCTACAGCGAGCGCATCAAAAACTGACTGCGGTGGAGTAACTGAGAAACTGAAGGGCACGATCGACATAACCGTGTCACCCGGCTTTGAAGAATTCATCACGGTCGTGACAAAATCCTTCGCTGCAGTCTGCAAATTCTGAATTTTTGAATTGCTAGCCATTGACCCTGAGACATCCAGGACCAAGATTGCTTCCAGTTTTGGAATGCGCACTTCAGCAGTTGCCGTGCCAGACGCGCTCAAAGTCGGCACACCTGCGAGTTTCATTAAATACGTGTCGAGCGACAACTCAGCGCCGGCCGTTACCTTTGCGGCGTTTAGGGTAGTTGATATATCACCATCTTTCTGAGCGAGAAGGTAATCGCTCTGACCAGATTTGGCGAAATAATCTTCTACTATTGTACGAGCCCCAGCTTCTGTGCTCGCCGTCGCCCCGGCAAGCACCGCCCGGTCCAGCGTGGCCTGTAGACTGGCGCGCGCCATTTCCTGACGCATGGTATCAAGGCCGATACCGCCCATCATCAAAAACATCACGAAGATGAAAAATGACAGTACCGTTACAGTACCGTCTTCTTCTTGAATGAACATCTCGGTGCGTTCGACCAGCCCGGTCGTCGCGTTTTCAACACGCGGCGTCATTTCTTTAATAGTGCTGCCTTCAATACGCATTTGAACACCTCATTGTGACGCCGCTAGCAATAAGCCACGCAATTCCCCAAAAGCATTTATTCCGCTCTTCTATGGCCGAATTAAGGCGGGTTTCAGACGGAATCGCAGAGTTTAACCCCCTCAAATCAACAATATAAAGGTTGCTCTGCGATTGTTGGATTACTGGCGACAAAGGCGGGGGCGCCGTCATCCGGGGGGCTTTCAAGCCCTTGGCGATTCAGGCGGGTGGACAAAATGGCCATAACCCTTAACCATGGCTTTGACGTTTGGATCATTTGTCCCCGCACGGAACAAGCGGTCCGGGTCGCAACAGGGAGAGGACACATGCACGTCAGCAAGGAACCGAGTTTTCGCGAAAGCGTGGATCTGATGTTCAACCGCGCGGTCGCGCTGATGGATCTGCCGCCCGGTCTGGAAGAGAAAATCCGCGTTTGCAATGCCACCTACACGGTTAGGTTTGGTGTGCGACTGCGCGGTCAGATCCATACGTTCACAGGCTATCGCAGCGTTCATTCCGAGCACATGGAGCCGGTCAAGGGCGGTATCCGCTACGCCATGGGCGTCAATCAGGACGAGGTCGAGGCGCTTGCGGCGCTGATGACCTATAAATGCGCGCTGGTCGAGGCGCCGTTTGGCGGCTCCAAGGGCGGCTTGCGGATTGATCCGCGCGAGTGGGAAGAGCACGAGCTGGAGCTGATCACCCGGCGGTTTGCCTATGAGTTGATCAAACGCGACCTCATCAATCCTGCCCAGAACGTGCCCGCCCCCGATATGGGCACCGGCGAGCGCGAGATGGCGTGGATCGCCGACCAATATAAACGCATGAACACAACCGACATCAACTATCGCGCCTGCGTGACCGGCAAGCCGATCAATGCGGGTGGTATTCAGGGCCGGGTCGAGGCGACGGGGCGGGGCGTGCAATATGCGCTTCAGGAGTTCTTTCGCCATCCGGAGGATATTGCGGCGGCGACCCTGTCGGGCACACTCGAGGGTAAGCGGGTCATCGTGCAGGGGCTTGGCAATGTGGGCTATCACGCGGCCAAGTTCCTGAGCGAAGAAGACGGATGCCTCATCACCGGTATTATCGAGCGGGACGGCGCGCTGACGGATGACAAGGGGCTGAACGTCGAGGCGGTGCGCAACTGGATCGCACGGCATGGCGGTGTCGACGGCTATCCGGAGGGCAAGTACGTCAAGGATGGCAGCAAGGTCCTGGAAAATGCCTGTGACATCCTCGTTCCGGCGGCGATGGAGGGGGTGATCAACCTAAGCAATGCCGCGCAGATCAAGGCACCGTTGATCATCGAGGCCGCGAATGGCCCGGTGACCGCAGGGGCCGATGATATCCTGCGCCAGAAGGGCACGGTGATCATTCCGGACATGTTTGCCAATGCGGGCGGTGTGACCGTGTCCTATTTCGAGTGGGTCAAGAACCTAAGCCATATCCGGTTTGGCCGGATCGGGCGGCGACAGGAAGAGGCGCGGCATCAACTCTTGGTGACGGAATTGCAGCGGCTCAACCGGGGGCTTGGGGATGCTTGGGAAATGTCGCCGGATTTCAAGCAGAAATACCTCAAGGGCGCGGGGGAGCTGGAGCTTGTTCGCTCGGGTCTCGATGACACGATGCGCACCGCCTATCAGTCGATGCGCGAGGTCTGGCACGGCCGTCAGGACGTGACGGACCTGCGCACAGCGGCCTATCTCGTGTCCATCGCCAAGGTCGCGGCGAGCTATCGCGCCATGGGGCTCTGAGGCCCACGTCGCGCATGGGCCTGAAAATGGCGGGAAAGATGGCAGAGCTTCGGCTCTGCCATTGCTATTGATGGGCGAAGTTGGTTCAGTCGCGGCACAGCAGGATAAAGGGGTGGCGGATGCGGTTTTCGGGGCTGAGGGTTCTCAAAGAAGGGCTGACCGGCAACAAGGGTTGGCAGGCGCACTGGCGCGATGCCGCGCCCAAGCCCGACTATGATGTTGTCATCATCGGCGGCGGCGGGCATGGGCTCGCGACGGCCTATTATCTGGCAAAACGCCACGGGATCACCAATGTCGCGGTGCTCGAAAAGGGCTATCTGGGCGGTGGCAATGTGGGGCGCAACACGACAATCGTGCGGGCCAATTATTTCCTGCCGGGCAATTCGGAATTTTACAGCCATTCCCTAAAGCTCTGGGAGGGGCTGGAGGAAGACCTGAATTACAACGTCATGCACAGCCAACGCGGGCAGATCGTGCTGTTTCACTCGGACGGGCAGCGCGATGCGATTGCGCGGCGCGGCAACGCGATGATCAATCAGGGCGATGATGCCGAACTGCTGAGCTTGGCGCAGCTCAAGCGTATGGTGCCCTATCTGGATTATGATCAGGCGCGGTTTCCCATTCATGGCGGGCTTTTGCAGCGCCGGGCGGGCACGGCCCGGCATGATGCTGTCGCCTGGGGCTATGCGCGGGGCGCAAGCGACCGGGGCGTGGACCTGATCCAGAATTGCGAAGTGACGGGGATCAATGTTGAGGGCGGCCGCGTGCGCGGCGTGCAGACCTCGCGCGGCACCATCCGGGCCAAAAAGCTGGCGATTGTGGTGGCGGGACGGTCCTCTCAGGTGGCGGCCATGGCGGGGATGCGCCTGCCGATCGAAAGCCATGTGCTTCAGGCCTTTGTGACCGAGGGGCTGAAGCCGTGCATTGACCATGTCATCAGCTTTGGCATGGGGCATTTCTATATCAGCCAATCCGACAAGGGTGGGCTGGTATTTGGCGGTGATCTGGACATGTATTCCTCCTATGCGGCGCGCGGCAATCTGCCGATTGTCGAGCATGTGATGGAGGCGGGCATGACGCTGATGCCGATGATCGGCAATGCCCGCGTATTGCGCAGTTGGGGCGGGATCATGGATATGTCGCCCGATGGCTCGCCCATCATCGACCACGCGGGGATCGAGGGGCTCTATCTCAATTGCGGCTGGTGCTATGGTGGGTTCAAGGCTGTGCCCGGTTCGGGCGATGCTATGGCGCATCTTATTGCGACGGACAGGCCGCATCCGGCGGCCACGGGATTCCGGCTGGACCGGTTCCGGACGGGCCGGGGGCTGATGGACGAAGAAGGCACCGGCGCGCAGCACAACCTGCATTGAGCGGCGCGGAAAGGGCAAGATATTGAGTATTTCTGGAACGATGAAAGCACGGGTGAGATGAGACTTGGCTGTCCGATCTGTGGCGAACGGGATCGTCGCGAGTTCTATTATCAGGGGGCGGCGTTGACGCGGCCCGAAGGTGAGGCTTGGGCACCGGAGTGGGATGATTACATCCACAACCGCGAGAACCCGGCGGGCGTGACCCGTGATTTGTGGCAGCATGAACAGGGCTGTGGCGCGTGGCTGATCGTGACACGCAACACGGTCACGCATGAGGTTTTGCACGTCGCACTTGCAGCGGAGGTCAGCGCATGAGGATCGAGGATAAGGGGCTGGTCGACCGCAGGCACCCGGTGAGTTTTCATTTCGACGGGCGTCGCTATGAGGGGTTCGCAGGCGACACTCTGGCCTCGGCGCTCTTGGCCAATGGCGTGCGGATGGTGGCGCGGTCCTTTAAATATCACCGCCCGCGCGGGGTTATGACGGCAGGCAGCGAGGAGCCGAATGCTCTGGTGACGGTGGGGCGAGGGGCGGCGCAAGAGCCGAACCTGAGGGCCACGACGGTCGAGGTGCAAGAGGGGCTCTGGGCGCGCAGTCAGAACCGCTGGCCGACGCTGGGTTTGGATGTGCTGGCCGTCAATGATCTCTTTGCACCGTTTCTGGGCGCAGGGTTCTATTACAAGACCTTCATGTGGCCGAAGCGCTTTTGGGAGGGGATTTACGAGCCGATGATCCGTCGCGCTGCGGGACTGGGCGCGTTGTCGGGTGAGGCCGCAGAGGATCGCTATGAACGGGCCTTTGCGCATTGCGATGTGCTGGTCATCGGCGCGGGACCTGCCGGTCTGATGGCCGCACGCGCCGCAGCGGAGGCGGGCGCTGATGTGATCCTGGCCGAAGAGGACACGCGCCTTGGCGGGCGCTTGCTTGCGGAGACGGAAGAGGTCGATGGTCTGGCCTGCGTCGATTGGGTGGAGGAGGTCGCGGCGGAGCTGGCAGCGATGCCGAATGTGCGGATCATGACGCGGACGGCGGTCACGGGGGCCTATGATGGGGGCACCTATGGCGCGCTGGAGCGGCTGGCCCCGTACGTGGTAGAGAGATCGCATGCACCCAAGGGGTGTTTCTGGCGGATCGTGGCGCGGCGCGCGGTGCTGGCGGCGGGCGCGTTGGAGCGGGCCATTGCCTTTCCCAATAATGACCGGCCCGGCGTGATGATGGCGGGGGCGGTGCGGGCCTATGTCAACCGCTGGGGCGTGGCGCCGGGGCAGAGCACGGTGGTGTTTGGCAACAATGACAGCGCGCATCGCACGGTGGCCGATTTGCAGGCGGCGGGGGTGCATGTTGCGGCGCTGATCGACGCGCGGTCCTACGCGCGGTGCGACCTCGACGTGCCCTTCTATCCCGGTGCGCAGATTTGCGGAACCTCAGGACGGCGGGCGTTGGAGGCCGTGCAGATTGCCATGCCCAAGGGTGAGGACAGAATTGCCGCCGATTGCCTCGCGATTTCGGGCGGATGGAATCCTTCGGTGCATCTGGCCTGCCATATGGGCGCGCGGCCCGTGTGGGATGCGGCGCGGCAGGCATTCTTGCCACCCGAGGGGGCGGTGCCGGGGATGCGTGTGGCAGGGGCGGCGAGTGGCGCGTTTTCCACACGCACCTGTCTGGAGAGCGGATTGACCGAGGGTGCGCGCGCGGCGGTGGAGCTTGGGTTTCATGCGCCCGATCTGGCTGCGCCGATGGCGGGCGATGCTACCTATGACATTTTCCCGCTCTGGCAGGTGCCGGGCAAGGGCCGAGCCTGGCTCGATTTCCAGAATGATGTGACGGTCAAGGATGTGGTGCAGGCCGCAGCCGAGAACTTTCGCTCGGTCGAGCATATGAAGCGCTACACGACGCAGGGTATGGCACCGGATCAGGGCAAGAATTCCAACGTCGCCGCCTTGGCGGTGCTGGCAGACGCGACCGGGCAGGGTATTGCCGAAACCGGCACCACCACCTTTCGCCCGCCCTATGTGCCGGTGCCGATTGCGGCCTTGGGGGCCGGGGGCAAGGGCAAAGGTTTTGCCCCCGAACGGCGCACCACCTCGCATGCCGAAAGTATCGCGCGCGGCGCGCCGATGATCGAGGCGGGGCTATGGTATCGGCCCAGCTATTTCCCGCAGAAAGGCGAGAGCCATTGGCGGCAATCCTGCGACCGCGAGGTGACGATGGTGCGCGGATCGGTTGGTATCTGCGATGTGTCCACCCTCGGCAAGATCGACGTGCAAGGCCCGGATGCGGCACGGTTTCTCGATTTCGTCTATACCAACATGTTCTCGACGCTGAAGGTGGGCCGCGTGCGGTATGGTCTCATGCTGCGTGAGGATGGGCATGTCATGGATGATGGCACCTGCGCGCGCATGGGCGAGACGCATTTCGTGATGACCACCACTACGGCGGCGGCGGGGCAGGTGATGCGGCATCTGGAGTTTGTCTCTCAGGTGTTGCGGCCCGACTGGGACGTGCGGATCATCTCCGTCACAGAACAATGGGCGCAATTCGCCGTTGCCGGACCGCAAGCGCGGGAGTTGCTGAATGGGGTGCTGGAGGCAGAGATCGACGACGCCGGATTTCCCTATATGGCCTGCGGCGCGGTGCAGATCGGCGGGGTCGCGGCGCGGCTCTTTCGGATTTCGTTCTCGGGCGAGCATGCCTATGAAATTGCGGTGCCCGCGCGCTATGGGGCGGCTCTTTTTGCCGCGTTGGTCAAGCGCGCCGAGGGGATGGGCGGCGGGGCTTACGGGCTGGAGGCGCTCAATGTCCTGCGGATCGAGAAAGGCTTTATCACCCATGCCGAAATACATGGTCGCGTGACCGCGTTTGACATTGGGATGCAGGCAATGATGAGCACCAAGAAGGATTTCATCGGCAAAGCGGCGGCATCGCGGGTCGGGTTGACCGAGGCGGGCCGCGAGCAATTGGTGGGTTTGAAACCGGTGGGCGCGGTCAAGGAACTGCTGGCGGGCGCACATATCTTTGACGAGGCAGCCGAGGCGGTGCGTGACACGGATCAGGGCTATGTCACGAGTGCCTGTTATTCGCCCAGCCTAGGCCATGTCATCGGTATGGGGTTTTTGAAGCGCGGACCGGTGCGGATTGGTGAGCGGGTGCGCGTTGTCGATCATCTGCGCAAGTCCGAGACGATTTGCGAGGTGATGAAACTGGTGCAGGTCGATCCCGAAGGAGGGCGGTTGCGTGGGTGATTTGAGGGCATTGACCCCCTGTGCGGGCCTTTTGCCGGTGACGGTGGGGGGCTTGAAACTGAGCGAAGTCGCTGCGGGGCGGATCACGTCGCTGGCGCCTTATCGGGGATGCGAGGCGACCTTGTCCGAAGTGATGCAGGCGGCGCATGGTTTGGCATGGCCGGAGCCGGGACGCATGACCGGGGGCGCAGAGGCGCGGGCTATCTGGTTCGGGCGCGAAATGGCGTTGTTGATCGGTCCTGATCCGGTGAGCGGTTTGGCGGATCACGCGGCGCTGAGCGATCAATCGGACGCTTGGGCCGTTTTGCAGCTTGAGGGACGGCAGGCGGGCGAGGTACTGGCGCGGCTATGTCCGCTCGATCTGCGGGCTTCGGTGTTTGAGCCGGGACATACCGCACGCACGGAGTTGGCGCATATGGCGGGATCGGTCAGCCGGATAGCGACGGATCTCTGGCAGGTCATGGTATTTCGCTCGATGGCGACAACCTTGGTCCATGAGGTGGAAACCGCCATGCGACGGGTCGCAGCGCGGCATATTTCCCCAACGTGAGGCACTGACAAAGCGCTCAGAATATCCTAAGCACGTCGCGACTGATAGATATGAGGTGCGCGATGCGTCTGATCCTGATTGCTGCCCTGACCCTGTTGCCGGTAACGGCCGTTGCTGAGAATCCCATCTGTGCGCCCACTGGCGAAATAGTGGGTCGTGCGGTGGAGGCGCGCAAATCCGGTGAGGACGCGCCGGAGACGATCACGGCGATCAGTGCGGATATGGTGGGCGATCTGGCTGCCTATGAGCCTGCTGTTCAGCCCTTGGTCGATTGGGTCTATTCGCTGACCGAAGCGGAGATGGCCGAGGATGTGGCAGGAAGCTATGTAGCCCAGTGCGAGGCGCAGTAAGCCCTCTGGACTCTGAGCCGCGCGCGTCCAATATAGGGGCATGAGCCTGCCCCCCGGATTTCTCGACGAATTGCAAAGCCGCCTCTCGCTCTCCCAAGTGGTCGGGCGCAAGGTGACGTGGGACAATCGCAAATCCAATCAAGGCAAAGGCGACATGTGGGCGCCTTGCCCCTTTCATCAGGAAAAAACCGCGTCTTTTCATGTGGATGACCGAAAGGGATTTTACTATTGCTTTGGCTGTCACGCCAAGGGGGACGCGATCGCGTTTGTCCGTGAGACCGAGAATGTCGATTTCATGGAAGCGGTGAAAATCCTCGCGGCTGAGGCGGGCATGCCGATGCCCGAGCGTGATCCACAGGCGCAGACCAAGGCGGATCGGCGCGGGCAGTTGATCGAGGTGATGGAGCAGGCGGTCAAATATTTCGGCCTGCAATTGCGCAGCGGGGCCGGGGCTGCGGCGCGCGACTATCTCAAGGGACGCAATCTGACTGAGGCGACGCAGGCCCAGTTCGATATGGGTTTTGCCCCCGACGGCTGGCAAGGTCTGTGGGAGCATCTGACCGGCAAGGGCGTGCCGCCCGAGATGATCATGGCCTGCGGTCTTGCCAAGGACAGCACCAAGGGTGGCAAGCCCTATGACACATTCCGCAACCGGATCATGTTTCCGATCCGCGATGCGCGCGGGCGCTGCATTGCCTTTGGCGGGCGGGCGATGGACCCGAATGACAATGCCAAGTATCTGAATTCGCCGGAAACCGAACTCTTCGACAAATCCCACACGCTCTATAATCACGGGCCTGCACGCGAGGCGTCGGGCAAGGGCCAGACGCTGATCGTGGCCGAGGGTTATATGGATGTGATCGCGCTGGTTGCAGCAGGATTTGGGGCGGCGGTGGCCCCTCTGGGCACGGCTGTGACCGAGCATCAATTGCAACTCATGTGGCGGATCAGCTCTGAGCCGGTGATTGCATTGGATGGCGATACCGCCGGGCTGCGCGCAGCCTACCGGGTGATTGATCTGGCGCTGCCGCTCTTGGAAGCTGGGAAATCGCTGCGCTTTGCGCTGATGCCTGAGGGCAAGGACCCGGACGATGTGTTGCGCTCGGAGGGGTCAAGCGCGGTGCAAGCGCATATCGAGGGCGCATGGCCCATGGTGCAGCTCTTGTGGCAGCGTGAGACGGAGGGGCGCGATTTCGACAGCCCGGAGCGCAAGGCGGCGCTCGACAAGGTGCTGCGCGAGAAGATCATGATGATTCGCGATCCCTCGATCCGCAGTCACTACGGGCAGGCGATCAAGGACCTGCGCTGGCAACTTTTCAATCCGCGTCGCAGCGCCAGCACTTTCACGCCTCGCACCCGTGGCGGCAAATGGCCACCACCGGAACCGGCGCGGGCGGTGACGAAATCCTCGATGCTGGTGGCTTCGGGCGCGGGCGGAGAGATCCACCTTCGGGAGGCGGTCATTCTGGCAACGCTGATCTGCTGCCCATCGGTCATGGCGCGGTTCGAGACAGGGATCGAACAGCTGGAATGTCGCGATCCGGATCATGCGCGACTGCGCGAGATCATCCTGCGGTATGAAAGTGGCGATGTGGAGGCTCTGCGCGAGCAGATCGAAGCCGAGATTGGTCTCGGGCCCCTTGAAAAGCTGATGAGTTTGCCCCATGTCGCTTTGATCCCCCCAGTCCGGCATCCCGGTGATGAGGATCTGGCAACCATGACCCTGAGCGAGGAGTTGGCCAAGCTCAAGGCGCAGCGTGGGTGGCTGGCAGAAGTCTCCGAAGCCAGCCAGGATATCGACGGGCTAGCCGACGAGGCGCTGACATGGCGGTTGGGACAGGCGGCAGAGGCGCGTAATCGCGCAACACGCAGCCAGCAAGAGGACAGGGCAGAATACGATCTGGGCGAGAACGGAGCGCGGATCAAACGTGATGAGAAAGAACAGTTCAACGCCTTGCTCGGCAAGATAACCTTTTCTAAACCGGGACGATGACTGTTTTTCGTAAGGAAGTGCTGAAGAAATCGGAGTAGACGGGTGTGCGAATCAAGATATCGCGCTATTGATTCGGGTCAACCGAATCACCTGTCCCGCCCATAGCTGAGGAGTCATTCATGGCCGCCAAAGATACCGACGATCAAAAGCCCGACGAGTCGGATACCGAGGTTTCGCTTGATATGAGCCAAGCGGCGGTCAAGCGGATGATCGCTGAGGCGCGTGAAAAGGGGTTCATCACCTACGACCAGTTGAACGAAGTTCTGCCGCCGGATCAGGTGTCGTCGGAGCAGATCGAGGATGTGATGTCGATGCTCTCGGAGATGGGCATCAATATCATCGAGGCCGAGGATGCAGAAGAGGAAGAGGGCCGCTCGACCGCTGTTGCAGAGATCGGGCGTCGGGGTGAGATCACTCTGGGCTCTGGCAAGGAAGAGAAACTCGACCGGACCGACGATCCCGTGCGCATGTATCTGCGCGAGATGGGATCGGTCGAACTTTTGAGCCGCGAGGGCGAGATTGCCATCGCCAAGCGGATCGAGGCCGGGCGCAATACGATGATCGCGGGTCTCTGCGAAAGCCCGCTGACCTTTCAGGCGATTACAATCTGGCGCGACGAACTTTTGGGCGAAGACATTCTGTTGCGCGATGTGATCGACCTTGAGGCGACCTTTGGCACGCAACTGGGCGATGAGGATGCAGAGCCGGTGGTCGGCGCCGCCAATGTCACCAGCGCCCCCGGCAATCTGGGTCGAGATGACAACGAGCCCGATCTTGATGCCGATGGCAATCCGATCCATTCCGATGACGACGATGAAGAAGACGAGCAGGCCAATATGAGCCTTGCCGCGATGGAGGCTGCTCTCAAGCCCCGTGTGCTTGAGACATTGGACCGCATCGCGGATGACTACGCCAAGCTCAGCGAGATGCAGGACAGCCGGATTTCCGCGACGCTGAACGAGGATGGCTCGTTCAGCCGCGAACAGGAGCAGACCTATCAGACCCTGCGTAGCGAGATTGTCGAACTGGTCAATGAGCTGCATCTCCACAACAACCGCATCGAGGCGCTGATTGATCAGCTCTACGGCATCAACCGCCGGATCATGCAAATCGACAGTGCCATGGTCAAACTGGCCGATCAGGCGCGTATCAACCGTTCGGAATTCGTCGAGGAATATCGCGGGCGCGAGTTGGACCCCAACTGGCTGGACGATATGGCGCGCAAGGCCGGGCGTGGCTGGCAGATGTTCATCGAGCGCAGCCCCGAGAAAGTGTCGGAACTGCGGGCCGATATGGCGCAGGTCGGCCAATATGTCGGTCTCGATATCTCGGAATTCCGCCGGATCGTGCAGCAGGTGCAGAAGGGCGAGAAAGAGGCACGCCAAGCCAAGAAGGAAATGGTCGAAGCCAACCTGCGGCTGGTGATCTCGATCGCCAAGAAATACACCAACCGTGGCCTGCAATTCCTTGATCTCATTCAGGAAGGCAATATCGGCCTGATGAAAGCGGTGGACAAGTTCGAGTATCGCCGGGGCTATAAATTCAGCACCTATGCAACCTGGTGGATCCGTCAGGCGATCACGCGGAGCATCGCGGATCAGGCGCGCACCATCCGGATTCCGGTGCATATGATCGAGACGATCAACAAGCTGGTGCGCACGGGCCGTCAGATGCTGCACGAGATTGGCCGCGAACCGACGCCGGAAGAACTGGCCGAAAAGCTGCAGATGCCGCTGGAAAAGGTCCGCAAGGTGATGAAGATCGCCAAGGAGCCGATTTCGCTGGAAACGCCGATCGGCGACGAGGAAGACAGCCAGCTTGGCGATTTCATCGAGGATAAAAACGTTATTCTTCCGTTGGATAGCGCTATTCAGGACAACCTCAAGGAAACCACGACGCGGGTTCTGTCATCCCTCACCCCGCGCGAAGAGCGGGTTTTGCGGATGCGGTTCGGCATTGGCATGAACACCGATCACACGCTGGAAGAGGTGGGGCAACAGTTCTCTGTGACCCGAGAACGTATCCGTCAGATCGAGGCCAAGGCGCTGCGTAAGCTGAAGCATCCCAGCCGGAGCCGCAAGCTGCGGAGTTTCCTGGATCAGTAGGGTGGGTGAAAATCCACAATTGAAAACAGGGGGTTATGGGGTGCGCAATGAATGCGCACCCTACGGGCATTTCGCCCATCCAGTCGTTTGAACCAAATCGGAGGCCGCATGTCGATCCTGTCGCGATTGTTTGGGGGCAAGCCCAAGGCAGAACCAGAGGTGCAGGCGGAAATATACAAGGATTTCCGTATCTTCCCCGCACCGCAGGCCGCGGAAGGCGGCTATCGGGTCGCGGCGCGGATCGAGAAGGACATCGCAGGCGAGGTGAAGGTGCATCAGCTTTTGCGGGCCGATACCATTGCCAGTCTGGACGAGGCCAATGCGTTTTGCGTGCGTAAGGCCAAGCAGGTCATCGACGAGCAGGGCGATGCAATTTTCCGCTGAATGACGGCCCGATCGGATCATCCATCGAGGTTTGGCTGTGTACAGCCTGTGCCATGTGTACGCGGGTTTTATACGCAGGGCTTTGCGTGGTGATCCTGGCCTGTCCAACGGGCGGCCCGTTCACGGATTGGTTGGGTTTGGGCGCGTTCGGGCTGTTTACGATTGGGGCTGCGGTCGGCTGATCTCTGGGGGAGAGTTGCGAAATTCGTTACCTGAGCGTGCGTTGCCTGCGTCGTGATCCCCGCTAACCGCTTGCCCCTCAACTCACGCTGTCTTACAGAGGCTGTAACAAAGCAGAGGGAGGCACCCATGCGTCGTGTCGTCGTAACCGGTCTGGGGATTGTCTCCAGCATTGGCAACAACGCTTCTGAGGTTCTGGCCGCGCTCCGCGAGGGCCGGTCGGGCATCACCGCAAATGAGGCCATGGCCGAACATGGCTTTCGCAGCCGGGTGGCCGGGGCGATCAAGCTCGATGTGACCGAGCATGTGGAAAAGCGCGCATTACGGTTCATGGGGGGTGGGGCAGCCTATGCCTATATCGCCATGGGTCAGGCCATCGCCGATGCGGGGCTAGAGGAAAGCGACGTGATCAACCCGCGTACCGGGGTTGTCGCGGGATCGGGCGGGCCGTCCACAAGCGCCATGCTGACGGCGCATCAGGTGGCTCTGGAAACCGGATCGACCAAGCGGATCGGGCCGTTTGCCGTGCCCAAGACGATGTGTTCGACGATTTCGGCCAATCTGGCCACGTCCTACAAGATCAAGGGTCTCAACTATTCGATCACCTCGGCCTGTTCCACGAGCCTGCATTGCATTGGCCATGCCGCGGAGCAGATCATGTTCGGCAAGCAGGATGTGATGTTTGCGGGCGGTGGTGAGGAATTGGATTGGTCGCTGTCGTGTCTCTTTGATGCGATGGGGGCGATGTCGTCCAGGTATAACGACACGCCCGCGACCGCGAGCCGCGCCTTTGACGTGGGGCGCGACGGGTTCGTGATCTCGGCGGGGGGCGGCATTGTCGTGCTCGAGGAATTGGAGCGTGCCAAGGCGCGCGGGGCCAAGATCTATGCCGAGGTGACGGGCTATGGCGCCACGTCGGACGGCGCAGATATGGTGGCGCCCTCGGGCGAGGGCGGCGAACGGGCGATGCGGCTGGCGGTGGCGACGCTGCCCGAAGGGCGGCGCGTGAGCTATATCAACGCGCATGGCACCTCGACACCCGTGGGCGATGTGGGCGAGGTCGAGGCCGTGCGGCGGGTGTTTGGTCAGGGCAGCACGCCGCCGATCAGTTCCACCAAGTCGATGACGGGCCATTCCCAAGGGGCCACGGGCGCGCAGGAGGCGATTTATTGCCTCTTGATGCTGGAGAATGATTTCATTGCCCCGTCGATCAACGTGCAAACGCTTGATCCTGCGCTTGATCCGAAGGAGATTGCGACGGTGCGGGTGGACAAGGCTGGGCTGGATACGGTGATGACCAATTCCTTTGGCTTTGGTGGCACGAATGGCTCGATGCTGTTGAGCAAATATCACGGATGAGACGCAGATGACGAATGCAATGCAAGGCAAGCGCGGCCTGATCATGGGGGTGGCGAATGACCGCTCCATCGCTTGGGGGATCGCTCGAGCCATGCATGCGGCGGGGGCGGAGTTGGCCTTTTCCTATCAGGGTGAGAATTTTGCCAAGCGGGTGGAGCCGCTCGCGGCGAGCGTTGGGTCTGATTTTTTGCTGGATGTCGATGTGACCGACGATGCCTCGCTTGATGCGGCATTCGAGGCATTGGCGGGGCGGTGGCCGACGATTGATTTCGTGGTGCATGCGATTGCCTATTCCGACAAGTCGGAATTGACGGGGCGGTTCTTGAACACCAGCCGCGCCAATTTCAAGCATTCGCTGGAAATCTCGGCCTATTCCTTCATCGAGGTGGCGCGGCGCGCCTATCCGATGATGAAGGATCAGGGTGGCTGTCTGCTGACCCTGACCTATCAGGGGTCGAACAAGGTGGTTCCGAACTACAATGTGATGGGCGTGGCCAAGGCGGCGCTGGAATCGGCGACGCGCTATCTGGCGAATGATCTGGGGCCGGATGGGATCCGCGTCAATGCGATCAGCCCCGGACCGATGAAAACGCTGGCCGGGGCCGCGATCGGCGGCGCGCGCAAGACGTTTCGCCATACCGAGATCAATGCACCGATGCGGGCCAATGCGACGCTGGAGGCCATCGGCGGCACGGCGGTCTATCTGGCGTCCGATGCCGGGGCCTGCACCAGTGGTGAGATCATCCATGTCGATGGTGGCTATCACGTGCTGGGCATGCCGCAGGCCGAGAACCTCTGATCCGGGCGCACGCCCCCACCAGTGGCAGGGGCGTGGCAATCCTCACAGGATGAAATCATCCGAGTCGAGTTGCGACAGGCTGAAATCGCGCAGGGTGAGTTCATATGCGCCAAAGTCGAGCACGATATTGGTGCCAGAGACGCGCGCGGCACTGAGCACATCATCGAAATCGTTGACGCCGTTGATGCCGGTCAGGTCGATCTGATCGTCGCCGGGCTCAAAATCGGTGATCACGTCGCGCCCGAACTTGAACACAAAGGTATCGGCCCCCTCGCCGCCGGTCATCACGTCATTGCCATGGCCACCGTCGATGAGGTCATTGCCCTCGCCGCCCGAGAGCGTATCGCGCCCGCCGCCGCCGCGCAGGATGTCATTGCCTTCGCCGCCAAAGAGGCGATCCGCGCCGGTGCCCGCGTTCAGGACGTCGTCACCTGAGCCACCGTTCATCACGTCACTGCCTGTGCCGCCCGACATCGTGTCATTGCCTTCGCCACCAAACATCTGATCATTGCCGGTGCCGCCGGTGAGCAGATCGTTGCCTTCGCCAGCGTCGACCGTGTCGTTACCGTCGCCACCAAAGAGGCTGTCATCGCCGCTCTCGTCGCTGAGGCTGTCATTGCCGAGGCCGCCGTAGAGCGCATCTTCGCCCTTGCCGCCCTCGATGGTGTCATTCCCTGCGCCGCCCCTGAGTTGGTCGCCATCGTCATTGCCGTTGATGGCGTCATTGCCACTCCCGCCCAAGATTGTGTCATTGCCATCAAGCCCGACGATCTGATCCGCAAAGGCGGTGCCGATCAGGCGGTCTGCGCTGTCGGTTCCTGTGAGTTGTGCCATTGTCGTGGTCCCTTTGTTCATGCGCCGGAGATGGGCGCGATTGCATTCCCTGTCCCAAGTCGCAGTGACCGGGGATGTCAGGAGAACGCGTGGGCGCGAGGTTTATTCCGGGGTGGAGCTGACTTTTGCCATAATCTTGCCATGGGAAATTGTGAGGTTTCGCGCATGACCCATGCGCGCCCTTTTTCTGACTCTGCCGAGACCAAAGCGGCGGCCCGTGCCCGGCGGGCGCAACGATGGGCATGGCTGACAGGCGTCTCATTGCTGGTCTGCGGGGTGATTGCGATATGGCAAGAGCCTGCGCTTGCCCCTGAGGTGCATGATGGTTTGCAGGGTCTGGTCACACTGGCCCAAGGTGTGATCGACGGCAATGAGACGGTCCGCGCCATGCTGACCCGGTTGGATGGGGGCGTCGATCTGGCAAAGGACGCAGGGCTTGATCCGGTGACTGCGCTGCTGCTGCGGGCGCAGAATTAAGCGCCGTTCAGAACCACTGTCCCGGTTCCATCAGACCCAAATCCAGCAATTGCCGTGAGTGCCATTCGAAGGGAATGGAATTGTGCCATTTGAAGCTGTGGATGTCGAAGGTCGAGCCGGGATTGCGTTTGAGCGCCTTGGCGGTGCGAAAGGACACGATGGCGCTGGTCAGGTTGTGATGCCAAGGGCAGGCGTAGGTGTTGTATTCTTCGTCCGAGAAGCTGTGATCATCGCGCAGCCGCAATTCTGGTTTCGCACGAAAGAGGGCGATGCGGTCGATCTTGCGGCGTTTGGCAGGGATATGTTCCTCGTACCGCCAGCGTAGGCCACCGTAGAAATCAAGCTGGCGTTCCTTGGGGTGGTTGTGCTTGTCAACATCGGGACGGGCGAGCGCATAATAGCCGGACTTGTCCATATGGGCCGCCTCGAGGCAGACGGCGTTTGGGTAGGTTTCCAGATCGTCGGCGTAGAGGTCGATCACATAGGTCAGCATCGCGTCGCGCCGTTCTTCGGTGTGAAAGGCAAGCATTTCGCCGACGGTGCGTGTTTCGCAGAATGGGTAGAACAGATACTCGGCGTTATAGCAGTAATACAGCCAGAGACCGGGGGCGGCGGCGATCAGGGCGTTGACCGCGTCGGTGAGGCTGTCGCCAGAGGCCAGATCGTGACGGATGCGGTGCAGGCCCGGGGCCTCGGTCACGTCTCGCGCCAGAGAAAACGTATCCGGCGCAAACAGCAGGACAGCGGCAAAGCCGGTGTCGAGGTGATGGCGCAGGGTGGAATTCAGCTCGGTTTCGTCCTCGGCGAACACCATGGCAATCGGACCCTTGGCAAGCGCCTTACCGGGGGCGGCGAGAAAGGTCTTGAGATCGGGTGCGCTCATGTTTTGGTCTGCCTCTGATCCATGCTCTTCTTTTGATGGCAGACTCCGCCAAACGCTCAGGCATTGCAAGTGCCCACTGCTGTGATGTAGTCAAGCGACCTGAACCCAATGGCGGAGGCCGGGCGCATGGCGGATGTGAAAAAGCTCTATATCAAGACCTATGGCTGTCAGATGAATGTCTATGACAGCGAGCGTATGGCCGAGGCTATGGGCGGCGCAGGCTATGTCGAGACGCAAGATCCGGCAGAGGCCGATATGATCCTGCTCAACACCTGTCATATCCGCGAGAAGGCCGCCGAGAAGGTCTATTCCGAACTGGGGCGGATGCGGCAATTCAAGGATGACAAGCCCGATCTCAAGATTGGCGTGACGGGCTGCGTGGCGCAGGCCGAGGGCGAAGAAATCATGCGTCGTCAGCCATTGGTCGATCTTGTGGTGGGTCCGCAAAGCTATCACCGGCTGCCCGAGATGGAGGCGCAGGTGCGCGCGGGCGGCAAGGCGCTTGATACGGATTTTCCGCTTGAGGACAAGTTTGACAAGCTGCGCCACCGGCCCAAGGCGGCGCGTGGTCCGACGGCGTTTTTGACCGTGCAGGAGGGGTGCGACAAGTTCTGCGCTTTTTGTGTTGTGCCCTACACGCGCGGCTCTGAGGTCAGCCGCCCTGTGGCGCGGGTGCTGGAAGAGGCGCGTGATCTGGTCGAGCGGGGCGTGCGTGAGATCACGCTGCTGGGTCAGAACGTCAATGCCTATCACGGGGCCGGTGAGGGCGGAGACTGGGGTCTTGCGCGGCTTATCTGGGCGCTCAATGACATTGACGGGCTGGAGCGTATCCGCTTTACCACGAGTCATCCGAATGACATGGATGACGATCTGATCGCAGCGCATGGCGACTGTGCCAAGCTGATGCCCTATCTGCATTTGCCCGTGCAGTCGGGCAGCGACAAAATTCTGAAACGGATGAACCGCAGCCATACTGCCGAGAGCTATTTGCGGCTGATCGAGCGGATTAGGGCGGCGCGGCCCGATATCCTTATTTCGGGGGATTTCATCGTGGGTTTTCCCGAGGAGACCGAAGAAGATTTTCAGGCGACGCTGGATCTGATCGAGGCGGTGACCTATGGCTATGCGTTCTCGTTCAAATATTCCACCCGTCCGGGCACGCCGGCCGCGGAGCGGGCGCAAGTGGCTGAGGCGGTCAAGACCGAGCGGCTGCACCGTCTGCAAGACTTGATCGCCCGTCAGCAGCGTGCGGCGCAGAATTCGATGGTCGGACGCACCGTCGGCGTGCTGTTTGAGAAGCCGGGCCGGATGCCCGGTCAGATGGTGGGCAAGTCCGATTATCTGCATGCCGTGCATGTGACCGGCGATGTGGCGGTCGGGGATCTGCGCCAAGTTGAAATCATCGAGAGTGGGCCGAACTCGCTGGCCGGGCGTCTGCTTTCGCATTGAAATTTCACTGATTTCCGCGCTTTCGTGACGAAATGTGGCGTAAGCGTGGCATTGTTTCCCCATTAGCCACAATATCTGGTGGAATTTGCTTCACTTTAGGGCAATTGTTGATACTATTCTTCCCTATTATAGGGTTGGGAGCTTTGGTTTGGGTATCCTCGCCGCGGGGCAATAAAAGGACTGGGGTCGTGACGAAAATCATTTCGAGAGCGCTGCGCGAACTGGTGCGGGGGGCAAGTGCCATTGCTCTTGGCATCGCGGTGATGGCGAGTGGCGTGTCTGCGCAACAGCAACGGACGGTCGTTGGGGAACGCTACATTCCCACGATCTGGGTGGACCCGGATGGATGTGAGCATTGGGTGATGGACGACGGGGCCGAAGGCTATATGAGCCCGCATGTCACGCGGCAAGGTATTCCTGTTTGTCGGGAGGCGAACCTCTGCGGCGTGGTGAATACCGATCAGCTCTTTGCCACGGATAGTTCGCGCATCGGCGCATCGGGGCAGCAACGGTTGCGTGAGTTTTTTCAGCAAGCGAATGCCGTGTCCTATACGATCGTTGGCCATACCGACAGCCGCGCCTCGGACGAATACAACATGGGTCTGTCGCTGCGCCGCGCCAATTCCGTTGCGGCAGTGGCCCGCGGAATCGGGGCCAGCATCGCGGATGTGCGCGGTTACGGGGAACGGATGCCGAAGGCGTCTAACAACACTGCCGAAGGCATGGCGCAGAACCGCCGTGTCGAAATCCTGTGCTGGCGCTGAGGGGGCTGAGCTATGAAAACCTATAAAATCGCGCTCGCCCTGCCCATGGTCGGACTTTTGGCGGCCTGTGACGCGGGTCCGGACAAAACACTTGATCGCAACTTTTTTGACAAGGGCCACCTGAGCCAGATGCAGGCTGGGATCTGGGTCGATCCGAACGGCTGTGATCACTGGATCATCGACGACGGTGTGGAAGGCTACCTGTCGCAGCGTCTGGACAAGTTCGGCAAGCCGGTTTGTTCCGGCATCGCCCCGCCGACCGTTGCGACCGGTAATTTCAAACAGGGTTCCACCAATCTCATTGGCGATCCGATCTGATCCGGATCTGTGCCACTGCCAAGAAATCATACGGGCCCGGTGAGGCCCGTATTTTTTTCCGCCGGTTTCGGGTCATTTGAGGCTGGCTGCTTGCGCATGGTCACGCATCTTGGCACTGTGTAAGGGAACCTTTGAGTCTGTGGGAGATTTGCTTGGGAAATAGCGCACCGCCCCCCGCCGCCGATATGGCCTCGATGCATGAGGCCGTAATCGACTTCCCCGATAACATGCTGCTGATCGACCTCTGCGGCGAATATGACCGAAACCTTGCCGAGATTGAGCGCAAGCTGGGTGTTCAGATCGTCCGGCGCGGCAACCACCTGTCAGTGTTGGGAGATGATGGCCCTGTGAAGGAGGCGGCGGGCGTTTTGCAGGCGCTCTATTCCCGGCTGGAAAGTGGGCGCGCTGTTGAGAGCGGCGACGTGGACCGTGAATTGCGGATGGGCGGATCTGAGGTGGAGACCGGCGCACTGACCGGCGATCAGCTTGAGATGTTCAAGAGCGGCCCGGTCGAGATCAAGACCCGCAAGAAATACGTGGAGCCCCGCACAGAGGCGCAGAAATCCTATGTGCGGTCGCTGTTTCAGCATGAGTTGGCCTTTGGTATCGGGCCTGCGGGCACTGGCAAGACCTATCTGGCCGTGGCCGTTGGGGTCAATATGTTCATCGAAGGGCATGTGGACCGGATCATCCTGAGCCGTCCGGCGGTCGAGGCGGGCGAGAAGCTGGGTTATTTGCCCGGCGACATGAAGGACAAGGTCGATCCCTATATGCAGCCGCTCTATGATGCGCTGAATGATTTCCTGCCCGGAAAACAGGTGCAAAAGCTGATCGAGGAAAAGAAGATCGAGATTGCGCCGCTGGCGTTCATGCGCGGGCGCACGCTGTCGAATGCCTTTGTGGTGCTGGATGAGGCGCAAAATGCGACCTCGATGCAGATGAAGATGTTTTTGACGCGTCTGGGCGAGGGCAGTCGGATGGTGATCACCGGCGACCGCACGCAGATCGACCTTCCGCGCGGTGTGCCGTCGGGGTTGGCGGATGCGGAGCGGTTGTTGACGCGCATTCCGCAGATCAGTTTCAACTATTTCACCTCCAAGGATGTCGTGCGGCATCCGCTGGTTGCCGCGATCATCGAGGCCTATGAGGCGGAAGGCTGATCCGGCATGCTCTGCGATGTGGTGATCGAGGACGACCGCTGGCAGGCGGCGGGACTGGAGCATTTGGCCGAGCGCGCGGCGCGCGCGACGCTGGAGCATCTGAGCCTTGATCCTGAGGCGTGGGAAATCAGCGTCCTCGGATGCGACGATGCGCGGATCGCGGCGCTCAATGAGGATTTCCGCGACAAGCCGCAGCCTACGAATGTGTTGAGTTGGCCAAGTGAGGAACGCGGGGCGGAGAAGGCAGGCGCACGGCCCGGTCTGCCGGTTTCCGGCCCTGATCCCGAACTCGGGGATATCGCAATTGCTTGGGAAACCTGCCTGCGTGAAGCAGCAGAGGGCGATAAATCGCTTGCAGACCATGTGACGCACCTGATTGTGCATGCGGTGTTACATTTGCTGGGCTATGATCACCTGCGTGACCAAGATGCCACTCTGATGGAGACAACAGAGGTGGAGATACTTGGCAAACTGGGGGTCTCTGACCCATATTAGCCGTGCTGGGGCCTTGTGCCCTGTCACCTGGAAAGAGATGGATGGGCGAGAGTATAGACGGATCGTCTACGGCAGCGCAGAGCGCGCCGTCTGAAGACGAGAAGGATACCGAAGACTCGGGCGGATTTTTCCGCCGGATACTTGGGGTTTTTTCGACAACTGATGAAGCGGCTGAGGCCGAAGATCAGCATGCTGCTCCGGCAAACGGGGTGCCAGGCATGGGAAACCTGCGGCATATGGCAGTCGAGGATGTGGCCATCCCCAAGGCTGACATTGTGTCGGTCCCTGATACGATCACGAAAGAGGATCTGGTGCATGTGTTCCGCGACAGCGGCATGTCACGCCTGCCGGTCTATGACGGCACACTGGATACTCCAACTGGCATGATCCACCTCAAGGATTTTGCGCTCAAACACGGGTTCAACGGTGGCAGTGAGGCGTTTGTTCTCAATGACATGCTGCGGCCCTTGCTCTTTGTGCCGCCTTCGATGCCGATTGGGGTGCTTTTGCAAAAGATGCAGGCGGAACGGCGGCATATGGCGCTGGTGATCGACGAATACGGCGGTGTCGACGGTCTGGTGACCATTGAGGACCTGATTGAGCAAGTCGTCGGCGAGATCGAGGATGAGCACGACATCGACGAGGGCCAATACTGGACGCTGGAAAGACCCGGCTGTTACGTGGCCTTGGCGAAAACGCCGCTTGAGGATTTTGAAGCCGAGATCGGTCAATCGCTGACCGAGTCGGATGAGATCGACGAGGAAGAGATCGACACGCTTGGCGGGTTGGTTTTTATGCTGTTGGGGCGTGTGCCGGTGCGCGGTGAGGTGATCGAGCATCCTGCGGGCCCGGTGATCGAGGTGATGGAGGCCGATCCGCGCCGGATCAAGCGGGTGCGCGTGCGCCTGCCAGAGGCGAAGAATGGCTGAAACAGGCCGCGCTGCGGTGCTTGCCTGTCGGATTGCGGGCTTGCCACGCCGCTGGCGCATTCTGCTGGAGGGTGGGATCGGGGCTGTGGCAGCTCTTGGGCAGGCGCCAGTCGGTGCCTGGCCTTTGACCGTTGTGGCGCTGGCGCTGAGTTTCGGCCTGTTTTTGCGGAGCGGGAACTGGCGGCAGGCGGCCGGGTTGGGTTGGGCGCTTGGCACCGGGTATTTTCTGGTCTCGCTCAATTGGATCATAGAGCCGTTTCTGGTGGACGTGGCGCGGCACGGCTGGATGGCACCCTTTGCGCTCTTGGGATTGGCGGGGGGACTCGCGCTCTTTTGGGCGGCGGGTTTTGCGCTTGGCCGGATCATGGGCGGTGGGGCCCTTGGGTTCATCGGTGGTCTGGGGGTGCTGGAACTGGCACGCGGCTATGTTTTGACGGGGTTTCCCTGGGCGCAGCCGGGGCATGTTCTGATCGACACGCCGCTCTTGCATTGGGCCTCATATCTCGGCTCCGCCGGGCTGATGGCGCTGGTTTTGCTGGCGGGCGTCGTGCTCTGGCAGGGGCTGAGAGGCACGCGTGTCGGCTTGCTCGGGGTCGTGGGGCTCGCGGTTTTGTGGCCGATTGGTGCGGGTTTGACCCCCGAGGCCGCAGCGGGGCCGGACGCGGCCATCGTGCGGCTGATCCAGCCCAATGCGCCGCAGAATGAAAAATGGCGTCCCGAAAAGATGCGCGAATTCTTTGACCGACAGGTGATGTTTTCGGCGGCGGGTGAGACACGGCCCGACCTGATCGTCTGGCCGGAAACGGCTGTGCCGGTGATGCTTGAGAATGCAGCACGGACGCTTGAGGTGATTTCAGAGGCGGCGGGTGCTGTGCCGGTGGTGGTGGGCTTGCAACGCTACGATGCACAGCGGCTCTTTAATACGCTGGCGCTGGTCGAGGCGGGGGGCCGTGTGGCGGCCGTCTATGACAAGCATCATCTGGTGCCCTTTGGCGAATACATGCCTTACGGCGACCTCCTGGCGGAGTGGGGCATTCACGGCATGGCCTCCAAGGATGGTCAGGGGTTTTCGCCCGGTCCGGGGGCGCAGGTGATCGACATGGGGACGCTTGGCCGGGCCTTGCCCCTGATCTGCTATGAGGGGGTTTTCGCGCAGGATCTGCGATCGGCACCAGAGCGGGCGGATTTTATCCTGCTGATCACCAATGACGCCTGGTTTGGCAAGTTTTCCGGGCCTTATCAGCATCTTGCGCAGGCGCGGCTGCGCAGCGCGGAATTTGGCCTGCCGATGATCCGGGTTGCCAACACGGGTGTGTCGGCCATGATGGACGCCACGGGTCGGATCACCGAGGCGCTGCCCCTTGGGGAGGCGGGATGGCGGGATGCGGCGCTGCCACCTGCTTTGCCGCCGACGGTTTACGCGCGGCTGGGGGATGCGCCGATGCTGGCGGTTTTCCTTGTTTTGCTGGGGTTGTCACGGGTTGGCCACAGGCGTGCGAGACCGGTCAGATAGGCATTGACGCTGGCAATATGCGGGCGTAACCACGCTCTAATCCCCCACAACGGCTTCCTGGCGTGGCGGTGACATTCAATGGAGCATCTTCATGGCAAGACATAACTATCTTTTCACCTCCGAATCCGTTTCGGAGGGGCATCCGGATAAGGTTTGTGACCGGATTTCCGACGCGATCCTCGATGCGTTTCTGACCGAGGAGGCCAATGCGCGGGTTGCCTGCGAGACCTTTGCCACCACCAATTGCGTTGTTGTGGGCGGTGAGGTCGGTTTGACGGACAAATCCCGGCTGGCGGATTTCATGGGGCGGATCGACGGAATCGTGCGCGACTGCGTGCGTGATATCGGCTATGAACAAGACGCGTTCCATTGGAACACCTTGAAATTGCACAATATGTTGCATGCACAATCTGCGCATATCGCGCAGGGCGTGGATCGTGACGGGGCCGGGGATCAGGGGATCATGTTCGGCTATGCCGTTGATGAAACACCGGAATTCATGCCAGCCCCGATCCTTTACTCGCATGCGATCCTCAAGCGGTTGGCCGAAGTGCGCAAATCCGGGGCGGAGCCGACGCTGGGCCCCGATGCCAAATCGCAATTGACCCTGCGCTATGAGGGTGGTCGTCCGGTGGCGGTGACGCAGCTTGTGCTGTCGACGCAGCATGCGGATGAAAGCCAGACCAGCGACGATATTCGTGCAATTGTAGAGCCTTACATCCGCGAGGTGCTGCCTGCGGGCTGGTTGAGCGATGAGACCGAATGGCATGTGAACCCGACGGGCACCTTTGTGATTGGTGGACCGGATGGCGATGCGGGCCTGACAGGGCGCAAGATCATCGTGGATACCTATGGCGGGGCGGCCCCGCATGGCGGCGGCGCGTTTTCCGGCAAAGATCCGACAAAGGTAGACAGATCAGCGGCTTATGCGGCGCGCTATCTGGCGAAGAACGTCGTGGCGGCGGGTTTGGCGCAGAAATGCACCCTGCAACTGAGCTATGCGATTGGTGTGGCCAAGCCGTTGTCGATCTATGTCGATACCCACGGCACCGGACAAGTGCATGAAACTGCTATAGAAAATGCAGTGGCGCAATGTATGGACCTGACCCCGCGCGGCATCCGCGAGCATCTGGAATTGACGCGGCCAATCTATGCCCGCACCGCGGCCTATGGCCATTTCGGACGTGCGCCGGAGGCTGATGGCGGCTTTAGCTGGGAGCGGACCAACTTGGTTGACGCCCTGAAAAAAGCTGTGTGATCAAAGGGCTGGCGCATGATCTTCATGTGCCAGTTTAACAGAGAATGAGCCAAGACAGACATCCGACAGGCGCGCCGTGGCGCAATTTCTATGGCCGGTTCAAGGGTAAGACCCTGCGGCCGAGCCAAGAGACCTATCTGGATGAAGATCTCGCGAAATTGTCTCCGGGGGCCGTTGATTGGGACGTGAACCCAGAGCGGCAACCGATTGATCTAAAGTCATTTTTCGGAGATCGAGAGGTCTGGCTAGAGATCGGGTTTGGCGGCGGTGAGCATATGGTGCATCAGGCCGTTCAGAATCCGCAGGCCGGGATCATCGGGTGCGAGCCGTTCATCAACGGTGTGGCGATGCTCCTGGGGAAAATCCGGGCGGCGGAGGCACAAAATGTTGCGGTTTATCCGGGTGATGTCCGCAATATGTTCGATGTTTTGCCCGAGGAGTCGGTGTCTCGGGCGTTTCTCTTATATCCTGACCCATGGCCCAAAAAGCGCCATCACCGCAGGCGGTTCGTCACGCAGGAGCATTTAGCGCCACTCTGCAAGGTATTGAAAAAAGGCGCTATTTTTAGAGTTGCGACGGATATTCCGGATTATGTGCGGCAAACTCTGGAAGAGGTGCCGCGCGCGGGGTTCGAGTGGCTGGCAGACCGGCCCGCCGATTGGCGCGAACCATGGAATGATTGGATTTCAACACGTTACGAGCAAAAGGCACTGCGCGAGGGCCGCGTGCCGCATTACCTGACCTTTCGCAAGCTCTGAGGCGGGTGAGACCCGGACCTGTACGATTGTGCGGTGAAACCGTACGACCGCACGATGCCTTGCCCCCTAGGACGGTTCTCTGCCGAAATGTGCCCAGAATTCGTCGCGCGGGTTGGAGCGGGGAAAGGACGTGTCCGGCACCGGCACGTCGAGGAAATCGCAGAGCGGTTCCCAGCCATCGGCGACATGAAAAATCAGCAGCCGGTCGGCGGGGATCAGATCACGCACCGCCTGGTTGTTCGCCCGGTAGGCGGCAATCGCGCAATCGCGGTCGGTGTGATCCTCGAAGGTCTCCTTGAGAAACCATCCTGACATGATCTGGAATGTGTCGCGGATATGCGGCGGCAGGTCCATGCTGTGCTGGTGGGTAAAAAACTTGCTGATGGTGCTGTTGAAGCTGAACCACCAGTCACGCTCGGGCCGTTCCGTATGGATCACCTTGGCGTCGGGAAAAGCCTTGGTTGTTTGTTGCCAAACGGCGGCACCGGGCCAATCGACCTGTGAGGTGTAGCCCGCGAACACGGACTCCCAATCCACCGGTCTGTGGGCGGCGATGGCGCTCCAATGGGCGAGTTGTGCGGGGTTCTGCATGACCTCGAGCATGTGGTGACAGGGGCCAAAGCCCAACTGTTCGAGGGCAAGTTTGGTTGACATGGTTCCAGTGCGCCCGAAACCCGATCCGATGATTTTCAGGGTCATGATTACACCTCTCCTGACTGACCGGCCCAGAGGTGTGGCTGCGATTGTTTAAAATAAACACCTATGAGGCGCGACGAAATCCCCCTCAGGATACCTCAAGACAGGCGGCTGGCCTAGTGATTCTGCCGGTCGAGACCGCTGACCGCTTGTCGGCGGTGTGGTGTCGGGCTGCGTTCTGCGACCCGACTGTGATCCTAAGGGGTGACCAGCCTGTCCCCCAACCGCCCCAGCATGTCGAGGCACTGCTGGAGTTGGTCGAGCGCCAGATATTCGTCGGGTTTGTGCGCCTGATCAATCGAGCCGGGGCCGCAGACCACGGCGGACATGCCATAGCTCTGGAACAGCCCTGCTTCGGTGCCGAAGGGCACGAGGTCGGCACCATTGGCGCCGGTGAGTTCCATCATGATGTCGCGTGCCTCGTTCACCTCGGTGGGTTCCAGCCCGTCAACCTCGCCGATGATTTGGGTGGTCACCGTGGCCTCGGGGCAAATCTCGCGCATGCGGGGGAGGAGCATTTCCTCGCAGTAGCGGCGCAGGTCTTCTTTGACAAAGAGAGCGTCGGCGGCCTGAACGGGGCGCATTTCCCATTCGATAATGGCGTTGGACGCAATGACGTTATGGGCCACACCGCCCTTGAGCGAGCCGGTGTTGATCGTGGTCCAGGGCGGATCAAAGCGGCTGTCCTTGGGCGCGCGGGCGCGCAGGGCCTCTTTGAGTTCCAAAAGGCGATTGACGTAGCGCACGGCGTATTCGACCGCATTGACGCCCCGCTCCGGGGCGGAGCCGTGGCCAGCAAGTCCGCAGAACTGGGTGGTGTATTCGTAGCAGCCCTTGTGACCCTCGATCACGCGCATCGAGGTGGGCTCGCCGATGATGGCGACGCCGGGGCGGATGCCGCGCGCGCGCAGGCTGTCCACCAGCGCCTGTGCGCCGAAACATCCCACTTCCTCGTCATAGGTGAAGGCGAAGTGAATGGGACGGTCGCGCACCCGGTCGGCGAAATAGGGGGCCATGGTGACGGCGGCGGCGATGAAGCCTTTCATGTCGCAGGTGCCGCGACCGTAGAGATGCCCGTCGTGTTCGGTCAGCTCAAAGGGGTCAGAGGCCCAATCCTGTTCGGCGACGGGCACCACATCGGAATGGCCAGAGAGCACGATGCCGCCATCGACCTCGGGGCCGATGGTGGCGAAGAGATTGGCCTTGTGGCCGATGTCGTCGTGAAAGATGTCCACCCGCGCCCCGGCGGATTCCAAGCGGTGTCCGAGATAGGCGATCATGTCGAGATTGCTGAGTTCGGAGATCGTGGGAAAGGCGATCAAGTCGCGCAGGAGGCCCACGGTATCGGAAAGTTGGGTCGTCACGGGTTATGATCCTGTGATGGGGCGGGATTTGAAACTGTGTGACTGTGTTGGTGTGAGACCGGCCCGTCAACCCCCTGTCCGGCTGAAAGACGTCTTGAACATGCGTTTAACGTGTGCGGCGTGTTGCGTAAACGACCGCGCCGTGTGGTGCTGCGTGGCGAAATTGACTCGATTGGTCTATATCTATTGAAAATAGGCTTATTTTGAGGGTCACGCCCTAAAAACATCTAGCGATAGTGGGGGAAAAAAGATAATCGTGAAGCAATAAAACAAATCGACACACCAAAGTGTCGAGTCCTGAGGTTAGAGTGGTGGTGTTATGAAAGCGATTGATTTTATCGCCCGGACAGGTGTGGGTGAAGCGCAGCGTGGATTTCTTTCGGATCAAGGTGGCGTTACGGTCATCCCGGCGGGTCACGGACAAGAGATTTCCTTAAATCTGAGGCAGATGGATATTCAGGGGTTTTCCCGTGACGGGTCGAACCTTGTGATCACTCTGGCGGATGGTCGGGTTGTGCTGCTGGAGGGGTATTATTCCGACGCGGGCGCGCCCGCGAGCCGGCTCTTTATCAGTGCCGATGGCTATCTCAATGAGGTGACGCTGAGCGAGGGTGGCGATGGGCTGGTCTATGCGCAATACGGGCCGACCGAGCAATGGGCCAAGTGGAGCCCGGATGAGGAGCTGATCTTTCTCGGGGGTAACGAGATTATCGCACCGGCAGAGGAGGATGAGGTGTCGATGCTGGGGGCCGCGCTCTTGGGGGGCGGTGGTCTCTTGGGGATGGGCGGCGTCGGGGCTGCGGGGCTTGCTGCGGCCGCTGTGGTTGGCGGTGGCGGTGAAGGCGGCGGCGGTGCACGCCCGCGCATCGAGCCTAGGGTCAATGAAGATGGCACGATCAGCATCGGTGGGGACGCAAGCGATCCCTCGATCACGATTACCGGCGATGCCGAGCCGGGGTCCGAGGTCGAGGTGACGATTGGCGACCAGACGGTCACCACCGAGGCCGATGGGGATGGCAAGTGGGAGGTCGTCTTTGAGGACGAGACCTTCCCCGAGGATGGCGAGCATGATGTGGTCGTCGTGGTGACGGAGCCCGATGGCACCGAGACCACGCTGGAGGGGCCGGTTGTCGTGATCGACACCACGCCGCCTGACGTTGTGATCGAAGACGGTGTGGTCTCGACCGACGATATCGTCAATGCCGAGGATTACGCGGACGGGATCGAGATCACCGGACACGGTGAGCCGGGCGCGGATGTTTCCGTTGTGATCGAGGGTGTGACCGAGACCACGGTGATCGGTGAGGATGGTCAGTGGCAGGTGGTGTTCGACCCCGCCGATATTCCCGGCGGCGAGCGCGAGGTGGCGGTGGTGATCACCGCGACGGATGGGTTTGGCAATTCTACCGTGGTCACGGATGTGGTGGCGATTGATACGGTGCCGCATCCGATTGCGATCAATTCCGGTGCGGTTGGCGGCGATGGTGTCGTCAATCTGGTGGAAGAGGCGGCAGGCGTGGCGATCACCGGCACGTCGACGGCTGGGGCCACGGTGACGGTCACGGTCGAGGGCGTGTCCCGCGAAGTGGTCGTGGGCGCGGATGGCACCTGGACAGCCGAATTTGATCCGGGCACGCTACCGGCTGGGCAATATGAAACAGAGGTAACGGCGACCACGGTCGATGCGGCGGGCAATGCCAGCAGCACCAGTGGAACCTTTCGCGTTGATACCGAGGTGCGCGATTTCGGGATGACGGGCACGCCGGGTGGGTCCGATGGCGTGATCAACGCCGCTGAGCAGGGCGATGGGTTCACCATGAGCGGCACGGTCGAGCCGGGCTCGACGGTGAAGCTCACGTTCGGTGCGGCGGTGGTGGATGCGGTTGTGGCGGCGGATGGGCGTTGGACCGCGACATTCACCGGCGCGCAGATTGCGGGCGGCACCTATACCGGCGATGTTGTGGCGGTGGCCACGGATGCGGCGGGCAACGTCAGCGAGTTGCGCCAAGCGGTGAGCGTGGATACCGAGGCCGGTCTCTTGACGCTGAACGCCGGGGCGATTGCCGGTGATGGGGTGATCAACGGGGCCGAGGCGGGTGCCGGGGTGCTGGTTACGGGCACGGCCGATGCCTGGGCCACGGTGAGTGTCAGCCTCGACGGGGTTGAGCATACGGTGCAGGCGGATGGCGCGGGCCGGTGGCAGAGCCGCTATGAGAGCGCTGAGATCACGCGCGGCACCCATGTGCCCGAGGTGAGCGCGCGCACGGTGGATGCGGCGGGCAATCCGACCGAGGTGGATGCGACGGTGCGGGTGGACACGCAGGTCGACAACCTCAGCCTGAGCGATCTCAACCTTGCGATTGGGGCCGATGGGCGCGATGTCATCAACAATGACATTGCCACAGGCGGGTTCAACGTCACCGGCACGATCGAGCCGGGCAGCCGGGTGTTTGTCACCATCGACGGGGTGCAGCACGAGGCGCAGGTGGCGGGCAATGGCACTTGGGTGGCCAATTTCGGCCCCAACGAGATTGCATCCGGTGAGCGGGACGCGGCGCTGCGGGTCGATGTGACCGATGCGGCCGGCAATAGCGCCTTTCTGACCGATACGGTGCGGGTCGATACGCTGGTCAATGACCTGAGCCAAGATGGGCCGGTGACGCCCGACGATATCGTCAACATCTCTGAGGCGGCGGGAGGCGTGACCCTGACCGGGCAGGTCGAAGCGGGATCGAGCGCGGATGTGCGGATCTTTGGCAAGACCTATCAGGCGGCGGTGGATGCCAATGGCAACTGGTCGGTGACCCTGCCCGACGGGGATATCCCGCGGCAGGACGGTCAGGCCGCGATGGTGGTGTCTGCGACCGATTGGGCGGGCAATACCCGTGAGATCACCGGCAGTCTGACGCTGGACATGGTGGCGCCCGAGACGCCGGGGATCGTGGGCTATTTCCGGCAGGGCGATGGCTATCGCAATGCGACGGTGGAAACCAGCACCGATGATGTGAGCATCCATCAGGTCGATACGAGCGGCAATGTCCGCGAATTGGCGCTGGGCGAGCAGGTCAACCCGTTTACCGGCGAGACGGATTATTTCTTTCTCGACGGGGCGGGGCGGCTTTCACCGGTGTCGGATGGCTCGCAACTGGTGGTGACAAGCACCGACGCGGGGGGCAATACCGCCAGCACCTATGTGGTGCTGGATGAGACCAGCACATCGGTCGTCAATATCGCCAATCCCAACCTCAGCGTCTTTGACATCGAGACGATTGATCTGCGGTTCGGGGATCAGGCGCAGTTGAGCCTGAGCGAAGCGCAGGTTCTGGCGCTTTCGGGCAATGGCGACACGGTTCTGGTGCAGGGGGGCGCGGATGATCGCGTCACGCTGACCGGGGCCGAGGCTGCGGGCAGTACGGTGATCGACGGTCAGAGCTTTGACATCTACACGCTGGGCAATGATGCCACGGTGGTGGTGGATGAAGATATCCAGATCGTCACCTGATGCCGGATAGAGACGCGCGTCCATGCTGGCGCGCGTCTCCAACGACAAGGCCGAAACGGTCGGAGGACTATGTATGGGGACTGTAACGAGGGGACTGTTTCTGGCGGGGGCCTGTCTGGTGCTGGCGGGATGTCTGCGCGACGGCGGCAGCGACGATGCCGAGGTGTCGCGGGCGGCGGCGGGTCCGGATATGCGGCCCGATCAAGAGGCACGGGCCAAAGAGGCCGCGCAATCGGAAATCATCAGTGAGTTGCAGGCGCGGCGGTCGGTTCTGGTGCCGGGCAGCAGTTTTGATCAGGTGGCGGGGTCGGTTCTGGCCGCCTATAGCCGCAGCGCCGAGGCGGATTTGCTGAGTGCGCGGTTGCGGGTCGAGGCCGCGTCAAAGAACTGGTTGCCACGCATCGGCCCGAATATCAGCCTGACCAGTCTGAGCGATATTGTCAGCCAGTTGATTGTCGAGCAGGTGCTCTATGACAATGGCCGCAAGAAAGCCGAGCGCGCCTTTGCCAAGGCCGATGTCGAGGTGGCCGCCGTGACGCTGGCCGAGGATGTGAACGGGCGCGTGTTCGAGGCGCTGACGCTCTATCTGGCGGCGTCTCAGGCGCGCGAACGGTTGGCGCTGGAGCGGCGCACGCTGGAGGATATGAGCCGGTTCGAATGGATCATGTCGGAGCGGGTCAAGGGCGGGGTGTCGGATATGTCCGACCTCTATATCCTACGCTCGCGTCTGGCGGAAATCCGCGAGGTGATGGCGGAGCAGATTGAGGCCGAGGCCACGGCGCTGGCGGAGTTGAATGCCATGGCGGAGCGGCCCCTTGGGGCGGTCACGGGCCTGTCCGAGGTGTCGGTTGATGCGGGCACTATGCGGGCGCTCGATGTCTTGCGCGCTGTGGCCGAGGGCGAGCGTGACACTGCCGAGGCTGTGATGGCGCGCGCCGGGCTCTTGCCGGGATTGACGGCGGGGGGCACGGTTGGCTCTGGCGATACGAATTTCGGCCTCAACCTGCGGTCCGAGCAATTGCTGGGCTTGGGGACCGGCGCGCAGTTGAGAGCGGCGGATGCGGAGAAAGAGGCGGCGAGTCGTCGTCGCGCGCAGGCTGATGAAGACAGCAACCGTGTGGTGCAGCGGCTGGAGGGGCGTTTGAGTGCCCTGTCGCGGCAGGTGGGTGAGGCCAGTGTGTTGCGTGATACGGCGCAGGCGAACCTTGATCTCTTTCAGGCGCAATATGATGCCGGACAGCGCGATGTGATGGATGTTGTGGGCGTCTACGAGACCTTTGCCGAGCGGCAGGCGCGGGCGCTGGCGTTGAAATATGAGCTGGCATTGACGCGGCTAGAGCTTGCGCGGCATATGGGTGTGCTGGCGGAGGGGAGCCGGATTTGACCAAGGCCCCCGTTGCCCTGACGATCACCACTGGCGCGGGCGGGGCCGAGGCAAGCGGGCCGCCGCCCTCGCGGTTTGGCGAGCGGGCGTTGGCGCGGGCCAAGCTGGGCGTGGCCTATGCTGCGCTCTTGGGGGTTGAGGCGGTCGAGCGCGATATTCTGGAGGCGATGATCGCGAGCAAGGCGGGCGGAGGCCCTGCCGATCAGCCGCAGCCGCGCGCGCTGGCCGATGGGCTGGAGGCGGCGGGGCTGCTGGCGCGGGTCGAGCCGGTGGCGCATCCGCATCCCGATCACTGGCCCGCGCTGGCGCAGATGACGAGCGGGCAATTCGTGCTGGTGCTGTCGCAGGCGGGCAGTGTCCTGACGATCCATGATACGACCTGCGCCGATCAGCGCGCCGAGGTCGGTCTGGCCGAATTCGAGCCGTTCTTTACCGGCATGGTGGTGCGGGCCGAGGCCCCGGTGCAAAGCCCGAGCCGCGCGCATGACGCGCCCGAGGCCGCGCCGCATTGGTTCTGGAGCCAGTTTGGCGGGTTTCGGCGGCATATCGCGGAGGTGGCGCTTGGGTCTTTCGTGGCCAATATTCTGGCGGTGGCAGTCGCGCTTTTCGCGCTTCAGGTGTACGATCGGGTGATCCCGCATCAATCCGAGGCGACGCTCTGGGTCTTGGCGGCGGGGGCGGGTCTTGCGCTGGTGATGGAAGCCGCGCTCAAGATCGCGCGGGCGCAGTTGATGGACGGGGCCGGGCGGCAGATCGAACTCAATGTGCAGCGCATTCTGATGGATCGCATCCTTGGCATGCGGTCCGAGATTGCCGGCAAGGGACCGTCGCAGATCTTCTCGGCGATGCGCGAGTTTGGGTCTGTGCGCGAGTTCTTTACCGCCTCCACGATTGGCACGCTCACCGATTTGCCGTTCATCGTGGTGTTTCTGGCGCTGGTGGCGTCGATTGCGGGCAATGTGGTTTGGGTGTTGATCCTCGGTGGGGTGATCATGGTGATCCCCGGCTTTCTGCTGCAACGGCGGATGATGCGGCTGACGCAAGAGATGCAGGGCGCGGGCGCGCGGGGCGCGCGGCTGTTGCATGAGGCGATATTCGAGCTGGATACGCTCAAGACGCAGCGGGCCGAGGACCGGTTTCGCCGGATTTGGGGCGAGTTGACGGCGCTGCAGGCGATCAAGTCGAGCGAGCAGCGGCGGTTGGGATCGGTGCTGACGTTCTGGGCGCAGGCGGTACAGCAGGCGACCTATATTGCGGCGGTGATCCTTGGCTCTTATCTGGTGTTCGCGGGCGAATTCACCGTGGGGTCGATCATCGCCGTGGGGATCTTGACCAGCCGCACGCTGGGGCCGCTCACGCAGCTATCAGGGACGCTGGCGCGGTGGGGCAATGTGAAATCGGCGCTGGCGGGGCTCGATGCGATTGCGCTGGCGGAGCAGGACGCGGCCGAGGGGCGCAGCTATTTGCGGCGGACGTCCCTGAGCGGGGCCTATGAGCTGCGCGAGGTGCAATTTGCCTATGACGCGGGGGCTGCGCCGGTGCTGGATATTCCGGGGTTGATCATTCAGCCGGGGCAAGTGGTGGCGGTGCTGGGCACCAACGGGTCGGGAAAATCGACTTTTCTCAAGCTCCTGTCGGGGCTTTATGCCCCGAGCCGGGGGCGGTTGATGCTGGATGGCACCGATATGGGGCAGATCGCGCCGCGCGACCTGCGGCGGATGATCGGCTATCTGGGGCAGGATGTGCGGCTCTTCACGGGCAGTCTGCGCGAGAACCTGAACCTGACCTTGCTGGAGCGTGATGACGCGCGGCTGATGCAGGCGCTGGAATTTGCCGGGCTGGGGCCGTTTGTGCGCGGCCATCCCAAGGGGCTGGACCTGGAAATCCTCGATGGTGGTCAGGGGCTGAGCCAAGGGCAGCGGCAGTCGATCGGCTGGGCGCGGCTGTGGTTGCAGGACCCGGCGGTGTGCCTGCTGGACGAGCCGACGGCAGCGCTGGATCAGACGCTGGAGCGCACGCTGGTGAGCCGGTTGGAAATCTGGCTCAAGGGGCGCACGGCGGTGATTGCGACGCACCGGATGCCGATCCTGAGTCTGACGAGCCGGACGCTGATCCTGCAAGCGGGTCGGATGGCGGTGGACGGGCCGCGCGATCAGGTGCTGGCGCATCTGGCGCAGGCGGCGGGCATCGGGCCGGGAGGGGCATGAGATGAGCGATGTGGGCGCACGCAGCACCGCGAGCATATTGGCAGAGTTGAACGGGCGCTTGCGCGGTCCGAGCCTGATGGTGTGGCTCTGTGCGGCGAGTGTCTGGATTTTTATCCTCTGGGCCGCGTTTGCCTGGATCGACGAGATCGTGCGCGCGCCGGGCGCGTTCATTTCCACCTCTCGGCCGCAGATCATCCAGAACCTCGAAGGCGGGATACTGGCCGAATTGCTGGTGCAGGAGGGCGATGTTGTGGCGCGTGGTGATGTTCTGGCGCGGCTGCATGATACGCGATTCAATTCCGAAGTGGCGGATTTGCAGGATCAGATCGCGGGTCTTGAGGTGCGGCAATTGCGGCTGGAGGCGGAATTGGCCGGGCAGTTCGATTTCGCCGCGCCCGAGGCGGTTGTGACACGGGCGGGGGAAATGGTGGCCTCGGAACGGGCGCTGCTGAAGGCGCGGCAAGAGGATTTCGTCAAGAGCAGCGAGGGGGCCAAACGGGTGATGCAGCAATCCGCCGAGGAAAAGCGGCTGTTGGAGGGGCTATTGGCGAAGAAGATCGTGGCCTTGATTGAGGTCACGCGCGCGCGCAAGGCGCATGCGGATGCCGAAAAGCGCTATGATGAAATCGTGACGCAAGCCGAGCTTGAGCGGGCAGAGGCCTATTCCGAAACGCTCAAGGAATTGGCGACGCTGCGCCAGACCCTGCGTGCCAGTCAGGATCAGCTCAACCGGACGGTGTTGCTGAGCCCGTTGCGCGGCGTGGTGAACAATCTGAGTGTGACGACGATTGGCGGCGTCGTGCGCCCCGGTGAGGAAATTCTGGAGATCATCCCGCTGGATGAGGAGATGTTCGTCGAGGCGCGGGTCGAGCCGCGCAATATCGCCAATATCCGGCGCGGGCAGGAGGCGACGATCAAGCTGACGGCCTATGATTACACGATCTACGGCACCTTGAAGGGGCGGGTGGATTTTATTTCCGCCGATACGTTCAAGGACGAGCGGGCGCGCGATCCCGATGGCGACCCGCATTACAAGGTGACGTTGCGCGTGGATATGGGGGCGCTGACGCCCCGGCAGGCGGGGATCGAGATCAGGCCCGGTATGCAGGCGGAGGTGGAATTGCACACCGGCGAAAAGACGGTCCTGCAATATCTGCTGAAACCGCTCTACAAGAGCCAGCAAGCGCTGCGCGAGCCGTAAGAGGCAAGGCGCGGCGGGCATGAAAAAGGCGGCGATGGCAGGGGGCCACGCCGCCTTTTGTGATGTCCTGCTTGGATCAGCCCTCGGCGGGTTTCGGTGCGGCGGCAGCTGCGGCGGGGATTGCGGGCTTGGGGGCAGATTTGTTGCCGGTCAGAGGATCGTCCTGACGCTGCACCGAGCCTTCGAAATGCGCGCCGCTCTCGATTGCGATGGTCTTGTGGATGATGTCGCCCTCGACGCGGGCGGTCGAGGTCAGGCGCACCTTGAGGCCACGCACGCGGCCGACGATGCGGCCGTTGATCACCACGTCATCGGCGATCACTTCGCCCTTGATGGTGGCGCCTTCGCCGACGGTCAGCAGATGCGCGCGGATGTCGCCCTCGATCGAGCCTTCGACCTGAATGTCGCCGGTGGTCTTGAGATTGCCGGTCACGTGCAGGTCCGAGGACAGCACCGAGGCGGGCGGCTTGGCCTTGGGGGCCGATGCCTTGAATTCACTGTTCAGCGCGTCGGGTCGCGCCGAATCGAGCCGGTTCTCGGAGGAAGCCGGTTTGGCCTCTGCAGGCTTTTGCGCGGGTTCGTTGATTTTGCTCTTAGAAAACATTGTTTGCAGCCTTGATGTATATCATGGGGTTGACGGACTGGTCGCCGACGCGGACCTCGTAGTGTAGATGTGTGCCCGTAGAACGTCCAGAGTTGCCCATATCACCAATCCTGTCGCCGCGCGAGACCCTTTGCCCGACGTTGACGCGGATTTGCGAGAGGTGGGCATAGCGGGTTTCGATGCCGAAGGCGTGCTTGATCTTGATCAGGCGGCCATAGCCCGAGAGCCAGCCCGCATGGGTGACGACGCCATCGGCAGTGGAATAGATCGGCGTGCCCTGAGGGGCGGCGAAATCGGTGCCCTGATGCATCCGGCCCCAGCGCATGCCATAGCCGGATGTGAAGCGAAAGGCGCTCTTTACGGGCATGGCGAAGGGAGCCTTTTGCGCCGCGATGCGGTAGAGGTTGAGTTCGTCCATGCGGTTGAGGATGCGGTTGGCGCGCTCGGCATCGACCGAGGGTTCTTCGCCGCGGGTGGAGAAGGACAGGGGCATCAGCGGGCCGCCCTGACCGGAATAGCCGCGGCGCACCGCATCGAGCAGCGTGTCGGTGTTGAGACCTGCCGCGCTAAACATCTTGTCGAGGGGTTCGACAGAGATCGCCATCGCATCCTCAAGCTGGCTGAAGATCTGGTCGTTCTGATCCTTGAGCAGGCGCAGTTGCGTTGTCATTTCATCGGCGTGCAAGAGCGCGTCCTGCGCATTGGCAATCGTCGTGTCGCGCTCTTCGGCTGCGTCCGAGAGGGCGGCCGTCAGGAAATCGACCGTTGCGTCCGTGCCCGTTTCGGTGCCGGTGCCGGCGCCGGTTGCGCCGTCGGTCTCCAAGGAGAGGGCCAGTTGCTCGGCCTCCTGGCGGGCTGTTTCCCGCTCGGACATGGTGCGGCGCAGGGTGGTTTGGATCACCTCGATCCCGGTTTCCAATTCGCGGCGGCGGGTCTCAGAGGCCAGCAATTCGGATTGCATCAGCGAAATCTGTTCCAGCGCGAAGCTGAAGCGTTCCTGTGCGGCAATCGCCTCTTCGGCGCGTTTGTCGCGTTCGGTGGAGAGCGCATTGAGCCGGTTTTCATAGGTGCGCTGGTCGCGCTTGGCCTGTTCTCGGAAGTTGCCGGACCCGATGCTGTCCATCAGCAGAATGGATGTGGCGATGATCGACCATGCGACGATGGACGCAGCCCCGGCAAAGGCGAAAAGTTGGGTAGAGGGGCGCAGGCGGATGAAACGTGTGTCGGTATCGGACCGCAAAAAAACCCGACGCTCGGGGAAATACCGTTCCAGAATGGAATGAACTTTTATCGCAAGTCTTGTTCTCACGCGTCTTCTGCCCTTGTTGCCTCGGTCATCCTCCGGCGCTTGGCTGCGATTATCCCAGCCGCCGTGTTGAGTGTGCTTAGCCAGTGGTCGGGCTTTGGGCAAGATTTTTGACCAATCGGGTTCCATAGCTTGGCTGTTTCCCGCTTGATTGGCGGAAAATCGCCGATTGGCGGAAGAATATTTCAATCTCGGGTGGAGTGCCCGTCGCTCAGCGGCCAGTAGAAATCCGGTGGCAAACCAGCTTCGGCGCGTTTCTCTTCGTTGAACGGGGGTTTCAATGAGCCGTGGAAGTAGCGGCGCACGAGGTCGTGGAAGGCGATCTTGGGGTCGAGATCGTGGCGACCGCAGAGAAAATGAAACCATTTGGACCCATAGGCAACATGATGCACCTCTTCGGCATAGATCACCTGCATGGCCTCGACCGCGCCGGTCTCGCCGGCGCGCTGGAAAATCTCGATCATGCCGGGGGTCACGTCGAGGCCGCGCGCCTCGAGCACCATGGGCACGACTGCGAGGCGGCCCATGAAATCCTGCGCCGTATCCTCGGCGGCGCGCCACATGCCTGCGTGGGCAGGCAGGGCACCGTAATGGCTGTTCAATGCTTCAAGACAGTCGCATATCAGGTTGAAATGTTTGGATTCCTCGTCGGCCGCCTTGACCCAGTCATCATAGAATCCGATGGGCATTGGGGTGTCGGCAAAGCGCGCGATGATGTCCCAATGCAGGTCCACGGCGTTGAGTTCGATATGGGCCACGGCATGCAGGAGGGCGATGCGCCCCTTGTCCGAGCCGGGACGGCGGCGCGGCACGTCGCGCGGGTCGAGCAGTTCGGGGTGTTCGGGGCGGGCCGGGCGCAGCGGTGGCGTGGCACGGCCCAAGGGAATGTCGTGCCCCGCCGCGCGCGCAGCAAACCACGTCGCGGCATGGGCGCGCGAGAGTGCTGTCTTGGCGCGGCCGTCGTGGGTCGAGAGCACCTCGACGGCCATTTCTGTCAGGGTGGGGTCGCTCACAGCGCCTTGACCGCGTTCAGCACCTCTTCGGCGTGGCCGGGCACTTTGACCTTGCGCCAGACGCGGGCGATGCGGCCCTCACCGTCGATGAGGAAGGTTGAGCGCTCGATGCCAAAGAATTTCTTGCCATACATGCTTTTTTCCGCCCAGACCCCATATGCTTCACAGGTCTCGGAATCCTCATCTGACAAAAGCGGGACCGAAAGCGCGTGTTTGTCCCGGAATTTCTCGTGACTGGCGAGGCTGTCCTTGGAAATGCCGAGCACGGTGGCCCCGGCGGCGTCGAATTGATCCTTGAGGGCGGAGAAGGCCACCGCCTCTTTGGTGCAACCGGAGGTGTCATCACGGGGGTAGAAAAACAGCACAACAGCGCCGGGGCGCAGGCCCGAGAGCGTTATAGTTTCACCCCCATCGCGCGGCAGCGTGAAATCGGGAGCGGTATCGGACATATCTGGCATGGGGTTTCCTCTGAGATGCAAAAATGTGAATTCCATATTAGGTCGCAAAAGGCGAGAATAAAGCCACGAGGCAGAAGAGATGCGCGAGACGCGTCCGAACGGATAGGATGAGCACGGAGCCGACACAAGAGCAGGGCGCGGCAGAGATGCCGCCGCCGACGAGCGGGACGCCTGTGCGGCCCCGCAAGCGTCGTCGTGCGCTGCGGCATCTCGTGCAGTTCTGTTTTTCCTGTGCGGTCCTGCTGGTGGTTCTGGGCTTGATTGTCGCCGTGAACATCGGGGTGAACCTGCGGGCGCCCGTTTGGCTGCAAGAGCGGATTGCAGAGCGGATTGATGCGAGCGTGCCGGGCTATCAGTTGCGGTTCGGCGAGATGTCGTTGGTGGTGGGTGAGGATCTTGTGCCGCGTGTGGCGTTGCGGGATGTGGCGCTGGCCAATCTTGACGGCGTGCCGCTGGTGACGCTGGGATCGCTTGATGTGACGGTTGCGCCGGAGCCGCTGTTGCGGGGAGAGGTGCAGCCGAGGACGGTCCGCCTGTCCGGCGCGCAATTGGGGCTGCGGCGGCTGGCGACCGGCGAGTTGTCGATTGTGTTGGGCGCGACGGGGCAGGGCGGCACGTTCCACGAGCAGCTTGATGCGTTCTTTGCGCGGCCCCAATTGGACGCGCTGCGGTTGGTCACGGCGGATAACCTGAGCTTGCGTTACGAGGATGCGCGGGCGGGCCGCGCGTGGAGCGCGGACGGCGGCCGGGTGGAGTTGACGCGCGCGGGCAATGGGATTTCGTTGCGCGGGGATGTGGCGCTGCTTGGCGCACGCGACTACGCCACGACATTGGCGGTCAATTACGAGGGCCGGATCGGCAGCAAGGTCGCGGAGTTCGGCGCGACCTTTGAGGATATGCCAGCGAGCGATATTGCCGGGCAGTCGCCAGCGTTGGCCTGGCTTGGGGCGTTGGAGGCACCGATTTCGGGGGCGGTGCGCGCCGGGGTCGATGCTGAAGGCCGGCTTGGGCCGCTCAACGCCACCTTGCAGATCGGGGCGGGGGTGTTGCAGCCGACGCCCGCCACGGTGCCGATCAAATTCCGCTCGGCGCGCAGTTATTTCACCTATGATCCGATGGTCCAGGAAATCCGGTTCACCGAGTTGTCGGTGGACAGCGCCTGGGGTCAGGCGCGGGCCGAGGGCACCGCGCGGCTGGTGGGGATGGAGGCCGGTTGGCCACGCGAATTGCAGGCGCAGATCCGGGTGAGCGATGTGGTCGCGGACCCGGCCGACCTCTACCCAGAGCCGATCCGGTTCGAAGAGGCGCGGATGGCGCTGCGGTTGCGGCTGGACCCGTTTGTCCTGACCTTGGGAGAGTTGAGCCTGAGCGATCAGGGGCATTACCTGCAGGCGCGCGGCGAGGCGCGCGGCAGTGACGAGGGATGGGATATCTCGCTTGAAGGGGGGATGGACGGGCTGAATCCTGAGCGGTTGATGGCGCTCTGGCCGCGGGCGACCAAGACCAACACGCGCGAGTGGATCGAGAAGAATGTGCGCCGCGCCGATCTGAGCGATATTCAGTTTGCCCTGCGGATGCGCCCGGACATGTTACCGGATTTCAGCCTCGGGTTCGATTTTGCGGATCTTGAGACGGTCTATGTGCGCGATGTGCCGCCGATTACGGATGCCTCGGGGCGGGCGTCGCTGCATGACAACCGCTTTGTCGTTCAGGCCGAGCGGGGGCATGTGGTGGCGCAAGAGGGGGGTCGGATCAACGTGGCGGGCACCAGTTTCATCATCCCCGATGTGCGGATCAAGGACGGCCCGGCGCAGGCCGTGATGCAGACCCGCAGCACGATCACGGCGGCCTTGTCGCTGCTCGATGCGCCGCCGTTCCGATTCCTGCAAAAGGCGGGGCAGCCGGTGACGGTGGCCGAGGGGCAGGCGGAGTTGGACGGGGAGCTGATGTTCCTGCTCAAGAAGAAATTGACCACGGAGGAGGTGGCGTTTGACGTGACCGGAACCCTCAGCGACGTGCGCAGCGAGACGCTGGTCAAGGGGCGCGTTCTGGCGGCTGAGCGTTTGGCGGTCGAGGCGAGCAACCGACATCTCGAGATCGGTGGCGCGGCGCAGGTGGGGGCCGTGCCGGTGCGCGGCAGTTGGGACATGGCCATCGGGGGCAACCCGCAAGGCGAGAGCCGGGTGCGGGGACAGATCGAGTTGTCGCAGCGGTTTCTGGAGGAATTCGGCATCGGCCTGCCCCCCGGCAGCCTGTCGGGCGCGGGGCAAGGCGAGATAGAGATCGGCTTTGCCAAGGGGCAGCCCCCGGAGTTTGCGCTGACATCCGATTTGGCGGGACTCGCGCTGCGGTTGCCGCAACTGGACTGGGCCTTGGGCCAAGGACAGCAAGGGCGGCTTGATGTGGTGGGCCGACTGGGGGCGGTGCCGGAGGTCACGGCGCTGAGCCTGAGCGGTGCCGGGCTTGAGGCGCAAGGGCGTGTCAGTCTGGACGCGGGCGGCGGTCTGGAGCGGGCCGAGTTCAGCCGGGTCACCTTGGGCAACTGGCTGGATGCGCCGGTGAGTTTGGTTGGGCGCGGCGCGGGGGTGACGCCGCGCGTCGAGGTGACGGGCGGCACGGTCGATTTGCGGCAAACCTCTTTGGGGGGGCAGGACGGTGAAGCGGGCGAGGGGGCGCGCGGTGGCGGTCCGGTTACGTTGCGGCTGGAGCGGTTGCAGATTTCCGAAGGCATTGCCCTGACCGGGTTTCGTGCGGATCTGGACACCTCAGGCGGAACCAATGGCACATTCACCGGGCTTTTGAACGGGTTGGCCCCGGTCACCGGGCAGGTCGTGCCCATGTCGGGGCGCAGCGCGTTCCGGATCAGATCCAACGATGCAGGCGAGGTGTTGGCCGCGGCGGGTCTGCTGCGGCAGGCGCGCGAGGGGGTCTTGGAGATGGTATTGACGCCTGCGCCGGAGCCGGGAAGCTATGACGGGGTGCTGGGGATAGATCAGATCAGGATCAAGGACGCCCCGGCGCTGGCGGCGCTCTTGAATACGATCAGCGTCGTGGGGCTGTTGGAGCAGTTTTCCGGCAAGGGTCTGCATTTCGGGCGGGTCGATGCGAAGTTCCGCCTGACGCCGAACCGGCTGATCCTGCTGGAAGGCAGTGCGGTCGGTGCCTCGGTCGGGATTTCGATGGATGGCTATTACACGATGGCGAACAAGCAGATGGACATGCAGGGTGTGGTGTCGCCGGTCTATTTGCTCAATGGGATCGGTGAGGCCTTTACCCGGCCCGGTGAGGGGCTTATCGGGGTGAACTACACGCTCAAGGGCGCCTCGACTGACCCGGTGGTGTCGGTCAATCCGCTTTCGGCGCTGGCACCGGGGTTTCTGCGCGAGTTGTTCCGCCGACCTGCGCCCACGGTGGGCACCGGACGGGCCGCGACCTCGGGGCAGATCAAGGGCGAAGCCGAGCGTGAGGCGCAGGACATTCACCAAAGACAGGACAGATGAAACTTTCAGATTTCGATTTTGACTTGCCCGAGGCGTTGATTGCGACGCGCCCCGCGAGGCCCCGACGCGCCGCACGGTTGCTGGTGGCGGAGGGTGCGGCGATCACCGATGCGGGGGTGGCCGACCTTGGGCGGTGGCTGCGGCCCGGTGACCGGCTGGTGCTGAACGACACGCGCGTGATCCCGGCGCGGCTGTCGGGGCTGCGCCATCGCTCTGGGGCGCAGGGGGACACGGCGGCAAAGATCGAGGTCACGCTGTTGGAGCCGGGGGCAGAGGGCACCTGGGGCGCGCTGATCAAGCCGCTCAAGAAGGTGAGCGTGGGCGAGGAAATCGTGTTCTCGGAGCGGTTATCGGCGGTGCTTGAGGCCAAGGAAGAGGGACAGGGGCGGCTGCGGTTCAACCTGCGTGCTGAGGATTTCGACGCGGCGCTGGCTGAGGCGGGGGCGATGCCGCTGCCGCCCTATATCGCCGCGCGCCGTCCGGCGGATGATCAGGACAAGGTGGATTATCAGACCGTTTGGGCGCGGGCGCCGGGGGCCGTGGCGGCGCCGACGGCCTCGTTGCATTTTGATGAGGCGCTCTTGGCGGAACTGGCGGCGATGGGGGTGGGGTTTACCCATGTCACGCTGCATGTGGGCGCGGGCACGTTTCTGCCGGTCAAGGTCGAGGATGTGACCTCGCATAAGATGCATGCCGAATGGGGCGAGGTGAGCGAAGAGGCCGCCGCAGAGATTGCCGCCACGCGCGCGGCGGGCGGTCGGATCATTCCGGTTGGCACCACTGCGCTGCGCTTGATCGAAACGGCGGCGCGGGCCACGGGCGAGATTGCTGCCTGGTCGGGGGATACGGATATCTTCATCTACCCCGGTTTCGAATTCCGCGTCACCGATGCGCTGATGACCAATTTCCATCTGCCGAAATCGACGTTGATGATGTTGGTGTCAGCGCTGATGGGGCAGGGCGTGATCGACCGAATTTATGCACATGCGGTAGCGAGGGGTTATCGCTTTTTCTCGTATGGGGACGCGTCGCTGTTGATCCCGGCGGCAAAGCCTGACAGGCGGGGCGCACAGGCGACAGAGTAAGTCGCCTTTGAAGTGCCGCTGATGCGGGCATCTGCTAGGTTGGCGAGAGAAGACGAAGGAGAGGCGTAATGTTTCAGGTGCTGTCGGGGGCATGGGCCCTTTTGTTGGGCATGATGCTGTTGCAGGTCGGAAATGGCATGCAAGGCACGCTTCTCGGGGTGCGTGGCGCGCTCGAAGGGTTTTCGACCTACGAGATGTCGGTGGTTATGTCGTCCTATTTCGTGGGGTTCCTGTTTGGCTCTCGGATGGCGCCTGAGATGATCCGTCGGGTCGGGCATGTGCGGGTGTTTGCCGCGCTGGGGTCGATGATTTCGGCGGTGCTGATCCTCTATCCGACGATTGCAGAGCCCTGGGCCTGGTCGATTGGCCGGGTGCTGATCGGATTCTGTTTCTCGGGGGTCTATGTGACCGCTGAAAGCTGGCTGAACAATTCCGCGACCAATGCGACGCGCGGCAAGGCGCTGTCGCTCTATATGATCGTGCAGATGATCGGCATCGTCTCGGCGCAGGGGTTGATGGTGCTGGCGGACCCGTCCGGCTATGTGCTGTTCGTCATCCCGTCGGTTCTGGTGTCGCTGGCCTTTGCGCCGATTCTGCTGTCGGTCAGCCCGACGCCCGCCTTTGGCACGACCAAGCCATTGTCGCTGCGGCAGATCATGAAAATCTCGCCGCTGGGCTGTGTCGGGATGCTGCTGACGGGGGGTGTCTTTGCCGCGCAATTCGGCATGGCGGCGGTCTATGGCGCCGAGGCGGGGCTGAGCGTGGGGCAGATTTCGGCCTTTGTCGCGTCGTTTTACGTGGCTGCCGTGGTGGCGCAATATCCGCTGGGCTGGCTGTCAGACCGGATGGACCGGCGCAAGCTGATTGCGGGCGTGTCGCTGGGAACGGGCATCGGGGCCGTGGTCGGCATGATGCTGGGCGATAATTACTGGTTCCTGTTGTTGGCCGGGTTCATCGTGGGGGGCACGTCGAACCCGCTCTATTCGCTGCTGATTGCCTATACGAACGATTTTCTCGAGCATGATGACATGGCGGCGGCGGCGGGCGGCATGGTGTTCATCAACGGGCTGGGCGCGATTGCAGGGCCGTTGATGGTGGGCTGGATGATGGGAGTCATGGGGCCGGGCGGCTATTTCCTCTATATCGCGGTGCTGATGTTCGCGATGGTGGCCTATGCGATTTATCGGATGACGCAGCGCAAGGCCCCGGCAGTGCGCGAAACCGACCGGTATATGCCGGTTTCGCCCTCTTCTTCGCCAATGGCGGTGGAGTTTGCGCAAGAATATGCCATTGAAACTGCGCAAGAGGCGAAACAGGATTGAAATTAAGTAAATATGTCCCTTCTGTAGTAATATGTTACTGTGAAAGCGGGCTAAATACCCGTTAACGTCATGAAACCATCATAGGACAATGAGGAGTCCCCCTATGGTTACACCCGACGACGTGTTGCGGTTCTGGCTGGATGAGATCGGGCCGGGGGGCTGGTACAAAACATCTGAGGCGCTGGACGCCACGGTGACGGAGCGGTTTGAGGCCGCTTGGGAGAATGCACGTGACGGGGCCTATGGTCTGTGGCTGACCTATCCGACCGGAATGTTGGCCTATGTGATCCTGACCGATCAGTTTCCGCGCAATATGTTCCGGGGCGAGGCGAAGGCCTTTGGCACCGATGCGCAGTCACTGGCGGCGGGCAAGGTCGCGATCAATCGCGGTTGGGATCTGCGGATTGATGAACCGGCGCGGCAATTCTTTTATCTGCCCTTGATGCATTCCGAGAACCTGTGTGATCAGGAGCGTTGCGTGCGGTTGATGTGCGAGCGGATGCCGCAGCACGGGGCTGAGAACCTGACACATGCACGGGCGCATCGCGAGGTGATCCGGCAGTTCGGGCGATTCCCCTATCGCAATGCGGCGCTGCAACGTCCGTCGACCGCGCTGGAGCGCGCCTTCGAGGCCGAGGGCGGTTATGGCGACACGCTGCGCCGGATCAAGCAGGCCGCCTGATCCGCGCCCCTCTCTGCGCTTTCAATTGCTCGAAAGACACGGATGGTGATTGTTTGTTCAATCGCTCAATCATGTCGCGTTGCGATGTGGTGGAAAATAGTTTAATGGCAAACTAAATTTTGAAAGGGAGGGCCGCATGGCATCGACGACCTATGACATGATCGTAATCGGGGCGGGTCCGGGCGGCTATGTGGCTGCGATCCGGGGCGCGCAACTGGGCCTCAAGGTGGCTATTGTCGAGCGCGAGCATATGGGGGGTATTTGTCTCAACTGGGGCTGTATCCCGACCAAGGCGATGCTGCGCTCCTCTGAGGTGTTCCATCTGATGCACCGGGCCAAGGAATTTGGCCTGAGTGCCGAGGGGATCGGCTATGATCTCGATGCGGTGGTCAAACGCTCGCGCGGGGTGGCCAAGCAGCTGAGCGGCGGCGTCGCGCATCTGATGAAGAAGAACAAGGTGACCGTTGTGATGGGGGCTGCGACCTTGCCTGCCAAGGGGAAGGTCAGCGTCAAGACCGACAAGGGCACCGAAGAGCTGGCGGCCAAGCATATCATTCTGGCTACCGGCGCGCGGGCGCGGGAATTGCCGGGGCTGGAGGCGGATGGCGATCTTGTGTGGACCTATAAGCACGCTCTGGTGCCACCTCGTATGCCCAAGAAGCTGTTGGTGATCGGGTCAGGTGCCATCGGGATCGAATTTGCCAGTTTCTACAATACGCTCGGGAGCGAGACCACGGTGGTCGAGGTGATGGAGCGCATCTTGCCGGTGGAAGATGCAGAGATTTCCGCCTTTGCCAAGAAGGCGTTTACCAAGCAGAAGATGAAGATCATGGAAAAGGCCATGGTCAAGCAATTGGACCGGGGCAAGGGTAAAGTCACCGCGCATATCGAGGTCGGTGGCAAGGTCGAGAAACACGAGTTCGACACGGTGATTTCCGCCGTGGGGATCGTGGGCAATGTCGAGGGTCTGGGGCTGGAGGCGCTGGGCGTCAAGATCGACCGGACGCATGTGGTGACGGATGAGTATTGCCGCACCGGCGTTGAGGGGCTCTATGCGATTGGTGATATCGCGGGCGCGCCGTGGCTGGCGCATAAGGCGAGCCATGAGGGCGTGATGGTGGCCGAGTTGATCGCGGGCGGGCATCCGCACCCCGTCAAACCCGAGAGCATCGCGGGCTGCACCTATTGTCATCCGCAGGTGGCGAGCGTGGGGCTGACCGAGGCCAAGGCCAAGGACGCGGGCTATAGCGTCAAGGTGGGCCGTTTCCCGTTCATCGGCAATGGCAAGGCGATTGCGCTGGGCGAGGCCGAGGGCATGGTCAAGACGGTGTTTGATGCCAAGACCGGCGAGCTGCTCGGTGCGCATATGATCGGGGCCGAGGTCACGGAATTGATTCAAGGCTATGTCGTGGGCCGTCAGTTGGAGACCACGGAAGAGGATCTGATGAACACGGTCTTTCCGCATCCGACGCTGAGCGAGATGATGCATGAGAGCGTGCTCGATGCCTATGATCGGGTGATCCACATCTGAGATTGTCCGGGCGGCATGAACATAGCAGGCGCGTCTGACAGGGGTCGGGCGCGCCTGTTGCATTTGGGGGGGCTGACCTTGGCCCCAAACGATAGACCGCGCGGTGCCCGTCCGCCGGGTGGGCGCTGCTCCAAAGTCGGCTGGCACTTTATGCCCGCCAAGTCTTTCCGTGTTTTCAGTGAGTTAAGACCTCGCAAAAGCGCCCGCCCGGTGGGGCGGACGGGCGCTGCGCGGCGGTGCCTGCGGCACCTTGAGTCCGCGCTTTGGCGCTTGGGACCAATGTCGGCAACAGGCAAATGGTTCCTGCCATAGCGATGGCGATATAGATGAGTTCAAGTTAGATATTTGCGCAGGGCGCTTGCTTGGCTAGGCTCGTGCATCAAGGGGAGGACCACAGGGATGCCGCAGAACGAGATCAAGCCGCTCGGGGTGCCGGAGATGGGCGCTGTCGGGTTTGACATGTTGGGTGAGGCGCTGCGCCGGGGGTGGGCGGATATGCGTCGCGCGCCGGGCTATGCGGTGATTTTCGCCGGTGTCTATGTGCTGATCGGCTGGGGGCTGGCCTGGATCACGCTGGTCACCGGCAAGAGCTATTGGTTGATCTTTGCCGCTGTGGGCTTTCCGTTGGTGGGGCCGTTCGCCGCTGTGGGGCTCTATGAGGTAAGCCATCGGCTGAGCGAGGGGCGGGCGCTGGTGGCCTCCGAGATTTTCGGGGTGATCGCGCATCAGAGGCGGCGGCAATTGCCGTCGATCTGCGCCATCATCATCATGGTGTTCCTGTTCTGGTTCTTCCTTGCGCATATGATATTCGCGCTGTTCATGGGGCTGTCGACGATGACCAATGTGTCTTCGTCTTTCGAGGTTTATTTCACGCCCGAGGGGATGAGCATGCTGGCGGTGGGAACAGCGGTGGGGGCCGTGTTTGCCCTTTTGCTCTATAGTCTGACGGTCGTGTCGTTGCCGCTGCTTTTGGACCGCGAGGTGGATTTTGTCACCGCGATGCTGACGAGCCTCACTGTTGTGACGGAGAATCTGCTGCCGATGCTGGCCTGGGGCGCGCTGGTGGCGGGGCTGACGTTTCTGGCGATGTTGCCTGCGTTTCTGGGGCTGTTCTTCGTGCTGCCGCTCTTGGGGCATGCGACGTGGCATTTGTACAAGCTGATGTGCGAGGCGGGGGGCGCTGCCCCCCGGACCCCCGCGAGTATTTGAGCCAAGAAAAGCGCGGTGCGTTATGCCTCGCGGCCATGGGCGACAAGGCGGGCGTGCAGGGATGCCGCCTCGGCCGCGCCTGCCTCAAGCGCAAAGACATAGGCATGGGTGAGGAAAAAGCAGGCGGCGTTGAGGTCGTTCGCCGTGTCGGCCGCCTGCGCATAGAGGGCGATCAGCGCTGCTTGATCGCCCGCCGCATGGGCGCGGATCATGGCGCTGTCGAGATCGCTCATTCCGCCGCCAGTGCCTGCGCGCGGTGCGCCTCGACGCGGCCCGCCACCCAAGCGTGGAAGCAATGCGTGGGGCTGTCCATCACCGGTGAGAAGCGCCCGCCGTCGAAATAGGTGGCGTGGCGACCGCGCTGCATGCCCTGAACGACAAAGATATCCTCCTCAAACACGGTTTTCCAAAGCTGGGTGTTGCGCATGCGCAGACCGTCATCGGCGTTGGGGACCGCGTAATAGAGGTGGATATGTTCGACCGTGCGCTCGGTGCCTTTGGGTTCGAGAATGATGGCAAAGGCATGGTCGCGGTGCACGCCCAAGAGGACATTGGGATAGGCCGCGATATATTCGGCCTGTTCATTCCATTTCGCGCCCACGTCGGCGAAATCGGGGAAGGTCTCGCCGTTCTCATTGGTGATCTGGCGATAGACCATGGTGCCCTGACCGGAATATTCGCCCGGTTTCTCGATGTGGTAGTGATCTTCGAGCCGAGAATAGCTGTTGAGGCCGGGGTGCACCCAAGGCAGGTGATAGCTCTCGCAGTAATTCTCGACTGCGAGTTTCCAGTTGGTTTGCACCTCAAGCGTAAAGCGGCTGTCGGGGCCGCCGTGATAGACCGGCAGATCGAACTCGCGCCAGCGGGCGATGAGATCGGCCATGGCCACCTCGAACGCCGGGGCGTCGCCCGAGACATTGATCCAGACCACATCGCGCCAGATATGGCTGCGAATCTCGGTCAGGCCCAACGCGTCGCGTTTGATGCTTTCGTGGGTGTTATGGCCCGGCCCGCCGACATGCGGGGTCGACACAAGCGCGCCCTTGGTCGAATAGCACCAGGAATGGTAGGGGCAGCGAATGGCGCCCTCGATCTTGCGTGGTTCCTCGACGAGGATCATGCCTCGGTGGCGGCAGATGTTCTGGAAAACGCGGACCTCGCCGTCCTTGTCGCGGATCAAGAGGAGCGGCATGCCGAGAAATTCCAGCGGCTTGGCGTCGCCGGGTTCCGGGACGTCGGCACCCACGGCAAGTCCTGCCCATTGGCTGAAGAGGAGTGCGTGCTTTTCCTCTGAAAACACAGCGGGGTCGATGTAATGGGCGTTGGGCAGGCCGTTGGCCTGCTCTACGGGCCTGCGGACATTCGACAGATCAGTCAGAGCGGGCATTTGGCGTCTCCGGGGTTGGGGCTGGCGCATAGTCTGCCAGAGCCCCGCGCCCTTACGCGCCTGTCTGCGACGCGGCGCGTCAATCCCGCGACAAGCCGGAGGTTGCGGCCCCGATCAGAGGCCGCGCGGTAGGGCGGCTACACCAGTGCGCGCCATTTCGACAAGGCCCAGAGGACGCATCAGTTCGGCGAAAGCGTCGATCTTTTCGGGCGCGCCCGTGATCTCGAAGACAAAGCTGGTGAGCGTGCTGTCGACCGCATTGGCGCGGAAGATGTCGGCCAAGCGTAGTGCCTCGACGCGTTTGTCGCCGCTGCCCTCGACCTTGAGCAGGGCCAATTCGCGCGCGACGCTGGGGCCTTCGACGGTCAGGTCATTGACCTTGTGGACGGGCACGATGCGGCCAAGCTGCGCCTTGATCTGTTCGATCACCTGCGGCGTGCCGGTGGTGACGATTGTAATGCGCGAGGTGTGGCCGGTGTGATCCACCTCGGCCACTGTCAGGCTGTCGATGTTGTAGCCTCGGCCCGAGAACAGGCCGATCACGCGGGCCAGAACGCCGGGTTCGTTATCGACCAGCACCGCGAGCGTATGGGTTTCCTGCTGATCCGAAAACGTCGGACGCAGGTTATAGGCGGAATGTTTGGACGAGCCTTTTTTGATTTGCAGAGCGGACATTATGCGGTTTCCTTGTTGATCGGGCGTGGTCGGTGGTGGGGCAGACCCCGCGTCACACCAGCACCGCGCCGCCCTCTTTGATGGCGTCCTTCGTGCTGGCCTCGCCCAAGAGCATCTTGTTATGCGGTTCGCCCGACGGGATCATCGGGAAGCAGTTTTCGTGCTTTTCGACGAGGCAGTCAAAGATCACCGGCCCGTCGTGGTTGAGCATCTCCATAATCGCGTCATCGAGATCGGCGGGCTCATGGCAGCGGATGCCCTTGGCCCCGAAGGCCTCTGCCAGTTTCACGAAATCAGGCAGGGATTCCGACCAGCTTGACGAATAGCGCTCGCCGTGCAGCAATTGCTGCCATTGGCGCACCATGCCGAGGCGTTCGTTGTTCAGGATAAACTGTTTGACGGGCAGGTGGTATTGCATCGCCGTGCCCATTTCCTGCATGTTCATCAGCCACGAGGCCTCGCCTGCGACATTGATCACGAGGGCCTCGGGGTGGGCAATCTGGACGCCGACGGAAGCCGGAAAACCGTAGCCCATGGTGCCAAGCCCACCGGAGGTCATCCAGCGGTTGGGATCGTTGAAGCCCAAGTATTGCGCCGCCCACATCTGATGCTGGCCCACTTCGGTGCAGATATAGCGGTCGTGATCCTTGGTCAGCGCCTCGAGCCGAGCGAGGGCGTATTGCGGTTTGATCACCTTGCCTTTTTGGGTGAATTTGAGGCAGTCGACCTTTTGCCATTCGGTGATGCGGTCCCACCATTTGGCGATGGCCTCGCGGTTGAGCTTGCCACCGCGCGCCTTCCACACATCGAGCACGTCTGCCAGAACATTGGCGATATCGCCGACGATCGGGATATCGGCGCGGATCACCTTGTTGATCGACGAGGGGTCGATGTCGATATGCGCCTTGATGCTGTCCGGGCTGAAGGCATCGAGCCGCCCGGTGATGCGGTCGTCAAAGCGCGCGCCGATGTTGATCATCAGGTCACAGCCATGCATCGCCATATTGGCCTCGTAGAGACCGTGCATGCCGAGCATGCCGAGCCAATGCGGGCCATTGGCCGGATAGGCGCCCAGCCCCATCAGGGTCGATGTGGTGGGAATGCCGGTGGCCTCAACCAGTTCGCGCAGGAGGCGTGTGGCCTCGGGCCCGGAGTTGATGACGCCGCCGCCGGTGTAGAAGACCGGACGCTTGGCCTTTTCGAGGGCGGCCACCAGATCGGTGATGCCTTCGATATCGCCTTTGACCTGCGGTTGGTAATGCGAGACCCGCGCCTGCTTGGGCGGGGTGTAGGTGGCCGAGGCGAATTGCACATCCTTGGGGATGTCGACCAGAACCGGGCCGGGGCGGCCAGTGGTCGCGACATGAAACGCCTGATGCAGCGTGTCGGCAAGGCGCGCGGTGTCGCTCACCAGCCAGTTGTGCTTGGTGCAGGGGCGGGTGATGCCGACGGTGTCGGCCTCTTGAAAGGCGTCATTGCCGATCATGAAGGTCGGCACCTGTCCGGTCAGAACCACAAGCGGAATGGAATCCATCAGCGCATCGGTGAGGCCAGTGACCGCGTTGGTGGCACCGGGGCCGGAGGTGACGAGCACCACGCCCGGTTTGCCGGTCGAGCGCGCATAGCCTTCGGCAGCATGCACGGCGGCCTGTTCGTGGCGCACGAGGATGTGGCGAATATCATTCTGCTGAAAGATCTCGTCATAGATGGGTAGCACGGCACCGCCGGGATACCCGAATACGACATCCACGCCCTGATCCTTGAGGGCCTGGACCACCATTCTCGCTCCGGTCATCTGACGTGTCATGTTTTCGTGCTCCGTATCTGACGTCAATTCAAGTCGCATAAAAAAGCCCCCGGTGGGAAACGGGGGCGCATGGGGGACCGATGAGGTTTCCGTTACCAGCCCATGCGCCATTTACCTACGATGTTTCCTAGTGTGGTCACGCGGGCGACTCCTATGCTGCGTGGCGGCGACATTAGGTCCGGGTGCAGAGAGCGTCAAGCCGATTTGGTGGATAAAATGTCGCAAACCGGGATGAAATCTTTGCATTTGTTGCGCGAAACTTGGTCTCGACGTTTGAATCGCGGAAATGACGGGTGTTGGCGGGGTGATTTGTGTGGGAATCGGCGTGGGCGTCCTGGCGTGGGGCCATGGAATTGATCTGGTTCCACATAGCTCGGGGTTTGGGGGTTGGCCGCCGATCTGCCAGCACGGATCAGAGCCGGACGCCTGTGCCCTGCAAAACCCCATGTTCCAGCGCATAGCGGGTCAGCCCGGCGGTCGAGGCGATGCCGAGTTTGCGTTTGATGTTCTTGCGATGTGTCTCGACGGTGCGCACCGAGATATCGAGCGCCTGCGCCACGTCCTTGTTGGATTTGCCTTGGGCCAGTTGCAAGAGGATCGTCTGTTCGCGGTTGGTGAGTTGTTCGCGCTCGGGGTTCTCGTAGGGTTCGAGCGAGCCTTTGGCCCCGGTGCAGAGATAGCGCTGGCCGGTCATCACCGCGTCGATGGCGCGCTTGATCTCGTCGGTGGGTACATCCTTGAGCACATAGCCTGCCGCACCGTGGCTGAGCGCCGAGGAGATGTATTCGGGGCTGTCATGCATGGTGAGGATCAGGATGCGGGTGTCGGGGCGCTTTTCGAGGATGATCTCGGCTGTGGTCAGCCCGCCCAGCCCAGGCATGTTGAGGTCAAGCAGGATCACATCGGGATCGAGCGCCTCGACCCGGTCAATGATCGCCTGTCCGTTGCACAGGCTGGCGAGGATTTCGATATCGTCATAGCTCTCGAGGATGGACTGGATGCCTTCGGCGACCATCGGGTGGTCGTCCACGATCACGATCCGGATGGGTTTGGGGCTCATGCGCGGGCCTTTTCCTTTGGGGTGGGGCGTTCTTGCGGGGGCAAAAGGTGGGTGAGGGGGACGGTTGCCTCAATGGCGGTGCCGGTCTTGGTTGAGATCACCGCTAAAGTGCCGTCCAGTTGTTCGACTCGTTCCTGCATGTTGCGCAGGCCGAGCCCGCCGCCGGGCGTGCCAGAGGGCTTGGCTTGATCAATGCCGCAACCATTGTCGGCGATCCTCAGGGTGGCGCCGCGGGCATGGCCGCGCACATCAATGGTGACGCGGGTCGCGCCGGAATGGCGTTCAATGTTGGTAAAGGCCTCTTGCGCCACGCGGTAGAGAGCGATCTTGGCCTCGTCATCCAGTCGGTTGCGAAACACCACGGTGCTGAACTCGGTTGCGATGCCGGTGCGCTTGCCGAAATCCTCCGCCAGCGTCTTGAGCGCCGGACCGAGGCCGAGGTCGTCCAGCACGGCGGGGCGCAGGTCGCGGCTGATGCGGCGGACCTCTTGAATGGCCCCCGAGAGGTGGGTGATGCCGCGTTCCAGCGTGTCGGCGGCGCGGGTGTCGCCCGCCGCCAGCCGCCGTTTGGCGGTGTCGAGGGCGTAGCGCACGCCGACGAGGATCTGGCTGATGCCGTCGTGCAATTCGCGTGCGACGCGGCCGCGCTCCTCTTCCTGTGCGTCAAACACGCGCTGGGTGAGTTTCTTGAGCTTGGCGTCGGCGAGGCGGCGTTCGCGGATATTGATAAAGAGGCCCGAGACGAAAACCAACAGCAGCGCTGCCAGCATTGCCGCGCCGATGTAGAAGAAGGTGCGCTCCACCCGCGCCTCGACCTTTTCGCGCGAGGCGGTGACGGTGGCCACCACATCGTCGATGAACACGCCGGTGCCCACCGCCCATCGCCAGTCTTGCAGCCCAATCACGTAGGTGACCATCTGCGCGCGCTCGCCGGTCGAGGGTTTGGGCCATTCGTAGCTGTGATAGCCGCCGCCCGTGCGGGCGAGGCGGATCAATTCATCGGTGATGGGTTGGCCGCCCTCATCCTCCAGCCCGGTCCAGTTGCGGCCGATGAGTTCGGTATGTCTTGGGCTGACAAGGTTGTTGCCGTCATAGTCGAACACAAAGAAATAGCCGTCCTGCCCATAGAGCATGCCTGCGAGGATCTGGCTGACCTGTTCCATGGCGCGTTCGTCGTTGGGCGCCGCGCGCCCGTAGATGTTCACAAAGGCGGTGCGGGCGATGGAGAGGTAATTCTTGAGTTCCGCGCGCTTGGCCTCGATCAGCTGCGCCTCGAGCGTTTCGATCTCGCGTTCCGCAAGTTGGCGCGATTGCAGCGTGACCACGACCGATATCGCCAGTGCCGTGAGGATCAGCGGCAGGGTGGCGATCAAAAAGAGCTTTTGGCCATAATTGAGCCGAATGTGGGCGAAGAGGCGGTTCATGGATCAGCGATAGGGCGAAATGCGCTTCATATCCAGTCTTTCGCGCGTCAATGCTCGGGCGTGTGCCAGTCGGCGGGCGGCACATGGCGGCGGCGCAGGCGCAGCGCGAGGCCCAAGGCCACGCCAACCCCGATGGCGACGGTCAGGTCGGCCAGCACGGTCAGCACCAGCGTGAGCAGCAAAAGCATCCGGTCCGAAGGACGGTCCGCCATATAGCTGCGCCATTTGTGCGGTTCGGACATGTTCCATGCAATCAGGATCAGCAGGCCCGCAAGGGCGGGCATGGCGAAATAGCCCGCCAAGGGGGCCGCGAGCAGCATCACGAGCAGGATCACCACGGCATGAAGGAGGCCCGCGACCGGGGTCTGAGCGCCTGCACGGACATTTGTGGCGGTACGGGCGATTGCCCCGGTGGCAGGTAGCCCGCCAAAGAGCGCGGAGCCGATATTGGCGACGCCATTGCCGATGACTTCGGCGTTGGGTTGCGATTTATCACCGATCATCCGGTCGGCCACCGCTGCCGACAAGAGCGATTCCACCCCCGCGAGAAAGGCGATGATGAGGGCAGAGGGCAGCAGGTCGATCATCCGATCAAGGTCGAGTGTGGGCAGGCTGGGCATGTTGGGCGTATTGGGCAGGGGGCCAAAGCGGGACAGGAGTGTGTCGACCGGCATTTGCCAGAGTGCCACGGCGGCTGAGGTCAGCCCCACCGCCACGATCAGCCCTGGATAACGCGGGGCCGCGCGGCGCAGACCGACGATCAGCACCATGGTCGCCAGCCCGATCACGAGCGCCTGAGGGTTAAAGGTGTCGCGGGCATGCCAGAGCACCTCGATCTTTTCGAGAAATTCGGCTGGCAGGTTTTCGGTGGTGAGGCCGAGAAAGTCCTTGACCTGACTGGTGGCGATGATGATGGCGATGCCGATGGTAAAGCCGTTGATCACCGCCTCGGGGATATGGCGCACGAGGCTGCCTGCGCGCAATCGACCCGCGATCACAAGGATTACACCGGCCATCAGCGTTGCAAGGATGAGCCCGTCCTGCCCGTGCTCGGCGATGACGCTGTAGACCACGACGATAAAGGCGCCGGTGGGTCCGCCGATCTGCACCCTGCTGCCGCCCAAGGCCGAGATCAGAAAGCCGCCGATGATGGCGGTGGTCAGTCCCGAGGCGGGGTCCGCACCCGAGGCAATCGCAATGGCGATGCTGAGCGGAAGCGCCACCATCGCCACGCTGATCCCGGCAAAAAGATCGGCGCGAAACAGCGCGGCGGTGTAGCCCGACAGAGTGGAGAGAATTTTGGGTTTCATGCGCGAATCTCAACACCCGCACCGATCCTGTTTCAAGCACAAAGCGCGGACTGCGTGCACAATTGCATGCAATGACCCCCGGCGAGGGGGCAAATCATCACGAAAAGTTTGAAATACCCCCCGGCTTCTACGCAGTAGTCGGTATTTGCAGATGCACAACCCGTCGCTAAGGTCGGCCCACTACAGAGATCCGGGTGTCGTCAGAGAGGTGGCGGCACTGTCATAATAATGGGGAGGAAAACCAAATGGATCGTCGCTCTTTTCTGAAGAATACCGCACTGGGTGGCGGGGCTGCTGTTGCGGCCTCGGCGCTGGCTGCACCGCTCTATGCGCAGGGTGTGCGCAATCTGACCATGGTCACCACATGGGGTCGGGGTCTGGCGGGGGTGTTTGACGCCGCACAGCGCGCCGCCGACAATATCAACGGCATGGCCGACGGCAGCATTGTGATCGACGTCAAGGGTGCCGGTGAATTGGTGGGTGCGTTCGAGGTGTTCGACGCGGTGACCGCCGGTCAGGCTGACATGTATCACGGGGCCGATTATTACTTTGTCGGTCAGCACCCGGCCTATGCGTTCTTTACCTCGGTGCCTTTCGGCATGACCGCGCAAGAGCTGGTGAATTGGTATTACCATGACGGTGGCGCTGGGTTCCATGACGAGCTTGGCCAGATCTTTGGTCTCAAATCCTTTCTTGCGGGCAACACGGGCGCGCAGGCGGGTGGCTGGTTCTCCAAGGAGATCGCAGGGCCGGAGGATTTCAACGGTCTCAAGTTCCGCATGCCCGGTCTTGGTGGCAAGGCGCTTGGCAAGTTGGGCGCATCGGTCCAGAACATTCCCGGCGCCGAAGTCTACCAGGCGTTGGCCTCGGGTGCGATTGACGGCACCGAGTGGATTGGCCCCTGGGCGGACGAAAAGGCCGGGTTCCAGGAAATCACCAAGTTCTACTACACCGCCGGTTTCCACGAGCCGGGTGCGGGCCTGTCGATCGGCATGAACCGCGAAGTGTTCGAGAGCCTGACGCCCGCGCAGCAAAAGATCGTCGAGATCGGCTGTGCCGAGACGCATCAGTGGAATCTGGCGCAGTTCCTGTCCAACAACTCGTCCGCGTTGCAGCGTTTGCAATCCAACGGCGTCAAAACGCTCGAATTCCCTGACAGCGTCTGGGATGCCTTTGGTCAGGCCTCGGATGCCGTGCATCAGGAGAACATGAGCGACGAGATCTACAAGCGCGTCTATGACAGCTACATGGCGTCGATGAAATCGTCTTCGGCCTGGATCAACAAGTCGGACGGTGCCTATACCGCACAGCGCGACCGCGTTCTGGGCTGATCCACGCGATACTGACAGCGACAGGCCCCGGTGCTCGGGGCCTGTCCGCATCGTATGATGGGCCGCGCGGACCCGCGTATCCGCGCATGAGGGGGACAAGATGCTGGACGCAGTTCTCTGGATTTTCCAGAATATCGGCATGGCCTTTTACAATCTGGCCTATGCCATCAGCCATCCCGCAAGCTGGCTGGATTGGTCCAACAAGGAAGCGATCATGCGGGTCGTCTATTATGGCGGTTCGGTCGAGTTCTTCTTTGTTGTGTTCGTGACCTTTCTGGTGCTCACCGGGGTGGGCCTGTGGAAAAACGGCTTTATGTGGGGCTGTGTGCGCGGGCTGGAGGGGTTGGCCAATACGGTCGGACGCTTTGCCGCCTGGGCGGGGCTTATCATGGTGTTCCAGCAGATCATCATTGTGTTCATCCAGCGTATCTTTGCCCGTCCCGATCTGGTGATCGGCTTCGGTATCCCGCTGCAATTCGACGTCAGTTGGTATTCCGAAGAGCTCAAGCTCTATAACGCGCTGATTGTCACGCTCTGTGCCACCTATACGTTTGTTCAGGGCGGCCATGTGCGGGTGGACCTGATCTATGCGCCCGTCAGCCATTCCGCCAAGAAGGTGATCGACATGGCGGGCAGTCTCATTTTCATGATGCCGATGGCGGTGCTGACCTGGATGTATGGCTGGTTCTTCATGTGGCGGCATCTAATCGTGCCGAACCCTTCGGCCAGTGAGCCGCTGGACCGGCTGTTGATGAAATCCCGTGCCCTGCGCTGGAATGTGGAAACCATCGGGTTCAGCCCCAACGGGTTCAACGGTTATTTCCTGTTCAAGGTGTTGTTGGTGCTCTTTGCGGGCATGGTGTTCCTGCATGCGATGGCGTTTTTCTGGCGATCATATCTGGAATACAAGGAAGGCCCCGACAGTCTGGGCAAATACCTCGACCGCGACACGCTGGGCGAGGGTGAAGAAGCCTTTGAAGGCACACATTAAAGGGGCAGGGACCAATGTTATTCGGACTGGACGGGGTCGAGATCGGGCTGATCATCGTATTTCTGTGCCTCTTTGGAGGTATTCTATCGGGCTTTCCTGTGGCCTTTGCCATTGGCGGGGCGGGGATTGTGGCGTTTGGCATCATTGCCGGGCTCGACAGCGCGGGGCTGCTTATCCATCAGGCCATCGACACGTCGAGCGAGGCGTATAGTGCCATCGTGGCCAGTGGTGTGCGGCCCGACGCCGTGTCAGTTTTCCGGTATCCGGATTTGCCGCGCGCGGCGCAGCCGGTGTTTCCGCTGGGCTGGGAAGTGGCGCTGGATCGCAACGTGTCTTTCCTTGTGAACCGGATCAACGAGCGCGTTCTGGCGGGGGCGTCCATCGAGACATTGTTGGCGGTTCTGATGTTCGTGATGATGGGGATCACGCTGGAACGCTCCAAGATCGCGAATGATCTCTTGACCACCATGGCGCGGGTCTTTGGCCCGCTGCCGGGCGGTCTTGCGGTGTCGGTCGTGGTGGTGGGCACCTTTCTTGCGGCCTCGACCGGGATCGTGGGGGCGACCGTGGTGACGATGGGCCTGTTGAGCCTGCCCACGATGCTGCGCGCGGGCTATAGCCCGCAATTGGCGACGGGGGTCATCGCGGCGTCGGGCACCTTGGGGCAGATCATTCCGCCCTCGATTGTCATCGTGCTCTTGGGCACGCTGGCAGGCGATCTCTATTCGGTGGCACAGGAGAACCGGGCGCTGTCGGCGGGATGCACCGATGCGCTGACCTATCTGGGTGAGCCTGCGGTGGTGTCTGTGGGCACGCTCTTTCAGGCGGCGCTCTTGCCGGGGATATTGCTGGCGGTGCTCTATGGGCTCTATGCCTTTGGCTATGCGCTGGTGAACCCGTCCAAGGCACCGGCCGTTCAGGTCGCCGGTGGCACGCGCGGCGAGGTGATCACCCGTGGCGAGGGGTTCACATGGTTCCTCGGTGTGCCGGTGGCCGTGATTGCCGGGGTGATGCTGCTCTCGACGCTGGGTGTGGTTGGCAGTCAGGGCCTGATTGTCGACAGTTTCAGCGATCAGGGCGAGTCCGCGTCCTTGCGCACCAATGTGAGCCCCGACTGTCAGGCGGCGATGATCGAATTGCACGGTCAATCGAAATGGGATGCGGCGGTGGCAGAGCAACAGGGGATTGACGCCGCCGGTGGCGTGACCGCGAGCGTGCGCCTGACGCCCGAGGAAATCGCCGCGCTGCGCGTCCAGAAAGAGGCGGATGCCGCCCCTATCGGCACGGGCGTGGCGACATTGATGGTGATGTTCGCCCTCACCTTGGCGGTGGGCCGGGGCGTGGCGCCGTCGGCCAATCCGGCACCGCTCTTGATCGGGGCGTTCGGAATCCTGCTTGGACTTTTGGTGGATATCACACTCATCCGACCGTCGACCTCAGCGGGGGTTACGGTGCTTTTGTTGCTCATCCCGCTGGCGATGGCCTGTTATGGCTGTGCTCATGGTGCGGTGCGGATGGCCAAGAACGAGCTCATCCGTGTGGTCTTTCCGCCGCTGGTGCTGATCGTGGCGGTGCTGGGGTCGATCCTGGGCGGGATCACCAACCCGACCCCGGCGGCGGCGCTGGGGGCAGGGGGGGCCATCATGCTCGCGGCCTATCGCAAGCTGCGTGATCAGGACCGGTCGCCCAAGATCATCATTCTGGCCACGCTGGCGGTGGTGCTGTCGATCCTGATCGGCATCAACTTTGACCTCCGGATCAATCAGGGCGGGGTCAGCTTTGAATCCTGGGTGGCGTTCTTCTTTGCCTATGCCGCCTATCTCTATGCGGTGTTCGGGCTCTTGTTCGCGTGCTGGGTGCTTTATACCGGTGGAGTGCTGAGCCCGGTGGTGCGCGAGACGGCCAAGGTCACGAGCATGGTCTTTACCATCCTGATCGGTTCGCAACTCTTGAACCTCGTGGTGATCTCATTTGGGGGCGAGCATTACATTCAGGAATTCCTCAAGAGCTTTGACAATGAGCTCAAGGTCTTTCTGATCGTGATGCTGGTGCTCTTCATCCTTGGCTTCGTGCTCGATTTTCTCGAGATCATCTATATCGTGATCCCCATCGTGGGGCCGGTGATCTATGGCGGTACCTTTGATCCGAAATGGGTGACGATCATGATTGCGGTCAATTTGCAGACCTCCTTTCTGACGCCGCCCTTTGGTTTTGCGCTGTTTTATCTGCGCGGGGTGGCACCGAAGGAGGTCACGACGGGGCATATCTATCGCGGTGTGGTCCCCTTCGTGCTGATCCAAGTCGGGGCGCTTGGCCTTCTGTGGTTCTTTCCGACGATTGTCACGATTGTGCCAGCGTTGATGGCGAACTGACGCCCAGACCGATGCGCGCCGGGCGCAGGTGGGTTTTGACAGGTGTGGCCGCGCAGGGCCGCACCTGTCAAACCGGTCACGGTTGCCTGGGATGAGGGTTTTGGGGGCGGATGAAACTGATCCTCGAAACAGTCGAAATTTAGCCTTGTAACTCTCCCACATGGGCGGCTATACGCGTCGGCGGAGCTGTGGCCGAGTGGTCGAAGGCGCTCCCCTGCTAAGGGAGTAGGCCCGGAAGGGTCTCGTGGGTTCGAATCCCATCGGCTCCGCCACTTGCCCTTGAGAAACGTTTCTCCCGATCCGGCTTCGGCCGGATTTTTCCGTTGTTTTCGAGGGTTATGCGGGAAGGGCTGAGCACTGCGCCTATTGCGATGGGGGTCAAAAGCGTTCTCTCCGGGGCCGTATTCTCTGAAGCTGATGACTGCGCCGATTTGGTGAATTCTTTGCAAGCTTCTGACATGTCTTGTTTTTTTGTCAGACGTAGTTGAGCACTTCGACGTCAGTGGCGTTCCCCAAAAGGGACTGAAATCGAACTTCCGCTGGCTCAGGTCAGTCGGACGCTGGCAATGGTGATATGCCAAGATCCTTCAGAAAGGCGTTGTGCTTCGCTGTTGGGTTCTAAGCCGGGCGAGGCGGGGTGGTGTGTCCGCCGGTTGTGCCGTACAGCGCGGAGTTTCGGCCGCGGGCGGCTGACGAACTGGCGCTGTTACCGGAGCGGTTAGTGGTCGTCGAAATGGTGGGCGATTATCCGGTGATGCGGGGGCAGGCGCGCGGGTTTGGCGGACCCTGATCGTGAGGCGCGGAACCCGGTTGCGCCAAGGGCTTCTCGAACCTGATGTGTGGACCGGCAAGGTTAAAACTGATGCCTTGGAGCCATTGAGGGCGAAGTGCGCGGAAATCCATCGAGACTCGCGGGAGTGTCCTAAACTCTGTGTATCTGGTCTGGCCCATGCGGGTTTCAGATACGGTCACGCATGACAGCCCTCTGGCCCCATTATCCGGCGGATGTCGGCCTGGTGTTTCCCGAGGCCGGGCGCGGGCGGCGCCGCAAATATCACCTCCCCGACCGCGTTGCCGTTTCCGCCGAACAGATGCTGGGGGACGAGAAATGGCGGAAGGTCAGCTGGAGGCGAGGGACCAAAGGCAGGTTAAATTGCCAGTTCGCGGCAATCCGTGTCCACATCGCCGATGGCCACCGGCATCGCATGGCAGATGGCCGTGTGCAAGCCATGCCCGGTGACGAGGAGGTTTGGCTGATCGGCGAACGCCGGGCGAGCGGCGAACGGAAATACTACGCCTCGAACCTGCCAGCCGATACCAGCCTCAAGGCGCTTGCCGCCGCCGTCAAGGCCCGATGGGTCTGCGAACAGGCGCATCAACAACTCAAGGAGGAGCTTGGTCTCGACCATTTCGAGGGGCGGTCCTGGACGGGTCTTCACCGACACGCGCTGATGACGATGATCGCCTACGCCTTCCTGCAATCCCGTCGCCTCAAGGCCGCGGGACGGGAAAAAAAGAGTCCCCGGACCACCCCCGCAACCAACCATGCCAGCCGTCAGGCAAGCCATCCTCAACGCCTTCGCCAGACCTCCACCACGACGCTGCCCTCATTGTGAAAAGCTCATCGCAGAACGTACAAAAGAAAATCTGCCAAAGTAGTGCTAGACGTTCTCGACCGGCTTCAGCTCGGTCTCTGATCACGGAAAGTCGATCGTGCCTCGGGCGAAGTGCTCCAGGTAGTCGGAAAAGGCATCGGACGCCTCTTCCGCCGCCGCCGGATCCTCACCGGCAATCGCCAGGGCGATTCGGCTGTGGAACATCGCGGTGGCGGCGAAATCGGACCGGTCCGATTGGTGCGCAAACCAGAACCGCCGCGCCAGGGAATCTAGCGGGTCCATAGCGTCGCAGGCGAACGGGTTATGGGTGCATGCCGCCAGGAGGTTGTGGAAATCCTTGTCCGCGGAGACCAGGACCTCCTGGCTGTTCTCGCGCACGGCGCGCTGGAATTCCTCTGCGACGGCGCGCATCGCGGCCCGCTGCTCGGCTCGGGCGCGCTCGGCACCGACCCTCGCCACAAAGCGAGAGATCTCACGGCGAATCTCCAGGACCCGCAGCTGCTGGCCGACATCGACATCGGTCACCACGATGCCGCGGCGGGGAAGGATGTTGACGAGCCCCTCGCGCGCGAGGCGCTGCAGAGCCGCTCCGACGGGCGTGCGACTCACGCCGAGACGCTTTCCGAGCTCGGACTCGGACAGCAGGGCGCCCGGCTCGAGTTCGAGGGTGACGATCATCTCCTCGAGCCTGCGGTACACCTTATCGACGAGCGTGTTCGAGGGAATGGGCCTGCCGACGCCCTGCAGATCGTTCCGGCGCATATCCACGCGAGACGTTCCGTTCTTCCGTATATCCACGCGAGACGTTCCTTTCTTCGTGCTCTCGCCCTGCGCGGAGCGGCCACTTCGAGCGCAGGCCCGACGAGCGAGCGGCGCCGAGCTGATTCGGACGGGCTCCTGTCCGAGAACCGCGCTGAACCAGTTGAGACCAAAGATATATGCCGGCGTCTGGCCCATGTCAAATTTCAACTAGGATTCCTATTGCATCCCATTAGTATACCTGATATTGTGGCGCTGAGGCTCCGGCACAAGGCGCCGGATCGATGGCAATTCAGCGAAAGAGGAGACGCCCATGCCCGAAAAATCGCATGACACCCGCTGGGACACCTACTGGAGGAAGATGGAGGAGGATCCAGACTTCAGGCTATGCAAGCGCGAGGCTCGCCTCGGTGCGCTCACCGGCACGGCATTCTTCGGCTACGTCGTCATCGTCATCTACTTCCTTGGCTTCCGGCGGCAGCCGGACGAGTACAAGATGATTCTGGGGATGCCCGACTGGCTCGTCCTCGGACAGTTCCTGCCGACGGCCGTTCTGGTCGTCGTCGTGTTCGTCTTCGCTAAGCGCGTGATGAAGCCGCTCGCCGAGGAGACCCAGGCCGAGCGCCCCGCGATGCGAACTGAGGCCAGCGACGTGTCTGACACGCCGGCTTCGCTCCCCCCCGCGCGCCAGACCTAGTCCGAGCCCCGTCGGAAATCCTGCAGAGAGAGAGAATCCCATGAACCTTACGGCACAGAACCTGGCTGTCCTCATACCGTTCCTAGTCTACATCGCCGCCGTCGTCGGCCTCGCCGTCTGGGCGCGGCGAAGAACGGCGCGCAATATCGCTGGGGGAAGCGATTTCGAGACCGAGTACTACGTGAGCGGGCGCCAGGAGGGCGCGACCGTGACGATGTTTACCTTCGTCGCGACGGCTGCGAGCGCCGGTGCCTTCATCGGCGTCCCCGCCCTCGGCTATGTAAACGGCTACGGAATCCTCGGCTTCATCGCGCCGCTCATCTTCATGACCTTTCTCTGCATGGTGATCCTCGCCAAGCGGGTGAGCCAGATCGCGCGACGAACGGGCGCCATCACCTTGCTCGACATCCTGAAGTCGCGCTACCAGAGCCCCTGGGTGGTCGTGACCGGCGCCATCGCGATCATCGTCTTCTACATCGCATACATGGTGGCCCAAGCCGTCGCGGGAGCGCTCCTTCTGTCCACGGTCACAGGCCTCCCCTACGTCGCGTGCCTGACGCTCTTTATGGCGACCGTCGCACTTTACACCGCTTTCGGCGGCTTTCGGGCGGTCGCCTATACGGACACGCTCCAAGGCTTCTGGATGGCGGCCGGTATCCTCATCCTGATTCCCGCGGTCATCGTCGCGGGAGGGGGCGTTCCGAACATCACGCAGTCGATGTACGAGATCGATCCAGAGCTCCTGGCGCCCTGGGGGGCGGCCGGCATTCTGCCCGGCGTGGCGATGCTGATGTCGGCCTGGGTTCTGTGGCCGGTGGGCTCGATGGCGCAGCCCGCTCAAGCGGTGCGTTACTTCATGTTCCGGGACTCGAATGCGGCGCACAATGTGCTGATTTGGGGCACGCTGGTGAGCGTGCTATTCTTCACCGTAATCATGCTGGCGGGCATCTGGTCTCGACCGATCCTGGGAGATATCCCGCAGGCTGACCGCGCCATTCCGACCCTGATCATCTCGGTGCTGCCGCTGTGGATCGCCGGTCTGATCCTGGCCGCGCCGTTCGCCGCGATCATGTCCTCGGTCGACAGCTATCTCCTGGTCGCCACCTCCTCACTGATCCGCGACCTGTTCAAGAACTACGTCAGGTCGGACCTTCCGAAGAAGGTGATGACGACAGCGAGCATCACCGTCACGGTGCTGCTCGGCGCGACGGTGTTCCTGCTCTCGCTGCAGCCGCCGAAGTTCCTGGGCATGATCGTCGTCTATTCCTGGGCGGGTCTGGCGGCCGCCTTCCTGGTGCCTTTCGTCGCGGCAATCTATTGGAAGCGGGCCACCACCGCCGGGGGCATCGCCTCGTTGGTCGGCGGGTTCCTCACCTATCTGGTCGTGGATTTGACCCTGAAGCATCCGCTCGGCATCCACACCGTCGTCTGGGCCTTGGCTGCGTCGGTAGTCGGCATGGTGCTGGCGAGCCTCCTGACCCGGCCATCCAGCCGCGACGTGCTCGACGTGTTCTACGGCGTGCCGGCCTATCTGAAGCGCAGATAGGCAGCGGCTCGAGTTCAGGAAACAGGGCCCCGGGTGCGACGCCGCCCCGGGCTTTCAGAAAACCGGCAAGGATAGATAAGATGCTCAACCGCCCGCAAGTCATAATCTTCGACGTCAACGAGACGCTGTTTTCCCTCGATGCAATCGGAGATCGGTTCGCAGAGGCCGGGCTCCCGGCCGAGAATGTCCAGCTCTGGTTCGCCCGGGTGCTGCGCGAGGCCTTCGCACTCGGCTGCCTCGACGCGCGCCGGCCCTTCCGGGAGATCGGCCGCGTCGAGCTTGAAGGCCTGTTAAGCGCGCACGGGGTTGCCGATATCGAGTCGACGGCAAAGCACATTTTCGATGGCTTCGAGCACCTCGATCCGTATCCGGAGGTCCCGGCGACGTTCGAGATGCTCCGGGCAGCCGGTGTGCGGATCGCCACGCTGACGAACGGGCATGCCGAGGTGACGGAGCGCCTTCTCAAGCGCAGTGGCCTCGACGGCTACGTCGAGCGCTGCCTCTCGGTTGACAACGCCGCCCGATGGAAGCCGTTCCCGGAGCCGTATCGTTTCGCCCTCGACGTCTGCGGCGTCGCTGGCTCCGAGGCCGCCATGGTCGCCGTGCACTCCTGGGATCTCGCCGGCGCGAAACGAGCCGGGCTGACGACCGGCTACGCCTCGCGGCTCGAGGGTGGATTCATTCCGTTCTACCCGGAGCCGGATGTCGCTGGCGCCGATCTCGTGGCGGTCGCGGAAGGCCTGCTGGCGTTCGGACGCGACCCCGCCCGCGCAGACGCACGCGCGGAGATGAGCTGAACCATGTTCAGGCTGATCAGCGCCACCAGCAGCCCCTACGCCCGTAAAGTTCGGATCGCCCTGACCGAAAAGGCTCTGCCGTTCGAGCTGATCACCGAGGTGCCCTGGCACAACACGACGCAAACGCCGAAGTATAACCCACTCGAGAAGCTCCCCGTCCTGCTGACGCCGGACGGGGACAGCATCTACGAGTCGAGCTACATCCTCCAATATCTGGAGCTGAAATACCCGGATCCGCCGCTTCTCCCGCCGGATATCGACGGTCTCCTCGCGGCACGCAAGCTGGAGGTTCTATGCGACGGTATCTGTGACGCCTTCGTGCTGATCTTTTTCGAGCGCATGCGTGAGAATGGCCGAAGTGCCGTTTGGCTGGAGCGGCAGCAGCGTAAGATCGATAACGGGCTGGAGGAACTGGCCCGGCTGATCGGGCCGAGGCGTTGGGCGGTCGGCGATCAGCTCGGGCTCGGCGACATAGCCACGGGAACCCTTCTCGCCTATTTCGACATCCGGAACCCGGCGCTCGATTGGCGGAAGCGGCACCCCAACTTGGCTGCCTATTGCGATCGGCTCGCGCAACACCCATCCTTCCGATCGAGCGTTCCGGTCCCGCAGGTCATTAACGAAAAGGTCGTATAGCTGCGGTCCCCGCCCAATCTATGGCGTCACGCGACGGTAACGCCGAGAAAGACGCTCGCCTTTGGGGGATCGAATGGCTCCGATCTTGCCCGTCTCGTAGTGCCCGGGAGATGCATTGTCGGCGAGATGCGCTGGAAAAGGACTGCTGGTCGGCGACGCGTCGGGGCGTGAGATGCTCAACTGAGTTCCTCGTGCAGCTATCGAGGTCGGAACGCCAGCCTCCAATGTGGAGCGAATCAGAGGAACGTGCCGCTCAAGCTGTCAATCGGCGCGCAAAGTCGCCTACCGAATGTCGCACTAGCGCACTAGCGGGGTCACGGATCAGCTACCCTGTAGCATCTGCATCCCACAGTAATCGCTGTTGTTCCCAATCAAAAGGAAACGGTTCAAGCAACCGCGCCAGCGTCACCTCCGGCCCGTGCGTCCCGTCCAGGATCGCCTCAACGATATCCGGTGCCAGCAGGCTCATCCGCAGGACGCGCGTCATATAGGAGGGCGCCAGCTTTTCATGCGTGGCAAGTTCCGCGATGGTGGCGAACTCGCCGGACTCCAGCATCTTCTTCCAGCGAAAGGCACGCGCCAGCGCCTTGACCAGGGTGCTGTCCACGCTGCGTTTCAGGGCAGGAGTACCGGTTGGCAGCTGGATTTCCTTTCGCCCGCCGCGCTTCATCAGGCGGAACGGGACCTGCAGGGTCACGGTCTCCGGCGTCGGCGTCGCGCGGGTCATGCCGCCACCTCGCTATCGCCCGCCAGCATTTCCCGCGCCAGCCCCGCGAGCCCATCGATACGCAGCCGGACGTTCAGGCCTTCCGTACCAATGTCGATCCGCTCGACCAGAAGTCCGACAATGCGGGCCTGCTCGGCCGGAAAAAGTTCGTCCCACAGTGGATCCAGCTGGGTCAGTGCCTCGCGAGCATCGGCCTCGGTGATGTCGGCGGCGTGAGCGCGGGCGGCCTTCCATGTCCCTGCCACGATCTCTGGCTGGCGGAGCACGGCGCGGAGTTGGTCTATCACGGCGGCCTCGATCTCACCCGCAGGCACGCGGCCGACCGGGCACGCCCCAGCGCCATGCTTCAGCACCGTCTGGCTCACATAGTAACGGTAGAGCCTATCGCCCTTGCGGGTGTGCGTTGGCGAGAACGCTGCGCTGTCTGGCCCGAACAACAGCCCCTTCAGCAGCGCGGGCGTTTCGGCGCGTGTGCGGGCTGCACGCTTGCGCGGGCTCTCCTGCAGGATCGCATGGACACGGTCCCACGTCTGGCGGTCGATGATGGCGTCGTGCTCGCCGGGATAGCTGTCGCCCTTGTGGACCGCCTCGCCGATGTAGGCGCGGTTGCTGAGCATGCGGTAGATGTATTTCTTGTCGATCCGGTTGCCGCGCGGCGTCCGGATTCCGCGCGTGCCAACCTCCCGCGCCAGTTCCGTGCAGGACCCGATCTCGAGGAAGCGCGCGAAGATCCAGCGCACATGCGCAGCGGTTTCTTCGTCGACCACCAGCTTCCGGTTCTCGACGCGGTAACCGTATGGTGGCACCCCGCCCATCCACATGCCCTTCTTCCGGCTGGCGGCGACCTTGTCGCGGATCCGCTCGGCCGTCACCTCGCGCTCGAACTGTGCGAAGGACAGCAGGATGTTCAGCGTCAGCCGCCCCATGGAGGTGGTGGTGTTGAACGACTGCGTGACCGAGACGAACGTCACACTGTTCCGGTCGAACACCTCGACCAGCTTGGCGAAATCCGCCAGCGAGCGGCTGAGGCGGTCGATCTTGTAGACCACCACAACATCGACCAGCCCGTCCTCGATATCCTCCAGCAGCCGCTTCAGGCCGGGCCGTTCCAGCGTGCCGCCGGAAATCCCGCCGTCGTCATACTGATCGCGGACTAGCACCCAGCCCTCAGACCGCTGGCTGGCGATGTAAGCCTCGCAGGCCTCGCGCTGGGCGTGGAGCGAGTTGAACTCCTGCTCCAGCCCTTCCTCGGAGGATTTGCGGGTGTAGACGGCACACCGCAGCTTGCGGACAACCTTCGATTTTTCGGGGGGATTGGTCATGTCCGCCCCCTGTGGTTCTTGAGGCCGAAGAAGGTCCATCCGTTCCAGCGGGTGCCGGTGATGGCGCGCGCAATAGCCGACAGCGACTTGTAGGGTCGCCCCTGCCACTCGAAGCCATCGGCGGTGACGGTGACGATCTGCTCGACGCCCTGCCATTCGCGCAGCAGCCGCGTGCCGGTGATCGGGCGTTCGCGATCGGCGCGGATGCTGCGCTTCTTGCTGTCGCCGCCGTCCAGTTCCTCGCCCAGCCGCTCAAGGCGCCGGATCGTCTCCGGCTTCAGCCCGCCATAGGCGAGTTCCTGGATGCGATAAGCGATGCGGCTTTCGAGATAGCGGCGGTTGAACGGCGGCGGCTCGCTGTCGAACAGGTCGCGCCACTGTTGCTTCAGGTCGGGCGTCGGCGTGGTCTTCAACGCGGCCAAGCGCGCGGGGATGGGATCGGGCTTGTTCATGCATTTCTCCGGTGAGTTGGAGTTGCATGACGGCATTGGTCGGGCGGATAGTGTAGGCAACGTTCTCCAGTATTGTCAGATACTTCGTCCCCATCGCGCATCCGCAGCCGAACCAGCCCTAGCGCCAGCAGGCCGCACAGTTCAGCGCGGCGTTCGGCGGCGGTCATCTGGTCGGGAGGTAGCGGATTGGGGCGGTTCATGTCTCGGTGGCCGTGTTTGATGGTGTGCTACCGATCAAAAGCCACCCAGCCGTCCGGGGTGAGACATCTCAGCGGAACGGGATGCGGAAATGCGAACAGGGAGAGAACATCAGGGCTTGCCGATCACGGATTTGTCCACGATTATCGCAGGTTGAATCAATCGAGAGCAGTAGTTCATTGAGGTGAGTTCATGGCGCGCAAAGCATCCCCGATCGGTCCGCATGTTCTGGCGCTGATCGAGGATGCGCGCGTCGACCTCGCCCGAGCTGCCCTTGCCGTGCGCGAGGGCGACAATGAGCCGGAATTCAAGCTGCCTGAGGACGTTCCGGACCTCGCCGACGAAGAAGCGGTCGAGGCGTTTCGGCAAGCACTTGTCGAGACGCTGTCGGATTTCGACCGCGATGACCTGCGACCTGCGGAGCAGCGATCACGAAGGATCCGGGCCCTCGCTGAGAAAAAGGGCGTCACCTCGCTCACCACCATTGTCGAGCAACAACTCGATGAGACACGGTCGCAGGAGTTTCACCGGCAGCCAGATGAGCTCTGCAGAAGCATCTGGGCATATCTCCATGAACGAGAAACCTTCGAGGATGCGGAGAGCTTTCACTTCGCCCGACAGTTCCGCGATCACGGCAAGCTCTACGACGCCTTCGAGGTCGAACTGGAGAACCAGGTAGCCCTCGACGCGGCGGCCATCGACGAAAAGGCGCTGGCGTCCAAGATCAAGGGCATGCTCGAGCTGAAGCCCGAGATATCCTGCACGGTCAAAGCGCTCGATCTGCCTGCCACCGATACGCACCCTGCGTCCATCATGCTGATCGTCCGGCACGGTGGCCCGCTTTCGAGCGTCTACGATCACCGGCAAGACGGACGGCGGGGAACCATCTACTACCGCCCGCCGAACGAGGCGACGTTGATCTACACGCCCTCGATGCGGCAGATCGAGGTCTGCGCGGACAGCCCCGTGGTGCGCCAGACGGTCAGCGACTCCTTCGCCGAAGTTGCGCTCGGTCACGACATCTCCCAGAAGCCGCTGACCTGGAAGCGTTATAATCTTTCGCGCTTCCGCTCTTCGCTTCTCCTGCAGCCCCCTGAGATCGAAGGGTACGCGTTCGAGTTCGCGCGCGTCATCGAAGCCGAGATCCGGCTGGGAACCTGGCGCCGCAAGCTTCAGCTCAAGGTGACGGTCGACGATGATATCCAGGAGGTTGCCGACCGGTATCTCGGGGCGCGGAACATCTTTCGGCGCGCCGAAGCGTTCAGCCGGATCACCATCGCGGTGGCCTACAACCTGATCGGCGATGAGAAGCAGCGGACGCTAAATATCACGATTGCGGGCACGAAGAGCTGCAACCTGCAGAGCAAGCCCGATCCGGAAGAACGCAGCCTCGGCTTCGCGCTGCTCAAGGAATGGGGAATCCTGAGCGCGTTCAGGCAAATCGCGCATGATGACCTTCGCGCGATATTTCCCCAGCTTGTTCAACTCCACGATCGCATCGAGGACGAGGTCAGCGGAAGTTATCTGCTGGAACTCGGGCTTGAACCGAAGCGTCTCATCGAAGGCGGCCTGCTCGAGCGCCGCGACCGTCAGGACGTGGTTCTCATCGAGGACGACGACGTCGACGGTGAAGGCGCCGTCAAGCCGTCGGCGACCGAAGGCATGATCCACGCTGTCGGTCCTTTCGGCGAAGATGTCGGCAAGCGCCCCGCGTCGGATGTCGAGATGTTCGCGGTCAACGCTCAGTGGCTTCACGAGACGCTCATGCGCCTGATGAAGCCGCTGCTGAGCAAGCGGGCGGCGCAGATCCTGGACCCGGACCTGACCCTCGTCGGCGCGATCCAGATCGATGAGGCAGATGTGCCCGTCTATTTCGCCCGACGGCTCAATGATCCGAAAGCGGCGCAGAGACTGGATCTGATGTTGCGCGCGCGGGGCACCGCTGGGGTTGGCATCGTCTTCGCTGCGAGCGAGGAGATGCCGTCACATCTTGGGCCTAACGTCGTCATGCCGCTGCTGTCCCATCTCGCATCGGCGGACGAGAAAATGCTGTTCGCGCGCGACGGAATAGAACTCGCGTACCGAGACGGTCTTTCACTCGCACGCGGGGGCGTGTCCCCGCGGGTGGTTCGGACAGGTAAGCAGTCCGGCACGCTGTTCATTCCTGGCAGGGAGCCGCTTCACCTCGCTGGGAACGATCAACTTACGATCTTCGAGCGCCTGGTGGTCGCAGCCGCGAAAGGCAGTCCCGATGTTCAGGTAAAGGCGCTGATGGAAGGCTTCGAGTCCAGAAGCCCCCAGCAGGCGTTCCGGAAGGAGACCTGGGACAGCATCCGGGATGTCTATATCGGCAAGGGTGCGAAGAACGGATATTGGCGACTGCTACTCACTGCGCAGCCAACCGAAGACGTGACCGAGCCAGCCGAGGAAGCGACCGTCTAACAGCGGTCTAACATGCGGCGGGAGACGGTCTAACAAACCGCTGATTACTGGAAGGGCTCCACATAGAGGAGCACTTCCATGCCGACTCCCTTCCCCCCGCGCCAGGCAGCCCAGACGAGCTGGTCCGGCGCCGCGAAGACCAAGCCCACCACCTCGAACTCGGAATGGCGCTGCACGCGCTGTGACAAGCTGCTCGGCGTCTGCCGGGACGGCCGCATGCACCTGCGCTTCGCGCGGGGGCACGAGTATCTCGTGGGCTTCCCGGTGCAGGCCACCTGCCGGGGCTGCGGCACGCTGAACAACGCGACCGCGCCCGCGCGCTGACGCGCGCATTCACCCAACCCCCTGAAATCGCAGAGACGCGCGACGTCCTGACCTGGCCACGAGAAGGCGCCGGACGCCTGGCCGCAAGGCAGGCGTCCGATGTCCTTCGCGTGGCACGAGATCCGTGATCACCTCATGCATTCATCCACGAACCTTCACTTTCAGCGCAGTTTCGACGCCGTCCGGCGCGCGCAGGCCGACCTCGCACCGTTCCGGGATCCGGCGGCCCTGCTGGACGGGCTGCACCGCACGCCCGGCGATCAGGGCCAGAAGAACGTGATCCTCTCCGCGCTGGTAGGGGCGGCGCAGGGCGACGGGCCCGCGTCCGACTGCGCGCTGACGATGCTGTTGCTCGCGCTCTGGCCCGGCCTCGACGCCATCCGCCGCCGATCGATCTGGCGCAGGCTCGGCACCGCCGACGAGGTCGCGTCCGACGTTCTGGCGCGCACCACCGAGGCAGTCTGCAGCCTCGATCTCAGGCGCGTCAACTGGATCGCGGCCACAGTGCTGCGCAACGTCGAGCGCGACATGATCCGCGTGCGCCAGCGCGACCAGACACGGGAACATCTCGCCAGCGGCGCCGATCCCGACGAGGTGGCGGACAGCGGCGACAGCGGGATCGGCGGGGCCGGGTACGCACGGCTGAACGGCGCCGTGCGGAAGCTGCTCGGCGATGACGCCCTGCTGGTGATCCGTGTGGCGATCGAGGGCTTCTCCCAGGCCGAAGTCGCTGTGGAACTGGGGCTAACCGAGGCCGCCGCCCGCAAGCGGTACCAGCGCGCGATGCGCCGGCTGCACGACGCCCTCGAGGAAATCCCCTGAACCAATGTCCCGATCCGGTCCCGCCGGTGGCTTTTCCCATTCGAGCGCCCCGAGCGCCTTTCCTCCAACCGAAAGCAGACACGCATGAACCGCACTGCCGATCTGTCGCTCGAGGATTTCAGGCGTCTTCCGGGGCTCTATCGCCGCTGGGAACTGACCGAGGTCTGCGAGCCCAACCGCAACTACCAGATCGAGGACGCCGGCGCCCATGCCGACGGGACGCCGCTGCTGGCGATCTACGTCGCCGAGCCCGCGCCCGACGTCCGCGAGGCCGCGTGATGCGCCTCCTCGATCACATCATCTCACGGAGAATCGCCATGCCGGACCAGCTGGACGACATCACCTGTCTTCGCAAGGCGAGCTACGCGCTCGAAGACCTCCCCGAAACCATCGCCTTCCCGCAGCGCGCGGGTGACGAGCCGCGAGAGCCGCTGCCGGTCGTGGACGCAACCGTGGACGAGATCGCCTTCGCGATCGTGGAGGCGGAGCGGGAGAGCACGGCCGCCTACCGCCGCGCCGACGCGCTGAAGCGTCTCTACAAGCTCGCCCGCGAGGCAGGGTGCATCGGCGTAGATCGCGCAGCGGCGGCGGTGATGAAGAAGGAGGGCCAGTGATGGCCCTTCCCATCATCGGCGCCGACGAACGTCTCGCGCAGCGAAAGGGCATCAAGGGCGTCATCTTCGGCCGGTCCGGCATCGGCAAGACCAGCCTGCTCTGGACGCTGAACGCCTCGACCACGCTTTTCCTCGACCTCGAGGCCGGGGATCTGGCGGTCGAGGGGCTGGAGATCGACACGCTCCGGCCCCGCACCTGGAAGGAATGCCGCGACTTCGCGGTGTTCATCGGCGGGCCGAATCCGGCGCTGCGCGAGGACCAGCCCTACAGCCAGGCGCATTTCGACGAGGTCTGCGGGCGCTACGGCGATCCCGCGGTGATCGGGAAATACGAGACCGTCTTCATCGACTCGATCACCGTTGCCGGGCGGCTCTGTTTCCAGTGGTGTCGCGGCCAGCCCGAGGCGTTCTCGGAGAAAACCGGCAAGCCCGACATCCGCGGCGCCTACGGGCTGCATGGCCGCGAGATGATCGGCTGGCTGACCCACCTGCAGCACACGCGCGGCAAGCATGTCTGGTTCGTGGGCATCCTCGACGAGCGGCTCGACGACTTCAATCGCAAGGTCTTCCAGCCGCAGATCGACGGCTCGAAGACCGGGCTCGAGCTGCCGGGGATCGTCGATCAGGTCATCACCATGGCCGACATCCCGGACCCCGGCGGCCAGCCGCAGCGCGCCTTCGTCTGCCATACGCTGAACCCCTGGGGCTATCCGGCCAAGGACCGTTCCGGCCGTCTCGACATGGTCGAGGCCCCGCATCTGGGCAGGCTCATGGAGAAGATCCAGCGCCCCGCAGCGCCTGCCTCAGAACGCCTGTCCTGGCCGCCGGTGACGCCCGCCGATCCCGCCCCCGCGCAGGAGCCCGGCCATGGCTGAGCGCCTCTCGCCACGCCCGGTGTCCCGATCCGGTCGCCGGGGTGGCTTTTCCCCACTGACGCCGCTGCGCGTCCCATCCTCCAACTGAAAGGAGCCGCGCAATGTCCGGACCCTGGAACGACTTCAACTCCGCGCAATCCAACACCAACGTCATCCCCAAGGGCACGCTCGCCAAGGTGCGCCTGACGCTTCGCCCCGGCGGCTTCGACGACCCCTCGCAGGGCTGGACCGGCGGCTGGGCGCGCCGCGCCGCCACGGGCGCCGTCTATCTCGATGCCGAATACACCGTCGTCGAGGGGCCCTATGCCCGGCGCAAGATCTGGTCACTGATCGGCCTCTACAGCCCCAAGGGCCCGGACTGGGCCAACATGGGGCGCGGCCTGATCCGCGGCATCCTCAACTCGGCGCGCGGCGTGTCCGACAAGGACAACTCGCCCGAGGCGCAGGCGCGCCGCCGCATCAACGGGTTCGGCGATCTCGACGGCGTCGAATTCATCGCCCGCATCGACATCGGCACCGACACCAACGGCGAGGACAAGAACGAGATCCGCGCTGCCGTCACGCCCGATCACCGCGACTACGCCGCGCTGATGGGCACGGTCGCGCCGCAGTTCACCGCCGCCCCGGCGCAGGGTCACGCCGCGCAGCAGCCCACCACGGCCACCCAGCCCAACCAGCCCGCGTCCGCCCCCGGCAACGCCGGTCGGCCGAGCTGGGCGCAGTAAGGAGGAGACCGGCCATGCGCCTGCGCCCCCGCCAGAAAACCTTCGTCGAGCGCAGCGTGGCTGCGCTCGCTTCCCGCGGCAACACGCTGGGCGTGGCGCCCACCGGCGCGGGCAAGACTATCATGCTTTCGGCGGTCACCGGCGAGATGATCGGCGACGGCGCCAAGGCCTGCGTGCTGGCCCATCGCGACGAGCTGACGGCGCAGAACCGCGCCAAGTTCCAGCGCGTGGTGCCGGGCGTCGCCACCTCGGTCATCGACGCCACGGAGAAATCGTGGAACGGCCAGGTCGCCTTCGCCATGGTGCCGACGCTGGCGCGGGCCTCGAACCTTGCGGACATGCCGCGTCTCGACCTGCTGGTCGTGGATGAGGCGCACCATGCCGTCGCCGACAGCTACCGTCGCATCATCGACCGGGTGCGCGAGGCCAATCCCGACGCCCGCATCTTCGGGGTCACGGCGACGCCGAACCGGGGCGACAGGAAGGGTCTGCGCGAGGTTTTCGACAATGTCGCCGATCAGGTGCGGCTGGGCGAATTGATCGCCTCGGGCCACCTCGTCCCGCCACGCACCTTCGTCATCGACGTCGGCGTGCAGGACGAGCTGCGCTCGGTACGCAAGACCATGTCGGATTTCGACATGGCGGAGGTGGCGGGCATCATGGACCGCGCCCCCGTCACCGACGAGGTGATCCGCCACTGGAAGGAGAAGGCGGGCGACCGGCAGACCGTGGTGTTCTGCTCCACCGTCGCGCATGCTGAACACGTCACCGAGGCGTTCCGGGCGGCAGGCGTTTCCGCCGCGCTGATCCATGGCGATCTGGCGGCCGAGACCCGCAAGGCGATCCTCGCCGACTACGCGGCGGGCGACATCCGCGTCGTGGTCAACGTGGCGGTGCTGACCGAGGGCTGGGACCATCCACCCACCTCCTGCGTCGTGCTGCTGCGCCCCAGCTCCTACAAATCCACGATGATCCAGATGGTCGGGCGCGGGCTGCGGACCATTGATCCCGAGGAGCACCCCGGCATCGTCAAGACCGACTGCGTCGTGCTGGATTTCGGCACCTCGAGCCTGATCCACGGCACGCTGGAACAGGATGTCGATCTGGACGGCAAGACCGAGACCGGCGAGGCGCCGACCAAGACCTGTCCGGCCTGCGAGGCGGAGATCCCGCTGGCCGCCACCGAGTGCCCGCTCTGCGGCGAGGCGTTCCCGCGCGAGGATCTGGATGCGGGCGAAGGCGGGGCCGCCGCGCCGCTCTCGGGCTTCATGATGACCGAGATCGACCTGCTGAAGCGGTCCAGCTTCGCGTGGGTCGACCTCTACGGCACGGACGACGCGCTGATGGCCACGGGTTTCGCAGCCTGGGGCGGCATCTTCTGGCTGGACGGGGTCTGGTACGCCATCGGCGGGGCGAAGGGCGAACGCCCCCACCTGTTGGGCGTCGGCGAGCGCACCGTCTGCCTCGCGCAGGCGGACGACTGGCTGAACACCCACGAGACCGACGAGAGCGCCTTCAAGACCCGCTCCTGGCTGCGCCAGCCGCCGACCGAAAAGCAGCTGCAATACCTGCCGCCCGAGTGCCGCCATGACTTCGGCCTGACGCGCTACCGCGCCTCGGCGCTGATGACCTTCGGCTTCAACAAGCGCGCCATCCGCCAGCTGATCGACACGGCGGCCTCTCCCGAACGGAGGGCGGCATGACCCATGTCCACATCCACCCCCATCCCGGCCGAGGACCGGCGGCGACTGTGGCATCCGCGTGGAACGCTCTGTGCTGTCTGCCGGCAACCCACCCGTGGTTTTGGCTGGTTCGATCCGCACCGGTCGAAGCGACCCCGGCCCTCGGTCTGGTTCTGCTCGATGCCCTGCCAGTCCTTCTGGACGCGCTTGGCGCGGGAGCGTTTCGCCATGGTTGACCTGACCGAGGAAGAGCGCGCCGCGATCACCGCCACCATGAAGCGCGTCGCCCTGCTGATGGACGAGATCGGCTGGGCCACCCCGCTTGCGGATCTGACCGAGGCCCAGGTGCGCGCGCTGATCGAGGAAGCCGTCGAGGGCTTCCGCGAGGCCATGTCCGACATCGCCCGGGCGCAGACGCCGGAGGTGCCGTTCTGATGAAAACGTGCAGCAAATGCAGCGAAAAGAAGCCGGCGGTGGAGTTTGGCGTGCGGCGCCGGAGCCCCGATGGCCTACAGGCTTGGTGCCGGGATTGCCGCCGGGAATACCAGCGCGCCTATGCTCAGAACTTCCGCGATCCCGAAAATCATCGGGAGGCGCAGCGCCGCTATCGGCTGCGCCACGCTGAAAAGAACAAGGCGCACAGCATCGTCAGGAGCGCCGTCAAGGCGTGCCGGATCATCGTGCCGGTCTGGTGTCAACGCTGCGGCTGCGTGACCGATCTCGAAGCCCATCATCACGACTACTCCGAGCCGCTCGCGGTCGAATGGCTCTGCTCGACCTGCCACGGGCTCGCCCACCGCAGCTACGAGGGGGGCCAGCATGCTGGACTATAACCGCCGTCCCAGCTTCGCCGACCGGGTCAACTCTGCCGTCGATCGGGCGCTGACCGCCGATCAGGCGACGCGGCCGCCCCGCGACTACCTCGGCGGCTCGCGCCTCGGCCATGCCTGCGAGCGGGCGCTGCAGTTCGAGTTCACGGCGACGCCGAAGGACGAGGGCCAGGACTTCAGCGGCCAATCGCTGCGCATTTTCGCCATCGGCCACGCGCTCGAGGATCTGGCCGTCGTCTGGCTGCGCGGCGCGGGCTTCGACCTCTACACCCGGAAGGGCAACCGTCCCGATGGCGGCCAGTTCGGCTTCTCGGTCGCGGGCGGGCGCATCCGAGGTCATGTCGACGGCATCATCGCCGCCGGGCCCGAAGGCTTCGGTCTCGCTGTTCCCGCGCTCTGGGAATGCAAGACGATGAACGCGAAGAACTGGCGCGCCTGCGTCAAGGACGGCGTGACGAAATCCAAGCCGGTCTATGCCGCGCAGATCGCGCTCTACCAAGCCTACATGGAAGGGACGGTCCCGGGCATCTCGGTCGCGCCCGCCGTGTTCACCGCGATCAACAAGGACACGGCCGAGATGCACCACGAACTGGTGCCCTTCGACGCCGACCTCGCGCAGCGCATGTCCGACCGGGGCGTGCGGATCCTGCAGGCGACCGATGCGGGCGAGCTTCTGCCACGCGTCGCCACCACGCCCGACTTCTTCGAGTGCCGCTTCTGCCCGTGGTCCGAGCGTTGCTGGGGGCTGCCGGCATGAGCGACGACGGCATCCTGCATTTCAACCCGTGGATGGACTTCAACGATGGACCGCCTTCCGAGAACCCCTTCGGCTGCGACCCCGACCCCGGGCAAATCGCCGTCTTCCTCGATACCGTGTTCAGCTGGTGCGAGGGGCTGATCCCGCTCCGCGGCTTCGTTGACAAGGGTCAGGGCCGGGACGGCAAGCCGCACAACATCTGGATCCCGGCCGACGACACCGCGCCGGGAAAACTTGCGACCTTCGCCGCGTGGGCGAACCGGGAGGGCGCCGCCGTCTATGTCATCCCCGGCACGGTCGAAGAACAGGGCCAGGCCCGCGCCGCCGACGTGCTGCAGATGCAGGCCGTCGTCGTCGATCTCGACGCTGGCGACATCCCGGCCAAGCTCGACCACGTCACCCGCCACCTCGGCCCGCCCACGCTCATCATCGAAAGCGGCGGCCGCACGCCCGAGGGCGCGGCGAAGCTCCATGTCTGGTGGAAACTGACCGAACCTGCCGAGGGCGAGGATCTGGCCACCCTCTGCCGCCTGCGCGGCGAGATTGCCGTGAAGGTCGGCGGCGACACGCATTTCCGCTCGGCGCACCAGCCGATCCGGGTGCCTGGCACGGTCTATCACAAGCACAGCCATCAACGCCTCGTGCAGATCCGCGAGCATCGCTCGGTCGAAGTGGATCTTGCCGATTTCGCGGAAAAGGTCGCCGAGATGCCGCCGCTGCCAGGCGTAGGTTTCGCCAGCGACGTTGCCGCGCCGACCGCGAAGCCCGGCATAGACGCGGTGCTAACCACGCCGGTGCGCGAAGGCGCGGTTGACGACTGGTCCCGGTTCCAGGGGGCCAGTGCCGCCATCGGCCATTACGTGCGCCTGGTGCACGAGGGCCGCCTCGACCCCTTCGCGGGCTGGGAGGCGATCTGCGGTTACAACGCCGCCATGCTGCGCCCGTCCTGGCCGCTCGATCGGCTGCAGGCCGAGTCCGAACGCCTCTGGGATCTGCATGTGAAGCGCAACGGCCCACCGCTCCTGCGCGCGGCCCATGTCGATGCCCCGGCCAGCCCGCTGCCGACCTTCAGCCTTGGCGCGCTCCTCGACGACACGAGCCCGATGCCCGAGGACGTCATCGGGCCGCGCGTGCTGACCCCGGGCGGGCTCCTGGTGCTGGGGGGCGCGCCGAAGGTCGGCAAGAGCGACTTCCTGATCTCCTGGCTCGTCCATATGGCGGCAGGCGTGCCGTTCCTCGGCTTCACGCCGCCCCGGCCGCTGCGCGTGTTCTATCTGCAGGCCGAGATCCAGTATCACTACCTGCGCGAACGCATGCAGCAGATCGCGCTGCCCGCCGCCGTGATCGCCGCCGCGCGCGACACCTTCATCGCCACCCCGAAACTGATGCTGCTGCTCGACGCGGAGGGCATCGCCCGCGTGGCCGAGGCGATCCGGGCCGCATTCCCCGACGCGCCGCCCGACATCATCGTCATCGACCCGATCCGCAACCTCTTCGATGGCGGCCCCGAGGGCGGCGGCGAAAACGACAACACCGCCATGATGTTCTTCCTGAAGGACCGGGTCGAGCTCCTGCGGGAAGCTGTCAATCCGGATGCGGGCATCATCCTCGCCCACCACACCCGAAAGGCCACCAAGCATCAGGTCAAGGACGATCCCTTCCTCGCGCTCTCCGGCGCCAGCGCGCTGCGCGGCTTCTACACCTCGGGGCTGCTCATGCACCGGCCAGACGAGGACAGCACCGTCCGCAGGCTGGAGATCGAGCTTCGGAACGGCCCCGCGCTGCCCGGCAAGCTGATCGACAAGGTGAAGGGCGAGTGGGTCGAGTTGAACCCGCTGAACGAGCGTCTGGTGCGCAAGGAGGTTGGCGCCAAGCTCGATGCCGAGCGACTGCGCAAGCATGATGTCATCCTCGGCATGCTGCTGGATGAGGCGGCGAGCGAGCGCCTCTACACCGCGATGCAGTTCGCCGAGACCTTCGAGAACCGTGGCGGTCTGGGCAGCAAGCACACGATCCGTGAGCGCCTCAGCGTGCTGGCGACCAAGGGCTTCGTGAAGTTCCTGCGCGACCCTTCGGGATTCGGCTTCCCCGTCACCCGGTCGCGGTTCGGCTACCTCTGCGTCGAGGGGATGCAGTTCGGCGCACCCGTCGAGGAGATCGATCCGGCCACCGGCGAGGTCACCACCGAGGCCCGTCCGGTCCTGCCCAGCCACTTCAAATGCCCCCAATCCGGGCTCTGCCTGCAGGTCGAAAACCCCGCCGTCTGGGTCTACCCGGAGGGGCTGGAGGACGACCTCACTCATATGAGTGAGGCCTGACTCATATGACAGCGCCAACTGTGCACTCAACGAAATCAACGGGTTACGGGCAAATAAGAGTTAGGTCCCTAACTCATGCCCGAAGACTTCATGAAGTCTTATTCCGTAATGATTTCAGCCACTTGAACACCTCGGAACAGTTAGGTGTCAAACCCCCATACTACGTATGGGAGGGCCACCCCACAGGGTTGGCCACTCCTCCCATACGTCCGGGTCAGCCGCGCGCGCCGCCGTGACGGTCTGTTGTGCTTCCCGATCCGACGACGGCGGCCCCGTACCGCCAAGCACCAGACCGCCGTCGTCTTCCACCACCACAGGCCACCGGCAAAGGAGACCCATCATGGCTCAGCCGACTCTGATCCCGAATTGCGACGGCGCAAGGTTTGAATCGCTGCCGCTCGACACCCCCCGCAACCGCTGCATTCTCGCGCTCGACCTCGGCACCTCGACCGGCTGGGCGATCCGCGGCCATGACGGCCTGATCACCAGCGGCACCGTATCGCTGCGCCCGGGCCGCTTCGACGGCGGCGGCATGCGCTACCTGCGCTTCACCAACTGGCTGACCGAGATCGACCGGCTGTCCGGGCCCGTCGCCTCCATCTGGTTCGAGGAAGTCCGCCGCCACGCAGGCACCGACGCGAGCCACATCTACGGCGGGCTCATGGCCACGCTGACCGCATGGGCCGAGCTGCGCGGCGTGCCCTACGAGGGTGTCCCGGTCGGCACGATCAAGCGTCATGCCGCAGGCAAGGGCAACGCCGACAAGGCCGCCATGGTCGCCGCCGTCCGCGCCCGCGGCTTCAGCCCGGCCGACGACAACGAGGCCGATGCCATCGCGATCCTGCTCTGGGCGATCGAGACGAACGGGGGTGTCGCATGAGGTGGCACCCCCACGGCTACGGTGGCCGGCGCCGGGATCCCGAACAGGTCAAGCGCGAGGGTTGGCAGGAACAGGGCGTCCTCGCGGTCTCCGCCGATGACGACCGCCTCACCTGGCCCGAACGTGAACTGGTCCGCCAGCTGGGCGAGAAGCTCTACGGCCCGCGTCCCTCCAACAGGGAGGCGCGCCATGGCTGATCGTGAATGGACCGCCGACTGCGTCGCCGATCATTTCGAGGAGGCGTTCCGCACCCTGCGCAAGCTGCCGCCGGTGAAGGCGCAGGGCTACTTCAACACCTGGCCCGACATCGTGCGGACCAGCCGCGAGATCGCGGCGATGGAGCCGCAGCCGATGCAGGTCTGGCCCTCGGCCGCCGCGATCACCCGGCTCGAGCAGACCTTCGACTGGGTGCTCTGGATCGAGGAGGCGGAGCGCAAGCTGGTCTGGTCGCGCGCGGCCCGGGTGCCGTGGAAGCAGATCAGCGGCGAGCTCGGCTGCGACCGCACGACAGCATGGCGTCGCTGGCAGCTGGCGCTGACCAAGATCGCTGCGCGCCTGAATGCGCAGTGACTCCAATGTGTTGCAACACTTTTTCCTTCGACATCTGCAACAGATCCATGCTATTCCGAAGGCAAGATGGGGAGAGTGCGCTGGAAAGCTCGCTCTCCCCTTTGCGTTGACGGGGGCCACCTGGACCCCGGCATCCAGCGAGGGTCCGGCCGGGGTCCACCCCGAGGCAGTTTCCGGTTCCTTCCTGGGCGTTTTCGTATGCTGGCGGGCGAAGCGCGGGACATCGCCAGCGACAGGGCCGGATTTTTGGGAAGCCACCCGGAATCCGGATCCACCCGCCTCCCGCGCAAACACCAATGAACGCTGGCCTTCCGACCGGACACCGCAGGTGGCCGCTGGACCCCGTGTGGAGTCCAGCGCGGCATCCGGAGTCCGGAAGCCACCGGCATCCACCCGACAGAGGAACCTTGCCCACCATGACGCTGAGCTTCGCCCCGGACGCGATCGAGACCTGGCCGCTGTCGCGCCTCCAGCCCTACGCGAAGAACGCGAAGGCGCATGGCGCGGACCAGGTCGCGAAGATCGCCGCCAGCATGGCGGAGTTCGGCTGGACCGTGCCGTGCCTCGTCGGTGACGACGGGGAGCTGATCGCAGGCCATGGGCGGGTTCTGGCCGCGACGCAGCTGGGGCTGACCGAAGCGCCTGTGATCGTGCTCGGGCATCTGACCGAGGCGCAGCGGCGGGCGTACCGCATCGCGGACAACAAGCTGACCGAACTCGGCACCTGGGACGAGGCGCTGCTCTCGGCGGAGTTGAACGACCTGCTGGCGGAAGACTTCGACCTGTCGCTGGTCGGGTTCTCCGACGGCGAATTGGACAAGCTGCTAGCCTATGTGCCCGAGGGGGACGGGCAAGAAGGTGGCGACGGAGGCTCGGTGCCGCCGGTAACCATCCCCGAGCCGCCGCGCAATCCGGCGCCACAGACGGGCGATCTCTGGATCCTCGGCGACCACCGCCTGCTCTGCGGCGACAGCACCAGCGCGGCCGACGTGCGCCGCCTGATGAATGGCGAGCGCGCGATCCTGTTCGCCACCGACCCGCCGTACCTCGTCGACTACGACGGCTCGAACCACCCGACCCGCAACAAGGATTGGTCCGCGTCCTACGGCACGACCTGGGACGACAGTTCGCAGGGGGCGGAACTCTACGACGGCTTCATCGCTGCGGCCGTGGCGGAAGCCATCGCCGAGAATGCCGCCTGGTACTGCTGGCACGCCTCGCGCCGCCAGGCGATGCTGGAAGCCTGCTGGGAAAAGGCCGGCGCCTTCGTCCACCAGCAGATCATCTGGGTGAAGGACCGCGGGGTTCTGACCCGGTCGCATTACCTGTGGAAGCACGAGCCCTGCTTCATGGGTTGGTGCCGCCCGAACCGCCCGCCGAAGGTTGCCGAGCAGACGCTGCCGTCCACCTGGGAGATGCCGTCCTTCGCCAAGGACGAGCGCCCGGACCACCCGACGCCGAAGCCGCTCGACGCCTTCGGCATCCCGATGCGCCAGCACGTGGCACGCGGCGGGCTCTGCTACGAGCCCTTCTCGGGCTCCGGCTCGCAGATCATGGCGGGCGAGGCCAACGGCCGTCGCGTCTTCGCGATGGAAATCAGCCCGGCCTACGTCGATGTCGCCGTGGAACGCTGGCAGGCCGAGACCGGCCGCGACGCGATCCTTGACGGCGACGGTCGGACCTTCGCGCAGGTGAGGACCGAGCGGCTGGGCGACGATGCCGAGGCCCCCGCCGATACGCAGGACACGGACGCCGCCCCCGAACCCGCGCGAAAGCGCCAGACCGCCGCGTGACATGCATGACCTGGCTTTACCTTCCTCCGGACGTGCTTCCGGAGCCGGAGACGCATGCCTCTTCGGCCTCTCTCTCTGTTCCGGCGCAGGCGGGCTCGACCTCGGGCTCGCCATCGCCATCCCCGGATATTGTGCTGTGGGCCATGTCGAACGGGAAACCTTCGCCGCAGCCACTCTCGTGGCGCGGATGGAAGACGCGTCCCTGGATCCGGCTGTTGTCTGGGACGATGTTGCCACCTTTGACGGCCGCCAGTGGCGCGGCGCGGTGGACATCGTCACTGCGGGCTATCCGTGCCAGCCGTTCTCCGTCGCAGGCAAGCGCCGGGGCGCGGACGACCCGCGGCACCTCTGGCCGCATGTCGCCCGCATCATTGATGAGGTCGAGCCGCCCTTCGTCTTCCTCGAAAATGTCGCCCATCATCTCCGCCTCGGCTTCCCCGAAGTCGCCAACGGACTGGTCCGCATGGGCTACCGCCTTGCGGCAGGCCTCTTCACGGCGGCGGAAGTCGGTGCGCCCCATCGGCGCGAGCGGCTCTTCATCCTCGCACACCGCGAGGGCGACGAGCTGGCCGACCCCGCGCGCCTGCTCTGGCACCCGGTCGAGTGGCGGGAACCGGACGGAACTGCTGCGCCTCTGGCCGACGCCGAGGGCCAGCGCCAACGAGAACCGGCAGACGAAGCCGACGCCATCGCAGGAAGCAGGCCAGCACGGGATGAACCTGGCGACGACGGCAGCACTTTGGCCGACGCCGCAGATCGACAGCTTCCGCAGCCGGGGTGGCGACAGGCGCGACGAGAAGGGTCTGGACCGGATGGCGCGGGACTGGCCGACGCCGATGGCGAACGACGGATGCAAGCCGAGCGCGGGCAACCGGCGGACAGCAGACCTGACCCATGCAGCCGGGATGTGGATGACGCCGACGGCGCGCGATCACAAGGATGGGGCGACGACATTGGCCAACACCCCGGTGAACGGCCTGCTTGGCCGCCAGGTCCTGGTGACGCCGATGACTGGGCGCGATACCTCAGATACGCGCCGGACCTTGAACCCGCTGTTCGTCGAGGCGCTGATGGGCTGGCCCACCGGGTGGACCGGCTTCGCCTCTGTGGCAACGGCGTGGTCCCGCTGGTTGCGGCGCATGCGCTGCGAACTCTGGCAGTTGAACTGCTGGCCGATGGATGAGGCGGCGACATGAAGCAATCCCGCCTCATGTCGCTGGTCGAGTCCGTCGCCAACGTGATCGTCGGCTACGGAGTCGCGGTGGTCACGCAGATCGTGATCTTCCCGGTTTTCGGGCTGCATACGACGCTGGCGCAGAACCTGAAGATGGGCGCGGTGTTCACCTTGGTAAGCATTGCACGGTCCTTCGCCCTGCGGCGGGTGTTCGAGGCTATCCGGGTTCGGTCATCCTCGCCTCGAATTCCGAGGACCAAGTCTTTGCCAAAGGAAGGCTGAGGCCTGGTCATCGGCCTAACCGTTCAGTGCGCTCCTGCATCCCGGTTCACCGGGTCGGCGAACGGCGCGTCGGGCTCGCAGACATAGAACAGGGCCATGCGCGCGGGAGCATCGCCCCTGTTTCGACCCGTCATGTTCACGCCAGCAGGCTCGACGAAGGCTTGTCCCGCCTCGATCACGACCGGCTCCCGATCGTCCAGCTCGAGCGTGAATGCGCCCTCGATCATGTAGACCGTCACCGGGAACCGATGGGAATGGTAAGGGGTGACATCGCCCGGCATCAGGGTCGCGAACAGCACGCGCACCTCCTGTTCTGCGGACCTTGGCAGCCCCGTTACTACCTCTCGGTGTAGCGGCGTCAGCTTGGCCATGCCGTTGTCCTGTGCGCTGCGGGTCACGCCGACCGTCAAGCCGGCGGTCATGGTTTCGACATCGGTTCTCTCGTGCATGTCAGCCTCCATCTCTGTGGTCAGGCTATCAGCGGGCCCGCGACAGCGGCAGCAGCAACTCTGGCGAAACGCGCGGCAAAAATGCATAACGGAAGAATGTTCGACTGGGATGATCTGCGCCATTTGATCGCCGTGTCGCGGCAGGGAAGCACCCTCGCCGCCGCGAAGACGCTCGGCGTGAACCAGTCGACGGTCCACCGCCGCCTGCTGGAGCTGGAGAAAGCCATCGGTCTGACGCTGATGAAGCGCCATCCCAGCGGCTATCGACTGACCGAACTTGGAGAGGCGCTGATCGATCATGTGCTTGCCGTAGAAACGGCCGTTCACACGCTTGAACAGCAAATCCGGGCGTTGAAGCACGACCTGAAGGGAGTCGTGCGCCTCACCTGCCCGGAGCCGACCGTACCGCGGATCGTCGCGACGGGGCTGCTGGACCGGTTCCATGAGCGCTATCCCGGGCTTCAGGTGGAGTTCGTGACCAGCGACCGGTACCTCGACCTGAGCAAGGGTGAGGCGGACGTCGCGTTCCGGTCCGGCGAGCCCGTGGACGACACGCTCGTGGGCCGAAAGATCTGCGATTCGATCTGGGCGATCTATGCCAGCAAGAGCTATGTCCAGCAACGCGGCCGCCCGACGAGCATTGCTGATCTGGCTGACCATGCGCTGCTCGGCTTCGACGGGATCATGGAAAACCACCGGGTGGCGAAATGGCTTCCGGTTGCAGTACCGAATGCCCGCATCGTCAGCCGCAACAACAGCATGCTCGGGACGCTCTCGGCCGTGAAGGCTGGCGTCGGGATCGCGCCGCTACCGACGACCCTTGGGGATGCCGAAGACGTGCTGATCCAGGTTCTTCCACCTGTCGAGGAGCTCACACGGAGTTGGTATCTGCTGACGGCACCCGACCTGCGAAGGACACCTCGGGTCGCTGCTTTCGTGGATCAGGTCCTCGAAGACGTGCCGGCTTTGCAGAAAGCGCTGATCGGCTGACGGTGGCACAAGGGTGAATGCGATCCGGATGCGGATCGCCAGATGATCGACCGCCGCCCCAGAGGGACGGCGGTTATAAAGTGGTAGTGGTCGGGTGTGTCAGGCGGCGGGAAGCCGGTAGACCCTGCCGCGCCCTTCCACCTTCTCCGAGGTTACCTCGAGCCCGAGCTTCTTCTTGAGCACCCCGGCCATCGCGCCGCGCACCGTGTGCGACTGCCAGTCCGTCGCGGCCATGATCTCCTCGATGGTCGCGCCGTCCGGCGCGCGCAGCATGGCGATCAGCGTGGCCTGCTTGGTGCCCTCGCGCGGCGTGCGCGTCTTGGGCGCAGCTTTCGGTTCGGTGGGGGTGTCCGGCGCGGGCTCCTCGGTCGGCGCGTCCCTCGCGCCCGTGGGTGCGGCGTTCGCGTCCTCGGGCTCGATCCCGATGGCGGCGAGGCCTGCGTCGGTGGCGACCAGCGTGACGCCGTGGCCGCCGCCGGTCTCGCGCCAGATTGGCTCGCCCTTGCGCGTGTCGGCGTCGACTTCTTCGAGGAAGCCCTTGGCGAGCATTGCGCCGACCACCTTGGCGGCGGCTCCGCCGCGCAGGCTCTCGGGCAACGGCAGGGCGATGTGCTCGGGGCGCTGTGCGGCGGCGCTCAGGATCAGGGCTTGGGTGTCGGAAAGCTGGGTCATCGTCGTCTCCCGTATCGGGGCGCGCGGCATGCGGGCCCTTCTACGAGGCTGAGCCCGCCATTCGGCGGGCGGGACCGGGAGCGGGTCGTCTCACTCGGCGTGTTCGCCTTCGTTGAAGGCCATGTCGGTGATCTCGCGCAGCTTGGCGCGGTAGTGGTTCAGGGTGCCGACATGGCCCCAGTTGATCTCGTCGGGGCTGGTCTCGAAGTGGTCGGCGCTGAGGGCGGCGAGCCGCTCCAGCATTGCGTCGATCTCGGTCTTCGCGGCGATGAAGGCGTCGAGGGCTTTCGTGTTGTCGGTCGCGCGGCGGGTCATCGGGCTGGCTCCTTGGGTCGAGTTGCATCGCTTCGTTGGAGTGACGTTCGCTCCGGTGGCGACGCTTATCAACTCGATAAGAACATGATCTTGAATGATAATCGGAGCCGTCGATGCAGGGCATGAGCGAGCGCCAGTACGCCGCGCATGTCGGCCTGTCGCGGGGCGCGATCCAGAAGGCGAAGACCGCCGAGCGGCTGGTCCTCTATCCCGACGGCAGCATCAACGCGGCCGCCAGCGACGCGCGGCGCGCCGAGACGACGGACCCGTCGAAGACGCGAAAGCCACCCGCGCCGAAGCTGAAGCCCGTCCCCGAGGCGGCGGTGGCCGCCGTCGGCGACACGCTGCGCGAACAGGGGCTGGCTGTCCCGACGGTGGGCGGCGGCACGACCTTCCTGCAGGCCAAGACGGCGAACGAGGTGCTGAAGGCGCAGGAGCGGCGCATCCGTCTGCAAAAGCTGAAGGGGGAGTTGATCGAGCGCGCCCGCGCGCTGGCGCTGGTGTTCCGGCTGGCGCGGGAGGAACGGGACGCGTGGGTGAACTGGCCTGCACGCGCCGCGGCGCTGATGGCGGCCGAGCTTTCGGCCTCGTGCCGCGACGCGTCGGGCCAGCAGATCACCGTGGAGCCAGCCGCGATGCAGAAGGTGCTGGAGAAACATGTACGCGCCCACCTCGACGAACTCGCCGAGGTCCGGCCCGACTTCCGGTGAAGATGACGCGCTGACGGAGTTCGACGGCGCGGGCGAGATCCTGCGCGCCTGGGGCAACGGGCTGCGGCCAGACCCCGACCTGACCGTTTCGGAATGGGCGGACCGGCACCGGATGCTTTCGGGCCGCGCCTCGGCCGAACCCGGGCGGTATCGTACGGTGCGCACGCCCTACATGCGCGAGATCATGGACCGGCTGTCGCCGGGCGATCCCACGCAGCGGATCGTGTTCATGAAGGCCGCGCAGGTCGGCGCGACCGAGGCGGGCAACAACTGGATCGGCTTTGCCATCCACCAGGCGCCGGGCCCGATGCTGGCGGTCCAACCGACCGTGGAACTGGCGAAACGCAACTCGCGGCAGCGGATCGACCCGCTGATCGACGAAAGCCCGGAGCTGCGCGAGCGGGTCAAACCGGCGCGCTCGCGCGACGCGGGCAACACCATGCTGTCCAAGGAGTTCGCGGGCGGCATCCTGATCATGACGGGCGCGAACTCGGCGGTCGGACTGCGGTCCACCCCGGCGCGGTACATCTTCCTCGACGAGGTCGACGCCTATCCCGCCTCCGCCGACGAGGAAGGCGATCCGGTGACGCTGGCCGAGGCGCGGTCGCTGACCTTCGCCCACCGGCGCAAGGTGCTGCTGGTTTCGACCCCGACGATCCGGGGGCTGTCGCGGATTGAGCGGGAATACGATGCCAGCGACCAGCGGCGGTTCTTCGTGCCGTGCCCGCATTGCGGTGCGATGCAGTGGCTGAAGTTCGACCGGCTGCGCTGGCAGAAAGGCCGCCCGGAGACAGCGGAGTATCACTGCGAGGGCTGCGACGCGGCAATCGCGGAGCACCACAAGACGGCGATGCTGGAGAGCGGCGAATGGCGGGCGACCGCCACGGCCGCCGATCCGACCACGGTCGGGTATCACCTCTCCGCGCTCTATTCGCCGATCGGCTGGCTGAGCTGGGAGCGGATCGTGCGGGCTTGGGACGCTGCACAAGGGTCGGATGAAGCGATCAAGGCGTTCCGCAACACGATCCTCGGCGAGACATGGGTCGAGACCGGGGAGGCGCCGGACTGGCAGCGGCTCTACGACCGGCGCGAGCGCTGGACATCCGGCACGGTGCCTGCGGGCGGGCTGTTCCTGACTGCCGGGGCCGACGTGCAGAAAGACCGGATCGAGGTCGATGTCTGGGCGTGGGGCCGAGGGCTGGAAAGCTGGCTTGTCGATCACGTCGTCATCGAGGGCGGGCCGGACCGGCATGACGCGTGGTCGGAACTGACTGCGCTGCTGGACCGGTCCTGGCCACATGAACGTGGCGCGCATCTGCGCATCGCACGGCTGGCCATTGACACGGGCTACGAGGCCCCAGCGGTCTATTCCTGGTCGCGGGCGCAGGGGTTTGGACAGGTGTCGCCAGTCAAGGGCGTCGAAGGGTTCAACCGCTCGAGCCCGGTATCGGGGCCGACCTTCGTCGATGCGACCGAGGGCGGGAAACGCCTGCGGCGCGGCGCGCGGCTCTGGACCGTGGCGGTGTCGACCTTCAAGGCCGAGACCTATCGCTTCCTGCGGCTGGAACGTCCAACCGAGGAAGACCTGGCGGAAGGGGCCGCGTTTCCGCCGGGATCGGTGCATCTGCCGCATTGGGTCGAGAACGAATGGCTGAAGCAGTTTGTGGCCGAGCAGCTGGTGACGGTGCGCACCAAGCGCGGCTTCGCCCGGCTGGAATGGCAGAAGCTGCGCGAGCGGAACGAGGCGCTGGACTGCCGGGTCTATGCCCGCGCCGCCGCCTGGATCGCGGGCGCGGATCGCTGGCCGGAAGCCCGATGGCAGGATCTGGAACGGCAGTTCCCGGACCGGAACGCGATGCGCGCCGAGAGCGGACCGACGCCCTCGGGTCTTCCTCGGATGCCACAGGGTCCGCGGCGCCGGACGGTGCGCTCAACCTATATGGGCTGACCTTCGGAACTATTGTTGTCGCAGCGTGCGACTGCGCGCGAAGGCGTCGAGGGAGACCTTGCGCCGGGCGGCGAGATCACGAACGCGGGCCGCGATCTCGGGCTCGCCGAAGTCGACCGGGTTGAAGGGACCGCCATACCAGCGGACCATGTCCTTGTGCTGCGGATGGCGGCGGTTCGCGATGGCTTCGAGGAAATCCATGAAGCCGGGTGGACCGCCGACGTCCTCGGGCGGCGCGGTGCGCTCGCCCGCGATGAACAGCGGATAGTCAGTATCAGGATCGGCCGCGCCGACGTGTTCGACCAGCACGCGGTGCTGCCAGTCGTCCCCGAAATCGTAGGTGTAGAGGAACTCGGTGACGCCGCGATCGATCAGCGTGCCGAGGCGCATGCCCTTGGCCTGATAGACCTTGCGGCCCCAGACCGCGTCCTCGGGATCGGGCTCGCCATAGACCCGGTCGCCGACCCGGAAGTCATAGAGATGGTAGTTCTCCCACGGCATCACCGCCTGGATGACTTCGTGCAGGGCGCGGAGGTTGGTGGTCAGTCTGACCTCGAGCTCACGCCAGATGCAGGGCTCGAGATGCAGCAGTTCGATGCGAAGGCGGGCAATCCGGTCGGTCATGGCGGGCCTGGTCAGGACGGGTCACGGGCAGGATAGAGGTGGGCCGTCATGGCGACAATCACGGAACTTCGCGCCCGCCGCGAGGCGCTGGCCGCACAGCGCGCCTCGGGCGTGGCCCGGGTCAGCTATGACGGAAAGACGGTGGATTACCGCTCCGTGGCGGAGATCGACCGGGCCATGGAGGCGCTGGATCGCGAGATCGCTTCAGCCGAAGGGCGAAGGATCGTGCGGCAGGTCCGTGTCGTGATAGACAAGGGGCTCTGAGCATGGGTCTGTTTGACAGGTTCCGCCGCGGGCCCATCGCTGGCGGTGCGACCGGCGGCCCTGCAGCTGTGCGCGCCCGGCTCGAAGGGGCCATGGCGCGGCGACGGCTCAAGGGCTGGAATCCGCCGCTTGAGAACATCAACGCGCTGGTTGCCTCGGGTGGTCCGCGTCTTCTGGCCCGTGCCCGCGAACTGGTGGTCACCAACGGCTATGCGGCGAACGCCTGCGAGGCCTTTGCGGCAAACCTTGTCGGTGACGGGATCAAGCCGTCCTCTCTGATCGAGGATGCGGGCCTTCGCGACCATGTCCAGAAGCTCTGGCTGGCCTGGACGGACGAGGCCGACGCGGACGCGCTGACCGACTTCTTCGGCCTGCAGGCCATGGTTGCGCGCGAGATGTTCGTGGCAGGCGAGTGCTTCGTCCGGCTGCGCACGCGTCGGCCCGAGGACGGGCTTATGGTGCCCATGCAGATGCAGTTGCTGCAGTCGGAGATGCTGCCCTTCGAGAAGACGGAAGTGCTGCCCTCCGGCAACCGCATCCGCTGCGGGATCGAATTCGACGGTATCGGTCGCCGTGTGGCCTATCACTTCCGCCGCCGCCATCCGGGTGACAGCACGGACCAGCGGGTGGCGGTGCCGGATACTGTCCGCGTGCCGGCCGGGGACGTCCTGCACATCTACCGGCCCATCGATGCGGGCCAGATCCGGGGCCTGCCGCATGTGGCGCCTGCCATGGTGCGGCTGTTCCTGCTCGACCAGTACGATGATGCCGAACTCGACCGGAAGAAGACCGCGGCGATGTTCGCGGGCTTCATCACCAAGACGGCGCCGGAAGAGCCGATGATGGGTGAAGGGGCGGCCGACCCCGAGGGTGCCGCAATTGCAAGCCTTGAGCCCGGCACGATGCAGGTCCTGCTGCCGGGAGAGGATGTGAAGTTCTCGAGCCCCGCCGATGTGGGCGGGGGTTACGAGGCGTTCCAGTACCGCACACTGCTCGCCGTCTCGGCCTCTCTGGGACTGCCCTATCATCTGGTCACCGGCGATGTTCGGCAGGCGAACTATTCGAGCCTTCGGGCCGAACTGGTCGAATTCCGCCGTCGCATCGGCCAATTGCAGCATGGTGTCATCGTGCACCAGTTCTGCCGCCCGATCTGGGCACGCTGGATGGAAACCGCAGTGCTGGCGGGGGCGCTCGATCTGCCAGGGTTTGCGGCCGCGCCCAGCCGGTTCAGGGCCGCGCAGTGGATCCCGCCCCGATGGGACTGGGTCGATCCGTTGAAGGACATCCAGGCGCAGGTGCTGGCAATGGAGGCGGGCATCACCTCGCGGCGCAAGGTGGTCGAGGCCACGGGCTACGATGTCGAGGAGGTCGACCGCGAGAACGCCGCCGACGCCCGGCGGTCGGCCGAATTGGGCCTCCGCTACCGGACCAGCCCCGGCGAGACGCAAGGCGCGCGGGCCACGCCCACAAGGCTGCCCGATCCGGGAACAGATGGGCCCGACGCGGACGCGCAATCCGAACAGGAGTGACAGGATGAAAAGCTGGTACACGATCCGCGCCCGGGGCACAGGCGCGGAAGTGCTGATCTATGACGAGATCGGCGCCTATGGCGTCAGTGCCAAGGGATTTCTCGCGGAACTCGGCGCACTGCCGGACGGGGTGCCGATCGACCTGCGCCTCAACAGCCCGGGCGGCTCGGTCTTCGATGCGGTGGCGATCTACAATGCCCTGCAGCGGCATGACGGCACGATCACCGTCTGGATCGACGGCGTAGCCGCCTCGGCGGCCTCCTATGTGGCCATGGCGGGTGACGAGATCGTCATGCCCGAGAATGCCTTTCTGATGATCCACGACCCTTCGGGGCTGGTCATGGGCACCGCCGCCGACATGCGCGAGATGGCCGACACCATGGACAAGATCGCGGGCGGCATGGTCCGAGGCTATGCGGCAAGGTCCGGACGCACCGAAGAGGAGATCGCGGCCCTGATGGCGGCCGAGACCTGGTTCGATGCGGGAGCGGCCCTGGAGGCCGGGCTTGCCACCCGCATGATCGAACCGGTGCGGATTGCAGCCAGCTTCGACATCGCGCGGTTCCGCAACGCGCCGCCCGCGCTGGCAGAAGCCATCGCCGATCCGGCTTCTGAGAGCGATCAGGACGGCAATGAGACCGCCGAGGATGTCATAGGCGACGAGATCGGCGACGATGCTCCCGCGATCCCATGTGAACCCAAGCCTGAGCCGGGCATACCGCCGACTCCCGACCCTGTGGCGACAGGCATCGATCCAACCGCCATCCGGCGTGACGCCATCGCCCATGCCCGCGCCGTGATCGACCTCTGCCGCCTTGCGGGACAGCCGCAGATGGCCGGGCGTTTCCTCGAACAGGATGCCAGCCTCGATGCGGTTCGCTGCAGCCTTCTTGCGGCGAGGGCCGAGGCAGAGGCGCAGATCAGCCCCCATCACCCGCAACCCGGGCCCACACCCACCGCCCGTCCCTGGGGCGACGTGATCGCACGCACCTTCAAGCTGAAAGGATGATCTTCCATGACCACGCTGACCGAAGGCAGACATGCGGGCGGCTTCCTCGTCTGGGAAACCTCGCGCGACTACACCCGTGACACCGTCACCCTCGCCTCCGGCGCGGGCAAGCTCGAGCCCGGCACGGTGCTGGGCAAGATCACCACGGGCGGGAAGTTCACGCAACTCACCCCGGCCGCGTCGAACGGCAGCCAGAACGCCGCCGGCATTCTCTGGGGCCCGGCCGACTCGACGGCCGCCGATGCCACCGCCGTCGTGGTCCTGCGCGGCCCGGCCATCGTCAACCGCTACGAGCTCGTCTGGCCCGAGGGTGCAACGGAACCGCAGATCGCCGCCGCCACCGCAGCGCTGACTGCGCTCGGCATCCTCCTGCGCTGATCTCTCCATCGAAAGGAAACCCCCATGGCGACCATGGACATTTTTGAGGCCGATGCCTTCTCGCTCATCGAACTGACCCGCGCGCTGGAGAACATCCCCTTCAAGCCCGCGATCCTCTCGGGCGCGAACCTCTTCGGGCCGCGCGGCGTGCGTTCGCGCACCGTCGTGATCGAGAGCCGGGACGGCACGCTGCAGCTGATCCCGTTCTCCGAGCGCGGTTCAGCCTATGAACAACAGGTGCCGGAACGCCGCGAGATGCGCGCCTTTGTCGTCCGGCAGTTCAAGAAGCAGGATGTGCTCTGGGCCTCGGAAATCCAGGGCATCCGCGACCACGGATCGGAAACCGCCACCCAGCAGGTGCAGACCGAGGTGGCCCGCAAGCTGGGGCGGCTCAGGAACGACGCCGAGGCCACCTTCGAATTCCACCTCTTCAACGGCATCCAAGGCGTGGTGAAGGATCCGAAGGACGGGGCGACGGTGGTGAACTACTTCACCGAGTTCGGCATCACGCCCGCCACCGAGGTCGACTTCGACCTTGACAACGCGAGCCCCGCTTCGGGTGCGCTGCGCAAGCGTTGCCAGGCGCTGATCGAAAGCGTCGAGGACAGCCTTGGCGGGCTGGCCGCCGGTCAGGTCCAGCTGCGCGCCGAATGCGGCTCGGCCTTCTTCGCCGATCTGGTCGCCCACAAGGAGGTGCGCGAGACCTACCTGAATACCGCCGCCGCCGCCGATCTGCGCGGGCGCGTGGGCGAGGAGGTCAGCTTCGGCGGCATCACCTTCCGCCGCTACCGGGGCGGCCTCGGCTTCGGCGTGCCGACCGACAAGGCCTACTTCTATCCCGAGGGGGTCGAGGGCCTCTTCGAGATCTATTACGCCCCGGCCGACACCTTCGAGACGGTGAACACGCTCGGCCTGCCGCTCTACGCACGCATGATTCCGGACCGTGACCGGGACGAATGGGTGCGCCTCGAGATCGAGAGCAATCCTTTGCCGATCTGCACCCGCCCGCAGGTGCTGCGCAGCGCGCGGCGGACGTGATGAGTGCACTCGCGATCGCGCTCGACGCGCTCTTTGCCGATCCGAACGTCGGGCGTGACGCGGTTTACATCGCCGACGGCGGCGCGCCGGTGCTGGTGCGCACCGTGGCCCGACGTGCCGATGCGGTCACCGACTTCGGCGATACGCGGATCTGGTCCGAAACCACTCGGATCGACCTGCGCATGGCCGAGGTTTCGGCTCCACGTCCCGGCGACCGGATCGAGATCGAGGGGGACGCCTTCCTCATCCAGGGCGAGCCTGTCCGTGATCGCGAGCGGCTGGTCTGGACCGTCGATCTGAGGCCCGCGTGAAACTCGGCATCAGCATCGTTGGCGATATTGCCAGCCTGCTCGACGCCGAGGCGAAGGCAGGCGAGAAGGCAGTGAGCACGGCGATGCGGATTGCAGGGACCGGTCTCAAGGATGCCTGGCGCGCGCAGATCACCGGCGCCGGGCTTGGGCCGCGCCTTGCTGGCACCATCCGCTCCGAGCAGTTCCCGAAAGGCAGGCCCAGCCTCAACGCAGCCGCGCTGGTCTGGTCGAAGGCACCGGTTATCGTCAACGCACATGACACCGGCCCTCTGATCCGCTCTAAAAACGGGTTCTGGCTGGCAATCCCCACGCCCGCAGCAGGCACGTCACGGCGGGGTGGAAGGATCACGCCTGGCGAATGGGAACGCCGCACGGGCCTGCGGCTGCGGTTCGTCTATCGGCGAGCGGGGCCGAGCTTGCTGGTCGCCGAAGGGCGGCTGAACACGAAGGGCCGAGCTGTGGCATCGCGTTCGAGAACCGGACGAGGTCTCGTCACCGCGCCAATTTTTCTGCTGGTGCCGCAGGTCAAGCTGCCGAAGCGGCTGAACTTGGCGCGCGATGCAGAGCGGGCGCGCGACGCGGTGCCGGGGCTGATCTTGGCCGGGTGGGAAAGGCGCTAAGACCAGTCGATAGGCATGGCTTCAGCCTTGGGGCCACAGCTTGGTTGTATCGATTCCGGCTCCCTCCAGTCTGGACCTCGCTGCTTCCAACACTGCAGGTTCGAAGTGGCTGGCGTGCTTCAGAACAAGCGCTTCTCCGGTGAGTTCCGGCAAAGCTCGCTCGATCAGCATGTTAAAACCGTCCGTTGGTGTCTTGCTGACCGCAAAATCGATCAATGTGCGCATCACGCCAACCCGCTCGATCTTCTGTCGGGTGCGCGAAAGCCTGACAGTCTTGCCGCGTTCATCTCGCAGGATTTCTTCAAAGGCGTGGATCGTCTTCCAGAAGTCATGCTCGATGCTTCCGGGCGCCTCTTCGGGCAGAATTTCGACCAACCGCCTGAATGCCGCCTCTTCCACCTCGGGAACGCCAAGCCGTTGTGCGTTTTCCCGCAGGGTCCGAAGTTTCGCTGGATCGGTCGCAACAGCAATCGTTGCGAGCACTTTCTTATGGTCAGCCATGGTTCAGCTCCGCGAAATGCGTGACGAGGCGGATTTCCCCAACTTCAAGAGCGTGTAGCTCTTGATGGGCTGATCCTTGACGAATGCCCTTCGCGGCTTCCCGGCATCGTCCAGTAACGGCTCAGCGTCGATTGCGTTCTTGATGTACCAGCCGAGATACATGTTCAGCGGCGTCTTTCTAGGTGCGCCATCGGTATAGGCGTCAGCACCGATAACCTCCTCATATAGCGCTCGGGACTTCAGATCAGTCATCAACTCGCCGAACACCGTCAACGTGAAGTGCTCATCGAACCGACCAGAATTGAAAACCTCACGTGCCTTCTGCTGTGCTACCGAATAGAGCGCTTCGGTATCATCCAGTTCCTTTTGCCTCTCAGGTGGAAGATGAGCGTAGACCGCCCGTTCAAGTGCGCGCTGCATGAACGCGGATGGATCGATGCCAGCATCGGCCGACAGCTTCTGAATAAGATCGTGGATGTCTGTCTTCAGCCGGAATGAAACCCGGGTCGTATTCTCGGAAACCATCGCGAATCTCCACAGGGTGCGAACACCTGTGAACTTAAAGCGCGAAGCCGTATCCGTCAACAAGGTGCGGACACCTGTGAGGGAGCATGCCCACCACCCGCGAAACCATCCTCGCCGCGCTGCACGCGCGGCTCTCGGCGCTGCCCGCCATCGCCCTTCGCGGTGAGGTGCTGCCAGAGCGCGTGCCGGCCGATGGCCTGCTGATCCTGCGCGACGGCGAGCCGGGGGAGCCCGAGATCACGCTGTCGCCCCTGCGCTACCACTACCAGCACCGGGCCGAGATCGAGGCCGTTGTGCAAGGCGCAGACCGCGACACGACCTTCGCCGCGCTCTGCGCCAGCATCGGCGCGGCCATCTCCGCCGACCGCACGCTGGGCGGCCGCTGCGACTGGGTCGAGGCGGAAGCGCCACGGCCCGTCGATCTGCCCGTTGACGGTGCGGCCAGCCTGAAGGCCGCCGTGATCCCGGTGGTGCTACACTATTCCATGGCCGATCCGCTCGGCTGATCCCGACAACCCGAGGAGACTACCATGGCACGAGCCCAGGGGGCGCGGGCGCAGATGGCGCTGGCGTTCGAGACGACCTATGGCACGCCGCCCGCGAGCGGCTTCACACGGATGCCGTTCGCCAGCGCGACGCTGGGGGCGGAGCAGCCGCTCCTGAACAGCGAGCTGCTCGGTTACGGCCGCGATCCGCTGGCGCCGATCAAGGACGCGCTGACGGCCGACGGCAATGTCGTCGTGCCGATAGATGCGGAGGCCTTCGGCTTCTGGCTGAAGGCGGCCTTCGGCCAGCCGATCACCACCGGCACTGTCGCGCCTTACAGCCACGAGTTCCGCTCAGGCAGCTGGGTGCTGCCGTCGATGTCCATCGAGACCGGCATGCCGGAGGTGCCGCGCTTTGCGATGTATTCGGGATGCGTGCTCGATACGCTGTCCTGGCAGATGCAGCGCTCGGGGCTGCTGACCGCGACCGCGAGCCTCGTGGCGCAGGGCGAGGCTATCGCGACGACTTCGGCCGCCGGCACACTGGCCGAGATTGAACTGCAGCGCTTCGGGCATTTCAACGGGGCGATCACCCGCGACGGCCAGCCGCTCGGCAACATCGTCTCGGCCGAGATCACCTATGCCAACACGCTGGACCGGATCGAGACCATCCGCTCGGACGGGCGCATCGACGGCGCCGATCCCGGCATGGCGGCGCTCACGGGCCGGATCGAGGTGCGCTTTGCAGATCAGCTCCTGGTCAACCAGGCGATCAATGGCGAGCCTTGCGAGATGAACTTCGCCTACACGCTGCCCTCGGGCGAAAGCCTGACGCTGGTGGCGCACGCCGTCTACCTGCCGCGCCCGCGCATCGAGATTTCCGGGCCGCAGGGCATGCAGGCGAGCTTCGACTGGCAGGCGGCGAAGGGTCCGGTGACGGGGCGCATGTGCACGATCACGCTGGTGAACGAACGGGAGACCTACTGACATGCTGACACTCGATCTGACGAATGCGCCACGCTGGCTCGACCTGCTGCCGGGCGTGCGGCTGCAGGTGCGCCCGCTGACGACCGCGCTGATGGTCTCGGCGCGCGGCGATGCCGCAATCCAGGCGCTGCCGCCCGAGGCCGCGACCGAAGAGCTGGCGATGATCATGGCCAAGGCCGTGGCTCGCCGCGCGGTCCTCGACTGGGAGGGCGTCGGCGACGCCGAGGGCAACCCGGTCCCCGTGACGCCCGAGGGGATTGATGCGCTGCTCGACATCTGGCCGGCCTTTGATGCCTTCCAGTCCGCCTATGTCGCGAAATGGCTGCTGCTGGAGCAGGAAAAAAACGTCTCTGCGCCCTTGCCGACTGGTGGATCGGCGGGGGCGATCGCTACTGCCAAGCCTGCCAAGGGCCGTGCCCGGACTGTCCGGCGCGGCTGAACCAGCCGGAAACCCCGGAAGGCTGGCAGGTCTGGGATCTGGCGCAGCGCCTTACGGGTCAACTGCGCGTCGCATCCAGCGCCGACGGAACTGTGGTTCTGGGTTGGGACATGACCGCGGGGTTGGCAATGGCGCGGGCGCTCGGGGTCAACCCGCTGATCGCGGCCGAATGCCTGCCCGTGATCGAGGCCGTGATGGTCCGCAAGTTCAACGAACAGAGCACGGCTGATGACCGGGCGTCTCTGTCCCACGGCTGATGAACCCGCTCCGCAAGCAGTGTCCCGCACGTCAGGAAGTCTGATCCATGACCCAGAAACGCGTCTCCGTCCGCCTCGTCGCCGAGGGCGGCAGGCAGGTGAAGGCCGAATTCCAGGGGATCGGCGATGCGGGCGAGCGCAATTTCAAGCGGATCGAGCGGCAGGCCGACATCACCGGCGCCGTGGTGCGCCGGGTCATGGGCATCCTCGGCGCTGCGATCAGCACGCGCCAGCTCGTGGCCTATGCCGACCAGTGGACCGACCTCCGCTCGCGTGTCGATCTCGCGACCGGCAGCCAGGAGGCGGGCGCGGCCGTCATGGAACGGCTCGCCGCCATGGCGCGGCGGACCTATTCCAGCCTCGGCCAGACCACTGAGTCCTGGCTTGCCAACGCCACGGCGCTGCGCGAGCTGGGGCTGACGACGGCGGAAAGCTTGGATTTCACGGAGGCGCTGAACAACGCCATGGTGGTCTCCGGCGCGCGTGCCGAACGCGCGGCCTCGGTCCAGACCGCGCTGTCGCGTGCCATGGCGCTTGGCACCCTCAGCGGGGACAACCTCAACACCGTGATCCAGAACGGCGGGCGGCTGGCCGAACTGCTGGCCGCCGAGCTCGGCACCACCGTCTCGGGCCTGCGCACCCTCGGCCAGCAGGGCGGGATCACCGGCGAAGTGATCCGAACTGCGCTGATCGGCAATCTCGAGCTGCTGCGCGCGGAAGCCGACAGCATGCCGGCAACCATTGGCGATGCCTTCACGCTGATCGGCAATGCCGCGCTGCAACTGGTCGGCACCTGGGACCAGATGGTTGGCGCCTCATCGACGGTGGCCGCGGCACTGATCGGGCTCGCCGACAACATGGAGCGGCTGGCAGCCATCGGCATCGCTTTCGCGGGCTTCATGGCCGCACGCTGGGTTGCGGGGTTTGTCGCGGCGCAGGTCGCCACGATCAGCCTCGCGGGCGCGTTGACACTCTTGCGCGGAGCAATAATTCGCACCGGGATCGGGGCGCTGATCGTGGGTGCGGGCGAGCTGATCTACTGGTTCGGACAGCTGGTGCGCGGCGCGGGCGGGTTCGGCAATGCGCTCTCGCTTCTGGGCGACCTTGCCCGCGAGGTCTGGGAGCGCATGAAGCTCGGCGCCGTCGCCATGGGGCTCGCGATAATGGCGAGTTGGGCCGATATCAAGGCCGCCATCGCCGAGGCGCTGCAGACGTCGCTGGAAGCGGTGGTCGGTTTCGGAAACGGGGCGCTGAACACCTTCCAGGGGGCGCTGGACGCGATCAAGGTGCTCTGGGGCTCGCTGCCCTCGGCGATCGGGGATTTCGCGTTTCAGGCGGCGAATGCGCTGATCGCGGGCGTCGAAGCGATGCTCAATGGCGTCGGCCAGCGGATCAACGGCTTCCTCGAGGGGATCAATGGCGGGCTCGAGGCGCTCGGGATCGAGCGGCGCATCTCGCTGATCGGCAATCTGGAACTCGGCCGGATCGACAATCCGTTCGCGGGGTCGGCGACCGAGGCCGGTTCCGAGGCACGCGCTGCGTTTCAGGCGGCATTCAGTGCCGAGCCGATCAGGATGCCAGACCTCGGGCTGAATGCTTACGCAGAGGAAGCGCGCGGTCAGGCCGAGGCCCTGCGCGCAACGATGGCCGGTGTTGCAGAAGTGGCGACAGCACCACTCGAGTCCATTGCCGCCCTGCGCGAGGCGGTGACGGGCAGCGGTCTCGACGCGGAAGCTGCTCTGAACGGCGCGCGGACGGCCGCCGAGGGGCTGGGAGAGTCGCTTGATGCCACCGGCGAGGCTGCGGGCCGCGCGGGCGGTGCCGGTCGCGGGGCGGGTCAGGCGCTGCGCGCGGCGGCCGACACGGCGCGGGGTGCCTGGGAGATGACTGCCGAGGCAGTGCGGGCGGCACAGGAACGCTCGCGCGAGATCGCCCAAGGTCTGGCGCAGGACATCGTCGGTCCCATCAAGGAGGCGCTGCAGTCGGGTGAGTTCACCTGGGAGACCTTTGCCAGCGCCATCTCGCGTATCGCGCAGAACCTCGCGAACCGGCTGATCGAGCTGGCCTTCAAGCCGATCGAGAATGCGCTGATGCGGGCCTTCTCCGGTATGGGCGGCGGTGGTGGTTTCTTCGCGAGACTGTTCGGCTTCGCCAGGGGCGGCGCATTCGCAGGTGGTCAGGAACTGACGGCTTTCGCGCGCGGCGGTGTCGTGAACCGGCCGACGGTGTTTCCCTTCTCGCGGGGCATCGGGCTGATGGGCGAGGCCGGTCCCGAGGCGATTTTGCCGCTGCGGCGCGGGCGCGACGGGCGGCTCGGGGTCGAGATGAACAGCGCACCCGCCCAACCGGCGCAGGACATGTCGACGCGGATCATCAACGTGCTCGACCCGTCGGTGGTCGGCGACTACCTCGCCACGCCCTCGGGCGAGCGGGCCATCCTGAACGTCATCCGCCGCAACCGGAGTGCGCTGAATGCCTGAGGTGGGAGGCCCACTGCCGCTGCTGTTCTGGCCCTTCCCGGCGGCGCAGGAGATCACCGAAGTGCTGGAATGGCGCACCGATGTGCTGACATCGCGCGCGGGCGAACAGCGCATCGCGCTCCGGCCCCGGCCGCGCGAGATCGTGACGTTCCGGCATAGGCTGGATGCGCTGGGGATGGCGCGCGCCGCGGAACTCGCCCGCGCGGGGTTCGCGGGCGACTGGCATGTCCCGCTCTGGCACATGGCGCTACAGCCCGCCGCCGATCTGGTGCAAGGCGCGACGGAGATCCTGCTCGACACCGGCGTGGCGGATTTCCGGAGCGGGGAACTGGCGGCGATTGCGGTCGATGGCCGTGAGGCGGCGGCGGTACCCATCGCCAGCGTTCAGCCCGACCGGCTGATCATGGCGGAACCTCTGGTGCTGCAACTGCCCGGTCCGGTCGTGGCGGCACAGCGGGTCACGGTCGCGCCGATACGGGTCGGTGCGCTGACCTCGGCCATCGAGGTTGCGCGCCGCAGGCAGGGAGATGGCACGGTCACGGCCAGCTTCCTGCTGCGCGATGCGCCGGACATCACCGCACCGGTGCTGCCGACCTATCTCGGCCGCCCGGTCCAGACCGACCCGAGCCTTGTGCGCCGCCCGCTCACTGCCAGCCTGCGCCGTGCGGTCGAATACGTCGACAACGGTTTCGGCCCGGTCGTGGCCGAGCCGCTGCGCGACGTCTTCGAGCGGAGCGAGACGATCACGCTGAAGGCGCAAGGCCCCATTGCACGCCACGCCCTGCGGCGCTGGCTCTGGTCGCTTCGCGGGCGGCAGGCCAGCTTCTGGCTGTCGACCTGGGGGCGCGAGCTGCAGTTGCGTTCCGCTATGACCTCTGGATCCACGCTGATGCGCGTGGCACCGGTCGCGTCGCTCCCGGCCTATTTCGGCCGCGCGATCCTGCTGGAAATGCCGACCGCGCTGCGCTTCCGAACGATCACCGCCGCCATCGTCGAGGGCGCGGATCACCGGCTGACGCTGTCCTCGAACCTCGGCGAGCCGGTTTCGCTCGCGACGAGGGTGCATTTCCTGACCGCGATGCGCGCCGACGCGGATCGCGTCGAGATCCAGCATGGCTCGGTGGCGATCGAGGTCACGCTGCCCGTCATCGAGGTGCCCGCATGACCTATGCCAGCATCGAAGCGTCCCCCGCCGAGGGCCGCCCCTATTTCCTCTACCAGTTCGTGGAAGGCGATCAGGTCTGGCGTTTCACCAGCCGCGCCACGGCCTGGACCAGCGCGGGGAGCGACGGAAGCGAAATCACCTGGGAGCCCGCCGCCGTCGCCCATGGCGATGTCGTGCAGACGAGCGAGATCGAACGCGGGCGGCTGGAACTAACCTGGCCGCTCTCGCATCCTTTCGCGCGGCGCTTTCTCGCCCCCTTGGGCAATACGCCTGTGACGCTGACCCTCTTCCGGGGCCACGAGCAGGTGCTGGGCGAGACCGTCGCGCATTGGAAAGGCCGCGTGGTGGGTGCAGAGGTGGAGGGGCAGCGCATCCTGCTGCAGGCCGAGTCGATCTTCAGCACGCTGCGACGCGCGGGCGTGCGGGCGAAGTACCAGCGGCTTTGCCGCCATGCCCTCTACGGGCGCGGCTGCGGGCTCGACATCGCGCTCTACTGGCTGACCGGCACGGTGACAGCCGTAGCTGGCAACGGCTTGACCGTGACGATCCCTGAGGCGGCGGCTGAGCCCGCCGGCTGGTACCGGGGCGGTGTGCTCAGGTTCGGGGCGCAACTTGGGTTCATCACCGGCCATGCCGGGGCCGCCCTAACCCTATCGCGCCCGATGCCTGAACTGGCGGCGGCGCTCGCTGCGTCGGAGATCGACCCGGAAACCGGCACGCCGCTCCCGGTTCTCGCCGACATCGCCCCGGGCTGCGATCTGCGCGCAGCCACCTGCGCGGCAAAGTTCGGCAACCTCGTGAACTTCGGGGGCTTCCCCGAGATCCCCGGCCGCAATCCCTTCGGCGGCGGCTCCATCGTCTGAGAACGCCATATGGTCTGGACCTTCATCGCACGGCTCGTCCTTGGGCTGGTGCTCTCGGCGATTTCCTATGCGCTGAGCCCGCGTCCCAAGGTCGAGAAGCCGCAAGCCGCGGGCCTCGACGACTTCTCGCTGCCCACCGCCGAGGAGGGTCGGCCGATCCCGGTTGTGTTCGGGACGGTGCTGATCACCGGGCCGAACGTCGTCTGGGCAGGCGACCTGAAGGTGGACCCGATCAAGAAGAAAGGCGGAAAGAAGTGACCCGCGTGACGATCCAGGACCTGCGCGATGCCCGCTATTGCCTCGCAGGCGTGCGGCCATGGTTCCGGCGCCACGAGTTCGACTGGCAGGACTTCCTCGCCCACGGCATCGATGCCGACCGCCTGCGCGCGACCGAGGATGCGCTGGTGGAACCGGTGATCCGGATCGCCGAGATGCGGGAGGGTGCATCCGAGGAGGATCGCGATGGGCGGTAGCAGCAAGGCACAGACCGTCGGCTATCGCTATTCGCTGGGGATGCATCTGGCGCTGTGCCACGGGCCGATCGATGCCATCCGCGAGATCCTCGTTGACCGCCGCACCGCCTGGTCTGTCACGACCGGCGGCGGCGTCTCGGGCGGCGGCGCGGCCGTCGAGACGCGGATCGGCACGGTCGCGGGCATGGTGGCAACTGCGGCGCTGGCAGGTGATACGGGGGCCACGATCACCTTTCTGGGGACGCGCGCCGGGGTGCGCATCGGTCGGGACTACCGGCTGCAACTGGCGAATGGCACGAGCCAGACGATCACGCTGCGCGGCGTCACATTCAACGCCGCCACCAATGTGACCTCCTGGTCCGTGCTACCCGAGGCGCTGAACTTTGCAGCGCAGGCCGTCGAGGTGTTCGAGGCGACCAGCGCCGCCAGCAACGCAGGTGCCGGGGGTGGGCGTATTCGCATCGACAAGCCCGACCTCTTCGGCGGTGAGAGCCGCGAAGGGGGCATTCGCGGCGATGTCGATGTGCTGATGGGCGGGCCGGGCCAGGGTCAGAACGACTACCTGGCTGCTCGGATGAATGGCGACGTGCCCGGCTATCGCGGGCTCTGCAGCCTGGTGCTGCGGCAGGTCTATCTCGGCATCAATCCGTATCTGAAGCCGTGGGCGGTCCGCGTGACCCGCGTGCTGACCGGCGAGGCAGGCGCGGCGCAATGGTATCCCGAGAAGGCGGCCATCGTGCCCGAGGCCAATATCTCGGATGCCGCGATCTACATTGCGCTTGATGTCTCGGGTTCGATGTCGGGCACGCGCATGGCCGCCCAGAAAGCGGGCGTCGCGGCGCTCATCCGCGAGATCGGAGCCAGCGTCGATCCCGACCGGCCGAACGACATCCGCATCGTGCTCTGGAACGCAGGCGTCGCAGGCGCGATCGAACGGCGCGAGATGGGACCGGACGATTATGCCGCGCTCGAGACCTGGATGCTGGCGCTCTCGAACAGCACCTCGGGCGGCACCAGTTTTGACGCCGCCTTCTCGCAGGCGGGAGCGTTTTTCGCGGGCGGCGGGTCGAAACGACGGATCGTGATCTTCGTAACCGACGGCGAACCTGCGCCGGTCTCCTCGGTCGATGCGGCGCTGGCGATCATTCGCACCCTGCCGCCGGCCGACATCTTCGGCTTTAACATCGCGCTGGCCAACACGACCTCTACCGCGCGCATCGACAACACGCCGGTGGACGGCGTGCCGGTCATCCCGGCTGGCAACCCGCAGGCGCTGGTCGCCTCCCTGCGCGGGGCCTTCGGCAACGGCCCGGACATGAACCCGGCCCATATCATCCGGGAGTGCCTGACAAACCGCGACTGGGGTCTAGGCTATTCGACCGTCGAAATCGGGGCCAGCTTCACGGCCGCTGCGGACACGCTCTACACCGAGGGCTTCGGCCTGTCGCTGATCTGGCAGCAGGACAGCTCCATCGAGGAGTTCATCGGCAGCGTTCTCGACCATATCGACGCGACGCTTTTCATCGACCGGCGCACCGGGCTCTGGGAGTTGCGGCTCATCCGGGCCGACTACACGGCAGCAACACTGCCACTCTTCGACGAGACCAATGTCGTGGACTGGGGGCGGCTGGGGCGGCGTGCGCCGTCGGACCTCGTCAACAGCGTGACCGTGCGCTTCACCGATGCCTGGACGGACGACACGGGGGCGGTCTCTGTCACCGACACCGCCCGGGTGCAGTCGATGGGCGAGGTCATCGCGACCACGCTCGACTATCCGGGCATCCGCTACCAGGGGCTGGCGATCCGGGTGGCTGAGCGCGACCTGCGGGCGCTCTCGGTACCGCTGCTCACGGGCGAGATCGTGGTGAACCGCGAGGGTGCCGATCTCGGTCCTGGCGATGTGATCCGGCTGCGGTCGGAGCGCCTCGGGCTCGACGATGTCGTCATGCGCATCTCCGAGATCGGTCAGGGCGACGGCCGCGACAACGGCATCCGATTGAAGCTCGCCGAGGACGTCTTTGCGCTGGGGGCCACCGCCATCGCGGGCGGGCGCATGCCGACCGGGTCAGGGGTCGCTGCGCCGCCGCGCGCACTGTCCCGGCGCATGGTCGCGGAAGCCACATACTGGCTGCTGGTCCGCGAACTCGGCCACAGTGAGGCCGACCGCATCCTGTCGGAGGATCCGGATGCGGGCGCGTTGGTGGCAACCGGCGAACGTCCCAGCGCCGATGCGCTGGCGGCGGAACTCTGGATCGACCCTGGCACCGGCCCCGCGCAAGAGGGTGTGGTCGCCTTCGCGCCGACGGCGCTGCTCGCGGCGAACGTCACGGACCACCCGGAGGCGCGCGTCTTGCCGGTCACCGGCTGGCGCGACATTGGCGAGGTCGGAATCGGCACGCTGGCGAGCGTCGGCGGCGAACTGGTCCGTGTCGACGGGATCACGTCCACCGCCATCACCGTGGGCCGGGGATGCCTCGATACCGTGCCGCGCGCCCATCCAGAGGGAACCCCGGTAATCTTCTTCGATGAGGGCGCGCGGATCACAGAGGACAGCTGGGCGGCAGGCGAGACCCTCGCGATCCGGCTGCTGCCCGAGACAGGGCGCGGCACGCTCGCGTTTGCGCTGGCGCCCGAGGACAGCGTGACGCTCGACCGCCGCGCCATCCGGCCCCTGCCGCCCGGGCGGGTGCAGGGCAATGGCAGCTACGCGCCGGACGTCGATGCGCTGATCGCCGATGATCTGGTGCTGACCTGGACGCATCGGGACCGGCTGACCCAGACGAGCCCGGTGATCGTCGATCACACCGGCGCTTCGATCGGGCCGGAGCCCGGGGTCGGCTATGCGATCGAGGTGCGCTGGATCGACCCCGACACGGGCGCAGCGCTCATGCCGCCCGGAATTGTGATCGACGCTGGCAGCGGGACGAGCTGGACGCTGGCGCCCGAGGACATCCCCGAGACCGGCGCGCCGGAGCGGACGGCCGAGATCGACCTCGCCGTGCGGTCTCGTCGTCTGGTCGGCGGCAGTTGGGTCACCGACCGCGCGGCACGCCACTTCCGCCTGACCGCGCCCTTTGCCGCCGGGTGGGATCGCGGCTGGGGCTTCCTCTGGGGCACCTGAGCCCCGCAATCACCATCCTCACGACAAGCGAGACCAAGCATGCCCGAACGGATCATGCCGGGACTGGGGCTGCGCGCCTTCTACGATCCCGGCCAGCGCAACTGGGGCACCAGCCTCAGCGAAGACCTGCGCCGCCTCTCTGCCCTCGTGCAGGCGCGCGCCACATCGCGGACCGCAGCACTTCCTGCCACGGGCACCGCAGGCCAGGTCGCCATCGTGCCCGCCTCGGCTGGCGCCAATGCCAACGCGCTTGCCCTCTGGGACCAGTCGCCCGCCGGGGCGGCTGCATGGGTCTACCTGACCCCCGAAGAGGGCTGGCAGGTCTGGATCGCGGATGAAGCGCGGTACGTGCGGTTCACGGGCGGGGCATGGGTCGAGGTGCCGCGTCCCGGCGTGGTGCGCATCCGGACGCTGACGGCGACCAGCCACACGCTGGAAGCCGTCGATCTTGGCAGCATCCTCGAAACAACTGGCTCCTCTGCCGTCACCGTGACGATCCCGGTCGAGGCGACCGTGCCCTTCGAGATCGGCACGCTCATGAATGTCACGCAGGTCGGCGCCGGGATCGCCACGGTCACGGCAGCGCCGGGCGTGTCGCTCAATGGCGTCACCGGCGGCTCGGTCGCTCTCGATGGCCAATGGTCGGGCGCGGCACTCGTCAAGCGTGGTGCAGATGCCTGGGTCATCCAGGGCGCGCTGGCGGGAGCCGTCGCATGAGCCTGCTGATGATGCGCGCCGCCATCCTTGCCCAAGGCGGGGATGCCGCGCCCCCGGTGGATATCGGCTCTGTCTGGCAGCTCGACACTACGCGGCGCCCTCCGGGCTACACGCTGTCCGATGGCAACCAGACCGCCGTGAACACCTCGGGCGGGACCAACTACATGCGCTGGGTACCGAGTGCCAAGGCCATCCTGCCCTCGGACGGGCGGCGCTATTGGGAAGTTCTCTGTGCAGCCAGCGGGGCCGCCAGTTTCGACGGCTACATGGGCGTGGTCTCGGCCGCGCAGCGCGAGGAGTTCAATATCGGGAACAACCCGATCACGCTGGGCTCGATCGCGTATCGCGGCAACGGCACCCTCTGGTCGTCGAACACTGCCACGGCCGCCCAGCAGTTGACGGGGCTGCCCACCTTCGGCGCGGGCGACGTGCTGATGTTCGTCCTAGACCCGGCCACTGCGCGTCTCTGGATCGGCAGGAACGGCGTCTGGCGTGACGATCCAGTGAGCGGGGCGGCCACCTGGACGGCCGCGCATAGCACGGCCTTCTATCCGCAGGTCCAGGGCCGCAATCCCGGCGACGGCGGCACGCTGCGCTCGCAGCCCTCGCAGTTCAGCTATCCGGTGCCGCCCGGCGTGCTGCCTCTCGGCTACGAGCACCCCGACCTGCGCATCTTCGAGGCGCATGCCTTCATCGAACTGGCCTGGGACAAGGTCCTCAGCGTCGGCGAGTTCGAGGCCTGGTTCGATCTCGGCGGCGGCACGCGTCTGACCTCAGGCGGCGTCTCGATCTTCCTCGATCACGGCGGGGGCACGTCCCTCACCGCTGCCCAATCCGCCCTCTACATCGAAGTGGAACTGCCATGAGTTACATCCTGCATCTGGGCCACCAGCCCACCGACATCGCCGGCATCTCGGGGCTTCTGAACACGACCGCCGGAGGGTTCGACCCGACGCTCGACGTCAACGCGATCCGGCACGTCGGCTTCAACAGCTATTCCGCGCCGTTCTCCTTCTCGGTGCCGGAGCCCGTGGGCGATCTCTGGCTGGGATTTCGCTACGTGCCGCCCAACGCCGACGCCAACAGCATCAACCGCGCCGAGGCGAGCTTTCTGGAGTTCTATTCAGCTACCAACGTTCTGCTGGCCCAGATCAAGCCGATCACGACCACCAACCGCTATCACGCCATCGCCGCTGGCGACACCAGCGTGCAGGGCAGTTCCTCCTACACCGCCCCCAATGGACAGCCGCAATGGATCGACGTGCGGGTGGCGGTCGGTGCGGAAATCACCATCGAGTTCCATGTCGAGGGCGTCCTGCAATCGACGGCCACCGCCGCGAACGCGAACGGAAAGGGCAAGCCGCGCCACGTGGTCTTCGCCAACACCGCCCTGCACGGGATTTCCGCGAACCGGACCTGGTACTATGCCCATATCGCGGCCCTCGACGGGGTCTCGACCATCGGGCGGCGCTTCGTGCGCCGCAGCCCGAACGCCATCGCGAGCTTCAACCAGATGGTGGGCAGCATTGATGCGCTGCGCGATGGCGATATCGCCACGCGGGTCGCCAGTACGGCAGCGGGACAGCGCATGTCCTTCTCGCTGACCGGCCCGACCGGACCCGCCTCGGTTTCGGCCATCGCGGGCGTGCATCTCAAGCAGATCGCGCAGGCGGGCACGGTTGGGCCCGACGCCACGGCAGGCTTCCTGCGCATCGGCGGGGTCAACCACGATGCCGCCCCCGAGACCGTGCCGGACCTCGCGCCCAAGCCCGTCTATTCAAGTTGGGCGGTGAACCCGGTCGATGCGAGCCCCTGGAGCGATCTGACCTTGCCCAACGAGGTCGGGATCCTGTCGGCATGAGCCCGCGTCGCTCCGGAGAGGACCATGTCCGCATGTCCGATGCCGAGTTCGAGGAACTGCTGGCACGCGCGGCTGAAGAAGGCGCCAGGCGTGCGCTCGCGGATGTCGGGCTCGACGGCCAGGAGGCCGCGATGGATGTCCGCGACCTGCGCGCGCTGCTCGACTGCATCCGCTTCGTGCGCCGTACGGCCGTGCAGACCACGGTCCATCTCGTCACCACCGGCATCATCCTCGCACTGCTCGCGGGTATCGCGTTGAAGCTGAAGATCTTCGGCCCGGGCGGCTGAGCGCCAACCGGGTCGCCCCGCGACCCAACCCAATCCCCGCAAACCACGCCAACCCGCAGTCGCGTCGCTGCGGGCGGGTATTCTCGTCCCTTCGCAAAGGAACTCTTCCATGTCCGAGCCCATCCGCACCTACCGCCATTTCCGCGATGTGCCGCAGAACCTTTGGCGGTGGCCGAACTTCTCGCCCGCCGAAATCGCCTGCCGTGGCACAGGGCAGATCAAGCTGCACCCCGAGGCGCTCGACAAGCTGCAGGCTTTGCGCGACCGGCTGGGCAAGCCGCTGATCGTGCGGTCTGCCTATCGCAGCCCCGAACACAATCGTGCGGTCGGCGGGGCCAAGTCGTCGAAGCACATGGACGGCACGGCTTTTGATATCGCCATGTCGAACCACGACCCGGTGGCCTTCGAGGCTGCGGCGCGCGAGGTCGGGTTCCTCGGCTTCGGCTTCTATCCGCGATCGGGCTTCATCCATGTCGATCTCGGCCCTGCACGGCAGTGGGGAGAGATGTTCCCGGTCCGGGCGACGGCGTTCGCCGAAGAAGCTCCGCCTGCGCGCGAAGTGCTGGCCGATAGCCGTACCATGAAGGGTGGCGGGGCGGCCGGAGTGGCGACGCTGGGCGCGGCGGGCGTCGAGGTGGCGCAGCAGGTGCTGGCCGAGACCCAGACCGCGATCTTGCCGCTTGTGCCGTATCTCGACACGTTGCGTTGGGTATTCATCGCCGTGGCGCTTGGCGGCATCGCGGTCACGATCTACGCGCGTCTCGATGACTGGCGCCGAGGGCAGCGGTGATGGCCCCGCTCCTGATCGGGTTCGCCGCCAGCCCATGGATGCGGGCCGCTTTGCGCTACGGCGCCATCATCCTCGCCCTGCTCCTGTTCCTGCTTTCGCTTCGGCGGTCCGGCGAGCGAGCGGGACGCCTCGCTGAACGCCTTCAGACCACGGAGAAAGCCAATGATGTCCAACGCCAGATGCTCGAGGCGACGGCTCGTCGTCCTAGGTCTCGCGACGAGCTTGCTGAGCGGCTGCGCAACGGTCGGTTCTGAGCCCGGCATCGCGACCGTCTGCCCGCCCGTGGTAGAGTACACCCGCGAGTTCCAGGCGCGCGCAGCCGAGGAGCTCGCGCGGCTGCCGCACGGGTCGGCCATCGCCGAGATGCTGAGCGACTACGCCGTGATCCGGGATCAGGTCCGTATGTGTTCTCGCCCCTGATCAAGAGCCGAATTGGAGCCTCAAGGTCAGGCAGCAGCGTAGCTGGTAAAGACCTCGTTCGATCCGTCGCGCCGGATCAGAAACACGTCGTAGGCCTCGCGCTGGCTTTCCGGTCCCATCCCGGGCGAGCCGTAGGGCATGCCTGGCACTGCGAGGCCGACCGCGTCGGGGCGTTCCAGCAGGAGACGGCGAATGTCGGCAACAGGGACGTGACCCTCGATAATGTAACCATCCACACGACCCGTATGGCAGGAGACCATCTCCTGCGGGATGCCGTTGTCCAGCTTGTAGCGCATCAGAAGCGTCCCGGCGCTCGCCTCGGTCGTGACGGCGAAGCCGTCGTTCTCGAGGATCTCGATCCAGGCCGAGCAGCAGCCGCAGTTGGGGTCCTTCATCACGTGGATCGCCGGACCGGCGCCTTGCGCCAGAGCCCTCAAGGGCGACGCAGCCGCCAGCGCAGCTGTGCCGATCAGGAGCTTGCGGCGGGAAAACATGTCTTGGGTCATCTGATGTTCCTTTCGAGGTTGGATGTGTGGGCTGGCAGATCAGAGGTCGACCCGCCTGAGCCGCAGGGCGTTGGTGATCACCGAGACCGACGACAGGCTCATCGCCGCCGCCGCGATCATCGGCGAGAGCAGAAGTCCGGTGACAGGGTAAAGCAGCCCGGCGGCGATGGGGACGCCAAGCGCGTTGTAGGCGAAGGCGAAGAACAGGTTCTGCTTGATGTTCCGCAGGGTGGCGCGGGCGAGCTTGCGCGCCCGCACGATGCCCATCAGGTCGCCGCCCAGCAGGGTGATGCCTGCGCTTTCCATCGCAACATCGGCCCCGGTGCCCATGGCGATGCCGACATCGGCGGCGGCGAGCGCGGGGGCGTCGTTCACCCCGTCGCCCGCCATGGCGATCTTGTGGCCGTCGCGGCGCAACTGGTCGATCAGGTCCTTCTTGGCCTCGGGCAGGATGCCTGCGCGCACCTCGTCGATGCCGAGCTTGCCCGCCACCGCCTGCGCCGTGCGTTCGTTGTCGCCCGTCGCCATGATCACCCTTAGCCCTTGGGCATGAAGTTCCCGAATGGCCTGCGCGGTACTCTCCTTGATCGGGTCGGCGACCGCCACGATGCCGACGAGCGCGCCGTCAAGCGCGACGAACATCGCCGTCTTGCCCTCGGCGCGCAGGGTGTCGGCCTTTGACTCGGCCTGCGCGGTGTCGAGCCCCATCTCCCGCATCATCGCCGCGTTGCCTAGCGCCACCGCGCGCCCACCGACCCGGCCCTGTACGCCCTTGCCAGTGACGGCGTCGAAGTCCGTGGCCTCCTGACGCGGCGCACCCTGCGCCTCGGCTCCCTCGACAATCGCCTCAGCCAGCGGGTGTTCCGAGCCACGCTCCAGCGCTGCGGCCAGCGACAACAGGTCGGTCTCGGTGACGTCCCCGAGCGCAACCGTATCGGTCAGCTTCGGCTTGCCCATGGTCAGCGTGCCGGTCTTGTCGACGATGAGCGTATCGACTCCTGCCATTCGCTCCAGCGCCTCGGCGTCCTTGATCAGCACGCCCGCCTGTGCGCCGCGCCCCGCCGCCGTGGTGATGGAGATCGGTGTCGCCAGCCCCAGCGCGCAGGGGCAGGCGATGATGAGGACCGACACGGCCGAGGCGATTGCGAAGACCAGCGCGGGCTCCGGGCCGAAGATCAGCCAGACCACGAAGGCGACGATGGCGATGACCACCACCGTCGGCACGAATATCGCCGACACCCGGTCGGCCAGCCCCTGGATCGGCGCGCGGGACCGCCGCGCGTTCGACACCATCGCCACGATCTGCGCCAGCACGGTATCGGACCCGACCTTGCCTGCCTCCATGACCAGAGAGCCGTTCTTGTTGATCGTGGCGCCCGTCACCTCATCCCCCGGCCCCTTTTCCACCGGCATTGACTCGCCGGTCAGCATGCTTTCGTCCAGCGACGAGCGGCCCTCGATCACCGTGCCGTCGACCGGAATGGCGTCGCCGGGACGGACCCGCAGCCGGTCGCCCTCCATGATGTTCTCCAGCGGCGCATCGTATTCAGTGCCGTCCGGCAGGATGCGCCGCGCGGTCTTCGGCGCCAGATCCAGAAGCGCGCGGATCGCATCCCCGGTGCGTTCTCGCGCTCGGAGTTCCAGCACCTGGCCCACTAAGACCAACGCGACGATCACCACCGCCGCCTCGAAATAGGTGCCGACGCCGTGGCCCATCCGGTACTGTTCCGGAAACACCCCCGGCAGGAACGTCGCGACGAGCGAGTAAAGGTAGGCCGCCGCCACGCCGATGCTGATCAGCGTCCACATGTTTGGGCTGCGGTTCACAATGGAGTCCCAGCCGCGCCGGAAGAAAGGCAAGGCGGCCCAGAGGATGATCGGCGTTGCCAGCACGAACTCGAGATAACTTGCGGTCTGATGCCCGATCCAGTCGCGCACTGACAGCGCGACCAGTTCACCCATCGTCAGGATGATGAGCGGCACCGCCGCCGCCGCCGAAATCCACATCCGACGCGTGAAGTCGGTCAGCTCCTCGCTGGGCTCATCCGACGGCACCATCGGTTCCAGCGCCATGCCGCAGATCGGGCAGGACCCCGGCGCATCGCGGACGATCTCGGGATGCATCGGACAGGTGTACTGGACGTTGGCCGGAGCAGCCTTCTTCTGTCCGGCGGCCCGGCCCGAGGCGTAGAACCACGGATCCGCCTTGAACTTCGACTGGCATTTCTCCGAACAGAAATGAAAGGTCTCTCCCTGGAACTCGGCGTGACGCCCGTCCGGCTTGACCGCGACCGTCATCCCGCAGACCGGGTCCTTTGCGGTATTCGCCCCCGCCGGAATGTCGGGCGCCGCGTGATGGTGATCGTGCTCCATAGTCTGCCAGCCTTTCGATCTCTTGTTTCAGCTTGCCGCTTCCAGCCGTTGGAAGCTCAAGCTCTTTTCAATGGTGGTCGTGAGCGCCTTCCAGGGCGGGATTCCGTGCGAGGAAGATTCCGACGAACAGGAACACCAGCGCCATGCCGATCGCACCCAGGACGACGATCAAGGGGTCGGACTGCCATTTCATCGCGGCGAAGGCGGCCAGCACCACGGCATCAAGTGCGATTGCCGTCAGCAACACCCAGCCCCGAGCGCCGATTTCTTCGCGCAGATGCCGGAACACGCCGAAATGGATGATCATGTCCATCACCAGATAGAAGAAGGCCCCGAGCGAGGCGATGCGGCTGAGGTCGAAGAAGACCGTCAGGAAGCCTGCGATCACGACGGTGTAGACGAGTGTGTGGTCCTTGATCGTGCCTGGCATCCCGAAATGGCTGTGCGGGATCATCTTCATGTCCGTCAGCATCGCCAGCATCCGCGAGACGGCAAACACGCTGGCGATCAGGCCCGAGGCAGTTGCCACCAGCGCAAGCGCCACCGTCAGGTAGAAGCCGGTTTGCCCGAGGGCTGGTTGGGCCGCTTCAGCCAGCGCGTAGTCCTTCGCCGCCACGATGCGATCGAGCGGCAGGCTGGAGCCGACCGCGAATGCGACCAGCAGGTAGACGACGACGCAGATGGCGATGGACAGGACTATGGCCCGGCCCACGTTCCGATGCGGATTGGTCACCTCGGCGCCGCTGTTGGTGATGGTCGTGAACCCCTTGAAGGCGAGAATGGACAGCGCGACCGACGCCACGAACCCACCCGCACGAAAATCTCCGCCCGACGCTTCGAACGAAATGCCGCTGGCCCACAGACCGGCCGCCCCGAACAGCGCAATGCCGCCCACCTTGAGAATGGCCATGATAATGGACAGCAGCCCGACCGACCGGTTGCCAGAGACGTTCACGAGATAGGCGAAGACGATCAGCCCCACGCCGAGGACCGGCACGAGAATGCTGTCCGGATCGCCGCCGAAGGCTCGCAGGGTGTAGGTTCCGAAGGTGCGAGCGACGAGGCTTTCGTTGATGACCATCGACAGCGCCATCAGGAGAGCTGCGCCCGCCGCGACCGTCGTCGGTCCGTAGGCTTTCTTCAGGATCATCCCGATGCCGCCCGCAGACGGGTATGCGTTCGACATCTTGATATAGGTGTAGGCGCTGAAGGCGGTCACGATGGCGCCGACCACGAACGAGAGCGGGAAGAGAGGCCCGGCGAGTTCGGCGATCTGGCCGGTCAGCGCGAAGATGCCCGCGCCGATCATCACGCCGGTGCCCATGGCTACCGCACCGGAAAGGGTGATGCTGTTCTTCTGGTACTCGCTTCCGGTCATGGATTTCCCTTTTCAGGCTTTTGCCGCATGGCTACCCAAAGCAGTGGCAGGCCCGTCAAGAGGCCGAGGCCAAGTACTGCCCATGTCGCCCGGCCCAGATCTCCGCTCACCGCCTCGCCGCCGAAATGGGCCAGCAGGAAGCTTGCCGGAATGATCCCCGCCAGTGTTGCCAAGGCGAAACGCCAGGCGTGCAATCGGCTCAGTCCGGCCGCGTAGCTGATCATGTCGAAGGACACGAAGGGCATCAGGCGGCTGGCAAGAACCGTCGCCGTCAACGCGTTCTGCGAGCCGAGCAGCCCGGCATCGACGCGGTCCCCGAACACCCGCCGCAGGACGTCATGCCCCAGAACCCGTGCGAGACCGAAGGCGATCAGCGCCCCGAGCTCGGCGCCGATGACGACCTGCACGGTCCCCCAGAGATGTCCGTAGGCCGCTCCGGCCGCCAGTGCGATGGGTGCACTCGGGATTGGGCTGGCCACGACCGCGATGGTCATAAGCGTGACGATCAGGACCGGCCCCCAGAGACCCGCACGCGCCACCAGCGTTTCCAGACGCTCGGGCTCCAGGAGGCTGCGCGCCTCGGCGAACACCGAAGGCGCGAACTGCCAGACAGCGAGCAGTCCGATGCCGAGGATCGCAAGGCCCGCGAGAATGGTGACGCGCAGGCTCATCTCAGACCGCCGCGACGGCCTTCGCCAGGAGGTCGCGCACCTCGCCCGCCACGGCCGTCAGTTCGGCGTTCTCAATCGCCTGCATCGACGCCACAGGATCGATGGCGCTGACTTCCACGCCACCGTCGACCTCGCGCAGGATGACGTTGCATGGCAGCATCGCACCGACGCGCGGTTCGATCCCGATGGCCTGATGCGCCATCTTGGGGTTGCAGGCGCCGAGGATGCGGTAGGCGGGCATCTCGACATCTAGCTTCTTCTTCATCGTCGCCTTGACGTCGATCTCGGTCAGGATGCCGAAGCCGTGGTCGGTGAGGGCCTTCCGCGCGCGAGCGTCGACGTCGTCGATACCGGCGTCGGGGAACATTCGATTGATCGTGTAGGTCATTGCCAACTCCTTTTTTCTATTTCCGAAGATACTTGATCAGCGCTGCTATGGCCAAAACCAGCAGCACGAGGATCAGCAGGCCGAAGAGCCAGCCAAACCCCATTCCGAAACCCATTCCGGGGCCCATGTCGTTCCAGTTCATCATCTCATCCTCCTGATTTTTACCCGCAGGGTGCGTCTTTTGGCCGGCCCTCACGACAACATGGGGCAGGACAGACCAGGATCGGTGCCGGGCGGGGCGCCATGTCCGGACGACCCGCTGGGATCAGACGGACGCCGTGACCGCGAATTCGGTCATCATCCCCGTCGTAAGGTGCGGCATGTGGTGGCAATGCAGCATCCATCGGGCGGCCTCACCGACATCGAGGGCGACATCGACCATCGACATCGGTGGCACGTGAACCGTGTCGCGTAGTGCACCGGCGACCCGACGCCCGTTCAGCCCGACGACCTGGAACACATGGCCGTGCAGATGCATCGGGTGCGCCATCATCGACATGTTGTGGAACGACAGCACGACCCGCTCACCGCTGCGTGCGGTGATCGGCTGGTGCTGGCCCCAGACTGCCCCGTTTATCGTCCAGACGTACGGCTGCATCGAACCGCCCAGCATCAGCATCTGGCTGCGGTCCACGGGTCGATCCGGCAGAGCGTCCAGCGCGATGAGGCGCGCCTCCTGCGCCAGATCGGTGTCGAACGCGGGCGCTTCGGCATCCGCCATTGCATCGAGACGCCGCACTTCGGCACCCTGCGTGGCGAGGATCAGGCCGGTGCGCTCGCGCGCGCCTTCGCGCAGGGCGAGGATCGGCCAGGCGCCGCCTTCGTGCGGCAGGTCGATCTCGATGTCCAGACGCTGGCCCATTGCCAGACCGAACCGCGTGCCGGCGAGAGGTTCGACCGCGTGCCCATCTACCGCGACCAGCCGCGCCTCGGCACCGCCGGTCTCGATCCAGAATACCGTCGCCGCAGCGGCGTTGATGACCCGAAGCCGGATACGGCCACCGCGCTCGACCTGGACCACCTCCGGGTCCGACAGGGTCCGGTCATTGGCGAGATAGGCGTCCCAGTCATAGTCGTTCAGGTCCATGGCCATGCCGCCCATCTGGCCGCCCATACCCATCATCCCGCCCATTCGGGGCATGTTGCCCATCGGCATGCCGCCCGTGGCGCCATGGCCCATGGCCCCGTGATCCATGCCCTGCATCGCCCCCATGCCTCCCATGGGAGCGCCCTGATCGGGCAATGCACCGGCACCATGGCCCGCGCCGTGCCCGCCGCCATGACCTGCGCCGATCTCGGCCAGAACCTCCTCGGGGGCCTTGAAGGAGAAGTCATGAAGGAACATCACGACGTCTTGCCGGTCGGCAGCAACGTCCTCGGCCGAGCGCACGATCAGCGGCGCGGCGAGCAGCTTCATCTCCTGGGTGGGCACATGGCTGTGCATCCAGTGCGTGCCGGGCCGTGCCTCGAAGTCGTAGGATCGGGTTTCACCCGGTGCGAGGAGGGGCATCGGCATGTCCGGCACACCGTCCTGCGCGTTGGGCGGGATCTGTCCGTGCCAGTGGATGATGGTACCGACGTCCAGGTCGTTGGTCAGATCGACCCGGAACCTCTGGCCGGGGTCGAGGATCAGTCCCTGACCGCCGGGGCCGGCAAGCCCGAAGACCGTGGCAGCGCGACCGTCGATGTCGAGCGTGCGCGTCGCAGCGGAGAGGCTGATCGGCGCCACCCCTTGCGCGAAGGCGATGCGGGGCAAGTGTGCAGCGCCAATGGCGGCCGCACTTGCGGCAAGAAAGCCGCGTCGAGAAAGCATGTTCATGGTCGTCTCCTCGGGACTTCCGTCCCGTTCATCAATACCGATGGGGCGCCTCGGGCGTCTGCCCGGGCGCGCTCAGAGGAGACGGAGCTTGGGAGGTCGTTCGTTCAGTCCCGGCGCACGGCTGACGTGGATTGCCGCGGACGGGACGTCATGACTGGCGGCGCCGTAGGCGTGCCCGGCTTCCTCGCCTGCCGACGTCAGGAAGGCAGAGAGGCCTGCGCATACGAACTCGCACATCTCGGCATCGGCCGATCCACAGTGCTCTCCAGCGTCACAGTCGAAGCCCGAAATGACCGGAGAGTGCATCATGTCGGCGACATGCATCGCGTGATCCACACCGGAATTCATGCTCATGCGTGTCGCATGCGCGGAGGTCACCGTCGTCACCACGGTGATCGCGAGTATGGCAAGCATGGTGACGACACGTTCGAGCATGCTGCAAAGATAGGCATTGCTCACGAGAATGTCCATTGTCGCAGGCGCCTCGCCGCTGGCACAACGTGGTCTCGACCAAACGCGAATGTTATTCCGCAGTGATCGGGGATAGACGTCTTGAAAAAAGCTCTCCGAAATACTGTCGTGATCGGTCTGGTCGTCGGAGGTGTGATCCTCGCGGTCTTTGCTGGCTGGCGTTATGCCGGTACCGCATCCACCGCCGTGGCGTCGGCGGACATCATCGCGCAAGGACGCCAGATCTATGCGGATCAGTGCGCCGCCTGCCACGGCGCGGAACTGGAGGGCCAGCCGGGCTGGCGCTCGCCGCTTCCGTCCGGCCGGTTGCCGGCGCCACCCCACGACGCCAGCGGCCACACCTGGCACCATCCTGACGATGTCCTGTTCCGCATCGTTAGGGAAGGCACCGCCGCCGTGGTCGGCGGCGGATACGAGAGCGACATGCCCGGCTTCGCAGACGTGCTGAGCGACGCGGACATCCGCGCCGTTCTCGACTACATCAAGAGCACATGGCCAGAGCGCGAGCGCCGATACCAAGAGAGGGTGTCGGAGGCAAACTGACATTCCCCATGGTCGTCGGCTGCTACTCGCGCCAGGCCAGTTCGCAGACCGAGTTAGAGGAACGTCGCCGACCAGGTCAGCACCATGAAGCCGCCGAGCGACTGCATCATGTTGACCATCCGTATCGGCCCGGTTGCCTCGATCTGCGTGTACCCGAGCGTGGCGAAGTTGACGCCGGAGAAGTAGATCAGGCCGCTCCAGCATGGGTCGTAGCTGCCGTCGAAGCCTCCCACGCCCCAGCCCTGCAGCGCCCTGTAGACTGCGGCGAAAGCCAGGATTTCAATCGTGTGGAGCGCGAGCAGCCCGACGAACGCCACCATGATCGCCGCCTGCGGTCTCTCTTTCGAGTTCGGCTTCACGCCCCGGACGGCCAATAGCCCCGTAGTGGTGCGCGACCAGATGGCGGCCACCAGCGCGAAACCGAGCAGAAGCCCGATTCCAGTTGCAGCATGTTGAGCACTCGCGGCGGAACAGTACCCCGAGGTTTATGTTCTCAGCGCTCGGCCCTGCGGCATGGCAGCGGAACCATCGCCCTGCCGATGATCTGATCTCAGGCCTCACGTTCCGGATCAAACGCAAGAAGCCGCAGCGCGTTCAGTGTGACGAGCACCGTCGCGCCGGTATCTGCAAGGATCGCGATCCACAGCCCGGTAATGCCGAGGATCGTCGTCACCAGAAACACCGCCTTAAGGCCGAGCGCGATCGCCACATTTTGCCTGATGTTCGCCATGGCTGCGCGAGCAAGGCGAATCTTGCCGGCCACATCGGTCACGCGATTGCGCAGGATCGCGGCGTCGGCGGTTTCAAGCGCGACGTCCGTTCCGGAGCCCATGGCAACTCCGATGTGGGCGGTGGCGAGCGCAGGGGCATCGTTGATGCCGTCGCCCACCATCATCACGCGGTCTCTGGCGGTCATCTCACGGATCGCGGCGACCTTGCCTTCGGGCATCAATTCGGCGCGATGGTCAATGCCCAGCCCAGCGGAAATGGCTGCTGCCGTGCGCCGGTTGTCGCCGGTCAGCATCACAGACGCGATGCCAAGCGCCTTGAGTTGCTGCACCGCGCGGGCGGCATCCTCTCGGGGTTCGTCCCGGAGCGCTACGAGTCCGACCAACTGGCTCCGGCGGAAGACCGCGACGACTGTCTTGCCTTCATCTTCCATGCCGACCACCGCCCGGAGCGCGTGGTCGTCCAACACACCGCGCTCCCCGGCGAACCGTGGAGAGCCCACCCAGGCGGTTTCACCCTCAACGACTGCTTCGGCCCATTTGCCCGGAAGCGCTTTGGCGGCGGTCGCGGCCAGGAACGGCGCTCCCGCAGCTTCCGCGCGGGACAGGATCGCCTCCGCCAGAGGATGGCTCGACCCCGCTTCGACGGCGGCAGCCAGCGCCAGCACCTCTGTCTCCGATCCCGAGATCGGCACCACGTCCGTGACGCGCGGCCGTCCGTGGGTCAGGGTTCCGGTCTTGTCGAATGCGACATGCGTGGTGGCCGCCGCGGCCTCGATCACGGCGCCTCCTTTCATCAGCAGCCCGCGACGCGCGCCTGAAGAAAGCGCAGAGGCGATGGAAGCCGGTACCGAGATCACCAGCGCGCAGGGGCATCCGATCAGGAGAAGCGCGAGCGCCCGGTAGATCCACGTATCCCAGCCTTGCCCGAACGCGAGGGGCGGGACGATGGCCACCAGCACCGCAACTCCGACGACGGCCGGCATGTAGATGCGGCTGAAACGGTCGATGAAGCGCTCGGTCGGGGCCCGGGCGCTTTCCGCTTCCTCGACCAGCCGGATGATACGGGCAATGGTGTTGTCCTCGGCCGACTTGGTGACCCGAACACGCAGCGCCGCCTCGGAATTGATGGAGCCGGCAAAGACGGAGGCACCGGGTTCCTTCAGCTTCGGCACACTCTCGCCCGTGACGGCGCTCTCATCGACGCCCGAGGTGCCCTCGATAACTTCGCCATCTGCCGGGACCCGGTCTCCCGGGCGCACCAGAACGATCTGGTCCACCTGCAGCTGGTCGGCTGGTATCACCCGAGTCCGGCCGCCGATCTCCAGGATCGCGGTCTTCGGTACCAGACGAGCGAGCGCCCGGATCCCGTCGCGGGCCTTGTTCGCCGCAACACCTTCGAGAACCTCCCCGACGGCGAAGAGGAAGACGACGAGCGCCGCTTCCTCGGCGGCGTCGATGACGAGCGCGCCGCTGGCGGCGATTGTCATCAGCATCTCGATCGTGAACGGCATCCCCGCTCTGGCGGACGCGACGGCGCGGCGTGCGATAGGGGCGACACCAATGAGCGTCGCGAGGATGAATGCCCACGTTGCCACATCCTGGGAGGCGAGCAGTTTCACGGCCCATGCCGCCGCGAGGAGGAGACCGGTGCCGATCACCAGTCTGCCCTTCGCGGTCTGATACCAACGCGAACCGGGCCCGGGACCGCTCTCGGGCCCTGTCGATCCAGCGTTGGTCTCGAGTCCTGCGGCATCTCGCGAGCCGTCCGCACGGGACGCTTGCTCATCGTCCGGCAGCACGAAGCCTTTCCGATCGGGGCTCGATCCTTTCGCCGCGATCCCGTAGCCGAGCCGCTTGACGATTGCTTCGATCTGGTTGCGAGGGGTCTGCCCTTCATCCAGAGTCAGCCGAAGCCGCTCGGTCATTAGCGCCACATCGACGTCGCTCACGCCAGGCAGGCGTTCGACCGCACCCCGGACCTTGCCGGCGCACGACGCACAGTCCATCCCGGAAACCGTCCATTCGTAGGTTGCACTGTCGTTCGCCGTCATCACGCCCTTCCAACCCGCCCAGCGGGCAACATTGTATTTGCTGAGTCGGGAACCTAAGGTCTCTAGTAGCTATAGCTTCAAGAGGAAATCTGATGCTCACCATCGGAAAATTGGGCGAAGCGGCCGGCGTGAAGGTTCCGACGATCCGCTACTACGAGCAGATCGGGCTCCTGCCGGAGCCAGATCGCAGTGCCGGGAACCAGCGGCTCTATGGGCAGTCGGCACTGGATCGGCTAGCCTTCATCCGCCATGCGCGGGAGCTCGGTTTTCCGCTGGACGCTATCCGAGACCTTCTGAGTCTCTCTGACAGACCCGATCAATCCTGCGCAGCCGCCGATGTCATCGCCAGGGCGCAGTTGGCCGAGGTTGAAAGCCGCCTTGCGCGCCTGACTGCGCTGAAAGGCGAACTTGAGCGCATGGTCGTGCAATGTGCAGGCGGTCGGATTGCCGATTGCCGGGTCATTGAAGTTCTGGGCGACCATTCGCTATGCGCAACCGATCACCAGCATCCGGAGAGCGAGGCGGCATCGTGAACGCACCCGGCACCCTCGCCATCTACATCGGTGCCGCTCTGGCCGAGATTGCGGGCTGCTTTGCGGTCTGGGCATGGATGCGGCAAGGCGCGAGCGCGCTCTGGCTGGTCCCCGGCCTCCTGAGCCTGGCCGTCTTCGCTTGGCTCCTGACCCTTGCCCCCTCCGATTTTGCGGGGCGGGCCTACGCAGCTTATGGCGGGGTCTATATCGCAGCCTCGCTCCTCTGGCTGTGGCTCATCGAGAAGCAGCGCCCGGACACTTGGGACCTGACAGGTGCCGCAATCTGCCTCGCCGGTGCGGCCGTCATCCTGTTGGCGCCGAGGGCGGCTGGTGGATGATCGGGGGTGCTCTCCAAGATCAAGGCAGCCGACTGCCGCTCATCGTTGCCGACATCACGATAGAGCCAACCTTTGCGGACGGACTCCCGCTCTTCCAGCGTAGCAGCTGTGCGTATCAAATAAAATCAATGACTTATACTGGAGAAGGTTGGACGTCAGACCCATCCCCTCCGCCACTAATTCCGCTTAAGGTATTGGTGTCCTTTGAAAAACACCTTCCAAAAACAGTCGCCCCCACATGTGTTCCCACGGTTGACGGCTGGCGCAATCGTGGCCCTCGCCGGGGCGTGACATGACACGCGTCAGTCATCGGGTTTTCGTCCTGTGATCCGTTCCCGCCGACGTTCGCGGCTGATTTGGCTGTAGCTGCGCAGTGGTGTCATACCATCGGTGTGGCCAAGGTTTTGCGAATTGGTGACGATTTCGGCGACTGAAATTGCCGTCTTCGCCGCGTGGCGCGCCAGTATGTGCCGGAAGGCATGGGGGCCGTAGGTGGGCAGGCCTGCTCGCGTGAGGGACTCGTTGGCGATCTTGCGCAGGGGTTCGGTGGCTTGCCAAGGGCGGCGCGCGAAACGGGTCTTAGCTTGATCGGGCGAGGCCAGTCACGACCGCCTTGGCAAGAAGGGCAGACGCGGCGACGCCGTCGATCAGGGGCAACTGCGTCCGTGCCGAGAGAGCATCCTTGAGAGGCGCCATCCCCGCGCAGCCGAGCACGGCGCAGGTGGCGGCATCTTCGCAGCGGGCTCTTTCTATTTCGGCGGCGATGCGGTCGATGGTGTCCGGCGCGCCCGCGTCGATGGTCAAGACCGGCAGGCCGCTCGCCCGCACCGAGGCGCAAGATCCGGCAAAGCCCTGCTGACGTATATTGTCCTCGATCACCGGGATCGAGACGGCCAGAGAGGTAACGACCGAGAACCTCAGCCCATGCAACTGTGCCATCACAAAGCTGGATTGACCGATGCCCAAGACCAGGCATCCGGCCAGCCCGCGCGCTTCGGTCAGGCCCGTGTCGTCGAAACAGGCGATCACGATGGCGTCGGCCCCCTGCGCCCGAGCGACGGGCAAGAGGGCCAAGAGACCGGGCAGAGCGGCGTCGCCGTCTGCGCGGCCCTGAATGGCCGCCGGGCCGCTTATGTTTGTCAGGCCAAAGATCTCGGCCTCTGGCAGCGCCTTGCGTGCGGCGGCGACGATGCCCGTCGTCATGCCGACGGTTGCGTTGGGATTGATATAGGCCAGTTTCATACGCCTCTCCCCGCATCCGAGCCAAGCCGCGTGCGCCGTTTGCCCATGATCCACGCGCCGAGCAGGAAGACCGCGATAATCGCAAAGGAGAACAGCGTGGTGAGTGTGCCAAGCGCGTAGATCACCGGGGTGGTCACGTTGGTTGTCATCCCGAAGATTTCCAGCGGCAGGGTATTGTAGCTGCCTGCGGTGAGCAGGGTGCGGGCGAATTCGTCATAGCTGAGGGTAAAGCCAAAGAGCGCCACCCCGATCAAAGAGGGCCCGATGATCGGCAATACCACGTAGCGAAGGGTTTGCCACGCGGTGGCCCCCTGATCGCGGGCGGCCTCTTCATAGCTTTTGTCGAACCGGTTGAAGACGGCGAACATGATGAGCAAGCCAAAGGGCAAGGTCCACGTCAGTTGCGCGCCGAACCCCGAGGTTGCCCAGTGAATCCGCAAGCCCAACTGGCTAAAGATCAACCCCACGCCGAGCGAAATCAGGATCGAGGGGATCACCAGCGCGGTGATGGCGGCGTAGAAGAGCAGGCCCGATCCGGCAAACCGCTTGCGAAAGGCCAGCCCCGCCATGATCGACACCACCACCGTGGTGATCATCACCATCAGTCCCAACGCGAAACTGCGGCGGAACGCGCCCCAGATATCGCCCACGGCCTGTTCCTGAAAAAGGTCACGAAACCAGTGCAATGACAGACCGTTCATCGGAAAGGTCAGACCGCCCTGTGGGCCTTGGAAGCTGAGGATGCCGATGGTCAGGATCGGGCCGTAGAGAAACAGCACGAAGAGGCCGAAAAAGGCGGCCAGCACGTAGAAAGAGCGCGGTCGACGGCTCATCTCAGAGCTCCTTGCGAATGTTGACAAAGCGCAGCAGGATCGCGATCACGATCAGCACTGTGCACAGCAACACAACGGCGGTTGCGGCGGCGGACGGGTATTGCAACAGGGCGATATCGTTGGAAATTAGTCGCCCCACATTGGCCCGCTGGCTACCCGACATGAAGCGCACCGTGATGAAATCGCCCATGACCAGCGTGACGACAAAGATCGTGCCGATCATGATGCCGGGCTTGGTCAGGGGCAGGATCACATGCACCAGCGTCTGCACACCGCTTGCGCCGTTGTCACGCGCCGCCTCAAGCAGCGATTTGTCGATGCGCATCATGGTGTTGAAGATCGGAACCACCATGAAGAGCGTGTAGAGATGCACAAAGGCCAGGATCACCGAAAAATCGGAATACAAAAGCCACTCCAGCGGCGCGTCGATCACGCCCCAGGACAGGAGCGTCTGATTGGCAATCCCGTTGCGGCCAAGAAACGGAATCCATGAAATCATGCGGATGATGTTCGAGGTCCAGAATGGGATCGTGCAGATCAGGAAGAGCGCGATCTGCATCGTCAGGCTGCGCACGTGGAAGGCTAGGAAATAGGCCACGGTAAACCCGATTGCGAGTGTCAGCGCCCAAGTGATGAGGGCGTATTTCAGGGTTGCACCGAACACTTGATAGGTCACGGCCGAGCCGAACAGGAATTCATAATTGTCGAATTGAAAGGCCGGGTAGATCGAGAACTCGGTCGCCCCCCAAAAGCTGACGATCACGATCATCACGATGGGGGCGATCAGGAACGCCAAAAGCACCACTGTCAGGGGCGCCGCCTGAAGCCAGCCCAAAAGATGGCGGTTGGTCGTCATGAGGCCTGCTCGTTTTGCTGGGGGTTGACCATGGGGATGCGCAGTCTGGGGGGTGTTTGCCCCCCAGACGGTCGCTGCAGTGTCATGCGGCGATGAACTCGTTCCATTTGCGGACCATATACTGGTTCTCGTCCATGACGGCGTTCCAGCAGGCGACTGCCCCCATGCGGTCATTGAATGACCCGCCATCGCGCAAATCGCCCGCCTGCGCCAGCGTATCGCCGGTGGGCGAGGTGATGACGTCGGTGGCGGGCTTGCCCTCGAACCAATAGCCCCATTCATTCTCGGACATGAAGGTCTTGGAGGTCTCGGGCACGGCTGAATAGTAGCCTTGGCGCATCAGATAGCCGCCGACCCAGCCCGAGAGATACCAGTTGATGTAGTCATAGGCCGCGTCCAGCTCCATGCCCGACAGCGACGAGGACAGGCCAATGCCGCCGCCCCAACTGCGATAGCCCTCTTTGAGCGGTTGGTAAACGCACGGAATACCGCGCGACTTGACCGCCGTGATGGCGGGCGACCACATCGACTGGATCACCACCTCGCCGCTCGCCATCAGGTTCACGCTCTCGTCAAAGCTCTTCCAGAAGGCGCGGAATTGGCCGTTCTTCTTGGCTTCGGTAAAGATCGTCATGGTCTTGTCGATCTCTTCGCGGGTCATGTTGCCTTTGTCGCCATACTGGACCTCTCCCATCGCCTCGCAAACCATGGCCATGTCCATAATGCCGATGGACGAGATGTCGAGGATCGAGGCCTTGCCCTTGAATTCCGGGTTCAGAAGCTCTGTCCAGCTTTCGATCGGGCGGCCTATCAGGTCGGGGCGGATGCCCAAGGTGTCGGCATTGTAGATCGTCGGGATCAGGGTCATCCAGCCGGTTTCCGCGCTGGCAAAGCTGGTGCTGCCGGGCCCGTCCACAAAGCCCACCGTATGTGGGGCTGTGCCTTGGGCGATGGTCGAGTCGGGCGTCAGCTTGCCCGAGCGGAAGATGCCGACGATCTTGTCGTAATTGGCAATCCGTGCAGTATCCATGGCCTGAAGGTTGCCGGTTGGCCAAACCTTCTTGCAGATCCAGTATTCGATATCGGCAATGTCAAAGCTGTCGGGCTGGGTGGCGGCGCGTTGGGTGACGCTGTCGCTGTCCAGCGCGGTCATCTCGAGCGTGAAGCCTAGATCTTCCTTTACCTTGTTGGCGACGTCGTTGAGGTTCGACACGCCGGTGCCGAACTGACGCAGCACGATGTCTTTGGTATCTTGCGCCCAGAGCATCGGGGCGGGCAGGGCGGAGGCGGCGAGTGCCGCGCCCCCGGTCCTGAGCAGTGCGCGGCGGGTATATCCGACCTTGGGTTTTGCCATTGTTCTTGTCCTCTCTGTCCAGTGGATTGATGTGGTTGTGGTTCGACCTGTCAGGCTTCGAGGCGGTGCAACCGCCCTTCGTCCCAGCTGAGCTTGACCGCTTCGCCGGGTGATTTCGGGGATTGAAAGAATTGCGCTTCCGGCAAGAGGGCCAGCACCTCTTCGCCGCTCTCTGTGGCTGCGGTGACAGAGACCGAGGCCCCTTGGTATTCGACAGCGATCACCGTTGCGGGCATGCCGTCAGCCCCAAGCGATACTGCGTCGGCGCGTATCGTGACCTTGCCGCCGGGCAGGGCGAGCACATTGTGCCCGCCGATGAACCGCGCCACGAACTCGGTGCGCGGCTGCGCCCATACCTCTCGCGGCGGCCCTGCTTGGGCGATCACCGCATCATGCATGACGACGATCTCGTCAGCCAGCGCCAGCGCCTCATCCTGACCATGGGTGACGTGGATAAAGGTGATACCCAGTTCACGCTGAAGTTTTTTCAACTCGGTGCGCATACGGATGCGCAGGAATGGGTCGAGTGCGGACAGCGGTTCATCCAGCAAGAGCACCTTGGGTTCCGTGATCAGCGCGCGCGCCAGCGCCACACGCTGCTGTTGGCCCCCCGAAAGCTGCGCAGGCTGGCGGTCGGCCAGATGCGTCATGTCGACCAGTTCCAGCAAGTCATTGGCGCGGGCGTGGCGCGTCCCCTTGTCCACGCCCTTCATGCGCAGGGAAAAGGCCACGTTGTCGCGCACCGAAAGATGCGGGAAGAGCGCGTAGTTCTGAAACATCATAGCCGTTCCGCGCCGCGCGGGCGGCAATTGCGCTACGTCTTGTCCATCCAGCAGGATTGCGCCCTCGCTGACATCCTCATGGCCTGCGATCATCCGCAGGGTCGAGGATTTGCCGCAACCGGACGGCCCCAAGAGGCAGACATAGCTGCCTTTGACAAAGACATGATTCAGATCGCGCACGGCCACCGTGTCGCCGTAGCGCTTGGTCAGGTGAACCAGTTCAAGATCGTATCCCGTGCGCATCAGGGCCCCCGTGCCATCCGTCGGGATCACCCTGTGCTGGCCAATCCGCGAAGGGGCAGCGTTTTTGCATGCGCCGGGGGACTAAAACAGGAGTCGCCTGTTTTATTGGCCGACGCAGGCAGGCGCTGCGCAGAAAACAGAACAATTTTGTATACAATGATGTCGGCAAGCGCAGACTGCTCGGTCACACTTGTCCCTTCCCATGCGAATCGGAAAAAGTGATAGTGCGAGGCGAACGGGTGGCGCGGAAACCATGAACAAGATTGAAACCAGAGCCTGGACCAGCGACACGGTCGTTGCAGACCTTGAGCGCGCCATCCATGAACATCGTTTGCCCCCCGGCACCAAGCTGGGAGAGGACGAATTGAGCGACGCCTATGGCATCAGCCGCACCATCGTGCGGGCGGCTCTCTTGGCCCTGTCTCACCGTCATCTGGTCGAGTTGAAGCGCAATCGCGGTGCCTTTGTCGCGCAACCGTCGGTGCGAGAGGCGCGCGAGGTGTTCGAGGCACGATCCCTGCTCGAACCTCGCACGGCACATTCCGCGGCCCTGCGCATGACTGATACGGACCTGACGCTCTTGCGGTCCAATATCCGCGACGAGCACGCCGCTCTGGACGCGGGCGAGAACGGTCGCGCTCTGCTCTTGTCCGGTCAGTTTCACGTCGAAATCGCGCGCATTGCGGATCAGAGCACGATAGAGGCCCTAATTTCGCAGTTGATCTCGCGGTCCTCGCTGATCATCGCGCTCTATTGGCGCCGCCGCGCTGCGCTCTGCGAAACACAGGCGCATCACGCGCTCCTTGATGCCTTTGCCAACCGCGACGCTGGCTTGGCCGAGCAACTGATGAAGAGCCACTTGCTTGATCTCGTGGCCTCGCTGGACCTGCGCACTGTCACCCAACCGCCTACTTGTTTGCGCGAGGCGTTGCAGCGATGACACGTTTGCTGTGCCGCACCGCAACCTTGCCTGAAGTCGAACGGATGCTGGACTGGGCGGCGGATGAAGGTTGGAATCCGGGGCGCGACGACGCAGCGGCCTTTTATGCCGCCGATCCGCAGGGGTTCTTTGCGGCCGAGGTGGAGCGGCAGCCGGTCGCCGCCATCTCTGTTGTGAACCATTCGGAAAGTTACGCCTTTCTGGGGCTTTACCTGTGCCGCCCGGACTTTCGCGAGCAGGGGATCGGTTTTGCGCTCTGGCAGCATGCCATTACGCATGCGGGTGGACGGACCGTGGGCCTAGATGGTGTTTCTGCGCAAGAGGCCAATTACGCCAAGTCTGGCTTTGTGCTGGCGGATCGGACACGCCGTCTGACCGGTGTCATTGCGATCGACGCTCCGTCGTTGCCATTGGCCACGCAAGAGGATTTTGCCACCCTTGCCCGGCTCGACAAGGCTGCGACTGGCGTGTCGCGGGAGCGGTTCCTGGGGGAATGGCTGCGCAATGGACCCACGCGCAAGACCGTCCTGCTGCGCGAGGGCGCGGATGTGACTGGCTTTGCCACGGCGCGGCTGTGCCGGGAGGGCGTCAAGATTGGCCCGATTGTGGCCTCCGATGCCGCCGCCGCGCTGCATCTTGCGCATCAGGCGGCGGCAGCCATGGCAGAGCCGCTGGCCATCATCGACGTCCCGGACAGATGTGCAGCCTTTGGCGCTTTGCTGCGACAGAGCGGATTTGTCGAGGGGTTCGCAACCGCCCGGATGTATCGTGGCGTTGGCGCTGAAATCGGCGCCACGCTGCATGCCGTGGGGACAATGGAACTGGGCTAGGTCACCCGCGAACATCGGGGGATATCTCTGAAATGAACGAGGCCGCGCCGTCAACCACCACCGCCCACACACCAGTCTCGCTGGTCTGACGCCAGTGTAATATGCTAATCGGTCAAAACAGGACCAAACCTGAACAGAGCTAACCTAAATTAGCGGACTCAAAGGGGAGCAGGTCAGACCTGTCCCTGATGTCTGTCAGATCGTCGCCGACTGTGGCAAGACATAGGGCATATCGGGAGGGGGCACGCTGACCGCGAGGTCGCAGTCGTAGACTCGCGAGAGGGTGGTGCTGGTGATGACCTCATACGGAGATCCCTGTGCCACGATCCGTCCGTTCTGCATCATCACCACCTCATCCGCGAACATTGCTGTCAGGTTCAGGTCATGCATGACCGTGACCACGCCCCCGCCCTGATCCGCAAACTCTCGGGCGAGACGCATGACGGACAGCTGATGCCCGATGTCGAGGCTAGAGACCGGTTCATCGAGAAAGAGCCAGTTCGGCCCGTCTTGTCCGGTCGGTTCCCAGATCTGGGCCAGAACCCGCGCCAATTGCACGCGCTGTTGTTCGCCGCCTGAGAGGTCCTGATAGAACCGCTCTGCCATATGGGACAGGCCGACCCGGTCCAGGGCGCGGTGGGGCAGGTCTTTGCGGGTTGCCCAAGGTCCGGCGCGGTGGCCGACGTCTACCACCTCGCGCACGGTGAAGGGAAAGGCGAGGTGGGACGCCTGCGGCAAGACCCCCCGGCGCACAGCCAAGACAGCGGCATTGCGCGGACTGATCTCAAGATCGCCGAGTGTGAGAACGCCTTGGGTCTCGATTTCGCCAATGAGGGCGCGCAAAAGCGTGGTTTTGCCAGAGCCGTTGGGGCCAACGATGGCAGTCAGCACACCGGGAGAGGCGGAGAGGTTGATATCCCGAAGGATGGATCTCTGCCCGAGCGTCACCGATAGGGTTTGAGCCCGCAGTATCATAGATCCACCAGCCCGCGCCGACGCAGCAAAATCCATAGAAAAACCGGCGCACCCAGAATAGCGGTGACGATCCCGATGGGTAATTCCGCGGGAGCAATGATCACGCGGCTGATGATGTCCGCGCCGAGCAGCAGGGTTGCCCCCAGAAGGGCCGCGTTGATCAGGAGCGGGCCATGGTCGGGCCCGGTCGCCAGCCGCAGCAGATGCGGCACCACGATACCGATGAAGCCAATCCCGCCCGAGACGGCCACCGCGCCGCCCGTTGCCGCCGCGACGGCGAGGATGGCCAGCGTCTTGACCCGTTGCACGGGGATGCCCAGATGCAGCGCCGTCGCTTCTCCGAAGGCCAGACCATTGAGGCCGCGCCCCAGAAGGAGTGCCCCCATGAGGGCCGCAAGAATGATTGGGGTGGCAGTGGCCACCTTGGCCCATGTCGCCCCGGCGAGCGAGCCAAGCCCCCAGAATGTAAGGTCGCGCAATTGCTGATCGTCAGCGGCGTAGACCAGAAGGCCCGAGACCGCGCCCGACAAGGCCCCGAGTGCGATCCCGGCCAGCAGCATGGTTGCCACCGACGTGCGGCCGCCGCGCGTGGCGACGCCGTAGAGCAGAAGGACCGAGGCCCAGCCGCCGAAGAACGCCGCGATCGGTACAAGGAACAGTCCCAGACTGTCGCGCAAAGCGATGGGCAGCAGGCCGCCAAGAACAATTGCCGTGACAGCCCCAAGACCGGCACCGGCGCTAACCCCTACGATGCCTGGATCGGCCAGCGGATTGCGAAAGAGCCCCTGCATCACCGCGCCCGAAACCGCAAGTGCTGCGCCCACCAGCACGCCCAAGAGCACGCGGGGCAGGCGGACCTCCCAGAGGATTATGCTCTGGACGGGGTTCTCCGCCAGCCCGGCACCGAATACCGACAAAAGAGAAACGCCTGACGCGCCTGTCTCAAGGCTTATGGCGCAGGTCAGAAGCAGACCGAGACCCAGCCAGAGATGGGCGCGCCGCGCCAGTGTTCGGCGGTCGCAGCGATTGCTGTGGGGCAGAGTGTCAGCTTGGGTCACGGTCATCGTTCGCGGTCTCCGTGTGGCCGTAGAGGGCCGTGTTCAGGTCCAGCGCAGCCTTGGCCGTGCGCGGTCCGAATCCCAGCAGGTAGAGCCCGTTCATCCGCAGCACTGACTCGGCGGTGCCAGCAGGGGTGGTTCGGATCGCGGGCAGGGCAAAGAGCTGTTCGTCGAGGATGGCATGATCCCCGGTCCGGTCCATCATCAGGATCACGTCCGGCGCGGCCTCTGCCACGGCCTCATCCGTCATCTGCTTATAGCCATCGAAGCCTGTGACCGCGTTGATGCCGCCGGCCATTTCGATGATGGCTGCGGCCTGTGTGTCGCGCCCTGAGGCAAGGATGCGGCCGCCTTGCAGGCTGAGGATGAAGAGCACGCGCTTGCGCGCGGCCTCGGGCGTCTGTGCTGTCCGCGCCGTCGCCGTGTCGAGTGCGGCGCGCGTCTCTGTCGCCAAAGCCTCGGCGCGCTCGGGCACGCCCAATGCCGCGCCAACGGCGGAGATCTTGGCAAGGATCCCTGCCGCGTTTTGCGCCTCGGGGATGCTGACAAATGTCACACCGGACTGTCTGAGAACCTCGATGGTCTCGGGCGGGCCAGCCCCCTCGATGGCGAGGATGAGCGAGGGTGCAACCGAGAGCACACCCTCGGGGCTGAGCGCGCGGGCATAGCCCACATCGGGCAATTCCGTCACCTTGGGCGGAAAGGTCGAGGTGGTATCGCGCGCAACCAGCCGATGCTCTTGCCCCAAGGCATGCACGATTTCGGTCACTGATCCACCAATCGACAGCACTCGGTCGGTCTCCTGCGCCATGCTCGCAGAGGCCAGGGCAAAGAGCGCCACCTGTGCTATGAGCACGCGGCGTGTCAGGGTGAATTTGATCATGTCAACGCCTCCGCGTTTGCCTCTTGCAGCCCCGGCAGGGCCTCGACCATCCGGGCAAAGGCGGCGCGGCTGTCGCGCCCCTCTTTGCCAAGCCCGAAGATCTGAAAGATTAGCGACCCCTGCGCGTCGAAGGCTTCGACCGAAATCGCTGCGCCGCGTTGCGTGGGTTTGTCCACGGCCCAGACTTCGGCCACATGATCCAGCCGCAGATGCAGGTTGAACCGCGCATCCATCACGTTCTGCCACGGACCCATGGGTTTGAGGGCCACAATGGGGCCGGAATGAATCTGGATGCAGCCGCGATTGCCGACAAAGATCATCACCTCGGTGCCCGTCTCTGCGAGTTGGGTCAGCAGGGTATTCGCCGCCTCGGTGGCCAGCGCGCGCACAAACGGTGCGCCCGCGATGCGGTAGGCCCCAAGCCGGTTCATCCGCAGCTTGGACGTCAGGCGCAGGAATTGGTGGGTGTCGGTCATCCGCCGCCATTCCTCTCGCAGCACTTCGATCTTGTCGGGGTTGGATTTTGCGGCTTCGGGGGGCTTGCGCGGATCGACGGTCAAGGTCTCGGACTGGTCCGGAAGGGCCAGTGCCAAGCGCTGCGCCTCCCACGCGGCCAGAGATGAGCCGTCGCGCAGAAAAATCTTGTGCACCGCGTCGCCCGCGGCATCGAACACTTGCAGGCTGCGGCGGGTGCCTGCGTCGGTCTCGGTCGCGACCATGAAGGCATGGCACCAATGGCTTGGGAACATCCGCAGGTCGATATCCTCGGCCAGCACCATCGCCGCATGTTGACCGCTGTGGTAATTGTCATAACGCCCCACTTTTTCATGCACACAGCTCTCATTGCGGGTGAGGGCCATCACCTCGCCCAGCTGTTGCGCGGCGGCCATGACCTGATCGGGATGGGCGGCGATAGCCGTCGCGCCACGCCCGATATGGGCGGCGTTCAACTGCGCCTCGCTGATGCCAAGGCGGTCCGCCTGATCGCGGCTACGCAGTTTGGGGTTTTCGGCCTGAAAGGCACGAATTGCGTCGGGGGAAAGGGGAGCGGAGTCTGTCATGCCTGCCTCGTGTGGTGTTGAAATGGGCTGGCTGCATCGCGCATGCGGCGCGGACGTGGCTCTCATTTGCGATCCAAGAAATCTGAATCACAATCTTGACTCTTTTACTCATAAAAGAATAAGGAACGCAAGACCGATCCGGAATAGATCGCTCAACCATTGAAACCAAATGAAAAAACCGTGCCAGCCTTTCGCAAGCACAACGGTGTGACAGCCATTGTCAATGAAACGAAGGGGACACGTGATGACATCGCACACGCGCTGCATTTTAATGACGACAACCTGCCTGTGCATGGGGCTTGGCCATGGCTCTGCCAGTCTGGCGCAAGAGACACCTGCTCAAGAGGGATTTCTTGGGACACTCACGCTGGGAGAGAGCAAACGGACGGTGCAAACCGAAACCGCGACTCCGTCGACTGTGATCGACGAAGACGAAATTCGTGACCGTCAGGCCGGATCGGTCGCCGAATTGCTGGTGACGGTGCCGTCCGTGGCTCTGCTCAACGGCGATACCGCGCAGGGATCAGGCATCTCCATCCGTGGCTTTGGCTCCAATGCAACGTTCGGCACGGACCAGAAGGTGTTAATCCAGGTCGATGGTGCCACGCGCGGTTCCGAGGAACTTTACCGCATTGGAACCCAGCTTTTTACCGATCCTTTTCTCTTCAAGGAGGTCGAGGTGATCCGGGGCACAGTCGGGTCGTTCCAATATGGATCTGGCGTGGTTGGCGGTGTGGTGCGGCTTGAAACCATCGACCCCGAGGATGTGACAGGGGGCGAGACCGGATTTGGCCTGCGTCAGACGCTGGAATTCCAGACCAATGGCAATGGTGTGACCTCCTCGAGCATCGGGGCCTGGCAGCCCACCGAGGACTTTGGGGTGCTGTTCAATTACGTCAGCCGCAGGCTTGGCTTTCCCGAGGATGGCAATGGCGCTGTCATCAATCCGCTGCGGGAACGGATCGACGACCCGTCGTGGTTGGTCAAGGCAAAGTACCGCTTTGGCGAGGACAAGGCCCATTCCATCGAGGCCAGCTATCAGGATACCCAAAGCTCGCAATTCGACGTGCCGTATGACAGTTTTGGCAATCTCACGTTCTTTGGCAATGTTGACCGGGAAGTCGAGAGTCAGACCAGTATCCTCAAATACAATTTCAACCCGCTCAATGATCTGGTCGATCTGACACTGCAATATTCGCATGTCGATGAGGCGATCCTTCAGGATGCGGTCTCTTGTCCCGGTAGCCCGCCCGCCCCGATCACCATCTGCTCGGCGCTGCTGAATGCGGACCACGATTACGAGACCACCACGCTTACTCTCAAGAACACGTCACTGTTTGATACGGGCGCGCTGCGCCATGATCTGACGGCGGGGATCGAGCATATCAACCGCACGCGCGTCGATGCCTTTGCGGCACCGGGTGGTGAGGACAATCGCTGGGCACTCTTTGCGGTGGACGAGATCGACATTGGTCGCGCCTGGACCCTGACGCCCGCCATTCGGTATGAGACATCGAAGGTCGAGGGCGATACAGCCCCCAATGATGGTCGCTTTTCCGAGGATGCACTTATGGGGGGGCTGTCGGTGCGTTATGCGTTCAACAACGGTTTGGCGGTCTTTGGCAGCGCCGCCTATACCGAGGTTTTGCCGATCATCGACGATCTGGAATTTCCAAGCCGCATGACCCAAAGCGAGAAGTCGCGCACCTATGAGGTCGGGTTTTCCTATGATCGTCGCGGGCTCTTGCGTGAGAATGACGCGCTTGCCCTCAAGGTCACCTATTTCGACAGTGAGCTTTGGGATGTGAATTCTTTTGTCGACACCACCCCGGCGCAGAACCCGCTGGATGAGATTCAGACCCAAGGTCTCGAGTTCGAGGCGTCCTATGCGATGGAGAACGGGTTTTACGTCGATCTCAACGCCACCGTCGCGGAGGGCGAAGAAGTGGATGTCCTGGGCGGCGTGCGCGATTGGCGCAACCTTGCGGCCAACAACCTGCGCGCCTCTGTGGGTAAGGTGTTTGATGACACCTATGACCTGAGTTGGGAAGTTGTGAGTGCCGAGTCCATCACCGTCAACGGGGTGCGCGATGACGGCTATACGGTGCATAACCTGCGGGCCACGATCGCCCCCAAGCGGGGGGTCTGGGATGGCACCGAATTCCGGGTTGGGATCGAGAACCTGTTTGACGCGCAATTCACGCCAAATCTTGCGACACGACCCTCGCCGGGGCGCAATTTCAAGCTGACACTCGCCAAGACCTTTTGAACAAGACCCGCAGAAACTGACATTCCAAGGCGGCTCTCTGTGATCAGGGGGGCGCCTTGCGCTTTGTCGCGAGGACATCCCCGGATGCCGGGGTTTCCCATAGGCGCGGGCCTCGGGCGTCAGGAATACCTATGGCTTCGCGGGGTTCTTGGTGTGCGCGGCGCCGGGCACAGCAGATTATGTCACATCTCAATGGATCAGGGCATCTGCTCCGGCTGCCAAGGAGACGAGAATTGTCGCAGTCAGCAGGACCGAGAGGCCGCCAAGACAGAGTCCGGCGCAGGTGACCAGCCCGTCGCGCTCGACGATGCCGACCCCCACGATGAAGAGCGACACCGCCGGAAACCATCCGCTAAGCGGGACCGGCAGAAAGAGCGCAAAGGCGATGATGAAGAGGAGCGCGCCAAGGGGGCGCTCGTTCTGGCGTGAAAAAAGCCGCGTGTACCGTGGTTTCAGGATGCGTTCGAGCCTGCGGGTCACGGGTCTGAGGCGCAGAACAGCACGTCGCAGCATGGGGTGATCAAGCCTGAGACGCCCGAGCGGACCGGGGAGTTTCACATGCGGATAGCCGAGGACCATCTGGCCCGTGGTGACCAAAAGAGGCAAGGCGGTCAGAAGGGTGGTTCCGGGCGGCAGGGGCAAAAGGGTCACCAGCGAAAACACCACAATAGCCCATCCAAAAGAGGTCTCACCAAGGGCGGTCAGCAACGTGCCCAAGGTCAATGTCCCCGCGCGGTGCTGCGCACGCGAGTTTCGCAAGATCGGTAGGGACAAGGATGGTCGTTTTCGCTTGCCTTGACGTCCTGGCATGATGCGCCTTTCAGAATCCTGTGACGGATATCAGGTGTCGCGTGAGCAACTTCAATCGCGTATCTCTCTCTAACCGCGAAACATGACGAAGAAACATGGCAATAGAGCCAGCCCTCTGCGACCCTTTCGTCGCTATCTCCAAAGTCAGACCAAGATGATCCAGAAATCTCGCCACGGTCCCATGGGGCTGAGTTCAGACACCAAATGCCACACGGGTCGATCCATCCTGATCGTCTCAGGCGAGTTCTGACAACGCGGCGATAAAGCTGGAGAACAGTTCTCCTTGTGAACTCACCCGCAGTTTGACGTAGATGTTGCGGCGATGGATGCGCACGGTGCCCGGTGAAATGCCCAAGGCGCGGCCTGTGGCATCGGCGGAATGACCCTTGAGCACATATTCCACGACCTCCGCCTCGCGCGGGGTGAGGAGGTTGCGGCCCAAACTTTGAAAGGCATCCTCGATCAGTTGCGGCAGGCGAGGACCGTCGGTTTGGGGCCGCGCCGAGAATTGGGTGATCAGGCCGCTCCACTGTTTCTGGGCGATGGCTGCGACGAAGGGAAAGGCGGCTTCGAGATCGCGGAATTCGCGGGCGGAGAAGGCCTTGTGTTCGCGCATGGCGGAAATCACCACGCTCACCCCGTCGCCGAGATCGACGATAAAGCCTATTTCTTCGGCAAGTCCGGTCTGGATGTAATAATTGCGAAAATATTCTGCCTGATAGAACCGATCTGGCGCCAAATCGCGCAGCCGTGCGAGGCGGGGCGTCGTGGGGGCCGTGGCATTGAGGTAGAAGGGATCGAGCAGATAAGGCCCTTCTTGGTAGTCATCCACCATGACCTTGCGCTTGGCAGCGGGAAAATCATCATGCAGATCAATGGGTTTGTGGTCGCGGTAATAGGCAAAGATTACCGTGAACTCATAGGGTACAATGCTGCGCAGAGCGGTGGTGAGGGCCGAGGCAAAGCCGGACGTACCGAGCGCCGAGACCGCCCGCGCGCTGGTTTCGAACCAATCTGACATCTGCATTTTCGTCGTCATCTATGCTCTTTATGATATATACAACCGGCTGCGATTTTCTTACCGTTTTGAGAATGTATGGCATAGGTGTGGGTGTGCCGCAACACGAGAGGACCGGCATGCTGGATGCGAATGCCGAGACGGAGATCAGGATGGGCGTGAGCCGGGAACAGGGGACGCACAGCATACAGGGCCATCCCTCGGACGAGGATTGCGTCGCCGAGTTCGTCGGGGCCACCAAGAGATTTGGCGCGATTTTGGCGGCGGACCGGATCAACCTGCGTATCCGGCGCGGCGAATTCCTGTCGTTCCTTGGCCCCTCTGGCTGTGGCAAGACCACAGCGCTGCGGATGCTGGCCGGGTTCGAAGCGCCGAGCGACGGCATGGTTCGGATCGACGGGCAGGATGTCAGCCGCGTGCCCGCTTATGCGCGCCCGGTGAACATGGTGTTTCAGCACTATGCGCTCTTTCCACATATGACCGTGGCGCAGAACATCGGCTATGGGTTGCGACAGGTACGGCCCAAGCTGGCGAAATCCGAGATTGCCGCGCGGGTGGAGGCTGCCTTGGCCAAGGTGCGGTTGGACGCGTTTGGCGCGCGGCGCACATGGGAACTGTCGGGCGGCCAACAGCAGCGGGTGGCCTTGGCGCGGGCGATCATCAACGAGCCCAAGCTCTTGTTGCTGGATGAGCCGATGGCGGCGCTCGATGCCAAGCTGCGCGGCGAGATGCAGCGCGAATTGCTCGATCTGCAACGCAGCCTTGGGATCACCTTTGTGCTGGTCACCCATGATCAGGAAGAGGCGCTGTCGATGTCGGATCGCATCTGCATCATGGGGGCAGGGCGGATCGTGCAGGTGGGCACGCCGCAGGATCTCTATGATCGGCCGCGCAATCGTTATGTGGCGGATTTCGTGGGCAAGGCGAACATCCTGAGCGGCGAGGTTCTGTCGCGGCAGGCAGGTCTGGCGCGGATCGCACTGGCGGAGGGCACAGAGGTGCTGGTGCCCGAAGCGGAGGCGGATACGCGCCGTCATGTCGATATCGCGGTGCGCCCAGAGGCGTTGCGCCTTGCCGTGCCGGGCGAGGCACCGGGCGAGGATGCGATGCTGCGGGCGCGGATCACCCATCGCACCTTTTTGGGGGATCATACCGAATATCTGCTGCAGGCCGATAGCATTGGCCCGCTTCAGGTCAATGTTCCGCGACAGGCCGAAAGAGCCATGGGCGGGCAGGGGGTGGGCGATGAGGTCCATATCCTCTGGACGGCAGGCACGGGTCTGGTTCTGGCTGCCGAAGAGTGACGGATAACAACTGCACCAAGTTCAACAAGGGAAACGAGACGATGACTCAGGATAACACACCGATTTCGCGTAAGAAATTCATTGAGGAACTGCGCCGCTACGAAAAGGGTTCGATCAGCCGACGTCAGTTTCTGGGCACCACTGGCCTTGGCACCGCGATGGCGGTTCTGGGGGGCGCGTTGCCGGGCCTCATGCCGGGGCGTGCCATCGCGCAGGATCTGGGTGACCGGGTGGTTCTGGCGACCTGGCCCAATTACCATGACGCGGCAAACTTTGACCTCTTCGCCACCGAGACCGGCGTTTTCTCTCAGGTCAATGTGTTTGGCTCGAACGAGGAAATGCTGGCCAAGATTCAGGCGGGTGGTTCGGGCTGGGACGTGTTCGTTCCAACCAACTATGCGATTTCGACCTATGTCGAGGCCGGTTTGATCGAGCCTTTGGACCTCGCGAAACTGCCCAATTTTGATGCTGCCGCGTTTGATGCACGCTTTGCAGATGCGGGTACGATTGATGGCAAGGTCTATGCCGTGCCGAAAAACTGGGGCACCACGGGGATTGCGTCAAACACCGCCAAGACCGGCGGCGTGGTCGATAGCTGGAAGACCTTTTTTGACGGGGCCAAGGATCAGTTCGACGGGCGCGTCATGGTGCATGACTATCAGCTGACCACCATCGGCAATGCGCTGGCGTATTTCGGCTACAGCTTTAACTCGGTCGATCCGGCGGAACTGGCCGAGGCCGAAAAGCTGCTGATCGAGGTCAAGCCGCATCTCTTTGCTATTTCGTCGGATTATCAGCCCGCGATGCGCAATGGTGATGCCTGGCTCACGATGTGCTGGACGGGGGATGGCAAGCAACTCAATACCGACCTGCCCGAAATCGCCTTTGCCCTTGGCAAAGAGGGCGGCGAAATCTGGTCGGATTACTATGCCATTCCGGTCGGCGCGCCACACCGCGAGGCGGCCTATGCGCTGATCAACTATCTGCTCGACCCGGAGGTCAACGCGCGTGAGGCGCTGGCGCACGGCTATCCGGTGGCGGATGCGCGCACCAATGCGCTCTTGCCTGAGGATTTGCTGAACGATCCGATCCTCTATCCGGCGGCGGAGGCGCTCAATGCGTTGGAATTCGGTGCGGCGGTGACGCTGACCGATCCCAACCGCGCCGAATTGATGGCCCGGTTCAAATCGGCCTGAGCGGAGGACCGAGGGCGATGGCCATGACACGGGAGAGGGCGCGCGCGCTGCTGTTGATGCCGGCGGGTATCTGGTATGGCGTGCTGCTGCTGTTTCCCTTGGCCGTCGTCCTCGTCTTTTCCTTTGGCGAGCGGAACCCGATTGGTGGCTATGCGCCGGGCTTTACGTTGGAGCAATATGCCAACCTGCCCGCGCGGTTTGCCGCCTTTCGCAACACGCTGACATTGGCGCCGCTGGGCACGCTGGCGGCGTTGATCATTGCCTATCCGCTGGCCTATTATCTGGCGTTGAAGGTGTCGGCGCGCTGGAAGACGACGCTGCTCATTCTGGTGATCGTTCCATTTTGGACCTCAATCCTGATCCGGTCCTATGCGTGGATTTACCTGCTCGGGGGCAATGGTATTCCGGCGCTGCTGGAGGCGGTGGGGCTGGGCGATATTCGCCTGATAAATACGCCCTTCGCGGTGCTGGTGGGGATTGTCTATGGCTATCTGCCGCTGATGGTCTTTCCAATTTACGTCGCATTGGAAAAGCTGGATCGCAGCCTGTTGGAGGCGGCGGCGGATCTGGGCACGCCGCCCTGGCGCAGTTTCCTGCAAATCACGCTGCCTTTGTCGATGCCGGGGGTTCTGACAGGCTCGATGCTGGTGTTCATCCTGCTCACCGGCGAATTCTTGATCCCCGCCATTCTGGGCGGCGGCAAGGTGTTCTTTGTCGGCAATGCGCTGGTCGATCTCTTTTTGCAGTCGCGCAACTGGGCGTTTGGATCGGCAGTAGCTGTGGCGCTGATCGTGATCATGTTGATCGTTGTCGCGCTCTATAGCCGGGCGGTCCGCCGTTTCGGGGCAGGCCGCGACGATGTCGGGCTGATGTGAGGGTGCCATGAGAGCCTATGCCATCGCCGTCTTTGTGTTTCTGTACCTGCCCATCGGGATCATTGCGCTGTTTTCCTTTTCCGCCGGGCGGTCGGCGAGTTCGATGCAGGGGTTTTCGACCGAATGGTATGGCCGCGCGCTGAGCAATCCCTTTGTGATGGAGGCGCTCTGGACCTCGCTCAAGGTGGCGTTTCTGTCGGCCGTTCTGGCGACGGTTGCGGGGACCATGGCGGCGCTGGCGCTCACAGGTATGCGGGGGCGGTTGCGGGTGTTCTTTGACACGCTGGTGCAGGTTGCGGTGATGATCCCCGGCATCGTCATCGGCATTGCCACGCTGATCGCGCTGGTGACGGTGTTTGATCTGATAAATCCGTGGCTTGAGACTGTGATGGGCCGCCGGCTGTCGTTGGGCATGGGGTCGCTCATCGGGTTGCATGGCATGTTCACGATGTCGCTGGTGGTCTTGCTGGTGCGCGGGCGGCTTGAGAGTTTCGATCGCGCGCAAATCGAGGCCTCTGGCGATTTGGGGGCCGGTCCGGTGGCGACCTTTGTGCAGGTAACGCTGCCGCAGATCGCACCGGCGATTCTGGCGGGGTTTCTGCTGGCCTTCACCTTCAGCTTTGACGATTTCATCATGGCCTTCTTTGTCGCGGGGTCCGAGACGACCCTGCCGATCTATATCTTTTCGTCGATCCGCCGAGGCGTGACGCCTGAAATCAACGCAATTGGCACGATGGTGATGGTCGCATCGCTGACCATGCTGATTATCGCGCAGGTGCTGTTGCGGCCCGGTGCCGTGCGGGCCGGGCGCTGATCGGATGCAGGAGACAGGCATGCTCAAGGATCGTATCGCGCTGGTGACGGCGGCAGGGTCGGGAATTGGCCGGGCCGGGGCTATTGCGATGGCCCGCGAAGGGGCGGTGGTCATTGTCACCGATCTGGATGGCGAATTGGCGCAGGAGACCTTGGCGCAGATCGAGGCGGCAGGTGGTCGGGGGGCAGCCTTTGCGCTTGATGTGGCAGAGGATGCGGACTGCGCCGCGATGGTCGCGCAGGTGGTGGCGGATTGGGGGCGGATCGACATCCTGCACAGTCATGCGGGCATCCAGATTCCCGGACGGGCCGAAGATGTGACACCCGCACAGATGGATGTGGCCTGGAAGCTGAATGTGCGGGCGCATTTCGTGTTGGCGCGGGCGGTCATTGCGCCGATGCGCGCGCAGGGCGGCGGATCGGTGATCGTGACCGCGTCAAACTCGGGCTGCCAGTATGATCGAGGCATGGTGTCCTATGCCACGACCAAACATGCCGCCGTGGCGATGGTCAAACAGATGGCGGTGGACTACGCAGGCGATAATATCCGCTTCAACGCGCTTTGCCCCGGCTTTGTCGACACGCCTTTCAACGCCGGGTTTGAGACACAGATGGGGGGACGCGAGGCGCTCGAATCCTATGTGGCAGGCTCAATTCCGATGGGGCGATGGGCGAATGTCGAAGAAATCGCGCATGGGATCGTTTATCTGGCCTCGGCCCGGTCAAGCTTTGTGACCGGACTGGCGCTTGTGATAGACGGCGGCGAGATGCTTTAGGCGGCAGTTTGCTGGGACCGTGTTAAAAGTCATCGGCGATCCCCGAACCTCTGATTTCCAATGTCAGATATTCAAGCTATTTCAGAGATATGGATATCGTTCTTGTCACCACAATCATTGCGTCGCTGTTCTTGGTGATTGCCGCTGCTGATCCTTTGGCCGCGCGTCTCCGGCTGCCCTATACCGTGATTTTGGCCTGTCTGGGCATGATGATAGGCGTTGCGTCGATCTTTTTCCTGCGCACCGAGTTGACTGATGCGCTCAATCCGGTGGCCGAAGCGATTCTGGGCCTGCCGATCCGATCAAATGTTTTTCTCTATGTGTTCCTGCCGACGCTGCTGTTTCAGGTGACGCTGGGGGTCAATCCGAGGCGGATGATGGATGATTGGGTGCCTATTCTGGTGCTGGCGGTCGTCGCGGTTGTGGTGGCGACGCTGGCGGTCGGCTATGCGCTGGCATGGGCGAGTGCGCTGCCGCTGGTAGTCTGTTTGCTGATCGGCGCGATTGTCAGCACGACGGACCCTTCGGCTGTGGTGGGTATATTCCGCTCGATTTCGGCACCGCGACGATTGGCGCGCATCATCGAGGGTGAGAGCCTGTTGAACGATGCGGCCGCGATTGCGCTGTTTGGTCTTTTTATGGGGTTTGTCATGCTGGGCGTGCCGGACCCCAGCTTTCAGGATGCCCTGTCGCAATTTCCGGTGCTGATTGCTGGCGGCGCGCTGGCAGGCTGGGTGGCTGCACGCATTGCGGTGCGGATCATGGCACTGATGGCGCGGTATGAGTTGGCGGTGATTTCGGTCTCTGTGGCATTGCCCTATCTGGCCTATATCGGCGCGGAACAGAGCATCGGGGCGTCGGGGGTTATCGCGGTCGTGGCAGCGGGGCTGACGCTCAATCTGACGGGTCCGGCGCGCCTGCCGCCTGCGGTCTGGGGCAACCTGCGCGAGGTATGGGACCTCTTGGCGCATTGGGCCGGGGCGCTCATCTTTATTCTCGCGGCGCTGCTGATCCCCCGGCTGCTCGAAGAGGTGCGGGCGGGAGATTTCATTCTGATCGCGGTGGTGATTGCGGCGGCGGTGGCTGCGCGCGCGGTGATACTCTTTGGGCTGATGCCGATCCTGAGCAAGTTCAAGCTGTCGCCGGTGGTCGAGCGACCGTATCGCGTTGCCATTCTTTGGGGCGGGTTGCGGGGGGCGGTCACGCTGGCGCTCGCGTTGGCGGTCACCGAGAGTTTCCGGGTGCCCCCCGAAGTCAAGCGGCTCGTGGGTATTCTGGCCACTGGCTTTACGCTCTTTACGCTGCTTGTGCAGGGGACGACGTTGCGCTGGGTGATTGGGCGGCTTGGGCTGGATCGGCTGTCGCCGCTCGATCAGGCGCTTAGCAATCAGGTGATCGCGGTGGCCCTGCAAACCGTGCGGGAAGACGTGGCGCGGACGGCCGAGAATTACGAATTGACGCGCGAGACGGTGCGGTCCGAGGCCAAGCGTTTTGCTGCGCGACTGGACGGTGCCGTACAAACCGCTGAGGCGGACCGTGCAATTCAGGACCGCGACCGGATCACACTGGGGTTGATCGCGCTGGCAGGGGCAGAGCGAGACACAATTCTTGCGCGGTTCCGAGAACAGGCGATTTCGGCCCGCCTATCGGAACAGATCCTGACCGAAGCCGATCGGTTGATCGAGGCGGCACGGTCTGGTGGGCGGACTGGCTATCAGCGGGCCGCCCGGCGCAGCCTGCGCTATGGCCGAGGCTTTCGGGCGGCGGTGATTCTGAACAACCGGTTGCGGATTTCAAGGCCTTTGGCTCTGATGACCGCGGATCGGTTCGAGGTGCTCTTGTCTCAACGCCTGATCCTGCGCGATCTGAGCGGGTTCATCGACGGGCGCATTCGGCGCATTCACGGCAAGCGGGTGGCCGACCTCTTGCACGAGTTGCTCGGGCGGCGTCAGGAGGCAGTGGAAACTGCGCTGGAGGGGTTGCGACTCCAGTATCCCGGTTATGCGGAGGAATTGGAGCGGCGGTTCATTCGACGCACCGCACTACGTCTGGAGGAGCGGGAATACGGAATGCTGCGCGAAGACGGGTTGATCGGCGCGGAATTGCATGTGGCGCTGATGCAGGACATCGCGGCGCGCAGATTGAGTGAAGAACAACGGCCCAAGCTGGACGTGGCAGTGCAGAAAGCGGAACTTGTCCGGCAATTTCCGCTCTTTGCGGATCTGGACGAGCGCAGCCTGCGACAGCTGACGCGCGCCTTGCGCACGCGGTATGTCAACGAGGGGGATGTGATCCTGCGCAAGGATTCGCCCGCGCGCAGCGTGTTTTTCATTGCGTCGGGCGCGGTGGAATTGGCGGTTGCCGGTCAGACATGGCGCTTGGGTCGCGGCGAGATGTTTGGACAGATGGCGATCCTGATGCAGAAACCGCGCCGCACCGGGGCAACGGCGATTTCCTCGTCAACCCTGTTGGTGCTGGACGAGGCGCGTTTCCGACGGTTGCTCAAACGCAGTGCGGGCTTGCAGGAGGCAGTGCGTCAAAGTGCCAAGGCGCGTGGTGTGAAGACCGAGTCCTTCATCATTCCAGAGTTGATCGCCACGCAAGACTAAGAGGATGGCAGGCCGGGTTCTGTTGCCTTGCGGCGAAAATGGCTTGGCATCCGGGAGCAAGGTCGTTAAACGCCGCTTGTAATCGCATGGACCCCGGGTGCAAGCCCCGGGTGGCTCTTCCGGCCGCCTATCCGCCGGATCATTGAAACCTATCAAAATGCACAATCGGGCCGGGTTTCGGGTGGCCGGATCAGGGACGGATTTCACATGATTTCAATAGATGCCTATCGGGCACAATGGTTTGGCAATATCCGGGGTGATTTGCTGTCGGGTCTGGTGGTGGCGCTGGCGCTGATCCCCGAGGCGATTGCCTTTTCGATCATTGCAGGCGTGGACCCCAAGGTGGGGCTCTATGCGTCCTTTTCGATTGCCGTGATCACCGCGATCACCGGCGGGCGGCCCGGTATGATTTCCGCCGCCACGGCGGCGACGGCGGTGCTGATGGTGACGCTGGTGCGCGATCACGGGCTGGAATACCTGCTGGCGGCGACGGTGCTGGCGGGGCTCCTTCAGATCGGGATGGGGGTGCTGCGGCTGGGGTTTGTGATGCGCTATGTGTCGAAATCGGTGATGACCGGGTTCGTCAATGCGCTCGCCATTCTGATTTTCATGGCGCAATTGCCGGAGCTTGATCCGCGTTCGGTGACGTGGATCACCTATGTTCTGGTCGCGGCGGGGCTGGCGATCATCTACCTTTTCCCGCTTGTGACCAAGGCGGTGCCCTCGCCCCTGGTGACGATTCTTGTGCTGAGCGCTGTCACTCTGACGCTTGGCCTCGATGTGCGCACGGTGGGGGATATGGGCGCGCTGCCCGATACGCTGCCGGTGTTTTTGATCCCGGACATTCCGCTGACCTTTGAGACCTTGATGATCATCCTGCCCTATTCGGTGGCGGTGGCGGTCGTGGGCCTGCTGGAAAGCCTGATGACACAGAACATCGTCGACGATCTGACCGATACCAAATCCAATCGCTCTCAGGAAATGATTGGGCAAGGGTTGGCCAATAGCGCCACTGGCTTTATCGGCGGGATGGCGGGCTGTGCGATGATCGGTCAGTCGATCATCAACGTCAAATCCGGAGGGCGCGGGCGGCTTTCGAGCTTTGTGGCGGGGCTCTTTCTGCTCGTCCTCGTGGTGGGGCTTGGCGATCTGGTTAGTCTCATACCGATGCCCGCCTTGGTGGCGATCATGATCATGGTGTCGGTGGGCACGTTTTCCTGGTCGTCGATCAAGAACCTGCGCGAGCATCCGCGCTCGTCCTCGGTCGTGATGATCGCGACGGTGGTCACGGTGGTCTATACCCATAATCTCGCCATCGGGGTGCTGGTGGGGGTGCTTTTGTCGGGCATCTTCTTTGCCGCCAAGATCGCGCAGCTTTTCCGGGTCACCTCTGAAATTTCCAAGGATGGGCGCGAACGCATTTACCGGGTCGAGGGACAGCTGTTCTATGGCTCGGTGGAGGATTTCATGAGGGCCTTTGATTTCCGAGAGGCATTGGAGCGGGTCGTAATCGACGTGAGTGCGGCGCATATCTGGGATATTTCGTCGGTTCAGGCGCTCGATATGGCGGTGCTGAAATTCCGTCGGGATGGGGCAGAGGTGGAAATCCGGGGCATGAATGCGGCCTCTGGGACACTCGTGGACAGGCTGGCCGAGCATAACAAGCCGGGGGCCATCGACAAGTTGATGGCGCATTGAGGGAGGAGAGAGACATGACAGACAAGATCATCGCCTTGGTGGATGGCTCGATATATTCGGCCTCGGTCTGCGAACACGCAGCGTGGATTGCGCAGCGCACCGGCGCGCCGGTGGAGTTGTTGCATGTGTTGGGGCGGCGCGAAGGGGTAGAGACCTCTGATCTCTCAGGCTCGATCCGGCTGGGTGCGCGCACGGCGCTATTGGAAGAACTGGCAGCCTTGGATGCACAGCGCGCCAAGCTGGTGGCGCATCGGGGTCGCGCCATTCTGGAGGATGCGCGCGCCCTGCTGGAGGCAGCGGGGGTGCGTGAGATCACGACGCGGCTGCGCCATGGCGACATCGTCGAGACGGTCGCCGAGGTCGAACATGAGGCGCGCGTGATCCTGATCGGCAAGCGCGGCGAGGCGGCGGATTTTGCCAAGGGGCATCTGGGATCGAATCTTGAGCGGATCGTGCGCGCCTGTCACAAGCCGGTGGTCGTGGCGGCCCGCGCGTTTCGGCCGATTGATAGGGTCTTATTGGCCTATGATGGCGGCACCTCTGCGATGAAGGCGGTGGATCACATCGCGCGCAGCCCGCTCTTTGCCGGGCTCAAGTTGCATGTGGTCACGGTCGGCACGGCAACGCCCGAGGTGAAGAAGGGGCTCGAGGATGCGTGCGCTTTGCTTGCGGCGGCGGGGATTGTGGCGGAGACCGAGGTGATCGCAGGACAGCCCGAGACCGCGCTTGGCAAGTTGGTGGAGGCCGCCGGTTTCGACATGGTGGTGATGGGTGCCTATGGGCACAGCCGCATTCGCAGCCTGATCATCGGCTCCACAACGACCGAGATGGTGCGCTCGTGCAAGGTTCCGGTTGTGTTGCTGCGCTAGGCTGTTTTGGCTTTGAGTCGGCAAAGCGCCACGCAAGGTCAAGACCGCCCTCGGGGATGCCCGCCTCAGCGTCCCAAGATCTCGAAATGCGCCTCGGTCGGCATGCAGGCGGCACCGTTGATTGGCAGGATGTCCTGCGGGCAGGCCGACATCGCCACCACACAGTCCATCACCGCGCGCAGCACGACATGATCGCCCGGTTTGCTGAGCGGTGTGCCCCAAGAGGTGTGCCCCTCGGGGTCGACGGGAATATTCATCCAGAGGTTCAGCGGGCTGGGGGTCTCGGGGCTGCAAAGTCCCAGTTGGCGCAGGGCGGCGTGCAGGTTGTCGGTGCAGTTGTCGTGATAGTCGGTGCAGCCCAGAAGGCCGTAGCGATAGTCATCGCAGGCGGCAATCAACGTATCGTGCCGGCCCGGTGAGCTGTCCTCTTCGAACATCAGGATCGGGCGGCGGCGGTTGGTCACAAGCGCATCGCCGGCCGTGGGAAAGATGCGGCCCAAGGTGGGGCGGATATGCTCCATCGACATGAATTCGCCCATGTCATCGGCGCTGAAGGCCCAGGTATCCACCACCTGCGCACCATGGGTGTTGACGATGCGAATGGCCTCTCCCGCATTCAGACGCGTGGCCTTGCCGCGACGCGCAGGGATCATGTGGAGGGTGGGGGACATGGGTGGGCCTTTCCTGTCAGTTTGATGCGCAGGCTAGCAGGTTCCCACACAGAGCCAAGGCTGATTTACAGAGCTGCGATCAAACCCTCTTGCGCGCGCGGAACCGCTTGGGTATGACGCGCAACACGGGTGATTAGCTCAGTTGGTAGAGCGCTTCGTTTACACCGAAGATGTCGGGAGTTCGAGTCTCTCATCACCCACCATCCCAACCTCTTGATCTTGCTAATGTATTGATATTTAAAGACCTGATCCGCCTCAACTGGTACATAGAGGTGGTACATCATGGGTCTTGCAATGCCGAATCCAACCAAAATCGGAAACGTGTATTATCTGCGGGTCAATGTGCCCTCAGTCGTTAAAGATCGCGTCAAAGGCACTCGGCTGGTTGTTCAGGTTGCGGGCAAAGACTACGCGGTCAAGATTGGAGATCACGCCAAAGCCTCCCTGAGGACGAAAGACGCCAAAGAGGCCAAGAGCCGCTTTGTGGCTGCCCTCGCTGCTGTAGAGGCCCACTGGGAGGCCGTGAGGCATGGCCCGCGTCCAGAGCAGCAAGCAGCCGTTCTGTGACGGTAGCCACAAGGACACAGGCATCGCGCCTGTCAAATATGTGGCTACCACGAGTAAACGTGTGTTCTTCTGTGGGTGCAAGCACAGTGACACAGCGCCTCTGTGTGATGGATCGCACGGCAAGCTCTGAGGCAATGGCCGGCTCTTTTGGAAGACGGCAAGCGGGAGATCACTGACCTTGGCTGTGCTTGTCCCGAGGAAGGTAGCGGACGCTGTAATTCGTTCTTGATTGCAGCAGGCGGAGGGGGGCTCTGCCGGTGACACTAGTCGGTGCATGCGCTTCTCCTTGCCCAAAGGTCCATCGCTTGGCCAGACGTCAGGCCTTTGCCTCAGCGCCCGGTACGGGAGGATGGAAAGATCATCGAGAGTGGCCCGACCTTTGGGGCTTCGTCGCCGAATTCGATTTCGCCTTCGATATGGCGCAGGTGGTAATCGACCATCTCTTGTGCTGTGACCGCGTCACGGTCGGCGACGCTCTGGACGATCCTTACATGTTCATCGTCCGAGCAGAGACTTGCGGATTTAGAGCCATAAAGCCCGATGATGAGCGACGTGCGCATGGTCAGTTCCGCTAGGTAATGTTCCAAGACGGAATTTCGCCCGATCCGGGCCAGCAACATGTGAAAGTCGCGTGAGGCGCGAATCGCCTTCGAGCGGTCATTCTGCTGCCGGATCTCATCCTCAGTCGCGAGATGCGCGCGCAGATTGGCAATATCGGCCTCGTCGGCGCGGCGCACCACATTGCGGATGATCGTGACCTCGATAGCGCGCCGCGCCTGAAACAGGTCGCGTGCCTCGTCCTCAGAAGGGGTGGATACAAACGCCCCTCGGTTGGGGATCAGATCGACTACGTGATAGGCCGCAAGAATTGCAAGTGCCCGGCGTACATGTGCGCGATTACAGGAAAAAAGGTCGCTCAGCGCCTGTTCGCCCAGTTTCGTTCCAGCCCGAAGCCGCTGATCCGAGATGGCATCCAGCACATGTTCGACCAGCACATTTTCCGGGGTGTCTGACATACGGCGCTCCATTCCTTGATTACGGGAAAACTTACATTTTCAGGCAATAAAATCGACCGGAAAAATTGGATGTTTAAATTGTTAACAATTTATGTTAATCAAGTTGCAATTCAAGTGGAGGAGCCTATGAAAATTTTTGTTATCAACCCGAATTCGACCACGAGCATGACGGACAAGATTGCGGCGTCCGCGCGGGCCGTCACAGCTGCCGGTGTCGTGATCGAGGCGCGCTCGGGCGTAGGCGCCCCTGCCAGCATCGAAGGCCATTACGACGAGGCGATGGCCGTGCCGCGCCTGCTCGATCAGGTCCGTCAAGCCGAGGCGCAGCATGCCGACGCGATTGTCGTGGCCTGTTTCGACGACCCCGGCATCGGGGCCTGCCGCGAAATTGCCAGCGGGCCCGTGATTGGCATCTGCGAGGCGGCGGTCAAGGCCGCGAGCATGGTCGCCACCTCGTTCAGCGTGGTCACGACCCTGCCGCGCTCGATCCCGATCATCGAAGACCTGGTGCGCCGTTACGGTCTGGATCATCAATGCCGCCGCGTGCGTTCGGCGGCGATCCCGGTGCTCGCCCTGGAAGAACCCGGATCGAACGCGCGCCAACTGGTGCGCGCCGAAATCCTCAAGGCGATCGAGGAGGATCGTTGCGAGGCCGTGGTTCTTGGTTGTGCCGGCATGGCGGACCTTGCCGCATGGCTGACAGAAGAAACTGGAATCCCCGTGATCGACGGTGTCACCGTCGCCACAAAATTCGCCGAGGCCTTGGTAGGGGCCGGCATCAAGACCAGCAAGATCGGCGCCTACGCGCCACCAAACCCGAAATAATGCATCTCAGGGAGGAGAGACATGACAATTTCAGATACAAACCGGGGTGTTTTGCAGCATGACGGGCACATGCCCGAGGTGATCGAACATAAAGGCATTGGCGAGGAATCGCTGGCCCCGCAGAAAACGCGGATCATGGACCCTTGGTCCTATCTCTTTGCCTGGCTTGGCGGCTGCGTTTCCATCGGCACCTTTACCATCGGCTCTGGCCTCGTGGGCACGCTCAATCTGGTGCAGGTGTTTCTGGCCATCGCCATCGGCTGCACCGTGATCGGCCTTGCGCTGATGATCAACGGGGCGCCGGGGCATAAATATGGCATCCCGATGATGGTGCAGGTGCGATCCGCCTTCGGCTTTTCCGGCTCACGCATCCCGGCACTGGTGCGCTCGGTCCCGGCGCTCGTCTGGTTCGGGTTTCAGAGCTGGATCGGTGCGGGCGCGCTCAATCTGGTGAGCGAGACGCTGTTTGGCTATTCCAATATCGTTGTGTTCTTTGTCGGGTTTCAGGCGCTGCAAATCATGCTCTCGGTTCTGGGCTTTCACGGCATCAAATGGCTCGAGAATATCGGCTCCGTCTTCATAATCGGCGCGCTGATTTACATGTTCACCTCTGTCATCGGCAAATATGGCGATGAAATCAGCACCAATCTGATCAATGTCGAAGGCACATGGGGCGCGCCGTTCTGGGGGGCGACCATGCTCTTTCTCGGCATTTACGCCACGATGATGCTCAACGTCTCGGACTACAGCCGAGAATTGCGGCAGGATGTCGGGCGGGTGCGCCAAGTGGTGATCTATGCCAACTCGATCCTGCCCGCGACACTCTTCATGGGGTTGATCGGCCTCATGGTTTCGAGTGCAACAGGCGAGGTTGACCCCATCCGCGTCTTTTCGAACGCGGTCGACAACAAGCTGCTGCTCGTCGTCACGCTGCTTTTCATCGCCTTTGCGCAGGTCACGACCAATATTCTCAACAACGTCGTGCCGCCCGCCTATGCGCTGATGGATGTGTTCAAACTCAGCTACAAGACCTCTGCCGTTGTGGTTGGGCTGCTGGCTTTTGGCACCTTTCCTTGGGAATTGGTCAAGAATGAATCCGCCGCCGGTCTCAATCTCTTTATCCAGACCTACAGCGCCTTCTTGGGGCCGATCTTTGCGATCCTCGTGGTGGATTACTACGTGCTGCGCCGCCAGACGCTTGATCTTGAGAAACTCTATGATGAGAGCGGTGATTATGCGGGCTACAACCCCGCCGCCCTCATCGCCATGGCGGTGGGTGTGGTCGCGGCGCTGACCTTCTCGGGCGTCTCTTGGTATGCCAGCCTGATCCCGGCGGGTGTCACCTATTACCTGCTGATGCGGCACCTGCCCGCCGCGCGCCGGTTTCTCGACCGCTGAGGCGCTTCAGACAGGGGCAGGGGGCCAATCGCCCCCTGTCCTTGCGTTTCTTTCCAAACCACGATCTCCGGAGTTGATGACATGATCCGCTATCCCCGAGATTTGCGCGGCTACGGCCCCCAAACGCCCGATCCGAAATGGCCCGGCGGGGCGCGCATCGCGGTGCAATTCGTGCTCAACTATGAGGAGGGCGGCGAGAACTGTCTCTTGCACGGCGATGCCGCGTCAGAGGCGTTTCTGTCGGATATTCCGGGGGCCACGCCTTGGCCTGGACAACGTCATTGGAACATGGAGTCGGTCTATGACTACGGGGCGCGCGCCGGGTTTTGGCGGCTGCACCGTCTGTTCACCGGGATGGCGATACCGCTGACGATTTACGGCGTCGCCTCAGCCCTCGCGCGCAGCCCCGAACAGGTGGCCGCCATGCAAGAGGCAGGCTGGGAAATCGCCAGCCATGGCCTGAAATGGGTCGAACACAAGGACATGCCCGAGTCCGAGGAACGCGCCGCCATCGCCGAGGCGGTGCGCCTGCACACTGAGGTTACGGGGACCCGCCCGCGCGGCTGGTATACGGGGCGGTGCAGCGTCAATACCGTGCGCCTTGTCGCCGAAGAAGGCGGCTTTGATTACATTTCCGACTGCTATGACGATGACCTGCCGCATTGGCAGGAATCTGGCGCGCGCGATCAGTTGATGATCCCCTACACGCTGGAATGCAATGACATGCGTTTTGCCGCCTCGCCCGGTTGGGTGACGGGCTCGGATTTCGAAACCTACCTGACCGATACCTTTGACACGCTCTACGCCGAAGGGCAGGCGGGCGCGCCCAAGATGATGACCGTGGGTCTGCATTGCCGCCTCATCGGCCGACCCGGCAAGATCGCGGGCCTGCGCCGCTTTATCGACCATGTGCAGCACCGCGCGGGCGTCTGGTGCCCGCGCCGGATCGACATTGCCGAGCATTGGGCGGCCACCCATCCGCATACCCGCCGGGAACGACCCAGCCAGATGGAGCGCGGGCGATTTGTCGAGCTGTTCGGCCCGCTGCTGCCCGCGCCATGGATCGCGGATCTTGCATGGCAGATAGAGTTTGGCCCGGCACATGACAGCGCAGTGGGGCTGCTGAGCGCCTTTGTCCGGGTGTTGCGACAGGCGACACCGGCAGAGCGCGGCGAGCTGACCTGCGCCGCGTTTGAGGCGCAAACCCTGCCCCGGTTGCAGGCACTTTTGCCATGACCGCCGCGTGCCTCATGGCCCAACCGCTGACCGCCGCCAACTTTGCCCCTTACGGCGATGTGCTCGAGGTAGCGGGCACGCCTGACCGGATGATCAACGCGGGGCTATGCGGGCGGTTTCACGACCGTGCGCGGCTTGAATTTGTCGACGGCCGCGCCGGGATCAGTCTTTTCGATGCCGAGGCCCGGCATCTGCCCTATGCGCTCGACCTGATGGAACGGCATCCGTTGGGCTCTCAGGCGTTTATCCCGCTCGACGGTGTGCCGATGCTGATCTGCGTGGCGGCGGATGACGGTGGGCGACCTAGCGAAGTGTGTGCTTTTCTCAGCCAGCCGGGGCAGGGGATCAACCTTCTGCGCAGCGTCTGGCACGGCGTTCTGGCCCCCATCGGGTGTGCGGGGCGCTATGCCGTGATCGACCGGATCGGGCCCGGCGACAATCTTGAAGAAGTCCGCTTCGACCAGCCTCTGACCATAGAAGGACCGCGCCCATGACCAAGCGCCGCTATTATGCCCCCGAGGGCGGCCTGCCGCCGCAGACCCAGCTTTTGACTGGCCGCGCCGTCTTTACCGAGGCCTATGCCGTGATCCCGCGTGGCACCATGAGCGATATCGTGACCAGCTATCTGCCCTTCTGGGACAAGGCGCGGTTCTGGGTGCTGGCGCGACCGCTTTCCGGCTTTGCCGAAACCTTCTCGCAATATATCGCCGAGGTGCAGCCGGGCGGCGGCTCGGATTACCCCGAGACCGAAGCGGGTGTCGAAGCCACACTTTTCATTGTCGAAGGCGCGCTGCGGCTGACATTGGACGGGCAGGCGTATGAGATGACCGAGGGCGGCTTTGCCTATATCCCGCCGGGCATCGCCTGGACGCTGCGCAATACCTCCGACAGGCCCGTCAAATTCCACTGGATTCGCAAGGCTTATCAAGCGGTTTCCGGTCTCGATCATCCCCCGGTGATGGTCGTGAACGAAAACGACATCGCCCCGGTGCCGATGCCCGACACCGATGGGGGATGGGCCACGACACGGTTCATGGACCCGGCCGACCTGCGCCACGATATGCATGTCACTGTCGTGACCTTTCAGCCCGGCGCGGTGATCCCCTTTGCCGAGACGCATGTCATGGAACACGGGCTGTATGTGCTGGAGGGCAAGGCGGTCTACCGGCTCAATCAGGATTGGGTTGAAGTCGAGGCAGGTGATTTCATGTGGCTGCGCGCCTTCTGCCCGCAGGCCTGTTATGCGGGCGGTCCGGGACCGTTCCGCTATCTGCTCTACAAGGATGTGAACCGGCATATGGCGTTGTGATGCGGGG
>Ga0209643_1000071_pt1 | contig 267298 bp, 238 predicted proteins | sample AutmiccBRH37_all_FD_187383 | JGI IMG/M metagenome (GOLD analysis project Ga0209643, IMG submission 187383) | Deep subsurface microbial communities from Mt. Terri, Switzerland - Autotrophic microbial communities BRH/37_all (SPAdes) (version 2) | ecosystem: Environmental > Aquatic > Deep... | reverse complement strand
ATTACTGTTGTTTCAATTAACGGGTCTAATTCTTATCACTGTTCAATTCTCAAAGATCATTGGCCTCATCGGCCGGAACTCTAGTTTAACATTTCTTCGTCCTCTTTGCAACTGGTATTTCTTGGTGCTTCTTGCTTTTGTTGCTTTGCCGTTTCGAACGACAATAGTTATACTAACATCTACAGTTCTATTTGTCAAGATTATTTGCCACAACTTTTTAGGTTTTTTTTGGTTTGTAAATTTAGCCTTTCAAGTAAGGTTAGCAGGGTCCAAAACCAATGTCTGGACCCTTGAATTTACTTATTTTCTTTCTTTACCTTTTCAATTAATATAGCGCAGTCTGGACATACGAGTTGACACATTTTGCACGCAATACATGGTTTACCGTGTCCAGGTTCAACCGCTGGTGTCCCAAACACACCTAATTCCTTAGACCAACCTATAGTATCAACAGGGCATTTCTCTATACAGAGACCACAGCCTTTGCATAAGCCAGGAAACAGGTGGAAAACACCCTTGCCATCTTCCTTTATAATAGCTTTAAATTGAACAGCCACTTTTATCCCTCCCTAGACTTGGTCTTTAACAAGATCTATGCCCCGTTCAAGAGCTTTGAAGTTAAGTTCCCTTAATTTTGGATCTTGTTCGAATTTATATCCTAACTTCTTTTCGATGGCAGCTTTAGCTTGTATTTCTGTCACAACACCAGTCATACCTATAACTGCACCCATTATTATTACATTAAATACCCTTGGATGAAACTCTTCCTTAGCTACATCAATAGCAGGTATTCCTATAATTTTCTTTGCATTTTTTGGAAGGTCGTTTTCTATGCCTTTAATTGCAGAATCATACACAAAAAGAGTATCTTTGTTAACATATTTCTGAGTTCTGCGTACCGCTCTATCACTTAAAGCAATGACTATATCTGCAAACTTAAATTTTGGGGAACCAATGGCTCTTTCGGAGATCTGTACATATGCAATGGATACCCCACCTCTTTGTTCAACTCCAAAGTTAGGTATGTATAGGGCTTCTTTACCTTCTTCATAAGCAGCTTCTACTAAAATGTTCGCAACAGATTGTACGCCTTGGCCACCTTCACCCGCTAGGGCTATCTTAGTGCCATTTGCCATGATCAACCCTCCTTACTTTCGCCTGGAACTTTTAATTCACCAATTTTGAAATACTTGGCCATATCATCTTCAACAAACTTCCAAGTTTGCTCCGCATTTGTTCTCCAGTTGGTTGGACATAAGGAAAGAACCTCAACAAAGGAAAAACCTCTTCCTTCTTTAACATTTTCTACTGCCCTTTTTATAATTTTCTTCAATTGCCTAGGATTAGCTACTGTCGCTCTGGCTACGTATGCTCCTTCCTGGGAAATAGCCGTAACCATTTCCGGACCCTGGAATGGAGGTCCAGTTGCTTCTACATCTCTGCCATATGGGCTTGTCTCAGTCTTTTGCCCTGGTAGGGTAGTTGGTGCCATTTGCCCACCTGTCATGCCATACTGTGTGTTGTTGGCTAACAGGACAAAAACTTTATCATTTCTAGCTGCTGCATTCACTAAGTGCTGAGAGCCTATTGCGTAGCCTCCACCATCACCCATATAAGCGATTCCAATTACTTCTTCGTCAGCTCTTTTAATACCAACGATAACTGGCGTTGTTCGTCCGTGGTGTGTCTGGATTGTATCAACATTAAAGAAATCCCATGCCAATAAAGAACATCCAATATCACAACCAAATACCACTTTATCAGCGATCTCAAATTCATCTATAACTTCACCTAAAGCCTTAAGTAGCATGGGATGGCCACAGCCTGGGCAAAACTTATGAGGCTTAGTTTCCAAACACCAGCTTTTAGGCATCTGAGGTTGTATTGACATTTTCTTACCTCCTTAAATTAGTTCTTTGGCTTCTTGAACTACTTCTTCAACAGTTATTCCTTCACCAGGTCTAAAGTATTGTTTAATAGGTGTGCTAACACCATATATGTTTTCTTTAACCATTTTATCAAACTGTCCATATGCAGACTCTACTACTAATATATTCTTAGCTTTTTTAGCATACTTCTTAAGTTCTTCTTGTGGAAAAGGTCTTAAAGTAATAGGTCTAAAATGTCCCACTTTTAATCCTTCTTCTCTTAACTGTTTAACAGCTCCTTGAGCAGCTCTTGAAACCACACCATGTGCAAGGATTAATACATCTGCATCTTCACAATCAAACGTAGCATACTCCACCACTTCTGGGGACATCTTCTTAAAGTCATTTACTATGTCCATAACTGCATCATAAAGCTCATCTTCCATGTTATATGTATTACGTAAGTGAATTGGTTTTCTATCTACACCCGGAATCCCTGGTTTGCGTACAATTGGCTCAGGCTTAACCATCTCTATTCCCCTAGCCTCAGGGTCATACATTACTAATGATTCTCTCATTTTCGACTGATAGCCATCTCCTAAAACAAAGGTCGGAAAGCGATATTTCCATGCAGTATTAAAGGCTTTGATAGTATAGTCAAACAGTTCTTGATGACTTTCTGTTGAGTAAACAATTCTCAAGCCTTCACCATTACCACCAAAACATGTTAGTGTAGTTTCTTGCTGAGAATAGATTACGGTAGCTGTGGATGGACCACCCCTTTGACATATGACAAATACTGCCGGGACTCTCATCATTTCAGCCATTGACATTGGTTCTTGCATTAAAGTATTACCTGGGCCTGCTGTTGCTGTAAATGCCTTTTTTCCACTAAATACACCACCCAAACAGGTAAATCCAGCAGAAATCTCATCTTCAGTCTGCAAGAATTTTTTCCCATGCTTTGGGGCTAGTCTTGTCCAATAATGCATAATTTCATTTTGCGGGGTGATGGGATACCCATACATAATATCTGCCCCTGCCGCTAATGCTGCCCATGCAGTAGCTTCATTGCCTGTTACAAAAACTTTTTTTTCACCTTCAATAGGTTTTGCGGCCATTACATAACACCTCCTAAGAATTCTACTTACCAAAAAGTTTCAGACATAAATCTTTGTATATAAAATACAGGATTACCTGCACAATCTCTATTTCCCAATATATCTTGATGATGCTTTTCGACTGATGTAAAGATAACGGGTATTTTTAATTCCTGAGATGCTTCATTAACTATTTTAGCCCCATTTTGGATAACCTCTATATCAGTTTCATCACCTAAGTGTGTGTTATTAATTATGCCATCCACACGACCCAAATACTTTATATATTCCACTATATCAGGAACTGTACTTGTCATGGGTCTGGACACATTAATAACTGCATATATTTTAAGATATGGGTTATCATAAGCGCCATGAACTAGATTCAAAGTTTTTGCACCTTCCACACCGTAACCTACATCTAATATTAAATCACCCGGCCTTTTTAGAACCCATCTCAATTCCGGTTTAATAATATTACCAGTCTCACCTAAACCCATTGTCTTTCGGCTTTCCCAAGCCATAACCTCTATTCCCATTTCTTCAAGCTTTTTTTTAATAGGTCGTAAAGTATAAAAGGGTTCCACAATATCTAAATCAGCTAATGTAACTTTTCTGCCTTGGTTTTTTAGCCAAAGTGCTCTATTTACAGCATTTTCACTTTTACCACTTGCATATTCTCCTATGTATGCCTCCACAATGGGAATATCCATTTATTCCACCTCAGATTTATTATTAGCTTGAGATTATATATAAATACAAGGATAAGTTATCTTGGCCAAAATTAAAAGGGTTTTTCAAAAAAAGTATCAAAAAAAAGCATCCTGCACATTGTTTGCAGGATGCTTTGATAGTCTTTTTAAAATTTATTTGCACTCCATAGCCATGCGTTTGTATGATTCATAGCGTTCTTTAGAGTCCTTTGCTGCTTTCTCAAATAAAGCTTCAGCTATTTCAGGGAATGCTTGAACTAGGGTAGTGTATCGACCTTCAGACTTTAAGAAATCCTGGTAAGATACAGTTGGTTCCTTTGACTCAAGAATAAAAGGATTTTTCCCCTCTTCTTTTAATAATGGGTTATATCTCCAAAGGTGCCAATACCCTGCATTAACTGCGTTTTTCATTTCTTCCATTGCTTTGGCTAACCCGCCCTTGATAGTATGATTAATACATGGAGCATAAGCAATTATCAAGGATGGTCCTGGATAAGCTTCTGCTTCAGCCAACACCTTGATGGTTTGATTCATATTCGCTCCCATGGCAATCTGGGCAACATAAACTTCACCATAAGTTGTAGCAATCAAACCTAAATCTTTCTTTCTGGTACGTTTTCCAGCTGCTGCAAATTTAGCCATAGCACCTACAGGTGTTGCTTTAGAGGACTGCCCTCCTGTATTGGAATAAACCTCAGTATCAAGAACTAATATATTAACATCTTCCCCTGTTGAGATAATATGGTCTAAGCCACCATATCCAATATCATAAGCCCATCCATCTCCACCAAATATCCACTGAGATTTTTTGTTTAAGAAGTCGCTTCTTTCGTCTATTTCTTTAACAGCAGAATTATTAATATTTGCTGCCAATAAAGGCATGATTTTAGAAGTAGCCTCCGTGGAACCCTTAGCACTATCTTGACCTACTATCCACTCTTGGAAGGCAGCTTTTAAATCATCACTTATATCCTGCCCTATGGCTTCCTCCATAAGCATACCTAACTTTTCCCTGATTTTTTTAACTGCAAGCGCCATACCATATCCAAACTCAGCATTATCTTCAAATAATGAATTAGCCCAAGCAGGACCTTTCCCTTCCTTATTCTTGCAATACGGCATGTTAGGAGCTGAACCACCCCAGATAGAACTACAACCAGTAGCATTGGCAATCATCATTCTGTCACCAAATAACTGTGTTACCAACTTAACATAGGGAGTTTCCCCACAGCCACCACAAGCTCCAGAAAACTGTAGTAATGGTTGGGCAAATTGGCTACCCTTGATGGTTGCCAAATCTAACAGATGGTCTTTTATTGATACATTTTCCATCGCATAGTTCCAGTTATCTTCCTGTAAAGAAATCTGCTCTTCAACAGGTTTCATAACTAAAGCCTTTGTTTTAGCTGGGCATACATTTGCACAACTCCCACAACCTGTACAATCATAAGGACTTACCTGTATGCGGTAGGTTAACCCAGCAAGTTGTTTGCCAACAGCTTTTTTGCTAACAAAACTTTCAGGGGCATTTGCAGCTTCCTTCTCATCTAACAAGAAAGGCCTTACTACTGCATGAGGACATACAAGTGAGCACTGGTTACATTGTATGCAGTTTTCCATCTGCCATTCAGGTACTAAGATGGCTATTCCGCGCTTCTCGTATTCGCTAGTTCCCTGTGGGAAGGTTCCGTCTTCACTCCCTACAAAGGTACTAACTGGTAGCTTATCTCCCTGCTGCCTATTCATGGGGGCCACGACTTTACTAATAAACTCAGGTATGTCTGTGGTGGCAGCCGCCTCTGACTCTGCAATATTACTCCACTGTGCAGGAACATCTACCTTCCTCAGAGCTTCTGTAGCCTTATCAACTGCTTGATAGTTCATAGAAACTATCTTTTCGCCCTTTCTACCATAAGTCTTCTTTATGGCTTCTTTCATATATTTTACTGCATCATCGTAAGGTATCACATTGGCTAGTTTAAAGAAAGCAGACTGCATAACCATATTAATACGACCACCTAGACCAATCGCACCTGCAATATCTACTGCATTAATAATGTAGAACTCAATTTTCTTTTCTGCTATATATTTTTTCATGTTCGATGGCAATTTCTCTTCTAGCTCTTCTAAAGTCCAGTTGCAGTTTAGCAGGAAGGTTCCTCCTTCTTTTAAACCTTCCAATACCTCGTATTGATCCACGTAAGCCTGCTTATGACAAGCAACGTAGTCAGCCTCATCAATAAGATATGTGGCCCTAATTGGCTTTTTACCAAAGCGCAAGTGGGAAACAGTTACACCGCCAGACTTCTTGGAATCATATGCAAAATAACCTTGGGCATACATATCGGTGTGGTCACCAATGATTTTAATGGCATCCTTGTTGGCCCCTACAGTACCGTCAGATCCAAAGCCCCAGAATTTACAACGTGTAGTTCCTTCATCAGCTATGCAGAGCTTTTCTGTCTCAGGTAAACTAAGTCTTGTAACGTCATCTACAATACCAATAGTGAATCCATTCTTAGGTTTTTCTAATTTTAAATTGTCAAATACAGCCTTTAACTGACTTGGCGTAACATCCTTAGACCCTAGTCCATAACGTCCACCAATAACCATTGGCGCATTTTCCATGCCATAAAACATAGTTCTCACATCTTCATATAAAGGTTCCCCTAAGGATCCAGGTTCTTTACATCTGTCTAGTACAGCAATTCGCTTAACACTCTTAGGTAAGACATCAAAGAAATACTTGGGTGAAAAAGGACGATACAAGTGAACCTTAATCATCCCAACCTTTTCCCCTTTTGCTACTAAGTAATCAATGGTTTCCTCTAATGCTTCACAAGCTGAACCCATAGCTATATATATAAGTTCGGCGTCAGGAGCGCCATAATAGTTAAATGGCTTATACTCTCTGCCCGTAACTTCGCTTATTTCTTTCATATACTCATTTACTATATCAGGCACTGCTTCATAAAACTTATTGCTTGCTTCTTTAGCTTGGAAGAAGATATCTGGATTCTGAGCTGTTCCTTTAAGGACAGGGTGTTCTGGGTTTATAGCCCTGTCTCTAAATTCCTTAAGTGCTGCACGATCAATTAAGTTTTCAAAAACTTGATAATCAATAGCTTCAATCTTTTGCACCTCGTGGGAAGTTCTGAAACCATCAAAGAAGTGCATGAAAGGTACTCTAGATTTTATTGCAGCAAGATGAGCTATTCCACCTAAATCCATTACTTCTTGTACACTACCTGAAGCTAACATGGCAAAACCAGTTTGACGGCAAGCCATTACATCTGAATGATCTCCAAAAATTGATAACGCATGCCCCGCTAGAGCTCTAGCACTAACATGAAATACTCCAGGCAATAATTCTCCTGCAATCTTATACATGTTAGGAATCATTAATAGTAAGCCTTGAGAGGCTGTAAATGTAGTAGTTAATCCACCTGCTGATAAAGAACCGTGTACTGCTCCAGCAGCCCCAGCTTCAGACTGTAATTCTGAGACTAATACTTCTTGCCCAAATATATTCTTTTTCCCAGCTGCACTCCACTCATCCACTACTTCTGCCATATTGGATGAAGGGGTAATTGGATAAATAGCTGCTACCTCTGTCATGGCATAGGAAACATATGCGGCTGCTGTATTTCCGTCCATAGTTTTCATGATTTTAGTCATATAGCCTTCACTCCCCCAATTGAATTTTAAAATATCGATATCCTGAAAAATATAGTAGTTCAGCCTTGATAATCTACACACCTCCTACTGTCTTACACATACTTTTTAGCCATTCCGTTAATAAATCATTTTTCAAGATCTATAATTCATAGCAATACCCTTCTCATTATACTCCGTAGCAATCTTAGTTCTTGAAGCCTTACATTACTGCATATACAACCGCTCTCTTATGCCCGTCATGTATAAAGTATTGGAAACTAAAAAGAAGCCTTGCTTTAGCCACTAGTTCCAGCATAGCTATTTGTGCTCAATGGGCATAAATTCCATTCCATAGGGGGCACTAGGCCTTTGTCGTTAGCAACTTATCGAGCATAACATTATAATGGTGTCTATACAGCAGACTACTATCTACCGATAGAAAAATATTTTTTAACATTTTACAATTTATTTTATACCAGTTTTGAAAGGATATAACCATTTACAGTATAATGTATACACCGTTACAAGTCAATAAGCTTTGTTATTTATTTCACAAACATTGCCAGACCAGCCTAGTGGTATGCCACCTATTCGCTGTCCTTGCTATGCTAGTTGATTATGTCATATGAAAACAAGCCTTAGCATGCGCCAGTAGTTCTAGCATTGTGTCTTTTGCAATGCGTAGAAATACCAGTACTTTAGTGCGCCAGTACTTCTAGCAATCAGTCTTTACAGTACTTGGGAATGCCCGTTCTTTAGTGCGTCAAGTCTTAATAGTAATATAATTTAGACTAAAAGCTGTAGTACTAGCATTAACCCTAATCCTGGGAGTCCTAATATTCCTGCTGTTAGTATTGTCACTATATTGGCAGGGATGTACATTCCAAAAATACCTCCCATATAATTGAATGCCCATACTAATACCATCCCAAATACAAGAGAATAACCAAGCCTAAATACAATTTTTACTGGTCTGACAACAATTTTATTAATAATGGCAACTATGACCAGTAGTAAACCTATACCAAAAACAACCTGCATAAATTCAACACCCATATCTAACCCTCCTAAGATTCATTCCCCTGTTTGTTAACATTAATATGCTTTCAAAAGATAAATATACCATTTTTTGGACTTTTATCAATTCTGGCGCATATTGATTATAATAAGAAGCTAATTGGAGGGAGTTTGGATGAAGTTAAAACAATTATTTAAATTTCTAAATAAACAAAAACCCACCACTATAAGTGATTTAGAGTTAAAACTTCTTAATGCAAAAAAAGAATGGCTAGAAGCACAAAAGATATGTGATGAAATAACAGATCATAGAGAGCTTGATACTGCAATCTTGAAGGTTGTTCGTGCGGAAAGAAGGTACATGCACTATTTGGAGCTTATTAAACATATAACAATTAAGCAGGGCTAAAAGACTAAAAGGACTGTACAAGTGCATTTAACCATGCACTTATGCAGCCCTTTTGTAATTTTGTGATTATTTTTTATCCGATGACTACCGCCACTAGCCTTGCATGGGTTCAGCTATGTCAACAAGTTGACAAGTTTCACTCCAAGACTCCTATCTTCTAGCTTTGCACTAGTATTTCTACGCATTGCAAAAGATACAATGCTAGAACTACTGGCGCAAGTGGGAGATAAGTGGCGCTACGTCCCTGGATAACGGTTTTCCCTAAAGGATTAGCTTAGCTACGCCAAACAAGTTGGCAAGTTTCGCTCTATAAAACTCAGATGGAGTCAAAACTCCACCTGAGTTAAGAATCCTGTTTATCGGGATAGCCATTTGGGTATTTATAAGTCTTGCCTTCCCAGTTTCTTATTAAAACATGATCCTTGCCGTGTTGTATTAAATACTGAGGGATTATAGGAGTCTTTCCATGACCTTCAGGTGCATTAATGATATACCAGGGGATTGCCAACCCTGAAGTATAACCTCTTAGTTGCTCCATTATATCCAATCCATCCTCAACTCGAGTTACAAAATGAGTAGTACCTTTAACTGATTTTGCATGGAAAATATAGTAGGGTTTAACATGAATTTTTAGCAACTCATGGTTGAGTTTTTTCATAACATGAGGATCGTTATTAATACCTTTTAACAAGACTGCTTGATTTCCTAAGGGAATTCCTGCTTTAGCTAACCTTCTAGTAGCCTTTAAAGCTTCAGGGGTAACCTCTTTAGGGTGATTAAAATGGGTATTAATATATATCGGGTGATACTTTTCTAGCATATCGCATAATTCCTGAGTTACTCTTTGTGGACATGTAACCAAAGTTCTGCTTCCAAGACGAATTATTTCTACTGTAGGAATACTTCTAATTTCTGATATGATCCATTCCAGGTTTTCATCAGATAAGGTTAATGGGTCCCCCCCTGTAATAAGTACATCCCTTATCTCTGGATTAGCTCTAATGTAATCTATAGCAGCTTGAATATCACTTTGTGGAGCAGGTGCATCAGTCTCTCCAATATTTCTTCTTCTTTGGCAGTGTCTGCAAAACATCGCACATTGATTAGTAACATTAATTATCAGTCTATCAGGATATCTCCTGGTAATACGTGGAGCTGGAGATGTGTATTCTTCTGCCATGGGATCTTCTTTCCCATATGGATCATTTAATTCATGAGCACTAGGTATTGCTTGCATCCATATGGGGCAAGCAGGGTCGTTTGGATCTAATATGCTTAGATAATATGGCGATATTGACCATCTATAGTCTTTTTCTATTTGTTTAATAACTTGCTTTTGCTCATCATCAATTTCAACAAATTTTACAAGTTTATCAACATCACCTATTCTGTTCTTTATCTGCCAATGCCAATCATTCCACTGCTCTTCAGTAGCATTGAAATATTCTAAGATTTTTGCTTTCATTTTTTGGGACCGTTCCTGTAAGTCAAATCCTGTAGTAATTTTGTCTTTGGCATCCAAATAAGGCTTTATGCGTTCTTCAAGTTCACTAGCCCTTTCTATAGCTTGCTCCCTCTTGTCTTTTTCTTTCACAAAAATCACCTCTCATTTAGTTTTTCCTTTTGTTGTTTCTTTTTTACACTATCTTTTTCTGAAACATAAAAAATATTACATCTCTCCCAGATAACCTCTTGTTTTTCAAGTATGTCTAATGTCTGGTCTCTTTGTTTTCGGCCTACTGCAGTTACCAGGGCATTTATTAAACTTAGTGGAGCCGCAAAGGACTCGATAAAGGAACCTATGTTACTTTGACTCGTTAGAGTAATATCTGCCCATTGCGCTAATGGAGATACTACAGTATCAGTAATAACAACTACCTTTGCACCAAGCTTTTTAGCATACTCGACACCATCAATTGTTTGTCGGGTGTATCTTGGAAAGCTTATTCCAATGACTAAATCAGTATTTCTGACTACTGACAGTTGCTCATATATACTACTTACTCCTGACGGGACTACCTTTACCTTTTTCCCTATCATCTCAAGATAAAAACCTAGAAATAACGCCAAACAATGAGCACTCCTCAGTCCAAGGATATAAATTGTTGAAGCATCACTTATTTCCTCGACCGTTTCTTCAAATGCCTCTACAGAAATTTCCTGAAATGTTTTCTTCAGATTTTCCATATCACCAAGAAATAGCTCAGGCAAAACCTGGGTATCCTTTGCCGAATCACTTGTTTCTCTTAGTCGAGTTGTGGTGCTTAGCTTATGTCGAACCATATCCTGCATGGCTTCTTGTAATTCAGGATATCCTTGATATCCTATGGTGGATGCAAATCTAATAACAGTAGACTCACTAGTGCCTACTATAGTACCTAAACGTGAAGCCGTTAAAAATGCGGCCTCTTCATAGTTTTCAAGCAAGTATTCCGCTAGCAGCTTATGGGTTGCAGATAACTTATGAAATTGATTTTTAATCTTCTGTTTTAAATGAGAATCTATCATATTTAATTGTCACTCTCCATAGATATATGCAGTTCCTTCGCCGAAATATGATAATTCATGCAATAATTCCTGCACGCTTGGCTTTTTAAAAAGAAACATATATCTGAAACTGTTTCTTCGGTTAATGTTTGTATTTTTCTCTTATAATAATATTACACCTTTTCAAGGTAATTCCTGCAAAGATTTATAATTTTTTTATTTTTTATGTTTTTTCTTAAAACAGCATATGCTTTAAAGTGATAGGAGGTCCCTAAACTTAAACTGAATTTTAAGTTTAGGGACTATTTTTATACTGATGTCATACTTCTTCTTCCTTCGAAAGCTCTTGCAAGTGTGACCTCATCTGCATATTCAAGGTCCCCTCCTACTGGTATCCCGTGAGCTATTCGTGTTACTTTTATTCCAAATGGATTTATTAATCGCGCAATATACATTGCAGTTGCTTCTCCTTCAACAGTAAGGTTGGTAGCCATTACTATTTCTTTAACTTGATTGTTTCCTATTCTCTGCAATAATTCCTTTATTCTTAACTTTTCTGGACCTACGTTATCCATAGGTGAAATAACACCATGCAAAACATGATATAAACCCTTATACTCTCGGGTTCTTTCCAGCGCTGCAACATCTCTGGCATCTTCAACTACACAAATAATTTCTTGATCTCTATTTTCATCAACACATGTCATACATGGGTCAATATCTGTTAAATTGCAACATTTAGAGCACAGCTTGATAGAGTGTTTGGCTTCCAATATTGCTTCAGTCAAACCTTGGACTTCCTTTTCACTATAGTCCAAAATGTGAAAAGCTAACCGCTGTGCTGTTTTTGGACCAATTCCTGGAAGCTTATTTAGTTCTTTAATTAGTTTTGTTACCGGCTTTGCGAAATCAAACAATTTCTCAACTCCTAAAACACACCTGGAATACTTAGACCACCAGTTATCTTTTGCATTTCTTCCTGCATCATTTCCTGAGTCTTTTGTAAAGCCTCATTAACAGCAGCTAAAATCATATCCTGTAGCATTTCAACATCTTCAGGATCAACAGCCTCTGGGGAAATAACTATTGACAGTATTTCCTGCTTACCATTTGCAATAACCTTTACAGCTCCACCACCAGCTGTTGCTTCAAGGGTTCTTGTTTCCATTTCTGCTTGCATTTTCTTCATGTCTGCCTGCATCTTTTGAACCTGTTTCATCATTTTACCCATATTTGCCATACCCATAGTAAAATTCCTCCTTAGATTTCCTTAATCTTTTATTTCTATAACATTACCACCAAAAATTTTGATGGCCTCTTCCAGTAAATCATTCTCAGGTTTTCCTTTTTCTTTATCTTGTCCAGAACCTATAACACATTTTATTTTAACCCTATTTTTAAGTAAATAAGCTAATGCATCTTCAATTATTTGTTTGTTTTCTTCCTGCTCAATTTTTTCTTTATGAAAAGAATGGCTAGTATGGAATTGGATTACAAGACATCCTTCCTCATAATGAACTGGTGTACCCTCCAATAAAAATGCGTGGGTGGTAATTTTATTCTTTTTAACAATATCCAGCACTTTGCTCCAATTGTCTCTTATCAAAGTTAAATCTACACTATTTTTACCAATGCTTTCGTCCTTTGGCACTTTTGATGTATCTACTTCTTCCTTTTCATGAACCTTTGGATGCTGAACGATTTTACTTTTTTCCTGCTTTATTTGAATAGTTTGCGCAGTAGTAATCTGATTATTATCCTTTAGCTTTTGTATTTCAGCCTCTAGAAGACTTATTCTTTCTAACACAGAGGTCATTGCGCTTTCTTCTTGGAAAATAATTTTAAAAAAGGCCATCTCCAAAAGAAGTCTAGGATTATTACTCCATCTCATTTCTGTTTCTACTTTGTTAATACAATCAGTTGCATACTCTAACTGATTAACACTGACTTGAGGATGCTTCAAAAAAAACTCTTTCTTGTCATCTATACTATAAACAAGAAGGCTCTCACCACATGTCTTGTATATTAATAGATCCCTAAAGTAGTCAAGGAGTTGACTGGTGAACTGCCGAATATCCTTACCTTCATCTACTATTGTATTCACCTTAGTTATCAACTGTTTAATCTGACTAGAAATCAATAAATCAACTATATCAGCAACATAATCTGTAGCTACAATTCCCAAAGATTCATTGATTTGCTTTAATGTTAGCTTTTGATCGCCATAGGAAAGGCATTGATCCATTAAACTGAGGGCATCTCTCATGCCACCCTGGGCTAAACGAGCAATAACTGTTAATCCTTCCTCATCATAGTCAATACTGCTTTTTTTACATATATCCTCTAAGTGTAGAACAATTGTTCCTGGGTCAAGTCTACGAAAGTCAAAACGCTGACATCTTGATAGAATTGTTGCTGGCATCTTATGGGGTTCTGTTGTAGCCAAAATAAAGATTACACATTTTGGGGGTTCTTCTAGAGTTTTTAGCAATGCATTAAATGCTTCAGTAGTTAACATATGCACTTCATCAATAATATAAACCTTATATTTACCTTGAGCAGGAGCTAAGTTAACCTTTTCTCTTAAATCACGTATCTCATCAATACCACGATTTGATGCTCCATCTATTTCAAGAACGTCTAGTGAATTCCCAGAGTTAATTATATTACAGGAGTTACATTCATTGCATGGTTCACCATTTTTAGGATTTAGGCAATTAACTGCTTTAGCAATGATTTTTGCAGTAGTGGTTTTGCCGGTACCTCTTGGACCACAGAGTAAATACGCATGAGAAAGCTTATTTGAAGCTAATGCATTTTGTAAAGTCCTGCTTACATGTTTTTGGCCTAACAGCTCATTAAAATCTTGTGGTCTCCATTTTCTATAAAGTGCAATATAACTCATTAAATCACCGCCCAAAGTAAAATCCCTAACAGTAACTATTATAACAGAACAGTACATAAATTGCAGTTGTACTGTTGTAGATAAAGAAGACTGGAGATAAAAAATCTTAGGTTATTTACAACCTAAGATTAGCTTAAATAGAATATAATATTTTAAGACCGTGCACCTATCTTCGAATATTGCGCTCCCAAGCGGTAACCTCCTAGTTAGCTCCTACCAAGCAACCCTACGGCACACGAAAATGTTCACTTACCGCTGCTTCCTTCCGGATCTGACGGGGTTCATGAGTTTCCATTGCGTAGGACTTGATTATCAGCACCACTTTTGAGGTTCAGTCCTTAACAGAACAAACCCTAGGATAGGCATCAGCCCTACTATAGCGGATTGTAGGTACAGGGCACCGCTACCTCCCCACCTAGCACGGTCAAAACTCACATATTAATTAGATGGCGGAGAGGGTGGGATTTGAACCCACGGTACCAGTTAAGGTACACCCGCTTTCCAGGCGAGCGCCTTCAGCCAGACTCAGCCACCTCTCCAGATGAAAATACTTGTATTCCTATATCTTTTAAAACATTATTTCGCAAATAAGCTACCTAAGAATACTAACACCTTGCACCTCTTTTGTCAAGATTATCTCCCTGTCCACAGCTTGTTCCGCAGCTTGTAAATGTTGTCAGATGCCTTGATAAAGAAAGAGCACCATATTAATATAGTACCCTTTTCCTGCTAACATTTTATCCGATGACTATCACCGCTAAGACTCCCATCTTCTAGCCTTGCACTAGTATTTCTACGCATTGCTAAAACACAATGCTAGAACTACGGTCGTAAGTGGGAGACAAGCGGTGCTATGTCCCTGGATAACGGTTTCCCCTAAAGGATTAGCTCAGCTAAACATTTAATCTGCTGATTAAATGAAGTTTCGCTCTATAACCTTTAGATGGAGTAATTCAGTGAAACTTAGTTCAGATGTTTTTCCCTGAACTGTAGTTGAACTAATCCTGTGGGAAACTCCACCTGAAGTCAAGAATCCTGTTTATCTTCTAGCGTCTTTTTTGTGACTGCTTATGTTTCTTATTGCCATATGTCTCCCGTCTCTGCCCTTGGCCATAACCACGTTTATTATCTGTCTTTTTCTGTCTAAGTGGTGCTTCCGCTGTTAGGTTTATTGGGGAAGTATCAGACTCCTTTGTAAACAGTTTTAAAGCTGCTGACAATAGTGTTACAGAATCATTTTCCTCGAGTAACCCCTCTGCTAGATCTTTATATGGAAATAGCTCTCCTTCTTCAACAGCTCGCATTATTTTGTCTACAGCTAACCGTTGTTGGCCTTCTATTGCCTCGTTTACTGATGGTATAGGTTTACGAACCATTCTTTTATTAGTCAATTTCTCAATCAACCTTAAATGACCTATTTCTCTGGGAGTTACAAAGGTAACTGCCAATCCATGTCTTCCAACGCGGCCAGTACGACCTATTCTGTGTACATAGCTTTCAGGATCTTGAGGAATATCAAAATTGTAGACATGGGTAACACCACTAATGTCTAGGCCCCTAGCTGCAACATCTGTGGCTACCAATATATCTGTTATTCCTTCTTTAAAATGACGTAATACACTCATACGCTTGGCTTGTGTTAAATCGCCATGAATGGCTTCTGCAGAATAACCACGTTTATTAAGTGCCTCAAATAATTCATCAACACGCCTCTTAGTTCTTCCAAAAATAATGGCTAGTTCAGGAGACTGAATATCTAGAAGCCTACAAAGCACATCAAATTTTTGTTTTTCATGAACCTCGTAATAATATTGCTCAGTATTAGGAACTGTAACCTCTTTTGTCTTTACACTTAGAAACTCTGGATCCTTCAAAAAACGTCTAGCCAAGTTCTGTATCGGCCTTGGCATTGTTGCTGAGAATAGCACAGTCTGCCTTTCCTGGGGAATTTCTTTGAGAATAGTCTCTATATCCTCTAAGAAACCCATATTTAACATCTCGTCAGCTTCATCAAGAACAACCATTTCTATACTATTGAGTTTGACTGTCCTTCTTCGCATATGATCCATTAAACGACCAGGTGTTCCAACGATGATTTGCGGTCCATTCTTAAGAGCCCTTATTTGGCGGTTTATATCTTGTCCTCCATAAATTGGCAGAGAACGAACGCCCTTAAACTGGCCTATTCTATTTAATTCCTCAGCAACCTGTATCGCAAGTTCTCTTGTTGGTGTAATGATAATTCCTTGAGTTTTCCCAGACCCAACAATTATTTTCTCTATTAGAGGAATACCAAACGCTGCTGTTTTGCCTGTTCCTGTCTGGGCTTGACCGATTACATCTCTTCCTGCCATTACAACAGGAATAGCTATCTCTTGTATTGGAGTAGCTTCCTCAAAACCCATATTTGTTGTAGCCTGAATTAGGGGGCGGCTAAGTCCCATTTCTTGAAATGTTGGCATATTTTACATAACCCCTTATTATTTTTTATACTATACCTAAAACTAACCATCAAATAGCATCCGCTAACTTACCTCTATAATTAACTAAACTTCACAGATAGAAAACACATTAAGCTTATACTCTGTTTATAGAATGCTCTGTAAATTGTCTATTTATAACATATTGACTCTTTTAATTATAAAAGGACATCTCAAATTGTTAATGAAATGCCCTCACCAGACTATTTTGATATATAGTTAGTTTTAATCTATAACAACATGTACAATACTACCCCACCCTAGATAAAAAGTCAACTGTTATCTGGTTTATTCTGTATATTTTTGTGTGTTTTATCAGTTTCACGAGCACCTAACCCAGCCCTCATATCATATCCGGTTGGGTTTTGGAATACCCTTAATCCAAATTGAGACGATACTGCTAGTATATGATCAAAAATATCTGATTGTATGTTTTCATAATTAATCCAGTCAGTATCATTGGTAAATACATAGACCTCTATTGGAAGACCATGTTCCCCAGGTGCCAGTTGCCTAACCATTTGGATCATTTCCTTATGAATTTTGGGATGGTTTTTTAAATACTGCTCAATATATATTCTAAATGTACCAATGTTGGTAAGTCGTCTGCCATTAATTAAGTCAACAATATCTACATTAAGCTTTTGATTATACTCCTCTATTTCTCTTTGCTTAGTTGTTATATATTCAGACAGGTAAAGAATCTTTTTAAATCTCTCAATCATTTCCTCTGTGCAAAAGGCTATACTATTTGTATCTATAAATATAGAACGCTTAATTCTCCTACCCCCAGAATCCTGCATGCCTCTCCAGTTTTTAAAAGAGTCCGATATTAAAGCGTAGGTAGGGATAGTTGTGATTGTTCTATCAAAATTCTCCACTTTAACAATGTTTAAGGTAATGTCTTTTACATCTCCATCGGCTCCATACTTTGGCATTTCTATCCAATCACCGATGCGAACCATGTCATTTGCAGACAGCTGTATGCTGGCAACCAGTCCAAGAATAGAATCTTTAAATACTAATATTAAAACAGCCGACAAGGCTCCTATGCCACCTAGAAGAACAAAGGGGCTTTCACCAATCATATTACCTATAATTAGGATGCCGCCTATAATATATACAATAATTTTGATGACCTGAATATAGCTCTTTATTGGCTTAGTTTTGGATACTTCATAGCATCTATAGATATCCTCCACGGCGTTTAAAAAAGCACTAGTAACAAATATTCCTACTATAATAATATAGGCAGCCGCAAACCTTTGTATCCATATCTGTAAGCTCGGAAAAAATTGGGCAAAGGAAAAAATAATGAGAGCTGGCACTATATGAGAAAGTCTTTCGAATACCTTCCTTTCCAGCATAATATTGTCCCATTTTATCTGATTGTTTGTAATATAATGGGTCATTACCCTCAAAACAATCTTCTTAGCGATGAAATTCCCCAATACACTCAATAACAAAATAAAGAGGATCAATATCCCGTTAGTAAAGTATCCAGCTATAGTTGAGCTTATTCCAATATCCATCAGTAGATTAGTAATATATTCTAACATCATCTTATCCCCCAAAATACAGTAATTTTACAAAGCTAGCTAGGGCAACTTTGCTTTTTGAGCTATCAGCTATCCTTCAGCGGGTTTTTCTATTTCTAAACATCGGTATGATTGTATCCATAATAATCCCTGTTATAAAACCCGACAATGCCCCCGATAGAAGCAGAATAGCAATTACAGCTTTTGCCAAATTCTCAAATCCACCTTCACCTGGTGAAGTTCTAGCAATGTAGATATTAATAATACCTGCCAAGAAGGCTCCAAAAGAAGGTATAAATTTATAAAGTCTGTTCCTAAAAATCTTATCTAATCCCCAAGTTAGTAATGCAAAAATTAAAATAACACCTATTAGTATTATTAACAATCTATCCATGGTACATAGCCTCCATTTAAAATAATTAGATGAAACGCCTAAATAATATCCATTCTCCTTCTAAAACCCTTTTTCCTCCCAAAACTATTTAATTTAGCTATCTTAGCTGTCACAAAAAATATCTTTTATTTACTCGTTTAGAAATGCTAATATAGAGTAAGAAATGGTAATATTTTTATCGAAATATATTAAAACTATCTCAAAGGGGTTACGTTATGGCACAATTATTTTTTCGCTATGGTCAAATGAATGCTTCAAAATCTGCCCAATTATTGATGACAGCCCATAACTATGAAGAGCAGGGCAGAAGGGTATTAATCTTTTCTCCTTCCATTGATGAAAGGTATGGTAAAAGAAAAGTAGCATCTAGAATTGGTATTAGTAAAACTGCCATTCCAATAGATAATAATTTAGACATTATTTCTACTGTCAAAAATGAAATGCCCGACTGCGTTTTAGTAGATGAGGCTCAGTTCTTACGAGAGAATAATATTTTGGATTTTGTATATATTGTTGATAAGTTAAATATTCCTGTGATATGCTATGGCTTGCTCAGGGACTACAGGGCAAAGCTATTCGAAGGTAGTGAAGTACTCGTCAGATTTGCAGATAAATTAGAAGAAATTAAAACAATCTGTACGTATTGTAACAGAAAAGCCACAATGATTCTCAAGTTTAAAGAAGGTAAACCAGTTTATGAAGGAGATCAAATAGAAATAGGTGGGAATGAATTGTATAAATCAGTATGTAGAAAGCATTGGTTTAACCCACCCCAGCCCCAGTAAGCACTTGCCCTAATTGAAAAGCTATTGCTTTAGCTAATAATGGAGGTACTGCATTCCCAGTCTGAACCCTTCCTTGTACGATACCTCCCTTAAAAATATAATCATCAGGAAAACTTTGGATTCTAGCTCTTTCTCGAATTGTTAAACCTCTAGGAACCTCTGGATGCCCAAATTGAAATTGCGATCTGATGCCTCCAGCTAATTGAGTAGGACTTTGGGTATCCCATGACAACCGTATTCTTTGTTTATAGTTTTCGTACATAGGTTGGCCTGGTATTGTTTGCTCTATCCGTTTAATAGTAGCTTGTGGATGATTAGGGGCTTGGTAATTAAACAAACCCTGTGATCTCTCTCTCATCAACTCCTGGTACTTACTATTAGGATTGCTTCTATATTCATTAGCAGATTCTCCTGAAAGAATAAATGGTAGATCACTAATTGCATCCCAAACGGTAGTATGTTTTAAGGGTAATCCGTTTCCATGTGTAGGATTTGGAAATAGAAATTCATTTATGTTGAGTTTCTTCTTTAAGCCAATGAATATTAACCTTTTTCTATATTGGGGAACTCCAAAGTCCACAGCATTAACCATTCCATGTGTCACATTATATCCTGTCCCAACATTGGATAATGCCTGTTCTATATTTTTAACAAACGAACCCTGGCCTGTTGACTTCATCCCTGAAACATTTTCAATTAGTATTATATCTGGTTCAACATTATTAGCTAGTCTTATTACTTCTAAAAACATAAAGTTTCTTTCATCGTATGCATTTCTTTTTTTATTTGAAATGGAAAACCCCTGGCAAGGAACCCCAGCGGCTACAACATTAACCTGCATATTGCCTATAGTATCCAAAAACATCTTATCAGTTATTTTTCTAATATCTCCGAGAATGGTAGAAGAAAATGGATGGTTATGTCTAAATGTCTCCATTGCCGAAGTATAGATATCTAAGCCCAAGACCACTTCAAATAGATTAGTTAGTTCAAAACCTGCTGATAATCCTCCCGCTCCACAACATAAATCAATTAATCTATATTTATTAGATAATTTATTCTGTTGCTTTTTCTCAATAATTGGCTCCTCTTCCCAGTAATATGGGCTTTTTTCAACAAGGCTCAACCTCTCCACTAAGCTTCCTCCCTCGGTTAGATATCGCTTTTTAGCTTATAAATCATTCTAATATAGGATTTTTCAAATCCCATTTTTTCATAGAGCTTAATAGCTCGGTTATTATCTTTTGCAACATGAAGGGATATTTTCCCATCTGATAACTCGATTGCCTCATTAAGAAGCTGTGTAGCTATACCTCGCCCTTTAATTGATCTTTTGGTGGCTATATAGCCTATGTGATAGGTTGGTAAAAAGTCCTCGAAGCCGGTATGTATTGCTACTGTAATTCCAGCCAACTCATTATTGTAATATGCCATTAATACAAACCCATCTTCAAAGGCTGCTCCTAGAGCCTCCCTAATCTCACACTTTGGATCTGTATATTCCATGAGCCATTCGTCCATCATCGAGACAAGTTCATCAATAGAAATGTCTATTTCGGACCTTTCTACTTTCCTAACACTTAGATCAACACGTCCATCGTTTAATAAGATAACATGATTTCCATCACATAGGTTGCCCTTTTCTACTTCCTTCATAAATCCTGCTATGGCGTATCCCTGTTCTGTATTAAACTTAATGTCTTCAGCTTCCTTAAAAGCATTTGTGTACCTTATTAATTCTTCTTCACTTATTCCTGTAATGGTACCATTTGCATCATAAATTGAATCCAGAGCATCCTGTGCTATAGAGCTATCAAAGTTTAGTAAATGTCTATTGTATTTATTAATTTCTATAGCTGCATTGGTCATGGGTATGATTTTTAAACTATTTTTTTTGAACGATTCATATATTACATTGCCATAATTGATTGTACAGTTATAAAACTTGGGTAACTTTTTTATTTTGTCGTTAATCCATAAATGCCTAAAGCCCAAGTTCAGGCCAGCAACGGAAAAACCATAACTCATTAGAGAAAAAACTGTATCTATCTCTCCCCTTACCTGGTTATGTAGCTCATCAGATATAAATGATAAGGCAGTCATATTTAAAATGTTATTCTCTAACCCTAAAGTGGCATTATACCAGCCATTTTCAGTACATAATTCCTTACTATAAGCAATACAATCTGCCTGGTTCTTGCCATATTTAATTATTCTTATGTTATCCTTCTCAAATATTTTTTCTTTAAATACTTTACTTTTGGAATTACTGATAAAGACACAGTCAATATCATAATGCTGGGAGATTAGGGCCAAGGATTTAGATAATGCACCATGGGTTCCTGTACATATAGTCTTTTTGTTTATTGATATAGCATCCTTAATTAATAAGTAAGCTAATCTATCTATCCTTTGCCCTGATGGGTTATTTCCTTCTAACTTGAGATAGATTTTTGAAATACCCAGCTTCTTTTCTAGTTTTTCTGCTCTTACCAAAGGTGTTTTTCCTACCCTGTTAATAATAGTATTTTTATTCATAAGCTACCTCCTCGTATAATATGTTTAAATCATCATTTCTACTGTTTTTAGCCTGCTACCCATAACCCATCATTGATTTTCTAAAGGATAAAGGAAAGAATCGATAAATAGTAGCTATCTTATTATTTCGCTAAGTATTTATATAACCCTTTTAAGAATTTCCAGAAATTTCTTTTTAAAAGTCAGCAACCCTCCTCATTTATGTCTAGGGTAATGATTAATTTCTTATATCCATTCTTAATTTAAGTTTTGGTCTTTTCCTATAAAATAATGTGCTATATGGCTTACTCAAAAAAAGCTACAAACAAAAGCTCCTTCCGGATTTATATTCGCAGAAGGAGCTTCCTCGTCTTTAGTTACTTTAAAGTGAACAATTATGGGTGAAATAGCAACATATCTAGAAGTTCTTTTATCTATCAACAGTAACTAGATAGGAATATTCTTTACTTTCTACAGTAAAGGATACCCTAATATCCTTTGATATTTCATCAGCTCTCATAAAGAAAAATATTGAACCATAAGGTGTGGCACTTCCGTCGCTCCAAAGAATATATGTTCTTCCCTGGACTGAATATCCTGAGATACTTCCATCAGAATCGGTTTCATTAAATACCAGGTTTCTAATAGCTGCACCTTTGACGCTCACAGAGTTAATCACTTTTATGGTTTTTTCAACAGTCCCAGTAAAATAACTGTTGCTATTTCCAGCTCTCATCTTAATCTGATAGTTTATTACGTAAGTTCCGGGTTTTTCAGCATAAAATACCGCCTTTGATATGTATTCATTCGTATTCTCATCAAAAACAGTACCCTCTGCTGTTGCACCATTCCATTTTTCCTCATAAGATGAACCTTGCTTGACTGTAACCGCTGACAGTTCAATGCTTTCCCCTACATTAATGATATCGGGTATATTTGAAACAGATACTTCAGCTTCTTTGGATGGTGTCTCCGCAAATGCAGTTGTAGGAAAACTTAATACAAGGGTTATAATTAATATAGTAACTATCTTCCTCATACTTTTACTCCTCCATATCGTATAATTTTTATGATTCCATTATATATGGCGGAGCACTACATAGATATCGCACCTTGGTCTTATATTTTATGGGAAGTTCCTACTAGTCTCAGACTCCCATCTTAACATCTAGTGAACTCATTCAGGCAAAGCTGAACATCGGGGAATCAGACGGGGACTCTGCTCCACCTGATTTAGCCATATTGGGGACATTCCTGGTTCTACTCACAGGTGTGCGCTGCTATTATGTTCATCAATGTTCCGGTGCAGACCTTTATTATACAAAGGGCAACACCTAATGAATACATGTCTAGGATGTTTTCAATTGTTGGAATGATTACCAAGGGCGGTATGCCTTTTGGTGCATTAGTGTATGGATTTGTCCTCAACAGTGTTGAGATGCATTGGACTATACTGACAGCTACCCTATTGATGATGTTAATTTCAGTTGTTTTGGCGGGGCTGTTCCCATGCCCGAATAATCCTTCCAAACCCGCAAGTTTGGAAGGGTGTTTTTATGCCTTAAAAATGAAAGGGCTGTTAGAGGGACAACTTCTACCCCCTCTGCTGAACCTTGAAAATTGAATAGGTGTTTTCCGGTACGTTCCCTGTATGTCCTGGGAAGGAAAGCCAGATTGCAGGTACGCCAAGACACCTGTCCGTCATCAGTTGGATCACAGCCGATGTATCCAACCATTGTAGGCACACCTTCAACCATCAACCCGAGAATAATTGAGCAGTCTCTTGTTTTTCAACAGGTACTTTTCACTCCATTCACCTAATTCTATAATCACCGGTAAAAAAGCTTCACCGACTTGCGTAAGTGAATATTCAACTTTAGGAGGTATCTCGTGGTAAATCTTACGTGCAATTACCCCATCACCCTCAAGCTCTCTTAATTGTTTTGTCAATACAGATTGAGAAAGATTCTGAGGCAGCATTCTATGTAGGTCATTAAATCGCACTGCACCATTTCTTAAACTCCAAATAATTGCAATCTTCCATTTTCCTCCAATCGCAGAAACTCCTGCACCAACTGGGCAAACGCCATTAACATATTCGAAATTCCTCATAACTCCTCCAATAGTACTAAATTAGCACTAATTAATAAAAACATCAGTACTTGATATTTCTATTATACATGATAAACTTACATTATCAAATTACTTGTAAAAAAATAAGGAGGAAATTTTATGGCAAATACATTTGAAACAATGAGCGCCTATCTCAAGCAACACTCAATTTTAACATTAGCGACAATAGGTGCTGATGGCAATCCAGTTTTAGATACCGTTGACTATATGTGGACGGGTGAATCGCTGTTTTTCTTCACAGATCTTCGTTCCAGAAAAGCTGCTAACATGAAAAACAATCCATATATAGCAGCTATTGTTACTGAGCAGGATGCAGAATTTTTGACGGCAAAATCTGTAGAAATATATGGAACTGTAAAAATATGTGAAGAGCCAGCAAAAATTGGCGCCTATATGCAAAATTTTATGACACGCAGGCCCCAGTTCGCATCACTCCCGCCAAATCCCGAAATACAGCACAATATGGCAGTATATGAAATTATACCTACAAAGCTGCGTATGTTGGACAACACAATTGCCCCGGGCAACATTGACGAATTAGAAATAGCGTAGTAAATTTAATCAGAACAGCAATGAAAAGCCCTTGAAAAATCAAGGGCTTTTCATTGTATTAAAATCATAGTTCTTTTTGGCGGAGAGTCAGGGATTTGAACCCTGGGTACATTTACATGTACACTGGTTTTCGAGACCAGCTCCTTAAACCGCTCGGACAACTCTCCGAATATAAACTTATTTGAGTACCTCGGATAGAACTTGGATAGAACAGCTCAAAAACCTGTCCTGATTCGAACTCCGAGAGTTTGGAAAACTTGCTAGTGTATCTAGGAACCCTATTTGTTCCTTAATCTTTTAAAAAAAGATTGCAGGACTTCTTTGCAATCTTCCTCTAGTACTCCTGTTATGATTTCAACCTGATGATTAAATCTAGCATCTTCTAATAGATTAACTAGTGTTCCCGCAGCTCCACCTTTAGGGTCATAGGCTCCAAAGACAAGCCTTTTTATCCTAGAATTTAAAATAGCCCCTGCACACATTGGGCAGGGTTCTAAAGTAACATACAGAGTGCAGTCCTGTAAACGCCAGTTTCCCTGTACTCCTGCACCTTTTCTTATAACCCGAATTTCTGCATGGGCTGTTGGATCATTGGATTTTTCACGGTAGTTAAAATCCCTGGCTATTATATTATTATTTTTAACCAGGACAGCACCAATAGGAACCTCTCCAAGTTCTAAAGCCTTGTATGCCTGCGCTAAAGCTTCCTTCATATAAAATTGGTGATCCATATTTATCACCACTTATTCTCAATGGTGTTCCCGGCGGGATTCGAACCCACGGCCTACTGCTTAGGAGGCAGTCGCTCTATCCTGCTGAGCTACGGAAACCTTTTAATTATAGTTTAATGGCGCGCCCGGGAGGGCTCGAACCTCCAACCTACTGATTCGTAGTCAGTCACTCTATCCAATTGAGCTACGGGCGCATATTTTTGGAAATAAAAAATGGCGGAGAGAGAGGGATTCGAACCCTCGATACGGATTTTGGTCCGTATAATCGCTTAGCAGGCGACCGCCTTCAGCCGACTCGGCCATCTCTCCACGCTTAATAATTGTACCACAAAATAACAGGAAAATCAATTATGGCGGAGGGGGTGGGATTCGAACCCACGGAACCCGCAAAGGCTCAACGGTTTTCAAGACCGCCTCCTTCAACCGCTCGGACACCCCTCCAACAAAAGATATTGATTTTTACAAGCAAAAGTTATTATATAACATTATTAAGAAATAGTCAATGCATATCAACGTTAACTTTTTTCCAACTTTACCATACCGCCCATATATGGACGTAATGCTTCTGGTATTATAACACTTCCATCCTCCTGTTGATAGTTTTCTAAAATAGCTGATAATGTTCTGCCAACAGCCAACCCGGAACCATTTATTGTATGAACATATCTAGGCTTGCCTTTTGCAGGTCTATAACGGATATCTGCCCTTCTTGCCTGAAAATCCTCAAAATTACTACATGAAGAAATCTCTCTGTAAGTATTAAATGAAGGTAGCCATACTTCTAAATCATATGTCTTAGCAGATGAGAAACCAATGTCCCCTCCGCATAATGTTGCAACCCTATAAGGAAGTTCTAATATCTGGAGCACCTTTTCAGCATTTTTTGTTAATTTTTCAAGCTCCTGATAAGAGTTTTCAGGAGTAGTGAACTTAACTAATTCTACCTTATTAAACTGATGCTGACGGATTAATCCTCTTGTATCTCTACCATGTGCCCCAGCTTCTGCCCTAAAGCATGCACTATAAGCTGTATGATAAATGGGCAGGTCTGCTTCATTTAATATTTCCCCGCTATATATATTAGTCACTGGAACTTCTGCAGTTGGAATTAACCAATAATCAGTATTGGCTATTTTGAACATGTCATCCGCAAATTTAGGTAACTGCCCTGTTCCTATCATGGACTGACTATTTACCATAAATGGAGGAAATAGCTCTATATATCCATGCTCAGTAATGTGTAGGTCTAACATGAAATTAATTAAGGCTCTTTCTAGTCTAGCTCCTCCACCTCTATAGAAAACAAATCTAGCTCCTGTAACCTTGGATCCTCTTTCAAACTCAATTAGATTAAGCTCTTCTCCAATATCCCAATGAGCTTTGGCTTCAAAGCTAAATACTTTCGGTTCCCCCCACTTTCTTTCTACTCTGTTATCATCATCACACGATCCAGCTGGCACAGTTTCATGGGGTATATTTGGAATGATTAAAAGAATTTCTTGTAGCTTACTTTCTACTTCTTTAGCCTGTTCGTCCAATCCCTTTATGGCTTGAGAAACCAGTCTCATTTCCTCAATCATTTCATCAGCATTTTCTTTTCTCTTTTTAAGGACAGCAATTTCCTCAGATACTGTGTTTCTTTTATTTTTTAAAAATTCAACCTCACTAAGCAATTTTCTTCTTTCTTCTTCAAGGGTTTTGAATTCTGTTAAATCTATGATTGTTCCTCTCTTTTTTAAGCCTTCTTCAACAATATTAAGATTATCCCGTACAAATTTTAAATCTAGCAATGTACTTTCCCCCTTTCTAATTTTATATAAAACAAAACTTGACTTTCGCCAGTAGTTCTAGCATTGTGTCTTTTGCAATGCGTAGAAATACCAGTGCAAAGCCGCCAGTAGTTCTAGCATTGTGTCTTTTGCAATGCGTAGAAATACCAGTACTATAGTGCGCCAAGTCCTTAGACGTAGCGGAAGCCTTAGTCTTTGTGAATACTATCTACCTTGTTTGAACTTATACTTTCCGATAGTATAAAAAAGCCCTCATCCCCAATAACAGGGGCGAGAGCTCTCACGGTACCACCCTTAATTAACCTTATCTAATAAAGGTTATCTCTAAAGCTATAACGGTTCAACCCGTAAACTGGTTATGATATTTCCTTCCCAGCACCCTCCGAAGTGGATTCGCCAAAGCATTCTATTGGTTTGCACCACACACCAACTCTCTATATAAAAATAAAAATGCATTTAGTTACTTTTCTTTTTCATAGGGTTTTTAAGATATTTGGTTTTGTAAAATAATACCATATTTTAATGGAAATTTCAACCTAAATCTATATATTGTTAGTATCTTCATCTTTTGATGGTATATACACTCATATCATATCTACAAAGTACTGATGAATTCTTAAGTCATCTGTTAATTCAGGGTGATAAGAACACCCTAATAGCTTACCTTGTTTAACCATTACAATTTTACCATCATGTTTTGATAATATTTCAACGTTTGGGCCAACATTAGTCACATAAGGTGCCCTAATAAATACACTAGAAAAAGGCTCATCTAAACCCTGAATTGATAAATCAATTTCAAAGCTATTTACCTGCCTACCATAGGCATTTCTAACTACTTCTATATCTAGAACACCCAATCTCGGCTGGTCACTATCTTTAATGTCTTTTGCCATTAATATCATACCAGCACAGGTGCCAAAAAGGGCCATTCCTTCATGTACTCGTTTCTTAATAGCATCCATTAGGTTCCACTCGATTAGTAATTTACCAATAGTTGTACTTTCTCCCCCTGGTATTATCAAAGCAGAACACTTGTCCAGATCATCTACTTTTCTAACCTCTATTACATCAACGCCACATTTAATAAGAGACTGTCTATGCTCTCTAAAGGCTCCCTGCAATGCTAAGACTCCTACTGTTTTCACATAAATCTCTCCCTATATCTCTATTGCTGCATCTAGAGTGGATAAAGGTTTTTACCAGCCTCTTTCTTGCATTCTTTGACTTTCCTCAATATTGGCAATCTCTATTCCTGGCATAGCCTCTCCTAAATCTCTGGAAACTTCGGCTAATATTTTTGGATCATTAAAATGTGTTGTCGCTGTTACTATAGCTTTTGCTCTCTTTGCAGGCTCATTAGACTTAAATACACCTGAACCTACAAAAATTCCATCACACCCTAGTTGCATCATCAATGCAGCATCCGCAGGTGTTGCAATTCCACCAGCTGCAAAATTCACTACAGGAAGTTTGCCATTTTCAGCTATATACTTTACAAGCTCATATGGAGCTTGAATATCTTTAGCTATTGTGTATAATTCATCTTCTCTCATGTTTGCTAATCGACGGATTTCAGACATCATCATTCTCATATGACGAACAGCCTCTACCACATTACCAGTACCAGGTTCTCCCTTGGTTCTGATCATTGCTGCACCTTCATTTATTCTCCTAAGCGCCTCTCCAAGGTTTCTGGCTCCACAAACAAATGGAACATTAAAAAGATTTTTATCTATATGATACTGCTCATCTGCAGGAGTTAAAACTTCTGATTCATCAATATAATCGGCTCCCAAGGATTCTAGAATTTGGGCTTCTACAAAGTGTCCTATCCTTGCCTTTGCCATTACAGGGATGCTAACTACTGCCATAATATTCTTTATAATAGTTGGGTCAGCCATACGTGCAACGCCACCATCTGCTCTTATATCTGATGGTACCCTTTCTAACGCCATTACTGCACATGCTCCAGCTTCTTCAGCAATCTTTGCCTGCTCAGCTGTAGTCACATCCATAATAACTCCGCCTTTTAACATCTCTGCCAAACCTTTTTTAACTTTCCAAGTACCTTTCTTTTCCATATAAAATTCCTCCTGTATATTATTAACTTATTTTTTACATAGTTTGCTATTAAATTTACCAATATATTTTACTATACTTTCTAATCTAACTCAATATCTTCATTTTCTTTATGAATATTGAGTTTTGCAACTGCACTAACTATATCTTTTTTCCCCATTCTCATTAATTTTACTCCTTGAGTAACTCTTCCCATTTGGGATATTCCTTCCACTTGGGTTCTGATAATAATTCCACCCTTTGTAACTATCATCAATTCCTGCTTTTCTTGAACAACTCTTAGAGCTATAAGCAATCCGGTTTTTTCATTAAGTTTTAATGCTAAAGATCCTTTTCCACCTCTTGATTGAACTCTATATTCCTCTGAATTTGTTCTTTTTCCAAACCCATTTTGAGTAACACAGATTACTTGGCTATCCTTATCAATTATATCTCCAGAAACAACCTTATCCTCTACTGCAAGGTTGATGGCCTTAACACCTCTAGCTGTCCTACCCATTCTTCTTACTTGTTTTTCAGAGAACCTAATTGATTTTCCTTGCCTGGTTCCTAGTATTAATTCTTTATCTCCATCAGTCAAGCGAACCCCAATCAATTCATCTTCCTCTGATAGGGTAAGAGCAATTATTCCATCTTTTCTGGAGGTATCATAATCACTTAAGTCTGATTTTTTAACTATTCCTTTGGCTGTCATAGTTAAAAGATATTGTCCTTTTTCAAATTTCTTTACGGGAATTACTGTAGTGAGGTTTTCTCCACCTTCTAAATATAGTAGATTAACTATAGACGTACCCTTAGCCTGCCTACTTGCTTCTGGAATTTCATGAACTTTTAATCTATATACCTTGCCTCTATTAGTGAAAAACATCAGATATTGATGGGTATTTGCTACAAAAATATGTTCAACAAAATCCTCATCCCTTGTAGCCATACCACTAATACCACGACCACCTCTTTTTTGTGATCGATAGGTATCTACACTTAATCTTTTAATGTATCCGCGATGTGTAATAGTAATTACAACATCTTCTTCCTCAATGAGATCTTCTATCTCAAATACATCATCTTCTAGATTTATATGTGTCCTCCGTGGATCATTATAAAGCTTTCTTACATCTTTTAATTCACCTTTAACTATATCTAAAACTATCTTTTCATCAGCTAATATTTTTAGATAATACTCTATCTTTTCCATTAGTTCTTTATATTCATTCTCTAATTTTTCCCTTTCTAGGGCTGTTAAACGTTGTAATCTCATATCTAGAATGGCTTGAGCCTGTGCGGCACTTAAACTAAAATTGTTTATTAGACCACTTTTAGCTTCTTCTGTATTCTTCGATGATCTAATTAGTTTAATAACGGCATCTAAATTTCGGAGTGCTATTCTTAAGCCTTCAACAATATGAGCTCTCTCTCTTGCTTTCCTGAGATCATATTTTGTTCTTCTTACAATCACATTTTTCTGATGCTCAACATAATGTTCTAATACTTCTTTAAGAGTAAGGACCTTAGGTGCACCGTCAACAATTGCAAGCATTATAACTCCAAAACTATCTTGCAATTGGGTATGTTTATATAATTGATTTAACAAAACATTGGGATTTACATCTTTTCGTAATTCAATTACAATGCGCATTCCCTTTCTATCAGATTCATCTCTTAAATCAGTAATGCCTTCAATTTTTTTATCTCTGGCAAGTTCCGCAATTTTTTCTATTAGTCTAGCTTTATTTACCTGATACGGAAGCTCAGTTACGATAATTTTATTTTTGTTATTATTCATTTTTTCTATTTCTGTCTTAGCTCTTATTTTTATAGAACCTCTTCCAGTTCTATAAGCTTTTTTGATTCCTTCAGTCCCTAAAATAATTCCATATGTCGGAAAATCTGGACCCTTTATTCTTTTCATGAGACTATCTATAGAAATCTCTGGATTATCAATTAAATCAATGACACCATCAATCACCTCACCTATATTGTGAGGAGGTATATTTGTAGCCATACCTACTGCTATCCCTGAGGAACCATTAATAAGAAGGTTAGGTACCTTAGCTGGAAGTACAGAAGGCTCTTCAGTTGATTCATCGTAATTCGGAATAAAGTCAACTGTTTCTTTATTAATATCTCTTAATAATTCCATGGCAATCTTGGCCATTCTAGCTTCTGTATAACGCATCGCAGCAGCTGAATCTCCGTCAACTGAACCAAAGTTTCCATGTCCATCAACAAGGGGGTATCTATATGAAAAATGTTGCGCCATTCTAACCATGGTATCATAAACAGCCGTATCCCCATGGGGATGGTATTTTGCTAAAACATTACCAACAACATTAGCAGACTTTCTATGAGGTTTATCAGGAGTCATTCCTGATTCGTACATTGCATAAAGAATTCTCCTGTGTACTGGTTTTAAACCATCCCTAACATCAGGTAATGCCCTACCAATAATTACACTCATTGCATAATCGATATATGATTTTTTCATTTCCTGTTCTATATTGACAGGAACAACCTTTCCTTCTAAAATCTCATCCATTTAACAACACCTCGATTATATATCTAAATTCTTAACATCTTTTGCATTGGCTTGAATAAAATTACGCCTTGGTTCTACCTTATCGCCCATGAGGATAGTAAAAATTTCATCAGCTTTTACAGCATCCTCCAGAGTAACCCTTAAGACGGTACGACTCTCGGGATTCATGGTTGTATCCCATAATTGATCAGGATTCATTTCACCAAGACCTTTATATCTCTGAATACTAAAGTTTCTATCCTTTGCTTTTCCGATACTTCTCTCTAATTCATTTTCAGAATAAAGATATGTCTCTTTTTTCCCCTGTTTTAATTTGAATAATGGAGGTTGAGCTATATATATATATCCTCCTTCTACAAGCTCTCTCATATATCGATACAAAAGAGTTAATAAAAGAGTTCTAATGTGAGAACCATCAACATCAGCATCACACATAATAATTATCTTGTGATACCTTAGCTTGCTAACATCGAATTCTTCCCCAATTCCTGTTCCAAGGGCTGTTATAATAGTTCTTATTTCTTCATTGTTCAAAATTTTATCTAATCTTGCTTTTTCAACATTAATTATTTTACCACGTAATGGAAGAATAGCTTGGAATCTTCTATCTCTACCTTGTTTAGCAGAACCTCCAGCTGAGTCACCCTCAACCATATACAATTCTGATTCCTTTGGATCTCTACTTGAGCAATCAGCAAGTTTGCCTGGTAAAGCACTTATTTCTAGAGCGCTTTTTCTTCTTGTTAATTCTCGGGCTTTTCTTGCAGCTTCTCTTGCCCTCTGTGCATTAATACATTTCTCTATTATTTTCTTGGCTATAGGTGGATTTTCATCTAAGAAAGTCCCTACCTCTTCGCCAACTAATGAATCAACAAGACTTCTTACCTCTGAATTACCCAATTTTGTTTTAGTTTGCCCTTCAAACTGAGGTTCTTTTACCTTTACACTTAAAACAGTAGTTAAACCTTCTCTAATATCATCGCCTGAAAGATTACTATCTTTTTCTTTCAAAATATTATGCTTTCTAGAATAATCATTGATGATTCTTGTTAGGGCATTTTTAAATCCTAATTCATGAGTTCCACCTTCGTGTGTATTTATATTGTTTGCATAGGAATAAAGATTTTCAACATATGCATCAGTCCACTGCAAGGCTAATTCAACCTGAACTTCATCTCTTTCGCTATCCATGAATATTACTTCTTTATGTAAAGAATCTTTGTTTTTATTTAAACTCTTTACAAAATCTATAATTCCTCCACTATGATGAAAAATTTCAGAAGAACTTGTCCTATCATCTTGTAATGTTATTTTTAAACCTTTATTTAAAAAAGATAATTCTCTTAATCTTTTTGATAAAATTTCTATTGAAAATTCCATTTCCTCAAAAATTTGATCATCGGGTTTAAAAGTAATTTCTGTTCCATTTTCGGTTGAAGTACCAATAACTTTTAAATCACTAGCTTTAATACCCCTTTGAAATTCCTGCATATATAGCTTTCCATCTCTTCTTACCTTAACTACTAAATTTTCAGATAAGGCATTTACTACTGACATACCTACACCATGAAGACCACCTGATACCTTGTATCCGTTTCCTCCAAATTTTCCTCCAGCATGTAAAATGGTTAAAGCTACTTCCACAGCAGGTAATCCTGTCTTTTGATGTATATCTACAGGGATACCTCTTCCATTGTCACTTACTGATACACTATTATCTTCTTTAATAATTACTTTAATAACATCACAGTATCCTGCTAGAGCTTCATCAACACTATTATCTACAATTTCAAAAACCAGATGATGTAGCCCTCTAGGACCTGTACTACCAATATACATTCCTGGCCTTTTTCGTACTGCTTCTAATCCTTCTAATACTTGTATATGACTCGCATCATATAAATCATTATCAAATTTTTCATCTACTTTTTCTTCCATGAACTGACCTCCTGACAACTTATAAGTAAAGAAAACAATATATCTCAATATTATAAAACAATATATTATTATAACATATAATGGTAAATATTCCTAATAACTAGTATTGTTTATATTCTTTCCATTTTGGCATTTATCAAATCAAAACCGCAGTTATTCCTGCGGTAAAGTTACATTACTTATACTTTCATTCCTAAATCTCTCAATTCTTTTAGTTAATGTATACGAAGAGATTGATGATAAGTAAACCTTGCTCGGAGTTATTATACATGTTTTGGCTTCTTTAACACTAATTATTTCAATAAGCTTTTTGTTATAGATAGCTGTTTCATAAAACTCTTTATTTGCCTTTGATAATTTTTCAATATTTAAGATTGCTATTATGTCATTTAATGATACAACCCATTGGCCGCCTATATGAAGGTGCAATTAAACTCCTCCTCACGAACTAATATTTACAACATTACCATCTTCAATCTTCAATATTGTACTCTTCTTTACTAATCCCTTTATCATATCAAGATCAGTCGTTGTAATAAAAGTTTGAATATTATCTTTTATAGTATCAGTTAATACTATGCGTCTTTCTAAGTCTAATTCTGACATAACATCATCAAGTAACAAAATAGGATATTCTCCTATTTCTTGGTTAGCTATTTCTAAATATGATAATTTCAGGCACAAAGCTACTGTTCTTTGCTGTCCCTGAGATCCATATTTTTTGACATTATATCCATTTATATAAACATTAAAATCATCTCTATGAGGTCCAAATATGGAATTACCTTTTTCTATTTCCTCACTCTTTAAACTATCTAATTTTTCTAGATAGGTATTTAGATCGACATTTATTTCACCTATTTGACTAATTTCATATATTATATCAATATTTTCCTTTCCCTGTGTAATTTTTTTTAAATAATGACTCATATATGGCTTTAACTTAGTCAAAAAGTCTATCCTTTTTGTGACTATTTTATATGCTAATTTTTTATAAATATCTGTCCAGTCCTCTACTTGGCACAAAAGATGCTTATCTCTCTTAACATATTTCAATAAAGTATTTCTCTGATAATTTACGTTATTAAATTTTTTAAGTAAATCATAATACAAAGGATATATTGTAACTAAATCTCTATCTATAAAATTTCTTCTTTTTGATGGATTACCTTTTATAAGAGCTAAATCATCAGGCTCAAAAATACACACAGATATATAGCTAAAAAGATCTGATAATTTTTTAATTTTTATGTCATCTATTAAAATTCTTTTCTCACTATTATTTAAAACAGATTTTAAGTTAAATAAACCATTCTCATTTTGGCAGTTTGCTTCCACTCTTAAATAGTCAGAATCCCATTTAATTAGTTCTTTATTTTGATTTGTTCTAAAAGAAACACCATTTCCTAAATAATAAATTGCTTCGATAAGGTTACTTTTTCCTTGAGCATTATTTCCATAAAGTATGTTAAAACTTGATGGCTTTACAATTGTGTTTTTATAATTTCTAAAATTTATTAAATTTATTTCATTTATATTCAAAACACACCTCATTAAGCTTACTTAATTATTTTATAAAGTTGGTTATTTATCGCTATTATATCACCAATATTGAGTTTTTTACTTCTCCTTTTTTCTAAGGAATCATTCACTTTAATATGTCCTTCATTAATTAGAATTTTTGCCTCTCCTCCTGAGCTAACTATGTTAGCCCATTTCAGAAACTGATTTAATTGAATGGTATCAGTACTAATTTTTACTTCTTCCATTAGGCATCCTCCCTAGGATCTTACTGGTAATATTAAACTTAAATAATTCATATTACTTTCATATGGTTTAATGATACCAGGACTTAGATTTCCATTTAATTCAATAATAACTTTATCAGTATCAATTATCTTTAGAATATCTATAAGATAATTTCCATTGAAAGATATATTTATATCTTCCCCTTCTTTATCAGCTATTAAAGTATCATTAAGTTGTCCAATATTTGGAGAATAAGACCTTATATGAATAATATTATCATTTACTTCTAATTTAATCGTACATGTTTTATTAAAATTTTCATCACTAGAAATTACAGTAGCTCTTTCTATTGAAAGCAATAGTTCTTTAGTATCTGCTATAATTTTCGTGCTATATTCATTTGGAATAACATTCTGGTAAGCAGGAAATTTTCCATCAATAAGTCTTACTCTTATCTTAATACTATCATTTTCAAACTGAGCTTGATTATTATCTATTATTATTTTAATACTTTCTTCTTTGTCGATTAATCTACCTAATTCCATCAAAGCCTTTGCTGGAATTATTATTGGTTTCAAGTCTTCTTCTAAATCCTTATCTAATCCTGTTTCAATTAGTGAAAGGCGATATGTATCAGAAGATACTAATGTTAACTTATGATCGCCAACTTCAAACAAAGCACCGTTTAAAACTGGACGTGTAATATCATGGGAAAACGAAATACTAACTTTTTTAATCATGTTAGAAAATAATTCGTTATTAATTGTAATAGTATGTGTGTTGCTAATATTTGGTAAAAAGGAAAACTGTTCAGTTGGAAATGTATTTAAAGATAATTGAGATTGGTTATAGTTAATAGTTAAATTATTATCTTCTGGTGTCGTAGTTAATGTAATTTCAGTATTTGGTAATTTTCTTAGAATATCAATTAAATATTTAGCTGGAACTACCATCGAACCTATTTCTTCTATATTTGCTTCCACAGTATGTTCTATTCCTATTTCTAAATCAGTTGCTTTTAATAAAAGAGTGTTTTTATTAGTACATTCGAGATATATACCTGTTAGAGCTGGAATAGTGGTTTTTGATGCTACTGCTCTGGAGACTATTTGAGCAGCTTGTAATAGGTTTCCAGTATCTATGGAAAATTTCATTTTTTGACCCTCCTATTTATTATATATATATATATTATTTATAAAGCTTTTATAGTAGCAATAGTAGTAGTACATGTGAAAGTGTGGAAAATGATAAGATACTTACTAACTAAAGAAGATTATTACAGTGTAAAGGTGTTTATAAAAGTCAATATATAAAGATTGTTATCCACATTATGAAGATGAGATAGTTTCCGTTAATTTTTTAATAGATAATTGTAGTTCTACATCTGTTTGTAAAGAGGTTTCAATTTTCTCTTGAGCATGTAACACAGTAGTATGGTCTTTACCTCCAAAGCTGTCTCCAATTTTAGGAAGTGAGCTATCTGTGAGTAATCTACATAAGTACATAGCAATATGACGAGGGTAAGCAAAGTTGCGTGTTCTTTTCTTACCTTTTAAATCTGTTACCTTAACATTAAAGTGTTGAGCGACAGTTTCTTGAATAAGGTTAATAGTTATTTTTCTATTATTGTTTGAAGAAAAAATATCTTGCAAGGATTTTTCCGCTAGTTCGGAATTAATTTCTTTTCCTTCAAAAACTGCATATGCTGCTATTCTGGTTAGAGCTCCTTCTAATTCACGAATATTAGATTTGATGTGTTTTGCTATAAATAGGAGAACTTCGTCTGGAATATCTATATTATCGTTTGCTGCTTTTTTACTAAGAATTGCAATTCGTGTCTCTAAGTCAGGGGGTTGAATATCAGTTATTAAACCACACTCGAACCTAGAACGAAGCCTATCTTCTAAAGTAGGTATTTCTTTTGGAGGTCTATCACTTGAAATAATAATTTGTTTATTAGCTTCATAAAGAGAATTAAATGTATGAAAAAATTCCTCTTGTGTACTTTCTTTACCAGCTAAAAATTGAATATCATCTATTAAAAGAACATCTATAGTTCTGTATTTGTTCCTAAATTCCACAGTCTTATAATCTCTTATGGATTTTATAAGTTCATTAGTAAAGGTTTCAGATGAAACGTATAATACAATAAGATTTGGATATAGTGAAAAAACTTCATGGCCAATTGCATGCATTAAATGGGTCTTTCCTAAACCTACACCACCATATATAAAAAGTGGATTATATGATTTAGCAGGTGATTCAGCTACAGCTAATGAGGCAGCATGGGCAAAACGGTTACTACTACCTATCACAAATGAATCAAATTGATATTTTGGATTTAAAAATGAGAGTAAGTTTTTACTAACCTTGGTATTAAGTACTGGATTTTGGTTAATATAATTATCGTCTTCTTGAATATGAATATCGCTCTCATCAACTTGTGATTTACCATTATCATTTAAATAGGTTTCTATTTCAGAAGGTAAATAAAAATAAAGGTCAATATTATGGTTAATAATTAATTGCAAGGTATTTTTAATAATATTATAATAACGACTCTGCAACCAGTCCTTTGCAAATTCATTTGGTACAGAGACAATCATTACATTATTATTAAAGAAAGCTAAATATGTAGATTTTAACCATGTATCAAAAGTCGGTTTACTAAGCTCTGAACTTAGAATGTCTAGTGTTTTGTTCCATATATTATTTAGTGAATGATCCATTAAATACCCTCCTATATAAGTGTGTATAAAAATGTGGAAAACTCTAGTAGGGTTAAAAGTCTTGTCTCCCAATCAATATTATTAAATAAATTAACATTAATGTATTGTAAAGACAAAATATCAACACTATTATCCACAGGCCAAAACAAAGATAAATTAGCAAATATGGATAGTTATAAAGACTTCTCAATAGATTAATGTGAATAAAATATTTGAATGGGGAAAATCTATAAAGAATGTGAAAAAGATTGCATTTAATTAATATAAAGGTATGAGTAAGAGAGAAGAGAATGCTGTGAATATACTATCAAAAATTATCCACAACTTCAATATAAGTATAAGTATAATTATAGAATAACATGAAAAATATAGAGAGGTTGTGGAAAAACCTACCTATTTTTAATTATATACTGTTTTTTTTGAAAATACTACATCTAACCTTGACAGTTATATAACTGTGGCCTATAATTTTACTACGTGTGTAGGTATTAGGTATGGAAAAAAGGGGGTTTAAATTTTGAAAAGGACATATCAACCCAAAAAGCGTAAAAGATCAAGAATTCATGGGTTTTTAAGTAGAATGTCAACAAAGGCTGGTAGAAATATCATTAGAAACAGGCGCCGTAAGGGAAGAAAGATTTTAAGTGCTTAAAAAGGCCGCTTCAAGTGGCCTTTTTAACTTCTATTGATTAGAATTAAGAATAGAGGTTAATAATAAGACTAGTAAAAAATGTAAAATTTTTGCGGGGGCAGTATTATGTTACAAAAGCAATATAGATTAAAAAAAAAAGTGACTTTAATAAAATCTACACACAGGGAAAAACAGTTGTAGGTGGATCTGTGGTGGTCTATTATAAAAAGTCGGAGAATTTTAGAATAGGCTTTAGTGTTTCTAAAAAAGTTGGTAATGCAGTAGTTAGAAATAAAGTAAAAAGGTCATTAAGAGAAATTTGCAGAAAAAACTTGCATTTATTTCCTCATGGCTATGACTTTATTTTTATTGCAAGACCGAAAATAAAAGGATTTTCCTACCAACAAGTCGAAAGAGAAGTAGTTAGGAAATTAAAAGAGGTAAAATTATGATTGTAAGTTTTTTAATTAGAATCATAAGTCTCTATCAAAAGTATCTTTCTCCTATGTTTGGAAGAAGATGTAGATTTTATCCTACTTGTTCTCAATATACAATTCAAGTTTTAGATAAATATGGATTATTTATTGGTTTATTAAAAGCGTTAAAACGAATAATCAAGTGTAATCCCTTTCATCCGGGGGGACATGATCCTGCATAGTCTAAAAGGTGATTTTGCTAATTAGATATCAGGTTAATAAGGGTAAAAAATTAAGTATTACTCTATAGTTAGAGGAGGTGGGCCTGTCATATCTGATTAATCAGAGTGCAGGGAATAATGGGCACATTGCAAGCGTTTATATCACAGTCAATTCAGTTCTTTTATGAAATTACTTTATCGTTAGGTCTTCCTAGTTACGGGGTAGCTATCATCATGTTCACAATAGCTATAAAATTGGTATTGATGCCCCTTACTATGAAACAAGTTAAGGCAATGAAGACAATGCAGGTAGTTCAACCGCAGGTTCAGGAGATACAAAAGAAGTATAAAAGCAATCCCCAGAAATCGCAACAGTTAATTATGGAATTATATAAGAAGCATAATGCCAACCCTTTTTCAGGATGCTGGCCGATTTTGGTTCAAATGCCTATATTGTTTGCATTATTTAGATCCTTACGTGTATTTTTTGATCCTGAATTAGCACCTGAATACGTTAATTTAGCACACGCTGCTTTTTTATGGGTACCAAATCTAGGAATGCCGGATCCATATTTTCTCCCGGTGATGGTTGCTTTAGGAACATTTCTTCAACAAAAAGTAACAATGAGCTCTGCGACACTTGAACAAAATCCTAGTCAAAAGATGCTACTATATTTTATGCCATTATTCATAGGATGGATTAGCAGAACCTTTCCTGCAGCATTGGCGTTATATTGGTTAATGTATAGTATTGTTGGGGTATTTGAACAGTTATTACTAAGACGTTCAGCAGCTATAAAGGAGGAAGTTGGTTCCAAATGATAACAATGGAGACTACTGGAAAGAGTATTGATGAAGCAATTGAAAAGGCTCTCAAGGAAATGCAAGTTACTAAGGATAATGTTCAGGTAGAAATCATTGACGAAGGAAGCAAAGGCTTTTTAGGTCTAATAGGTACAAAAGTTGCAAGAGTGAGAGTTACAAAAAACATTGATCCTGTCGAAATAGCTAAAGAGTTCTTGACTTTCGTGACACAGAAAATACGTGTTGAGGTTGAGTTCAATGTTGAGAATAGAAGTGATCATATTTATATAAATGTTACTGGGAAAAACATTGGAATTTTAATAGGTAGAAGAGGAGAGACATTAGAGTCTCTTCAATATTTAACAAACTTAGCTGTAAACAAAAAACTTCAGGAACGCGTGAGGATTATACTCGATATGGAGGGTTATAGGACCAGAAGAGAAGACACATTAATTAAGCTTGCCAATAGGCTATATGAAAGAGTTAAAAAAGCACATAAAAGTATTACATTGGAGCCTATGAATCCTCATGAGAGAAGAATAATTCATACTGCATTACAAAATAAGAGTGGGATACAGACCTATAGTGAAGGCGACGAGCCTTATAGAAAAGTGGTTATTAGTCTAAAAAGATAGAACTTAAACCCAGTGATTCAAATTACTGGGTTTTATTATATAGAGTTTGAGCATAATAAAGAAAAATTACAAGAATAAACAATAATCTAAAGTGGTGATAATAATGCATTATACACAGGAGGCTATTGTAGGGATAGCTACCCCTCCCGGAGAAGGTGGAATAGCTATAATTAGAATTACTGGCAGTCAATCAACTGATATAATAAGTGATATATTTGTTTCAAAATATAAGAAAAGTAAAGATTCATTTAAGGATAGATACTTCTATTTAGGCAAGATATACGATGACAATCAATTTATAGATCAAGTAATGATGGTTGTAATGAAATCACCTAAAAGCTATACAGGTGAGGATGTGGTTGAGATACATTGTCATGGAGGAGTTCTAGTAACAAGGAAAATTCAGGAACTTGTTTTAAAAAAGGGTGCTAGAATGGCAGATCCTGGTGAATTTACTAAAAGGGCATTTTTAAATGGAAAACTAGATTTAACCCAGGCAGAAGCCATAATTGATATCATAACAGCGAAAAGTGAAAGTGGGTTAAAATCAGCAACTAAGCAATTAGATGGTAACCTAAAAGAATCTATCAACAATATAAATGCTAATCTAGAGAAGATTCTAGCAAACTTGGAGGCAGAAATTGACTTTCCCGATGATGATATTGAAACTATGAGTATCAAAGAAATGGACCAATTAATAGACAAAAGTATTAGAGATATTGATATTTTGATTGAGGAAGCCGAGGCTGGTAGAGTATCAAGGGAAGGGGTTAATACTGTAATAGTAGGAAAGACAAATGTTGGAAAATCAAGCCTATTAAATGCATTGGTTAGAGATGATAGGGCTATAGTTACAGAAATTCCTGGTACTACAAGAGATGTTATTGAGGAGCATATTCAAATTAAAGGAATTCTATTTAAGATAAACGATACTGCTGGGTTTAGGGATACGCAAGATATTGTTGAAAAAATTGGTCTAGAGAAAAGCCAGAAGCTGTTACTAGATGCCGACCTTATACTATTTGTGATTGATGATACCCAGAGATTAACAGAAGATGATTATAATTTAATGGAACAGCTTAAGAGTATTGATAAAAAGATACTTGTAATAATTAATAAAATTGATTTAAAAAGATTTCATTTAAAGGATGAAATTCATAGACAATTGCCTTTAGCAAAAATAATTGAAATATCAGCGCTAGAGAAAACAGGGCTAGGGCTCGTGGAAGATGAATTGGTAAACATGGTGTTTAGTGGAGAGGTAATACAAAATCAAGAATATATTATAACAAGAACAAGACATAAAAACGCCCTGGTTACGACAAAAGGCTTTCTGCAGGAAGGGAAGAAGACAATTGCAAATGGCTTAACAGAAGAGTTTTTAAGTATTGACTTGAAAGATGCTTGGATGGCGCTTGGCCAAATAACCGGTAATACCATTGATAAGGATATTATGGATAAGATTTTTAGTGAATTTTGTATAGGTAAATAGGAGTGGAGATAATGGATAGCACTATGGATAATTATGATGTTATTGTTATAGGAGCAGGACATGCTGGGTGTGAGGCAGCTTTGGCGGCTGCTAGAATGGGATGCAAAACACTTGTAACCACAATAACCTTAGAAAATATTGCCTTAATGCCCTGTAATCCTGCAATAGGGGGCCCAGCAAAGGGACATTTAGTAAGAGAGGTAGATGCATTAGGTGGACAAATTGGGATCAATACAGATGAAACATTGATTCAAATTAGATTATTAAATACAACTAAGGGACCAGCGGTACAATCTTTAAGAGCTCAGTCAGATAAAGATTACTATCAGTTATTGATGAAAAATGTAATACAGGCTCAGGAAAATCTTGATCTAAAACAAACTGAGGTAGTTAAGATTTTATATAAGAATCAAAGTATCTGTGGAGTGGAAACTCGTACAGGCATAAGGTATTATGCAGAATGTGTAGTTGTTACTACGGGAACATATATGGAAGGTAAAGTATTTATTGGTAGCGCAACTTGGGATGCAGGGCCTAATAACATTTTAGCCTCCAAAGGACTGAGTCAGTCATTTAAAGAATTGGGTTTAAAGTTCGGAAGATTTAAAACTGGAACTCCACCAAGAGTTGACAAGAGATCAATTGATTTTGAGAAAATGAGTGAACAAAAGGGTGATGAGAACAACTTGAATTTCTCCTTCATGACAGATGTATTGTCTAGGCCAAATATTTCATGTTGGCTTACCTATACTAATGAAGATACACATGCAGTAATCAGGGACAATCTCTATAGATCTCCTTTATATGAAGGTATGATAGAAGGCGTTGGACCTAGATATTGTCCATCCATAGAAGATAAGGTGGTAAGGTTTTCAGATAAACTACGTCATCAAATATTCCTAGAGCCCGAAGGAATGAACACCTTTGAGTACTATGTCCAGGGGTTTTCTACAAGTCTACCGGAGGATGTTCAAATCAAAATGCTACATACTATTAAGGGGCTAGAGAACGCAAAAATAATGAGGCCAGGGTATGCGATTGAATATGATTATATAGATCCTAAACAACTCAAGCTAACACTTGAAACTAAGGAAGTAAAGGGCCTGTTTTTTGCTGGTCAAGTAAATGGAACCTCAGGGTACGAGGAAGCTGCAGCACAGGGATTAATGGCGGGAATCAATGCTGCTAAAATGGTACAGGGAAAAGAGCCAATTATACTTTCACGAGCACAAGCATATATTGGAGTTCTAATTGATGATTTAGTTACAAAAGGGATAAATGAGCCATACAGAATGTTAACATCTAGGGCTGAATATAGACTTTTATTAAGACAGGATAATGCGGACTTGCGTCTAACTGAAATAGGCTATGAAATCGGTACTGTTAAAGAAGAAAGATATACTAGATTTAAAAATAAAATATCTGATATGGAAAACCTCAGAATAATTCTAAAAGAAACCTTTGCATTGCCTAATGACGAGGGACTTAAGGAAATATTAAATGCAAAGGAAAGCAGCCCTATTAAGAACAAAATGTCTTTAGAAGAATTATTAAAACGTCCAGAAGTAATGCTCAAGGATTTAGAAAAGATGTATCATATTTCAGATGATAATCAAGATGCAAATAAACAAGTAGAAATTCAAATTAAGTATGAAGGATATATTAAGAAGCAGTTAAATCAAGTAGAGAAGTTTGAAAGACTAGAGAACAAACAGGTTCCTTTAGAAATAGATTATTTGCAAATAAAGGGCCTCAGAAAGGAAGCACAACAGAAGCTAACAGAAGTAAAGCCTAAGTCTATTGGGCAAGCATCAAGAATTAGTGGAGTTAACCCAGCGGATATCAATGTTCTGTTAATATATTTAGAACAAAGAAACAGGAGCAAGGCAAATGATTGAAAAGAATTATCAAGAATTACTAAAAGAAGGATTAATTAAGCAAAAAGTTTCTTTTGACAACACGAAAATAGAGAAGCTTGTTAAATTTTTAGACATGTTGCTAGATGCAAACAAAGAAGTTAATCTTACATCTATAACAGATCCTCAGGAAGCAATATATAAGCATTTTATAGATAGTTTGTCTGTTATCCCCTATTTAAAAGAGTATAAAAACTTACGTATTATAGATGTGGGAACAGGGGCTGGGTTTCCTGGGATACCTATACAAATTGTTATGGCAGATACCAAGATGACCCTTATTGATTCGACCAATAAAAAAGTTAACTTTTTAAAAAGGGTTGTTGATGAGCTTGATATTGCAGATGTGGATTGTATTCATACAAGAGCCGAGGATTTAGCAAGAAATTCCGAACATAGGGAAGAATATGATTTAGTGCTATCTCGTGCATTAGCTCCATTGAATTTGCTGCTTGAGCTTTGCATGCCCTTTGCAAAAGTTGGTGGAATATTTATAGCATACAAGAGCAAAGAGGTCTACAAGGAGATTGAAAAGAGCAAAAAAGCTTTAAAGCTACTTGGGGGACAAATAAAGGAGTTAAAAAGGGTTGAAGTTACAGGGGTAGAAGCAGAGAGATACTTAGTAATTATAGAAAAAACTAAGAAAAATTTACCTGCTTATCCCAGAAAACCAGGAATTCCACAAAAGAGACCCATAGAATAATAGCATAACAGGTGTTATCGTTATATTGATAGCACCTGTTTTATTTTTTTATTAAATTTTTTAGGCAGTAACATTATACAATAGGTGCAGGACTATGGTTAATAAATGTTGAATAAGACTATATTAACCAGATTTTCTGCCAAAAGAGAGGTGAAGCAATTGTGGGGGTAATATATGCAGTAGCTAATCAAAAGGGTGGTGTTGCTAAAACAACTACGGCCGTCAATTTAAGTGCATGTTTGGCAGAGGCAGAAAAAAGTGTGTTGTTAGTGGATATTGATCCACAAGGCAATGCTAGTAGTGGGCTTGGTGTTGATAGATATAATATAAGAGAATGCATATATGATGTACTTATAAACGAAACAGCTATTAATGAAGTAATCTTACAAACAGAGATACCAGGGTTAGAAATTTTGCCAGCTACCATCCAATTAGCAGGAGCTGAAATAGAACTAGCAAGTTCTGTATCAAGAGAAATTAGATTAAAAAATACCCTGAGGAGCATTAAAAATGATTATGATTACATAATTATAGACTGCCCTCCCAGCTTAGGGTTACTTACACTTAATGCTCTAACAGCAGCTGATGGAGTGATAATTCCTATACAATGTGAATACTATGCTCTGGAAGGCTTGGGACAATTAATGAATACTATATCCCTAATACAAAAACATTTAAACACCCAATTAGAAATAACAGGCATTGTACTTACTATGTTTGATGCTAGGACAAATCTATCTATTCAGGTTGTAGATGAAGTAAAAGAGCACTTTAAGGGCAAGGTTTTTAGTACCATCATACCAAGAAATGTTAGATTAAGTGAGGCTCCCAGCCATGGAAAGCCTATAACCAAGTACGATTTGAAATCTAGGGGAGCACAGGTGTATATTGATTTAGCAAGGGAAGTGATTGAAATTGATTAAAAAAGGGCTAGGAAAGGGATTAAAGGCTTTAATACCTCCAGTCCCACTTGCAGACGAGGAGAATAAAGATATACAGTGGCTTGATTTAACCTATATTCAACCCAATGAAAATCAGCCAAGGAGAAATATTGATAAAGAAAAATTAAATGAATTAGCAAGATCAATAAAGGAACACGGAGTAGTTCAGCCGATAATAGTAAGAAGAAAGACAGACAATAGATATGAGATTGTAGCAGGAGAAAGACGTTGGCGTGCTTGTCAGTTAGCTGAAATGGACAAGATACCTGCCATTATAAAAGATTATAGCCCGCAACAGGTATCAGAGATAGCGTTAATAGAAAATATCCAGAGGGAAGACCTTAATCCAATTGAGGAGTCCTGGGCATTTAAGACGTTAATTGAAGAATATAATTTAACGCAAGAGGAACTTGCAAAAAAAGTGGGTAAAAGCAGGCCATATATAGCAAACACCTTAAGATTATTAAACTTACCTGCAGAAGTAAAAAGCCTTTTATCGGAAGGGCAGTTATCTACGGGACATGCTAGGGCATTGCTTTCTATCCAGGATGATGCAATTCAAAAAGAAATAGCATATAGAATTATTGACGAAAAACTTTCAGTTAGGCAAGTAGAAGATATGATTGCACATATGGGAGAGAGTTCCTCTCGCGAGGATGAGAAAGAAGACAAGAAAACCAAAGAGCTAAAAACAAATGAAAACAAAATAGATCCTTTAGTGGACGAACTGGAAGAAAAGCTACAGACATACTTCGGCACAAAAGTTCAACTAAAATATCAAAAAGGTAAGGGAAGAATTGAAATTAGTTACTATTCGGATGATGAATTAGATAGGCTGTTAGAAATCATATTAGAAGATGAGCACAGCGCATAGGATTGAAACATTTAAGGGGGTTGCAATAAAAGCAACTCCTTTAAATGTTTCACGTGAAACATTTGCTATGCTCATGAAACAAAACTTAGTTTAAGACAAAGCTATTGTTCAGGCGGAAGCTTTAGTTGAATTAATACTATTTACCTATGAAAATTATGCTCAATGATAGTGCAAATTGGCTAGTTTTACTCCAAGACTCCTATCTTCTGGCCTTGCACTGGTATTTCTACGCATTGCAAAAATCACAATGCTAGAACTACTGGCGGCTCTGCACTGGTATTTCTAGGCATTGCAAAAATCACAATGCTAGAACTACTGGCGGCTCTGCACTGGTATTTCTAGGCATTGCAAAAATCACAATGCTAGAACTACTGGCGGCTCTGCACTGGTATTTCTACGCATTGCAAAAATCACAATGCTAGAACTACTGGCGTAGGAGGTAAGTGGTGCTAAGTCCCTGGGGATAACGGTTTGCTATCCTGTTTATAGAAGTATCTTAATTATAAAGCAAGAGTTCCGGCATAGTGGGTCCTTAGCTTTAGCTCGTTCGCTATTTAAGCATATATACGCCAGGTATTAAAAAGCTACTAAAAATGTTTCACGTGAAACAATATGCGGGGAATCAGATGGAGGCTCTACTCTACCTGATTTAGGTATATTGGGGACATTCCTGGTTCTAATACTCACAGGTCTGTCCCCTTTCCTTAAGAGAAGTGGGGGTCTTAATCCATATAAAATATTTTAGATAAATTCTGAAAATAGAGTTTATGGCAATTCTATGGTAAACTACTTTAGTATGGTTTCTTATTGGGGGGTCTTATAGTGCTAGGTACAGTTGTTAATGCAGTTGCTATAATAATAGGTACGGTAATAGGCGTTTGGTTTGGTGGTAGGTTTAGTGAAAATATTAGAAAAATGATTATGCAGGCACTAGGATTAGGAATTATATTGATTGGACTGAAAATGGCAATAACAAGTGAGCAGTTGGTGTTTGTATTAGTAAGCATGGTATTTGGAGCATGGTTAGGAGAATATCTTGATATTGAAGGAGCCCTACATAAGATTGGAGCGTTAATCCAACAAAAAGTAGGGAATGTAAGTGGAGGAAGTAACATTGCTCAAGCATTTGTTACATCTACTTTGTTATTTTGTGTTGGTGCAATGTCAATAATGGGAGCTATTGAAAGTGGCCTTACTGGAAATCATGATACTTTGTATGCTAAATCACTAATAGATGGTGTAACGTCAATAATGTTGACCACCACAATGGGCTTTGGAGTGATCTTTTCAGCGGTATCTGTCCTCCTTTATCAGGGACTTATAACTATAACTGCATCATCGCTAGAAAGTTTATTAACTATACCAGTCATAAATGAATTGAAAGCTACCGGAGGACTGATAATTTTAGGGATTGGCCTTAATATTTTAGAAATCACTAAAATTAAAGTCGGAAACCTATTACCAGCAATTTTTATAATAGTAGGCATAATGATGATTGCAGAACGTTTAGTTTTTTAGATAATTTTGTAAAAATCAAAAAGGAAATTTGAAAATAAAGTTGAATACTATACTTTGGGAGCTTTTAGGGGGCATGTCCATGAATCTAAGCTATATACAGCAGATTGATCAGTATCTACATTTATATATTACTATCGGTTTAGTGATGTTTGTCGCCTTATTGACTATATGGCTTGTAATTCTTACCTTTAGGAATTCACGACTACGCAAAAAATATGAAGCCTATATACAAAACCCAGATGGTAAAAAAATCGAAACAATAATTGATGAATATTATAATGACTTTAACAGTCATAAGAACACTGTACATAAGATAGACAAGCAGTTAAGTGACATCCAGATTCAAAATCTCAAAAATTTCAGTAAAATAGGTTTAGTTCGCTTTAGTGCATTTTCAGAGGTTGGTAGTGACCTGAGTTTTGCGATAGCCCTAATGAACAGTAAGAATAGTGGCTTTGTAATTACTTCTATTTATGGAAGAAACGATAATAGGCTATATGCGAAACCACTTGAAAATGGCAGTTCTAGTTATAGACTTAGTGAAGAGGAAGAATTGGCCATAAAACAAGCTATGGAGAGTTAGGTGGTGAAGAGACTAAGTGTTCACTTCTAAAAGTAAACTTAAAAGTAAACTTAAGAAGAGAAAGTATTTCACTATAATGTTGATACCTCATACTCAGAAAAAAATAAATCAAATTAAAATACCAATCTGGTTAATCAGTAGTATGGTATTATGTTTTACTATAGTTGCCTGCACAATTGGATATTTTGCTTTCGATCTGAAAACGACAAAAGAAGATTTATATCGATTAAAACATGTTGAAACTGTAAATCAAGTTCAAGCAAAAAAGATTACTGAATTAGTTGAGAAAACCCGAAGTATGGAATCTAAGATTGCAGACATAGAAGCATTAGACAGGCAAGTCCGTGAATTAGTAGGGCTAGAAAGTGAGGAGGATGAAGAAATATATGTTCAAGATTATCGTTCACCTGTCACATTGCAGTCTGGGTCTGAAATAAGCCTGTCTATGCTACCAAGGGGCGGAGTATCAAGAACTCAAATGAGTCGGTTTTCAGAGAGCAATATAGAATTATTAGAATTGCTAGATAAAGATTTAAGCATGTTAGATCAAATAGTAGAAATAAAAGAAGTTGATTTAGGCCAATTGCAAGTTGAAGTGAGTGATCAATTAAAGTTTCTTGCTGCAGTCCCTGACAAAATGCCTGTAAATGGGAAAATTACTTCAAAATTTGGATACAGAAATTCCCCATTTGGAACCGGCAGAAGAGAGTTGCATGACGGACTAGACATCGCAGCTTCATACGGTACATATATAAAGTCGGCTGGTGACGGAAGAGTAACTTTCTCTGGATGGTCACCGGGATATGGACGAATGGTTACTGTTTCACATGGGTATGGATATATAAGTCATTATGCTCATAATTCAGTTAATCTCGTTAAGGTAGGAGATAGTGTCAAAAAAGGGGAGTCAATTGCAAGGGTTGGAACTAGCGGAAGGTCAACTGGAGCCCATGTTCATTATATGATAGATTATAATGGCAAGAGAATTAATCCTCAAAATGTTTTAAAATAAAGGGTGATAACATGTTTAAGAAAAAAGATACAGTTAATATGGAAAAAGTTGATACCATTATTGGTAAAGACTCTAATTTTCAAGGAAATTTAAAAGGACAAGGCACTTTAAGAGTAGATGGAAAAATAGAAGGTGAAGTTGAATGTCAAGGAGATGTAGTGGTTGGTGAAGGTGGTTTTGTGTCAGCAGGTTTAAAGGCAAGAAATCTTTTAGTTGCGGGTATTATTAAAGGAAACGTCAGCGTTTCAGAAAAACTAGAGATAGCATCTACTGGAAGAATTGAAGGAGATATTTCTACTAGTTCACTAATAATAGATGACGGAGCTCTATTCCAAGGCTCGTGTCAAATGACAAAGGCTGCTAGCTCAGAAAAAAACAAAAGATAGAGTATAAAATAAATAACGAGGAAACATTTCTGTATAACTGAGATGTTTTTTTTTGCACATTTCCTTATAATCTGCATACATTAAATGCAGAATTAGATTTACTTATATGCGAGAAAAAGCCAGTAAAAGGAGATGAGACGTTTGAATATAAATAAAGATGGATGGGATGGACTGGTTGAATTTCCATTGCCTGAAAGACAGCAAAAACCCAGGGACAATGGATTTACAATGATAATTGATAAGGGTATGGGCTTATCAGATTTAGCTGATACGCTTGAAACTGCAGGAAAATATATAGATTTTGTTAAACTAGGTTTTGGTACCTCTGCTTTATATACAGGAGATGTTTTACACAAAAAAATTAATCTTGTAAGGTCAATGGGAATCCATATTTATCCAGGAGGTACATTCCTAGAAGTTGCTGTCTTACAAGGAAAGCTTGATCTCTATTTAGAAAAAGCTAGAGCCCTTGGATATAGTTGCATAGAAGTATCTGATGGTACAATAAATATGAGCCGAAAAGTGAGAAAAAGAGCAATCGAAAAGGCCCTAGAGATGGGATTTATTGTGTTAAGTGAAGTTGGTAAGAAAGATGCTCGTGATGAGTTATCTAACACGGATATTTTGGAGCAAATCAATCTGGATATTGAATGGGGTGCATATAAAGTTATTGTAGAAGGAAGAGAATCTGGAAAGGGTGTTGTAATATACGATGAAAGGGGTAAGATAAAGGAAGAAGAGCTAGATGAAATATTAGGAGCTGTTTCAGATGTTAATAAAATCCTTTGGGAGGCACCTCATAAAAACCAGCAACAGGAACTGATAATGAGGTTAGGTACTAATGTTAATCTAGGAAATATTCAAGCAGCAGAAGTCATGTCCTTAGAAGCACTACGAGTAGGATTAAGGGGAGATACGTTGAGAAATTATCTTGTTTCTCAAAACAATCGAGCTATCTCTAGTTAATAAGGAGCAAATTGCCAGTAAGAAATAGCTATATTAAGGAGATTGGACGGTTGAATTTTCATAGTGAAGTATTAAACACAAATATAAAAACATATTTAGACAAATGCCATGAATTTTTAGGTGAAATGGGCGCACTAGAACATAGTTACAGGCATGCCGAGATTGTTTCCGAAAGAACCAACTTGATTTTAAAGGGTTTGGATTATGATAAAAATACGTGCCGTCTTGGTCAAATTGCTGGCTATCTACATGATATTGGAAATATCATTAATAGGTATGAACATGGAAGGTCAGGAGCTCTTCTTGTCTTGCCCTTTTTAAAAAGTTTTAAACTTAGTCAATTAGAAATATCAACAATTGTGGGTGCAATTGGCAATCATGAAGAAAATAGTGGAGGATTTTCTGTGAACCCAGTCTCAGCAGCGGTATTAATTGCTGATAAGTCTGATGTTCATAGGGATAGAGTTAGGAAGTCTGATATATCTACATTTAAACCTAGAGATAGGGTAAACTATGCTGTAGAAGAAACCTGGTTGACAATAGATGAAAAGAATAAAGTGATAACTTTAAACATTTTAATAGATCAAAACATATCTTCCGTAATGGATTATTTTGAAATTTTCATTACAAAGATGGTGTTGTGCCGTCGGGCGGCTACATTTTTACAATGTTCTTTTGAACTCATACTCAATGATACCAAAACTTTATCATGACTATCACCGCTAATCTTGCACTAGTATTTCTACCCATTGTTAAAAACACAATGCTAGAAGCAGATGCTCATTAAGTTAACTCTATCTGAAGTCAAGAATCCTGTTAATAAATCTCGTAACAAATATAGCTTCCGTCGGCAATTAGTGCCTGGCGGAAGCTAAGTTTTTTCTATTTATTTGAATTTGGCGATATGCTTTATAAATTGTATCAGAAATTGACATTGCAAGTTTCATTACTAGGTTTAATCTGGTATTCTGTAATACTAAATATTCTAAATAACCTCCTACATTAACTGTACCGGTCATGTAGATATGCCCAACAGAGGGCAATTCTTTTTTCACCCCAGCCCCAGGCTTAACAGAGCCCACTCCAAGATTTAAATTTCCAACATTTTTTGCCTGTCCTAAGCAGGCATCAACTGCTATAATAACTGGGTTGCTATGCAACTCCATAATATTTTCCATGCATTGCTCTATGTTTGTTGCGTGGACAGGTTGATCTAGTGTTCCATAGACATGAAATTCTGGCATAAAACGTTGTTTTTCCTGTAGGAAAGATCCTACTAGTGGGCCGAGGCTATCTCCAGTAGATCGGTCTGTTCCAATGTTGACTACTACAATGGGTCGAACTAATGTAGGATCAAGGGCTCTTAAGTAAGATACCAATTGATTAGCTGTTTTATATATAAGATTTTCATCATTTATATTATGCACTATTTTATCAGGAAGGTTATTAATTTCTCTATTTAGTAAATTTTTTAATAAAGTAGTCATTAAAGTACCCCCTAGCTTACTACAATAATAATTAAAGTATATGTATTTTAGAGTAATTTTATACAACAATTACCAAGAGTATGCTTTCTTCTAAAGTGGGGGGATAAATTGGACAGGAAAAAACTTGTATTTCAACTTGCAGTTACTTATGTTGGGGCCATTGTTGGAGCGGGATTTGCTTCAGGACAAGAGCTTATGCAGTTTTTCGCTATTTTTGATTATAAAGGTCTTATTGGTGTCCTCTTATCTGGCGTATTATTTGCTGTTATGGGCTATATGATAAGCACAATAGTGATAAAAAATAGAATTAAAGGATACCAGAAACTTCTGAGCAAAATTCTGGGAAAGAAGATTGGTTTTATTGTTGATTTATGGATTACAATTTCTATTTTTATGGGGCTAGGTATAATGTTGGCTGGATGTGCAGCTGTTCTTCAAGAAAAGCTATTCCTAAACTATTACGTTGGTCTTATTCTATCAAGTGCCATTGTATTGATTGCTATACTAAAAGGAGAAAAGGGTGTTCTTGGTATTAATACTTTTTTAATTCCGCTCTTAATTATAGTAACCATCTTAGTTAGTGGGCTAAGCATAGGCATGAAGCATCAGGAAGTATTTATAGCAGGAAGCAACCCACTAATAGGAAAAAATTGGCTTTTAGCACTAGCGTTATATGTTTCATATAATATGGTAACAAGCTTAGTCATTCTTACATCTATAGATTATCTTAAGTTAAAGAACGGAATAGTAGGCATTTTATTAGGGGGAGCATTGTTAGGTATAATAGGCATTATAATGGTTTATGCCATACAGCTATATAGACCACAAGTGCTGATGGTTGAAATTCCCATGCTGTATTTAGCGGAAAGCTTAAGTTTCAGGTTAAGTTGGATGTATACTTTAGCAATGCTTATTGCTATGCTAACAACCGCTGTTGCAAATGCTTTTGGATTAATAACTAGGATTGAGCCGCTATTTAAAATCAATAAAAATATACTATCTTTACTAGTTGTTGTTCTTGCTATACCAATCTCTTTTTTAGGATTTGGTAGACTAATAGGACACTTCTATCCCGTGTTTGGGTATGTAGGAGTGCTCATTGTAATAGCCATAATTATAAAGCAGGTTAAAATCAGTTGGAGAGTTAGAAGTTAATTAGACTGCCCAGGTATTTTTAAATGTAATATTATAACAGATAATCCACTTAATAAATTTGCAGGAAATAATTTATTAACCTAGAATTATCTTAAGATAAGCATTTACGTTTAAAAGGGAGAGGAATTATGTATAAAAGGTTTAAGGTTATAATAATCCTGGCATTAGTAGCCACATTATTGATCGGTTGTGGACAAAGCAACTCCAAAGATAATGAAGAAAAGGAAATAGTAAATAATGCTGTTGATAATCGACCTCTTCTACTAAATAGTGAAATGGATTCTGTTCTCGTTTATTTTGCTAGTGAAAACGGGCGATACCTTGTTCCAACAACCCTTCCTATTAAACCTACCAAAGAAGCAGCTAAAGTGTCAGTAGAAAAAGTGCTAGCAGGACCAGGAGATTGGCTACTATCTAATACAATTCCAGAGGATACAAAATTAAGAGATATCTATATTAGAGAAAATGTTGCATATATAGATTTAACAGATGACTTTGTAAATCTTGGAAATTATGAGGATGTTGAAAGAGCAATCAATTCTCTAGTACTTACTTTAACAGAATTTTACGAAGTACAAACAGTTCAATTCTTGATAGAAGGAAGAATCCATGAGGCTATAGATGGGTTCTCATTAGATAAGCCTTTTATGCGGCCTGCTTTTATAAATAGCTTAAACCCTCCAAGTGAAGATCAAAAGATTATAGATGTGTATTTTTCAGACCCTAATGCTTTATATTTAATTCCTATGGGTTTTGGAGTAGATGAAAATAGTTCTGTTAACCAAATGGTTGAAATAGCAATGAAAGAATTGGTTAGTGGGCCACCTTTAAATACTGATTTAGTAAAAACAATATGGTCTGGAACAAAAGTAAATAGTGTTAGCTATGAAGCTGATCGCAAATTAGCAATAATTAACCTTAGTGAAGAAGTTATGGGTTACGGAGGAGGAACAAGCGCTGAGGTATTTCTTGTTAAGTCCATACTATTTACATTAACAGCTATTGATGAGGTAAATGAAGTTCAAATACTCATAGATGGAGAAAGAGTAGATTATCTTCCTGAAGGCATGGAAATATCCAAGCCTCTATCAAGACCAGAGCATATTAACTATATTAATCCATAAACTTAAAAAATAATATTTTGCAATACAAGCAGAAAGAGTATTCTTAGAGGAGTACTCTTTATTTGTTACCACACATCAACAATCGTAATTCTACAAACGGATGCTAACTTCCTGATTAGCTCAGCTAACTATTAGTGGCAAAGTACTACTAATCCAGTTTTGCTTTCATAATATTGGATAAATGCTATAAATTATGCTATTATATTGAAGAAATTATAAGAAACTCGGTAACAGACTTGAGGAGGCTAAAGATGAGGACTGATATGGCTTTAGAAATAAAGAATAGGATTGGAAAGTTACAACAGAAAATTAGAGAGTTAGAAATTAATTCTGTAATTCTTATTGATAGAACAAATGTATATTATTTTTCAGGAAGTGGCCAGCAGTGTCACTTATATGTGCCTGCGGAGGGTGCCCCCTTACTTATGGTGAAAAAAAATATTGAAATAGCAAAAAAGGAATCACCAATTGCCAACATAGTTCCACTCAGAAGCCCTAAAGAAATACTACAAATGCTTCATACATATAATTTAAAATTAGGTAATAAGACAGCAATGGAGTTGGATGTATTACCAACAAACAATTACTTATTTTATCAAAAGATATTTGAACAGTCAGCCATAGTTGATGTTTCACCTATAGTGAGAGATATTCGTATGATTAAATCGGACTTTGAGGTTTCTCAAATTAGAGAATCAGGCATAAGACATGGAGAGGTATTTAAACATATTAGTTCTGTTATTAATGAAGGACTGACTGATAGGGAACTCGCTAGTGCCATTGAAGGCTATGCTAGAAAAATTGGGCACTTAGGATATACAAGGTTTAGAGGATTTAATGTAGAATTCTACATGGGGCATACATTAGTGGGTGCTCCAGGGGCTGCAAAAGGACCATATGAGGTTATGGCTGCTGGAGGGGCGGGGACTCATCCAACATTTCCGCAGGGAGTAAGTGGGTCTGTTATCAAAAAAGGGGAACCTATATACGTGGACTATGTAGGCAATTATACGGGATATTTAGTAGATCAGACGCGTATATTTGCATTAGGAACGCTGCCAGCTATTATGGAAAAAGCAGTAAATGTATCAATCGATATCCAATCCATGATTGAAGAAAAACTAAAAGAAGGTACAAATGGTCGGGAAATATATGATGAAAGTGTTAATATGGCTAATAAATCAGGTTTGCAAGACAATTATATGGGGTATCACACAGGAGTGCCATTTATTGGGCATGGGATAGGCTTAGAGGTAAATGAGTGGCCTGTAATTGCCAAGGGCTTTGATATACAATTAAAAACCGGAATGGTGATAGCTCTAGAACCTAAATTTACCTTCCCTGATTTGGGTGTTGTAGGCATAGAAAACACGTATTTAGTAAAAGAGAAAAGTTTTGAGAAGTTGACCAAGGGTGATGACTATATAACATATATCTAAAAATATTCTTGGAACATGAGTCCTTTATATTTCGTCTATATTAAAAAGGGGTGCTTGTTTGGGAATGATGATGAATCTGAAACGGGCAAATTGAAATATAGGGGGATGTAAACAATGAAAAAGTGTTTAATAATATTTTTAATTTTATTGCTAAGTCTTACGTTAGTGGCTTGTGGTGGCAGTAGTAAAGATGCTGCTAGTGGAGAATATGCAATGAACGATTCTGCTGCACCAATGGAATCTAGAGATTATGATCAATCAAGCGCTGAAGAAGATGGACAGAATCCTGTTGGCGATTTGGATCAAAGAAAGATAATCAAGAATGCTGAATTGACGATTGAGGTAGAGTTTTTAGGAGATGTAGTTAGAGAAATTGAAAAGCAGATTGGTTCTTCTGGAGGTTTCTTGGAAGAGAGTAATATTAATCAGAATGGCTCATCTTATCTATGGGCTGAAATGGTCTTGCGAATGCCTGCATCTGAATTTGAGGAGTTTGTAGTATATTTAGAGGAAATAGGTACTGTTAAAAACAGGAGAGTATATAGAGACGATGTTACAACTCGCTTTATTGATTTGGAGGCAAGATTAAAGGTACTCAAAGCTGAAGAAGAAAGCATTTTATCAATTCTACAAAAAGCCGAAAGTGTAGAAGATGTATTAAATATACGTAAGGAGCTTAGAACTTTAAGAAGTGAAATAGAGGTTCTTGAAGGAGAGTTAAAGTACCTAACAAATATGGTTAGCTACTCTACTATCAGAGTTCATATTCAGCAAGCAAAGGTTTCGGAAACCCGAATAGATGCTACTGGAATTGCTGGGGTATGGCAAAAGGGCATCAATGCGCTTACAAAAAATGTTAATGGTATAATATCTTTGGTTGGGAATATGTTTGTATTTGTAATAGGTTCAATACCAATTCTAATTCCATTAGGAGTGGCCGCTGTAGGTATATGGCATGTGAAAAAACGAAGAAAAAAGGATCAAAGTAGCTTGTAGATATCTTCCATAGGTGTCTTGTGATTTTGAATAGTAGGGAGGATTTAAAATTGGCAAAGAAAATATATAGGTCTGAAACTGATAAGATGATTGGAGGAGTTTGTGGAGGTCTTGCAGAGTATTTCCAAATTGATTCAACTATAACAAGGCTGTTGCTGGTTGCACTAGTTCTAGTTGGTGGCTCAGGTGTTTTGTTATATTTAATAGCTTGGATTATAATACCAACTAGAAGTTAAGTAAATAGCCTATCACTCTCGATGAAAAGAGGAGATGAATATGCAAAGACAGAAATTATATAGGTCTAGTACAGATAATATCCTTGGGGGTGTCTGTGGTGGAGTTGCTAAACACTTGGATATAGATAGTACCATAATTCGCTTAATTGTTGTTGCTACTGCACTTTTTGGTGGAGCTGGAGTTGTTTTTTATGTAATTGCTTGGATAATAATTCCTGATGAGCCTTCCAGTGAAAGCATCAGACATTCTAAATTAAAAGAAGAAGTAACTTCAAGTGAAGGAGAAATTATAGGGGATCAGACTCAAAGAGAAACTACAGGTAAAAATGATAATTCTAACTCTAGTAAAACGCTAGGGTGGATTTTAATATTAGTAGGAGCATTTTTGTTTATAAATATTTGGTTTCCATATGTTGACTGGGGCAAGTTTCTTCCATTTGTATTCGTTTTTGGTGGGCTATATTTATTAATTAGAAGCCAAAAAGGCAAGGATAAGGAAGAATAACAAAACAAGTTGTTAAATTATAGCAATGAGGAGTTTATCCATGAAACAGCAAAATATTTTAAGAAGGCTTCCTTCAATTAATGAATTAGCTACCGAAATTAAGAATAATTATCAAGATGAATACTCCTTTAATCTTATAGTAGAGTGTTCTAGGGAAGTACTAAACATGGTTCGTCGTGAAGTCAAAAATAATCCAGAGCAGGCTTTCTTAGAAGAAGATTTACCACGAAGAGTCGAAGATTTGTTGAGAAAAGAGACTACCAACAGTCTAAGAAACGTAATCAACGCAACAGGAATTATTTTACATACAAATTTGGGGAGGGCCTTGCTTAGTAAGAAGGCCCAAATTGCCGTGAAAAATATCTTGGATGGATACTGTAATCTGGAAATTGACTTGGAAACAGGTAAAAGAGGAAGCCGCTATAGTCATGTGGAAAGCCTTCTTACCCGGATAACAGGTGCAGAAGGAGCTTTGGTAGTTAATAATAATGCAGCCGCAGTATTTTTAATATTACAAGCCCTTTCTAAAGAAAAAGAGGTAATTGTATCTAGGGGGCAGCTTGTTGAGATAGGTGGATCATTTAGAGTCCCAGAAATTCTAGCTGCAAGTGGAGCAAGACTAGTAGAAGTTGGAACCACAAACAAAACAAAAGCAGCGGACTATGAAAAGGCAATAACTGAGGAAACAGCTCTTCTTCTAAAGGTACATACTAGCAATTATCGTATTTTAGGGTTTACTGAAGAAGTTAGTGTTGAGGAAATGAGTTCTCTGGGCAAAAAATATAATATTCCCGTAATTGAAGATTTGGGTAGTGGTTTTCTTGTTAGCTTAAAAAAATTCGGAATTACAGATGAACCAACGGTACAGGAATCTGTAGCAGGGGGCGCGGATGTTGTTTCTTTTAGTGGCGATAAGCTTTTAGGAGGGCCTCAGGCAGGTATTATTGTTGGGAAAAATAAATATCTGGATATTATCAAAAAAAATCCACTAAACAGAGCTTTAAGGGTAGATAAAATGACATTGGCTGTACTTGAAGCCACTTTAAGAGAATACTTATATGAAACCAATGTGCTAGAAATAAATCCAACGTTACGAATGCTCACAGTCTCACAAGAGGATCTGAAACAAAAGGCTGAAATTCTATTAAATTGTATAAACTCTAAACTTGGAAATCTTGTTGAAGCTGGAATTATGGAAAACTACTCTGAAGCTGGAGGCGGCTCTTTACCTACAACAAAATTACCAACATGGGTTACAGCACTAAAACCCATGAAAGGATCAATTAATAAGCTTGCTGAAAGCCTAAGAAGTGGATTTCCTTCTATACTTACAAGAATTGAAAATAATTATATTTTAATGGATGTAAGAACCATTGAAGAAAAACATTTTGAGGTTATATGTACAAGGCTCTACGAGGAAATCAAGGAGTGAGAGATATGGACTGCTTTATTATTGGAACTGCAGGGCACGTTGACCATGGCAAGACACAATTAGTTAAGACTTTGACAGGACAAGACACTGATAGACTTAAGGAAGAAAAGAAAAGAGGAATTTCCATAGAGCTAGGGTTTGCAGCTTTAAAATTGCCTAATGGAGCTAATGCCGCCATTATAGATGTTCCTGGTCATGAAAGGTTTATAAAGCAGATGCTAGCAGGAGTGGCTGGAATTGATATGGTTATGTTGATAATAGCTGCTGATGAGGGGGTTATGCCCCAAACCAGGGAGCATATGAATATAATAAAGCTATTACAGGTAAAAAAAGGGCTTACGGTTATTACTAAAATAGATTTAGTTGATGAGGAATGGCTTGAGTTAGTGGAAGAGGATATTAAGGATTTTCTAAAGGGTACATTACTTGAAAAGGGGCCTATTTTAAAAGTATCAGCAGTAAAAAATCAGGGAATGGCTGAACTCCTAAATGAAATCCAGAAACTGGCAGTTGCTGATCCAGATCAAAAAAGTAGGGAAGGTCAATTAAGATTGCCGGTTGATAGATCCTTTATTCTATCTGGGTTTGGTACAGTCGTTACTGGCACCCTTTGGTCAGGAGAAGTCAAGGTTGGTGATATTGTAGAAATCCAACCTACTGGCAAAAAATCTAGGGTCAGGGGAATACAAGTCCATGGTGAACAACAACAGGTTGCTAAACCTGGACAAAGAGTGGCTCTAAATCTTGCTGATGTAGAAGTAGATGAAGTGCCAAGGGGAAGTTCAGTAGTCTTAGCGGGAACATATGCACCGTCCTATAAGTTGGATGCTAAGTTAAAGCTGATTGAAGACTCTCCTAAGCCCTTAAAACAAAGGCAGCGGGTGAGGGTTCACCTTGGTACATCTGAAAAACTTGCCAGGGTTAACCTTTTAAACGGTGATGAATTAGCTCCTGGGGAAGAAATGTATGTTCAATTACAAATGGAAGATCCAATTATTGCCCAAAGGGGTGACCATTTTGTTATTCGTAGCTATTCACCAATGTTTACTATTGGTGGAGGTACAATACTGGAGCCTTATGGGGAGAAGCTTAAAAGATTTAACGAAGACGCCATCGAAACATTACAGATAAAAGAAGAAAGTAATCCAGAGGATTTAATCAACTATATTTTGGAGAAAACAAAGGATCGGTTACTAACTATAGAAGGACTAGTAAAAGAGCTTAAAATAAATGAAAGCATAGTAGTTGATTATCTGTCTAAAATGGCAGGTATTAATATAGTTGAAGCAGATGGGAATAAGTATATAATTAGTCAAAAGGTTTTTGAAAAATGGTTAACCACTCTTTCTAATGAGTTGCATTTATATCATGAAAAGTATCCTTTAAGACAGGGTCTAGATAAAGAAGAAGTACGGTCAAAGATTTTTGCAGGCTTTAATATTAAGGAATTTAATGTTTTACTGGGTGCATGGCAAAAAGAAGGCAATCTAAAAATAACAGGCTCTTTTATACACCTGCCTGATTTCGTATCAGCGTTAGATGAAAAGACAAGGCAAAGTATTGCAACTATTGAAGAAGAATTTGTAAAGAAAGGCTTTCAATCTCCAACTTTTGAGGAAGCTACTCAAGGAGTAAAGGCATCTAAAGCTGAAAAAGAAGAATTTCTTAAATATTTGGTTGCTAATGGCATTTTGGTAAAAGTAGCAGAAAACATGTATTTCCATATACAGACTATAGAGAAGGCAAAAAACATGTTAAAACAAGGCTTTGCAAAAAAAGACGCAATGGCATTAAGTGATATTAGGGACCTATTCGATAGTTCAAGAAAATATGTCTTACCAATACTAGAGTATTTTGATGGACAAAAGTTTACAAAAAGAGTTGAAGATAAAAGAGTTTTATTTAAAAAGGATTAACATTCTCCTGTTTATGTGCCATATCTATAGCAGAATCATAGCGGTATTGAAAAAGGGAATAATTTAAGTTATAATGTAAACTCTGAGGGAGCGGATTTGGTCTGGTGGCTGGCCTGGACTTCAAATCCAGTGGGACGTAGCGATCCTGCGTTCGGTAGGTTCGATTCCTACACGCTCCCGCCATTGATATATAAGGTTCTTTTATTTTCAAGCATATCAGGATACAATAACCTTTATTAATATAATCACTATATGACATTAGTTTGACATTCTTTAGAATAAAAAAACCAGGAGTTACAGTAAACAGCTCCTGAGTATAGTAATATGCATTTTAGACTGGAAGCTAACAGGTTGCCAATTTTATCTGTAGCTTTCTTTTTCATTTTAGGGCAATAGAAAACCTGTAGAATGCATTATGCCTTTCTTCTAATAAAGTCGTTGTTTTAAAGGGGCTGCCTCTTTATTTAATAATGCACCCACATTAACACAATGAGCTTCTGCTAATCTAGAAACATAACTGGTAAAACTCTCAACATCAGGTGTATTCAACCCTATCGGCTCTATATTGTATAATCTACTACGAATGGGGATATCAGCCATTTATTCTTCTCCTAATAAATCTACTTTTTATATAATTACCAATATCATCAAGCAATATTAACTAGAGTTATCAAAATATGGCAAAAATCTAGATATACATAGAGGACATACAGCATAAATAAAGAATTAATAAATGTCGTAGGAAGTTAGATCATCCATAGAAAGTCTTATTAAAATATATTGGAGTTCTTTTACAGATGAACATATTAGCTATATGGGAGAGTGTATAAATGACAAAATTAACTTCGCAACAACTAGAATCAACTCTATGGAAAGCTGCTGATATTTTACGGGGTGAGCTTAATGCAGCAGAGTACAAAGATTACATATTTGGCATCTTGTTTCTAAAGAGACTTAATGATGAATTTGAACTAGAAAGTGCTAAAAAAAGAGAAGAATTTTTAGCCCAAGGAATGGATAAGGAAGAAGTTAATATTATACTAGATGATGCTTCAGTCTATGATACATTTTATGTTCCTGCAAGGGCACGATGGGATAAGCTTAAAAACCTTACCCTTAACATTGGACCTGAGTTAGACAAGGCTTTTAAAGCTATTGAAGATGAACCTAAGAATTCAGAATTAATCGGTGTCCTTACTACTGCTAGTTATAATGACAAAGAGAAAGTATCGGATAAGAAGCTATCTCAACTCCTATTACTTTTTAACACAATAAATATTGCTAGTGAAAACCTAGTGAATGATGATGTGCTAGGTGATGCCTATGAATACTTAATTAAGCAGTTTGCAGACGAAGGTGGTAAAAAAGGTGGAGAGTTCTATACTCCACAGACTGTTGTAAAAGCCTTAGTAAGAATCTTAAAGCCTCAAGAAGGAGATAGACTTTACGACCCTACAATCGGCAGCGGCTCATTTATGATACAAAGTCTTAAGTATATTAATGAAACAGGAGGCAATTGGAAGAATGTCTCTCTATTTGGTCAAGAGATTAACTTAAGTACCTGGGCTATATGTAAGATGAATATGCTCTTCCACAATGCCAAGGGTGCAGATATTAAAAAAGGGGATACCATTAGGAACCCAATGCATAGAGAAGGTGGAGTTTTAAAAACCTTTGATAAGATAATGGCAAACCCACCATTTTCACTTAAAAACTGGGGTTCTGAGGAAGCCCAGTCAGACCCCTATCATCGATTTCCCTATGGAGTGCCACCTAAGTCTTATGGAGATTTAGGATTTGTATGTCACATGGTAGCGAGTCTAAATAGTAGAGGCGAAATGGGCACAGTAGTACCCCATGGTGTTTTATTTAGGGGAGGGGCAGAAGGTAACATTAGAAAAGGATTTATCAAAGATGATTTAATAGAAGCTGTCATTGGGTTACCCAGTAATATTTTCTATGGTACAAGTATCCCAGCAGCTTTGTTGATTATAAATAAAAACAAGCCAGTACAAAGAAAAGGCAAAATACTATTTATTGATGCAAGTGCTGGCTTTGCTAAGAATGGCAACAAGAATATACTACGGGATGAAGATACAGATATAATAGTTAAGGCTTTTGATGATTTTAAAGATGTAGATAAATATTCTAGGATTGTTGATTTAGATAATATTAAAGAAAATGACTATAACCTGAATATCAGTCGTTATGTTGATACCTCTGTAGAAGAGGAAGAGGTTGATATTGCTGGTGTAATTGATGAGATAAAAGAGTTAAAAGCTCAAGCATTAGAAACTGAGAGACAATTAAATAAATATCTAAAAGAACTAGGATTTGATGAAATATAAGCAGAATAGGGTGATGGTATGAGAGAAGGATATAAGATGACAGAATTTGGAGAGATACCTGAGGAATGGGTAGTTTATAGATTAGGTGATATTGTCGAGAAGATTGTAGGAGGTGGGACACCATCAAGGAAGGTTGCAGAATATTATCAAGGTGATATTCCATGGGCAACTGTGAAAGATTTGGACAATAGGTTTTATAAAAGCAATACAGTTGAACACATAACTACAGAGGCTGTTAATAATAGCGCTACAAATGTAATTAATGAAAGCAAAATTATTATTGCTACTAGAATGGGTTTGGGAAGAGGCTTTATTAATAAAGTTCCAATGGCAATAAATCAAGACTTGAAAGCTCTATATAATAAGGCCTTTATAGATATAAAGTATTTGCTTTATTGGTATTTGCTTAAAGCTGAATTAATACAAGGAATTGGTAAAGGCTCTACCGTTAAAGGAATTACCTTAAATGACCTTAAAGCCTTATTATTACCTATCCCAGCAAAAGAGGAGCAACAAAAAATTGCCTCCATCCTCTCAACAGTAGATGAACACATTGACCAAACAGATAAACTTATAGAAAAGTCAAAAGAACTGAAAAAAGGTCTAATGCAAAAACTGCTGACCAAAGGCATTGGGCATACAGAGTTAAAAATGACTGAGTTAGGGGAGATACCGAAGGAATGGAGTATTAGTAAGCTTAGAGAATTGGGCTTTACCTATAATGGATTGACAGGAAAAAACGGAGATGATTTTGGTGAAGGGAAACCGTATATACCGTATAAAAATGTTTTTAACAACCTGAGAATAGATTTGGATTATCTAGACCATGTTAGAATAGATAAAAAAGAAAATCAAAACAAAGTTAAATATGGTGATGTAATATTTACAACATCATCTGAAACACCTGAAGATGTTGGGATGAGTTCAGTACTTTTAAATAAAACTGGTGAATTATATTTGAACAGTTTTTGTTTTGGATATAGACTAAATAGTTTAAAACTTGTTTTACCAGATTTTGTTTGTTATTTATTAAGAGGATATCGATTTAGGAAGATAATCTCAAAGCTAGCACAAGGTTCTACAAGATATAATTTGTCTAAAAATAGTGTTTTAAATATATCCATTCCTATTCCAGGTGTAGAAGAACAGCAAAAAATCGCTTCCATCCTATCATCTGTTGATGAAAAACTTGACCAGTACGATTCCAAAAAACAAAAGCTTCAAGACCTTAAAAAAGGTTTAATGCAAAAGCTTCTTACAGGAAAAATTAGAGTGAAAGTTTCATAGGGGGAGGATATAATGACTATTGGCTTTTTAGGCAATGAAGAAACCTTGGTAGAACTGCCAGCCATAGACTACTTGCAAAACAAATTAGGATATACCTTTATTCAAGGAGACAAGCTTACTCCTGAAGCTGGTGAGAGAGACAGCCATACCGAAGTGGTTTTGGTAAAGCGTCTTAAAGTTGCCATAAAACGCCTTAACCCCTGGCTAAATGAACCTAATCTTAACAAAATAGTAAGATATTTAACACGTCCAGAAAGCCTAGGAGCTACACTACTTGAGATTAACGAAAAGATTTATGATGCAATAGTAAACCTATCCTATGCTGTGGATCAAGACTTAAATGGCAGCGGTCAAAAAAAGTTTCATACTGTAAAATTCGTTGATTGGGACAAACCCTCTAATAACGAGTTCTTAGTTACCAGGCAGTTTAAAATACAAGGCCCTAACGAAAAAATAATCCCTGACATTATAATATTTATCAACGGTATCCCAGTAGTAGTTTTAGAATGCAAATCTCCTTTCGTAGAAAAGAGCAAGAATGAAAACATAGGTAAAAAGGATGCCTATGAACAATTAAGCAGATACATGGATGAAAGAGATGCCACAAAGATAGAAGGAGCACCAAGGCTCTTTTACACCAACTTCTTTACAGGCATATTAAATAAATATAGAGCCTATCTTGGAACAATAAGCTCTAAATACAGCCATTATTTACAATGGAAAGACCCCTATCCATTTAAGAAAGAACAAATAGAAAATGTAGAAGATAACGGACAAAACATTTTCCTCCAGGGACTATTAGAAAAAAACAACCTCCTGGATGTTATGAGAAACTTCATACTCTATGAAACAGAAAATACCATTAGAATTAAGAAAATATGCCGTTACCAGCAGTATAGAGCTGTTAATAAAGCATTACAAAGACTGGTAACAGGCAAAGATGCTAAAACCCGTGGTGGAGTTATCTGGCATACCCAAGGAAGTGGTAAGAGCTTAACCATGGTCTTTTTAGCAAAAAAAATACGCAGAATTCCTGAGCTTTCTGATGCAACCATAGTCATTGTTACAGACCGTGTTGACTTAGATAAACAGATATTTAACACATTCTTAAGGACCCTATCTACTATAACCGCACCAGTAAGAGCAGAAACAGTAAATGAAATGAAACAACTGTTATCACAAGCTCAACCTCAAATTATCATGACTACCATACATAAGTTCCAAACAGAAAAAGAAGAAAAGGAAGTACTAAAGGATGCAAGGCAAGTATCAAGCTTATTTTATGAAAAAGAATTTCCAGTACTAACTACTAAATCTAATGTAATAGTTCTAACAGATGAAGCCCATCGCAGTCAGTACAAAGGCATGGCTAAAAATATGCGAGATGGTCTTCCCAATGCTGCCTTTTTAGGCTTTACAGGTACACCTATAGAAAAAGAAGATAAATCCACCCCTAGAACCTTTGGGGAGTATATTGATAAATATACCATTCAACAAGCTGTAGAAGATGGAGCTACTGTTAGGATAGTATATGAAGGAAGAAAACCAGAGCTTCAAATTAAGGGAGAAACCTTAGAAGAATTATTTGAACAAGCCTTTGAAGATAAATCAGAGGAAGAAAAAGAAGCTATTAAACAAAAGTATATCACCAAAAAGGTTATAGTAGAAGCTGATGATAGAATTGACGATATAGCCAAGGATATGCTAGAGCATTATAAAGAATGGATTTATCCCAATGGATTTAAAGCCCAAGTAGTCTGTGTCTCCAGAGAAGCCTGTGTTAAATACTATAATGCCCTGAATGAGCACATGAAGGATATGCTAGGGTTAGAATTAGAGGCTAAAATCATCTTTTCAGGAAATTTAAATGATAAACAACATTTGAAAGACCACTTTACTACTAAAGCGGAACAGGAAAACATTATCAAAAACTTCTTACAGCCTATTGAGAAGGATAAGCTGAGCTTTTTGATAGTTAAGGATATGCTCTTAACTGGCTTTGATGCTCCCATTGAACAGGTCATGTATCTAGATAGACCCTTAAAGGAGCATAACCTACTTCAAGCTATAGCCAGAGTAAATAGAACCTATGGTGAAAAGAAAAAATGTGGCTATATAGTAGACTATTACGGTATCTCTAACTTTTTAGAAGAAGCCTTAGCTGTATTTGATAAAGAAGAACTAGGACAACCCATGGAATCTATGGATAGTATATATAAACTGATGCTTTCCTATCGAGAAGCTGTAATGACCATCTTTAACGGCACAGATAAAAATGATTTAGATGCTCTGGTTAGAAAACTTGAGCCTGAGGATAAAAGAGCCGAGTTTGAAATGGGCTACAGAAGGTTTGCAGGAACTATAGAACAACTAATGCCTGGTCATGTCACACAAAAGGACTTAAATGACTTAAAGTGGCTTTCATATCTTAGGGCAGCATCCAAAGCTCGCTTTGAACCTGAAAAAGAATTGGATATTGCTGATTGCGGTGAAAAGGTAAAAAACTTAATAGCCACTCACCTGGAATCCTTAGGAGTACAACAATGGATAAAGCCTACTACCCTTTTTGATGCTGACTTCCAGCAAAAAGTTAACAGCTTAAAAACTGATGAAGCCATTGCTTCTTCCATGGAACACACAGTAAAAAAGCATATCAATGTTAAAATAGATGATAACCCAGTTTACTATACTAGCCTACTAGAAAAGCTTCAGCAAATCTTAGACGATACAAAGAATAATTGGATAGAAAGAAAGAAAAGATTAGAGGAATTTATAAAAAATGACGTTCAAAAAGGAGAACAACAAGAAGCAGAAGCTTTAGGGTTATCAAAAGAAGAATTTGCCTTTTTTGAAGTAGTTAAGGTTAACCTAATTGAACCTGAAGAAACTGGCAAAGTTAAAGAAGCAAAAGCCTTATATATTAATCAAGGTGTACTTGATTTAGCAAAAGACATTGCCAAAAATGTAGCTGAAATAGTTAAAAGCAACTTTGTAATTGACTGGACAACTAATACTACAAAAACAGCAGATATAGAACGAGCCATTTATTTAATGCTTACTACTAAATATTTTAAGCAGATTAAGATGGATATTAGAAAAAGAATGGTTCAGCCTTTATTACAATTAGCAAAAAAACATTACTCAAGTATAGATTAGAGGGATTATTAATGCAACTAAGCTTTCAATATGGAACAAGAAATATAGAGTTTACTGTGACATATTCAAACCGAAAGACTATACAAATAACTGTTGAACCACCAGATATTGTTAAAGTAACAGCTCCTATGGATACTCCTAAGGATGCAATATTAGAAAAGGTTAAAAGCAAGGCTTCCTGGATAGTTCAGAAACTATTTGCCTTTAAGGACATGGAATTTATGATTAGTAGTAAGGAATTTGTTAATGGAGAGTCTTTTCTTTACCTTGGCAGGAATTATTCTTTGAACATTAATCTAAATGGGCAATTAAAAAGGTCTGAGGTAAAGCTTTACCAGGGTAAATTTATTGTTGAAACTCCAACCAAAGATGAAATGGCAATAAGAAAAGCTATGGAACAGTGGTATCGGCAAAAAGCCGAAGAGAAGGTTAACGAACGTGTTGAATATTACCAGCACTATTTTAAGATAAAACCCAAAAAGGTTAGCATAAAGGAGCAAAAGAAGAGATGGGGCAGCTGTACAGGGGATAACCACCTTTTATTTAACTGGCGTATTATAATGGCTCCTTCTCCAGTACTAGACTATATTGTGGTACATGAGCTGTGCCATATGAGCTATAAAAATCACTCAAGGGAATACTGGGATATGTTGTCTTCCATAATACCTGATTATGAAAAAAGAAAAGAATGGTTGAGAAATTATGGTGTAAGGATTGGTTTTTAGAATTAATTATTTTTATCTAAGGACAAATTAGTGGTAGAGTAACATCTTTTGTGTAAATGGAAATTTCACATTGATTTTTCTCTTAATTGAAAATACCAGTATTTAGTATTAGATTGTCTAAACTAGTTAATACTATACATGACTCTTACCTACCAGGAGGATAGGGCAATGCTGGAGAGCAACCTGAGCGCCTAGTAGGGTTCTGTAAAGAGGTAAAATGGGGAGCATTTGGCTGTTCCCCATCTTTGATTTATTCTACCTCTTGGAGAACTAAAGCGATTAACTCATAGGTTTAAGTTTTAAAGCTATATTGCCAGCTCAGGCTTTAATCTATCCTCAAAATAAATAGCAAACTGGGATATTGCTGTTTTCCATTGCCTAATGGGTGCAGTCCATTTCTTAGAAGCATCCATGGTTCCTAGGTATATCATTTTTATTAAAGCCTCGTCAGTCGGGAATATAGTTTTAGTCTTAGTTATTTTCCTTAGTTGTCTATGATACCCCTCGATGATGTTGGTAGTATAAATGGCTTTTCTAAGGTCATATGGGTATTTAAAGTAATTGGTTAATTCTACCCAGTTACTCTCCCAAGATCTAATTATGACGGGATACTTCTTACCCCATTTTTCTTTAAACATCTCAAATGCAAGCTCAGCTTCTTCAATGGTAAGAGCTTGATAAACTTTCTTCAAATCAAACATTAACTCTTTTTGTTCTTTATGTGGTACATATCTCAAGGAGCTTCTTATTTGATGAATAACACACAACTGAATTTCTGTCCTTGGAAAAACAGTATTAATGGCTTCTGAAAAGCCTGAGAGTCCATCTTTACAGGCTATTAAGATGTCTTCTACACCTCTATTTTTTATGTCATTACATACACCTAACCAAAAGCTTGCACTTTCATTTTCACCAATCCAAATGCCCAGTATATCCTTTATTCCTGCCAAGTTAATGCCAAGTACACTATATGCAGCCTTATTAATTATTCTGTTTTCCTTGCGTACCTTAAAGTGAATTGCATCAAGGAACACTACAGGATATACCCGATCTAATGGGCGTGATTGCCATTCAGATACCAGGGGTAATATTTTGTCAGTTACTCTGCTTACTGTAGATGGGGATACTTCAATGCCATAAATGTCTTTCATGCTATCTTCTATATCACGAGTAGACATACCCTTAGCATACATGGCTATAATCTGATCTTCTAACTGGTTTGAGGTTGTTTCATACTGTTTAACTATCTGCGGTTCAAAAGAGGCATTTCTGTCTCTTGGTATTTCTATTTCTGTATTGCCAAATCTAGTTTTAATTGTCTTTTTAGAAGCACCATTACGACTATTACCAGAGTTATTACCTTCGGCACTATGCTTTGGATAGCCTAAATGCTCATCCATTTCTGCCTCAAATATTTCCTGTAATGTGTCTTTGAAAAGACCTTTTAACATTTCCTGTACATCTTCTACAGTACGACAGTTTCTTGCTAATTCTTTTATTGTCTTGTTTTGTAAGTCTTGCATAAATGGACCATCTCCTTTTAATGGTATTTTTATCCATTTACACAAAACTTAATACATTCTCAAAAGTTTGGATATTAGTGAAAGATCCTCATATAATAGACTGATTTATACTCAATTTTGTTGATTTTCATGATTTTTTCTTAAATAGGAAAAATAAATCTTATTTCAATGGTATGCATCCGCTAACAAATATCCTGCTAAACCAATTACTACATCTATTTTACATACTTTACTATGCGTATAGAGTTTTCCTACCAAACTGAAACATATATTTTTTAAGGCCACCTTAGTTTTTAAGATGCGTCGCTTATGTCGCATTCTGTCGAAGGATTTTTCAAGGACTTTATCCTTATGTGGAGAATTGTGGAATAAAGCAAGGAGATAATTGTAAAAAAAGTAGTTGTTATACCTTAAATACAAAAATATACAATACTAGAAGGTTTTTTAGATTATATAGTTGATTAGTAAGTATCCTTAATCAAACAGTAAAACTGAAATAGCGAGGTTATCCAACTATGAACTACCCTGTGTTGGTTCTTTCAAGTGGTGGAATTGATTCAACTGCGGTTATTAAGTTTTATTTGAATCAAAGTTTTGAAGTCTCTACACTTTTTGTGGATTATGGACAATTATCTTTAAAAAATGAGGAGAAGGCTGTAACTAAGGTATGTGAGTATTATAATGTTCCATTGAAAAAAATTGGTTTCTTTGGTTTTAAGAAAAAAACAGATGGTTTCATTCTAGGTAGAAATGCATTACTGCTACACATTGCTTTAATGGAGTTTAAGCAACCCAAAGGACTTATAGGTATTGGCATCCATTCAAGCACTAGCTATGTTGATTGTTCTAATGAATTTGTAAACATAATGCAAGCTTCATTTGACCTATATACTAATGGTTGCATTTCAATTGGTGCTCCTTTTCTAAATTGGGGCAAGAAAGAAATCTGTGAATATTGTGTAAATAATCAAGTTCCATTAAATTTAACTTATAGTTGTGAATTAGGCCTTGATCAGCCATGTGGTAGATGTTTATCTTGTAGAGATTTGGAGGTTATTTATAAAGATGATAGCTAGAAGTACAGAATTAAAATTACCGTCGGGAATGACCATTAAAACCCCTATACTAGTTCCATCATTTTCTAGTAAAGGTTTTCGAGCAAACAAACATGGATTATCTGAAGTAAATCAACCTTTAAAAACGACTTCAGAGGTATTAACTGAGTCCATGTTAGTTAGTGCTTATGACTTGTATTATAAACACCTTATTGTTGAGACATATCCAACCGACCTTGTGATTGTTGATAGTGGAGGATATGAAACTGGGGAAAGCCATGACTTTTCTTCAGTATGGCGTCATAATTATGAAGTTAGGGATTGGACAGAGGAAAATCTTCATGAAGTTTTATCCAGCTTTCCTAAGCATATTGATACAGTTATTGTAAACTTTGACCATGGAGCATTAAGAAGACCGATAACGGATCAAATTCAATCAGCAAAAGAATTCTTTTCTTGTTATCCAGATAGAATTTATGATTTTATTATAAAGCCTGAGACTGAAAATCAACAGTACATACAGATGAAAGATATCCTTAAGAACATTAAAAACTTATCGGGATTCCATATTATAGGGGTAACAGAAAAAGAGTTAGGAAACTCATTATTGAAGCGGATGGTGAACATTGCTTCAATACGAAGGGAACTAGATAAAGAGGGTTTGAATTCTCCCATACATGTTTTTGGGAGTCTTGACCCCATTACTTCATGTCTATATTTTCTTGCGGGCGCAGAAATTTTTGATGGGCTGACCTGGTTAAGATATTCTTACTTAAATGGGAATGCGATATATAATCAGAATTTTGGAGCGATTGCTGTGGGGATACAAGCTAGGGATGATAAGGTATTAGCAAAGGCAATAGTAGATAATATCTATTATCTGCAAAATCTACAGCTCCAGATGAAGAATTTTTTGAATGAAGAGAACTTTAATGTGTTTAAATTTAATGAAGATTTTTTTAAAGAGGCCTACGAATCACTTAGTGCTGAATTAGGAGGTATGGTCTAATGGGAGGGTCAGGCGGAGGATTTTTTGGAGGAAGCTCTAACCCTGAAGATTTAATTCAAAAGTTAAGAAAAGAGGAAGAAACTGCTCAAGATCAAGCATTTGAAACTTCGGTTAATGAAATTATTAGTCAGTTATTAACGAATTATAATGATAGAGACAGAGAAACAATTGATATTCACCTGGAGACGATAAAAACAGCATTGGAAAAATATATTTACGGTACTGTGGACTTGATATTTGGTGGTTCCGTTCAAAAACATACTTATGTGGATGGAATTAGTGATATAGACACTTTAGTTCTATTGAATAATACTGAACTGGAAGGATTATCCCCTACACAAGTAAAACAATACTTCATAGATAGACTAAAAGAGAGATTGCCTCAAACCAAGATTACTGCTGGCAAGTTAGCGGTAACTATAAAATTTAGTGATGCGGAAATCCAGATTTTACCTGCAGCAAAGTATAGAGATGGCTTTAAAATACCCAGCCCAAACGGAGAAGAATGGTCATATATAAAACCTAGGGCTTTTGCTAGAAAGCTATCTGAAGTGAATAGTGCTAACAATTCTAAGGTTGTGCCAACAATAAAAATAATAAAATCAATTATTTCTTACTTGCCTGAAAACAGGAGGCTATCTGGTTACCATACTGAGGCACTTTCTATAGAAGTTTTCAAAAACTATCAAGAAGAAAAGTCACTTAAAAAGATGCTTAAATATTTTTTTAATGAAGCACCTAAGCACGTTGTAAAACCGATAAGAGACAAAACGGGACAATCTATTCATGTTGATGATTATCTTGGTGGTGAAAAAAGTCTGCCACGATTGCTTATTGCCGACACGCTAGCTAGAATAGGCCGCCGTATGAAAAACGCTGATGGATCCAAATCATACGAAAAATGGTGTGATATACTTGGAAAATAGTTACAGAGATGATATTAAACGTCATTTCAAAGTTATTGATATGATGTTAACAGCCCATTCCGTGCTAAGGGATAAAAACAATATATACTCTAAAATATCGGATGTATTGCTATTTATTTTTGCAGTTATACTTAATTCTGTAGTACTAATTGATGTGTTTAATTTACTGCAGATAGATGATAAAATAGTTTCTATTCTAATTGGGGGTAGCTCGGTTTTTTTACTTATACTTTCTCTAGTATCATTGCTAATGGGATGGAAGGAAAAAGCTTTGAAACATAATCATGCTACTATATTATTATCTGATTTAAAGTTACGTTGCAGAGAGCTTAGGATTGAACCAGATCCATCACTAGAGTATATCAAAAGAGAAATTGATTTATATAATAATTGTTTAAATAGTCTGCCGATTAAAATACCAGAGAGAGAGTTTTTAAAATTAAAAGCTTATCATCAAAGAAAGATAATGTTAAGTAAAAAAATAAGTCAATACCCTGGAAGCTCTATATTTCTAATAAGAATAGTATTATGGTTTGAAGGCAACTTAGAGCTGTTAAAATGTTTTAAAGAAAGAGGTGGAGGTGATTAGTAATAAAAATAATATTTTTGAAAAAATGCTTTATTATTATATGGAAGCTAAATGGGAAATAATTGAGCAAGGTTTCCACCCAGAAATAGACTGGCAAGAGGAAATTATTTTTGAAGAAGTTACTGAGACCGACTTTATTCGGGAAGCTGCTTGGGTAATTCTTTCTAGTGGTATGCGGGAAACAGTTATTAGAGGTAAATTTGAAAAGATTTCTAAGGCTTTTTTTAATTGGGCTAGTGCTGAAATAATACATCATAATTCTAGTGATTGTAGAAAACGTGCATTACAAGTTTTTCGCAATACAAAAAAGATAGATGCAATTATAAAAATTGCATCACATGTATATTTTGAAGAATTTGAAACAGTTAAAAGTATTCTGTTGCAAGAAAAAACAATATATTTAAGGAGGTTTCCTTTTCTTGGCCCTGCAACTTCATATCATTTAGCAAAGAACATCGGGCTTCCAGTCGCCAAGCCTGATAGGCATTTATGTAGAATTGCTGAAGCAACTGGTTTTGAAACACCAAATGAGTTATGTAACGAAATTGCTCAAGCTCTTGGGGAAAACATTTCTGTAGTTGATTTAGTTCTCTGGCGATTTGCGACTATAAATAAGAATTATATTGAATTTTTTACAAGAGAATACTGCAAGGAATATCAGTTGTTAAAGGTTTAGCAAAGGAGTCGAACTTGTGATAAAAAAGATTAAACTTATACTCTCGATTTCAGCACTAGCTTTTATATTATTGAATATGTTTTATCTTCTTGTAGTAAATAGAGCCGAAATAATAATAACTCTCCTAAACAAGTTTAATGTACCACCTTTTCCAAAGCTATTAATTACGACAATTATTATATTAATAGTTGTTTATGGTGTTGGGAAATTACTTATTTATATCTATATGGTGCGACTAGAAATGCTTCGTGAAAAATACCAAGAGGACATAAATAAATAAAAATTATTTTTGATGTGGTATTTTAATAAATACCAACAATAAAGGGTTTTTTAGGGTATTCCAATTTATTGATCTATAGCCAAATTACTCCGAATAAATATACGTCATTTGCTGTCATTATGTGCAGAACTCTCGGCAACTTTATGCTTCCAAAATGAACTTTCGGAAAACATATGGTTCCAAAAAGCTAAAAAGCCAACGTAAAAGTGGGCTTTTTTGGTGTATTTTCGGCAAAGTTATGGTTCCAGGCGTGGCAAACTTATGGGTTAAGTCACAAACCTCTCCTGGTTTTGGAGGGGTTATTTTTTCAGCAAATAAGTCATTTATCATATTAGAAGCTTCTTCTTGCATCCCAGGCGTGAGATGGCTGTACAAATCTAACGTTATTCCAATAGTCTAGTGCCCTAACCTTTCTTGAATAACTTTGGGATTGATGCCTTTTTTGAGGAGCAAACTGGCATGCGAATGTCAATATCATGTAGTCTAGCTTTTGGTAATTTTGCTTGCTCTAAAATTGTTTGAAACCATCTAGTTAAGTTCTTTGGCTCAATCATTGTTCCATCTGGATGACAGAACAAAAGATTGTTGTCCTGATTTAAGCTCATGGTTTATATAACCATGGGTTTTATTTTAAAGTAAATTTCAACATTTTTATAAAAAATGGTTGATAATCCTTAGATTAATTAAATCATTGGGATGAATCTTCAAAAGAAGAAAGAGTTGATTCAACAAATGCAATAATTTTTGCAAATTACATGACGCATTATATGATCATGGTTTTATATCTTTGACTAATAATTATGAAATTATATACTTCCAAAGTTTTTAATTTTGTAAGCCAAGGTGTTTTAACAAATTTAGTTTTTAGACACCCAAGGCGTGATTCCCCAAATCCCGTCTATCTGCTGCACATAGTGAAAACATTTATTAACTCTGGGGTAGCCAGTAAATATTATCTAGTTTGAGATTTATGATGTTCCGCTGCAAGTAAATCTTCCATGGAGCAACATAGGAACTACGGGAGGATACAAGCAAGGGCACTAATTAGTTGGCTGGAGAAAAAATCCAGTAACGATTAGAGTAAAAGTTTCATAGGGGGACAATATATAATGACTCTTGGCTTTTTAGGAAATGAAGAAACCTTGGTAGAACTCCAGCCATAGACTACCTACAAAAAAATAGGATATACCTTTATTCAGGGAGATAAACTGAATCCTGAAACTGGTGAGAGAGAAAGTTTACTGAAGTTATTTTGGTAAAGCGTCTTAAAAATGCCCTAAAAGGCCTAAAGCCCTGGTTTAGTGAAGCTAATCTTAACAAAGTAGTCAGATACCTAACACTCCCAGAAAGCTTGGGACCAACATTGCTTGAAATCAATGAAAAGATATATGATGGAATAGTAAACTTATCCTATGCCGTGGATCAGGGCTTAGATGGCAATACTTTAAAGTTTATTGACTGGGATAACTCTCAGGCATAAAGCACTAAATTTAGCAGGGATTAATGTAGTCATTAATTATAGGGGGCAGGTAATTTTTCAATATATTGCATCCTTATTAGGTAATATGCCTATCCAGATGCTCATCAATTTTTTTGGGGTCTCCTTCATGAAGTAGTTGTAAATAACTATAATGTTCTTTAACCACATTATAAAAGCTTTCATGTTTTATTCCTTGGTACAAAAAGCGAGAATGGATTTTCCCTACAATACTATTCCAAATGGGTAATAAGCCAGGACCTCCTGCTTTTTGAACAAGAAACTGGTGGAACTTTAAATCTTGTTCTGACATAAGGTCGAGGTCATCATTGGAACTGGCTTTCTCCATATCTACAATGATTGTGTGTAAATAATCAAAATCTTGTTTAGTGAAATTTACGTGCGCTCTTTTTGCAGCATAGGATTCTACTATGCGTCTAATGGGTACAAATACTTGATCCACCTCTTCATTAGAGATTTCAGTTACTACAGTTTCCCTATATGGATGTGAGAAAACTAGCCCTTCCTGCTCCAATTGCCTAAAAGCCTCTCTAATGGGTCCACGGCTTATTCCCATCTGTTCCGAGATGTCTGCTTCTCTAATTCTATCCCCTGGTTTTATGTTGCCTTTAATAATGGCTTCTCTAATAGATTCATATGCAACTTCTCTTAAGGATTGGCTAGATTTCTTTTCAAATCTAAATTCAACGCTCATAATATCGCCCCTATAAATGTCATTATTAGTATTTTACAACATTTTAGAAAAAAGTCAATTGTTAACAATTAAATTGTTGACAATTGACAATGAAGTATAGTATATTTTAGTCAAAGTGTAGATGCTTTATAATAGCTATAAGGAGGGGCTGTTTAACATTATTATTACAATAATCTGAAAATACATACAACTAGAACGGAGGAGATACTAATGAAAATAACTAAGGTTGAAGCTATTCCGGTAAGACAAACGAACGAGGTAAAATTAATAAATGATAGTGCTCAGGATGGGATTATAATTAGAATACATACAGATGAAGGTATAGTTGGTTATGGTGAGGTGGACTCAGCACCCTGGGTAGTCAAAGCAATTATTGATTCACCTATTTCACATCGGATTTGTTGTGGGTTAGGTGAAGTAATTATAGGCGAGGATCCATTTCAAGTTGAAAAAATATGGGAAAAGATGTACCTTGCAAGTACATTCTATGGACGACGTGGTGTTGCCATACATGCAATGAGTGGTATTGATATAGCATTATGGGATATAGTTGGGAAGGCTTTAAATAAACCAATATACCAAATATTAGGTGGAAGTTACAGGACTAATATTCGTGCATATGGAAGTACTTTGATGCCGTATACCCCCGAGGAAGCATATGAAGAAACTCAAAAGTGGTGTTCTGAAGGATTTACAGCCTTAAAACTTGGGTGGGGGGGATTTGAACAAGGTTCTAGGGAAATTGTAAAGTTAGTGGAAGTGGCAAGAAAGGCAGCAGGGCCAGTTATTGATTTAATGTTTGATTTAGGTTTTATACCCTCGCCAGATAATCCTATTGATGCTGTTTCAAGGATTCTATTGGCTAATGAAATAAGAGAATTCAATCCTTATTGGATTGAAGAGCCTTTATTTCCAGATGATTTAGATGGTTATCGCAAATTAGCTGATGCAGTAGATACTCGTATAGCGTGTGGCGAAAATGAAACCACGAGGTACGGTTTTAGACAGTTAATAGAGATTGCGGGTGTTGATATAGTTCAACCAGACGTTACCCGCTGTGGTGGCCTTACGGAAGCAAAAAAAATAGCACAATTAGCTCAGACACACCATATTACGTGTGTACCACATGCTTGGAGTAGTGGAATAGTCATAGCTGCATCTCTACACTTAATAGCCTCCATTCCAAACGGTTGTTTACTAGAATATTGTACATGGGACACTCCTATCAGAAAAGAATTGTTAGTAGAAGACATAGTAGTTAAAGACGGATATGCTATGGTTCCCCAAAAACCTGGGTTAGGAATTGAGATAAATGATAAAGCAATTGAAAAATATCGCTGTGACAAATAACAGGGGAATTATCAGATTATTGTGCACCTTTAAGGTGTTAATAATATTAATTTAAAAGGAGTTGTTATTAATGAAAAAGAGATATCTAGGTTTATTGCTCGTATTCTGTTTGGCAATAATTATGACTATTTCAGGATGTGGTTTAGAAAAAAGTGTTAATCAAAACTCTGAACCTGATTCCCCGGAAGCAGAAGAAACGACGTCAGAGAATTCAACAAATAAAGAATCTAGTTTTAAAGACGTCAAAGCTGACTATACACTAAAGTTATCATTGCAGGATCCAGCTACAAACAATAGCGAAATGATTGCAGCAAATATTTTTAAAGATTATGTAGAAGCGCAAACCAACGGCAAAGTACAAATACAAGTATATCCTGGGGCACAGTTAGGAAACGAAAGAGTAGTCTTTGAGGCCATTCAGGGTGGAGATGTTGATTTGGGTATGATTACTGATGGACCAATGGCGGGCTTTGTACCTGAAATTACCGTACTTTCACTTCCATATATTTTCAAGTCCCATCCTATTGCTTGGGAAGTATTAGATGGTCCTTTCGGCAAAGAACTTAGTGATTTAATTTTGGATGAAACCGGTGTTAGAACGGTTGGTATTGCATCTAACGGATTTAGATCTTTCTCTACTAATAAAAAGTTAATAAAGACATTAGAGGACTTTAATGGTATGAAGATACGTGTAATGGAAAATCAATTATACTTAACAATGGTAAATGCCTTGGGAGCACAAGCAGTCCCCATGGCAGGTGGTGAAGAATTGTATAGTGCATTACAACAAGGCGTAGTGGATGGACAAGAAAATCCATTAGATATTATATATCAGTTTAAGATTCATGAAGTTCAAGACTACATTACTGTCGATAACCATACTTTTAGTAGTAAATGGCTTGTGATAAATGATGAAAAATTGCAATCTATGCCTAAAGAATATCAACAAATAATCGCAGAAGCAGGGATAATATGGAAAACACACTTACAAGGACCAAAAGAAGCTGCAGCCTTAGCTGCATTCTCCCTCTTGCAGGATGAAGTTAAAGAAATTTACGTTTTACCGAATTCAGAAAAAGAAAGATTTCGTGATGCATGTCTTCCTGCTGTAATTGAATGGCTAGAAGAACAAACTGGAGAAGAATGGATAGAAAAGATTCAAAATGCTGTAAAAGATGCAGAAGAGAAGCTTTACAGCGAGTTATAACGCGACTTATTGACATGTTTTCATTCTTAACCGTGCCCTTGACAACCAAAAAGGGCACGGTTAATTTAAAAGAGTTGCATAGGGGGTAATTATGATCCTAAAAATTATTAGTGAAAAGATTAATACTGTAGTGGAAGTTATACTCTTTAGTATGTTAGTTACAATGACAATAGCAGTCTTCTTACAAATTTTGTTTCGCTATTTGCTAAATGCGCCCTTATATTGGACAGAGGAACTATCTAGGTACTTAATGATCTGGATTGTTTATCTAGGTTCTAGCGTAGGAATAAAAAGAGGGGCTCATGTAGGCTTTAGTTATTTTGTTAATTTGGTTGGACCAAAAATAGCTAATTGGTTCTATATGATGTCTTTCTTAGGCATCGCTGCATTTTGCGTTAACATTACCTACTATGGATTAATAGTTGCATTAAGAAATATGAAACAGCTAAGCCCTGCTTTGCAACTGCCTATTGGATTTGTATATATGGCCTTACCTGTGGCCGGAGTTTTATGTTTAATACAACTCATGCCATTAATTATAAATACTTACAAGAAGATAACTACTAAAAGTTTTGAAATAATGTCTTAAGGGGTGGCACAAGTGATTATCTTATTTATATCAATTGTTTTTCTATGCTTTCTTATTATAGGTACTCCAGTTTCTTTTGTTATTGGAATAACCGCAATGATGGGTGGTGTAATTGACAAAGGAATATCACCGACTGCTTTAACCACAAGACTAATAACTGGTATAGATACATTTCCTTTAATGGCTGGAGCTTTCTTTATACTTGCAGGTGAACTAATGAGTAATGGTAGTATTACTAAACGTTTAGTTCAATTTGCAAAAGTGATCATTGGTAGAGTCAGGGGAGGAACAGCACAAACTGCTGTTCTTGCAAGTACTTTCTTCGCAGGGATAAGTGGAGCTGCTGTAGCTGACTTAGCTGCATGTGGATCCATTATGATTCCTGCGATGAAAGAAGAAGGTTACGATGATGGATTTAGTACAGCCGTTCCAGTAGCAGCTTCTGTTAATGGCCCCATAATTCCCCCTAGTGTTATAATGGTTATTTATGCTATGTCTACTGGTACTTCAATAGCTGCATTATTTTTAGCTGGTATAATTCCAGGAATTTTAATGGGTGTTGGTGTTATGTTGCTGGTTTATTATTTTTCTGTAAAGCGAAATTATCCGCGAAATGATGAAAAATTTCCACCACTACGAGTATTTTTGAAAATCTGTCAAAAAGCATTATTGGTTTTAGTAATGCCAGTAATAATAGTTGGTGGTGTTATAAGTGGCATTTTTACAGCTACGGAATCAGGTAATATTGCTGCAGTTTATGCATTACTGTTAAGTGTTATAGTCTACCGTGAATACAGCATAAGAGATATTTATAGAATTTTTGTAAACTCTGCTGTTACTATATCGATAGCTCTATTAGTTATATCAACTGCTACTTCTTTATCGTGGATACTGGCTGTGGAGCAAATCCCACAACAAGCTATGATGCTAATTTCTTCTATTACAAATACTCCAATAATTTTCTTGCTTGTACTTAATATTATGCTGCTGTTTGTAGGAATGTTTCTAGATCCTGGGGCTGCAATTATTCTACTAGCACCAGTTCTCATGCCATTAGGTGCCCACTTTATGATTGAACCGCTACATTTAGCCATAGTTGTTGTTCTTAACTTAACGATTGGTTTAGTTACTCCCCCAGTAGGTGTATGCTTATATGTAGGAGCTGGGATTGGAAAAATAACAATTGATACTCTTGTTAAAAACATGATACCATTTGTAATTGTACACATTCTTATTCTGTTATTAATTACTTATATTCCACAGATAAGCTTATTTGTACCAAGATTACTTGGGTATTGATAAAGCAGTAAAGTCACTAAGAGGAGTGTTCAAAATGAATGCGACAAATGAGAGGACAATATTTGATATTAAATTAGATAATGGTATAGATATTTTAATAAAGAATGGATGTATCATAGATGGTACGGGTAATCCATCTTACCATGCAGATATAAGTATAATAAAAGATAAGATAGTCTTGGTAACCAAAGATTCTCATTATATTAATGCCGCAAGAGTCATAGATGCCACGGACAAGATAGTTTGCCCAGGGTTTATTGATGCACACAGTCATACAGATTCTACAATATTTTTAAACCCTACTGCTGAAAGCACCGTACGTCAAGGAATTACAACTGAAATTGTAGGCCATTGTGGAATGAGCGTAGCTCCTATAACTGAAGAAGCGAAAAGTAAAGGTTCGGGAGGTTTTGGCTCTTTTAAAGGAGTGGATATTCCTCCTTGTAGTTTTGGGCAATTTCTAGAATTAATGGAGAAAATGGGAACTTCAATTAATATTGCTTGGTTGTTAGGTCATAACACAGTAAGAAGTGTAGCTGGTGTGTCAGGCTCTACTGTATCTTTAGAACAATATAAAAAGATGGAAGTAGTAGTTCAGGAGGCAATGGAAGCAGGTGCTATCGGCTTTAGCACAGGGCTTGAATTTGAACCCGGGAGATCAGCAACAATGGAAGAGATTATAAGGCTAACAAAGGTTATGGGTAAATATGGAGGGATATATACGAGCCATATAAGAAACAGAGATTTTTTAATACAGGATGCTATTGAAGAGTTCATTGAGGTTGTACGAGGGTGTGATGTTAAAGGGCAGGTATCACATTTAAATATAAGACATAATACAGGGGCACCTGAGGGGGCATGGCAAAAAGCTGTAATGACAATTGAAGCAGCAAGAGCGGAAGGGCTGGATATTTTGACGGATTTTACACCATTAAGATATGGAATAGGTCAGATGTCTGCTATTCTTCCAAAATGGTTACGAAAGAATGGGACTCTGGAAGCTTCTAAAATGCTGCTTGATCATTCTGTGCGTAGTCGCCTTCGTGCAGATTGTGACCGATACTGGCGATTTATTCATCGTGGTGAATGGGATAGGGTTAGGATGCAGAGTAACCCTGCATATCCTGAGTTAAATGGTAAGACTTTTATTCAAATATCACAGAACTGGAATAGAGATCCCTGGGATTGTTATTTTGATATACTTGCAGCTGCAGGATCAGAAATGGATAGCATTGTATTAGTAGCTCTTCTTTTCACAGAGGAACACTGTCGTGAAGGAATAAGCCATCCCCTTTTTATGCTTAATGTTGATGGATATAGTACACGTATAGACGGGCCACTAGCTGAACAAACACGTTACCCTCTTCATTATATGGGTATGGTACATTTTTTAACCTATCATGTGCGAGAGAAAAAGACTTTGAGACTTGAAGAAGCTATACGGAAAATGACTAGTATGCCTGCCAACCCAGGTTATTAAATCAGGAGAACACACAGGTGCAAGGCCTGGGGAAAATTTACTAAGAAGTTAAAAAGTAGATTGTGTTCTTTCCGATTCTAAACACCTTTTAAGTAGAAATTAGCTTATTAAGGAATTTTCAAATACAAAAGCAAGAGCTATTAAATTTCTTAATAACTTCCTCCTCTAAGAGGCTAGCACTTAGGTGATAGTCTCTTTGTTACGTTTATTCAAATGCGTTTAATCATATATGTATTTTCAGTAAATTATTCAACCGAGATATTTTTCATGAAAAACACAGTTTTACAGCAGTTTTAAAAATGAGCTTTTTTACACAGCAGTTATTCGGTAACCTTTCCTATTTCCGAGGGGTTATTTTTTCAACAAATAAATCATTTATCATATTAGAAGCTTCTTCTTTTATGCTGAATCATGGGGCAACCTGGGTGTCAGCGGGCAATCGATAGGGGTGCTAAGCAGATAATAGATTTGCATACACATATAGGTAATCCTGTTTAGAATTTATTTTTAATATTTCCGGCGTTTACACATTAATGCATTTTAATATTGTTTACTTATCTCATTCTACTGGACTAAACAGTATAAGACCCCCTAATGCTACATAAAGTAGTTAAGGGTCTTTTTGCATTGTTGGGAAAGTAGTAAGGTTTATAAGCTATTGGGAGGAAAATACTTTTGACATATGGCACATGCAAAAAATGGAAATGCTATTTTTATTCTAGGACAATCTAACACCTCCATATCTTGTCTTAGGAGGTGTTAACGTATATGACTAAAGAGATAAGGAAGGATTTAAGAGATTTAAAAACCTTAAGTGAAAATGAAAAAGAAATGCTGGAAAGATTGTTGAAAATAGCATTTAATGATTTTGATGACGGGGAAAAAAATGTTATTGCTGTGTCTAGCGATATAGAGAAAGAACTAGAGGCAATAGAAAGAAGGAAAGATTTTAAAAAGCCAAAAAATATAGGCAAGGGTAAAAGTAATTATGAATTATTTAAAGAGACCAATGTTTCCGAAGAGATAAAAAAGACGTATGAATCACAAGTTAACTCTGGGGACTTAAAGCGTAACCATATATATGCAATTAGAAAAGCTGACAGTAGCGGAGAACTTTCTTCACTTCGTACCGAAGATCAGTTAACTGCAATAGGCAAAATTATTGAATCTATTAATAAAAGAAATAGTAAATTTACTGAAGAAATTTCCACTTTACACTTAAAAGCTGGAAATAGAAATCAGTTTAATATTGACAATTGGTACAGTTGTATCTGTCGCCTAATTAAAGAGTTGCAAGAGAAAATTATTGATAGTGATGATTTGATAGAACATTTAAGCATAGATCAGAAAAGGCATTTATCAGACCAACTAAAAGAGCTTATTCCTTTAGCAGATGGGATGGTAGAGAAACTATAGTGATAAAATTTGCAGAGTACTATTAACCTGGCTAGCCGCCTAAGAGGGCCTTTGGCTTTAGATTTTAATCCGTCTACTTTTGGTAATTTGTTGGGTAGTGGTGTTTTTAAACATAACTGTTTAAAGGAATTTCTTAAAACTTTTGGGGGTAAGTACTTTTATCAAATTATTAGGAAACCTTCTTGAGCGTGCTACTTCTAAAAATTTAGTAAGATTATCTCTGTCCAGTAATATTACATTATTGTTTCTAGCTAACTCTTGTGCAGTTGCGGTAAAGTACTGATTGGTTATTGCCATGGCAGTATCAGCTTTGTAGTTCTTCTTAGCCTCTAAAGATTCCTGGACGGCTTTAAGTCCAACTTTACCATGAGCAAGTTTTTTTACTTGAACAACTGTTTTACTTTTCTTTTCAATAATTAGATCGGCTTTCAAATCTCCAGAAGCTTTTGTTCTAATTACCTTTTCACCTAGATCTCTAAACAAAACTTCTGACCACATTTCAAAGGATATGCCATCCATAATATCAGTAGCTATAATATCATGTTTTCGTATATCATTTAGTCGAAAGCATTTTTTGAATTGTATTGCTCCTAAAATTGTAATCTGTGTCCCTAACACTTGTAATAAGAAATCAGTTTGAGCTCCCAAAAAGGTTATTGGAATAGAAGTTATTAATAATATTTTTTCGCACGTAGTGATTTTTGGGTAACAAGGTTTTAATTTAATTTTTGCGTAATTCTTATGGCTTGACATGTGGTACATCACTCCAATATTAGTGGTTTACCTCATTGTATTAAGTAATGCTGTCTTTAATGTCAATGTTGTAATAAGGTTTTTAAACAATGCTTTATACAAAGCTATTTAAGCTAATAAAGATTGCAAACGTTAACCTTTCCGATAATGCTTGTGCAGTAGATTTTATTAGCTGTTTAAAATGTGAGTGTACTAGCCTGCAATTTATAATAGTTAAGACGATATCAGTTCGTGGCACTATTAGAAAAACAGTCACTTTTGGGCAAACTATTTTTCTAGATATTGAAACTGTAGTAAAATATTATGCAGTTGTAAAGGAGAGCTATTTTAACTTGCTGGTAACTTGCAAATAAGTAGAAATTGAGATGACAGACCCTTCTCCATTAGACCTCATCATTCTCTAGATGCCATTTTGGTCAAATCTTTTGACTGGCACGGAGGTAAGCATTTTTTAAATTAACCAAATATAAAATATGTGACTACGAAATGACCAGTAATATTATAAACTCATTTAAAATTAACACTTTATAAAAAATATAAATTATTTTTCAATACTAGCAGGAATTTAAGTTTTTGTGTCTAATTATTAACTCACAATGAAAAACAAGGTACCACAATGCGAAACTAGAAAAATGGAGGTAATTTATGCAGACTGTTCAAAGTATTGATAGAGGAATGGATATTTTAGAGGCATTTACTTATGAAAAACCTGAATTAGGTTTAATGGAAATATGCCACATAGTAGGATTAACTAAAGGAACAGTATATCGAATTGTTTATACATTAGCAGAACGCGGTTACATCTCTAAAGATCCAATTTCAAGTAAATACCGATTAGGCCCTAAAGCCTTTGAAATTGGTAGTGTTGCTATGAGTCAAATGGAAATACGAAGGACTGCAAATCCATTTTTAGTTAAATTAAGTAATATAACAGGAGAAACGGTTCATTTAGTAATACATGATAGAGGTGAAGTACTATATTTAGATAAAGTTGATAGTCCGCAATCTATTCGGATGAATTCATTTACTGGTCAAAGATTACCAATGCATGCAACAGGTGTTGGTAAAGTATTATTAGCATACATGAGTGAAGAAGAAGTTAAGTCAATATGCAATATAAAAAGTTTGCTCCGTATGACATCGAATACTATTGTTTCTTATGAAAAATTAGTCCAAGATTTAGCTGTGATAAAACAAAATGGCTATGCATTTGACAATGAAGAAAGTCAAGAGGGTTTACGTTGTATAGCTGCTCCAATTAGAGATTACTCTGAAAGGGTTATAGCTGCAATAAGTGTATCCATCCCAATAATGCGTTTTGGTGACGAGAGGGTTCCTTCATTGTTAAAGAACGTGTTAGAAATAGCGGCTGAAATATCATATCAAATGGGATATAGATAGAAATAGATTTGCAATTTATGCGAAACCGGGTGCCACGATGTAAAACTGGGGGGGCTATAAGGAAATATTTGTCGATAATACAAGGAGGGGATAAATAAACAAAAAAATTGGTATTACACTAATAAAATGGGTTATAGGTCATGTGTAAGAAATTTATTAATTAAAACGAGGAGGGTTTGATTTGAAAAAGTTTGTTTGCTTTAAGTTTTGTTTATTAGCTTTACTTTTAATTTTTGCTTTAACCTTTGTTGTAGCGTGTGGAGGAGATGCTGAGAATGCCGAACAAAATGCTGATGATGGTCCAGGTGAAATAGGGGTAAAAACCATTAAATTTAGTGTAGGAGAAAATGAGCAACACTTTCTGTATGATGCTGCAGTTGCGTTTAAAGAACATATTGAGAAGGAAACAAATGGAAGCATAATGGTAGAAATCTACCCAGGTGGTTCTTTAGGAAATGATAGAGAAGTACTAGAAGCAATGCAATTAGGTCAAATTGAAATGAATGCTCCTTCACCAGCTGTATTAGCTAACTTTTCCAAAGAGTTTAATTTACTTACATTTCCTTTTATTTTTCCGACACAGGAAATAGCAGAGAAAGTAACGACTGGTCCAGTAGGACAAGAATTACTAAGCCGCTTACAACAGCAAGGTTTTGTTGGTCTATCTATACCGAATTTTGGATATCGTCATGTTACAAACAATAAGAGACCAATAAATAGTGTTGATGACCTAAAAGATTTAAAAATTAGAACAATGGAAAGTAAAGTTCACTTAGATGCTTTTCGTGCATTAGGGGCTAACCCAACAGCGATGGGATGGTCTGATGTTTTTACAGGTTTACAACAAGGAACCATAGATGGGCAAGAAAACCCGCTTGCCACTATATACACTTATAAGGTGTATGAAGTTCAAGATTATATAAGTAAGACAGCTCACGTATATGACTGGACTGTTTTTGTAATAAGTAACATCTTTTGGGATACTCTTGATTCTGAACAGCAAAATGTTATAAGAGAAGCTGCTGAGATTGCAAGGCAAGTATGCTCTAGTAGAGTTGCTGAAGAAGATGCCCTGGCTGAAGAAAACATAATTAAAGAAGGTGTTCCTGTAAATGATTTAACAGATGAAGCCAGACAAGAAATGTCAGATATTATTGAACCTGTAAGATTGAAGTATGCAGAAGAGGCTGATATGGATCTATATAAAAGATTAATGGAAGAAGTTAAAAAAGCACAATAACAAAGTAGTTAGTTGGAATTAGATAATGATGACGATTTAAGGTAAGGTCAAATTATTACATAAAACATGATTGTCATCATTATCATTCCAAAAAATCTAAATAACTTTGTTTTTAAAGAAAGTTATTAATGTTTTAGTAGCAATGGAGGATAAATATGAATAAAACATTAAGATTTCTGGATGCAAATTTTGATAGATATTTATGCATTATACTTTTTGGAAGCATGGTAATGTTAGCATGTCTTCAGGTTCTATTTAGATTTGTATTAAATTATTCGCTAGACTGGACTGAAGAATTAGCAAGATACTGTTTCATAGCAAGTATATATGCTGGTGCGGCTCTTGGTGTTAAAGATGATCAGCATATTAGAGTAGAAGCAGTAAATTTACTACTCCCTAAAATGGCTCAAAAATGGCTTCGTTTTTTTGCAGATAGTATATGGTTAATTTTTTCTATATATATAATGATTCAGGGTTTTGAAATATATAGTGTTCTTTTGAAAAGTGGGCAGACATCGCCTACACTAAGGATACCAATGGGAATGGTATATGGAATAATTCCTATTGGATTTCTATTAATGTCCATTCGGCTTATACAAAGTCTTTGGAAAATGTGGATTAAAGAAATTTACAATAAAAAGGCTTCGTGGAATTTTACTTTCTACAAGCATTTCAAGTAAGGGGGGATTAGATGTCTGTTCCAATAGTGCTATTTTCAAGTTTTATTTTTTGCCTTTTAATCGGGGTCCCAATATCTATTTCAATAGGTATTTCTTCATTATTAGCTGTAATAGTCGCAGGTGGAGCTACTACAATGGTAGCGCAAGTGGCATTTACAGGAAATGATGGATTCGCCTTTTTGGCCGTACCAATGTTTATTTTAGCAGGGCTTATTATGGAACGAGGAGGGTTATCAGAAAGAATTATAAAAATTGCCTCATCAATAATAGGTCCTATGACTGGTGGATTAGCGATTGTCACAGTATTTGGTAGTATGTTTTTCGGTGCTATGAGTGGTTCAGGTCCTGCTACAGTAGCTGCTATGGGAGGAATAATGATACCTGCAATGGTCAGAGGAGGTTACAACAAGCCCTTTGCTGGAGCTATTACAGCTTGTTCTGGAGGATTGGGTGTTTTAATTCCTCCATCTATCCCATTAATAATATATGGAATAACAGTAGGAACTTCAATTACTGATTTGTTTTTAGCTAGCATTGTTCCAGGAATAATGGTAGGTGTGGCCATGATGATTGTTTCATACTATATTTCTAGAAAAAATGGATGGCGAGGAGGCGGTGATGAAGTAGGTCTTAGGGTATTTATTAAAGCTGCATGGTATGGTAAATGGGCAATTTTAGCCCCTATTATTATATTAGGTGGAATTTATGGAGGTATTTTTACCCCAACAGAAGCTGGGGTAGTGGCTGTAGTCTATAGTATTGTAGTAGGTGTTTTTATCCATAAAGAAATGAATTTAAAAGTTATTCCTGACATAATCATTAATGCAGCAGTAATGTCATCAGTAGTAATGATTATATTAGGATTATCAACAGCTTTTGGAAGAATTATGACCTTATATAGAATACCTCACATGATGTCAGAATTTATTCTGAATTATTCAGCTAACCCTAATGTTATCTTGATTTTAATTTCTTTACTACTATTACTTTTAGGGACATTTATGGAAACTGGTCCCATTATCATTATATTTGCTCCTCTACTAATACCATTGACTACAAGTGTAGGGATAAGTCCAATTTTTCTAGGTGTACTGATGTGCTTGACAACTCAAATAGGTTTCATGACCCCACCGCTAGGTTGCAATTTATTTGTGGCACAAAAAATTGCAGGATTAGGGCTGGGTGAGATTTTCAAACCAACTATTCCTCTCTTACTTGCTCAATTAGTTGTTTTACTAATAATCATAATTTTTCCAGATCTTGTCTTTGTTTTTATCAAATAAAAGAGGTGAAATTAAATGAAAATTACAGATGTTGAGATATTGGTTTTAAGATTGCCTAATCTAGAGATTAAGGGGGACGGTAGTCAAGATGCTGTTATTGTTAGGATACATACAGATGAGGGGATTATTGGGGTAGGAGAAGCTGATTCATCCCCATATATAGTAAATGCAATTATTAATACACCTTCATCACATAGCGCAAGCCGTGGTATTAAAGAGGTTCTAATAGGAGAAGACCCATTAGAAATCGAGCTGTTGTGGGAAAAGTTATATAAAGAAACAATATATTATGGTCGAAGAGGTGTTGGAATACATGCTCTTAGTGCAATAGATATAGCATTATGGGATATTGCTGGAAAATACTACGGGGTACCTATATGTAAACTTCTAGGGGGTTGTTATCGAAATAAAGTTAAAGCTTATTCTAGTGTTCTTATGCCAGAAGATGAATATGAAGTAGAAAAAAAGGCAGCGTATTTTGCTGAACAAGGATACTTAGGTTTAAAGTTTGGCTGGGGTGCCCTAGGAAAAGATGATAAGCTAGACATAAAACTGGTTAAAGCTGTACGTAGAGCCATAGGAGATACCCTTAGTCTTCAAATTGATATTGGTATGGAATGGAAGACAGCAGCCCATGCTATTGAAATGTGTAGACGCATGGAGGAGTTTAATTTATTTTGGATTGAGGAACCTTTATCTCCGGATGATATTGAAGGCTATAGGAAATTGAAGGAGAAAGTATACCAAAATATAGCTGCAGGTGAAGAGTTAACAACTAGATTCGAGTTTTGGAACTTAATGGATCAAGGTAAAGTGGACATTATTCAGCCAGATATAAGTCGTTGTGGTGGGATTACGGAAGCAAAACGTATCGCCCAATTAGCAGAATTTAAAAGTACAATGCTGGTGCCACATGGGTTTAGTACTGGAATCTTGGTAGCTGCTTCTTTACACTTTCTAGCAGCACAACCAAATGGAGAACTTATGGAATTTTGTCGTAGTGGAAGTCCTTTAAATTCGGATTTACTTGTTGAACCTATTAAGTTTGAAGATGGGCACCTAAGTATACCAACTGGATCTGGGTTAGGGATAGAGTTAAATGAGGAAGTGTTGAATAAATATTTATATAAAAAAATTAGATATTAACCACGTTATTTTTGGAGAACTCAAACATGGAATTATCTGGTGTTTATCCTATTTTAGCCACCCCTTTTGATGATGACGGGAATGTAGATTACTGCAGTTTAGAAATATTAGTTGATTTTATTTCCAAGTCAGGTGTGCAAGGGTTAACAAGTTTTCTTAAACCTTCTTTAAAATGCATTAATAACCATATAGCAAAAATTGCTCAAAGCACTAGTTTACAAATAATAGTCCAATATGCACCTAATGAAAGTGGGATTATTTTAGACTCAAGTTTTTTTATTGAGTTAAACAATCAATGGACTAACATCCGACATATAAAAGTTAAATCTGTACCTTCAGGACCATTGATATCGCAAATCACCCAATAAAGCAAAAATATTACTTGCTTTATTGGGTACGGTGGATTGCACATGCTAGATGCATTTACAACAGGGGCAGTTGGTGTTCGCCTAGCAGTTCGATTATTGAAGTATATATACAGATTTATAAACTATTTAGAAACGGACATCTAGAATCTGCATGTAATCTTTATCAAAAATTACTGCCTTTATTAAATTTATTAATGCAAAATATTGAATTAATTATACAGGCTGATAAAGAAATTCTGTTAAAAAGAAGAATTATCTCATCTGCTTATTGTCGTTCACCTAAATATTACATTGATGATGACCAGATGAAACAAATTAGTATGTTTTTAAAACCGTTTAGAGAAATACTTTAATTCAATAATTACTAATTTAGTGTTGTTATGTATGTCCATAAGAGCATTTCATCTATAAAAATGGCATACGTACCTATTGTATATTTTAATGACACGTGTTTCTCATTGCTTTTGAGACTTTAACATAATCTCAAATCATATGTTATGTTCAAGTCTATAAAAAATGATTAGGAGGGTAGTGGATTGCTGAAATTTAAAAAAGACAAGTGTATAGGCTGTAGCATTTGTGAAGTTATTTGTTCCATGGAGCATGAAGGCAATATAAATACCAAAAAAGCTAGAATTCGTTATCGGGATGATTGGCCTCAAATTGGTAAGGTTTATTTCTGTAGAAACTGCGCTGCAAAGCCTTGTATAGAAGCATGTAAAGAAAATGCATTAGCTTTAGATTCTGATAAGAATTTGATGTTTAACGTGGATGCTTGCACAGGATGCTTTGATTGTAGCCAAGCCTGCCAGTTTGGTGAATTGCCAACAGATGGTAAGTATCCACTATTTTGTGATAGATGTGATGGGGCATATCAATGTGTGAACTGGTGTCCAACTAAGGCTTTAACAAAAGCAGGTGAAAAATGATGATTAAACCAGGCTATTCAGGTAAAATTTTGACAATAGATTTAACAAAAAGGTCCTTTATGGTTAACGATTTACCAGAGGATCTAATAGAAAAATACCTTGGGGCAAAAGGTTTTGGAGCAAAAATTCTTTATGATGAGCTTCCTCCTAATTGCGATCCTCTATCACCTGAGAATATTATTATGTTTGCAACAGGACCATTAACGGGAACATTAGTGCCTGCAAGTTCTAGGTCTGTAATAGTAACTAAGAGTCCATTGACAGGCATCTGGCTTGATTCTAATTGTGGAGGAACCTTTGGACCAGAACTTAAATCAGCAGGGTTTGATATTGTTAAAATAATAGGTAAAGCAGATAAACCCGTCTATGTTCTGATAAAAGATAATGAAATTTTAATTAAAGAGAGTGAGGAATTGTGGGGAACCGATGCATTAACTACTCACATATGTTTAAAGAAAAAATACGGCGAGGATTATAAAATTGCTTGTATTGGAGAAGCAGGCGAAAAGCAGGTTTTAGTGGCCTCTGTCATAGCTGAAGGTAGAGCATTTGGTAGAGGTGGCCCTGGTGCTGTATTAGGTTCAAAAAACTTAAAAGCCTTGGTAGTTAGTGGAAGTAATGCAATAAACATTCATAACTATCACGAGTTTATGATAGCAAACAGAGAAGCAAAAAATGAAATAGCAATTAGCCCTGATACAGGAGGATCAAGGCCTAAGTTCGGCACAAGTAGCATTTACTCCTTTATTCGTGAAGGGGGAGCACTTCCTGTTAAAAATTTTCAGGGGGGAACTTATCCAGGAGCAGAAGAGGTTGATGAGCACCTTCTTGTTAAAGAATTATATGACAAAGACAGATCATGTTTTGCATGTCCCATAGCATGTTCAAAGCACTCTACTGTTAAAAAAGGTAAATATAGCGGTAAGTTTGTAGAAGGACCTGAGTATGAAAATGTATGGTCTTTTGGTGCCCAGTGTGGCAATAGTGACATTGGAGCGGTGGTTTATGCAGAGTATTTATGTGATTATTATGGAATAGATTCTATCTCAGTTGGTAACACGATTGGTTTTGCAATGGAATGCTTTGAAAAAGGTTTAGTGACTAAAGAGCAATTGGGCTTCGAATGTAGATTTGGAAATGATGAAGCAATCATAAAGCTCATTCATTTGATAGGAAAAAGAGAAGGTTTTGGTGAGGTATTCGGGCAAGGAGTTAGAAAAGCTTCTAAAGAAATCGGGTCAGACAGTAAACATTTTGCAATGCATGTAAAAGGATTAGAGCTGCCAGCTTATGATCCTCGTGCAGCTTTTGGGATGGGCTTAGCATATGCTACTAGCGATAGAGGAGGCTGTCATTTAAGTGCTTTCCCAGTAAAGACAGAGCTATTAAGTAGCAATCATAGAATCGATCCATTATCTATCGAATTTAAAGCTGAATTAGTTAAAAATGAGCAGGATTGGTTTAGTGTTATTGACAGTCTTGGAATTTGTCTCTTTGCCATATTTGCTTTAGGGCCAAACCAAATAACAGACCTTCTGTATTGCCTTACTGGACAGAAGAGTTTCTCGTCAGCAGAACAACTAATAAACATTGGGGAGAGAATTAATAACTTGACCCGTCTATTTAACTTAAGAGAAGGACTTACAGCTACCGATGATACCCTTCCACCAAGATTGTTAAAGGATACACTACAAGAAGGTCCTTCAAAAGGTCAGACTGTACCCTTAGAAGAAATGCTAAAGGAATACTATCTCATAAGAGGCTGGAATCAAGAAGGAAGGCCTACAGCAAAAAAATTACAACAACTAGAGTTGACAAATGATGTCAATGGTTAATATAAAGATTAAAGAAATGGACTTTATAGTTTGTAGAACATTACCCGAGAGTTTAAAGCAAATTGAAAAAGTAATTAAATGGCCATTGCGCTCTAATTTAAAAGCAAATAGGTTTTGTCTAATGCTTAATGGGAAATCTATTAAACCCAATTGAGAACAAACACCTAACTGATGGAGACGTATTAGCTATAATTCCTATAATGGGAGGCGGTTAATTTTGAACAAAAAAGATGAACTTTTTAAACCTGAGGGTATATATCCAGCAATGGTAACGCCCTTTGATGACAAAGGAAATATAAATGAAGAGCAATTAAGGAAGTATGTTAACTGGCTAATAGATAGTGGTGTAAGTGGTCTATTCCCCCTAGGAAGTGTGGGAGAGTTTATTCATATGAGCTTTGAAGAAAAGGTAATGGTAATGGAAATTGTAGTAGATGAGGCTGCAGGCAGAGTACCTGTGGTACCAGGAACAGCTGAGAGTTGTGCTGCCAAATGCATAGAGCTCACTAAAGCAGCTAAATCCATTGGCTGTCAATCTGTGGTTGTAGCACCTCCTTATTATTTTCCGTCTTCGCAGGAAATAATGGAAGAGCATTATTCACAGCTGGCTAAGGCAGTTCCCGATTTTCCAATAATCCTATATAATATACCGCTATTTGCACAGCCAATTAGCTATGATGCAATTAAAAGGTTGAGCAGAATGGACAATATAGTTGGTATGAAAGACAGTAGTGGTAGCATGGTAGACTTGATGCATTTTATGGACAAAATAAAAATCGCTGGGGAAGAACTTAATATCTTAATTGGTCGAGAAGAAATGCTTTTGGCAGGGCTCATGGCTGGGGCAAAGGGTACAATGTCCGCTACTGTTGGTGTAATGCCTGAAATTATGGCAGGAATTTATGATGCATGGAAGCAAGAGGATTTTGAAAGAGCACAAAAATTGCAGTTTTCGGTTCTTAATTTGGTAAGAGCCATGTTTGCATTACCCTTTCCCGTAGGCTTTAAAGCTGCTCTTGATGTACGGGGTTTTAATATGGGACGGCCTAAGCAGCCACTTTCTCCTGCAGACCAGTATAACCTTTCAATGATTAAAAGTAGGATACATAAGATACTAGATCAAACTTTGGGAAAAGATATTCAGGCAATAGCTTAAGAGGCATATATACTTGGGATAAATCAAACCTAGTGTAGATCAAAAGCCTATCATAGTTTGAAATAAATATAAATAGTTATAAAAGCTTTTTTAGAACCTCCTCCTTTAAGAGACTATTGTTTATGAGATAGTCTCTTTTTAACTAGGGTTTTTTGTCAGCGTTTTAGGTTAGAGTATTGCTGGTAATTTTTTTCCACAAATTGCAAATGCAATTCTATTGTTCTTACTCATACAAAATAGTATACTAAATGTAATTTGCATGCGAAATATTAGTATAAAAATTATTGTAAAAAAGAAAATATTTAAGGTGGTGTCCTTGATGCAAGAAGGTATAGGAACCAAAATATCTTTATTAATCAAAGAGGTAAATGCACTTATGAGACAAAACATAAAACAGATGTTTGACCAAACAGGCCTTACAACCCCACAAATTATGGTGATAGCTACAATAAGCAAACATGGGAGTTTGAAAATCAGTGAAATTAGTGAAGTATTGAGCCTCTCCAATAGTACTATATCTGGTATCGTAGACAGACTTGAAGATCAGGGTTTTGTGGAAAGAAAGAGAAATAATGAAGATAGAAGGGTTGTACGAGTTTCTTTAACAAAAAAAGCTCACCAAATAATGCACACTACATTTCATGAGACAATAGAACAAAACTTAGACGAAAAGCTTAATAAGGCAGAAAAAGGCCAAGTAGAGGCTATTATAAGTGGCCTTGAGACATTAAAGAGGCTTTTACAAAATTGACTTATTTTAAGTAGAAGGTGATAGATTTGCTAAAATTATTTAGTTCTTTGAAACAATATTCATCCTCAATTATGGTTGTTTTACTACTGGTGCTTTTTCAATTTCTTTCTCAGCTTTATTTACCAACCTTAATGAGTGATATTGTAGATACTGGTATTATCCAAGGGGATACAAATTATATTGTAAGGGTTGGAATGCTAATGCTCTTAATAGCATTGGTAGGTATGGTCTGTACTATTGCAGCCAGCTTTCTTTCATCAAAGGTTGCAATAGGATTTAGTAAGAATCTTAGGGAAAAAATCTTTACAAAGGTTGAGAATTTTTCACTACAAGAATTTGATAAGCTAGGGACTTGGTCTTTAATTACTAGAACTACAAATGATGTTACCCAAATATAACGAGTTCTAATAATAATCTTACGTATGATAATAAGTGCACCTATGATGTTTATTGGTGGCGTGATCATGGCTGTATCAAAAGATCCCACTCTCTCATTAGTAATAGTTGTTGTGATACCTGTATTATTTATTGCCATCTTTGTACTAACCCGAAAGGGGATGCCTCTTTTTAAGGCTATGCAGCAAAAATTAGATAAGTTAAATCTAGTTTCTCGGGAAAACCTTATAGGTATTAGAGTAATTCGTGCTTTTAACCGTAACGATTATGAGAAAAAACGTTTTTATGAAGCTAACTTTTTGCAGGGTCAGCGTAGGCCATTAAGTGGAAAGACTATAAACATTTCCATCATTTGTATATTATATCTATTTGAATACGTAGGTAGCTAATACAGATTGTAGTTTATGGAGATTTGATAAAAACAGCTAATGATGCAAAGGAGGTTATTTATAGCCAATGGACAAAACCTGGTATATATACTCAACAAAGAGTGGTGAGGATTATCCTGTGGAAATAGGGTTTAGGAAATTTAATTCTGAGGATATTTCCTATGACTATGACCTTATTTCTGGACTATGCATGAATAGTTGTAAGAACTATGGAAAGGCTGGTGGGTGCCCTCCTAAGGCTCCGAAATATGAATGTATTAAGAAGGACTATCCATTTTCCGTACTGATTTATGCAAAATTACTTTCAAAATTTAAGTCAATTAAAGTGAGAAAGTCCAACAGCTATTATATTCACTATAGGTCCCAAGATGTTATTTTATCAAACTTACTAACGAAGCTAGGGTATCAAATCAAAGTTGCTTTTGGAAGTAATATTGTCTTTTTGAATAATGGTTATTGTATGGGCTGCGGAAATAAGAAATGCAACTACAAAATCGGAAATGAAAGCTGTAAAAATCCAGAAAAAAGGACTTATTCACTAGAAGCCACAGGAATTAATGTAACTACCACAGTAAAGGAGCTGTTTGAAATAGATCTTCAGTGGTATAACAATAAAAATTGCCATGAAATTGAATATATGTGCAAAGTTATAGGCATTTTTTGTGAAGATAGGCCTACTCAAAATGATATTTTAAATTCAATGATCTGTAATTTGAATAAGCTACCTAGTACAAAATTCCATATCAACTCACATGATTTTGATGTGAGGTTGGATGGTCTTTTGAACTCTAAAAAATAGGATGGTCCTTGTTTTTACAGAAAACCATCCTGTTTTTATTAAAAGGGTAATATTGCGGTATACATTACTTCATAAAAAATAACAGGGCAGTAAAAAGCTTTGCACAACTCTTAGGGTTACAGTTCTTTTTTCTCACCTGTCTTTTCAAAGGTTAATACTTTACTATCTTTAGGATTGACTGTTTGAGCGAAAGCTTTCATTTCCTCAAAATCTACTTGTAAATGGATAGGAACAAGATATCCTGGCCTTATTTGTTCAATAAAATAAGTTGCTGCTAGATGAGATGCCTCTCCTAGCCTAGGGTCTACTGGAACAAAAGCCAAATCAATTGAGTTTTTTGGTAATTTCTTGATTTGATCTTGATAACTCACTTTTTCAAATTCTTGCTCTTCTTTGCTAAAATGTTTCCAATGCCACCAGTTTAAATCTCCGCTATGGAAAATTTGAAAACCCTCCATGCTTACTAAAAAAGAAACCCCTAAGTCAGTACTGCCAAAGGTTCGAATGGTAAGATCATCTAAGTTGTAGGTTTGATGGGGTTTGACCCATAGAATTGACTTGTTTCTGGGTGCCTCTTTAATATCTTCACTTAGCACATAAGTAATAGGCCCAGGGGCGAAGTTTTCTTGGAAAATAGATGGATGATAATGGTCACCATGACCATGGGATGAGAATATGTATATTTTCTTGTGCGTTGGAAAGGGGATTGTTGTATATGGTTCTCTAGGGTAATAATCAAATAGTAAATAGACGGAGTTGGTTTCCACGGCTACGCAACTATGGTGAAAAAATGTTACAGAAACGGATGGTTTATTCATATCACAAAGCCTCCATTCCAAGAATTTAATATAATGATATCAATAAAGAGCTGGAAAAACAAATTGTATGATTCGTTACTGAACTTTATCTAAAGATGGTAAAAGTGGGTACAAAACTTTATAATAGAAGCATGAGTCACCAACGGTAAATAACTCGTAAAGAGGAGTGCGTTAAAGTGAAATCAAATAGGGATTGGTTGTTAGGTGCCTTAATCGTAGGCGCAGGAATAATCATGCTTTTGCACAATTTTAGGTTGATAGATTTTAGTGTGGGATATATTGTATTTAATTATTGGCCAGCTATTCTTATTCTCTGGGGGTTGCAGTTCCTAACGAAAAATAGAGGTAGGGGAGAACTATTTACAGGTTTAGTGTTGATAATCCTTGGGAGTTTTATTTTGGGAGAAAAGCATGGACTAATTGAGTTAGATTTAACAATCATCTGGAAAACATTTTGGCCTTTGATTATTATTCTTTTGGGAGTGAGCCTATTAAGGGGACCTAAAAAGACAGTCGGGAAAAGCAACTTGGCCTTTATGGGTGGATTAGAAAGGAAAAAAGAAGCGTGGACATTAGAAGATGGTAATTACTGGGCTGTTATGGGGGCATTGAGTTAGATTTACGAAGGGCACTTATAGAAGATAAAAATTATTTTATATCATGTAATGCAATTATGGGAGGAATTGAGATAATGTACCGAAAGACATTACTGTTATTTCTGAAGGGACTGCCATTTTAGGTGGTGTAGAATTACTTGGAGAGGGTTCTGGTGAAATTATTGCATCTGTAAAAGCAGAACAAATAATTAATGAAGAAGGAGAAAAACCAGTAATAAAAATATACTGCCGTGCTTTTATGGGCGGAATTGAAGTTAAAATCAAAGACTGAGGAGAATATTTTTTGAGAAATATTTGACAAACGGTATCTATTATGTGAGCATTAATTATATCAAAGCCGGAATATTTGATTTTTAAAAATGAGATCAAAGGAGGGTTATTATGAATGGTTCCAAAAAGATAATCTATGGAATGGTTGGAGCCTGGGTTTTATTAACAGGTGTTATGGTAACACTTGCGTTATTATAAATTATTCCTTATTCTTTGTTGATAGGAGTGTAAAAGCTATACTTTGAGGAGTAACCTTAACTTGCAAAAGGCAAGTTGCGTTTACTCCTTTTATAGTATTAATGTTTACTTGATGTTTTATATAATGTAATATGCTTTTTAGAGGAAAGCTAATAACATGGCTGTCGAAAAAGTATCATAGTGAGGAGAAATTTATAATGTTAGGTCAACAGGAGAGTATAAAGAACATCTTAAACTATACCCTTGATGCAATTATTGTTATAAATAGAGAGGGTTTAATCACACTATTTAACAAAGAGGCTCAAAGGTTAACAAGAACTCTTATTAAAGATGCCCTTGGTAGACATATAACTGATATTATCCCCAATACACGTCTTCTTGAGGTACTAGAAAATGGGGTGCCTGATTTTAATCAACAATTAGAATTAAAGGAAGTTACCATCATTACGAATAGAGTCCCTGTTACCGATGAGGATGGTAGTATAATAGGAGCTGCAGCTATTTTCAGGGATATTGCTGAAAAGATAGCAATGACAGAAGAGATAAGCAATCTACGTGATGTCCAAACCTTATTGGAAGCTATTATTAATTCAACCCAGGATGCGATATCTGTAGTTAATGAAAAAGGCATCCATATTTTAATCAACCCTGCTTATACAAGGATTATTGGAATGAAAAAGGAAGAGCTTCTTAGTAAACCGGCTGATGTAGATATAGTTGAGGGCGAGAGTATGCATTTTAAAGTCCTAAGGACAAAAGAGCCTGTTCGCGGTATTAGAATGAAGGTTGGTCCTCAGAAAAAGGATGTGGTTGTTAACGTTGCACCAATGGTAGTAAATGACATATTAAAAGGAAGCGTAGCAGTAATTCATGATATTTCTGAGATTAGAAAGCTAACAGATGAATTAGAATTAGCAAAAAGATTAATAAGACATCTAGAAGCAAAACATGCTTTTGAGGATATTATAGGAAAGAGCGAGCAGATAGCTGGAGCTATTGAACAGGCCAAACGAGCAGCTGAGACGCCTGCTACTGTTTTGCTGCGTGGTGAAAGTGGCACAGGCAAAGAATTGTTTGCCCACGCTATTCATAATGCGAGCACTAGATGTGAAGGGCAGTTTATAAGGATAAACTGTGCAGCTTTAACAGATTCTCTTTTAGAAAGCGAGTTATTTGGTTATGTAGAAGGTGCTTTTACTGGAGCAAAAAAAGGGGGGCACAAGGGGCTTTTTGAAGAAGCTTCTGGTGGGACTATATTTTTAGATGAAATAGGAGAGATAAGTGCATCTCTACAGTCAAAGCTTTTACGTGTTTTACAAGAAAAGGAAATAACACGCGTAGGTGCCTCAAAACCTATAAAGGTAGATGTGCGAGTCATTGCTGCTACAAATGCAAACCTAGAAGAATTAATTCAAAAGGGCGTATTTAGAGAAGATTTATACTACCGTATAAATGTTTTGCCTATTATCATACCTCCTCTTAGACATCGTAAAGAAGATATACCCCTATTGGTTTATCATTTGCTTCCTAAATATAACCAAGAGTATGGTCGCAACGTTGAGGAGATATCCCAGGAAGCATTAGATGTACTGCAAAGCAATGATTGGCCAGGTAATATCAGGGAGTTAGAAAATATACTCGGTCGTGGTATTATTAATATGAAATATAAAGAAACCGTTTTAGATGTTTATCACCTTCCGTTAAGGGGTACAGAAGAAAGCTCTCCTAGTGTTTTAAAAAATCATGGAGAGAGCCGTTTGGGGTACTCAGGAGAAAAATATGAAGAGCTTCATAAGCAGTGGGAGAGAGACTTGCTGGAAAGGGTTTTAAAGGAAACACACGGTAATAGAAATAATGCTGCCAAGATGCTTGGAATATCCATCCGTAATCTATATTATAAGATAGAAAAACATGGCATAAACCATCTCAATCTGCAATAAGTTGCAGAAGTTGCATGATTTTGCAGGTTTATTATCTGCAAATTGCTGCAGAAACGTTTTTGCTGGATAATTATATTTGAACAAAATAGCTGCGTCAAACTTTATGTATCAGGCCTTTTATAACTAAAAGGTCTGATTTATTTTTTTGGCATACTTCTTGCGATATAAATTTCATAGCAGGAGTATATCAGATTTTGACTGGAGTTGATATATTGAGCATAGATAAAATTTTTGTAATAAATCCAGGGTCAACTTCCACAAAGATAGCACTGTATCGAGAAGCATTGTGTTTATGGACGAAGACTATTAACCATTCAACTAAAGATTTGAAGCAGTTTCATAGAATTATAGATCAATTTGGATTTCGAAAAAAGGCAATTGAAAGTACCGTGATTAGCGACGGGTATGCCTTAGAAGATTTCAAAGCCATTGTTGCCAGAGGTGGTTTGCTAAAGCCAATTTCTGGAGGAACATATCTTGTAAATGAGAAGATGCTTCTTGATTTAAAGGGGTGCACCTATGGAGAACATGCATCCAACCTTGGAGCCCTTATTGCAGATGAGATTGCAAAGCCTTTGGGTATCAATGCATATATTGTAGATCCCGTTGTAGTTGATGAATTGGAACCATTAGCTAGACTCTCTGGTACACCTGAAGTTCCAAGGCGCAGTATTTTTCATGCTTTAAACCAAAAAGCTATGGCAAGAAGATACTGTAGTGATACTAATACAAATTATGAAAGTGTTAATTTGCTGATTGTACACCTTGGTGGCGGAATCAGTGTAGGCGCTCACAAGAAAGGCCGAGTGGTTGATGTGACCAATGCATTAGATGGAGAAGGTCCATTTTCACCAGAAAGGGTTGGTGGTGTACCAGTAATAGAATTGCTAAAATACCTTGTAGCTGAAAGTAGTGACTTTAAAAGCATGCGCAAAAGGCTAATAGGGCAGGGCGGCTTAGCTGCTTATTTGCAAACAAATGATGCACGAAAAGTGGAAGTCATGATAGAAAAGAAAAACGAAAAGGCAAAACTTGTCTATGAAGCAATGGCCTATCAAATAGCAAAAGAAATAGGTGCATATGCTACAGTTTTATCAGGTGATGTTGATGCAATCATTCTTACAGGAGGCTTAGCCCATAGTAGAAGATTAACCTCCTGGATAAAGGAAAGGGTGGAATTCTTAGCACCTGTGAGTATATATCCTGGAGAAGATGAAATGTTAGCTCTAGCAGAAGGGGCTTTGAGAGTTGTTGATGGGGTGGAAAAACATTTGGTGTATTGAGAAAAGCCATAAATATATGGCTCAGCAGACAGAATTCAGAAATCAGAAGTCAAAAATTTAAAAAATAAGTAATAAACAATAAATCAGCAATGCCTAATAAAAAATGGAAAGGAATGGTTAAAAAATGACGAAAATAACTTTTGAAGAGGATACCTGCAAGGGCTGTGAACTATGCATTGAATTTTGTCCTAAAAACTTAATCAGTTTATCAAATAGATTTAATGATAAAGGATTTCATCCAGCTACTGTTAAAAACACAAGTAAATGTAGCGGTTGTGCTATTTGTGCTCGTATGTGTCCAGATGTGGCAATTGCAATAGAGCAAATAGAATATGAAAGGGGAGCAGCAGTAAATGCATAAAGCTTTAATGAAAGGGAATGAAGCTCTAGGTGAGGCAGCCATTAAAGCGGGATGTCGTTATTTCTTTGGGTACCCTATTACTCCTCAAAATGAAGTGCCAGAGTACCTAGCTAAGAGAATGCCTGAAGTTGATGGAGTTTTTCTTCAGGCAGAAAGTGAAGTTGCAGCTATAAACATGGTTTATGGAGCAAGTGCTGCAGGTGCTAGGGTTATGACTTCCTCCTCTAGTCCTGGCATTAGTTTAAAGCAAGAAGGAATATCATATATTGCAGCAGCAGAATTACCTTGTGTAATTGTAAATATAATGCGTGGAGGACCTGGTTTAGGGGGAATTCAAGCTGCACAGTCTGATTACTTTCAAGCGACAAAAGGTGGAGGTAATGGAGACTACAGACTGATAGTATATGCCCCTGCATCCATACAAGAATTAGTTGATATTACTATGGATGCCTTTGATGTTGCAGATAAATACAGAAATCCTGTAATGATATTAGGTGATGGAGTATTAGGTCAAATGATGGAGCCTGTGGAGTTTAAAGAAACAGCTTTAAAGAATTTGCCTATAAAACCATGGGCATGTACGGGAAGGAAAAAATATAGACCCCAAAATATTGTAAACTCACTTTATTTAGATGCGGAAGTTTTAGAGCAACATAATTTTGACCTTCTAGATAAATATGAGGCTATTTCCCAATGTGAAAAAGCAGCAGAAAGCTATATGACTTCAGATGCCGAGATAGTTCTTGTAGCTTATGGAACTACTGCTAGGATAGTAAAAGCAGCAGTTCATCTAGCTAGAGAAAAGGGCATAAAAGCTGGCATGGTAAGACCAGTCACATTATGGCCCTTTCCAGATAACTATATGAGGGATGCTGTTACAACAAGGACAAAGGCTGTACTAACAGTTGAAATGAGCACGGGACAATTGATAGAGGATGTACGATTAGCAGTAGATGGAAAGGTACCAGTTCATTTTTATGGGCGAGTAGGCGGTGTTGTTCCTAGTGTCAAAGCTGTCTATCATGAAATCTGTCGTATTACTGGTCAGTCAAGTGAAGTGCCGGATAAAATTGAAAAGGGAATAAGGTACTTTTTTGAAGGAGGCATTCGTATAAATGGCTAATGAGTTTAAAAAATCTAAAGCATTAACTGATAAAAAGTTTCATTATTGTCCAGGGTGCAGCCATGGAGTTATCCATCGATTGGTAGCTGAGGTAATAGAGGAACTAGATGTTATAGATAGGACTGTAGGAATAGCTTCAGTTGGATGCTCTGTTACAGCCTATGATTATTTTAATGTTGATGTGGTTCAAGCTGCCCACGGAAGGGCTCCAGCAGTAGGAACAGGTGTAAAAAGGGTGCATCCAAATAATGTGGTATTTACCTACCAAGGTGATGGTGATTTGGCTGCAATTGGTATGTCAGAGATAGTGCATGCAGCTATTAGGGGTGAAAAACTGACTACTATATTTGTAAATAATACCACATATGGAATGACAGGTGGGCAAATGGCTCCTACTACATTAATCGGTCAAAAGGCTACTACAGCTCCAAGTGGCAGAGAAGTCAAAGATTACGGATACCCAGTAAAAATGTCCGAACTATTAAGCACTATTGAAGGTGCAGCTTATATTTCTAGAGTATCTGTCCACACTCCTGCTCATGTAAACAAAGCAAAGAAGGCCATAAAAAAAGCATTTGAAACCCAAATGCGAGGAGAAGGCTTTTCATTAGTAGAAATACTTTCAACATGTCCAACTAATTGGGGAATGACACCTGTAGATTCATTGAAATGGGTAAATGACAATATGATTCCTTATTATCCATTGGGAGAGTTTAAGACCCCTGCGGAGGTGATTTAAATGCTTCAGGAAATAATTATTGCCGGTTTCGGCGGTCAAGGTGTTATGTCCATGGGGCAGCTACTTGCTTATGCAGGAATGTTGGAGGGAAAGCATGTATCCTGGATACCTTCATATGGTCCTGAAATGCGAGGCGGAACAGCAAACTGTGCTGTTACTATTTCAGATATGGAAATTGGTTCTCCCATTGTAAGTGAACCAAACTCAGTTATTGTGTTAAATCTACCTTCACTAATAAAATTTGAACCTACCCTTGTGCCAGGTGGGTTGTTGCTGTTAAATACGCTGGTAGCAGGTCAAAAATATACAAGAAAAGATGTAAGTGGATATGAAATTCCAGCTGTAGAAATTGCAGATAGGCTAGGCAACACCAAAGTAGCCAATATGGTAATGCTTGGGGCCTATCTGAAGGCAACTAATGTTGTTTCGGTAGATTCTGTAATTGAATCTTTAAAAAAAGTTTTGCCTCAGAGACGTCATAATCTAATTCCACTAAACCGCCAAGCCTTAGAATTAGGAGCTTCTGAACTAAAATAGTATAAACAGGATTCTTGACTTCAGGTGGAGTGCTATTTCTACCTCATTCCCTAATCTGCACACAGTTGAATCATAAAAAGAAAAAAATGTTGTTCTTTTGACTAAAAACGACAATTATTTTAAATCAAATATATTATAATCTATTTGGGAGCTAACATGTTACTTCTAAGGGGGTGTGAAGGTGACAAAGATCTTGGTAATTGAAGATGAGATTAATATTTCTTTTGTTCTAAAAACCTTCTTGAATGAGGAAGGCTATGAGGTAGTCGTAGCAGAAAATGGCACAAAAGGACTAAGTCTTTTGCAGACTCAGCTTTTGCCAGATGTTATTTTACTAGATCTCAAAATGCCAGGAATGAAAGGCAGAGTTGTAGCAGAAACTATTAAAGCAAATGAGAGATTGAAAAGAATTCCTATAGTTATAATTTCAGGCTCATTTTCTAATTCAAAAGATTTCCCCCCAAAGGATGCATATAATGCCTATATTACTAAACCTTTTGAACTACTGGAAGTGTTAGAGGTAATAAAAAAGCTTACTAATCATAGAAAGAATATTGCAATATAAAACAAAACTTGGCTTTCGCCAAGTCCTTAGACGCGGGTGGCTTTGCACTGGTATTTCTACGCATTGCAAAATACGCAATGCTAGAACTACTGGCGGAAGCCTTAGTCTTTGTGAATACTATCTACCTTGTTTGAACTTATACTTTTTGATAGTATAAGAAAAAGGAGTCCAATTAAAGGGCGTTTGCCCTGAGTTGGCTCCTTTTCAATACTATAGTAAGTTCTTTAAATGCAATTAGTTAACCTTAGTGGATATTTCTTTCAGTAACCTTTCAGTATTTAATGGAAGAATGGTCATATTTGTATTTAGTGCGTTATTAACGGCATTTACAATAGCTGGAGCTACTGCTCCAGCAGTAATTTCTGCTATCCCCTTAGCTCCCCAGGGCCCGTGAACTTCGCCCTTTTCAATTAATACTTTTGTTATTTCCGGCATTTCGGAGGCTCTAAATGGAAAATAGTTGCTGAAATTAGGGTTCTTACATTTGCCTTCGGGAGTATACTCTAACTCCTCACTTAGAGCAAAACCTAGTCCCATAGCAATTCCTCCTTGGATCTGCCCTTCTACCAACATAGGATTTATAGCCTTGCCTATGTCATGAGCTGAGACTATTTTTAGTACGTCCACATGGCCGGTTTTCGTATCTACCCTAACTTCTGCAAAGTTGACAGCATAAGAGGTTGGGTTTGCCTGTGCTGCGTAGCTATCGTATGCGAAAATCTCTTTATTGTTTTTAAGCGAATACATTACTATTTCACCATAGCTGGCTGCTTTTTCTGGATTGTTAATAGCTTTTATATGACCTTTTTCTACTATTAATTCAGTTCTTGGTACAGACAACATCTTAGCGGCCTCTTCTAAGAGCATCAGCATTACTTTTTCTGATACAGCTTTGGCAGCATTCCCACCAACATAAGCGGTACGAGTTGCTTGTGTCCCTACATCATAAGAACTTCTTTCAGTATCGCATTCTAAAGGTGTAACCTTGGACATTTCAATATCTAACACTTCCGATACTATTTGAGCAAGCATAGTCTTGGTTCCTACGCCGCCAAGGTCATGTAGTCCTGTATTTAAAAGGGCTGCTCCTTCTTCATTAATGCGTAAAGTCATTGCTGCAAAATCCTGATGATATCCAAAACATCCATTTGTATGAGCACAACAGCCAACTCCAATGCCATATTTATAACGTGAGTTATTTTTGCTTGTGATATTCTTCTTTCCATCCCAACCAAAGGCCTTCGCACCTTCAGTTAAACATTCTTTAATCCCGCTATTGCCAAATGTATGGCCTGTAAGGGGGTCATTGTCATAAGGATTCATTACATGCTTAAGCCTAAATTCAACCTGATCAAGATTTAACTCTCTTGCAAGATTCCCCATATGGGTATCTAATGCTGCAAATATTTCTGCAGTTCCAAAACCTCTGAAACTTCCAGAAACTGCAGTATTAGTATGAACCAGGTTGCCTTTATAGCTAAGATTTGGTATTTTATAAAGCCTCTTAACTTTATTTCCTATTGACTTGGGCATCCAGGCAGAAATGCTTGTATAAGCACCTGCATCAGCTATTACCTGAATATCCATAGCAGTAATGGTACCATCCTTTTTTACTCCAGTCTTTATTTTGGTTTTTACACTTGTTCTACATCTAGTACTTAACATGGTTTCATTTCTATTTAAGTGAAGTTTAACAGTACCCTTAGTCTGTTTTGCGAGAAAGGCTACTAAAGGCTCAAGAGTGGCTTCTAAATGAAGTCCAAAGGAGCCTCCTCCGTCTACCTTTATGACTCTTATATCATTAAGTGGAATGTCTAGTGCACTAGCTACAGTATAACGAACCATCCAGCAGTTTTGTGTATTTGTTTGGATTGTGACTTTGCCTAAGGAGTCGCAACTTGCAATTACACAGCTTGTTTCCATAGTGCAGTGGTGTCCTTTAGGAGAAGCAAAGGCATGTGAAAAAATATAATCTGCATCTTCAAAGCCACTTGCAGGGTTGCCTATAACATAATTGTATTCAGGAATAGGAGGCTGAATTTGGACGTTCGTATTATGCAACGCATCTTCTAAATCGAGTATAACTGGTAGTTCCTCATATTCTACTTCTATCAAATCTACTGCTGCTTGAGCTGTTTCTAAGTCCATTGCAACAACAACTGCAACTCGATCTCCCACATGTCTGACAATCTTTGAAAAAATGAGCTCATTTTTAGGTGAATAGTCATCATCATACTCGATAACGGAGCTATTGTACAAAGTTTTGGGACTGTTTAAATAACTAAAAATACCTTTTACTCCAGGAAGTTTTTCTGCTTGAGCTGTATTAATTTTCTTAATAATACCGTGAGGTATAGGACTGAGTAGCATCTTTGCGTGTAAAAGGTTGTATGCTTTTTTATCACTATTATATAGAAGCTGACCTGTAACTTTTTGAGATGCTTCCTTTAATGGAAAGGGCTTGCCTACATATTTCAAGTCTTTTGCCATATTATTTCGCCTCCTGTTCTTATATTAACTTATTTGATAGGTATCCTTCAATATATTCTTTAATATTACTGCTGTATAGTTTGAATAGCGTTTCGATTTAATTCGATTAATTTTTAAAAAAAGTCAAAAAAATATAAAAAAACAAGGAGGACTTTAGATAACTAAGTAGAAGTTAATAACGATATTTAATATAGCTATAATATTTTTTTATGAAGCACTTCATACGTGCAAAATCGTAGCATGCTTTGACGCCGGATTCCTAGCATTTATAGCGAAAAAGGATTGAAAGGAGGCGAATATCTGAGTTTGTGAAAGTTTTCGAAAAGATTTAGATTTATAAAGGTGGACTTAGAGAGAAATAAATTAATTTAGGAGGTTGAGACCTATGAGTCAGAACACTCAAAAGAAGCCAATTTTTGAGGGAATATTTTCTAAAGAAGATTGGTTTACGGTTTGGTTAGGCGTTATTGTTATAGTTTTAGCAGCTGCAGGTGCATGGCCAAAAGTTGTCATGCCAGCAAAATGGGGAGTAGATGGACTTGGATTTTTTGCTTCTATTCCAGGCGCTTCTCTGACAGGAATTATTGTAACTGGCATATTATGTTTAATACTTTTTGCATTTTCTATGTTCTTTACTAACAAAGCAATGGTTGGAAAATTTGCAGTAGCATTTCCTATAATTTTTATAATTGCGATTCTTGCAGAAATCATGGGAAAATTTGCACCATTGAGCCATTATGGATTGAATAGTGTTGTTTGGGCATTAGTTTTAGGTTTATTAATTAGTAATACCATTAAAACCCCCGATCTATTGAAGCCTGGGGTTAAAACAGAATTGTATATTAAAACTGGTTTAGTTTTATTAGGAGCTTCTATTCTGTTTGATCGTATGTTGACATTAGGTGTTCTCGGTTTAGGTGTTGCTTGGCTGGTAACTCCTGTTGTAATTATTTTCATGTATTGGTATTCTCAAAGCTATCTTAAAATGCAGGAGAATAGAGGTTTAGCGATTACTATTGCAGCCGCAACTTCCGTCTGTGGTGTATCCGCGGCAATTGCTGCTGGTACTGCAGCAAAAGCTAAAAAAGAAGAAATATCATTAGCAATTGGTATTTCCTTGATATTCACAGTTATTATGATGGTTGCTATGCCTGCTTTAGTAGTGGCAATTGGTATGGATCCATATGTAGGAGCAGCTTGGATGGGTGGTACAATTGACGCAACTGGTGCGGTTGTTGCAGCTGGAACTATGCTAGGTGAAGAAGCAATGGAAATTGCCTCTGTTATTAAAATGATTCAGAACATAATGATTGGACTTTCTGCTTTCGTTATAGCAGTATTCTGGGTAGTTAGATATGAAGGAAAATCGGTATCTGAAGCTAATGTTGGGGCATCTGAAATCTGGTTCCGTATGCCTAAGTTCATACTTGGTTTCATTGGTGCTTCAATAATTTTCTCCTTCTTCTTACCAGACGCACTTGTAAAGGATACTCTAGGTGTGGTTAATGGATATAGAAAGTTTTTCTTTACATTAGCCTTTGTGAGTATTGGACTTGAATCTAACTTTGGTGATATGGCTAAGCTTGTTAAGGGTGGTAAGCCATTAAACCTATACATTGTTGGTCAAACATTTAACCTTGTTCTAACATTGATTGCAGCTTATGTCTTCTTTAGTGGCAACTTCTTTGCACTACCATTCTAAGGTTAAAATATAATTAATGGTTCTATCTAAAAGCCCTTCGGTTGTAGGAGGGCTTTTAATGTTGGGTCCTCCCAAGTTGCAACCTCCTGCTAGTTACAGTATAATTTTTATCGTGGCCAATATTTGATAATCTGAAAGGAAGAGAGTGTAGTTTGAATTCTAAAACAGGGAGGTCTCACTATGAACTTTGAGTATAGAATGCCAACCAAAATAATATTTGGCAAGGATGTTGTTAGTAATAATAAGGATTTATTTAAAGAATTTGGTTCAAATCCAATTTTGGTTACTGGGAACAATTCAGCTAAAGCTAATGGTTCACAAAGGGATGTTATAAGCGCCTTACAAAATAAAAACCCAATAATTTGGGATGAGGTTGAAGAGAATCCCACCCTTAAAAATGTTGAACAGGGTGGAAAGATGGCTAGGGACGGCAACGTGGATTATGTAATTGCAATAGGTGGTGGATCACCTTTAGACGCTGCAAAAGCAGTTGCAGTTTTAGGTGTGAATAGGATTACTCCAAAAGAGCTTTATGACCCTAAAACTTACACCAAAAAGCCCCTTCCAATAATTGCTATTCCTACAACTGCTGGTACAGGAAGCGAAGTTACACCATATTCCGTTCTAACAGTTACAGATCAAGAAACAAAAATGAGTTTCGCTTCAGATGATTTGTTTCCAAAAGTTGCGCTTCTTGATCCTAAGTATACAGAAACCATGTCTAATGATTTAACTATTAATACGGCTATTGATGCTTTATCCCACTTACTAGAGTCGTTTTTTACTATAAAAGCTAGCCCTATGAGTCAATTTATGGTAGTACAGGGTTTAGAGGCTTTTGCAAAGTGCTGGGATGCCTTAATAAAAGGAAATTTTAATTTGGAAATCAGAGAGAAACTTCTATATGCATCTATGATTGCGGGCATTGCTATAGCCCAGACTGGAACGACTTTAGTTCATTCGCTTGGCTACTCTCTTACATATTATAAGGGTATTCATCATGGAAGAGCAAATGGTCTGTTGATGGTTCAATACTTGGAATATCTCAATTCTTCATATCCAGACATGGTTAAATTGGCATTAAATGCAATGGGTTTTGATACACTCTATAAGTTTTCTACAGTAATCAATCAGCTTATTAAAAAAGTAGAATTATCAAATGATGAAATACTTCTCTATGTCAAAAAAGCAGAAAACACAAAGGCGACTTTGAACACTTTAAGAAAGCCGTCGCTTGCTGATTTGTATAGTATTCTAAGGAATAGTACATCTTAAGAGTATGCTAAAGGGCTAATAAGTTTAAATTATTTAAAGGAATTCATGACACTATATAGAAGGAAGTATTAGTATTAGACCAGGAGGTGAATAAGCATGAGTATCGATGTAAAATCTAAAGAATTAGCTGAAGCAGTAAAAGAAACAGATGAGTATAAGGACCTTAACTCAGCCCATGCTAGGTTAAAGCTCGATGTGGCTGCACAAGATCTCATAACAAAGGTTCAGGAACTTCAGGACGGTATTCAGAAAGCGCAGGCGGAGGGGCAGCCTGTTGATAATGCCAAGGTGGAAGAAATGAAAGCACTCCATGTGGCTGCAGGTCAAAATGAAACCCTTAGTAGGCTTTTTAAAAGTCAAGAGACATTTAATAATTTGATGCAATCTGTAAGTGAAAAAATTAGCCAAGAATTATATAAGTAGATAAAAAAGAAACAGACGTTGATCTGTTTCTTTTTTAGTGCTTGATAAGTACTTCCTAAGGAAAAATCAATTGGAAAAGAAATCTTGTTATATAATATTTTATTAAAGAAAAAGATAGGTTTAGACAGCTATGTATTGAGGAGTGAAGTATGTCTAAACCAAAGATCAGTACATTAAAAGTTGCAGCAGCTTACATTGGAACTGTAGTTGGGGCAGGTTTTGCTTCAGGCCAAGAGATATTACAGTTCTTTGGCTTTTTTGGAGCCTTTGGAATTATAGGTATAATTGTTTCAGGATTGTTATTTTCATTTTATGGGTATTTAATATTGAAGTTGGGCAGAAAGCTGAGAGCAGAATCTCATTTACCTGTGATTAGGTACATAGGGGGCAAGTTTCTGGGGACCATTATTGATTATGTAATAACCTTTTTTCTTTTTGGTGCGGTTACAGTAATGGCCGCAGGCGCAGGGGCTCTGCTTCAAGAGCAACTTGGATTACCAGAATTATTGGGAAGTGGCTTTTTGATGATTGTTGCTTTGTTAACAGTATTGCTTGGCATATCTGGTGTTATTAATGCTATTAGTATTGTTACTCCTTTTTTGCTTATTGCAGTATTTGTTATAGCTTTTTTAACGATTTATAGCACAGGCTTTGATTTTAATAACCTAACTACTACCAATTTGGGTATCCCCCCAGTCCCATTTTGGTCAATAGCAGCAATCTTGTATGTCTCCTATAATCTGGTTATGGCTGTAGCTATTTTAGCACCCCTTGGAAAAGAGACAGATGACCAAAAAACTTTGAAAAAGGGAGCTGTGATTGGTGGGTTTGGTCTTGCTATAGGAGCAGGCGCAATTTATCTAGCGGTTTTAGTTAATATGCCCCAAGCGGGAGAGTTTTCAATACCTATGATATTTGTTGTTTCTCAGATATCTCCATTAATACAGTTGGCTTTTGCTGTGGTGATCTTTGCGGAGGTCTATACCACAGCTGTAGGTAGCTTATATGGCTTTGCAGCCAGGATAATTCCACCTAATCACCCAGCTAGCTGGAAATACATAGTTGGTACGAGTATTGTGGCTTATGGATTCAGTCAATTAGGTTTTACTAACCTTGTAAGGTATCTATTTCCCGCTGTTGGAGCTATGGGAATTCTTATGCTTGGAGGGTTATCCTGGGTTTATCTCAAGGAAATGAGTATTTATATGCTCTTCAAGAGAGTTGCTTCACAACCAGCATATAAGAAAAAAACAAATAAGCTAGAAGAACCCAAAAAATCAGTATACAAGCAAGATCATAAAAAATAATCAGATAGCCAAGTTTTGTTTTACATCATAGATAATTTTCTATTATTTAGAAATAAGTCAATTCTATTAAGAGCTGCATATATATTGTCTACAGAAGTTGCATATGAAAGACGCAAGTAATTTTTCCCATACTCTCCAAAGGATGCTCCATCCAAAACTGCCACTCCAGCTTTTTCTAACAAATCATGAGCCAATTTTGTGCTTGTATTTCCTGTTCCGGTAATATTGGGGAAAGCATAAAAAGCTCCTTTAGGTTTATGGCAGTATAAGCCTGGTATTGTGTTAAGTCCATTTATAAGGATTTCACGTCTTTTTGCAAATTCTTGTACCATTTTAGTTGTTTCGTCCTGGCAGTTTAGGATAGCTTCTGCACCAGCTATTTGCACAAAGGGAGCTGTACAGCTGTTTGAATTAATAATTAAACGACTAATATGTTGTGCTAATTCTTGAGGCATTAGACCATAACCAAGCCTCCAACCTGTCATAGAAAATGTTTTTGAAAAACCATCAACAATGACGGTCCTTTCCTTCATTCCGGGAAAAGATCCTATAGAAGTTGGTGCCTCATCATAATATATTTTACTATAGACTTCATCAGATAATACCAGCAAGTCATTTTTAATACATAGCTTAGCTATTTCCGATAACTCCTTATTAGTCAAAATGCCCCCTGTAGGATTATGGGGAGAGTTAAGTATTAACATTTTAGTTTTAGGAGTGATTAATTTAGCAAGTTTATCAACATCTATACTAAAATTATCGCCGATTTCCTCTATGGGAAGTGGAACAGGAATTCCACCGCAAAAACGTATAAGAGATTCATATATTGGGAACCCAGGATTAGGATAAATAACCTCATCACCTGGATTGACACAAGCCATCATAGTATAGGATAAAATAGGTTTTGCACCTGGAACTATAACTACTTCGCTAGGCTCAAACTTTATATTTCTAAGCTTTCCACTATAGTCTGCTATTACTTCCTGTACTGCAGCTAGACCTCCGGCAGCACAGTACTTTGTTTGGCCCTGATGCAATGCTTTAGCGGCAGAGCCAATCACACGTGCTGGAGATGAAAAGTCTGGTTCACCTATTTCCATATGTATAACCTTTACTCCTTGGCTTTCTATTTTTCTAGCTCTTGCCAACACTTCAAAGGCAGATTCAGTGCCTAATCCAGATATTCTATCGGCTAAAAATCTTTTCATTTTATGTGACACCACCTTCGGTAGTAATTATTTTGACTAACAAGAAGAAGACTGTTCTCTCAAGAAATGCTATTGTCCTCCACTGGAGGACATCAATTCTAATTACACCTATTTTAGAGACAGATACTTCTTTTGTCAATGGTAATTTTAAAAAAGGCAGAAATAATCTGTTTGAAAATATTTACAATAGTTGAAATTCTCGTTAATCCTCTGACGATCCAAGGATGTTGTAATCCCTTTTCTTTCATGGCAGTTATTATAGTGCTAAGAAGGGTATTTAGGGCTTCAGGAGCTGGGCTAGCAGCCATGGCAATATATCAATGCACCATGTGGATTGTAAGGGTGTCTCTCTGGAATATGCTGGGCAGTTAGCTTTAGCTGGATCCTTGGAAAGTTTTTTCACAAGAAAAGTAGTAAATAGTTAGTTGATTGTTCACTACTTTAATAATTTGTGCAAATCCGATGCTCTAAGATCATAATCTTCTACTAAACCCTGTATTAAGATCTCAGTATCAATAATTTCATACTGATATTGATTTTGTATTTTTCTTAAATAATTGAAGGTTTCCTCTTCACCTATCATTTCTTCAACTTGTATCCAGAAGTTTGCACCTTTTAAATAGACTGCTTGTCTATAATTGGCGGCAGAAGGAAAATCCTGAAGCTTTCTAACAATGGGAAAGCCTCTATAAGTATTTTCTGCTAAAGAAAAGTAGATTTTAAAAATATCTGCTACCGGCAATCCTTTTTCTTGACAGTATTTGTAAGCTGCATAGTTTGCCAAACCTTCATCAATCCAGCTTTCATTTAGTTGATCATTACCAACTAAAGAATACCACCACTGATGAGCAATTTCATGGGCTACTGTGAATAGATCTATGATCTGATCTTCATTTAGAAATATCATTCCAGAAAACTCCATACCCTTAAAATAATCCATTGGAACATCTACAAATACCAGAGAAGAATATGGGTATGGTCCAAATTTTTCACTATAGAAGTTAAAAACGTCTTGTGTATTTGTAACTAAATCAATCCTATGGTCCCTAGAATAATAGGAAATTTCTGGTCCATTATAGATCTTGCGATTTATTCCTGCTAGGGTTCCCATTACCAGAGAAAAATCTCTTATGGGTAAAGTCTTAAAGCGGTAGTGGTTGCCTGTATGGGTATATGGATGTGGAGACATAATATCTTTATCAGTATATAAGTTAATTTCAAATATGGCAGTCTCAAAAAAATAGGGATCAGCATGTGGAATCCATTGGAAGCTAACCCAGTTGTCTTTTATTCTAGGTGCTATGACTGGATACCATAAAGATAAGAGATAAATCTCATCATATTTGCCAAACCTAGTAAAATTGCTTTTAAAGTGAGTCTCAAAACTGAGAGATATAATAACTGTGTCTTCTGGCATCATAGTATGTGGTAGATAAATGATAATTTTATCTGTATAACTTTTAAAGTTAACACTTTTGTTATTAATTTTTAAAGAGAATACCTCTATATTATTTACGCCTACCATGTTAGCAGGCAGATTAATTTGAATATCATCAAGAGGCTCACCCCATGAGTTTATAAAGAAGATATCTAGTTCAGCCGCTAAATGTGTATTGGCATCTTCAATTTCCATATAATATATTGGGAAAGAACTACGTGTAGGCCTTGAGGCCATGTCATTTTTTGAAATGGCTTCAAAGCTAAAAGTACCATCATTACCCTTTTGGGGCAAGGGTATTAAATAAGAAAAGCCTAAGGAAAGTATGACTAAAAACAAGATTATAATACTGAGCTTTTTCATGGTTTTCTCCTAAAAAAGTACTTACATCTTATTGTTACACTTTTTAAGGATAAAATCTAGAGAAATTATTTAGGCAGTATTACTGGCTTTATAAGCATATTTCTTCTATAATAGATATTGATCACAAATATATTTGAACTTTAATAATCAACCCAAGGGGAAAAATGATGAAAAGAATAGCTTTTGATAAAGAGTTTATAGTCCCTACTTTATTTTTTTTTGTAGCAACAATTATAGTATTTTTTTGGGAACCTGTTTTGGCAATTCTCCTAGGAATTTTGACTGCGGGAGTCGTGTTGTTTTTCAGAGATCCCCATAGGGACATATTGGTGGATAAAAGTACTATAGTTTCTCCTGCAGATGGGAAAGTAATGGGAGTGGATATAGTAGAAGAAAGGGAGTTTTTTAACTCCAAGGTTAAAAAGATCACTATATTCCTATCTGTTTTCGATGTGCACATTAATAGATCACCTATTGCAGGTGAGGTTAGTGAAGTTCACTATTCAGCTGGAAAATTTTTACCAGCTTACAAAGCAGAAGCAGGTACACTAAACGAAAAAAATAAGATATTTATTAAAGGTGAAAAATTTAATGCCATAGTTGTGCAGATAGCTGGTTTTGTGGCTCGCAGAATTGTATGCAGGGTACAACCAGGCATGAATTTAGAAAAAGGGCAAAAGTTAGGCTTAATTAGATTTGGTTCATGTACAGAATTATATATACCACTTGGAGCAGAACTTTTGGTCAAAAAGGGAGATAGGGTTAAGGGTGGAGAAACCATCATGGGGAGGTGGAAAGATGAAAAATAGAGCATGGTTACCAAATTCGGTAACACTATTGAATCTTATTTTAGGTTTTTATGCAATCATTTTGATTATTAGGGAGCAATTTGTAATTGCAGCATTTTTAATATTTGTAGGAATGATATTAGATGGTATTGATGGAAGGCTAGCCAGGAAAATTGCAGTAGATAATCCAATAGGTAAAGAATTAGATTCTCTTGCTGATTTAATTTCCTTTGGAGTGACACCTTCATTGCTGATTTATCAGATGTACTTGACAGAATATAGTATTCTAGGTGTGGTTGTAGCAGTCATATTCCCAGTATGTGGGGCAGTACGACTAGCCCGTTTTAATGCAGTAGATAGTACTGACTCTTCTAATTATTTTAAAGGGCTTCCAATTACTGCAGGCGGAGGGATTTTGATATCCTTTGTTCTGGCTGGAGCAAGTCTTCCTAGTGTGGTTTTTATTCCTATAGTACTGTTGGTAGGATACCTTATGATTAGTACAATAAAATATCCTAATTTTAAAAAAGCTACCCCATTTCAAGCAAAATTTATAATTGCGTTTATTGGGGCATGCCTTGTTATTGCATTAAATAATCCAAGTTCAATGCTAATGAATATGCTGGTTGGCTATGTATGTTTGGGGCTAGGCTTACATGTTTCACCTATTCCAAAGTTAGCAAGGTTGTTTTATACTTCTTAATTATCAGATTGTCGATTACTAAATTTAGTGAACTCGTTCAGCTAAAAGCTGAACAACGAGGAATTGAGAAGTAGGGGTCTTAACCATATAGAATACTTTGGATAAATATTGGACAATGATTAAAGGAACCACACGGGTTCCTTTAATTTTTTCTAAAATTTGGGACAAATAGGACTATAGTCCTATGTATAAATTTATAATAATATGATACGTTTTACCCAAAAGGTTTGGGGGGATATAATGTTTAATTTTGCAAATAAATCGGAAATAACAGAAGATATTGTTGAAAATTCTAATGAAATGCAGCACGCCCAGAGGTCGGAGAAAAACTTTGAAGCATCTCAAAAGAATATAGGGATTGATTTGGGGTATGGTTATGTCAAACTAATCGATTCCGTTGGTGAAATCAAATTTCCTAGTATTGTAGGTATAGGTAGAGAGCTTCAGTATAGTTCTTCACTTAAATTTGCCAAAGAAAATGTGGAAACAAAGAACATAGCTGTTAAAGTAGATAAAGAGTCTTACTTTGTAGGGGAACTGGCCCTTAGACAAAGTGATATAGCATCTCGTTCCCTGAATTTGCAAAAAGTTAATGATAATAATTCAAAGATTTTAATGCTCACTAGTGTCGGTATGTTGAACAAATGGGACAATGAATCATTCAATATTGTTACTGGACTGCCTATTAATCAGTTTTCTGAACAACGAGATTGGGCTGATAAGCTTGTCGGACACCATGAAGTGACTTTTGTAGGCGATAGGACTGAAAAGGTAAAAAACTTTAGTATTAAAAAGGTACATATAATACCCCAACCCTTTGGAACTTTATATGATCAGATGCTCAATAACTCAGGTGGAGTCATCAATAAGGATTTAGCAGATATGATGATAGGTGTTATAGATGTAGGCTACAAAACTACTGGATTTGCAGCTATTAACCAGGTGGAACTTGTTGAACATTTGAGTTTCTCTAATACTACTGCATTATCAAGTGCGTATAGAATGATTGCCAATTACTTTAGAAAGGAATATGGAATCGACAAAGAGGTTTTTGAATTAGATGAAATCCTTGAAAGTGGTTGGTTAAAATTAGCAGGTAAAAATCAGGATATCACTTATATTAAAAATGAGGTATATGAAAAAATAGCTAACAAGATTGTCCTTGATATAAATTCATTATGGAATTACCGTGATTTTGATGTTATATTCATGACAGGTGGTGGAGGCCAAGCTTTGAGTAGCTTTATCCTAAAGAATTTTCCAAATATGAAGCTGGTTGAAGGGTCGCAACACGCCAATGTAAGAGGTTATCAAAAGCTAGCAAACAATATATTTAGAAGCTAGTAAAGAAAACTTGGCTTAACATACTTTTTGATAGTTTAAATAATAGTGTAAAAAAGAGTCAGCTTGGGAGGCTGACTCTTTACGTTTCAATTGGTTATTTCGTTTCTATTTATTTTCTTCTTCCATAACACTAAACCTTGGAAAACATACAACTTGACCTGATATATCATCAACCTCATTTATAGAGAAATCCCATTTTCGTAAGCTAACAGGTGGTGGTATCATTTGGATAGCATTTGGTGTTACTGCGTAATATAAAGACATAGCATTTCTTGTACGTGAAAAAAATATCCATCTTAACATTAGATAAGATACCATTGTTAAGAAAAGTGCAGGTGGAAGAGTTTTAATATAATTGACAGAGCCTATCATTATTAAGAAAAATGATATCAATATAGGATCAATTAGTGGCACTATATTTAGTGAGTAGGCTTTTTTCTTTAAGGGCCACAATATGTTTACTCCATAGCAATTCATTAAGTCTAATAGACTATGCGACGATATTCCAATGAGCGAAAATAAAAAAAGAAGCCAGAAATTTGTTTGAGCAAATATTAAATGCAGACCAAAGGCAATGGTAGCTGCAATAATGGGCATTCCAACTAGAGAATGGGTAATTGCACGATGCTGTAACCAGCTGGGCAAGTCCCTTCTCCGTTTCATTTTTTTATATCCCCAGAGCACATCAAAATCCGGGGCTATTGAGCCTAACATTGAACTTAGATAAATTGGATTAGTTAACGATAAAGGATCACCAGATAATGTCCCTAAAGCCAATCCTGCCAGGGAGTGTGTGATCATATCCATGTTTATTCACCCCTTTTATAACCCTGATTATTATCCTACCATGTTTTTAAAGTAATTACACCTTATATTCATAAAAAATCACTTTTTCTTAATATTTACCTTATAAATAACTGAGGTTATTGGTTAGATGTGGCATTTATGATAAAATACCTTTAGATGGTATCTACATGAACCATACTAAATAGTTTCGTAACTTAGCATACTAAGCTTAAGATCTTAAATTACCGTAAAGAAGATAAACAAAAAGCCGCTTTAAGCCTAATGGCAAGAGACGGAAATTCCCATGAAGGTAGCTTCAGGTTTTTCCTGAAGTATTTTTAATTAGAGGTGATATAAATACAATGGAAATATTAAAAAATATAAGAGAAACTAAGGATTATATCAATGAATTAAAAAAGAAAGGTAGTAGCATTGGGTTTGTTCCTACCATGGGATATTTTCACCAGGGTCATCTTGAGCTGATGAGACAATCAATACTAAAGGGACACGACACTATAGTAAGTCTATTTGTAAACCCTACTCAATTCGGACCAACAGAAGATTTTGATAGTTATCCAACAGATTTACAAAGAGATTTCGATTTGGCAAAAGACATAGGTGTGAAAGCAATTTTTTTGCCAACTACTAAGGAAATGTACCCGGATGGCTATAAGACATATGTAGAGGTTGAGGGTCTATCTAATGTACTATGTGGGGAAAACAGGCCAGGACACTTTAGAGGTGTTACTACAGTCGTTTTAAAGCTATTTAATATAGTGCAACCCAATCAAGCTTTCTTTGGGCAAAAGGATGGGCAACAAGTAATTGTGATAAAGAAAATGTTAAGAGATTTAAATCTTGATATTCAGATTGATGTAATACCAACTGTAAGGGAAAAGGATGGCCTTGCTATGAGTTCGAGAAATGCATACTTGAGTCCAAAAGAGAGAGAAGTGGCACCTTTACTATATAGAACATTAAAAATCCTTGAGGAAAAGATTCTCAATGGAGAAAGAAAAACTTCAGTTCTTTTAAAGGAAGGAAAGGATAATCTTTCAAAAGAACCTTTAGCTGAGCTACAATATATAGACATTAGAAGTACTGATGACCTTTCCCTTATGGAAGAGCTTAGAGGCGAATTTATGATAGCCATGGCTGTCAAAGTAGGGCCTGCTCGCCTTATTGACAATATAGTATTAAGGGTATAAATAATTTGAATAATAACAAGTCAACTTACATATCAAAAAAGGGGACTAATAGTGGACCGTTATCAGATTTATTCTAAGTACTTGATGGAAATATTTGGAGAAAAAGTATATAAGGTACCTGTAAATTTACCCGGGACCTGTCCTAATAGAGATGGCACCATAAGCCTCGGTGGCTGTACTTTTTGTGATGAACAAGGTTCAGGCTTTGAATGCCTTTCAAACACTTTATCTATTCAAGAACAAATTTGTAAAAATCAAGAGTTTTTTAGAAAGAGATTTGGTGCCAGTAAGTTCATAGTGTACTTTCAAGCATTTACAAATACCTATAAACCATATCAGCAATTTGTAGAGGAGATAGAGGTAGCAGTTAAGGAAGAAGATGTCATAGGTATCTCTTTGTCTACGAGACCAGACTGTATTAATGACAAGTATCTCGATTTTCTATATGAATTAAAAGTAAAAAATAGTCTTGAGGTTGATATTGAGCTTGGCTTACAGACTGTTAATTATCATACCCTGACAAGAATAAATAGGGGACATACTTTGGCAGAGTTTTTAGATGCAGTAATTAGGATAAAGAAACGAGATTTGAAAATTTGTTCACATGTAATTTTAAATTTACCAGGGGATACAGATCTAGATATTATAGAAAATGCTAAAATAATATCTTCTTTAGGAATAGACTATGTAAAGTTACACTCTTTATATATAGTAGAAAACACATTATTAGGGAAGCAATACCTAAATAAAGAGTTTACCGTTGTCTCCTTAGATGAATATGTAGCTAGGGTAGTGACTTTTTTAGAGTATTTGTATCCAGCAGCTGTAGTCCAGCGGTTAGTAGGTAAGGGGCCAAAAGGAAAACTTCTTTTTAGTAATTGGGATACCAGTTGGTGGAAGATAAAAGAGCTGATCGAGACTAGACTAGAAGAGCTTGATACCTATCAAGGTAAGAAATGTGACTATTTAAACGGAAAGGCACTAAGGAAATTCTAAACACTTATCAAAAAGATGGGTGTTTTTTTTATTAGGTGACATATATCACAGATGCATAGGATTATTAAGGATACAATGTGTTTAAAGCTAGAACAAAATTTTAAGGGGGCACATTAAATGTTTGGTTTATTTAAAAATGAAAAGGAAGATACTCAGGAAGTAAAGAAGGAAAATCTTAATATGTTTTGTTATCAATGTTCACAAACTCCAAAGGGTGGTTGTACAAAAATTGGTGTTTGTGGCAAGGATAAGGATATTGCTAGCCTACAGGATACAATTATTTTTGGTTTAAAAGGAGTAGCAGCCTATGCAACACATGCCAGAGAGATGGGTTATACTGACCCAGAAGTAGATGCAATTACCCAAGAGGCTTTATATACTACTCTTACAAATTCTAACTTTAATCTTCAAGAACATATAGAAATGGTCTTAAAAGTAGGGACTGCAACAGTAAAAGTTATGGACTTACTTGATAGAGCTCATGTAGAAAAACTAGGAGTTCCAGAACCGGCAACAGTAACAAATGACAAGGTAGAGGGTAAAGCAATCATCGTAACTGGACATAACTTATTTGCCTTAGAAAATCTTCTTAAGCAATCAGAAGGTAAAGGAGTAAATATTTATACTCACTCTGAAATGTTACCAGCACATGGTTATCCACAGTTAAAAAAATATAAGCATTTAAAAGGCAACATTGGCAAGGCCTGGTTTGATCAAAGAAAGCTTTTTGAACAATTTCCTGGAGCTATTCTTGCAACCACAAACTGTGTAATGCCAATTAAAGGTAGCTATGCAGACCGTTTCTTCTCTTATGGTGTTACAGGGCTTGAAGGAGTTCAAAAGATTAATAATGATGATTTTACTGCAGTAATTGAAAAGGCACTTTCATTGCCAGAAGCAAATATGCAGTCAGATAAGGTGCTATCAACAGGTTTCCACCATGCAACAGTACTTTCAATTGCACCACAAATTATTGATGCAGTAAAAGCAGGAAAGATAAAACGCTTCTTTGTAATAGCTGGTTGTGATAAGCCAGGTAAAGGTGGAGATTACTATAGAGAGCTTGCATTATCGGTACCAGAGGACTGTGTAATCATAACAACCTCTTGTGGTAAATTCCGTTTCAATGATCATGATTTTGGAACAATTGATGGAATTCCAAGATACATTGACCTTGGCCAGTGCAATAACTCTGGATCAGCAGTTAAAATCGCTGTTGCGTTAGCTGAAGCCTTTGATTGCTCTGTAAATGATTTACCACTAACTATAGCATTGTCATGGTTTGAGCAAAAAGCCGTTGCAATCTTGTTAGGTTTACTAAGCCTCGGTGTGAAGAATATTTATCTAGGACCAAATCCACCAGAATTCTTAACTGAAAATGTTGTAAAAGTACTTCAGGATAACTTCGATATTAAATTAACAGGAAACGCAAAAGAAGATCTAGCAGCTATGCTTGGATAAAAAGCATTTTGCCTTCGATATATAGAAAAGAAGATTATCCCCCATTTCGATATCATGTGGAAATGGGGGATATTTATTTATTCATATTGCAAATGATGCACGGCGTTTAAGCGATTTGTTTTCAAAATTGCTAGCTACCTCAATTAGATGATATAATATCAAGTAATGATTATTTTTGGGGGGTAATAAATTGAAACCGGATATTAATTTACTAAGAAAAATTCCTGTTTTCTCTGAATTGGATGATGATCTAATTGATAATATTGCAGAGTTAACTTTTATAAAAAAATATTCAAAAAATGAAATGGTTTTTTTTGAAGGTGACCCTGGGGAGGCTATCCACTTTGTAAAGTCTGGGAAGGTAAAGATTTTTAAAACTTCAGAGGCTGGCAAGGAGCTGATTATAAATATACTGAGCTCTGGTGATATTTTTGCTGAAGTAACCCTTTTTCAAAGAAATGTAAATTACCCTGCCTCAGTTGAGGTAATAGAAGATGGAGAAATAGGTTTTATTAGAAATAGGGATTTGGAAAGATTGATTTCTGATAATCCTCAGTTGGCCATGGAACTTTTACGAGCAATGACAAATAAGCTTAGGGAAGTACAGCAAAGAGTTAGAGAGCTTGGAAGTAATGATGCCATTGAAAAGACTATTCGTATCTTAATTACCTTGTCAAAGAATCATGGTAGCAGAACGCAGGATGGAATAGCACTTTGTAAAAATATTACCCGTCAGGATATGGCAAGCTTAGTGGGTACCACAAGGGAAACAATGAGTCGAATACTTTCAAAATTTAGTAAGGAAGGTCTTATAGATATAAATGGAAGAACAATTGTTATTAAGGATGTTGATGCGCTAGAGGGGTATTATATATAGTTTGTTTCAAGAGGAGCTCTTAGGAGTTCTTTTTTTATTCCTGTTAATAGAATAAAAAGTCCATTGATATATCAGAATAAGAAAATAGATAATCAGTAAAGCTTATATTTAAAAAATAGTAATAATCTTAGTAAGTTGGGTGGGAGGAAGTTTTTTGATGTATTTACGAATTTTGAAAGCAGTAATAATTAGTATGCTTCTGTTTTTTATTATAAATGGTTCTAATGTAGTTTTGGCCCACTTGCCTGTTACTTTATATACAGAAGATGGAGAGGCCATAAATTCAAGAAAAGAGGAAAACTTAGACCAACCCTATAGTCCAAAAGAAACTTGTGGTACCTGCCATGATTATAATTCAATTCTCAATGGCTATCACTTTACTAGTGAATGGGAAAGATGGTCTGTTTTAAGTTATAGACAGTTAGCGGAAAAGGAAAATGAATGTCCAGATGAAATAGATATGACTGCTTTTGATTTTGCTACTAAGATTAGACTTAATGAAGATAACTTAGCTTTTGGAGCATTTCATCCAGGCGGAGGGATGCTGGAATTTGATAGACAGCTAAGAAGGTATGATGATGCCTTGCGGGAGAATTCGTCTTTAGCTGAAAGCTTCGATGGAGACTATTATAATAGCCAGTGGGTTGAGAGTGGGGTTGTGGAAATTGACTGTCTTTTATGTCATCTGCCTGGATATGATTATCAGGCTAGGGTAGAACAAATGGAAAAAGGTAACCTCAGATGGGCTGCAACTGCGGGAGCTGGACTAGGATCTGTAGATGGAAGTGTTTTAGAAGGAGAGGAACCACAAGTAACTTATGATTTGGATAGTTTTACTACAAGGGGCACGGTGGATTTAGAGATTGTATCCGCTAGTGATGAAAATTGTCTTTCTTGCCACGGTTCTATGGGTTTAAGACAAGCAGGATTTGTTTGGAATAAGGAAAACAACCCTGATATTCATAACCAGGGTGAAATGAATTGTTTAGACTGCCATTTTATTATAGACACAGATGATACTCCTGCTATTAATCATCAGATAGCTACAGGCAAGGCTGAAGTAGGTGCAGCTGCAGAGTTTGCTGGAACCATGTTAAGCTGTGGCGAGTGCCATGACAGAGGAGAATTGGGCGCACCTAGGCCAAGACATAATACAATTAAGATTTCCCACCTAGAGTACATATCCTGTCAAGGATGTCATGTACCAAATCAAACCATGGAAGCCACTAGTGTTGTAGATGTAACCACAGGTGAAATTATTGATTTTACCAGGGATATGGAGAATGTGCAGAGTACAGAGGGCAGTTTGCCACCTCATTTACAAAGGCTAGATGATTACATATATCCCGTAAATTTGGTCAATGGGGTATGGTGGGGTAATAGAAATACAGATGGTACGATAGTTCCATTATATCTAACAGAGATAGAGGCAGCTTTTAATGCAATAATAAATAAGATTAGTAATGATACAAAAAATGGACATCGAGAAGTAAATTCTCAGGAAGAAATTATTGCAATGCTTAACTCACTTTCTAATGTTCTTGCTGAAAATGAAAGATTAGATATAATTCAGCCTGTCTATGTCAAAGGTGGTCAAACATACGAAATTGATGAAAGCGAAGATCTCTTAGTACTCGAAAGTAATGGAATTGAGCAAGAAACATTTCTGATAGCTCACAATGTCCTTTCTGCAGAAGAAGCTTACGGGGCAGGAGGGTGTTCCGATTGTCATAACCCTAATTCTCATTGGATAGCGGGGCAAGTCCTGAAGGATCCTTGGGGACCAGATGGAGTCCCGGTTTATACTACTCAGGGCAATGTATTAGGTTTAAATAGGACAATAATGAGCTACTATTACATATATCAAAACTTCTTTAGAACAATACTTTTCCTTGGAATTTTGGGTGCTTTTATATTTACAGTAGTACACTATCTTGTGATAGGCCCCAAAGGAAAGCATCTAGCTAAGTTACCAAGAAATATGACGCGCTATTCTCCTCTTGAAAGAGTTTCCCATTTCATCAGAATGGGCAGTACCACCTTACTAATTATTACGGGTATTGGTTTTGCTTTAAACGCAATGGGCATTTTAAATCTAGGAGGAGGCTACTATTCCGCTAGAACTATTCACATTTTGCTTGGTGTTCTCTTTATAATCAGTTCTTTATCAGCGAGTGCTGTCTGGTATAAGAATGCTCTAATTAAGTCCTATGACATTGAATGGTTTAAGAAATTTGGTGGGTACTTTACAAAGCAAGAATGTCATGTTCCAGCTGGACATTTTAATGCGGGACAAAAGATTTTTTACTGGATCTCAGGTATCTTGAGTGTGCTACTTGCTGTGACTGGGGTAACGCTAATATTAAGAGGTAATCTTCGTGGAAGTTGGCTTATTTTTGCGGCCACAATCCATGGACTAAGTTCTATTCTTCTTATATCTGCAGTTATCGTCCATGCGTATCTGGGTAGTGCTGCAAATCCTGGAACATGGAGAGTTTTAGTAGATGGAAAGGTTTCTGAGGAATGGTGTAAACATCACCACCCAGATGCAGATATTGAGTATAATGATGAAAAGAAATGAGCCCCTTGATTATCTATTATTTTAGTGTCCATAATTTGTACATTATGGTAAGGGAAAAAAAGCTGTTTTCTAAAGGAAACAGCTTTTTTTTGTGGAAGTAATAATACGGCAAATAATAATTTTTTTCTTTTTACTAAAATGAAAAGCAATAATCTTTAAATAATAGATAGGGGGGAGTCTACTTGAAAACTTTAAGAGTAAAGGCTGAATTGTGTGATGGTTGTGGTATTTGTGAGTTAGTATGTTCCAAGGTTAATTTTAAGAAGGAAGATAGGGAGAAGTCTGCTATTAGGATAAGTGAAAAAACAGAAGGTTACGACATAAATGTATGTAATCAATGTGGTGAGTGCGTGGAAGTGTGCCCTACAATGGCACTGCATAAAAGTAAGTTGGGTGTAATTATGATAGATAAAGATAAATGTGTGGGTTGCTTTGCATGTATAGGATTTTGCCCAACATTATCAATGAGAATGCATAAGGATTATTTAGAGCCATTTAAGTGTATTGCATGCGGTAAATGTGCCAAGGAGTGCCCTACTGAAGCACTTTATATAGAAAAATTATAAAGGAAAGGAGAGATGGATAAACATGGCTTATAATATAGAAGAAATGAAAAATGCCCATAAGCTTTTAACTGAAATGAAGTATGATGTTGGTTCTGTAGATAAGGGTTATACTAATCGTACCCTATATATAAACCTATCTGAAAATAAAATTGAAAGCAAACCAGTTACAGAGGAAGTTAAGGAGAAATTTATAGGCGGCAGAGGCTTCGGATTATATTATCTATGGAATGCAGTTAACGAGAATACTAAATGGAATGATCCTGAAAATGAAGTAATCATATCATCTGGGCCTATCGGGGGAATCACCCAATACCCAGGTACTGGCAAATCACTAGTTGTAAGTTTATCGCCCTTAACAGGAGTACCAATTGACAGTAATGTTGGTGGTTACTTTGGTCCATATTTAAAGTTTTCAGGGTGGGATGCACTAGAGCTTCAAGGAAAAGCTGAAAAAGATGTGATAATCTATATTGATGGTGACAATGGTCGTATTTCCATTGAAGAAGCGCCATTAGAAGAGACAGATTCTCATCTTATTGCAGAGCATCTTACAGAAATGTATTCAGATAGTGACTATGGAAAGAGAAATATATCTGTAGTTTCAGCTGGTAAAGGGGCTGAAAATTCTCATGTCGGTCTCTTAAACTTTTCGTTTTGGGATCTTAAGAGAAAAGCACTTAGAATTAAGCAGGCTGGGCGCGGGGGTATAGGAACAGTTTTTAGAGATAAGAAGGTTAAGGCAATAGTTGTTAAATACTCCAATACTAAGGGAGATTCTAATAAACCTGCTGATAGGAACAAAGTAGTTGAATTAGGTATTAAGCTCCATAAAGAAATCCACGATCTAGATGATAAGCAAAATAGAATGAGAAAGACTGGTACAGCTTATTTAACAGAGATTATGAATGACTATGATTTGTTGCCAACTAATAACTTTAAATTTGGTTCCCATCCAGATGCCCATAAGATTTCTTCCAAGGAGTTTAGTAAGTGGTTTCAGTTAAGTGGGAGTGACGGTTGCTGGTTCGGATGTACATTAGCTTGCTGTAAGGTTGTTCCAGATTTTGAAGTGCTTACTGGCCCATACAAGGGACAAAAGGTAGTTGTGGATGGTCCTGAATACGAAACTGTTGCTGCAGTAGGTTCAAATTGTGGCATCTTCGATAGTCAGTACGTTCTAGAATCAAACTTCTATTGCGATACCTATGGAGTAGATACTATCTCGGTGGGCAATATTACTGGTTTTTGTATGGATTGCTATGAAGAGGGAATACTTGATAAAGAAAAAACTGGTGGTCTGGAGCTTACCTTTGGCAATAAAGATGCTGCCTTAGAGCTTTTGCATCAAATGGCTAGAGGAGAAGGCTTTGGTAAAATTGCAGGGTTAGGGGTACGTAAGCTTAAAGCATTGTTTGTTAAGGAATATGGTGCTGATGCAGAATTCTTAGATGACATTGGAATGGAGAACAAAGGTCTAGAGTATTCAATGTATATGCCCAAGGAATCCTTGGCACAGCAGGGTGGATATGCATTAACAAATAAGGGACCACAGCATGATGAAGCATGGTTAATTTTCATGGACATGGTCAACAACCAAATCCCAACCTTTGAAGATAAAGCGGAAGCTCTCTTCTATTTCCCGATTTTCAGGACATGGTTTGGTTTAGTGGGACTTTGTAAGCTTCCTTGGAATGATGTAGTTCCTGCAGATAACCATACAAGGGAAAATGCACAAAATGTTCCTGAGCATCAGGAAAATTATGTGCAGATGTTTACAGCAATTACAGGACGAAAAATGGAAAACGCTGATTTAATTAATCAGTCAGCTCCTGTATATCACTTCCAGAGAGTATTTAACTTTAGGATGGGTTATGGAAGCAGAGAAAATGATAGTGCTCCAACACGTTCCATAGGGCCTGCTACACTTGAAGAGTATCTATCACGAGAAGAAAGGTATGATAAACAGTTAAAAGAAATTGTTGGAATTGATCCAACAGAAATGAAGGCTGAGGATAAGTTTCAGGCAATGAGAAAGTTTAGAAGAGATCAATACAATCAGCTGTGTGATAGTGTATACGCTAGGAGAGGCTGGACGAAAAATGCAGTTCCTACGTTAGAAACTCTAAAGCAGTGGGGCATTGATTTCACAGAGGTTGTGGATGTTGTTAAAAAACACCTGTAGCTTTGAGAAGTGAGAAGTGAGAAGTGAGAAGTGAGACGTGAGACGTACACCGGGAAATAGGAGTGGAGTTTTATGATAAAGGTTAATGGAAAAAATGTGGACTGGAATGAAGGAATGACAATAGAGACTGTTTTAGAGAAATGCAATTACACCTACCCGTCAATTGTGGTAAGTGTAAATGGTACGGTAATTCATAAGGACAAATACTCTACCACAGTCATCAATGACGGAGACGATGTTAAGGTGATCCATATGGTGGCTGGAGGATAATTAAAAACATAAGGATTTAAAGGGGCAGGCTGGTTGGAACATACAATTACTTGCCCTTTTTCCTTTTGGATAGTTCTTTAGATTAATCTATATGATATTAGTAATATTGACTTCTAAGAGAGATAATCTGGTAATGGAGACTTTAAATAGAATAGGTGGTGTTACATTGAAAAACATACAAAAGAAGATACTTTTAATTACTACAGGGGGTACGATTGCTAGCAAAAAAGACAGGCAAACGGGTCAGATTCATTCAGGAGTTATTAGTGGTTTTAGCCTGGCCAGCTTGATACCAAGCTGGAAGGATTTTTCTTGTGAAGTACATGATCTATTTCAATTACCAAGTGGTCACCTGACCATGTCTAATTTAAGAAAGGTTAGCCAGATTATTGACCAGGCTTTTAAAGAGGAAAAATGTACTGGCGTTGTATTAACCCATGGCACAGATACCCTTGAAGAAACAGCTTATTTTCTAGATCTAATCTTACAGAACAATGGACCTGTGGTGTTAACTGGTTCTCAGCTGCCGCCTGAAGAAATAGCATCCGATGCCCTTAGAAATTTACAGGATTCTCTGCAGGTTGCCATTAGTGAGGAAAGTAAAGATAAAGGGGTTGTGGTTGTATTTAACGGCAAGATATATGCAGCGGCTGAAGTAATTAAGATACATACAAGTAATTTAGATGCTTTTGGAGCTCCTGGTTGGGGGCCAATAGGGTATTTGGATGAAAAAGAGGTAGTCTATAAAAGAGTAGTAAATAACCATGTGAAGCTTGCATTAGGAAACATGGACAAGGAAAGTAAGGTTTATATAATAAAGTTTGCACTCGGGATGGATGGGTGTCTTATTGATATGGCATTAAAGTCGGGAGCAGATGGTTTGGTTTTAGAAGGCTTTGGCAGGGGACAGATACCTCCAGAAGCAGTAGGGCAGGTAAAAGAAGCTGTTAATCATGGCATACCAGTTGTTTTAACATCTCGGTGTTATGAAGGAACTGTAAGAGGGGTTTATGACTATAAAGGTTCGGCAGCCCAGCTTGAGAGACTTGGTGTAATTTTAGGCAATGATTTGCCTGGGCAAAAGGCAAGGATTAAACTTATGCTTGCACTTAATAACCAGATGAGTATTACAGAAATAAAAAACTTATTTTGATTTCAACCCATACATATTGTAATGAAAAAGGTCCATGGTTGCAGCATTTAGGTCAAATGGGCTATCGTTTTTTAACCAGCTTAATAAGAGTGCATAAAAACCCCCTACTAGTGCTAAAGCAGCAACCTGGGTATTCTGTTTTGGGATTAAACCTAACTCTAAGGCCTCGTTCAAATCATCAAGAGCAAGCTGTACTAGTCCATCCTGTAAAACTGATAGATGCGTGTTGATAAGAGGACTAGCATGTGGTGCTTGGATAAGCATGAGCCTTGCAAGACTTCTTTCTTTGATGAATAGCCGCACGCAAGCATTCATCGATGCTTGCAGCTTTCCTAATGTATCAGGCACCTTTGTTCTTTCCCCTTTAATATGGGCTAATAGTTCTTGATACATTTCCTCCACAAGTGCTTCAAAAAAACCTTCTTTATTCTTAAAATACAAATAAAAGGTACCAGTAGCAATCCCCGCAGCCTTAGCAATATCCTTTATGGACGCTTTTTGGAAGCCTTTTTCTGCAAATACTTCCTTAGCAGCTTTTATAATAGCTCTTTCTTTATCCTTTAATTTACCTTTTTGATTTTTCTGACCAAAAGCTTTCACTTTAACACCCCGATTTACTAAAACTAAGGCTTACGTAAGCAGGACACCTTTACGTAAGCCAAGTTAACAACCCAATTTATTTTAATACATTTTTAAAAGCTAAGTCAATCTAAATGATAGGTTATTACTTTTCATTCAGTTAATTTTACACCCCTAAGGCCACTATCTGTTTGTGAACTATCAATATCTCCACTAGTGGTATATTCAATAAAATAACCTGTTATCTCTGCATGACCGTAAGGGGATGTGATGTTAATAGGATCTAACATGAACATAGCAAATCCTTTAACTTCCTTATACCCTGCTCCAGCAGGTGCTGGTGGGTCAAATATTGGAACAGCTATGAGCCTGGAACATCCCTCCTGGTAATTATCATAGGTGCATCCATGTGTGCAATCATCTATTAAATCGTTTATAGCCTTTCTGATAGCATTTGATGATAAATTTCCTGTCTCTGACTGAATGCTATCACCCTTCTTAATTTTTCCATTATAGCCGTTCTTTAAGTTTTCCGCAACTTGCGTAGCACCAGAGTCTCCCAGTCTGATAAACCCATAATTGCCTGTTTCCCCATCATCTGCACCATATTTTAATATATAATGTTTGCCATATTCTAAATTTTCATCATAGATAGCTAAAGGTCTTAATCCATTATCAATAGAAGTTAATGGCCCTGATATAGCAGTAGCGGATGCTTTAACCACTCCCTGAGTAAAACCAAGAATTTTCATAAAGGTATATGTAATATCCACTTCACCTTCTACTCGAATTGATTTAGCCATCTCAGATATATCTATAGTAAGGCTATCCTTACTAAAACCGTTTTTTTCTATATACTCTTCTGCAATATTTTTTGCTAGCCCAGCATTTTCATACAATGCCTGTGAACCAGCTAAAGCTGCAGCATCTACTGCATTTTGCAACTTTGCCTTAGTTATGTATAGAGACCCTCCATCTACTGCTAATCCAACAAGTCCACAGAGAACCACCATGGCTAGGGCAGTTAATAGAATAACTGCACCTCTTTCTGATTTAAGTAGTGTTCTAAACATGAAATCCCCCCTAAGTTTCACTTTATCACAAAAGAAATTGAGAATATGTACCATGAGATGATATAATTTAGATGGATAGTTCTAAAGATATTATTCTAACACTAACATTAAACTAGTCTGTTATTATCCACCATGGGGCAGGAGTGTTATATTAATGGGACTATTTGCCTGTATTTATAAAGATAAAGAGTAAATGAATAATTTTCCAGGGGGCAAGAGAAGGAATTATAGATTAATAGGTGAATTTCTTGTTAGAAAAAGATTATTGGGGGTTAGAATTTTGACAGCAAGGTACAGCATGATAGTTATTGTAACTTTACTATTTTTATTTACTTTTGGATGCGGTGTAAGTGATGCTGACCAGAAGGTACAAGATAACACAAGTGAAGAAATAATTAATCAAGATGAGAAAGAAAATGAGGAGAAATCCCAAGAAAATTCAGGCAATAATATAGAGGAATTGCAAGAAGGTCCACTACCTGCAAATGAAGCTGGTCAGGTGATGGTTCTCATGTATCATCGTTTTGGTGATACAGAAAGCACCTGGCAGAGAACATGGGGCAATTTCCGGGTTGACATTGAAAGGCTATATGAGGAAGGGTATAGGCTAATCAGTATTAAAGATTATTTGAATAATACAATAGACATACCGGCAGGGTATTCTCCTGTTATCTTAACCTTTGATGATGGCTATTCCAACCAATTTAGTGTTGAAAAAATTGAAGATGAATGGGTTTTGAAGCCCCAGACGGCAGCTGGGATTATGTTTGAGTTTTATCAGGAGCATCCTGACTTTGGGCTCGAAGGTATATTCTATGTGAATTCACAGCCCTTTAATGGTGGCAATTGGAGGATTGCTGCGGAGTACTTGGTAGGTGAGTTGGGAATGGATATTGGCAATCATACCAGAACCCACATAAATATGAATGAGCATGGGCCTAATAAGGTTATTGAGGAGTTAGGGGGCCTTGTAAAAGATTTTCAAGAAGTTCTTCCTAATTATCAAATAGACTCTTTAGCATTACCCTTTGGTGTAGCTCCGTCATCTCCTGAGACCTTGTCGGGGGAATATGATGGTGTAAAATATGAAAATAAAGGCGTATTATTGGTGGGTGCTAATCCAGCACTATCACCTATTGCTGAAAAATACAACCCATTGAAGATTCCAAGAATTAGAGGAGATGAGGAGAACTTTACAAAATGGCTTGATTATTTCATAGAGAATCCTCATTTGCGATATGTTAGTGATGGTGATCCAGAAAAGATAACGGTACCATCAGATATGAATGATATACTAAGCCCAGAAGTTCTTGAGGACAAAAGGCTACAGGTATACCATAGAGAATAGGGGATGGTTTTTTGAAAAAGGTTAGAGTCCAAGATGCTGTGGGTATGGTTTTGTGTCATGATATGACAAAAATTATTCCAGGAGAATTTAAAGGCTGTGCATTTAAGAAGGGTCACGTTATTACAGAAGGTGACATACCAGAGCTATTAAAGATCGGGAAAGATAACATCTTTGTCTGGGAAAAAAAAGAAGGAATGCTCCACGAGGATGAAGCAGCTCTGAGAATAGCCAGAGCTGTAGCAGGTAATGGTATGCATTTGTCAGAGCCCTCGGAAGGCAAAATAAATCTTTTCGCTCAAGAAAAGGGTTTATTAAAAATTGATGTGGAGAGACTCAATAGAATTAATTCAATTGAACAGGTAATGTGTGCAACAATTCATGAAAACCAGGTTGTAAGTGAAGATCAATTAATTGCCGGAACAAGGGTAATACCCTTGGTGGTAGAAGAGGAACGGATACGGTTTGTTGAAGCCATATGTAATTCAAACCCTATTATAAACATTAGACCCATTAAGCCACAAAAGGTGGGTATAGTATCAACAGGTAGTGAGATATATCATGGAAGAATTAAAGATAAGTTTGGTCCAGTTGTTAAGAATAAACTTGAAAGATTCAATTGCCAGGTGCTAGGTCAGACCATAGTGGATGACAAGGTTGAAATGATCTTAGGGGCAATAAAAGATTTTCTTAAAGCCGAAGCAGATATGGTAGTAATAACAGGAGGTATGTCAGTTGACCCTGATGACCTCACGCCTTTTGCAATTCGTAGTACAGGTGCCCATATTGTCTCCTACGGTGCGCCAGTTCTTCCGGGGGCAATGTTTTTATTAGCATATCTTGACGGGAAAACTCCTATTATGGGATTGCCAGGCTGTGTTATGTACGCCAAAACAACAGTATTTGATCTTATCCTCCCCAGAGTATTAGCTGGTGAAATCTTAAGCAAAAGTGATTTATCTAGTTTGGGGCATGGAGGTTTGTGTACCACTTGCCCAACATGCACCTTTCCTGCATGTGCTTTTGGAAAGGGGTAAGATGATAAATGGTAATCGGGCCAAGAATCTGGAAAACGGGGATAGCAGTAGCATTATGTATTTTTTTAGTAAAATCCTTTAACTTGACCTCGCCACTTTTGGCTGTAGTAGCTGCTATTATTACTATTCAACCATCCATCACCAAATCCATTGTTCAAGGTGGTAATAGGGTGGTTGCTACTATAATAGGGGGAAGTATAGGATTTGTTATTGTAAGTTTCTTTGGATCCCATCCTATTACAGTAGGCCTAGCCGTTATCCTTGCCATTGCTATTTCAATTAGACTTAACTTACAGGATGGAATTGTGATAACTGCGATTACTGTAGCTGCTGTTATGGTTGATGTTACTGGAGATGCAAAATACTTTGCATTGTATCGTCTCCTAGAAACCTTGATAGGAATTGGGGTGGGGGTAGGTGTAAACTTGGCATTTTCACCTCCTAATACAGAAAAATACCTTATTCAAGAATTGATGAATGTCAATCATAGTTTAAAAAATCTATATGTGGCTGTATTAAATGGCTTCATAACGAATAAAGGATATGATCAGAGAAAACTTGAAACAGAAATCGAACATATTAGAGGTAAATTAGAAGATATCAGGAGAAGAATGTTTGAGTTTAAGGATGAAATCGGCTATAGGAAACTTATGAAAAGCCAACAGGTTAAAAAATATGAAACAGTAGTAACAAGCTTTAATCTGATATTTGAAAGAATTTTAGGTATATATTATACAGAATTAAATAGATCTCAAAGAAATATAGATGTTGAAAGTTTCTCTAAAGAATACATGGATATTTTAGAAACCCTTCAAAAGCTTTTAACTACTACAGTCAGCATGCAGGAAAATATAATATGTTACTTAACTAGTAAGAATGTAGACTTATGTCTATATCTGAATAACTGTGGAATGCAAAGCTCTAGCCTAGTTAGAGACTTAAGAAAGCAGATAAATGAGTGGCATCTTAAAGATGAAAACAAGAATAAATCACTATCTCTTATGGAAATTTCAAATATTTGCTATGAAATGGAGCAAATAAACCAGCACCTAATCAGAATCAATGAAGCTTTACAACAATTGATAAAAGGCGAAGCTGCTAATACTGAAAATGGGTTTGTTCAAAGGTTAATCAGGAAGTTTTCCAAGTGAAATTTGTAAGCGTCCATTCAAAAAAGGCTATGGACGCTTATTGTATGGCCAAATAGCATTTTGTAATAAAAAATCCTAAATTATCCTTGAAATTAATTCACTCATGTTATAATATAAGCATATAAGCAAAAAAGAATATGGATTTACCAGTTGGGGACATTCCTCGGCTCTAAAGCTAGACTACAATAGAGGTGTGTCCCCGTAAATTAAAGGAGGGGTTCAATTTGAATATAAAAGTATTGGGTTCGGGGTGTATGAAATGTAATAAGCTTGAGGAGCTTGTTAAAGAGGTTGTTGGGGAAATGGGAGTAGATGCAAAAATCGAGAAAATAACAGATATTAAAGAAATTGCTAAAACAGGGATACTAATGACACCCGGTCTTGTAATTGATAATGAAGTTAAAGCTAGTGGGAAACTTCCTTCAAAAGCAGAAGTTACTCAGATGATTACAAGTGTCTTGGCTAAGTAATTAAATTCCAAAACACCCTGGCAGGGTGTTTTTAATTTAAGAATTTAGTAAATAGATTTTGGGGGAGTTATTATGAAACAATGGCAAAAGCTTTCCATATATATAAGTGTGTTTTTAGCATTATATCTAATACCTTTTAGCAGTCCAAATGTGGAAGGTGCAATTCTAGAGTCATTTAAAATGGTAGGCGAATATGCTAGGGAACACGTTCTATTCTGTTTAATCCCTGCTTTTTTCATAGCGGGAGCTATTGCAATATTTATATCACAAAATGCAGTCTTAAAGTATTTTGGGTGCAGGGCTAAGAAGTGGATTTCCTATTCTGTAGCTGCAGTTTCAGGAACTGTACTGGCAGTATGCTCCTGCACAGTTCTTCCTCTCTTCGCAGGATTATACACAAGAGGAGCCGGAATAGGACCTGCAGTTGCTTTTCTATACTCAGCACCTGCCATTAATGTTCTAGCAATAATATTAACTGGCAGGGTGCTTGGATGGGAGTTCGGTCTAGCTCGGGCAGTTGGAGCAATAATATTTGCTATTGCCATAGGACTGATAATGTCATTAATCTTTGGAAAAGAGGATGAGGAAAGGGCAGACTTTGGTGAGGGAGAAATTGAAGAGGCTAGAAGTGGACTACAAAATATTTTATATTTTGCTGTGCTTATCTTCATACTGATTTTCGCTGCCTGGGCAAGACCCGAAGAAACCTCAGGTTTTTGGTTTGCCGTTTTTCAAGTCAAATGGCCTATAACTATAGTTTTACTGGGGACATTGGCATTTATGCTGGTGAAATGGTTTAATTTGGAGGAAATAAAAGAGTGGGTTGATTCCTCTTGGGATTTTGCTCAGAAGATTTTACCGTTGCTTTTAATTGGTGTTCTTGCTGCTGGGTTTTTAATGGGAAGGCCTGGGACAAATGGCGGCATTATTCCATCAGAATGGATATCTGGATTTGTAGGAGGAAATTCTTTAAGTGCTAACTTTGTAGCTTCCATTTTAGGAGCTTTAATGTATTTTGCTACTTTGACTGAAGTGCCTATTTTGCAAGGCCTACTGGGTGCTGGCATGGGTAAAGGGCCTGCCTTGGCATTGTTGCTAGCTGGCCCTGCACTTAGTCTCCCCAACATGTTAGTGATTAGAAGTATTATGGGAACAAAAAAAACAGCTGTCTACATTATTCTTGTAGTGGTTATGGCAACCTTATCTGGTATGATTTATGGCTCGTTTTTGGGATAGAATATTAAATATAAAGTTTTAAGGGGTGATATTTGTGGACAAAGCTCTTTCTAAGGGTTTTAAGGCATTAGGGGAACCAACAAGACTAAAAATTTTAAAGATATTGTCTGTACAAAGCATGTGCGTTTGTGAATTAAGTGAAGTTCTTGATATGCTCCAGCCGAGAGTCTCCCAACACTTGAGAATTCTAAAGGAAGCTGATTTAGTTGTAGAGAATAAGGAAGGATATTTCACCTTTTATTCGTTAAATCAAGAAAACATAGTAGTATTATGGGATAGGTTTTTAGAATTTTTAAATGTTGATTTAGAGATATTACAAGGATATGAAGAGGCATATATTAGGCTAAAGGATATAGATAGCAATGAAAGAGTTAGAAGTATTAAAGAAAGAGCCAAAAAAAATAAGATTATTAGTATATAATTTTAATGTTCAGAAGATCTTCTTAAAAAATTAATATTTGTTTTGAAGGAATAGATTTACTTTAGGAGAATTAAAAAATATATAAGCTAAAGAAGTAAATGCTTTATTACAGGGGAGGGTGTAAATGAATAAATGGAAATGCAGTAACTGTGGTTATAGGTTTGAAGCTCAAGAACCACCGGAGCAATGTCCAAGTTGTCAACAAAAGTGTACCTTTATAGATGACAATTGTTATACTCCCGACTGTGGTTTGACTGAAAAGGAGGACTAAGCTATGTGGAAAGTATTTAAAGCTGAAGAGGTTATTGATTTCGCAGTAGAAATTGAGAAGAATGGCCAATTGTTTTACCAAACCCTTGCAGAAAAATTGGAAAATAAAGAGTTAAGTTTAGTTTTTGCTGACTTGGCTGATCAAGAGAGTAAACATATAGTTGATTTCCAAAAGCTTCTTGGTAGTTTAAAGGATGCTCCATTAAATGAAAGTTTTCCTGGTGAGTATCAGGAATATGTGAAAGGCCTTGCTGAAAATCACGTGTTTACAAAGGGGATTGATGAGGCTATAGGATCTATTAAGGAGCCTATTGATGGAATAAATATGGCTATAAAGTTTGAGCAAGAGTCAATACTGTTCTTTCATGAATTAAAAGAGCTTGTTTCACCAGGTAATATGGGGGTAATTAATAACCTTTATTAAAGAAGAGAAAAAACATATTTTAAGGTTATTAGATCTTAAAAAAACATATAGTTGTGTTTGTTGCTAAGTGAACTAGTTCAGCTAAAGCTGAACATCGGGTGGGGGTCTTAACCCATATAGAATACTTTGGATAAAAATAGGGTTGGGAATGTGATTATCCCCAACCTTATTTTAAGTATTAATTTTACTTAGAAGTTTTTTTGTTTGCTTTAGCTGTTTTGACATAATTGGATTTTTATTATTATTACCAGTAGATTGCAATAGCTTCTCAAAAGCTTTTCCTTGCTTTACGAATTGCTCCAACTTATTTCTTGTTAAGCTCAAAAAAATCACCTGCCATTAAAGTATATATCTTAGTAATTACCTGTAACTGTAAAAAATAAACCTGTATCCAAAAATAAAGCCATTTGGGATATATATATGGTAAAGTTACTAGAAAAAATTATTTATTAAAAAGAGGATTATAGGAAAAAATGTAGAATAATAATATCAAGAAGATAAAATTTAATATTGTGATATCTGGTACAAGAAGTTTAAAAGGGGAAACCGGTGTGAGTCCGGTGCGGTCCCGCCACTGTATTGGGGAGTTTTCTTAGATTAGGCCACTAGTAGATTGGGTGGTGTAAGAAAATGAAGAACCTAAGTCAGGATACCTGCCAGTTAATGGTTATGAAACCTACGGTTGATAGGAGTTTCTTGTGATAGTTAATAATTCTCCTTGGCTTATGGTTAAGGAGTTTTTTATTTCTAAATCTCTAGTCTATGACTAGATAGCTCTTCAAAGTTTGGCCGGTTCTGTATTCTTTACAGTAACCGGCATTTTTTTATTGCAAAAAAGCTATACTACCTTTATACTTATCAGAAAAAAGAAGGGGATTAGCTATGAGACATATTCTTGCACTTTTAGTAGTTGACAGACCTACAGTTTTATCACATATTTCTGGCTTGGTGAGTCGTAGGGCATTTAATATTGTAAGTATTGCTGCAGGGCCAACTGAAAAGGAAAAAGTCACCCGAATAACATTAGTAGTTGAATGTGAGGAAAATGAAATTGAACAGGTAATAACACAAATGGAAAAATTAGTAGATGTAATAAAAGTACAAGACCTTACTGCAGCACCATCATTAGCAAGGGAACTTGCACTAGTCAAAGTCAATGCTCTACCAGAAAAAAGAAGTGATATTGTTGATATAGTTAATATATTTAGAGCTCACATAGTGGATGTAACCAGAGAAGCTATGGTGGTGGAATTAACAGGAGAAAGTGATAAAATTGATGCATTATGCGAAGTACTGAAAGACCATGGAATTATTGAAGTGGTTAGAACAGGAAATATATCAGTAACAAGGGGACCAAAATCTGTTAAGGCTCAAGTATAATCAGAGTATTTTCAACGATACAGTTAATTTAGTTAATTTTTGATAAAAATACCACTATTAGACATCATAAATAGATACCTTTTACGAAAAAATAAATTAAAAAGGAGGTATTTATTTTATGTTATTTAAATCAAAGTCAAATAATAAATCAAACATGAGGTGGCTAGCAATTCTGGCATATCCTATAATATTTTTTAAAGGTATTCTCATTGGTCGGTTCTTAAATAGATTTAGACTTGGTGGAAGATAAGTATAATCACGCATCAACCATCTTTAGTGAAATGCTACTTCCTCCATGAAGCAAGTAGCATTTCTTTTTATGTTAATTTTATGTGAAGATTTTACTTGATTGGTAGGAGTTTTTAAATTTAAGCATAATACTATATGAATACTTGGTAAGCAAGAGTGAACAAGAGAAGTGGGGGTCTTAACCCATGCAAGGCTAGTGGTAGTTAGCCATCGGATAAATCTAGTTGAAAGGAGGAATTCAAATGTGCGAAAATTGTAATTGCCAACAAGAACAGAAAGAAAAAAGAACAAAATGTGAAAGTTGTGGTTTTGAAGGAGAACCTTTTACTGTCTGTCCGAGTTGTGGTACTTAAGGATGAATTCAACAGAGAATTTAGGGGATGTGCCAATTAGTAGAAGGTGAGGGGAAACTTATGTGGAAATGTTCGGTTTGTAATTATATCTACGAAGGTGGAGATGCTCCTGAAAGATGTCCCAAGTGTGGATCTCCAAAGGAGAAATATATTAAGTTAGAAGATGCCGCAGAACAAAAAATTTCCGGATCTAGAGAGACAAATCAGCTTTTAATGGTTTCTATAGAGCTATTAGAGGAATTGGAAGCTATAGGTGAACGTGGCGTAGAAATTAATCTTGATCCTGGTTGTCAAAGATATTTCACAAAACTTAAAGAGCAAGCTAAATCACTCAAACAGAATTCTTTAGCAGAAATAGAAACTCACGTTAAGAAGGATAAATGGAGTTAGAATCAAACCCGGCACATTATAATGGTGTGCCGGGTTTGATTCTAGAGCTAACTAACCTGAAGTAGAAGAATGGCTTATATTAGAGTTCTTTTATTGCATCAGTAGGACAAGATTCGACAGCCTCTTTAGCACTTTCTTCTTCGTCAGCGGGGACTTCATCAACTTTGGAAACTGCCAAGCTACCATCTTCATTCCAATCAAAAACTTCAGGACAGATATCAATGCATTCTCCACAAGCAATACAAAGATCATCATCGACTTTTACTTTCATAATTCAATGTCACCTCCTACTATAGCCACTATAGCTTTCGCCTAAAAGATGGAATTAATACCCTTATATATGAAAAACTTAACATAAAATAATTCTGTTCACAACAGTAAAATAAGCAACTAAAACTTAACTGTTTTTTCTAATGGTTGGTCTATACATATCTAGTACCCCAAGAGTTACATGAGCTAAACCGAAGCCAATTACTCCAGCGCCTAATGCTGTACCGCCAAGAACAGTTGCCCCCACACCAGTAACGGCAGCACCTAAACCTGTCACTACCCAACTAGTGGTTGTACTTTTATTTTTAGCCATAATTTTTCCTCCTTGATATTTTAACTGTCTATATTTAGTTTGGCTTTTAAATGAAATTTAAGTTATTAAATTTTTAATTAAATAGTGTAATTTTAGGAAATTATTGTACAATTAATAGATTATCAGGAGGAAGTAATATAGTATCCATTGTCCTTGACATGGGACTACCTTAGAAGCTATATTAGGCATAGTTGTTAGAATAGAAGAATACATAAGGAATGGTAATATGTTGCTCAATTATTATACTGTTAAAAACAAGGTTGAGAGCGAACTGAGTATAAAAAAGTCTCGGTTTATTTCCCATGTTGCTCCTGTGGGTGCAGCAGACCAAGCTGAAGACTTTATTCTTTCGATTAAAGAAAAACATAGAGAGGCTACACACAATGTCTATGCTTATCTTATAGGACATCAGGGGCTTATTCAAAAAGCAAGTGATGATGGTGAGCCCAGCGGTACAGCGGGAAAGCCCGTTTTAGAAGTAATAAAGAATAAGAAACTTCAGAATGTGGTAGTTGTTGTTACAAGATATTTTGGAGGTAAGCTTCTTGGGGCTGGTGGGTTAATAAGGGCATATAGTCAGTCTGCAGTTCAAGGTATTGAAGCAGCCATAGAGGTGGAAAAAATTCTTCATAAAAAACTGTCAATAACTGTTGATTACCCCCATTTTGGTGTATTACAACGAAAGATTGAAGAGTTAGAATTACCTTTGGAGGGTATAGACTATACAGATGTAGTGACGATTAATGTGTTTGCAAAAGCCATCGAAATTGAAAACATAAAAAGAATGTTCATTAACCTTACTAGTGGGCAGGCTTGTGTGACTGAAAAAGAGAACAAATATCTTGATTTCGTGAGGAAATAAGAAAGGAGTGCCCGTGGGTACTCCTTTCACATGAAATAGGATACAAGTGTTATACATATTAAGGCAAATACAGAAAACATAATAAAAGCACTACAAGTGGCTGAATTCGCATCTTGATTATTTTCAGGGAGATAGTAATCTTGCAATGAAATGTCATTTACTTCTTTCGTTGCCATTAATCCTTCCTCCCTTCGTAGGAGTATTAATTATCTTAATTTTAGGGTAGTGTGACAGATATGGCAATAGATATTTAAAGGATATTTTTTAAAATGTGTCGAATATTAGACACTATAGAAACTATTATTGACAGGTGGTGTGTCTAATGGCACTAGTTGGTGTCCAAGATCTATCGGCAAGTGACATTATGAGAGGGCCAGTAATTACCCAAGATACAAATATATCATTACAAGAATTGCAACAAAAGCTTCAGAAAAGCTTGGCAGTTGCAGTATTGATAAAAGGTGAAGAAATGGGTTTGGTTCTGCGTGAACGTGTCATTGAGCTGTCAGAAAAGCATCAGGAAGTTCCTATAACTGAGATAATGACAAAAAACATATTACCTGTTCAGTCAACTGCAGCATTGGAAGATATAATTTCCCTTATAAACGTTTTAGGCGAAGAAGGTATAGTGATGGTGGAAGAGGATAAAGGCCCAGAAGGAATTATTATACTAAAAGATTTGATGTCTTTACTATGGGATAAAGTAAAAGTGACAGAAGGAAGGCTTAAATCCGTATTGGATTCTGTTAGTGAAGCAATAACAATTATAGATAACAATGACAAAGTTGTGGGCTGGAATTATAAAGCCCAATCATTATACAATATCAAAAGTGAGGAAATACTCGGCAAAACAATTAGTTCGTTTTTTACAAACCTAGTGGTTACTGAGGCTAGAAAATCAATGAAAGAATATAAAGACACATATCATAAACCGTGCCATGACACTCATGTACTAATTAATGCTACACCTATCAAAGTTGGCGAAGAGGTAGTTGGAAGTGTCTCTAGCGAAAGAGATATTACTGAAACTGTATACCTGCATAGGGAGTTGACAAAAGCTAGTTCACAAGTTAGAAAACTAGAAAAGGCAATTAGCAAAATTGGGGAACAGAAGGATCCATTTACAAAAATAATTGGCAAGAGTAAAAAATTGCAGGATGCAATAAAAATGGCAAAAAGGGTCGCTGTAACAAATGCTTCCGTATTAATTAGAGGGGAAAGTGGAACGGGAAAAGAACTTTTTGCCGAAGCTATTCATCAGGAAAGTAATCGGAAGGATAAACCATTTGTTGTTATAAACTGTGGTGCTATTCCAGCTACGCTATTTGAAAGTGAACTTTTTGGTTATAGTGGTGGAGCTTTTACTGGTGCAGATAAAAAAGGTAAACCAGGTAAATTTGAGATAGCACATAGTGGAACAATTTTTCTTGATGAAATTGGTGAAATGCAGCTTGATATGCAAGTTAAGCTTTTAAGGGTTTTACAAAACAAAGTGTTTTATCGGGTAGGCGGTAGGGAGCCTGTACATGCCGATGTAAGAGTAGTAGCTGCTACCAATAGAAATTTAGAAGATATGATTTTACAGGGTCTTTTTCGTAAGGATTTGTATTATCGATTAAATGTTGTCTCGCTAGATATTCCACATTTACGGGAAAGAAGAGAGGATATTTCTGACACCATATTTATTTTTGTTAAAGAGTTTTGCTCCCTATATTCAAAGGAATTATTAAAGATATCTCCAGATATTATGACGATTTTATTGAATTACTCGTGGCCTGGAAATGTAAGGGAAGTACGAAATGTTGTGGAAAGGCTGGTAATACTAGCTGAAGATGGAGTTGTTAAAAAGGAGCATTTACCTGAAGAAATTAAAGGATATAGAATGGTACAGCAAAGTGAACTTGGCTCAAATCTAATTGAAGAGACGGAACGAACTGAAAGACAAATGATACTTAAAACCTTAGAGGATTGTGAAGGAAACAAATCTAAAACGGCAAAAACATTAGGTATTCCTAGAAGTACTCTCTATTATAAAATAAAAGTTTTAAACATCCAGCCGTAACTATACACTTAGATGATCTTAAAAGTGTTATTATATTTTTATTAAGGAATGTTAGATATGTCAAAAACAATCAGAGACGCTTTGGATATCAAATTAGGAAATATGATAACTGCTGTTGGAGCAGGGGGCAAAACAACTTTTTTAAAGGTGCTAGCAAAAGAGTTAATTGGACAAACAGCACCAGTTATCTTAACAACTACAACTAAAATGTTCTCTCCCGAAAAACATGAAGAGATACTTCTAATTAGTCAGAAATTTTCTAGAGAATATTTTAAGGAAAGATTATTAGAAAAACCAGTCCAAAATGGATTTATATATCTTGGAAAGGAAATAAATAAAGAAGGAAAGATGATTGGCCTCGAATCGTATCAGGTGGATCTATTAAAGGGTCTTTTCCCATTTATTTTAGTAGAAGGGGATGGATCTTTAAGAAAAAGCTTTAAAGCACCCGGAGAGCATGAACCTATAATTCCTACAGAGACAGATCTTCTCTGTCCTGTTGTTGGCCTAAAGGTTATTGGAAAACCACTAACAGGAGAATTTGTTCACAGGCCAGAAAGAGTATCATCAATAACTGGTTTACGTGTTGGACAAATCATTACCCAAGAAGCTATTACTAAGGTACTGTGTAGTTCAGAGGGCTATTATAAAAAAGAGTATAAATACGTTCCAGTATTAAACCAAGCTGATGATCTAAAGAATATTAATGATGGACTTACAATTGCTGAACAGATTTTTGCTATTTTGCCTATTAAGAAAATTATGATTACATCGTTTATAAAAAGACCGTATATGATAAAAATTGTCGACAGATAACAAATAACTAGTAAAATTTGGCTAATATGAAATTCATATATGAATGGGGGAGGTTTAATGATTGTCCTCATAAAAGGAGCAGGTGACCTTGCTTCAGGAGTTGCCCATCGATTGGTAAAAAGTGGTTTTAAAGTGGTTATGACGGAAATATCTGATCCTACAATGGTTCGCAGAACTGTTTCCTATGGAGAAGCTATATATCAAGGGAGTATGTCCATAGATGGAATAACTGCAAAAAGTGTTGATTTAGGTTGTGATTTTGAATTGATGTGGGCAAAAAAGGAGATTCCTGTTCTAGTGGATCCCGATGCATCCTGTATTGATATCCTTCATCCTCATGTGATAGTGGACGGGATTATTGCCAAGAAGAATACAGGAACTTATAAGGATCAAGCACCCTTAACCATTGGACTTGGTCCAGGTTTTAATGCAGGCGCTGACGTGGATCTTGTCATTGAAACGATGAGAGGTCATAACCTTGGAAGAGTGATTTGTAAGGGCTTTGCTCAACCAAATACTGGAGTTCCGGGAGAAATAGGTGGTCATAGTATAAAGAGATTGCTTAAAGCTCCTGCTGAAGGTATCTTCATTGCCAGTCATGAAATTGGTGATCATGTACAAGAAGGAACTGTGATTGGAAGAGTTGGTAATACTCAGGTGCAAACAGAAATCGCGGGTATTCTTAGAGGTTTAATCAAATCTGGGATAACAGTTTATAAAGGCATGAAAATTGGGGATGTGGACCCAAGGGCTACTAAAGAATACTGTTTTACCATATCTGATAAGGCAAGAGCAATAGCTGGCGGTGTGTTAGAGGCAATACTATCATTTTGTGATGAAAAGACACTACAATTAGAGCAATTTTAGAATACAGAATACAGAATTCAGAAGAAGAGCTTTTCTCGAATTTAGATTTGTGGTCTTATGCTGGCTACTGGCTCCTGTATTTGGATATTCTATGTCTATAGCTACAGGGGGAACTTTATATGTTGGGTGAGAAAATTAGAAAAATTCGTTCTGAAAAAAACATGAGTTTGAGAGACTTAGCAGAAGGAACTGGTTTAACACCAAGCTTCTTAAGTCAAATGGAGAGAGATTTAACAGAGCCATCAATAACTTCTTTGAGAAAAATTTCTGCTGCGTTGGATGTACCAATATTTTTCTTTCTGGTGGAAGATGATGAAACTAATCCTGTAATTAGAAAAAATCAGAGGAAGGTATTACAACTTCCACAGTCAAATCTAATTTATGAACTCCTATCTCCAGACTTCGAAAAAAGTATGGAAATCATGATAGCCAGGTTAAAGCCAGGTGCAGAAAGCTGCGAGATACCATTATCCCATTCCGGTGAAGAATGTCTAGTTGTCCTTGAAGGAAAAATGGAGATAACTGTCGGTAGCAGCACATATATACTTGAAGAAGGGGACTCCATTTACTACCATAGTGCAGTTCCCCACATTTTAAAAAGCATAGGGGAGAATGAATTGGTATTCTTGTCGGCAATGACACCAGCTATGTTTTAATATATATCTCTCTGAAGAAGTTTGCTCAAAACTATTTTGGGCAGACTTCTTATTTTTTTGCATAAATGTACAATGAAGTCCGCTGGGATGCCCATACTATTCTGCATAGTAGAACGGCATATACTGGCTGTAGAAAAAAATATATATTTTTAGCAGGAAATAAGATCTTAATGACGAATACTTCAAAAACAAGCATAATGAGAATGATGTTCTGTATAACAGAACAAAACGCAAGGGTTTGTTTGTATAGATTGTAAGGAGGTAGATGCTTAATAAGTCAATGATTAAATTTAAAGTTGCTTTATTAAGATAAAATATTCTGATTAAACAAAATTGAATGGAGGTTTTTAAAATGGCATTTGCAGACATTGCTAAATTTATTGAAGAAAAAACAGATTTTCCACTAAAGGATAGACATGATTTACCGTCATCCCCATTAACCTTTGAAGGCGGGGCACATTACAGAATGGAGATAACGGGCATAGAGTGCGCTGAAAACTTTGAATATTTGAGCAAAGAAATTGATAAGCGTAAAATTCCTATTCATAGGGTAATTGGTACGGTCGGAGGTTCAGCTAAATTAGATTTTCAAGAGTTAAAATATTATGCTCAAATTGCAGCAGATAATAAAATTGAAGTGCTTGTAAACCCTGTTCCTAGTAGATCTTGGGATCATGGTAGACAATATACAACTTCTGAAGGATATGTATCGGGAATGAGGATAAGAGGACAAGACAATCTATATTTGTGGCTCAAAGAATTTGACAGATGTTTAGAAGCAGGAATAAGAGGGTTTTTAATTTGTGATGAAGGCTTACTGAGTTTACTTAATGATATGAAAAAAGAAGGAGTTATTCCTAAAGATGTTAAGTTCAAAGTTTCTGTATTTGCAGGGCATGGTAATGCAGTAGGAGGTAAGCTACTTCAAGACTTAGGTGCAGACAGCTTTAACCCACTAGGAGATTTAACTTGGGCGATGCTTGCTTCTGTAAGAAGTGTAACAAGAATACCTATGGATGTGTATATGAGCGTGGTAGACTCCATGGGAGGTTTCCAGAGAAACCTGGAGGCTGACGAAATAGCAAGAATATGTGCACCAGTTTACTTTAAATTTGAACCTGGAAAAAATGAAGCTGATATTTATAATCCATGGTCTTCACCAGCTCATCTCAATGAATTAGTTAAATTAAAAATGCAATATGCGGTAATTGCAAAAGAATGGTGCGATAGAAGCAATTATAACCTCGTATTCAACGACTATAAAGATGACTTATCTATTCCAAGACCATAAATAGCAATTCTTAGCTGGTTCATGGTAAAAGCTACCTGCGCCAACTAAGAATAATAAATATTCTGAATCTTGCAAGTTTAGTCTATCTTTGAACTATTGTACTAGAAAAAATTATTGGTTTTAGATTAGGAGGCTATTAAATTGAATAATCCAACTCATATCCCAAAGTATCCGGTTCAAACACTTGAAAAAGCATTAGACATCATCGATCTTCTATCCAAGACTGGTGCAAGGAATTCATTAGGCATCAGCGATATTAGTCGCAAACTAGGATTAGGAAAAAGTACAGTACACCGAATTCTAGATACCTTGGTTGCTGCTAAGTATATTGAAAGGTGCCCTCGCACTCATGGTTATCGGCTTGGTTGGAGATTGTTCGAAATTGGCAACAAGGTACCTCTTCAACACGACCTGTATAGTTTTGACTATGAGATTTTACAAGACCTTTGTGATGAGTTTTCTGAAGCGGTGAATTTTGGTGTTCGGGATGAGAAAGATGTGGTTATAGTTTCTAAAGTTGATCCTGAAACAAGGCTAAAAGTTAACAGGCAAATAGGTACTCGTGAGCCATTACACGCAACTTCAATAGGGAAGGTTTTGATTTCTGAGTTACCTGATGAAGAACTAAATAAGCTATTAGGTTCTACTCCGCTTGAAGCTTTTACTCCAGGAACAATAACAACCTTAGATGATCTTAAAGTTGAAATAGAAAAAGTACGGGTACAAGGCTTTGCAATTGACAATGAGGAGTTATTTCAGGGTTTAGTATGCATTGCTATGCCGATAAGAGACTACGATAACAAAATTGTTGCAGCGTTAAGTGTAAGTGGGCCATCTTTCAGGATGAATTTTAATAAACTAACAAATATAAAAATCAAACTGCAGCAGGTGAGCAGAGAGCTGTCTGATTATATGGGTGCAGAGTCTCGCAGTTGAATTCGTTTCAACTATGCAATTGTAATATTTTCATAGAGTTTTACGAATTTGGAGTGTCCAAAAAAGCTCATCAATCCCGAAATGTTTGCCAATAGTAGTGGGAATATATACGTCAGTTGAGACAAGATGCATGGCAAAGTGTTTGAAAAAATGACTTAACTCAAGAAAGAGAGAGTATAGAATTATCTAAGATGAGATTTAGGCTTTTGAGCAAACGTTAATTGAAAGGGGTGATAAACAGTAAAAGGTTAAAGAAAAGAAATTATTTTTGAATACTAAAAAAGGAGGAATTAAATGTGAAAATTAATAAAAAGTTAATAGTATTTATGATTTTACTGTTTGCTGTGGTTCTTATTTCTGGTTGTGGTTCTAGTAATGATTCAGACTCTAGTGGTAATGTTGAGAAGGATGATTCAAAAGAAAAAATAGTTATAAAATGGGGACACTTTGCACCACCTGATCAGCCACTTGAATTAGCTTTACAAAAAATGGTTAAAAGAATTTCTGACCGTACTGATGGAAGAGTGCAAATAGATACTTTTCCGGCTAGTCAGTTAGGTTCTATTCCTGAACAGCTAGAACAAGTGATGGGTGGTAGTTTGCAAATGATGTATAGTACTCCTTCTCCGTTTGCTGCTTTCCAACCGGAATGGTCAGTAGTTGATGCTCCATTTGTATTCGATGATATCGATCATGCAAGAGAATTTGCACGTTCTGATATGGTTCAAGAAATGGCTAAAGAATTTCTTGATGAAAAAGGTGTTAGGATACTAGATCCATCCCCGATTTTTGGTCCTAGACATTTAAGTACCAAGAATACTCCTGTAAAAACGCCTGCAGACTTGAAGGGTTTAAAAATTCGTGTCCATGAAGCTCAAACTAGGGTTGACATGATTGAGGCTTGGGGGGCTTCACCTGTAGTTACTCCGACTGCTGAAATGTATCTTTCAATGCAGACTGGGTTGGCTGACGGGCAAGAAAGTCCACTATCCTGGCAGATGGATAACAAGTATTGGGAAGTTCAGAAATATGTTATGCTTACTAATCATTTCATTCAAAATGAAATGGTAATTATAAATGAGGAATTTTACCAATCATTACCTGAAGATATTAAGGAAATTTTACTAGAAGAAGTTAGTATTTTAGCGGATGATGTAACAAATATGTACATTGAAGCAAATGAGGCTGCTAAAGCTGTTCTAGAGGCTAATGGAATGGTTATCATTGAAGATGTGGATTTAGATGCATTCAGAGAGGCTACAGAGAGCATGTGGAGTAAATGGGAAAGTCAGTGGGGAGAAGGAGCACATCAGCGAGTAATTGATAGGGACTACAATGTTCTTACCCCTGAGGAATGGAGAAACTACTAAGCAAGATACTTTCGTAAAAGGGAGGGAGGAGTGCTGAATACTTATGTATTCAGCACTCCAATTTAAAATGTACTCTAAAAAATTAAAATTCTTTTTTGACAACTTTGAGGAAATAATTGGAGGCATCTTGCTAATTTTGGTTCTAACTATGGTTTGTAGTGAAATACTATCAAGAAGCTTATTAGGTAGATCTATCATTTGGGTTGAAGAAGTTTCTAGAGTTTTATTTGTATGGGCAATTTTGATAGGCGCAGGTGCTGGTATTAAAACTAATCAGTTAGTCAGTATTGATGTTGTATATCAAAAAATTCCAGATCGGTTTAAAATAGTTTTAGACATTATTATATTTATAAGTATTTCAATTGGTCTGTTTGTACTAGGATATACTGGGTACAATTTAATGTTGAAATATATGAGTGATTTAATGGCAATGAGTGGACTTCCTCGTGGCTATCTCTATGCCAGTGTACCAGTGGGTTGTGTGGTAATGATATTAAGGTTAATTCAGAAATATTATCCAGTATTTTTTAAAAGAAATTACAAATTAATATGGAGGGCGAATAAATGGTTATAACACTTTTAATCTTTATGATGATTTTATTCGCCTTTAATATCCCTGTTGCTTTTGCAATATTGTTTACAGCTGTCTGTGCAATATTGTTTGGCGGTGGTTATGATCCCAGTATTTTGTCTCAAAGAGTAATTGCTGGAACAAATAGTTTCGTTCTATTGACAGTTCCATTCTTTTTGTTAACAGGTTTGCTTATGAATACTGGAGGTATTACTCATAGAATATTTCGTTTTGCGAAAGCATTGGTAGGTCATATTAGGGGTGGATTAGGACATGTAAATATTGTTGCCAGCATTATATTTTCTGGTATGTCAGGTGCAGCCCAAGCAGATGCAGCAGGGTTAGGTCAAATTGAAATTGAAGGAATGAAAGAAGAAGGGTATGATGTTGGTTTTAGTGCAGCCGTTACAGCAGCATCATCAACCATAGGTCCTATTATTCCTCCTAGCATATCTATGGTAGTGTATGGTTCTATGGGTGGTGTATCTATAGGGGCTTTACTCTTGGCAGGTATAATTCCAGGTCTATTAATGGGAGCATTAATGATGATGGTAGTTTATATGATTAGCAAAAAACGTAATTATCCCGTAGGTAAAAGGGCATCTTTAAAGGAATTAACAGCTAGTTTTAAGGATGCAATTTGGGCTTTGTTGGCTCCAGTTATCCTAGTTGGAGGAATTTTTAGTGGAAACTTTACACCTACGGAAGCAGGGGCTATCTGTGCAGTATATTCCTTTATAGTCTCAACTTTTATTTATAAGGAATTAAAGTTCAAGGATATTCCATTAATTTTTAGTCAGCTTGTTGTATCCAACGCGGGTATAATGTTAATCATTGGTGCGGCATCTTCTCTCGGATATGTACTAACAATGGAAGGTGTGCCTCAGTCCTTGGCACACTGGCTTACCTCTATTTCTGATGCTAAGTGGGTTATCTTATTAGTATTAAACGGAGCCTTATTAATTGTAGGTATGTTTTTAGAAGGTATTGCTGTATTGACTATTATGATTCCAATATTAAAACCTCTGGCTATGAATTTGGATATAAATTTGGTTCATTTTGGTGTTATGGTTGTGTTAAACTTAATGATTGGTACATTAACACCACCATTGGGTGTAGTTAGTTATATCATTTCAAGCATTGCAAAAATCTCTATAGTTGAACTTATGAAGGATTTGTGGCCATTTTTAATAGCCTTACTTGTAGCACTATTACTAATAACGTTTATACCTCAAATTTCACTATTTTTGCCAAATCTATTACTAAATTAATTTCTAACAAGGAGAGGAAAGTAAATGACTATAATGAATTCACGAGAAAGATTATTAACTGCAATGAGACTGGGACAACCGGATCGGGTACCTTTTTTTGATGCTATTGATAAAAGCATACAAATGCAAGTTATGGGTAAAAAGGATTTTACTTGTGTTGATCTTGCTCAAAAGTTAGGGATGGATGCGATTGGATTTGATTTTTTCCCACCGCTGTTTTGTGTGAGAAAAGAGATAGATGGAATTGACCATGTTGTCGATGGATTAATTAAAAAGGCTGAGGATTTACATTTGATGAAGTTGCCTGATCCAGATAATAAAGAGTTATATTCGGAAGCAGAAAGCTTTATAGATAAATACGGGAAAAGTGGATACGCTATATATGCTCGTATAAGGTTAGGTGCCAGTCCTACATTATTAAGTATGGGCTTGGATGGTTTTTCATATGCTCTATATGATAATCCTGATTTAGTTCATGAAATTTTAGATAAATATAGTAATTGGAGCAAAAGGGTGATTGAAAATCTTAATGAAATTGGGATTGACTTCTATTGGTCCTGTGATGATCTAGCATATAAAACTGGACCAATGTTTTCACCGCAGGTATTTAGAGATGTGTTTTTGCCCTATATGAAAAGAGCAGCTGATGCCATAAAACTACCATGGATTTTTCATAGTGATGGTAATTTAATGCCATTAATTGAAGACCTACTATCGCTAAAAATGAGCTGCCTCCATCCAATTGAACCAGGAGCAATGGATATCGAACAAGTAAAAAAAACCTATGGCAATAAGATTTGTCTAATGGGAAACATAGATTTGCATTATACGTTGACCCAGGGTACCCCTGATGAAGTAGATGAGGAAGTAAAACTACGAATTAATCAGGCTGGGACTGGAGGCGGATACATTTTATCTAGCGCCAATAGTATTCCCAATTATGTAAAAGTAGAAAATCTTTTAGCAATGGCGGAAGCAGTAAAGAAGTATGGCAAATATCCATTGGACATTGATCAATAGTTAGTAAGAGCTAGTAAGTATTGATTAAAACTGGAGGCGATACTGTGTCTATATATGAAGATGTAAAAAAGGAAATAGATGCCTTACAAACAGAAATTATTGACTATGCGAAAAAATTAATAAAATTTCCTACGAAGTCTGGTAATGAAATTCTTGCACAGCGATATGTTAAAGAGGTTTTGGAGGATTTAGATTTTGATTATATTGATATGTGGGAACCTGATATAAATGAATTGAAGAAACATGAGGCCTTTGTATCTTCTCGTGATAGTTTTATAAATAGCCCTAATGTTGTAGGGGTTCTCAAGGGTACGGGAAATGGAAAATCTTTAATTCTAAATAGTCATATTGATATAGTCTCTGAAGGTGATTTAAATGAATGGTCATATTCTCCATTTGAAGGGACCGTTGTTAATAATAAAATTATTGGCCGCGGTGTTTCTGATATGAAGGGAGTTAATTCAGCAATATTTGGTGTATTAAAAGCATTCAAAAAATTAGGTGTAAAATTAAAGGGTGACTTGATATTTCAATCTGTAATAGAAGAGGAAACTGGCGGGGCTGGAAGCTTAGCTTGTGCACTTAGAGGATATAAAGCAGATGCTGCAATAATACCTGAACCTGTTGGTTTTAAAATATGCCCAGCTCAACAGGGTGTCCTATACTTTAAGATTAATATACCCGGACAATCATTTCATGGTGGTAAAAGATATTTGGGAGTAAGTGCCATTGAGAAAGCCTATAAAGTTTTATTAGCAATTGAGAGTTTGGAGAAGCATAGATGCGAAATATACGCTAGTCCTTTGTATAAAGATGTTCCAATTCCGTTCACAATAAACGTGGGTACTATAAATGGAGGAGTTTGGCCGTCAACTGTTCCTGATTTAGTTGCTATTGAGGGGAGAATGGGTGTTGCTCCCGGAGAAAAACTAGATAACGGCAAAAAAATGCTTGAAAATTGGATTTCAGAAGCAGCAGATAAAGATTCTTGGTTGAAAAATAATAGGCCAGAAGTTCAGTGGTTAAAAAATTTTTTAGGTTCTGCTTGTATTGAAAATGATCATGAAATAGTAAAAACAGCCCAAAAAGCATATAAAAGACATTTCAATAAAGATGCTGAACTTGGAGGTACGCCATTTGGCACAGATGCTAGGTCATTAACTGAGTTTTCTAATACGCCTACAATTGTTTTTGGTCCTGGTTCTGTTGCACATTGTCCAGATGAGTATCTAGAGATAGATGTGCTTATGGATTATACAAAAGTCTTAGCAGAGATTATCTTAGATTGGAATGAATATGAAAAGCACTAGTTTTATTAGGGCTCGTGGAGGGAGAAAAATGTTTGAAACCAATAAAATGGAGCTTGAAAAGTGGTTTAAATGGGGTTTCCCTAATTTAGTGCCCATAAAACAAAAGTTTGATGAGCAAAGGGTAAAAGATTTAAAACAAATAATTTGCCAAGAGTTTGCAAAAGAAGAAATTAAGAATGCTATTAAACCAGGTCAGAGGATTGCTGTAGCTGTGGGTAGCAGAGGTATTGTGCATTTGCAAGAGATAGTAGCACTTACCATTGCAAACATAAAGAAATTAGGTGGAAGACCCTTTATAGTACCTGCAATGGGTAGTCACGGCGGTGCAACGAGTAAAGGACAGGCTAAAGTTTTGAAATCCTATGGTATTACTGAGAGTTTAGTAGGAGCCCCCGTTGTTTCTTCCATGGAAACCGTTGAATTGCCAAAATCTAAGTTTGGAGAAAGTATAAATTTTGATAAACACGCGTATAATGCCGATGGTGTTATACTTATAAATAGAGTAAAAGCACATACAGACTTTAAAGGACCATTTGAAAGTGGATTAATGAAAATGCTTGTAATAGGTTTAGGTAAACATAAGGGTGCAGCTTGGGCACATGCTAGGGGTGTTGACCAATTTGTTGATTTAATTCCCACAATTGGTATGGAAATTATCAAGAAGACTAAGATATTATTCGGTCTAGCTATTTTAGAAAATGCTTACAAAGAGATTGCTCATGTAGAAACAGTTATAGCCGATAATTTTTTTCAAAGGGAACCTCAGTTGTTAAGTTGGGCAAAATCCATTATGGGAAGAATTATTCCTAAGGAGTTTGATATATTGCTTGTAGAGGAAATAGGTAAAGATATAAGTGGTACGGGTATGGATACAAATGTTATAAGTCGTTCAGCATCAAATTTCCCTGGTTTTGAAGATCTAAATTATCAAAGATTGGTTGTTTTTGATTTAACAGATACTACCGAGGGGAATGCGTGTGGAATAGGATTAGCTGATATAACTACAAGATTGTTAGTTAATAAAATTAATTTTAATTATTTATATACCAATTCTTTAACAGCATCAATTCTTGAATCAGCTAAAATACCCATAGTCATGGAGATGGAAAAACACGCAATAATGGCAGCGATCATCACATCTCAAAGAGTTGATCTAAATGCACCAAAAATAGTGTTTATTAAAAATACTGCGGAATTGGACCACATACTTGTAACCGAATCTTTGGCTAAAGATTTGGTAGAAAACAATAATATTGAGGTTAGGGGGAATCCTTTACCAATGGAATTTTCTAATGAAGGTACTCTACTAGTTAGACCTTCGCAGTTTGAAATAAAGTAAAAAACCATATACATGGAGGTGAGACAATGCTTAGAAGTCAAGAATTGAGGAAGATAGGTCCAGAAGTTGACCCTCTTTTGTTAGGAAGCGGATGGCTTCCTGAGGATTTAAACAAACCTCAAATATTACTAGAAAGCACATATGGAGATAGTCATCCTGGTAGTAAACACCTCAATCAGTTGGTGGAAGAGGCTAAGATAGGAGTTTACAAAGCAAATGGAAAACCTGCTGTATATACAGTAACTGATATATGTGATGGAATAGCTACTGGGCATGATGGCATGAATTATTCTTTGGTGTCTAGAGATATTATTGCAGCCATGGTCGAAATACACGCTAAAGCGATGCCTTTTGATGCTTTATTAACTTTTTCATCGTGTGATAAATCTACTCCAGCTCACTTAATGGCATTAACACGACTCAACATACCTGGCTTACATTTTTGTGGTGGATCTATGATGCCAGGCCCTAATTTTATTTCGGCTGAAAAGTGTTATGAGACAAATGAATTAGTAAAGAAAGGTGAAATGACATTAAAGAAGCAACTTTATTTCCAAGTAAATGCTTGTCCTACTTGTGGCGCATGCCAATATATGGGAACTGCTAGTACAATGCAAGTTATGGCTGAAGCTTTAGGCCTGTCTTTACCAGGAAATGCTTTAATGCCTGCGTGGTCTAATCTAATTAAACATTTAGCAAATAAAGCTGGGCAACAAGTAATGGAATTAGTAAAAAGTGATTTAACTCCTTCATATATACTAACACAAAAGGCATTTGAAAATGCAATGATGGTTCATTCAGCAGTTTCTGGTTCAACTAATATATTGCTCCATTTACCAGCAATAGCTAAAGAAGCTAATCTATCAATTAAACTTGAAGATTTTGACTACATTAACAAGCATATTCCTGTCCTAGCAGGCTTAAAAACATCTGGACCGTGGCCGACTCAAATACTTTGGTATGCTGGGGGTGTCCCAGGCATAATGATGGCGCTAAAGGACCATCTTCATTTGGACGCGTTAACCATAACAGGCAAAACAGTTGGGGAAAATCTAGAAAACTTGCGTGAAGAGGGATTTTTTCATAATAATCATTTATATTTAGAAAGCTTTGGTATAAAGCCAAAAGATGTTATTAGACCTTTAAGTTCACCTTACAAGCCAGTAGGAGGAATAGCTGTTTTAAAAGGGAATCTAGCACCAGATGGAGCAGTAGTAAAACAAGCAGCTATCGATCTAGACATGCATCAACATACTGGACCTGCACGCGTCTTTGATTGCGAAGAAGAAGCAATCAAAGCAATAGATAATGAAGATATAAAGCCTGGTGATATTCTTGTAATTAGATATGAAGGGCCAAAAGGTGCAGGGATGCCTGAAATGTTAAAAACTACGGAGGCAATCTACAATCGTCCAGAGCTTTTAGCATCTACTGCATTAATTACTGATGGTAGATTTTCTGGGGCTACAAGGGGCCCAGCTATAGGACATGTTTCTCCAGAGGCCATTGATGGAGGACCTATTGCTTTGATAAAAGAAGGTGACATTATCAGAATAGATATACCAAAGAGGTCTTTGGATATTATTGGATGCATTGACGGGCAAAAATCTCCTGAAGAAGTTGATATAATGCTTAAGGAACGCTTCGAAAAATGGTTCAAACCCGAACGTAAGAAAAATGGGGTTTTGGGATTATACGTTAAAAATGCTGGTGCCACTGCAAAAGGTGCATCCATGTATTAGGAAGATATCAACTAAGAGAGACCAAGACTTATGCACCCAATTGAAATCTTAGCAAACTCACTAAGAGAGTAACTTCCCTCCTCATATAGATTCAGCAGGTACAAATGCCTGCTGAATCTTTTATATTTATTGGTTGCTTGGCAACATGTTACATGTTATACTTTTTTGTAACTACAATAAATTGTTTAGAAATAATCAGAATAGTAAGTTTAAGCCAAACATACCCCTGGATATTCAATATTAATATGCTTCTAGATTTGTTATTTTCGAGGCAAAAAAAAGGAGATTAGAGAAATAAATAGAATAGTAAAGATACTTTAAACCTAATGTTCGCAAATGTATGAAAAAGTTTGAAACTTGGCACCAGGGGAGGTTTTTTTACATTGAACACAAAAAATACAGATGGTTACCTTGTGCACTCACTTGCGAAGGGTGTAAAAGTATTATCAGCTTTTGATTATGGTAAGAAAGAGTTATCAGTACAAGAAATCAGTAAAATTACAAGCATTCATAGGACTACTGTACACAGATCAGTTTTTACTTTGGAAAAGGAAGGTTTTATAGAGAGAAATGAAACCAATGGTAAATATAGATTAGGGTTAAAGCTATTTGAATTAGGAAATATGGTTGCGGCGAATATGGATATTAGACATAGGGCTAGAACATACCTAGAAAAACTTGCAGATAATTGTGGGATAGCTGTTCACCTTGTCATTAGAGATGGCTGGGAGGCAATTTATATTGACAAAGTAGAACCTACAAAAAGCATGATAAGATATTCACGTATTGGTAAGAGAGTTCCCTTATATTGCACGGCCGTAGGCAAAGTACTTTTAGGGGGGTTACCCGAGGAAGATATTATCAAAGCACTATCAAAAATTGAATTCATGAAATTAACACCGAACACGATAGATAATTTATATGAATTATTAAAACAAGTGCAAAATGCTAAAGAGGTTGGTTATGCACTTGATCTCGAAGAATTAGAGTTAGGGCTTAATTGTATTGCGGTTCCTATCTATAATCACTTTGGAAATATTATAGCTGCAGTTAGTGCTTCTGGATCTGCATCTCAGTTCCCGGTAGAAAACATTCAGGAACTAGTTAAAAACGTTCAGGAAACTGGCAATGGAATATCTTCAAGTTTAGGATGGATTGCAGATAGATGAAGAAACTAGCTAAATCTCTGTCAGGATAACCGAACAGAATTCTACATTGCCGAATTTATCCTGCAGGAAAAGGTAATAATTTGTCGAAATATGTCTATAAGTAGGAAAAAAGACAGAATGAAAAAGTTGCTATGATAAAGAGTTAAAATAGTTAGAATATATAAAAAGAGTTATTTCCTCAATTTAATTAGAAGAGAGGACTGGTTTAAATTCATGATTCAATCAGTAGCTAGAGCTGCAAAAATACTGGATATATTAGCAACTGCAAATAGGGAAATGGCTCTGGTAGAAATAACTAATCACTTGGGATTGGCAAAGAGTACTGTACATGGTTTGCTATCAACGTTAAGAAAACTTAATCTTGTAGAACAGTCTGGATTTAACGGAAAATATAGGCTTGGGATACGTCTTTTTGAACTTGGGACAATCGTATCTAATAATTGGGATATACGTACTGTAGCTTCTCCTCACATTCAGAGATTACTTGAGCTTCTAGGTGAAACTGTACACCTTGTTGTGATGGATAATGATGAAGTACTTTACGTCGATAAAAGAGAATGGCATCATATATCTTTACGGGTAGTAACTCAGGTTGGCATGAGATTGCCTGCTCATTGTACGGGTGTGGGTAAAGTTTTATTAGCATATATGCCAGCTAGTGAAGTTAAAGGTATAGTGGAAAAAAGAGGTATGCCTCATTTTACAAAGAACACAGTAACTGATCTAAATAGATTGATGGAAGACTTAGAGGTAATTAAATTACAGGGATATGCTATAGATAATGAAGAATTAATAAGTGGGGTTAGTTGCGTAGCGGCACCTATATATGATAATAATGGTAAAGTCATTGGAGCCATTAGTGTTTCAGGACCATCGGGTAAAATAAAGGGGGAAAAGTATTCTGAGATAGTTGAGGAAATAACAGGTACTGCCATGACTATTTCCAGAGAACTAGGCTATAAAGAAACGTTACTGTTGAAAGAAAAAGGGTTAATATAAACAGGATTCTTGACTTCAGGTGGAGTTTTTACTCCGTCTGAAGGTTAGAAACCGTTATCCAGGGACATAGCACCGCTTATCTCCCACTTACGCCATAGTTCTAGCATTGTGATTTTTGCAATGCGTAGAAATACCAGTACAAGGCTAGAAGATGGGAGTCTTAGCGGTGATAGTCATCGGATAAAAGTGGGGGATAGAAAGATGCAACAGTTAATTGTGATTAATCCAAAAGACAATGTAGCTACTGCTACAACAGATTTACAAAAAGGACAAGAAATTAAAGTTGAAGCTGGTAATGCTTCTGTACTTATTAGATTAAAATGCGACATTGGTTTCGGTCATAAGGTTGCAATAATGGATATTCAAAGTGGTAGTGCAGTATATAAGTATGGAGAGGAAATAGGACTAACCACAAATAACATTTCCTTAGGAGAGCATGTACATGTTTTAAGCCAAAGAGGCAGAGGGGATTTAAGCAATTAAGGGGGTGATAGTAAGCAAAAGTAGGGTAAGCTAATGTATTTGAAAGTTTGCTCAAAACTACAGATTATAAAAACAAGGAGGAGTATTTGTGAAGAAGAGAAATTCAAAGGTTTTAATACTAATAATTGTAGCTTTATTTGCAATGGCACTAGTAGCTGGTTGTGGAGGTACTGATGGTAACAATGAAAATGGTAACAATGAAAATGGTACTAATAATGAGGAAGTTGAAACTATAGTATTAAAAGCAGCAAATAGTGTTGATATGACACACCCATATCATCTAGGTCTTGTTGAATATGGCAAGATGATTGAAGAAAGAACTGATGGCAAATATAGTTTAGAAATATTTCCTAGTGCACAATTAGGTTCTGAAAGAGAAATCATTGAAGGCGTTCAGATGGGAACAATTGATATGGCTGTAGTTTCAACAGCACCACTAGCTGGTTTCTCAGATGCATTCCTAGTAACAGACCTACCATTTATGTTTAATGATAAGGCACACGCATATAAAGTACTTGATGGAGAAATTGGTCAGGATATTTTCGCACAAATAGAAGGAACTGGGATTAAAGGTTTAGCGTTTTGGGAGAATGGATTTAGAAACATCACTAACTCAAAAGGACCAATTAATGTACCAGCTGACATGGAAGGAATTAAGATAAGAACTATGGAAAACCAAATTCACATGGATTCCTTTAGAGAAATTGGTGCTGATCCAACTCCAATGGCATTTGGTGAATTATTTACAGCCTTACAGCAAAAAACTGTTGATGGGCAAGAAAACCCACTACCAATTATTGCAACATCTAAGTTTTATGAAGTACAGGAGCACCTTGCGTTAACAGGGCATTTCTATGCACCAGCTCCACTATTAATTAGCCAGGCAACATGGGATAAATTAAGTGACGAAGAAAAAGACATCTTCCAGCAGGCTGCTAATGAAGCTAGAGATATTGAAAGACAAATGATCCAGGAGATGGATGATAGTCTAGTTGCAGAATTAGAAGCTGAAGGAATGCAGGTTACTACTCCTGATAAAGGTCCATGGCAAGAAGCAATGGCTCCTGTATATGGGAAATATGAAGATAGAATTGGTAAAGATTTAATTGAAAAAATTAAAGCGCTTGGTAATAACTAATCACTATGAAGAAGTAAGTTATAGTAGTTAAATACTATGTGCAATATAAGTTGAGCAGGATATAATCCTGCTCAACTATATAATATATGTTAAAAAACTACTTTAGGAAAATCATTTTGGATCAAGTAAATATATTTATGAGAGGGGGAAAATCATGGAAGCAAAAAGGCAATCTTCCTTCTTTAGTTTTCTAGACAAATTTGAAGATTACTCTGTAACAATACTTTACGCTACAATGGTTATAGTAATTTTTTTGCAGGTATTTTTTAGGTTTGTGATAAAGGCTTCCCTTCCGTGGTCAGAGGAATTGGCAAGATATATCATGGCATATGCAGTATTTATTGGTGCTGCAATAGCTGCAAAAGAAGGAGCTCATATTGGTATTAATGTAATTGTAGGTGCATTACCTAAACCTTTCGATAAATATATGAGAGGGATAGCAATGTTTATATCATTCATATTTGCTGCATTACTTCTATATTTATCTATTATTATAGTAATGTTTTTGATGAAAACTGGACAAAAATCCCCTGCTATGCTCATACCAATTTGGATTGCTTATTTATCAGTACCTCTTGGTGCAATTTTAATGAGCATAAGGTTCTTACAATCAACCTATCTCAATTTTAAAGAAGAAAGGGGATAAGGTAATATGCTATCAGCGTTACTATTTGGACTATTTGCTGTACTTGTAATAGCTAGTGTTCCAATTGCGGTTAGTATTGGATTAGCTACAATATTAACAATCTGGTTTACTGACATTGTTGCTGTTCAGGTAGCAGCTCAAAGAATGTTCACAGCTGTGGATTCATTTCCATTGATGGCAGTTCCCTTTTTTATGATTGCTGGGGCAGTTATGGAAAGAGGTGGGATTTCCAAAAGGTTAATTGGATTTGCTAATTCACTAGTAGGAAGTTTTTTTGGAGGCTTCGCCTTAGTTACAATTCTAGCTTCAATGTTTTTTGCAGCAATTTCAGGATCATCACCTGCAACAGTAGCTGCTATTGGAGCTATTATGATACCTGCTATGGTTAAAAATGGGTATAAAGAAGAATTTGCAACTGCAACTCAGGCAAGTTCTGGATATATTGGAGTCATAATTCCACCTAGCATTCCTATGATTACCTATGGTGTAGTAACTGGTACTTCCATTGGTGGTCTATTTATGGCGGGCTTTATACCTGGAATAGTTATAGGAATATCACTAGCAATTGTAGCAGTTATTATAGCTAGAAAGAAAAACTACCGAGGATCTGATAAAAGAGCTACCCCAAAAGATGTTTGGGTTTCTTTTAAGGATGCCATATGGGCGATTTTTATGCCAATTATTATTCTTGGCGGTATTTATGGAGGGGTTTTTACACCCACAGAAGCTGCTAATATTGCAGTTGTTTATGGAATACTTGTAGGCGTATTTATTTACAAGGAATTATCTTTTAAAGACTTACCAAAAATTTTAAGGGCCGCAGCCATAAGTAGTTCATTAGTACTTTTAATAGTAGCAGCAGCATCAGCCTTTGGACTAGTGTTGACTAGAGAGCAGATACCTATGAAGGTTGCTGAAATGTTAATAGGGATAACAGAAAATCCCATTATGTTGCTGATGATACTAAATGTATTACTACTGGTAGTTGGAACATTTATGGAAACAAACGCAGCCATCATCATTTTAGCACCAATTCTGTATCCAGCCATTGTTCATCTAGGGATAGATCCAATTCACTTTGGGATAATTATGGTAGTGAACTTGGCAATAGGTATGATCACACCACCTCTTGGAGTAAACTTGTTTGTTGCCTCTAGTATGCGGAAGATGCCAATAGAAAAATTAATAAATGCTAATTGGTGGTATCTATTAGCTTCTATTGTAGCCCTGCTTGTGATCACTTATTTCCCAGGGTTAAGTTTATGGTTGCCAAGTATTCTTAATTAGAAATTGTAGGCAAGCTTTCCCTTTAATTTGAAACTTCAAGGAGGCATTAATAGTGGGAGAAAAAGAATTTGATCTTAAGTATGGCAAAGGAACAGTTTCATTTTCTATTCCAGAAGAACAATTACTTGATGTAATTTTAGGTGCAGAGTATCCAGCACTTGAGAATTTGCAGGAATCGTATTTAAATGCGTTAAATCATCCTATAGATGCACCCCCTCTAAAAGAAATTGTTAAACCTGGGGACACAGTAGCAATTACTGTTAGTGATATCACTAGGGCCTGGCAAAAAAATTGTTTAACGTTACCAGTTTTGATAAATTATTTGAACGAAGCTGGTGTACCTGATGAAAATATCACAATAGTTATTGCTGTTGGTGGTCATAGGGCAAATACAGAACAAGAATGTAGGGAATTATGCTGTGAAGAAGTTTATAATAGAGTAAAAGTTATTAATCATGATGCTTGGGATACCAAAAACATGGTCTATCTTGGTAAAACTAGTAGAGGAACCGAAGTTTCTGTTAATAGGATATTTACAGAAGCAGATAAAGTTATTTTAACAGGTGGAATAATTTATCATTATATGGTTGGATACGGCGGTGGAAGAAAGAGTGTTTTGCCAGGTATTGCATCCATAAAAACTATTCAGCAAAACCACTTGTGGGCAATGGGTCCTGAACTAGGAAGTGGCTCAAATCCTCGTTCAGCATCAAAATATACAAGGGGTAATGAATGCCATGAAGATATGATGGAAATTGCTGCCTTTTTAAACCCTGATTTTATGGTTAACGTAGTACCTAACCCTGAAGGGGATATAGCAGGAGTTTTTGCTGGCAATTGGGTTTCTGCATGGCTTCATGGAACAGAACTTGTAGACAAAGTATATGGGGTTGAGGTTCAAGAAGAAGCAGACATAGTAATTGCTACTGCTGGAGGATATCCCAAGGATATTAATCTCTATCAGACTGGTAAAACTATGGATAATGCGTTTTATGCCATGAAAAAAGATGGAGTGGCGATTATCCTGTCAGAATGTCCAGATATGATGGAGCCTGAAGAATTTACCCAATGGTTTAATTATGAATCAACCTATGAGATGGAAAGGGCATTAAGAGAAAACTTTACAATTCCTGGTTGGGTAGCTTTTAAAGAGGTTGAATGTAGTGATAAAGGAGCATTTATTATTCTTACTAAACCTGAAAATGCAGATTTTGCAAAAAAAGCAAAATTAATTCCTGTTACCACTATTGAGGATGCTCTAAAAATTGCCTATGAAAAATGTGGAACCCCTAATCCTAAAGTAACTGTAATGCCTCAGGGTGCAAATACTTTTCCTATTATCAAAAAATAGAAATCCAGCTAAGCTTACTCCTCTCTACAATGTAAATATTAGTGTTGATAGTGCGGTCTAGCTATAAAGAGAGAAAATAAACTACTAAATGGAGGTATAAATATGAGTACTTGGACAACACCATCTAAGCAAGAATCAAAAAGAAAAAAAGTTACAATTCATACTCTTATGGAAAAAAAGGCAAAGGGAGAAAAAATTACGTTTATTACGGCATATGATTTCCCGACTGCTGCTATAGAAGATAAAGTAGGTATTGATATTATTTTAGTTGGAGATTCCTTAGGGATGTGTGTATATGGTTTTGATAGCACACTTCCAGTTACAATGGATATGATGGTCAACCATTCAAAAGCTGTTAGAAAAGGAGCTCCAAATTGTTTTGTAATTGGTGATATGCCTTATATGTCCTACCAAATATCTGTAGAGCAAGCCGTTGCAAATGCAGGAAGACTTATGCAGGAAACAGGTGTAGATGGAGTCAAACTTGAGGGCGGACTTGAAATGGTTGATACAATACGTGCCATCACAAAGGCAGGAATACCAGTAATGGGACACTTGGGACTTACACCGCAATCAGTTTCAATGTTAGGTGGATTTAAAGCTCAAGGTAGAGAAGTAGGGGCGGCACTTAAACTTATAGAAGAAGCAAAAGCTCTTGAAGAAGCAGGCTGTGTTAGTATTCTCTTAGAAGCTATTCCAGCTGAAGTAGGTCAAATTATTACAGAAAGAGCTAATATCCCTATTTTAAGTATTGGTGCTGGACCATCTTGTGATGGACAAGTGCTTGTTGTACATGATTTACTAGGGTTCTTTGGAGGACATGTTGCAAAATTTGTTAAACAATATGCAAATATGAATGAATATATTGAAAAGGCACTTCTAGAGTATAAAGAAGATGTTGAAAAGGGAACTTTCCCAGCACCAGAGCATTGTTATAAGATTAATGATGAAGAACTTAAAAAGTTAAGGAAGGCATTAGAAAAGTAATGGGTTTTACTAAGGAAGTATATTTCTAATGCAGAAATCATTAATAGTGTATTAATAATACTTTTAACAGGTGATTTAATGAAACCCATATGTGTGATTGCTCCATATAATGACTTTGCGATTAAAACGGAGGAAGTAGTGGCAGAGTTTAATCTGCCAGTTGAAATCTGTACAGGTATGATGGAATATGGAGTCAAAATGGCAAAGCAGGCTGTTTTGCAGGGCGCTGAAGTTATTGTTAGTAGAGGTGGTACTGCAACTCTTTTAAAAAAAAGTGTCAAAGTCCCTGTAGTTGAGACTCAGGTTAGCACCTTAGATGTGTTAAAAATACTTGATAGGTTAATGAAGAATGATAAGAAGTACTTTAAATCACTAAAAATTGGATTGATTGGGTATCAAAATGTTGTTTTTGGAGCGGAAACCATTTCATCGATTTTAGGCATTAAGCTATACAAAATAATTTTGGATAGTGCTCAAGCGGAAACTAGGCAGAAAATTGATAATTTGGATATTAACTTTGTTTTAGGAGATGCGAGTGGTTTGCAACTAGGACAAGATTGTGGTATTGAGGGCTTACTAATTGATTCAAGCAAGGAGGCAATCGCTTCTGCTCTTTTCGAGGCAGAGCGAGTAATGCAGGTTAAAAGGATAGAGCAAGAAAAGGCACAGCTCTTTAAATCTATTTTGGATGTTTCCCGCGGGGGCATTATTGCTGTTGATAATAACGATGAAATAACCGTTGTTAATCCCGCAGCCGAGATGATCTTAGGCATAGAAGCCAAAAATAGTATAGGTTTACCATCCAAACATATTCTTCCTGGAATAAAATTAAAAGAAGTAATAGAAGCAGAGGATCAAGTTTCTGATTTATTAGTAAACATTAATGGACGAGTGCTTATAGTGAATAAAGCACCTATAAAGATAAAGGGTAAGACTATAGGGGTTGTTGCTGCATTGGAGGATGTAACAAAGATACAGCAATTAGAACAGGGAATCAGAAAAAATCTTTACTCCAAGGGCTTAACTGCCCAATATGAACTTACTCAAATAGTAGCAAAATCTCAAATTATGGTGGAAACTATTAATAAAGCATACCAATTTGCTAATACAGAATCTACTATTTTAATTACCGGAGAATCGGGAACAGGAAAAGAAATGTTTGCACAGGGCATCCACAATGCTAGTTCTAGAAAAGATGGTCCGTTTGTGGGTGTTAACTGTGCAGCCCTTCCTGAAAACTTGCTCGAGAGTGAATTGTTTGGCTACGTAGAAGGGGCATTTACAGGAGCAAGTAAAGGTGGAAAGATTGGTCTTTTTGAAATGGCCCATGGGGGAACTTTATTTTTGGACGAAATTGGAGAAATGCCTCTACCGTTGCAAACACGTTTATTACGTGTGCTTCAACTCAAAGAAGTGATGCGCATTGGGGGGGACAGGGTAATACCTATAAATGTCAGAATTATAAGTGCTACGAATAGGGATTTACTAAAGGAGGTTCAAACTAAGAGGTTTAGAGAAGATTTGTACTACAGACTTAATCTACTATCCATTAAAATCCATCCTCTTAGGGAAAGACCTGAGGATATACCCTATTTAATAAAAACCATTATGAATAAAATATTAAACCGAGTTGGAAAAGAAGTGGAACTTTCAACAGAAGTAAGCCGCCTTTTGGCTTTATATAAGTGGCCTGGAAATGTTAGACAGTTGGAGAATGTTTTAGAGCGGATAATAATTTTAAGTAAAGGCCAAGTCATCGAAAAAGTGGATTTTGAAAATGCTGTACCTGAGCTAAAGCTAGATTTAACTGATAGAGATAATCCTAGTTATGAAGCTGGCAAGAACTCCATAGAAGTTGACGGAACCTTGTCACAGATGGAACGAAATATTATTAAAAGAGTTTTAGAAGAAGAAAATGGTAACCAAACCAAGGTAGCAAAAAGACTTGATATAGATAGGAGCACTCTTTGGCGCAAACTAAAGAAAAAGTAATGGACATTATAATCCCAGCCGGCGATGCATTATCAATCACTATTGCAAAATGTAATGGCAAAATGCAATACTTTAGCCATTGCATTTTGAATCTTCAATTGGTTAAAGTGTTTACTAGCTTTAATTAACTTATCATATCATTGCTTTGATGTTGTAAACTTCAGATTATTTCAAAAGTAAATATATTCTGGCATAATACTTGCATTAATTATTGCTATGGCAAAGCTTATTGACACCTAACAAACATACTTAAGGAGGGCTTAATTATGACAGAATTATCACGACATGAAAGGGTTAGCCTGGCACTAATGCATCAAGAAACTGATAGAGTGCCTGTAGACTTCGGAGGCAAAACAACTGGGATTGCTGTTGAAACCTATAATGAATTAAAAACTTTACTTAATATTGAGAGTCAAACGCAGGTGTTGGATGCAAGGCTTCAAATAGCCAAGGTAGAGGAGGTAGTCCTAGATAAATTTTCGGTAGACACAAGATACATTTATCAGAAACCGCCTGCATCTTGGAAACCGAAATGGATTGGGGATACATTTGTTGATGAATGGGGAATTAGGTTAGCAAGACCAACAGGCGGATTTTATTATGATTATGTAGAATTCCCTTTAGCCAATGCAGATTGTCTTGGTGATTTAGAAAAGCATCAGTGGCCCAATACAGAAGATTCAAGCAGAAATGTTGGACTTGTTGAAGAGGCTTCGAGGATAGCTAAGCAGTATAATCCTTTCATAATAACTACATTTAAGGGGCCTTTCGAACAGGCCTGGGCTTTAAGGAACTTTGAAAACTATCTTCTAGATATGGTAATGAATAGAGAATTTGCTGAAGCATTACTAGATAAAGTGGTGGGTATTCAGAAAAAAATCTATGGGCCATTTTTAGAGATGGTTGGACCTTATCTAGATATGGTATGTTTTACAGATGACATGGGTGGACAGGTTAGTCCTATTATATCTCCCAAAATGTATCGCGAAATGATTAAACCCCGTCATAAAGAAATGGTTGAATTTATTAAAGAGAAGACCGGTGGGGCTAAGGTTGCCTTACATTCTTGTGGAAGCATTAAGAAATTCATACCTGATTTTTGTGATATTGGAATTGAGGTATTAAACCCAATCCAAGTTACAGCCTCTGAAATGGATATTAATAAATTAAAATCTGAATTTGGCCACCAATTATCTTTTTGGGGAGCAATCGATACTCAAAAGCTATTGAGTTTTGGAAATCCGAACGAAATACGTCAATCTGTAAAGGAAACCCGTAGTGTTTTAGGAAAAGGTGGTGGGTATCTTTTTGCACCTGCCCACAACATACAGGCAAAAACACCGCCAGAAAATATTTTGCCTCTTTTTGAAAGATAGTAATAGATGGAAAATATTCTCAGCATATTATTAGTTACATGTAGAAAATATCATTGGAGGATTGAGGAATGCAACAGCTAATTATGATTAATCCAAAAGACAATGTAGCTACTGCTACAACAGATTTACAAAAAGGTCAAGAAATTAAAGTTGAAACTGGTAATGCTTCTGTACTTATTAGATTAAAATGCGACATTGGTTTCGGTCATAAGGTTGCAATAAGGGATATTCAAAGTGGTAGTGCAGTATATAAGTATGGAGAGGAAATAGGACTAACCACAAATAACATTTCCTTAGGAGAGCATGTACATGTTCATAATGTTTTAAGCCAAAGAGGCAGAGGGGATCTGAGTAATTAAGGGGGGATAAGATATGCAATTAACTGGTTTTCGTAGAGAAAATGGACAGGTCGGCATAAGAAATCATGTTGTAGTTATTTCATCTGTTGTTTGTGCTAATAGGACAGTAGAAATGATAGCAGCTCAAGTTCCTGGAGTGATACCCATAGTGCACCAACATGGCTGTTCACAAATTGGGTGTGATAAAGAACAGACTGCTCGTACCTTAATTGGCTTTGGTAAAAACCCTAATGTTGCAGCAGTTCTGGTAGTTGGTTTAGGCTGCGAGACACTCCAACCAAAGGATCTAGCGCGCGAGATGGAGGTTACAGGAAAACCCGTGGCCCATATGAATATTCAGGAAGAAGGGGGCACCTTAAAAACTGTGGCTAAGGGTTCACAAATAGTCAGGGATATGGTTATGGCTGCTTCACAAATTCAGAAGGAGTCCATAGATATAAAGGATATCATCTTGGGAACAGAATGTGGAGGTTCTGATACAACCTCTGGGTTGGCTGCCAATCCAGCAACAGGAGTTGCATCTGATCTTTTGGTTGAAGCTGGTGGGACTGTGATACTTTCTGAAACAACTGAATTAACTGGAACAGAACACGTTCTGGCAAAAAGAGCTAAAAATAAAGAAATAGGAAACCAAATATATGAAATAGTTGCAAATATCGAACAAGAATCCAAGAGACTTGGAGTTGATATTAGAGGGGGTAACCCCACTCCTGGAAACATTGAAGGTGGATTAACAACTATAGAAGAAAAGTCCCTTGGTTGTATATATAAAGCAGGAACATCAATAATAAATGAGGTTATTGAATTTGCCGAGGAACCAAAGGAAAAGGGTTTGGTAGTAATGGATACTCCAGGTCATGATATAGAGTCTATTACTGGCATGATTGCTGGTGGTGCCCAATTAATAGTGTTTACTACTGGTAGAGGTACACCTACAGGGGCCCCTATTACTCCTGTGGTTAAGGTATGTGGAAATCCCAAAACAGTTAAAACGATGATGGATAATATTGATATTGACGCAAGTGGTATAATGACCGATGGTAAGAGTGTTGATGAGATAGGTAGAGAAATATATCAAGAATATTTAGAAGTGATAAATGGTAAACAGACGAAGTCTGAAATACTAGGACAAAGAGACTTTGCTATTTGTCGTATAGCAAGAACTATGTAGATATTGTTTAGTAAGTGAGCAATTAAGGGGGTGATAGTAAGCAAAAGTAGGGTAAGCTAATGTATTTGAAAGTTTGCTCAAAACTACAGATTATAAAAACAAGGAGGAGTATTTGTGAAGAAGAGAAATTCAAAGGTTTTAATACTAATAATTGTAGCTTTATTTGCAATGGCACTAGTAGCTGGTTGTGGAGGTACTGATGGTAACAATGAAAATGGTAACAATGAAAATGGTACTAATAATGAGGAAGTTGAAACTATAGTATTAAAAGCAGCAAATAGTGTTGATATGACACACCCATATCATCTAGGTCTTGTTGAATATGGCAAGATGATTGAAGAAAGAACTGATGGCAAATATAGTTTAGAAATATTTCCTAGTGCACAATTAGGTTCTGAAAGAGAAATCATTGAAGGCGTTCAGATGGGAACAATTGATATGGCTGTAGTTTCAACAGCACCACTAGCTGGTTTCTCAGATGCATTCCTAGTAACAGACCTACCATTTATGTTTAATGATAAGGCACACGCATATAAAGTACTTGATGGAGAAATTGGTCAGGATATTTTCGCACAAATAGAAGGAACTGGGATTAAAGGTTTAGCGTTTTGGGAGAATGGATTTAGAAACATCACTAACTCAAAAGGACCAATTAATGTACCAGCTGACATGGAAGGAATTAAGATAAGAACTATGGAAAACCAAATTCACATGGATTCCTTTAGAGAAATTGGTGCTGATCCAACTCCAATGGCATTTGGTGAATTATTTACAGCCTTACAGCAAAAAACTGTTGATGGGCAAGAAAACCCACTACCAATTATTGCAACATCTAAGTTTTATGAAGTACAGGAGCACCTTGCGTTAACAGGGCATTTCTATGCACCAGCTCCACTATTAATTAGCCAGGCAACATGGGATAAATTAAGTGACGAAGAAAAAGACATCTTCCAGCAGGCTGCTAATGAAGCTAGAGATATTGAAAGACAAATGATCCAGGAGATGGATGATAGTCTAGTTGCAGAATTAGAAGCTGAAGGAATGCAGGTTACTACTCCTGATAAAGGTCCATGGCAAGAAGCAATGGCTCCTGTATATGGGAAATATGAAGATAGAATTGGTAAAGATTTAATTGAAAAAATTAAAGCGCTTGGTAATAACTAATCACTATGAAGAAGTAAGTTATAGTAGTTAAATACTATGTGCAATATAAGTTGAGCAGGATATAATCCTGCTCAACTATATAATATATGTTAAAAAACTACTTTAGGAAAATCATTTTGGATCAAGTAAATATATTTATGAGAGGGGGAAAATCATGGAAGCAAAAAGGCAATCTTCCTTCTTTAGTTTTCTAGACAAATTTGAAGATTACTCTGTAACAATACTTTACGCTACAATGGTTATAGTAATTTTTTTGCAGGTATTTTTTAGGTTTGTGATAAAGGCTTCCCTTCCGTGGTCAGAGGAATTGGCAAGATATATCATGGCATATGCAGTATTTATTGGTGCTGCAATAGCTGCAAAAGAAGGAGCTCATATTGGTATTAATGTAATTGTAGGTGCATTACCTAAACCTTTCGATAAATATATGAGAGGGATAGCAATGTTTATATCATTCATATTTGCTGCATTACTTCTATATTTATCTATTATTATAGTAATGTTTTTGATGAAAACTGGACAAAAATCCCCTGCTATGCTCATACCAATTTGGATTGCTTATTTATCAGTACCTCTTGGTGCAATTTTAATGAGCATAAGGTTCTTACAATCAACCTATCTCAATTTTAAAGAAGAAAGGGGATAAGGTAATATGCTATCAGCGTTACTATTTGGACTATTTGCTGTACTTGTAATAGCTAGTGTTCCAATTGCGGTTAGTATTGGATTAGCTACAATATTAACAATCTGGTTTACTGACATTGTTGCTGTTCAGGTAGCAGCTCAAAGAATGTTCACAGCTGTGGATTCATTTCCATTGATGGCAGTTCCCTTTTTTATGATTGCTGGGGCAGTTATGGAAAGAGGTGGGATTTCCAAAAGGTTAATTGGATTTGCTAATTCACTAGTAGGAAGTTTTTTTGGAGGCTTCGCCTTAGTTACAATTCTAGCTTCAATGTTTTTTGCAGCAATTTCAGGATCATCACCTGCAACAGTAGCTGCTATTGGAGCTATTATGATACCTGCTATGGTTAAAAATGGGTATAAAGAAGAATTTGCAACTGCAACTCAGGCAAGTTCTGGATATATTGGAGTCATAATTCCACCTAGCATTCCTATGATTACCTATGGTGTAGTAACTGGTACTTCCATTGGTGGTCTATTTATGGCGGGCTTTATACCTGGAATAGTTATAGGAATATCACTAGCAATTGTAGCAGTTATTATAGCTAGAAAGAAAAACTACCGAGGATCTGATAAAAGAGCTACCCCAAAAGATGTTTGGGTTTCTTTTAAGGATGCCATATGGGCGATTTTTATGCCAATTATTATTCTTGGCGGTATTTATGGAGGGGTTTTTACACCCACAGAAGCTGCTAATATTGCAGTTGTTTATGGAATACTTGTAGGCGTATTTATTTACAAGGAATTATCTTTTAAAGACTTACCAAAAATTTTAAGGGCCGCAGCCATAAGTAGTTCATTAGTACTTTTAATAGTAGCAGCAGCATCAGCCTTTGGACTAGTGTTGACTAGAGAGCAGATACCTATGAAGGTTGCTGAAATGTTAATAGGGATAACAGAAAATCCCATTATGTTGCTGATGATACTAAATGTATTACTACTGGTAGTTGGAACATTTATGGAAACAAACGCAGCCATCATCATTTTAGCACCAATTCTGTATCCAGCCATTGTTCATCTAGGGATAGATCCAATTCACTTTGGGATAATTATGGTAGTGAACTTGGCAATAGGTATGATCACACCACCTCTTGGAGTAAACTTGTTTGTTGCCTCTAGTATGCGGAAGATGCCAATAGAAAAATTAATAAATGCTAATTGGTGGTATCTATTAGCTTCTATTGTAGCCCTGCTTGTGATCACTTATTTCCCAGGGTTAAGTTTATGGTTGCCAAGTATTCTTAATTAGAGCGAAACTTAATACCTATGGAACTTCTAGCTTAGCTAGTTTCAAAAATTCGTGAAAGGTGGAGTTGAGCAATGCTAAAAAGTCAACACCTTAGAGAAGTAAACACTCAGGGAGATGGACTTCGCTTAGGAAGTGGATGGACACCATCAGACTTGGCAAAACCACAAGTGCTGATAGATAGCGTATTTGGAGACAGTCATCCGGGGAGCCATCATTTAGACAAACTTGTAAATTCAGCAAAAAATGGACTATACAGCGTAGGCTGTAAGCCTGCAGTATATACAGTAACAGACATTTGTGATGGAATAGCCATGGCTCATGATGGAATGAACTTTTCATTACTATCTAGAGAAATCATAGCCATGATGGTAGAAATCCATGCATTAAGTTCACCCTTTGATGGACTGATGCTAGTATCAAGCTGTGATAAATCAATACCAGCTCATTTAAAAGCCTTAGCGAGACTGGATATGCCAGGGCTTCATATCTGTGGAGGAGCAATGATGCCAGGACCGGATTACTTATCCTCAGAAAAACTATATGGATCAGGCGACAAAGAAAAAAGAGGCGAAATCACAAGCCAAGAGTTACTGGTAGAACAAATAAACTCCTGTCCATCCTGTGGAGCATGTCAGTTTATGGGAACAGCAAGCACAATGCAAACAATGTCGGAGGCTCTAGGCTTGAGCCTACCAGGAAACGCATTGATGCCGGCGAGCATAAACCAGTTAGAGCATCTTTCATATAGAGCAGCAGAACAAGTAAAAGAACTAATGGACAAGAGTATCACACCAAAACAAATACTAACAAGAAAAGCCTTTGAAAACGCAATAATGGTACATGCAGCAATCTCTGGTTCAACAAATGCAACGCTACATTTACCTGCAATAGCTCATGAAGTAGGCTTAGAAATCACAGCAGACCTATTTGAAGAAATACATTCTAAGATACCAGTACTAGTAAGCCTAAAGACAAGTGGCAAATGGCCAACAGAATTACTATGGTTTGCAGGCGGAGTACCAGGGGTCATGATGCAACTAAAAGAATATCTGCACCTAGATGCCCTGACAGTTACAGGCAAAACAGTAGGAGAAAATCTAGAAGAACTAGAAAGAAACGGCTACTTCGGAGTAGGTAAAGGATATTTAAGAAACTACGGACTAACAGCAGAAGAGGTTATCCAGCCAATAGATAAGCCATATAAGCAAGGTGGCGGATTAGCAGTATTATACGGAAGCTTAGCTCCAGAGGGAGCAGTAGTAAAACACGCAGCAGTAGACCCAAAAATGCATGTCCATACAGGGCCAGCACGACCATATGATAGTGAAGAAGCGGCAGTAGAAGCAATCCTATCAGGACAAATTAAACCAGGAGATCTTATAATAATCAGATATGAAGGACCTCAAGGAGCAGGAATGCCAGAAATGCTTCGTACAACAGAAGCAATATACACAAATCCAGAATTAGTAGCAACAACAGCCCTAATAACAGATGGAAGGTTTTCAGGTGCAACAAGAGGTCCAGCAATCGGACACGTATCTCCAGAAGCAGCAACCGGAGGCCCGCTAGCATTAGTAGCAGAGGGTGACCTTATATCAATAAACATTCCTGAGAGGAAATTAGATATAGTAGGAATAGCTGGAAAAGAAGCAGACAAAGCAGAAGTAGAAAAAATACTAGTAGAACGCAAAAAGAAATGGAATAGACCTATTAAAGAAAACAAAGGTGTTCTTGGATTATTTCAATCATTAGCTGCATCACCCATGAAAGGTGCATACCTAGAGTGGAATAAGTAGATAAAGGGGCAACTCACAGTATATCCCGGTGAGGCCCCTTCTATTACGATTATGCAGAATTTCTTTTACCTAAAAACTATTAAGCTTTGGTAAACCTAAAGAAAATAATGGTCATCTATTGTTGCGTTTGTCAAGAGATTTCATCATTAGTGATTTAGTACTGCTTAGGTGGTCCAATATCTTTTGATATGCATCATCTTCTGAGCCATTTTCTATGGAAGCTACTATGGCGTTGTGTTCAGATAATGCAGAGTATATTCTGCTCTTATCTTTTAAGGTTTCAAGAGATATAATTTGTATTTTATCTCGATGGGATTTGTAGATATCATTAAAGCATTTATTATTGGAATGTTTTATAATGCTTTCATGGAATAACCTGTCTGCATCCCAAAACTCATTTGAGCTTTCATTTTTGCTGGCTTTCTCTTGGAAGAGTAGTGATTCTTTTAGCTTATACAATGATTTATTAAAGGCAACAGAATGGGTTTCCTTGCACCGTATTAAATGCTTAATACAAAAGCCCTCAATGGCTTCTCTTAATTGAAAGACATCAATAATTTCTTCAGTAGAAATCATTTTAACTATAAAACCTCTGTATGGAACAATATCAACTAGGCCTTCGTGCTGCAATTGTAAGACAGCTTCTCTAACAGGGGTCCTGCTTACACCAATGTTATTAGCAACCCATTGATCAGAATAAAGCTTATCCACTTCAAGCTCTAAATTTAGTATTGATTCACGAAGGTAACTATATACCTGTTCTTTTAAACTTGGGGCTTTTTTTATATGCATTAATTCACATCCTAGCAATAGATATGAACAGTATACCAAACATCTAGATATTTGTATATTTTTTGCATTTGCATTGAAGCAGTAACATGTTACATGTTATACTAAGAATATTCTACTATTAGTGTCCCCTTAAAGTCAGTAACTTGAGAGGGGAGTCTTTAATGGTATGACTTATTACTTCTGAAATAGATAATACCGTTGTTAAGTTGTATGTGACACCTTAAAAGGAGGTCTACAGGTGAAGACAGATATTATAAATAGTCTAAAGAAGATTGTAGGTAGCGACAATATCTTAACCAGTAAGATATCTATGGAAATGTATTCCTACGATTCTTCTCCTTTCATTTATCAACCCGGGGCGGTTGTATTTGCTGAAACTACTGAAGAAGTGGCTGAAATAATAAAACTTGCTAATGAAACGGGTATTAAGGTAGTACCAAGGGGAGCTGGAACATGTCTAAGTGGTGGAGCGGTTACCCCAGATGCTGGAATTATTCTTGTTCTAACTAAAATGGATAAGATTTTAGATATAGATATCATTAATGAGACAGCACTAGTTGAACCAGGGGTTATAAATCTTAATTTAACCAAGGTTGTTGAACCAATGGGATATATGTTTGCTCCTGATCCAGCTAGTCTTAAGGTTGCAACTATAGGTGGCAACGTTGCAGAATGCGCCGGAGGAATCAAAGGAATAAAATATGGAGTGACTAAAGAACATGTTTTGGGCATGGAGGTAGTACTGCCAACTGGGGAGATTGTACAGTTGGGTGGTTTTCCAAATCCAGCTGATAATAGACCAGATTTAACAGGTATATTTAATGGATCTGAAGGAACCTTTGGAATTGTTACAAAAATATTAGTTAAACTCACCAAAAAACCAGAAGCGGTAAGAACAATGGTTGCAATATTTGATAGTTTGGATAAAGCTGCGGAAGTAGTTTCCACTATAGTTTCCAGGGGCATTGTTCCTACCACATTAGAAATTATGGACAGGGCTACTCTTAGAGCAGTAGATGATTTTCTGAATCTTGGCTTTCCAAAAGACGCAGAGGCTTTACTGTTAATTGAGGTAGATGGTTATGAAGTTGAACTGGATGCACAGATTGATACTATTACTGAGATATGCAAAGAAATGGGTGCTAGTAGCTACAAGAAAGCAGAAAATGATGCGGAAAGAGAAAGTTTATGGCTCGCTAGACGTTCAGGTAATGGTGCCTTAGGTAGGATAAAGCCTGCCTACATGGTTCAAGATGTTACAGTTCCAAGGAGCAAACTCCCAGAAATGTTTCGAAAGGTTACGGAAGTAGGTAAGAAATATAATATTACAATTGCTCAGATAGCCCATGCGGGGGATGGAAACCTACATCCACACTTACTATATGATCCTAAGGATGATGCTGAACATCATAGAGTAGAAGAGGCTAGTAAAGAGATATTTAAAGCTGCCCTTGATATGGGGGGGTGCTTGACAGGAGAGCATGGAATTGGGTTAGAAAAATTGCCATATATGGAGCTTGCATTTACTAAAGCTGACTTACATTTTAAAACAAGAGTTAAAAATCTCTTAGATCCCAATTTAATTCTAAATCCCGGCAAGGTGATTAAGGCTGGATAAGGCATTAATAGGAGGTAGGCACATGAATTTAGATTCTATTAAAATAATCATCAATGAGAAACTGCCGGCTTTAAAGGTTGATGATATTCAAGGAAATATTGTAGTTTATCCTCAGGACTCTGAGGAAATTAGTTCCTTTATTAAGTTATGTAATCATAAAGCCATTCAAATAATTCCTATTGGTAGTGGAAGTCAAATTATAGGTGCTAAGCAACCACAAGTATATCTCTCTACACGTAAAATGAACAGGGTTATTGAGTTAGCAAAAAATGATTTAACTGTTTCTGTAGAGGGTGGCATTAGTATTAAGGAGTTAGCAGATATCTTGAGGCAAGAAAACTTTTTGCTTCCTATAAGCTACCATGAGAAACCCAGCTCTACAATAGGTGGTCTGTTAGCTAGAGATGCTGGGGGCATTGAACAATATGCTTATGGTACAATAAACGATTATTTATTAGGTTTGGAATTTGTGACTCCAACTGGAGAGTTGATTAAAACAGGCGGAAAAACTGTAAAAAATGTTACAGGATATGATTTTACTAGGTTATTTGCAAAGAGCTGGGGTACATTAGGCGTAATTGTAAGAGCTACCTTTAAACTCATTCCCATGCCAGAGGAAAAAGCATTATTTATTACTGAAGCAGCTTCAGTCGATGATCTAACTCAGGCAATGAAAGAGGTTTTATCTAAAAGATTTGCTTTAGTGTCTTTTATGGGAATGTCTGCAAAAATGCTGGGGCTAACTGAAGATTCAAAATATGCCAGTTTCTTTGTATTAGCAGGGTCTAAGATTGCCGTTGAACACCAGTTGCAAGTTTTAAAAAGCATAGTAGATATTAAAGGATTGATTACAGGTAGAGATAATGTAGATGCTTATTTAGAAAAGTTATTCAGTAGCAAAGGGTCAGTATCAAAAATCAGATTTGGGACCGATCGTAGAAGCCTTTTGGATTTATTGCCAAGAAACTTAGATGAATTACTAAACAATAATTCGATGGAGATTATACTAGATGGCGGAAATGGAATGGTCGAATTATCTACAAGTTCAGATTTCAATGAAGCTAAAAAGATGATAACTGAAAAACTACAGGATTTTAAAATGTGCTTTACTGATAATAGAGCGCCTCTTGATATACTTTATAATCGTATGAAAAAAGAGCTCGATCCAAATCTAATTATGTATCCACACAATCCAAGATTTATGGAGGTGAGCTAGGATGGAAGCAAAGATTTTGAAGTGTAATAAATGTGGGTTTTGCCAAGAGGTATGTCCAACCTATAGTATATCAAAAAATGAATCTAATGTTGCCAGGGGTAGAGTAAGGCTAGCTCGCTTAGTTTGTGAAGGCAATTATAAGTGGGGTAGTGAACCCGAAATTGAAGAGCATATAAAAAGCTGTTTGCTCTGTAAAGCTTGTGTAACAAACTGTCCTTCAAGTGTTGCAACTGATAAGATCATGATGGAAGCTAGAGAAAAAATAAATGCTGCCAATGGGTTTTCTATGTTTCACAAGGCAGCGTATAGGGGAGTATTTTCAAATCGGAAGAGATTTAAAACAGTATCCGGATTAGCTCGATTTTATCAGCATAGTGGTGCAAGATGGTTGGTTCAGGGGAGTGGGATTCTGGGAATAGTTAAAAAAGTTAAAAGAATGGAAGACCTATTACCAGCCCTGCCCAAAAAGAGCTTTTTCCAGCAGGCACCAGATTTAATTAGAAAGATTGACAAACCAAAGTTCAAGGTTGGCTACTATGTTGGTTGTGCTACTAATGGTTTCTTTAGCCAAATAGCTGTTTCTGCCGTAAAAGTGCTTCAACATTACAACTGTCAGGTTTATGCTCCAGAGGTTGAGTGCTGTGGTGGTCCTCATCAAAGCGCCGGTGATTTTGAGGAAGGCAAAAGGTTAGCTAAGGAAAACATTGATAGATTTGTTGGTCGAGACCTTGACTATATTGTAATAGACTGTGCAACATGTGGAAGTACTCTAAAGGAATATGCGGAGCTTTTAAAAGATGATAAGGAATATAGTAAAAGGGCTGAAGAAATATCAAAAAAGATAATTGATATAAATAAATTTGTACTTGATAAGTTAGACGTGGATGTGCGGAAATTAGGTAGGGTATCATATAAAGTAAGTTATCATGATCCTTGCCACGGAGTTAGAGGCCTGAAGATAACCAAAGAGCCAAGGGAACTTCTAAAATTAATACCAGGTATTGAATTTAGTGAAATGAAACAGGCAGACTGGTGCTGTGGTGGAGCAGGTTCTTACTGTTTCCTCCAAGATGGCAATTCTGAAAAAATACTTGAAATGAAGCTAGAAAATTTTAAAGAAACAGGTGCGAATATCTTAGCAACCTCATGTCCAGCTTGTATGATGCAGTTGGGACATGGGTTAAGGAGTAGAAAAATAAAAGCTAATACACTACACCCTATAGAGATTTTAGAAAGAGCAATTACAACCTAACCGCATTCTTTATATAGTTCAGCGGGCAATCATACTTGCTGAACTTATTGTACAACTCAACTTAGGCTGAAAATAAGGTTATTATTAAACTAAATCTAGCGAAGGAGTGGATAAATTGCGAGTAAAAAGCATACCAAAAATGTATCGCATAAGACAAAACTTTGGTGTTCAAAAACTAGAAAATGTTGAAGAGGAAATGGAAAAAGGTTTTGCCCAATATAAAGGCCTAATATCTCCAGGTGCTAAAATTGGAATTGCAGTTGGCAGTAGAGGGATTTATGCGCTCCAGAAACTTGTAATAACAGTTGTTAATGAAGTTAAAAAGTGCGGCGCTATACCTCATATCATTCCTGCTATGGGAAGCCACGGTGGTGCAACTGCTGATGGACAAGAAGAGTACTTAAAGGGTTATGGAATTACTGAAGAAGCTGTTGGAGCCCCTGTATTAAGCAATATGAAAGTTGAGCAATTAGGTACTGTTGAACCCGAAGGATTACCAGTTTACTTCGATAAAGTAGCCTTATCAATGGATGGTCTAATAATGCTAAATAGGATAAAGCCACATACTGATTTCCATGATATTACTGAAAGTGGTGTATTAAAGCAAATGGCTATAGGATTTGGAAACCATGTAGGTGCGTTAGCCATTCATGAATTTGGTATTTATGGTCTTGCCAAGCTTATTCCTAGAGTCGCTGAAGTAATTATGGAAAAAGCACCTATTCTTCTAGGGGTAGCGGTTCTAGAAAATGCGGAAGATACAACAGCTAAAATAGAAGTTATACCTAAGGCTAAAATTTTAGAGCGAGAAAAAGAACTTATAATTGAAGCCAAGTCTTTAATGCCTACCCTGCCTTTTAATCAAGCTGATGTCCTGGTTGTTCAAGAAATGGGGAAGAACATTAGTGGTGTGGGTATGGATTCAAATGTTACTGGCAGAATACTTGTTAGGGGCCAAGAAGAGAGTGGAGACTTGTCTATCTATAGAATTGTATGTCTTGATCTGACTGAAGAAAGTCATAACAATGCGTTGGGAATGGGTCTAGCAGATGTAATTACACGAAGGCTTTATGATAAGGTAGACTTAAAAACTACCTATGCCAATGTAATATGCTCTGGATTTCTTGAAAGAGGCTTTATCCCCATTATTCAAGATTCGGACAAGGATGCAATACTGACGGCATTGTCTAGCTGCAATAGAAAAGTAACTATGGAAGATGCCAAGGTAGCGATTATCAAAAATACTTTGGACATTAAAGAAATTCTCGTATCCGAGGCGCTTTTAGATGAAGTAAAGCAAAGAGACCACATCGAGGTATTAGGACAAGAAAAGCTAAACTTTGACGCAGAAGATAACATCTATGGGGTCAGGCTTGACAAATTGACAAATTAGAAGGAAGTAGGAAGAAGGAAGCAAAAGGGAGGCGAATAGTCGGTTCTCTTGCTTCCTTTTCCATTCAATCTTGCTTTGTGTGATAACATTTCATTCAGCAAGCCTTAAACCCAGGTTTTTGGCGTAGCTGTATAGTTCCATGAATTCTATTTTGGTTAGACCTCTGGAAATTTCTTTATATTGGAATGCTTTGTGGGCTGGGTGGTATTGGTCCATTAGATTTACTAGGCAATCTGGAGAGAGTTCTTTTTGTATAAACTCTAGCACTTCTTTAGAATTATTGAGGTTGCCAGGCATTACCAAATGTCTTATTATCAAACCCCGATATGCAATATTGTTCTTATCTACCTTTAACCCTCCCACCTGTCGGTCCATTTCTTTTAGTGCTTGCTTAACCCTGGTGCTATAACTCTTAATATTGGAGTATTTTTCGCCAAGTGAATCATCGGAGTATTTAAAATCAGGCATATAGATATCAACAACACCATCAAGGAGTTCAAGGGTTTTCATTCTCTCGTAACCGCCACAGTTGTAAACTATGGGAATTTTCAGGCCGTTCCGGGCAGCCAATAGAAGTGCTTCAAGTATATTTGGAACAAAGTGCGTAGGGGTAACAAGGTTTATATTATGACAACCGTGTCGGTTTTGTATATTCAGCATTATTTCGGCTAACTTTGAATTCTCTATTATCTTTCCTTCCCCTCCGAAACTCAGTTCACAGTTTTGGCAAAAAACACATTTCATATTGCAGTATCCAAAGAATATAGTTCCTGAACCATGTCTACCTACAAGTACAGACTCTTCTCCAAAATGGGGACCATTGCTCGAAATAATTGCCTTGTCCAATGCTCTACAAAAACCAGTTTTTTCCTGCCTGTCTACATTGCATTCGTGCGGGCATAGGTTACAATTTGTATAATGGGTTCTAGCTTTTAGGACCTTTGCCTCTAGTTTATTGGTTCCAAGGAGTTTTATATAGCCAGGTTCATATTTTTTTGACATTAATTTAGCCCCCTACCAGTTATGGCTTTCTGAATTTTTAAGGCAGATCAAAAGTCTTTATAGACTATATCGTATGCTAAATCAGCTGGATTATACGGGGTCAGGCTTGACAAATTGACAAATTAGAAGGAAGCAGGAAGAAGGAAGCAAAAGGGAAACGAATAGCCCTCATTTTTAGCTTTCTCATCTTCAGGAGCTTGGTTGTAGGTAGTCGGAGCTTGTTACTACTTACTGTAACAAGCTCAAGAGAGAATCAAAGGACAAAGCGATCTGATAGATATATTTATCCTCATCCATTACTATTACATACTTATAGAGGCGTCCATCCTGAAAGCTTGCCTTAATATGTGTGGCGAAATATGATTTATTATGTACAAAAAAAGCATCTTTAACTTCAGGCATCAGCTTAAACAAGTTAATTCCAGTACCATTTTTCTTACTGGAATACTTAAATAAACCACTTGGATCTGCAATGCTTACATAATCTACCTTAAGGTCCTTAGCTACTTTTACAAGGAAATCGAAGGTAAGTTCGTCCTTTGACTTTAGTTTAGTAGCTATATTTTTGAACTGAATGGATTTTTGATACATTAACTTATCCATAACCCGACTCGCAATTTCTTGTTTAGAGTTTTCCGCTAACTCAAAAAGATGTTCCATGGAGTTATTAATCTCTTCAAAGGAAGTGTTCTGTTCCTGGGAGGCCGCTGCTACTAATTCCGTTGCATCTGCTGTTTCTTTGGATAATATCTGATTTTCCTTCATTTTTTCTAAAACATTACTGCTAGCATTATTAACTTCACCCATCTGTTGCTCAATGTTATGAATTTTATCTGATGCTTCTTTGAAGGAAAGTATAATTTGCTTCAAGACTTCCCCTGTATTATTATTAATCTCAACACCTTCTATAACATAGTTTGTCACTTGTTCAAAAGCTTCGGTTGATAGGCTAATTTCTCCTTGTATTTCTTGTATAATAGCGTCAACTTCATTTGATGCGTTATTTGATTCTTCGGCAAGCTTCTTTACTTCTTCTGCAACCACGGCAAATCCCCGACCATGTTCACCAGCTCTGGCTGCTTCTATGGCGGCATTTAAAGCCAGTAAGTTAGTTTGGTCGGATATATTCTTAATAGTTTCAATTATTTGGCCGATTTTTTCAGAGCGAGTCTTGAGAGTATATAACTTATCCGCAGTTTCCTTGACTCTTTCTTCAATTTGATGCATTTTCTCCATTGCCTTTCTTGCCTCAGCCTCACCCCTAGAGGCTATCTGAGTAGAACTGTTTGAGGAATTAACCGCTGCTTGTGCAAAATCCACAGCTTTTCGAACAATCTCCACTATATTTTGAGTAAAATCTGCTGTCCTATTAATAACTTCAAATTGTTTTAAATTTTGGGATGCTATTTGCTGATTATTAGCAACAACATTTTCCGAAGCACTAACTCCTTCTTTCGATGCAACTTTAACTTCCTCAACTGTACTTGCAACTTGTATAGCATTTTGTAAGGCTTCTGCAAAAAATTTCTTCTGGTCTATTACAGCATCATCAAACTCATGAAGGTATTCATTATCCTTGTGAGCGGTACCCTCAGTTGTTTCTTTTAAAAATAGCTTGAAACCAACTAATATCAAAGCTGTATTAAAAATACCCAAGACACCTAATTCAGACCACCCATTTAAACCTATTGCTTTAGATATACTTGCAGCAAATATAAACGATACAACCACAATTAAACCAGCTCTCATTTTAGCACCTCCAGTTAGTTACCTCATGTCAATACAATTTCAACATTATTCACCAAATTCCTCCAAAAACAACCATAATTGACAGAGCTTTATTTAACAGGAAGCGTAGGGATGGTTCTCTTGTTTCCACTTTCTTGGTGTGGTAAAATGTAGAAAAAATACTGAGAGTGATGATTATGCCACGAAGAGCAAGAGAAAAGAGTGAAAGAGGAATATATCATTTCATGTTAAGAGGAGCTAACAGGCAGGAAATCTTTCACGATGATGAAGATAGAATAAGAACGACAGTTAAGAAGAGTATTAGGAATTTCACCTAATTTGATATTTAAAGCATAGAAGAAAAATACAACCAATTCCGAGGAGGAAAATTATGTTAACAAGAGAGCATGCTTATGCATTATTAACGAAGTACAATAAAAACAAATCTTTGATAACCCATGGCCTTGCTGTAGAGTCTGTTATGCGCTATTTTGCTAGAAAAAATAAAGAGGATGAAGAATACTGGGGTATTGTGGGACTGATACACGATATTGACTATGAACTCTATCCTGATGAGCATTGCCATAAGAGTAAAGAAATTTTGGAACAAGAAGGTGTCGATGATGATATCATTCATGCTGCTATATCCCATGGGTGGAATATCTGTATTGATGTAGAGCCTATCAAGAAAATGGAAAAAGTACTTTATACAATTGATGAACTTACGGGACTCATAACAGCTGCAGTTTTAATGAGACCGAATAAAAGTATAATGGATCTTGAGGTTAAATCAGTCAAGAAAAAATTTAAATCAAAAGGTTTTGCCGCTGGCGTAAACCGTGAATTAATTATTGCTGGTTGTGAAATGGTAGAAATGGATTTAGATACAGTCATTCTATGGACAATAGAAGGCATGAAAGAATCAGCCGCCGAGCTTGGGCTTGCAGGCATATAAATAAACTTAGTAGTCATTTTAAGTTAAGAAGGAAGCAAATGGACGGTTTACCGAAAGAACCACAGATCTATATGAAAGAGAATATGCTTCCTTCCTATGTTTCCTCTGCTTCTACTCTTCTGTGTTATACTTTGCTCGCAAGAGTAGATAATAACTAGTGTGAGAGTTTTTTTCATTTATTGATATGCAGAAACAATGATGAATAGGAAGGGAGCTTTAACATGGATAAACGGTTACTAGAAAAATATGCCCAGCTTGTGGTAAAAACAGGGGTAAATATTCAGAAAGGGCAGACTCTTGTTATTTCTTCTCCTATAGAATGTGCACCATTTACTAGAATGATGGCAGAGATTGCTTATCGAGAAGGGGCACGAGAGGTAGTTGTTAGTTGGGAGGATGAATTGCTGTCCAAGATTAAATACTTACATGCACCAGAAATAGTGTTTGAAGAATTTCCAGCATGGAAAAAGGAATTTTACCTTTCCTATGTACGTCAAGGAGCAGCATATATCAATATTTTAGCCACAGATCCAGAGCTTATGAAGGATGTGAATCCTGAAAGAATCGCCAAGGCTCAAAGAACTGCCGGTGCTGCCATAAAGGAATATAGGGAACGGAGAATGGCAAACAAGAATACCTGGTGTGTGGTATCTATTCCTACAAAGGCTTGGGCACGAAAGGTTTTTCCGGATTATAAAGAAAATGAAGCTATAGAGAAGTTATGGGAAACCATTTTTAAAACTGTCAGGGTAGATACAGAAGATCCTATTACTGCATGGAATGAACATAAGAGTCATTTGAAGAAGAGCCTGGATTTCCTGAATACCAATATCTTTAAATATCTTCATTATAAGAATTCTCTAGGTACAGACTTGAGAGTCGAGCTTCCGGAGAGGCATTTATGGATTGGGGGTTCAGAATACACACCTGAAGGCATAGAGTTTATTGCCAATATGCCTACTGAGGAGGTATTTACTCTGCCGAAAAAGACAGGCGTTAATGGTACTGTAGTCAGCTCAATACCTTTAAACTATAATGGTAATCTCATCGAAGGGTTTTCACTTACTTTTAAAAATGGTAAGATTGTTGACTTTAATGCTAAAAAAGGCCAAGAGGTACTTAAGAAGCTAATTGAGACAGATGAGGGATCATGCTATCTCGGTGAAGTGGCATTGGTTCCATATGATTCGCCCATCTCCAACACCAAGATACTGTTCTATAATACATTATTTGATGAAAATGCATCCTGCCATTTGGCTATTGGAAAAGCGTATCCAGTATGTATCCAAAATGGTGAAAATATGAGCAAGGAAGAATTGACGAAATTGGGAGTAAATGATTCCATCGTACATGAGGATTTTATGATAGGAACAGAGGATCTTGAAATTCTTGGAACTACAGTAGATGGAAAAGAAATATCCATATTTAAAAATGGCAACTTTGCACTTTTACGTTATGAGCACTCCCAATGAGTGCTTTTTTTTTGCCTTTTAGGAGGCAATCTTTCAAAACTTTTTTAAAGAATAATAAAAAAATGCTCATAAGTTATTGACATATGCCCAAAATAATAATAGAATTAGTTATGGGCATTAGCCTATAACTAGAACATATTATTAAAAGGGGCGAAAATATATGAAGATTTGTGTTTCAGCAAGTGGAAATTCTATTGAAAGTAGCATGGATCCAAGGTTCGGGAGATCGGCATACTTTATTATTGCAGATGCCGATACAATGGAGTCTGAAATTATTGAAAATAGTGCAGCAGCTTCCGGTGGTGGGGCTGGAATCAATTCAGGACAGCTTATGGTTGATAGGGGTGTGGAAGTAGTAATTACAGGCAATGTAGGACCAAATGCCATGAATGTTCTAAAGGCTGCTAATATTGACATATACCATGGAGAATCAGTACCTGTAAAAGAAAACATAGATGAATTCAAAAAAGGACTTCTTAAAAAAATAACTAGTACAGTCCCCTCACACTTCGGTATGGGGGTACAAGGAGGACAGAAATGAGAATAGCGGTTTTAAGCGGCAAAGGGGGAACAGGCAAGACTACTGTTTCTGCAAGCTTGGCAACGTCAGTATCGTCATGCCAGTACATAGATTTTGATGTGGAAGAACCAAACGGAGCAATATTCTTAACACCTGAAATACAGGAAAGTAGCCCTGTAAAAGTACTGGTTCCAGAAGCTGATATAACTAAATGTAATGCATGCGGTTATTGTTCAAAGGCATGTCAGTTTAACGCAATTGCTGTGGTGAAGGATCATGTTCTTGTTTTCCCCGAAATCTGCCATCACTGTGGGGCATGTGTTATAGCCTGCCCTAATGATGCAATTAGTGAAGTAGAAAGGATTATTGGGGTTGTTGAAGCAAATGGTGATAATACATTTCTTCAGGGAAGGCTTAATGTGGGTGAGCCAATAAGTATACCTATCATATCTGCATTAAAGAAACGTATGAAAAAAGTCTTGCCTGTAATACTCGATTGCTCACCTGGGGCGTCCTGTACAGTAATTCAATCAATAGAAGAATGTGATTACTGTATTCTGGTAACAGAACCTAACCCTTTCGGACTTCATGACCTGAAAATTGCTACTCAGCTTGTAAGAAAGATGGAAATACCATTTGGGATTGTATTAAATAAAGCATCCGATAGCAGCAGGTTAATACATGATTTTTGCGAGAATGAAGGTATCGAGCTTCTAATGGAAATACCTTTTTCGAGAGAAATAGCTGAAAGCTATTCAAAAGGTATACTTCCTGTTAAACATAATGATTTTTGGAAAGAACAATTCGAAGAGCTGTATGAAAAGATTGAAAGGAGTGCCAGCAAATGAAACAGATTGTCTTTATAAGCGGAAAAGGCGGGACTGGAAAAAGCACTCTTGTTTCATCGCTAAGCATTCTGGTCAAAGACAAAATGCTCGCTGACTGTGATGTTGATGCTCCGAACCTACACATCTTGCTAAAGGGTGATGTTCTAAAAAAAGCTGACTATTATGGTGCAAAAGAAGCGGTGATTGACTCATCAGCATGTATAAGGTGCGGCCTATGTCAAGAAACATGCAGATTTGATGCAATTAACGAAGAGTTTGAAATCAAACCAATGAAATGTGAAGGATGTGGTGCATGCATGTTGGTATGTCCGCAGGAAGCAATATGCTTGCAAGAAGTCAAAACAGGAGAAACGTATGTATCTGAGACCTCAAGAGGCACCTTTTCCCATGCATTACTTGATATTGGTGCCGAGGGTTCTGGGAAGCTTGTAACAGAGGTAAGAAAAAACATTCAAAGTAACAAAAAAGATGAGAAATGGTTACTGATTGATGGTTCACCTGGTATAGGCTGTGTGGTGATTGCATCTATTACAGGAGCCGATGCAGTAGTAGTAGTTTCAGAACCTACAAAATCAGGTCATAGGGATATGGAGAGGGTTCTGGGAGTAGCTCGGCATTTTGGAATCCCAGCGTTTGTATGTATTAACAAGTACGACCTGAATCTGGAAGTAACTTCACAGATAGAAAGCTTATGCGAAAGTAACGGTTTTCCTGTCATTGGTAAGATACCGTTTGATCCATCGATAGTTAAGGCATTGGAGGAATTTAAAACTCCAATTGAGGCAGGCAACAGAAATGTCATCCATGAAATCGAAAGTATCTGGATGAAAATTGTAGATGAGCTGGAAAAGTTAAAAACCAACTAATAATATATCAATGGAGGTTTTAGCTATGCCTGTAGCAATATCTACAGATGGAAAATATGTTTCTCCGCATTTTGAAAGATGCCCATCATTTACACTAGTTGATATTGAAAACGGAAAAACAGTAAGAAGGTTTGAAATAGAAAACCCGGGCCATTCACCAGGTTATATCCCTCAGTTTCTGCATGAAAAAGACGTAAAAGGAATTGTCTCTGGTGGTATGGGAGCAAGAGCGCAAGGATTTTTCGTAGAACTGGGTATAGAAACAATTATGGGAGTAGATGGAAGCATTGATGAAGTAATAGAAAAATTGGAGAAGGGTGTACTTGAAGGTGGGCAGAGTTTATGTACGCCTGGGGCAGGAAAAGGATATGGCGTTGAAAAAACTGAATGTGATCATGCCCATGAGTGAAGTATTTTAATAAAGGAGTGATTTATTATGCCAAGAGGGGACGGTACAGGTCCAATGGGAATGGGACCTATGACAGGAAGAGGTGCAGGTAACTGCGCTAGTACTACAAATTCTGTTTTTGCTAACTATGCTGGAGCAAGATCTAGGCAAGGAATCTGTGGAGGAAGAGGATTTAGAAGAATCCGTTATCTCAAAGGGATTCAAGGCGGAGAAGGAGGTTATACTACGCCTATATCGAATGAACAAGTTTATGATGAAAAAGTGGCTTTGAAAAATCAGGAAGAGCTACTAAAAAAGCAACTTAAACAAGTAAAAGCCCGTTTGGAAAATTTTGAAGAAAAATAACATGCCTCCTTTAGGAAAGCAAGTTCTGAAATAATAGAGAACTTGCTTTTATTTTTTCTATAGCTATATTGAAATTTGGGCAGATACTGCTAGGCTCTTTTTTTAAGCAATTAATAATGGTAAAATAACATTGCAAATAAGTATATTGAAAGGAGAATAAAAAATTGGCTAGACCACCTAAATGGAAAAAGGTTGAATTCATTCCTAATATACAGCACTTTGTGCCTTTAGACATACATTCAAAAGACATGGAAGAAAACATTTTGAGAATTGAGGAAGTTGAAGCAATTCGCTTGAAGGATGTGGAGAAACTGGAGCAGGAAGAAGCCGCCGAAAAGATGGAAGTCTCAAGACAAACCTTCCAACGGATTCTTAATAATGCAAGGGAGAAAGTTGCTGACAGCATCATAAATGGTAAGGCTATCCGGATAGATGGTGGCAATTTCACTCGTAACATTTGCCCGGTACGATGTCTTGATTGTGGCAAAGAGTGGAAAGAAAGCTATGAGAACTTTGAAAGAATTATTAGTGGTCAATATCTATGCCAGGATTGTCAATCACAGAAAATAGTATGCCTCAATACCAAGGGGCAGAAGTTTTGCAAGCGTAATTGCTGGAGAAGGGGAAAAACAGAATAATTATCCAGTTATAGATTAAAGGGGTTAAGAGGCTAATAGGGCTTCTTTTTTTTGCAAAGCAGGTGAACTCATGGAAAGATGTTTTACTGTTTCTAGATATGACAAACAAAAAATGTTAAGATAATTAGAGTTATTAAATTATAACGAGGGGGCAACCTAATGAGTTCGAGTTATATATTGAATAAGAAGAAAAAACAATGGTTAAAAGAGTATCCTCTCTTAATAGATATTATGGAGTATAAGCCTGTATTTTGGATAAACCCTAAATTAAGTAAAGTGGATATAATACTTCCTGAACTAGCTGTATCACTAGAGGATATAAAGGATGCCGAGTTAAGGTTAGAAAGATTTGCACCCCTAATTTGTAGACTTTTTCCGGAAACTAGAACATGGGGAGGGATTATCGAATCGGAACTAATTGAAATTGCTTCAATGAAAGAAGCTGAAACACAAGAATATAGAGAATTCATTGAAGGCTGTCTTATGTTAAAATGCGACAATTATCTTCCTGTAGCAGGCTCAATAAAGGCCAGAGGGGGTATTTATGAAGTCCTTAAGCATGCAGAAGCTTTAGCTCTAAAACATGGATTGCTTAAATCTAGTGATAACTATACAAGGTTGGCAGATTCTGATTTGCTGGAATTCTTCAGTAAGTATTCACTTTCAGTAGGTTCCACAGGAAATTTGGGGTTAAGTATCGGAATTATAGGAACTTCATTAGGATTTAAAGTTACTGTGCATATGTCTTCTGATGCAAAGGAATGGAAGAAACATTTGCTTAGAAATCGAGGAGTCAATGTTCTGGAATATTCATCTGATTATAGCAAGGCTGTAGAGATAGGAAGGAAACAAGCAGAGGGTGACCCTTTGAATCATTTTATAGATGATGAAAACTCCAAGGACTTGTTTTTGGGCTATAGTGTTGCAGCCTTCCGGCTAAAAAAGCAACTTAAAGAGAAAGGCATCGAGGTTAGTAGCACCCAGCCATTGTTTGTATACATACCCTGTGGTGTTGGAGGTGCTCCAGGTGGTATATGCTTTGGCTTAAAGCAGGTTTTTGGAGATGCAGTTCATGTATTTTTTGCTGAGCCTACACATTCGCCCTGCATGCTTTTGGGATTGATGACCGGAGAGAATGAAAAGGTTTCTACGAAGGATTTTGGATTAGATAATATCACAGATGCAGATGGCCTTGCTGTAGGAAGATCTTCGAGTTTTGCAGGAAAAACTATAGAGAAGCTTTTGAGCGGTATTTATACCATCTCCGATAGTGAACTTTTTAAGCTCTTGTCTATGTTAAAAGATACAGAAAATATAAAAGTTGAACCGTCAGGTACACCAGGCCTGCTAGGACCTATTGTTCTCATGGGTGCAAACGGCAAAAGGTATGTTAAATCAAATAACTTGGCAGAAACGCTTGGGAATGCCACACATATAGCATGGGCTACAGGAGGCTTGTTTGTGCCAGATGATCTAATGAAAGAGCTCTATTGTGGGGGTCAGGCTTGACAAATTGACAAACTGACAAATTGACAATTGGCACAGGTTTTTCTAATTAGCGGCTAGAAAAAGGAAACAAATCTCTTTAACTAAAGAAGTTAAATTACTGCAAGGAGCATGGTATATTAACTAGGTTTATTATGTGAAGCGCTTTTCCCAGCAATATACCCGGAGGACCAGGCCCATTGCAGATTAAAGCCACCGCATAGCCCGTCAATATCTATGATTTCTCCGGCTAAAAATAAGCCTTTAACAATTTTTGACTCCATGGTGGTGGGGTTAATCTCATTCGTTACAATTCCTCCTGCGGTAACCTGGGCACTTGGCCAGCTTTTTGTTCCACTCACGTTAAAACGCCAATCCTGTAAGATAGTAATAATTTTCTCCCGTTCTTTAGAAGAAACACTAGCTACGGGACGTTTTAAGTCTGTAAGACCTGCTTCTTTTAGTAAGACAGGAATTAATCTTTTATTAATTAGACCAACCAAGCTAAATCCAAGTGTTTTCTGGGAGTCATTATTAAATCGTTTGATTATAAGCTCTCTTAGCTCCTCTTTGGCCATCTTATCTAAGATAGTTAACTTTAATACAACCTCTTTACCTTTCTGGAGAAGTTCACCTGCTTTTCTACTAATTTGTAAAATAGGTGGACCAGAGACTCCATAATTGGCAAATAGAATATCCCCTTTATCTTGGGCTACAGTTTTATTGTTTTGTAATATTTCAGCAGTGCCAACAAATTTCACCCCTGCAATTTGTTTGAAGAATGAACCTTCTAGCTTGAGTTGAACCAGAGCGGGGAAGATAGCTGTAATGGTATGACCTAGTTTTTCAGCTAATCCATAGCCGCTGCCATCTGAACCAGTAGAGGGCATGGCTTTACCACCAGCAGCTAAGATGACGCTGTCTCCTATCAACTCCCCGCCTTCCGCGAACTTTACTTTAAAGGTATTAGCCTCTTTGCGAATACTTTCTACATAGGCGTCACAGACAATATTAACTCCTGTTTTATTTAATTCATACATTAATACATCAAGAACGCTTGAGGCCTGATCAGACGTGGGAAAGACTTTTCCAAGATCTTCAACCTTAGGTGCAATACCAAGTTTCTCAAAGAATTCCAGAGTTTCCTGTACAGTAAAACCAGTTAAGGTACTGTAGGCAAAACGGGGATTATTTCCTTGATAGCAGGTAATATCTGCATTTACGTTAGTGAAATTACAGCGCCCATTGCCAGTAGCCAGAATTTTTTTACCGATACGGGGATTTCTCTCCAAAATTGTAACTTTAGCTTCATTTCTTGCGGCAACAATAGCGGCAACCATCCCAGAAGCTCCGCCCCCTATAACAATTACATGCTTTTTCCCAAGAGTCATAACGTATTCAACATCTCCCTCGAAATAGTTCTAAATGTATATTACTCTACTATTCTAGCATAACAATATTTTTCCTTTTTATTACCTAAACCAAGGTGCTAAAAAAAGTGAAATGCATTAATTATTCTATAAACAAAAATTTCTTATTATTAGAGTAGATAAGGAAAATTAACAAAAACTATAATGGATCGATAGAAAATGGAGGAATACTATGTTTTCCTTGTCAAGCGCATTAGCTATGGCAGCTATCCGCGCAGTCTATGGAATAGTAAATTTCACTGCAGCATATTTTATATATAGATACGGGACTGCTGAAGCAGGCTTGCGCATCAATGCAATAGTTGGTTCTATTGGACCAATATTTTTTACAACTGTAACAATTATTGGGTTAACAGGTGCTGCATCTAGCCTTCAGGTACATAAGATTATTATGATAATTATAGGAATGGTATTAATAATCTTAGGAACGAGATAGATTAAAGTGTGGGGTGATGGGAATGGTTAAGACAATTTCATTTAAGATAAATGGAAAGGCATACACGATTGATGGCTCAGCAGACATTAGCCTCTTAAAATATTTAAGAGATTATCTGGGATTGCTAGGAGCCAAGAATGGTTGCAATCAGGGACATTGTGGTACATGTACTGTTATTGTTGATGGGAAGGCAAAAAGAGCCTGCCTACTAAAAATTTTAAAGCTAGATGGAGCATCTATTGAAACAATTGAGATCCTAAGTAAAGATGGGAAATTGCATCCTATTCAGCAGACTTTTATAGAGGAAGGTGCAGTTCAATGTGGTTTTTGTACTCCAGGCATGGTGATGGCGGCAAAAGCTTTGCTAGATGTAAATCAAAATCCAACAGATGATGACATTAAAGATGCACTTAAGTTTAACATTTGTCGCTGTACAGGATATGCCGCTATAATACGAGCCATTAAAAAAGCGGCAGCCATGATGGGGGGAGCTTTTGAAAGTCCTGATAAGGATAGGTTAAAAACAGGCATTGGAGAGTCCCCAGTTAAAAAGGATGCTTATGAAAAGGTGACAGGTAAACCTATTTTTGCAGATGATGTATATTTTGATAAGATGATTTACGGGAAATTACTTTTAAGCGCACACCCCTTTGCCCAAGTAAAAAGCATTGATGCTACTGAAGCGTTAAGGCAGCCAGGGGTTATAAAGGTTTTGACAGCCAAAGATATTCCAGGTAGAAATGGTTTTGGGTTATTAAATCCTCATCAGCCTGTCCTAGCAGAAGAGCTTGTAAGGTATATGGGTGATCCTGTTGCCCTTGTCCTTGCAGAAAACGAGGAACAAGCAGATGAAGCTTTAAAATACATAAATGTAGACTACGAGCCTTTGAAAGGCATATTTTCACCAGAAGATGGAATGAAAGACGATGCTCCACTTATTCATGAAGATGGTAATGTGATGAAACATGTCAAGGTAAGAAAGGGTGATATTGATAATGCTTTTGCAAAGGCGGACATTATCATTGAAGGTATATATACAACCCCAATGGTTGAACACGCCTATCTTGAGACTGAGTCAGCAGTAGCAAAGATGGAAGAGGATGGAACAGTTGTTGTTATGACAGCAAGTCAAGGTTCTCATGCTTTTAGAGAATCCATTTCATCATGCCTAGATATTACCGAGGAAAAGGTACGTGTAGTTTATACACCAGCAGGAGGTGCCTTTGGTGGGAAGGAAGAATGTACAGTCCAAATCCACTGTGCATTAGGTGCTATGCTTACAGGAAGACCTGTAAAAATGACTTTAACAAGACAAGAATCTATGATAATGTCTACAAAACGCCACTGGGAAAAGATGCATTACCGCCATGGCGCAACCTTAGATGGTAAAATATTGGCTATAGAACTTAAAGTTATCGCAGATGCTGGAGCTTACGAATCCCTTAGTCAACCTGTTGTTTTTCGTTCCGCTGTAGTCGGAGCTGGACCATATGATATTCCTAATGTAAAGATAGATTCTTATGGGGTTTATACAAATCATTCACCTGGGGGAGCATTTAGGGGATTTGGTAGTACTCAAGTTGCCTTTGGGGCTGAACAGCAGATGGATAAGGTTGCCAGGGTACTAGGCATAGATCCATTTACTATAAGAAAGATAAACGGTCTAAAAGAAGGAAAAGCCACCATTACTGGGCAGGTCCTAAAGAGCGATGTTGGATATATACAAACCGTTGAGAAAGTCGAGAAGGCTTTGCAAGAATATAAAAACAAGATCCCCGAACCTGGTAGCGGTAAAAGGATAGGTATTGGCATAGCCAGTTCCTATAAAAATGTAGGATTGGGCGCAGGGAAAAAAGATAGGGCAGGAGCAAGTATTGAAATAAGTAAAAATGGAAATGTTTATCTGAAAGTTGGAGCCACCGATATAGGGCAGGGTTCAGATACTGTCCTAACCCAGATGGCTTCAGAGATTACAGGTATCCATTTTAAGGATTTTGTAGTAATATCCAATGATACATCACAAACTATAGATGGTGGTGTAACTACAGCATCAAGACAGACATACATATCAGGGCATGCTGTAATTGGTGCAGCAAACAATTTTAAAAAAGTTATCCAAGGGCTGTTTTTTGATGTCATTGGATTAAAAGAAGGTGACTATCAGTTTATACATGGAGGAATTCACCTAAAGAAAAAAGGAAAATTTAATACCAATGTTGAAAATAATTTTATTAGCTATATAAATCTTGCAAAAATGTCATGGGAGAACAAAGTAGATTTAAAAGCTGATTATATATATACTGCCCCTACAACTTACTCCTTAAGAGAAAGGGCTGATCATCAGGCAAAGGTGCCATTGGAAAAGTATAATATTCATTTTGCATATTGTTTTAACACTCAGGCAGCCGTAGTGGAGGTTGATGAGTCGTCTGGGGAAGTAAAGGTACTTAAAGTTATAGCTGCCCAAGATTTAGGTAAAGCAATCCATCCCCAAAACTGTCACTGTCAGCTAGAGGGAGCAATTGTTATGGGGATTGGTTATGGATTAAGTGAAGAGTTTAAGCTTGTAGATGGTAAAATGATCACAGATAACCTTGCAAAGCTTAAGCTTCCCAAGATAACACATATGCCAGAAATGGAAACTATCCTTGTTGAAGAGGAATCAGATGGTCCATTTGGAGCAAAAGGAATGGGCGAAGTACCTATTAATTCAACAGCACCAGCAATAATTAGTGCTATTTATGATGCAATAGGAGTACGAGTAGAAAATTTACCTGCAACAAAAGAAAAAATATTAGCAGGACATAAATTGGGGACATTCCCAGGCAAGAAAGATAGCTCTAAATAGGGGTGTGTCCTAGTACATTTTAAGGGGGAATTATTAGTGAAAGTAAAATTAAGAGTTAACAATGAATTAATAGAAAGAGATGTTGATCCAAGTATAAGATTGCTAGACTTTTTAAGAGAAACTCTTGACTTGACCGGAACAAAAGAAGGTTGCGGTGCAGGAGAATGTGGAGCCTGTACTGTATTAATTGATGGTAAAGCGGTAAATTCATGCCTTGTACTTGTAGGGCAGTGTGAGGATAAAGAAATAATTACCGTAGAAGGCCTGGCTAAGGGTAAGACTCTTGATCCATTACAGGATGCTTTTGTCAAAGAAGGTGCTGTTCAATGTGGCTATTGCACTCCTGGTATGATTATGTCTGCTAAAGCTCTTCTATTAAAAAACTCCAATCCAACGGAAATGGAAATTAAAAAAGCCATATCTGGTAACCTTTGTAGATGCACAGGATATGTAAAAATAGTTAAAGCCATTCAAACAGCAGTTGAGAATTCCAAGGAGGTATAAAAATGAGTCATCAATGGATAGGTAAACCTGTTGCGAGGCCGGATGCTTTTGGCAAAGTAACTGGTGAAACCAGATACATGTCAGACCTTAAATTACCCGGAATGCTATGGGGTAAAATCCTTAGAAGTCCCTATGCCCATGCTTTAATTAAAAGTATTAATACCGCCAAAGCAAAGGAGGTTGAAGGCGTACATGCAGTAGTTACACATGAGGATGTGCCCGGATTAAATGCTTATGGTGCTATTGTGCAAGATCAACCTGTATTTTGTAAAGATAAGGTAAGATTTATAGGCGATTTTGTAGCTGGAGTGGCAGCAGAAACTAAAGAAATTGCTGATAAGGCATTAGAATTGATTGAAGTAGAATATGAGTTATTACCGGGAGTATTTGATGTGGAAGAAGGGGCAAAAGAGGAAGCCCCCAAGGTTCATGAAGAGGGCAATATCCACCTTATCACAAAGGTTGAAAAGGGAGATTTAGGAGAAGCCTTTAAGAATGCTGATGTGGTTGTAGAAAAGGTTTATCAAACTGCACGGCAAATGCATGCATATTTAGAAACTGAAAGTGGTGTGGCTTTTTTTGATGATAAAGAGAATCTACACATGCTCTGTGGAAGTCAGTATTCCCACAGGGATCAACTTCAATTATCACGAATTTTAGATATGCCCCAAGAAAAAATTATGGTAACAAGTAACCCTGTCGGGGGAGCATTTGGTGGTAAGGATGATCTTACTATTCAGGGTCAGTTATCCATCCTTGCTTTGAAGTCAAAAAGACCTGTAAAAATTGTATATAGCAGAGAAGAATCTGTATTAGTTAGTGGTAAAAAGCATCCAATGAAGATTTATATGAAAACAGGAGCTACCAAAGATGGACTGCTGATTGCCAATGAGGTTAAAATTTATGCCGATACGGGTGCTTATGCAAACCTAGGACGTTCAATCTTAAATGTAGCAGTAGAGAATTGCTGTAGCGCCTATAGAATGCCTAACTTGAAAGTAGAAGGCTTATGTATTTATACAAATAATATGATTAGTAATCCCATGAGGGGATTTGGAGCTAATCAGTCCAATTTTGCCATGGAAACTCAGATGGATATTATCGCCAGGGAAATTGGCATGGATGTCATGGAAATCCGTTTAAAAAATGGGGTTCGTCAAGGTGATGAGGGTGCTTTAGGACATACTTTGACCTCTGCCATGGGGACAATACAGACACTTGAAGCAGTTAAAAATAGTGAGCTGTGGATAGATAAAGATAAATACAAAAATACCCCCACTAAACCCTGGAAAAAAAGAGGAATAGGATTAGCTACTGCAATTAAGGGAGTGGGTTATGGAAGAGGGTTACCTGACTATGCGGCTTGCGACATGACAGTATTAGAAAACGGAAATATTAGAGTCGCGGTAGGTTGCCCAGAGATAGGGCAAGGCAATTCAATTGCTTACGGTCAGATTGCAGCTGAAGCTCTGGGATTTCCTGTAGAAAGGATAGATGTAGTTACAGGGCATAGTCATGCAACACCAGACTCCAGAACATCTACAGCATCAAGATCAATCTATGCTGGAGGAAATGCCATAATACTTGCTGCCGAAAAGATGAAAAAACAACTATCTGAATTTAGTGCTGGCATTAACAGTTCGAAAGCAGAATATTTACTTGAAGAAATGGTTGATCAGGCCCTAAAACACAAAAAGGAATTTTCTGTTCATGGACACTTTGAAGTGCCAATACCTGATAAGGGAATCCCTGGAGCTTACGGATTACCACACCTTGTTTACAGTGCAACAACACACTTAGCCCTAGTGGAAGTTGATATGCATACAGGGCTAGTGGAACTGATAAAGTCTGTATGTGCTTTAGATGCTGGTAAGGTCATAAACATTCAAGGCCTAGAGGGTCAATCAGAAGGCGGAACTGTAATGGGTATGGGATATGCCTTACTTGAAGACATCGAGTTAAATGAAGGAAAGACGGACACCCTTAACTTTAATAAGTATTTAATACCAACATCCTTAGATGTACCTGTTATTGAAACAATACCAGTAGAGGTTACTGAAACAACGGGCCCTTTTGGTGCAAAGGGTGTTGCTGAGGGAGTATGTATTCCAATTTCCCCAGCCATTACTAATGCAATTCATGATGCTATAGGTGCAAGACTTGAGTCCATTCCTGCAACGCTAGAAAGGGTACAGGATGCCTTAAAAATAAACCATTAAATAAGGAGGAGAGACATGGCAAATTTTGAAGTTTATTCGCCCGAAAAGGTTTCTGATCTTATGGAACGTATAAAAATAGCCCCTGCTAATTGTAAGTTCTTAGCTGGGGGGACAGACCTTGTAATCCACATTAGGGAAAAGAAAATATCACCTGAACTTGTAATAGATCTGTCAAGATTACAGGAGCTTCAGTATATAAAAGAAGAAGCAAATGAAATCAAAATTGGTGCAGTTACTAACTTTACTACAATTGAAGAAAGTCCAGTAATTAGAAAATATGCACTATGTTTAGCTCAGGCAGCCGCTGGAGTTGGTTCTGTTCAAATTAGAAATGTTGCTACTATAGGAGGAAATGTTGCAAATGCCTCACCAGCAGCAGACAGCCTTCCTGCTTTGGTTGCCCTAGGAGCAAGCTTAAAAATTCAGGGAGCAAATGGCTCTAGAACAGAAAACATTGAAGATTTTCTAGTTGGGGTAGAAAAGACTACCTTACAGTCAGGGGAATATCTTTCAGAAATAACAATTCCAAAGTATGGTGAAGGCTATAAAAGTGGTTTTGCAAAGCTAGGCAGAAGAAAAGCACTTGCAATTGCAAGGATAAACCTTGCAGTAATTGTTAAATTAGAGGGTGATGTTATCCAGGAAATTCGTATTGGTTTAGGAGCAGTTGGAACTACTGCTTATAGGCCATATGAATCCGAAAAAGCTCTGATAGGCAAGAAATTAAATAACTCTCTAATTGAGGAAATGGCCGAACTTCTTTCAAAGGTTGTGGAAGAAAAGATAGGTGCCAGAGCATCAATGCCCTATAAGAAGGAAGCTATTAAGGGGTTAGTCTTTGATGTGGGAGAGATTCTAAGCAGTTAACCTAATTGCTTAAAACTGAACTCGTTTAGCCAAAGCTGAACGTCGGGGAATTAGACGGAGACTCTACTCCACCTGATTTTAGAGCCCACTTATCATATGGGGGACACTCATAGGTGTGTCCCCTTTCCTTAAGAGAAGTGGGGTACTTAACTCATATGGAATATTTTGGATAAAAATTAGAAATGAAGAGGCTGTGACAAACTTGAGCTTCAAAAAGGCGCTTAGACTAAAATGTTTAGGCGTTTTTTTATGATAGGAATTACCTTCAATATGTGCAGTTTAACAAAACAAATACAGAAATTGAGTGCTTAAAGCATCTACTTTTGTTTATATATGCAAAGGGGATGTTAACGGTAAAAATGAATTAAGAATAAAGTCGAAATATACTGAAAAGAAAAAAATGTTTGACAGGATTACTGAAATATATCTTGAATTTTAATTATAGATAAATAATTTGGAAATTGTTTATTTGATTGCGGCTACTAATGTAGTAGAACTTTTCAAGGGGGTAATGTGATGACTTATACATCTGTTGGAAAAAGCATCTCCAGGTTAGATGGGGCAGCAAAAGTAACCGGAGAAGCAAAATTCACAGGAGACCTATATTTTCCAAATATGCTTTATGCCCAGGTACTTTATAGTACAGTTGCCCATGCTGAGATTATTAAAGTTGATTCAAGTAAAGCATTAAAATTGCCAGGGGTTAAAGCGATAGTTACTCATAAGGATGTACCAAAAAATAAATTTACCTCCACTGGACACCCCTATCCCGATGATACACCTTTAGATAGTCTGATATTAAATGAAAAGGTGCGTTATATAGGTGACCCTGTTGCAGCAATTGTAGCAGTATCAGAGGATATAGCAAAGGAAGCTGTATCATTGATTAATGTGGAGTATAAAGAACTAGAACCAATATTATCAGTTGAAGAAGCAATAATGAAAAATGTTGAAGTTCATGCACAAACAGATAACATTGCAGGAGAAAATTCTTATGAATACGGCAATGTTAATCTTGCTTTTGATAAATCAGACTATGTTTTCGAAGATGAATTTAAAACCCAGATTGTCCAACATTGTCCTATTGAAACCCATGTTTCCATTGCCATTCCTGAGTCAAATGAGCGATTGACAGTATACTCTTCGACTCAAAGTCCATTTACTGTTAGACGCTTATTGTCTAAAGCGTTGGGCATGCCAATAGGAAAAGTTAGAATAGTAAAACCACATGTGGGTGGTGGGTTTGGAAGTAAACAGGATATGTGTCAGGAAGCATTAAACGCATTTCTTGCCATTAAAACAGGTAAGCCAGTTAAGCTAGAAATCACGCGGGAAGATGACATGGTGTCTACGCGAACCAGACATTCTATGTCCTTCAAAATAAAAACAGGATTAAATAAGGAAGGTAAAATACTAGCTAGGCAACTTCAGGCTACTTCGAATACTGGTGCTTATAGTGCCCATGGACATTCGGTTTTATTAAATATATGTAGTGTTTTTCCAGTACTGTATCCTGCGTCAAACCTTAAGTTTGAAGGAACAACTTATTATACTAACCTTCCTATAGCAAGTGCTATGAGGGGTTATGGTATTCCTCAACTAACATATGCAGTAGAATCCCATATTGACAACATAGCCAAAGAAATGAGGCTAGATCCCATTGTTTTTAGACTAAAAAATCTATGCGGCTTAGGTTATACAAACCCTGTTAGTCATGTCAAAATAGAAAGTTTTGGTCTGAAAGATATTATAGAACTGGGAAAAGTAAAATCGGGTTGGGATAAGAAAAGAACTGACTATTTATCAACTAATAGTTATGGGAATATCAAAAAGGGTATAGGTATGGCATGTTTTGCTTATGCGTCATGTACTGCTCCGGAACTGAGTGAAACGTCTGGGGCAGTAGTAAAAATGAATGAGGATGGTTCTGCTGTTTTGTCTATTGGTGCTGCAGATATAGGTCAAGGAACTGATACCATTTTTGCACAGATAGTAGCAGAAGAATTAGGAATAAGCATAGATACCATAAAGGTGATCGCCGTTGATACAGATACTTGTCCGTTTGATCTGGGTGCATATGCATCTAGACAGACATACGTGGGGGCGTCAGCTGTTAAAAAAGCGGCTTCTCATTGTAGGAAGCAAGTATTGGAAATAGCTAGTAAGAAATATGGGTTTTCAACACAGAAGTTAAAAATATTGAAAGGGTATATTTATACTGATAGCAATAAGCAATTGGGTCCTATCTCAGAGGTTGCCATGGAGGCTTTTTATAAAATAGGAGACTCAAAAACAATTTACGGAGAAGCAAGCAATTCCCCTAAAACCAACGCATATTCCTTTGGGGCTAATTTTGTTGAGGTTGAAGTAGATACGACAACAGGAACTGTGAAAATTAATAAAATCTGGGCAATTCATGATTCTGGTAAAATTATTAACCCCCTCTTGGCAGAAGGTCAGGTATATGGCGGTGTATTAATGGGGGTAGCCTATGGGTTATATGAGGAAATGCAAGTTAATACAATGACCGGCAAGGTTTATAATAATAATCTACTAGACTATAAGATACCAACTATAAAAGATGTACCGCCCATTGAGGTGATATTTGTGGAAACTGAGGAACCTTCTTCAGCTTATGGTGAGAAAAGCTTGGGGGAACCGCCTGTTTTACCTACGGCTCCTGCCATTAGAAATGCAATTCTTAATGCCACGGGGTTGGAACTAAATCAGCTTCCAATGACTCCTCAAAGGGTCTTGCAGGGCATTAAACACCAAACCTCTATTGAATTTAAGGTGGTGAAATAATGTACAATTTTTCGAGGTACCTTGAGCCTTTGAGAGTAGCGGATGCTTTAGAATTGGCTCATAAGGAAACCAATCCTGTATTAATAGCTGGCGGAACAGATTTGTTAATAAAAATGCGAGAAAGTAGGCAAGCAGATACTACATTAATAAGCCTAAGTAAAATAAATGATTTGAAAACCATTTATAAACAAAAGGACGGAAGTATTCGGATAGGTTCCATGGCTACATTTAGTCAGATAATGGGAAACACAATAATAAATGAAGAAATTCCTATACTCGCTGTAGCGGCAAAATCTTTAGCAGGACCGCAGATTAGAAATGTTGCAACAATTGGGGGCAACATTTGCAATGGTGCCCCATCAGCTGATAGTGCTCCTAGTTTGCTGGCCTTAAATGGGCAGTTAGAATTTGCAAGCTTGAATGGTATCAGAATCATTTCAATAAATGATTTTTATCTTGGGCCATATAAAACGAGCAAACGGCCTGACGAGATACTTACATCCATTATTATCCGTCCACTAGATAGGTATTTTGGAGGTCATTATATTAAGTTTAGCAGGAGAAAAGCTATGGACATTTCTACCCTTGGGTGTGCTGTTACCTGTGCACTAAATGATGATGGTACTACCATAAAATATTCTAGAATTGCCTTAGGAACAGCAGCACCTACACCAATTAGGTGTGTAGAAGCGGAAAAAATATCTAGGAATAAAACACTTTCAAATAATCTGCTAAAAGAGATAGGTGAAGCAGCTTTAAAAGAAGCAAATCCAAGGACATCTTGGAGAGCTACTAAAGAATTTCGGCAGGCACTTGTTGAAGAATTGGTCCCAAGAGCATTAAGGGTAGCTTATGAACAAGCAAGGGGGTAGGGTAAATTGACAAAAAGAACATTGTCCTTAGTTGTAAATGGGGAGCCACTAAATATAGAAATTGATGTCAGAGAATCCCTGTTAGAAGTTCTTAGAAATAAGTTGTTATTGACAGGTACCAAAAAGGGCTGTGAGGTTGGTGAGTGTGGGGCATGTACAGTTTTAATAGATGGAGAACCAGTAGATTCATGTGTTTATTTAGCTGTTTGGGCAGACGGAAAAGATATAACTACAATTGAAGGATTAGCAAAAGACGGTAAGCTATCTATTTTGCAGGAAAGCTTCATAGAAGCGGGTGCCGTACAATGTGGCTTTTGTACTCCAGGCTTTTTGATGACTGCACATTCATTGTTGCTTAAGAAAGATAACGTCACGGAGGAAGAAATTAAGGAGGCAATGGCAGGTAACTTGTGTAGATGTACAGGGTATCATCAAATTATTGATGGAGTCAAAAAAGCCTCGGCTAGATTAGCGCATAACAACAAATAAGAAGAGATTGTATTTTTGTTTTATTATTCAAGGAGGTATTAAAAATGACTAACCCCTTATTAAACATGCATAATATTACAAAAAAGTTTCCGGGGGTAGTAGCTAATGAGAATGTAAACCTTGAAATATATAGGGGAGAAGTACATGCATTACTTGGTGAAAATGGTGCAGGAAAAAGTACTTTGATGAGTATACTTTCGGGTTTATACAAGGCAGAGGATGGAACCATAGTTATTAATGATAAACAAGTAGTGTTTAATTCCCCGAAGGATTCAATAAAAGCTGGAATAGGTATGGTCCATCAACACTTTAAGCTAGTTGACTGTTTAACGGCTACGGAAAATATTATTTTAGGGTTGAAGCATATACAGCGTTTTTATGATTTAGAGAAACTCCATAATGAGATAGAACAATTTACAGCTAATTATGGATTAAAGGTCGATCCCAGATCTGAGATATGGCAACTATCTGTGGGTGAGCAGCAGAGGGTCGAAATCTTAAAAATGTTATATCGAAAAGTAGAAGTATTAATTCTAGACGAACCTACTGCAGTTTTAACTCCGCAGGAAGTAGAGGAATTGTTCATAACTCTGCGTAAAATGGCAAAGGAAGGCAAGGCAGTTATTGTAATTACCCATAAACTTAATGAAGTGATGAATGTTGCGGATCGGATAACGGTATTAAGACAAGGAAAATCTATTGCAACACTAATGAAGACTCAAACCTCTAAGCAACAATTATCCAATCTCATGGTAGGCCGAGAAGTGTGCCTGACATATGATAAAGATGATAAAGAGATAGGCCCAAAAGTCTTAAGCATACAGAATATAACTGCTTTAAATGATAAAAAGGTGAAAGCTCTCGAAGATTTTTCGTTAGATGTTTACGGTGGAGAAATTATAGGAATTGCCGGAGTTGCAGGAAATGGACAAAGGGAGCTTACAGAAGTAATAGCAGGGTTAAGAACAGTAATCTCAGGAATAATTACAATAGATGACAAAGATTTGACCAATGCAGCACCTAGGAAAATAATAGATTCTGGTGTATCTCTAATTCCAGAGGACAGAATGGGCACAGGGTTAATAGGTAATTTAACTGTTACACAAAATCTTATATTGAAGTGCTTTAACGAAGCTCAGTTTAGCAATAAAGGTTTTTTACACTTAGAATATCTTGCAAACTATTCAACAGAAATAGTAAAAGACTTTGACATTAAAACAGCAGGAATTTATTCTCCTATAAAATTAATGTCTGGGGGTAACCAGCAAAAATTATTATTAGCAAGAGAAATCTCAAAACGGCCTAGATTAATTGTAGCAGCTTATCCATCTCGTGGATTGGATATTGGTGCAACCCAAGCCATTCATAAAATACTATTAAGCCAAAGGTCGGAAGGAACAGCAGTTTTATTAATATCTGAAGATTTGGACGAAATATTTTGTTTGTCCGACCGTATTGCTGTTATGTATGAAGGTAAAATAATGGGGGTAGTTAAACCAAATGAAGCTACTATTGATGATATTGGTCTAATGATGTGTGGGGAGGGGAGAGCGTGTTAGTAAAAGAAAAGGTAAATTTATCGAATTTCATTAGTGTAGAGAAGCGGGCTAAGGTCTCCAAAGTTAGTTTTTTACTAATTCCCCTTATCTCCATTGCCTTGGCATTATTATTTGGTGCAATATTTTTGTGGGCTACGGGGTATAGCCCAATGAAGATTTATATGTTGATGTTTACAGGATCTTTTGGATCATTCTACAACTTCTCAGAAACCATGGTAAAGGCTATTCCTCTAATGTTAACAGGATTAGCAGTATCTCTTGCCTTTAAAATGTCTTTATGGAATATTGGGGCAGAAGGACAGCTATATATGGGTGCGTTTATGGCCGGGGGAGTAGGTTTATTTTTTCCACAGTTACCGGCACCTGTTATGTTAACCTGTATGGTTATCGCAGGCTTTATTGGTGGGGCCTTATGGGGCCTAATACCTGGAATTCTTAAGGCCCTGGTGGGAGTAAATGAGACTATAACCACTCTAATGCTAAATTATGTAGCTATTTTATGGGTTGGGTATTTAGTTTATGGCCCGTGGAAGGATCCGAATGGGTTTATGCCATTCACAAAGGGATTTGAAGAATATGCTTTATTACCTACTCTACCAGGAACTAGAATACACGCTGGTATAACCTTTGCGATAATAATTGCAGTTGTCCTATACATTATTTTTAAAAGAACAACATGGGGGTACCAAATAGGGGTTATAGGTGAATCTCAAAAGGTAGCATCTTATGCAGGAATGAGTATAAAGAAAAATATAGTTTTAGTAATGTTAATAAGTGGCGGAATAGCAGGGATTGCAGGAATGGCAGAAGTATCAGGAATTATTGGAAGGCTACAATATAATATCTCTCCCGGCTATGGTTATACTGCAATTATTGTAGCATGGCTCAGCAGGCTTAATCCTTTTGTAATAATTTTAGTAGCAATATTTTTTGGTGGACTGTTAAATGGAGGATATGCTTTACAAATTGTTGGGTTGCCAGCCGTAATGGTTTCTATGTTGCAGGGAGCTATATTATTTTTCGTGCTAGGAGGAGAAATGTTTACAAGGTATCGCATTAAGCTGGGGAGAGGGGGTCGTAATTAATAATGGATTCTATTTTACTTGTTGCCATTTTTCACGCTGCTATAATATCGGCAACTCCTATTTTATACGCTGCACTTGGGGAAATATTTGCTGAGAGATCAGGTGTAATGAACTTAGGTGTTGAAGGAATGATGCTTGTAGGGGCTGCAACAGGATTCATAGTTGTGGTTAACACTCAGAGCTTAATGCTAGGCACCTTAGTAGCAATATTTGCCGGGCTTTTGTTAGGACTTGTATTTGCCTTTTTAGTGGTTACTTTGCAGGCAAATCAAGTAGTTACCGGATTGGTTCTCACTATATTTGGAACTGGGTTAAGTGGATTTTTGGGAAAACAAGTGATTGGAATGGCAGCTCCTATATCCTATAAAAAAGTCCCAATTCCTTTTCTTTCCGAAATACCATATTTTGGGCATGTTTTTTTTAATCATGATGTCCTAGTATATATTGCATATCTTTTAGTACCGATATGTTGGTTTATAATTTACCGTTCTAGAGCTGGTTTAGAATTAAGATCGGTGGGAGAAAATCCAAGCGCTGCTGACTCGGTAGGTTTAAATGTATTTCGTATAAGATACTTATACATTTGCATTGGGGGAGCTTTCGCGGGACTTGCAGGTGCTTATTTGTCTTTAGCTTATGCACCAGCCTGGGCAGAAAACATGACAGCTGGCAGGGGTTGGATTGCTATTGTGCTGGTCATCTTTGCTACCTGGAACCCGGCTAGAGCTTGGATTGGCGCATTAATATTTGGAGGGGTGGATGTTCTGGGATTTAGGTTGCAAGCAATTGGTATAGAGATGCCATCTTTTTTCGTAAGAATGCTTCCGTATATTTTTACAATTGTAGTCTTAACTTTTATAACTTACAAATCTGAAAAAGCAAAGAATTTAATGCCAAAGGCATTAACCATACCTTATGACCGAGAAGGAAGATGAACTCGTTCAGCCAAAACTAAACATCAAGAAATCAGATGGGGACTCTACTCCACCTGATTTAGAGCCCACTTATAGAAGTGGGGGTCTTAACCCGGATGGAATATTGTGGATAAAAATAGGGAGGTGATGGAGTTTTTAATAATAGCAAACGGTCCTAAAATATGTAAAATAAAAGGAGGATGTTTTGTGAGTAAAAAGATAAGGTTGGTTCTTGTATCTATGCTTATTGTATCGATGTTGTTTGCTAGTGGTTGTGGTGGAGGAGTGCAGGAAGCTAATGATGATAATGATACAGGGGAAGAACAACTAAAAATGGCCTTTATAATGACAGGGCCCGCTACTGACGGAGGTTGGAATACTGCTCACGATAAGGGAAGACTTGGCTTACAAAGTGAATTGCCTAATGTGGAAACAATTTTACTAGAAAATGTTCCCGATGGTGGTGGGGACTCCGAAAGAGTGATGCGTCAGCTTATAGCTGACGGAGTTAAGATAATAGCAGCAACTAGTTACGGTTATTTGGAGACAGTTGAAAAGTTAGCGAAGGAGTTTCCGGACGTTTATTTTCTCCATTGTACTGGAGGGACGGTTTCAGATAATATAACTGCTTACGATATTAGAGAATATCAAGGTACCTATTTGACTGGTATAGTCGCAGGAATGATGACAGAATCTAATATAATTGGTTATGCAGCAGCTCATCCTATTCCATCAGTAGTTAGATCTATAAATGGGTTTGCTATGGGAGTAAAGGCGGTAAATCCTGATGCAAAAGTAAAACTACTTTGGACTAACACCTGGTATGATCCAGCTACGGAAAAAGAAGCTGGCTTAAGTTTAGCGGATGTTGGTGCCGATATTCTAGCTCAATATCAAGACAGTCCTGCTGTTCAACAGGCAGCTGCTGAAAGAGGGTTATATAGTATTGGATACCACTCAGATATGAGACCATTTGCTCCTGATGCAAACCTTACGTCATTTATGTGGAATTGGGCACCCTTTTATATTGAGGAAGCTAAAGCTTATATGGAAGGTACATGGAAAGGACATGCTTATTGGGGAAGTATGGAAGAAGGTGCTGCAGAAATAGCAGAATTAAATGATAAGTTAGTTGGAGAAGAAGTAAATGATCTAGTTGAACAAACTAAACAAAAATTAATATCTGGAGAATTGGAAGTTTTTGCAGGACCAATATTGAATAATGAAGGTGTAGCTGTTGCAGAGGATGGAATGAAATTAACAGATGAAGAGATGTTAAGCATGAATTGGCTTTTGGATAATATTGAAGGTTCCTTATAAGAGCTTATTAGATAAGGAGGTGTAACTAAGTTTAATCTTAGTTACACCTCTCTTATTTAGTGTACTCAGGATAAACATAAAAGGCAGGACATTTACAAATTGTATATTGTTACAAAACCCCTACAGAAAGTTGTCTGAAAAGTGTTTTTTTTTGTAAAAGTAAGCAAAGGCAAATTTTCAATTTATCCCGAATTATTATTACAGAGTGAAGTAACAAGGTAGATAACAAATAAGGAGGAATAAGTATAATGAAGGATCAGTTGTTCGAGAGATTAAGTAATGCCATAGCTGAAGGTGAAGTGGATGATGCTGTCAGTATTGTAAAAGAAGGCTTAGATGCTGGGATACCTCCATTAGAAATCATGGAAAAAGGTGGAACCAAAGGGTTAAAGCTTGTTAGTGAAAGATTTAGTGAAGGAACTGCTTACTTGCCAGAATTAATCCTAGCTGGTGATTCAATGACGGAAATTCTGAAGCTAGTATTAGAGGCACTTGGAGATGAAGCTGCCTCCGAAAGGATGGGCAAGGTAGTGATTGGGCAGGTCAAGGGTGATCTACATGATATTGGTAAAAATGTAGTGTCTGCCTTGCTTTCTGTAAATGGATTTGAAGTATATGACTTAGGGGTAGATGTAGATCCTAAGGACTTTGTAAATAAGGCTGAAGAAGTTGGAGCATCAATTATTGCGTCTTCTACATTATTAACAACTTCCATGCCATACCAGGAAGATATTATTACCTATTTAAAAGATGCAAAGCTACGTGATAAATATTATTGCGTTGTTGGTGGTGGGCCAGTAACACCAGATTGGGCAGAAAAAATTGGAGCAGATGGATATGGTAGAAATGCAACTGATGCAGTAGAACTTTGTAAAAAAATAATGGCATCTAGTAAAGCACCTGGGCAAGAAATAGAAGCAGTAGACCTTGGCAAAGCATAAAAAGTAATAAATTATTAGCAATATAATGTTGAGTCATAATATATCGATAAGAGGGGGAAGGCAAATGTCAGTTAGAATTAACAAAATTATGAATAGCCTAGATAAAGCTTATTCAGGTCCTGTTTGCACAGTTAAAGAATGGGATACTAAGGTTATACCTAGGACAATTAAGGCTAAACTAAAAGAACATGGATTAGAAAAAACTCTTGATATGGAAAACCCAATAAACTGTGACGATGAGCTTGCAGACCGCTTTTTTAAAGCAGGTTACGAATTAGCTCTTGAAATGGGTTTGCTTTGCACAGATACAGAACGTATTATCAAAATAACTGAACAGGAACTCCAGGAAACACTACGAGAATACCCTGAAGAAATAAAGTTTGGACGTGGGAAAGACCAAGTTGTTATGAGACCTAGGAGACCCGAATCTACTGTGGAGCCAATTGTATGTGCATCCCTAGGAATTGTGGTTTCTGAAGAATTATATGTACCAATTACAGAAGGCCTGATTAAATATCCTAAGTTAGTAGACGTTTTACATGGACCTACATTAGCAACAGTATACGGCAAAAAAATTAGATCTGGAACACCTTATGAAACATTAATGGGCAGATATGAAGCAGAACTTAGAAGACAAGCCACATATAGAGCCGAAAGGCCTGGAATTGGCCATACAGGAATTGCTGGTGCAGTGACACATTATGGTCATCTTGGTGGAGCAGCATTTTTCCCTGGTGAAGGAAATAATACAATGTCATTGTGCCCGGTGGAATTAAAAGCATCTATGAGTAACTTCCATAGGATTGTTATGGGAATAAACTGTGGCCACAACATAAGAGCAGGCGGTTTCTCCTATATAGGTGGTTATGCTGGTCCAGCTGAAGGAGCTGTTCTTGCAAATATTGCTACAGATTTATTGCTACCAGTTATATTACAAGCTACCTATGTCAGCTCCTATGTATATGACTTACAGTTATTCGGTAATTGTGGACGTAAAGCAGTATGGGCTAATAGTGTTTCAACTCAAGCAGTTAGTAGAAATACTAATATTATGCGTAATAAAATTGTAAATGAGACAGCGGGTCCAATGACTGAAATGTTTCTATATGAAGCTGCTGTAGGCTTAATGAACCATTGTGTATCAGGTTCTACTAAAACAACACAACCAAGATCAGCTGGAGGTAGGTATACAGATTATTTAACTCCAATGGAGGCTTGGTGGTGTGGTGAAGTATTTAAGTCATGTGCAGGTATGACAAGGAAGCAGGCAAATGAAATAGCAAAGAAAATATTGCCAAAGTATGAAGAAAAATTACCAACTCCTGATAAAGGTTATAGTGTAAAAGAATGTTTTGATTTAGATAACATGAGACCTACGCCTGAATACGAAGCACTTTATCACCGTGTGAGAAATGAATTAATTGAATTAGGAATGCCTCTTGATAACGTTTATTGTACTAAATAATTTGTGGTACATTTTGACTTAATATATAAGATAGCTCTTCAAAGTTCGGGCTCCTAAAGCTATGGAGCCCATTTTTTTTAGAACAGTTATATCTAAGGTTCTTACTAGACACACTATTTATTTTTTTGAGCTAGAGGAAAAGCGGATAACTAATAGAAATATATATATGTGTATATATATATAGTAACTACAGGTGGTGGAGGTGTATTAGGTGGAGGTCACATTAGCAGATCTACTTTTATCTAATTTTTTAAAGAATGCAACTGTCCTTGCGGGAGAAAAGGGGCTTTCTAAGAAAGTCACCTCTGTTACTGTTTTAGATTCCCCTGACGCACATCAATATTTAAGGGGTGGAGAGTTTGTTGTAACTACAGCCTATAGTATTTTAGATGATGAGGATATGCAAAGTAGGGTTGTGGAAAATTTAGCCAAAAATGGGGCAGCGGGGCTTGGCATAAAACTACGTTTCTTTAAGAACAAACTGCCTGAACGGCTCAAAAAGAAAGCTGACGAAATTGGTTTTTCAATTATTAGCATGCCGGATGAACATGCATATATAGATATTTTAGAATTTGTTATGCTAAATATGGTTTGCAACCTTACAAAGGAAGTCAAAAGGATCGATGAAGTATATAAAGAAATTAATAAATCAATAAGTAGTGAAGGGTTGGATGGTGTAGCAAAGATACTATATAAGTGGACTGGACTATCTATTGTAATTTTATTTGAAGAAGAAGCCTATTCTTACCCAGCCTTTACCTTGCCTACAAAGTTTTCTAAAAGACATGAAAAATGGAGTCCTAAGTATAGCAAGTATAATACTGCTGGGTCCGTGAATTGTTATGGTTGGGAGATAAATGGAGAAACTAGCTTGGAATGGCTTGCCACAGAAATAATGTTGGATAACAGTTCAGAAGGTTACATTTTAATGTTTAAAGATAAGGAAGATTTTAATAAGACTGACTGTATAATACTTGACTATGCTGCATCGGCATGTTCCATGGAGATTCAAAGGATTAAATCTTTAAAGGATGTTAAACGAAAATATAAAAATGAGTTTTTATTACGGCTTATGAATGGTGAATATTCTTTTAAAGATGCATTTTACCAAGCTAGTCAATTGGATTTTAGTATATCACAGGATAATCTGATAGTTGCTGTACTAGACAGTAATAATATAATGGAACATAACTTTTCCATTGAAAGAATTGATAATTTAATTACACGTGTCTTTGGTAAGAACGCTATCTATGGAATGTATAATAATGATCTTGTGATTTTATTTAGTAATTATATAAATAGAACTGACTTTCCAATTAATAAATTCTATGATGAGCTAGAGAATATTTTTGGCAAGACACCATACTATCTTGGCATAGGTAGGTTAATTAATTTCAGTAGCGTTCAAAAGAGTTACGAAGAAGCAAAAAAAGCAATAAAAATAGGTAGCCTTATTAACATCGCACCGAAGCTCTTTCATTTTAGTAGCCTAGGTTTTTATAGATTATTGAACTTACCAGAGGTTAATGATGAAATAAGACTGTTTTACAATGAATACTTAATTCCACTAGTGGAGTATGATAGGAACAACAATGCAGACTTAATTGAGACATTAAGCATTTATATTAGCTGTGGTTATAATTACAGAGAGACAGCAAAATGCCTCTATGTCCATCCAAATACTGTTAGATATAGGGTTTCCACAATTGAAAGATTAACTCAACTAGATTTAAAATCAGCAGATGATCGTCTAAATATGCAAATTGCATTAAAAATAATGCCTTTTATTACAAATACTTAAAAAAATGGTTTTGCTAAAGAGCAACTTTGATAGTTGTTCTTTATTATGTATCGGGTGATCAGTTGTATAAGTTGACAAAAAGAGCTCCTATAATTATAAGTTTTTAAAGCTTGTTTTGTTTACCTAATCAAAGGCTAATAGAACTTTGACTAAGAATACTAGTAACAATGAGTTCTTATGTACACAAAATATCAGAGGAGGTTTCAAGCATGAGTGTTTTAATTGTGGGAGAATTAATCAATACTAGTCGTAAAGCGATTAAGGAAGCTGTAGAAATTAGAGATGCTTCCTATATTCAAAAAGTAGCTTTAGAGCAAGAGAAAGCTGGTGCAAATTATATTGATGTAAATTGTGGAACCAGAGTTTATGATGAAGAAGAGACTATGGCCTGGTTGGTAAATACTGTTCAAGAAGTAGTTACTGATATCCCGCTATGCATAGATAGTCCAAACCATAAAGCGATAAAGGTTGGTCTAGAATTACACAAGAACGGACAGCCAATGGTAAATTCCATCACGGCCGAAAAAGAAAGATTTAATGAAGTATTGCCGCTAATTAAAGAGTACAAAACTAAGGTTGTTGCATTGCTAATGAGTGACGAAGGTATGCCAGATAGTGCCGAGGATAGGATAAAGGTTGTCGAGAACCTATTACCAAGGTTATTAGATAATGGCATACCTGCTGAGGACATTTACCTAGATCCGCTTATCAAACCCATAAGTACAGGATACTTAGCCGGCCAGGAAGTTTTACAAACCATAAGCTACATTAAGGCGAAATACCCAGATGTGCACATGATATGTGGATTGAGTAACGCTTCCTATGGATTACCCAATAGAAAGTATCTAAATAGAGCATTTACAATAAATACGATGAGTTTTGGCATGGATTCCTATATTTTAAATCCATTAGATAAAGAGAGTATGTGCCTTATTTATTCCTCACAGGCTTTACTAGGATTGGATAAACACTGTAAACAGTTTTTGAAAATTCATAGAAAAGGACTTTTTGAAGATTAGGAAAGGGTCTATAGTAAAGGATACTTAATGGATAAATGGAGTTTAACTTCGGTTATCCCTTTATTTATGGAGAAAAATTCAGTAAGTCAGGTCAAGGCAGTTTATGATATTAATGACAAACCGATTAACCTATATAAGTGTTTGGGCAGAACTTAAAAAATTGTTCTTCAAAGTGAGGGCTCCTAAAGCTATGGAGCCCAATTTTATTAACCTAAAGCATTCTAAGTGAAATCGTTCAGGTAAAGCTGTCTCAACCAATATAGAATATTTTCCGATAAACTGTAGTATATTGATAATGCCTATTAGTTTGTTCCAGTGGGGATTTAAAGGATTAAATGTTTAAAGGTGATGAAGCGTAAATAATTGCTATTACTAGTTCGATTATTTAGAATATACAAAAAACATTATTCAACTATAGAGGAAAATTATGAAAGAAGTAGAAATTAGTAAAGTATAAGGGAAAGGGAAAGGGAAAGGATGATTCCTCTTGGAATTATTTATTGAAAATGATTTAGATGCCGCGGCCTTTAGTAAAATCAAATCTTACGGAATGATTGGTGAATTTAAAAAAAACCAAATAATAATTGAACAGGGTCAAAATATAGATAGGCTCTACCTAATAGATAAAGGGTTTGGTAAACTTAGCTTATTATCAGAGGATGGAAGGTCTCATATAATAGGCTATTGCGGGTCAATGTCTTGGATTTCAGAGTTTTTTTACTTGTCAGGGGGTACTGAGAGTAATTATGGTGTTGAGGCAGCAACAGATGTTGTGAGCTATATTTTTGACAGATTTAGCATGGAAAAAGTACTTGATCAATACGAAGTTGCTTTTTCTCTGGGTCAAAGTGCCATTAAAAAGTGCATATTAGCTGAGAACAAGATTAAAAGCATTTGCTTTTCAAGTGTTGAGAAACGCATTATCTGGGTATTTAGAAACTTCATAGAAAAATTCGGGATTAAATGTAATGAGGGAATCTTAATGAATTTTTATGTTTCAAGAAAGGATATAGCTGAGCTTAGTGCCTGTTCAATTGAAATGGTGGATTTATTCTTAAAAACGTCTAAAAAAAATCTAATAATAGTACGAGTAAATGATAAATTTTTGATACAAAACCCTGAAGCATTATGGAAGGGGGGAATTCTATGTTGAATCTAGAAAAATCTGGTTTGTTCTGGGGTTGCGATTTACCCATTACTAATGAAGAGTTTTCAACATGTAGGACACTAAATCTAGGGCCTAATGCAACAATGTTCTTTTCTACAGATCAACTAGAATGCATATATTATTTGGATGAAGGAGTAGTCAGTTTTAATCTAAGTTCTCATAAGAAGACAAAAAAAATATATTGGAAATGCAAAAGCCTAATTAATTCTTTCCTTATTTTTTTGAATGACTATGGTTTTCAGTTGCAGACTATGACAGATGTTACATTTAAAGTCATGAATGCTAATGATTTTAAGGAAAGAATGAGATGCAATAATAAATTTTTAAAAGAAGTTATCATGTATAATGCATATTCCTCTTACTGCTATATAAACCAATTGAGCCTAATGTGCTTTTATGATTCTCATGCGAAACTAGACCAGTTTTATAAAGCTGTTCATGAATATGATACTGCAAGTTTTGAGGATTTTATTTCCTGCGGTAGCATAACCCAGAAAACTATTGCTGAGGCACTTTCATTGCATCCAGTTACAATATCAAAAGCTGTGAAAAATAAAAAAGTATAGAAATAACCTAAAAATGCATTATTCTAGTAAAAAATTAGTCTATTACAGGTACTTTTCTGACTACAATTGTTATTATAGGATTATAGAGCTTAAAACACAGGGTCTCTGCCTAAGGATTGTAGACAAGGAATTTAATAATGATAAATAAAGTTTGATTTTTGAATTAAGCCTTAAATCAAAAAGTGGTTTCAAGATAGACCCACACTAAAGTAACTTGGTTACCTTTAGTGTGGTTTTTTTATACAATAAAATCTAGGAGGCGGGGAAAAATGGCTTTAAACGTATCGGTCAAGGTAGCATCACAAGATGAAATTGACCTGATGAAGAAAAAAGTAATCGAACTTTTGGAAAAAAGGGGCATGAAAGTTGATCATCCACAGTTAATAAAATGCTGCGTAGATGCTGGAGCTAAGATTTCAAGCTCAACTGGGAATGTTATATTCCCTAAAAAGATGCAAGAAGAATATCTTGCACTAGCTCCAAAAGAATTTTTATTAGCAGGTATTGATGCAAAATACAATCTAAAGATTCCTCATCCAGAAGGCCTGTTTTATAGCAGGCCGGTAACTGGTGCCATGTATATCTATTCTGAAAATGACCAGTATCGTCAGCTTGGGTTGGATGATTTAGGGGAGTGGACAAGGCTAACCCACAATCTAGAGCATATGGATTTTTATTCCCTTCTGACATTGAAGGCAAAAGATTTTCCACCTGAGGCAATTGATATTAATTCAATGTACACGGTCTTTAAAAACACCACCAAACATGGGTGGCTGCAGCCATATGAGGCAGAGAATGTTAAATGGCTTTTGGAAATGGCAGCCACGAGAATCGGGGGCAGGGAAGAGCTACGCAGGAGACCAATAGTCAGTATGATATCTTGTGCTATGAATCCCCTTTACATTAAATATATGGATGCTGAAGCTATTTATCAAGGTGCTTTGTATGGTGTTCCTATTCATTGCTGTACATTGCCCACTTCAGGAGCAAACGCTCCTATTACTCAGCCTGGGACAGTTTTGATGATGGCTGCAGAATGTCTAGCTATGGTTATTATGGCTCAGTGTGTTGCACCAGGCATTTCCTGTATTGCAACTCCAGAACACTTTGCTATGGATATGAGCAGCATGTATACACTTCAGTCTACAGTTGAAATTAATTGGGGTAGAATGCTGGCAGTACAATTGATGCAGGATGGATATGGAATTCCAGTACATTTATTTGGTGGAGGCTCAGATGCTTATAAGGTTGGTGAAGAAAGTATCTTCAATCAGGCAGTAACTGCTTACGGGGATGTATTAAGTGGGTGTACTATCCTTGGTGATCTAGGGCAATTAGAAACTGGTAAAACAATTGCCCCTGTGCAGTTAATTATTGATAACGATGTGTTGGGAATGCTAAAGGTGTTAAAAAGAGGATATGTTATAGATGATGATACTCTAGCAGTTGATGAAATTATGCATTTGAATGGTGAGACCGATTCTTTTATTACCCTTGAACATTCATACCGTCACTTTAAGGAAATTTATAGGGCAAAAACATTTACATACTCTTCCAGAACTGCATGGTTGGAAAGGGGCTGCAAGGACATGGTTGATCGGGCAAAAGATCTTTATAATGAACTTAAGGTTCAGTACAAGGAAGTTAATCTTTCAGATGAATTGGTTCAGGAACTGCTTGATTTAAAAAAGGCTGCTGAGAAGAGCCTACTCATGAATGCTTGAAAATATTAGTAAAAATAAATGAAACTAATATATTTATATGACTTGTTAGCTTATCTAACATATCAACTGTAATGGACTATTCAGACTTTTAGTCCATTACAGTTTTTTTTGGTATAAAAGAAGTTATCATAAAATCATAAAAAATTTAAAAAATTTAAAAAATTAAAAAATTTAAAATAACTATTGAATATTTCAACAGACAAAGGAGGATTTGAATGGCGAAGGATTTACGGTTAAAGATAGCAACTGAAGAAGAGCTTGATTTGATGAAAAATAGTGTTATTGAGCTGTTGGAGAAACAAGGTATGATGGTTGATCATCCGGATGTTCTGGCATATCTAAAAAAAGCTGGGGCAAAAATATCCAACCAAACTGGAAAAGTATTATTTCCAAGGGAGCTGCAGGAGGAAATGTTGGGTCAAGCACCTAGAAGCTTTGTCTTGGCTGGAATAGATTCAAAGTATGATCTGCACATTCCGCATCCACAAGGACTTTTCTATACACGAGCAATCACAGGTGCCATGTACTATATTGATGCACTTACAGGTGAATACCGTGAGGTTGCTAAAAGAGATCTGATCGATTATATCAGCATTACCCAGGCCCTTGAGAATATTGATTTTTGGTCGTTGCTCACCGTGAAGGCAAACGATTTTCCATCAGAAATGATAGATATACACGCTTTTTATAATGTACTGCACCATTCTACAAAGCATGGATGGTTACAGCCATATGAAACCAAGAATGTAAGGTACTTAATTGAAATGGCGGCAGTACTTGTTGGTGGTGTATCGGAGCTTCAAAAGAGACCTATTATCAGCAACATATCCTGCTCGGCTTCTCCCTTTGATCTCAAGTACATGGATTCTGAAGCTATCTATCAAAGCGGTATTCATAAAATTCCCATTCATGTATGTTCGCTGCCTACAGCGGGTGCAAATGCTCCCATTACTCCTGCAGGGGTGGCGGTAATGGCTGCTGCTGAAACTATTGCCATGACTATAATGGTTCAATGCATTGGACAGGGAACTCCCTGCATCTTAACTCCCATCATGTATGAAATGGACATGGTGAGTACACATGCGCTACAAGCAAATATCTCCACTATTATGGCTAGAATGATAGTAACCCAGTTAATAGAAGAAGGCTATGGATTACCCTGTCATAGCTTTGCAGGAGGTTCAGATGCTTTTGATGTGGGTGCAGAAAGTGTTTCTACAGATGCATTCATTACACAGTTAGTTAGTCTATCAGGAGCAACCATACTTGGAGATGTAGGGCATGTGGAAACGGGGAAAACTGCTAGTTCTCTACAGCTAATAATAGATGATGAGTTATTTAGGTATGCCAAAGAAGTCAAAAAGGGGCATGAAATTAATAAGGACACTATTGCACTACAAGAGTTATTAGACCTACAAGGTCGGGAAGCTTTTATAGACATGGAACACACATTTAAGCACTTTAGAGAAAACTATAAGTCAACCCTATTTAACACTATCTCTAGACCCACCTGGGTTGACAAGGGAAGTAAAGGAATAATTGAGCGTGCACGTGATAGGTACTTATCCTTAATAAAAGAGCACAAGCCAGTAGAGCTTTCTTATGAGATTGAAAAGGAATTACAAAGTATTATGTACCGCGCATATCAGGACTTTAATAAGAACCGTTCATAAATAAAAAAGTACAATGAAATTAAGAAAGGAGGTGAAACAATTATATGGGTTATGAGTATATTGGCAAAAGCTATAGTGACATACATGCTGTGCCAAAGGTAATGGGAACGGCTAAATATGTTGGAGACATAAAAATTAGTAATATGCTATATAGTAAGATTTTGTGGAGCACAGTAGCACATGCAAAAATAAAGCGAATAAATACTGAAAAAGCAAAGGCTCTTCCAGGAGTGGAAGCAGTAGTGACCTGGGAGGATGTTCCTAGAAATGCTTATTGCCCAGCAGGACACCCCTATCCTGATGATAGTCCCCAGGATACATATATCCTGGACAATGTAGTCCGATTTGTAGGGGATCCTGTGGCGGCAGTAGCTGCTGACTCTTTGGAGACTGCCGTCAGGGCTGTTGAACTCATTGAGGTGGATTACGAAGAGCTACCTTCACTTTTTACAATAGAGGATGCATTAAAAGAGAATGCTGTAGAAATTCATCACGGTACAAAAAACATTTGTGGGCAGCATTCCTATGAATTTGGAGATATTTCAAAGGGATTTGCAGATGCAGATTTAATAGTGGAAGATGAATTTCATACACCCATTGTACAACATTGTCCAATGGAAAATCACGTTTCATTAGCTCAAGTGGAAACTGACGGAACAGTAACGGTTTATTCTGCTACCCAAATTCCATTTCATTTAAGACGAATACTTGCTCATGCCCTTGGTTTACCTATTGGAAGTATAAGGGTAGTGAAGGGTTATGTTGGCGGAGGTTTTGGTGGTAAAGAAGATGTTTGCCAGGAACCCATTAATGTAGTACTATCACTAAAAACTGGCAAACCTGTCTTGTTAGAACTTAACCGAGAAGAAGATATGATATCAACTAGAACGCGTCATTCCATGAGCTTTAAATTTAAAACAGGCGTCAGTATGGAAGGAAATTTGTTAGCCAGGCAGCTGCATGTCTGGTCTAATACAGGAGCATATGCAGCCCACGGCCATTGCGTTGTCTACAACATAGATGCACAATTTCCTTGTCTCTACCCTACTCCAAATATTGCCTTCCATGGTACAACGGTCTATACTAATATGCCCATAGCATCAGCTATGAGGTCCTATGGGATTTCCCAGTATAATTTTGCTATGGAATCACACATGGACAACATAGCAAATAAGTTAAAAATGGGCCCTATAGAACTTCGGAAAAAAAATATAGTCAAAGCAGGATTTAAAGATCCTCAAGGTCATTTTACAGTTGACTCCTGTGGGGTGGAAGAGTGCTTGCAAACGGGGGAGAAATTAAGTAATTGGCAAAAAGGTTTAAAGATACATGAAAATAGAAATATACGAAAAGGCAAGGGCATGGCAAGCTTCAGCTATGCTAGCAGCACCTATCCATACAATGCGGAAATGTCTGGTGCAAGAATAAAAATCAATGAAGATGGAAGTATTGTGTTATTTATAGGTTCAGCAGATATAGGACAGGGAAATGACACGATAATGGCCCAAATTGCAGCTGAAGAATTGGGATTGACTTTAAATGCAGTAAAAGTTATTGCTGTAGATACAGACCTTTGTCCCTTTGACATGGGTGCGTATGCATCTCGTCAAGCTAATGTTGGGGGAATGGCAGTTAAAAAAACTGCACAAAAATGCAAGAGTATGATATTGGATTTTGCCTCTAAAATGTTAAATGTTATTCCTTATAATCTTCAACTAAAAGCAGGTTGGGTTATTGATAAGAAAAATGGTCTAAAGCTGGTTACCATTAAGGATATTATGATGGAAGCCTACTATTCCAAGGGTAAATCCATATCAATTGACTGCGAGGAATATTTTACACCTAGCAACAATCCTTTGTGTTTCGGTGCAGTATTTGCTGAAGTTGATGTGGATATGGGTACTGGAAAAATAATAGTGAACAAAATACTTGCTATACATGATTCAGGCAAAATTATTAATTATCAAACAGCTCAGGGGCAGGTACATGGTGGGGTTATAATGGGCGTAGGTTATGGTATTTCAGAGCAGCTCCTTTTAGATAAGAAAACTAAGAAAATAATAAACAATAATTTGTTGGACTACAAAATTCCAACTATTCTAGATGTTCCAGATATTGATGTCAGATTTGTGGAAACTATAGAAGCGTCAACTGCTTATGGTAATAAGGCACTAGGTGAACCCCCGTGTATTTCAGTAGCTCCTGCAATTAGAAATGCAGTTTTAAATGCTACAGGTGTGAAATTTAATGAAATTCCATTAACTCCTGAAAGGGTGTTGAATGGATTAAAAATGGAAGTAATAAAAAACTACTAAAACGGAGGTGTAATAAATGGCTCAATTAGAAAATAGGGAGTATGGGATAGAGGAATATGTTCCAATGGAAGATAGGCATATAGGCTTTATTGATATGGCTGCTATTTGGATGGGTGGTAATGCGCATCCTGCCTCCTGGTGGTCAGGTGGAGCAATTGCAGCTACTGGTTTCATAGGTGTTTTGGGGATTACGTTTATAGCTAATCCAATAGCCTATGCTATTATGGCACTAATTGCATTTATGGGATTTAAGGTTGCTACCACCTCTATAGGTCTCACACGAGTTACATTTGGTATTAGTGGTAGTAAGGTTCCGGCTGCTGCCAATGCATTAGCATTAATGGGCTGGGCATTTATTGGTAACTTCTTAGCAGCAATTACCTATAGTTACCTTTTTCAAGGATTTTTTGGATGGCCTGCCTTTGGGGAACCTGGAAGTGTACCTATCATGATGGCTGGTGCTGCTATAAATGGAATACTCGCCTTTATTCTTGTTGTAGTATCCGGGTCTCGATCTATTAAAATAGCACAGAGAGTAATAGTTTCGGCCTTAGTAATCCTAAGTGTTTGGATGACTTATACGGTATTAAGCAGTTTTCCATTAGCTGATATTATCAGTTGGCAGCCCGATGAAAGTATGCGGATGCCATTTGGAGTGGGTTTTGATGTGATGGCTGCATACAGCTTTGGTTGGATGCTGTGTGTTTCAGAATTTTCGCGTTATACAAGGACAAAAAGTGCAGCAACAATTGCTCCTATGGTTGGCACAAACCTTGGCATGTTCTGGTTTGCATTGGTCGGGGCAATTAGTGTAATCGCTGTAGTGCTTAAAACAGGAGTCTTTAATCCAGATTTTAGTGATCCATCAAGTGTTGCACAGGCTCTGGGAATTGGCTGGGTTGCATTGCTAGTCATGGTGTTGGCAACTGTAAGTACAAATTTAATAAATGTTTATGTAGGAAGTTTATCTACTGTAAATATTTTCCCCAAATTAAAACTCAAATGGACAATTTTAGGCTATAGTATCATATGTATTTTAATGTCCTGGGTTCCAATATTTTCTGGTCAATTTGTGGGAGCCTTCTACTCCTTCATGCATTACCTTGGCACCGTATATCCTCCCATATGTGCCATTATGATAGTGGACTATTATATTATTCGTAAACGCAATTACGACATAAATCAATTAGGCAATAAAAGCGGTCCCTATTGGTATACCAATGGAGTAAACTGGTACGCTGTTGCGGCATTTGTAATAGGTGTGATATTAATGCAAACCATGGAACATTACCACTTTGGAGCAAATAGTACAGGTGCGGTTATACCTAATTTCTTTGCCTCTTGTGTGGTTTATTATGTTTTAGCTAAGATTGCAATTAAAAGAATGGACTATAAGGATGTAGTCTCGCCAGAGATTGCCCTAGAAAATGGTGATAGCAGTATAAAGCAATAAACCAGAATTAGGGGTCTCCTGTTATTAAGTAATTACAGGGGACCCTTGATAATAAGTTAGCCAGATATAATTTTTATCCGATGGCTAACTACCACTAAGACTCCCACCTCTTTAGGTGGGAGATAAGTGGTACTAAGCCCCTGGATAACGGTTTCTAATATTCAGATGGAGTCAAAACTCCACCTGAATAAAGAATCCTGTTTATGAAATGGAGTGCAAAGGGAATGTCTAGCAGTACAATAGGAAAAAGCCCAAATAGACTTGATGCTTTTGCCAAGGTTACCGGCAAAGCCAAGTACGCCGGTGATTTTTTTGAGGGAAAAATGCTAACGGCAAAAATTCTTAGAAGTCCATATGCTCATGCAAGAGTGAGAAGTATTGATACAAGTTGTGCTAAGGCCCTACCTGGTGTTGAGGCAGTACTAACTTATCGAGATGTACCCCAGGTTAGGTATGCTACTGCGGGACACCCCTATTCCATAGATCCAAAATATAGGGATGTTGAGGATCGAATGGTTTTAACCAAAAAAGCCAGGTTTGTGGGTGATGAGATAGCAGCAGTAGTAGCACAAGATGTTTTAACCGCACAAAGGGCAATTGAACTTATTAATGTAGAGTATGAGATATTAGAGCCCTTATTGACTACAGACGCTGCACTTCAACAAAATGCTCCCCTGATTCATGAAAATAAAGAAAATAATATTGTCGCTTCCCATGGGTATGAAATTGGTGATATGGAGGAAACTTTAAGAAATGCTGACTATGTTTTCGAGGATATGTTTGAAACTAGTATAGTCCAGCATTGTCAGATGGAAAACCATGTATCTTACGCTTATATAGATGAAAATGAAAGGGTTGTAATTGTTTCTTCAACGCAAATTCCACATGTGTGCAGGAGAATTGTTGGGCAGGCATTAGGGATACCCTGGAGTAAAATTCGTATTATCAAACCGTATGTAGGCGGAGGTTTTGGCAGCAAACAAGATGTATTTTTAGAGCCTTTAAATGCATTACTTACAATGGCTGTAAATGGCAAACCTGTTAAAATCGAGCTTTCTAGAGAAGAGTGTATGATTGCAACATGCACAAGACATGCATTTAAATATAGGCTGAAAACCGCTGTATCAAAAGATGGGAGACTAACCGGAATACAAATTCAAGCCGTATCCAATACAGGAGCTTATGCGTCCCACGGTCATACCATATCCCTGAGTGCAGGTACTAAAATAAGGCCACTTTATTCCTTTGATACAATGAAGTTTTCACCGCTTACTGTTTATACTAACCTACCTGTTGCTGGTGCAATGAGGGCCTATGGTGTTCCCCAAATTAACTTTGCATTAGAATCCCATTTGGATAATATAGCCAAAGAATTGTCTATGGATAGTGTGGAACTACGGAGAAGAAATTTTCTTGGATCGGGCTATGTAGATCCCATTAATGGGCTAAAAGTAATAACCTGTGAAATAGAACAATGCGTAAACAAAGGCAAGGAACTAATCAAATGGGATGAGAAAAAATTAGCATATACTAATCAACCTGAATATCTTAGAAGAGGATTGGGAATGGCCTGCTTTAGCTATTTTTCAGGTACTTATCCAGCTAGCCTGGAACTAGCAGGGGCAAGAATAGTTTTAAATCAAGATGGTTCCATTCAACTGCAAATTGGTGCTACAGAAATTGGTCAGGGTAGTGATACCGTTTTTGCACAAATGGCAGCACAGGAGTTGGGAATTCCCTTACATATGGTTCATGTCATCTCAACACAGGATACTGATGTCTCCCCCTTTGATACAGGAGCTTATGCATCTAGACAGACCTATATTACCGGCATGGCTGTAAAAAAGGCAGCATCAAAGGTCAAAGAGCAAATCCTGGCCTTTGTATATTCTATGACAGATACTCCGGCTAGGGAATTAGAGATAGTTGAGGCAAACATAGTAATAAAAAATTCTCAGGAAGCCATTTTATCTCTATCTGAGGTAGCATTGCACTCTTTTTATGATAGGGTACATGCTAAACCAATTACTAGTGACACTTCTACTAATGCCAAAACAAATGCTGTAGCATTCGGAGCAACCTTTGTTGAGGTTGAGGTGGATATGAAGACAGGAAAAATTGAGATCCTTGAAATATATAATGTCCATGATTCTGGAATAATTATAAATCCTAAACTGGCTGAGGGGCAAGTTCACGGTGGAGTGAGCATGGGAATAGGTTATGGACTTTTTGAACAGATGTTATTTGATGAAAAGACGGGAGAACCACTAAATAATAATTTCTTAGACTACAAGCTTTTAACTATAATGGATACTCCTGATATTAATGTTAGTTTCATTGAAGTCCATGATCCCACAGGTCCCTTTGGAAATAAATCCTTGGGTGAACCGCCGACTATAACTCAGGCACCAGCAATTAGAAATGCTGTTTTAGATGCTACTGGTGTAGCTTTTAATTCTATTCCCATAACTCCACAGAAAGCTTTTGAAAGGTTTAAAGAACTTGGACTAATATAGAAAGAAAGGAGGGGCTAAGAAGTGTTTAGAATTGAAGGTTATATTGAAGCAGACAACCTAAACCATGCTGCTAATATGTTGGCTGATAACCCCAACCTTTTAGTAATTGCAGGAGGTACTGACCTGTTAATCAAAGTGCATGGTGGAAAAGTTAAGGATGTAGAGCTTTTAAGTATAAGAGAAATTAAGGAATTAAGAAGGATACACTCTTATGAGGATGGAAGCATTGGGATAGGTCCCCTGACTACATTTACGGACATAGCTAACAACCTCCTTATAGATGAACACCTACCGATTCTGATGCAAGCAGCATCCTCAGTAGGTGGCCCCCAAATACGCAATGCTGCTACCATAGGAGGAAACCTTTGCAATGGTGCTGTGTCAGCAGATAGTGCTCCCATACTATTTGCTTTAAATGCAACGCTAAAGTTAAGATCAAAGACTGGTAGCAGGATCATTCCAATTACAGACTTTTATCTTGGGCCTGGCAGGGTGGACTTAAAGCAAGGGGAGATCTTAGAGGAGATAGTTGTATCTTCTGATAATTACAAGGGGTTTTATGGACACTACATTAAGTTTTCCATGCGTAAGGCAATGGATATTGCTACAGTAGGTGTTGCTGTAACTATGAGTTTAAAGGAAGAGAATGTATTTGATGAGATAAGGATTGGTTTGGGAGTTGCAGGGCCAACACCCTTGAGATGTCTTGAGGCAGAATCCTATGCAAAAGGCAGGTCTATTTCCACTAAAACCATCGCTGAAATAGGTAAGCTAGCGTTGAAGTCTACTCATCCGAGAACATCCTGGAGGGCCTCCAAGGAGTACAGGGAACAGTTGATTGAAGAATTGGTACAAAGGGCATTAAAGAAATCTGTTGCTGATGCAGGAGGTGTGAGACTTGAATAAAAGGATTAATTGTGTTGTGAATGGTAAAAGAGAAAGTTTGGAAGTTCAAGTTGGGGAAACACTTTTGACCATGTTAAGAGAACGGCTATACTATACTGGTGCAAAAAAAGGATGCGGTGTCGGTGAATGTGGGGCCTGTACGGTATTAATAGATGGTGTACCAATAAATTCGTGTATATACTTGGCTGTTTGGGCAGACGGTAAGGAAATTGTAACTATTGAAGGTGTAGCCCAAGATGGCCAGCTATCTAAGGTTCAACAGGCCTTTGTAGATGAGGGAGCTATTCAGTGTGGTTTTTGCACGCCAGGGCTGGTGCTTACAGCAACATCTTTAGTTGAAAGTGGCAAAAAGTGCTGCAGGGAGGATATTAAAAGGGAATTATCAGGACATTTGTGTAGATGTACGGGATATCAGAACATAATTAAAGCTGTGGAAAAGGCAGTAGAAGGATAGTATTTGGATACATTTTAATTAATTGTATATTGTTACAAAACTCCCCTAAAATGTTCTCTGAAAAGTTAATTTTTTTGTAGGAGTAACCAAAGGTAAAATTTTATGTATAATCTGAATTATTAATATAAGCTAAGGTAAATAAAAATAAATAACAAACAAGGAGGCATAAGTATAATGAAAGATCAGTTATTTGAAAGGCTGAGTAATGCTATAGCTGAGGGAGAAGTGGAGGAGGCTGTAGCTATAGTAAAAGAGGGAATAGAAGGTGGGATACCCCCACTAGAGATTATGGAAAAAGGTGGAACAAAAGGGTTAAAGCTTGTTAGTGACCGATTTAGCGAAGGAACTGCCTACCTGCCAGAACTAATACTAGCAGGAGATTCTATGACAGAAATTCTAAAACTAGTATTAGCTGCACTTGGGGACGAAGCCGGTGCAGAAAGGATGGGCAAGATAGTCATCGGACAGGTTAAAGGTGATTTACATGATATTGGCAAAAATGTGGTATCTGCCTTGCTTTCAGTAAATGGATTTGAAGTATATGACTTAGGAGTAGATGTTGATCCTAAAGCATTTGTTGATAAGGCTCAGGAAGTAGGAGCTTCAATTATTGCGTCTTCTACATTATTAACAACATCAATGCCATATCAGGAGGATATTATTGCATATTTAAAGGATGCAGGTCTACGTGATAAATATTATTGTATTGTCGGTGGTGGACCCATAACGTCAGATTGGGCAGAAAAAATTGGAGCAGACGGATATGGTAGAAATGCCACAGATGCAGTAGAACTTTGTAAGACTATCATGAAATCTAGTAAAGCACCTGGACAACAAATAGAAGTAGTTGACATGGGTAAAGCATAAACAGTAACTTATTAGCCATATATTCGTTGAAACATAATAAAATTGAATAAGAGGGGGAAAGAGCAAATGTCAGCTAGAATACAAGCAATAATGAATAGTTTGGATAAAGCGTATACTGGTCCTGTATGTTCAGTTAAGGAATGGGATACTAAAGTTATACCTAGGACAATTAAAGCTAAATTAAAGGAACATGGATTAGAAAATACCCTTGATATGGATAATCCAATAAGTTCTGATGACAATCTTGCAGACCGATTTTTTAAAGCAGGTTACGAATTAGCACTTGAAATGGGTTTGCTTTGTACTGATACAGAACGTATCATCAAAGTGACAGAAGAAGAAATCCGTCAGACATTAAAAGCATACCCTAAAGAGATAAAGTTTGGACGTGGGAAAGACCAAGTTGTTATGAGACCTAGGAGACCCGAATCTACTGTGGAGCCAATTGTATGTGCATCCCTAGGAATTGTGGTTTCTGAAGAATTATATGTACCAATTACAGAAGGCCTGATTAAATATCCTAAGTTAGTAGACGTTTTACATGGACCTACATTAGCAACAGTATACGGCAAAAAAATTAGATCTGGAACACCTTATGAAACATTAATGGGCAGATATGAAGCAGAACTTAGAAGACAAGCCACATATAGAGCCGAAAGGCCTGGAATTGGCCATACAGGAATTGCTGGTGCAGTGACACATTATGGTCATCTTGGTGGAGCAGCATTTTTCCCTGGTGAAGGAAATAATACAATGTCATTGTGCCCGGTGGAATTAAAAGCATCTATGAGTAACTTCCATAGGATTGTTATGGGAATAAACTGTGGCCACAACATAAGAGCAGGCGGTTTCTCCTATATAGGTGGTTATGCTGGTCCAGCTGAAGGAGCTGTTCTTGCAAATATTGCTACAGATTTATTGCTACCAGTTATATTACAAGCTACCTATGTCAGCTCCTATGTATATGACTTACAGTTATTCGGTAATTGTGGACGTAAAGCAGTATGGGCTAATAGTGTTTCAACTCAAGCAGTTAGTAGAAATACTAATATTATGCGTAATAAAATTGTTAATGAGACAGCTGGTCCATGTACTGAAATGTTCATGTATGAAGCTGCTGTAGGATTGATGAATCATTGTGTGTCTGGTTCTTCTAAAACAACACAACCAAGATCAGCTGGAGGTAGGTATACAGATTATTTAACTCCAATGGAAGCTTGGTGGTGTGGTGAAGTATTTAAGTCCTGTGCTGGTATGACAAGGAAGCAGGCAAATGAAATAGCTAAGAAAATATTGCCAAAGTATGAAGAAAAATTACCAACTCCTGATAAAGGTTATAGTGTAAAAGAATGTTTTGATTTAGATAACATGAGACCTACGCCTGAATACGAAGCACTCTATAACCGAGTTAGAAATGAGTTAATTGAATTAGGAATGCCCCTTGATAATGTTTATTATACTAAATAATTTGTAGAATATATTTGCTTGATATAGCTCTTCAAAGTGTGGGCTCCTAAAGATATGGAGCCCATTTTTTTACATATTCAACACCTAGGTTGTTATTAAATGCACTAAGTTTTTTTCTTAAACTAAAGGGAAAAGCTGATAAGTAATAGAAATATATGTACTAAACACTATTGATGTAGGTATATTAGGTGGAGGTCACATTAGCAGATTTACTTTTATCTAATTTTTTAAAAAATGCAACTGTCCTTGCGGGAGAAAAGGGGCTTTCTAAGAAAGTCACCTCTGTTACTGTTTTAGATTCCCCTGACGCACATCAATATTTAAGGGGTGGAGAATTAGTCATAACTACAGCCTATAGTATTTTAGATGATGAAGATATGCAAAGTAGATTCCTATATTTTAAATCCATTAGATAAAGAGAGTATGCGTCTTATTTATTCTTCTCAGGCTTTACTAGGATTGGATAAATACTGTAAACAGTTTTTGAAAATTCATAGAAAAGGACTTTTTGAAGATTAGGAAAGGGATTGCAATAAAATACACTCAATACTATGAGAAGTACATTTGATGTAAATTGCTTATTTTAACAAATAAACTTATAAATAAGAATGTGATTTAGGGCGCTTTTTGTATGTATAATCAAAGGCATTTTTTTAAGTTTTCGGAAAATTATATATATAACAAAATTATCAATTAAGATTAGCTTGATTTAATTGATTATTCTTCAAAAGGGTATAAATTAAGTGAAATAGTTCAGCCAAAGCTGAACATCGGGGAATCAGATGGAGCTTGTATTCCACCTGAGTTAGAGCTAAATGGAGGTGGATATTACTAAAATAAGCTTCTTTTGTATTCTAGGAAAAACCCAAGTATAAGTCAAGGGGGTTATATGATGAGCAAAATTTTAATTAAAAATGCAAAAAAGATTATCACCTGTGATGAGAACGACCGAATTTTGTCAAACGTTAGTATTCTGATTGATGGGCCTCGTGTAGTAGAAATTGGAGAAGATATTGCTGTCGGAGATGCCGAGATAATTGATGCGTCTAATATGTTTGTTTATCCAGGTTTAATTAATACACATCATCATTTGTTGCAGGTATTTACAAGAAATATTCCAGAGATTCAGTCCATGGAATTATTTGATTGGCTCATGTACCTATATGAAGTTTGGAGAAAAGTGGATTCGGAATTTGTATTTTATAGCTCACTAATTGGCATGGGCGAATTGCTTAAATATGGATGTACAACTTGTTTTGACCAACATTTTGCTTTTCCAAGGGGAAAAGGTAGAGACTTGATAGATAGACAGATGGAGGCTGCTGAAATGTTGGGAATTAGATTCCATGCTGGTAGAAGTAGTTTTACTAGGGGAAGAAAAGACGGTGGACTTCCACCTAATGACTTGACAGAGACAGCTGACGAGATTCTGACAGATTGTGAAAGGCTTATAAATAAGTATCATGATCCCAATGAGTTCTCTATGCGACAAGTAGTTGTAGCTCCGTGCTCTCCATTTTCGGTTGATGACCACATTATGATAGAAAGTGCAAAATTGGCTAGAGATAAAGGTGTTAGATTGCATACTCACCTTACAGAAACCTTAGATGAAGAAGCCTATACCCTAGAAAAGTATGGTAAGAGACCTCTTGCTTGGGCTCATGGTTTGGGGTGGACCGGCTCAGATGTTTGGTATGCTCATGGAATTCATTTTAATACAGAAGAACTAGACTTATTAAGTCAAACTCAAACAGGTGTGGCCCATTGTCCCGTTTCTAATCAAAAACTTTCATCTGGAATTGCCAGAATTCCCGAAATGCTGAACAAAAATATACCCGTTGGATTAGGGGTTGATGGATGTGGTAGTAATGATGGTTCAAACCTATTGGCTGAATTAAGAGCTGCATATTTACTGCATAGACTTAATTCTAGTGCAGAAGCTCCAACAGGCTATGAAATGTTAAAGATAGCTACTAAAGGTGGTGCTAAACTTTTAGGCAGAAATGATATTGGGTCAATTGAGGTAGGTAAGGCTGCCGATCTCTTTTTAATCAATGTGAATAGATTAGAATTTGTTGGTGCCACTCTAGATCCCGCTTCTTTTCTCGCTGTAATTGGATTTAATCGCCCCGTTGACTTAACAATAGTTAATGGAAAAGTTGTGGCGAAAGAAGGAGTACTTCTAGGAATAGATGAGGATGAACATAAAGTAAAAGCGTCAGAGATTGTAGAGGAAATATACAAATAAGGTGACGATGAGTTAATTATAAAAAGTGGAAGTGATTCAGATGGATAAGAAGTATAATTTTTTATCAATGTTTCAACCTAAAACAATAAAAGAGCTAACAATTTCACTAAGAGAGTTGGCTTGGGGTAATTTAACTGTATCAGTTAAAAAAGGCCATGGGCTTTTCATTGAATTTACTGAAGCGTTAATGGATCTTAGAATAAATTTAAAGGGAATTCTTAGTAGCAATTTAAGAGATTCTATTGAAATTGCAGAAAATAGTAGCAGTATTAATCTAGCCATAGATGAAGCGAATATAGCTACTGAAGAAATTGCTAAAAAAGTTCAAGTGGTAGCAGAAAAAAATACAGAACAATTTAAAAAGGTTGAGAGAAGTATTGTATTATTAAATAAATTAAATGACTACATGTCCGAAGCTAATACAAATTCTGAAGCCGCTCTCATAGCTAGTGAAAATAGCTTAGCAACTGCCTTAGAAGGCAAGGAAGAAGGACAGAAGGTACTGGAGAAAATGGAGAGCACCAAGAATTTGGTGGCAATTTCCCAAGAAAAAATACATTCTTTACACAACTTTTCCAAAAAAGTTGGGGATATCGCAGATACTATTTCTAATATTACCAGTCAAACAAACCTTTTGGCCTTAAATGCTGCAATTGAAGCAGCAAGGGCAGGCGTTCATGGGAAAGGTTTTGAAGTTGTGGCCCAGGAGGTTAGAGAATTAGCTAATCAGTCAAGTGAAGCTGCTGCAGAGATTTCTGAAACTATAAAGGACATACAGTTGGAGATTAATGCATCAATTACTGTTTTTCAAAATATTTCTAAGGATGTTGAAAATGCAGTAATAATGGTCAAAAATCTTGATGGTAGATTAATAAGTATTAAGGAAACCTTTGAGAATTCAGTAGAAAATATGGGAGACATTAAAAAGGTGATTTCTAGTAGTTTTGACATTAGTACTGAGGTTAACCACGATATGGATCAAGTAAAACTCTCATGTAATGATACTGTCGAATTAATCCAAGATGCATCTGCAGCTACCCAAGAACATCATGCTTTTATGGAGGAAATATATGCAACATGCTCGCGTTTAGCTGAAATGGCAGAACAAACAAAACAAAACATTGCTGGTTATGTAATGAATAGGAATCTAGAAAATCAAGTTGCTGAATTTAAAAACAGTATTAATGAAGACATGCTTAGCAAGAACGAGATAAATAACAAAGCGCTATTAGATTTGGCAACGGTCCAAAATGTGGATTATTTATCCATTAGCGATTCAAAGGCTACAGTTATATATAGTACTAAAGAAGAAGATTTAGGGGTAAATATTATGGACTTTGAAATAAACAGAGAAAGTGGTGGCAACCCTCTATGTGTTGAGGCACTCATAAAAAATAAGATTAATATAGCACATTCACCATTCACAAAGAATCAACGAGGAGAATTTTATAAATTTTCATCAATACTTGATGATAAGGGGAGAATATATCAAGTAGGGTTATCCTTTGAAAATTTCCAAGATTTAATGGAAGAAAATCACTAATATATTGCCATTGCAATTTACAATAAAACTATTCCTAAATTGCAATAACAAATTGAACTATTTATTAAATTTTGCAATTATTATTCAAAATATGCAGGAACTAAAACATAAATCGAGAATATATAGTTAATTCCCAACGAAACGATGTTTCCGTCACAGAAACAGTTGTGGCGTTAAGTATATAATACTAAAACAATAAGGAAGTGTCTAGATTGATTGATTCAGTCTCTCGTGCTTTAAAAATGCTTAGTTTTTTGGCAGACCATAATGAAGTTGGGGTAAGGGAATTAAGCAGAGCTTTTGAAGTGAATGAAGCTACTGCATACAGAACTCTTATAACTTTGCAAAATCATGGATATGTTATTCAAGATCCTAAAACAAAAAAGTATAAGTTGGGATTTGAGACTGTCAGAATTGGACAGAGTTGTTTGAATAATTATGACTTGGTACAGGTAGCCAGAAAATATGCTATTGAGCTAACTAGGAAAATCAATGAGACTATAACGCTAATAGCTAGACATGGAAATTATGCAGTTTATGTTAATAAAATTGACTCTACCCATGTCGTTAGAATACATTCACAGATTGGGTCAAAAATACAACTAGCTTTTGAGGGTTTTACTAAGCCAATATTAGTTTTCCTAAGTGAAAAAGAACAATTAGATTTAATTGGCAAAGAAAAAATTGCTAAAGTAAAAACTGAAATATCTAAATTTATAGAAATAGGTTATACAATTAGTGACGAAGAGGTTGACTCAGGTGTAACTGTAATCGGATGCCCTATATATAATTATGAATCTAAAATAGTTGGTGCAGTAAATGTTCCTATTCCAAAGGTGAGATTAGATGAACAAAAAATTCCAGAAATAGCATATCAGGTTCAGGAAGCCACTCGGAAAATATCCAAGGATCTTGGCTACAGAGTTTAATGCTTAATATTTATAAGGAAACAATGTTTCCTTGGTAGAAACATTGAGTTAAATAGTAGATAAAGCACATTAGGGGGATTGTAAAATGAGCGAAAATATATCTTTAACAGTTAACGGAGAGAAGGCAACAGTTGAGACAAGTCCTAAGATAACTCTTTTGGAATTTTTAAGGAATTCAATGGGACTAATGGGTACAAAAAATGGTTGTGCTAAAGGGCATTGCGGAGCATGTACAGTAATAGTTAATGGGGAGGCAAAACGTGCCTGTTTAGTAAAAATTAATAAATTAGATGGAGCTACAGTAGAAACCATTGAGGGTATATCTCAGGGGGATGCGTTACATCCTATTCAAAAGGCTTTTATTGATGCCGGTGCTGTTCAGTGCGGCTTCTGTACTCCGGGAATGATAATGTCAACCAAGGCACTCCTTGATAAGAACCTTAATCCTACAGAAGACGATATTAAAGGGGCTTTAAAGCACAATATCTGTAGATGTACGGGTTATAAAAAGATTCTTGACTCTGTAAAATTGGCAGCTAAGATGCTTAGTGAACCTGGGGAAAATAATAGAGAACAGGTAGAAGGTAAAGTAATTGGATCTTCTCCTATAAAAGTAGATGCATTGGATAAGGCAACTGGAAAACCCATATACGCTGATGATTATACCTCAGAAGGTATGCTACATGGAAAGTTTTTATTTAGTGAGTATTCTCATGCCGAAATACTATCTGTTGACATTAGTGAGGCCGAAGCCTTGGATGGAGTTGTGCTTGTTTTAACTGCAAAGGATATACCCGGGGAAAATAGTTTTGGACTAATTGTTCCTCAACAGCCTGTACTTGCCGATAAAAAGGTGCGCTATCTAGGTGATGTAATAGCGGCAGTATTTGCTGAAACTATAGAAATAGCTCAAGAAGCAATCAAGAAGATTAAAGTAGAATATAAGCCACTACCAGTAATCTTTTCTGCTAAGGAAAGCATTAAAGAGGGTGCCCTCTTAATTCATGATGAAGGAAACATAATGCATCATGTAAAGGTAAGAAAGGGAGATTTAGAAAAGGGTTTTGCAGAGGCAGATGTTATCGTAGAGAGCGAATACTATACTCCTGCAATTGAACACGCCTATTTAGAACCTGAAGCCTGTTTGGTAAAACCTGAAGGGGATGGTTGTGTAACAATCTGGACCGGTAGCCAAGGATCTCATCCATTTAGGCGTATGATTGCAAGGAGCTTGGGCTTGGAAGAAGAAAAGGTTAGGGTAATCTATACTCCGTGTGGTGGAGCTTTTGGGGGTAAAGAGGAACCAACTGTTCAAATTCAAAGTGCAATAGCTGCACTAAGAACAGGGCGACCTGTAAAAATGGTTCTAACTAGAGAGGAATCCATTCGGTTTTCCACAAAAAGACATGCTGAACATATTTATATGAAACATGGAGCATCAAAAGACGGTAAGTTGATTGCATTTGAATCAAGAGCCATTTGCGATACTGGAGCTTATATTTCTCTTGGAAAGCCTGTAGTGTTTCGTTCAGCAGTAGTTTCCTCTGGACCCTATGAAATTCCCAATGTAAAAGCTGACTCATATGGAGTCTATACAAATAATAATCCAGCAGGTGCTTTTAGGGGTTTTGGCAGTACACAAGTTGCCTTTGCTTCTGAATTACAGATGGATAAACTGGCAAAAAAATTAGATTTGGACCCAGTAGAGTTACGTAGGATAAACGGCTTGTCAGAAGGTAAGGCGACCATTACTGGACAGGTGTTGAAGTCTGGCATTGGTTATTTACAGTCTCTTGAAACTGTAGAAAAGGAACTAAAGGATATTACTAGGACTAGTTCTAGCCCTAACAAAAAGATCGGAATTGGTCTTGCCAGCTCCTATAAAAACGTTGGTCTTGGAACAGGAAAACCAGATGGTGCAGGGGCACACATTGAACTTAATGAAAAGGGTAGAATAACTGTTAAAGTCGGTGCTATTGATATGGGGCAAGGTTCAGATTCTATCATGGCACAAATAACAGCTGCTACAATTGGAGTAAAATATGATCTTATAGATGTAATATCTAGTGATACTGCACTTTGCCCAGATGGCGAGATGACAACGGCATCTAGACAAACATATGTCACAGGAAATGCCGTTAAAGCTGCTGCACAAATGTTAAGGCAACTGATACTGGAATATATGGCACTAGAAATTAAGACTGACACAGCAAACTTTACTTTTAAGGCTGATGGAAAAATTGTATTAGAAGATGATGGTTCAGAATTTACTTTAACTCAGATTTACCAAAGGGCTAAAATGAGGAATACAGTATTAAAATCTGAATATCATTATCTTCCTCCAAAGACTTATCCGTTGAGGGATTGTGCAGATCATCAACCCGGAGTCAGTTTAGAAGAATATGATATTCACTATGCCTACTGCTTCGGTACCCAAGCGGCAGTAGTAGAGGTTGATACTGAAACTGGTGATGTTAAAGTTTTAAAGATGATAGCTGCCCAAGATAGTGGAAAAGCTATTCATCCTCAAAATGTTGAAGGACAAATAGAAGGATCTGTTATGATGGGTATAGGTTATGCCTTATCTGAGGAGTATAAACTAGGGGAAACTAAAGTTATAACAGATAATTTGAAAAAATTAGGTGTCCCTGATATTTCAAAAACGCCTGAAATTAAGACAATTATAGTTGAAGTAGATCAACCAGAGGGGCCATATGGTGCCAAAGGAATGGGAGAGGTTCCCATAAATCCAACTGCTCCTGCTATTATGAATGCAATTTACGATGCTGTAGGAATTCGGATAAATGAATTGCCTGCAACTAAGGAAAAGATACTAGCACAGTTAAAAGAGGTAAAAAACAAAAACATATAAGGAATATAAAAATATGAGGTGATTAGATGCTACTTTTAGGTAACGGTACCCTGATAACATTAGGTAGTGATTGTAAGGTTGTTGAAAAAGGTGCAGTATTACTTGATGGAAACACTATATCAAAGATTGGAACAACAGAGGAATTAAAACAGCAGCATCCCGAAGTGGAATTTCTGGATTGTAAGGGCAAACTAATTATGCCGGGCTTTTTAAATGTCCATATGCATACCTATAGTACCTTTGCCAGGGGAATGTCTTTAAAGGATGAGCCACCTGAAAACTTTGTGCAAATTCTGGAGCGGTTGTGGTGGAGGCTTGATAAGTCCCTGGCCCTAGAAGATGTATACTATAGTGCCTTGGTACCATTTATTGATTCTGTGAAAAACGGAACTACTGCAATATTAGATCACCATGCCAGTCCTTTTACGATAGAAGGTAGTCTTGAGCAGATTGCTAATGCTGCTTCTGAGGTGGGTGTTCGCGTGAATACCTGTTATGAGGTGAGTGATAGGGATGGAGAGGATAGGGCTCTAGCAGGAATCAAAGAAAATGAAGAATTTATAAAAAAATGTCAGCAAGATAATTCAGAAATGTTAGGAGCAACCTTTGGAATGCATGCTTGCTTCACAGTTGGTGAGAAAACTATGGAGAAATCTGCTCAAGTAGCAAAGGACTTAGGTATTGGTGTACACATACATGCTGCTGAAGGCAAATCAGACGTTGATTATAATGTAAAAGAATATGGATTAAGGGTAATTGACAGATTAAATAAACATGGACTACTTGGTCCAAAAACTATGGCTGCACACTGTGTTCATGTTAATGAAAAAGAAATGGAATTGCTTGCTGAGACAAAAACAAATGTTGCCCATAATCCTCAATCAAATATGAATAACGCAGTAGGTTGCGCGGATGTTATTAAAATGGTGGATAAGGGTGTTGTTGTGGGAATGGGAACAGATGGAATGACATCTGATATGATAGAAGGAATGAAGGTGGCCCATATTCTTCATAAGTTTAATAAAAATGATCCAAGAGTGGGCTGGATGGAAGTGCCTGCCATGCAGTTCTCTAACAATGCCAAAATAATGGCAAACTATTTTTCACAACCAATGGGTGAATTAAAGGAAGGGTGCGCAGCTGATGTGATAGTCATTGATTATGACCCTCCAACCCCTTTAACATTAGATAACTTCTATGGACATATGGTATTTGCAATGACAGGAAGAATGGTTGATACTACTATTATTGCTGGTAAAGTGCTAATGAAGAATAAGGAATTAGTGGGCATTGATGAGGCAAAAATTAATGCAAAATCAAGAGAATTGGCAAAGAAAATGTGGGAAAGATTCTAGAAAGACAGAATTCAGGAACCAGAATATAGAAAATGCTATAGTGCCGCTTACCTGGAATTAAATTTTGGCAATTCTAAGGTTTATTACAGCACAAAAAGCCTATGCTTTGCAAAACTCGCTTCGCTCAGACATGCAAATCATTACGTCTTATTTACCTTCATAAACTAATAATTGCAAAAAACTTAATTATGGTACGCTTCATATAACATTTTGGAATTAGACGACAGACTACAGAAATCAGAATTTAAAGAGGAGGTAATAACATGGGTGATAAAATGAGAGAAATACCCTTTAGGAAGTTAGTTAAGTGGGTATTTGAAGAATATAAAAATGAAAACTCAATTTTTGGAATTCCCAAGGAAAAGTTTTTTGAGAAGGAAACTAACAATAAAATAAATCTGTTTGAAGATGAGTTAGATACACCCATTGGTCCAGCAGCAGGTCCCAATACTCAGCTTGCCCAAAATATCGTAACCTCTTATCTATGTGGGGGCAGGTTTATAGAGCTAAAAACAGTTCAGATATTAGATGCATTAGAATTCCCAAAGCCTTGTATCCATGCTGAAGACGAGTGCTATAATACTGAATGGTCTACAGAGCTCACCATAGAAAGTGCATTTGAAGAATATGTCAAAGGATGGTTTTTGCTTAACATTATTCAAAAAGAAATATTTGGGATTGAGAAGCGTTCCTTCATGTTTAATATGAGTGTTGGTTATGACCTAGAGGGGATCAAGTCAGAGAAGGTTAATAGCTTTATTGAAGGAATGAAGGATGCTTCAGATCGAGATGTATTTAAGGAATTCAAGAAAGTCCTTAAAGAAGAGATAAAATACTTTAAAAATGTTAACGAAGAATATATAGATAATATCTCTTCAAATATATGTGACTCTATTACTCTATCTACGATGCACGGATGCCCTCCAACAGAGATTGAGAAAATCTGTAGGTATCTAATTTCGGAGAAAAAAGTGCATACATTTGTGAAAATGAATCCCACTTTACTAGGATATGAATATGTGAAAAATACTCTTCATAAGATGGGCTATCATTATATTGAATTAAAGGAAGAATCCTTTACCCATGACCTGCAGTATGATGATGGAATAGCCATGGTCAAGAGACTCAAAAAGTATGCAGCAGAAAATAAGAGAGAATTTGGAGTAAAATTGTCAAATACCCTGCCTGTGAAAATAGCTAAAGGTGAGCTTCCTGGAGAAGAAATGTATATGTCAGGAAAGTCGCTTTTTGCCCTAACTATTAATCTTGCCTATAAGCTTGCGACTGAGTTTCAAGGCAATATTAACATTTCCTATTCGGGTGGTGCAGACTACTTTAATATTGTTCGCATCTTTGATACGGGCATTCAGCCAATTACTGTGGCAACTACCATCTTAAAGCCCGGAGGCTATTACAGATTAAAGCAAATGGCTGATGAACTAGAAGGACATTTAACTAAGAGCTTCAATAAAATTGATTTAGAGAAACTTAAGGGCTTGGCAGCAGAAGCTATGGAGGATGCAAATTATGCTAAGGAAAGGAAAATAGGAGAGAGCCGGAAAATCTCCAAAAAGCTTCCTCTCACGGATTGTTTTGTGGCTCCTTGTACAGTAGGCTGCCCTATTGAACAGGATATCCCAGAATACACTAGGCTAGTTGGTGAGGGTAGACATGATGAGGCTTTTGAATTAATAGTTGACAAGAATCCTTTACCCTTTATTACAGGAACAATTTGTAATCATAATTGCATGACCAAGTGTACTCGTTTGGATTATGATAGGTCAGTTCATATTCGCGACTTGAAAAAAGAGGCGGCCCAAAAGGGATATAAAGCATTTATGGGTAAAGTAAAAGAAAGTCAAGAAAAGGTCTATGGGAAAGTGGCAATTATTGGTGCTGGCCCTTCAGGTTTAGCCGCGGCTTACTTCCTAGCAAAATCCGGAATGGATGTTACTGCCTTTGATAAAAGGGAAATGCCAGGGGGTACTGTACAACATATAATCCCTGAGTTTAGGATTGCCAGAGAAGATATCAATAGTGACATTGAATTGGTAAAGAAAATGGGAGTAAAATTCAAGCTTGGAATAAGTGAGAATTTCTCAATAGAAGACTTGAAGTCCCAGGGTTTTGAATATATTTACCTTGCTATTGGAGCTGCTAAGTCAAATCCAGTTCAAATTCAAGGTGCTGGTGACAAGGTAATTAGTGCAATCAGCTTCCTAGAGCAATACAATTATAAGGAAGATTTAAAACTAGGTAAAAACGTTGCAGTAATTGGTGGAGGTAATACTGCCATGGACGCTGCAAGGGCAGCTACCAGGGTTAGTGGAGTAGATAAGGTGTATATTGTTTATAGAAGAACAAAAGAATATATGCCCGCTGATAAGGAAGAGCTACTAGCTGCTATTGATGATGGTGTAATATTTAAAGAGCTGTTAGCACCTATCTCATTATCTAACGGTAAGTTAAAGTGTGAGATAATGGAGCTTAGTGAACTGGATGCATCTGGTAGGAGAAGACCTGTTTCAACCAAAAAGACTGCAGAAGTAGAAATTGATACCGTTCTTTCGGCTGTAGGTGAGAGTGTAGATCTTGATATACTGAGGAAACAAGGATTAGAAGTTGATGATAAGGGCAATATCAAGGTTAACCCAGCCACCAATGAAACAAATATTGATAAAGTATTTATAGGTGGAGATGCTTTAACAGGACCATCAACAGTTGTAGAGGCAATGGCCCAAGGTAAAAAAGTAGCTAAGGAAATTATTACCCAGGAACAGCTTGAAGAAGGTAAGGATATGGTTGCAGATATAGTCTTTGACCACAAAAAGAGGCATCCAGAAATAGTAGAAAGAAGAGGTAACCTTAAAGGCCGACCTGAAGACGTACAAAGAGAAGCAGATAGATGTCTGGAATGTAACTATATCTGCAATGTATGTACAGAGGTCTGTCCAAACAGAGCAAATGTTACGGTTAAGCTTGATGATGGCAGACTGAAATCACTGAATCAGGTTGTTCATATAGACGGTATGTGTAATGAATGCGGCAACTGTGCCATCTTCTGTCCATATGACGGAGCTCCATATAAGGAAAAGTTTACCCTTTTCTGGAGCGAAGAGGACTTCAATGATAGTGAGAATGACGGTTTCTTTGTGGTGGAGGAAGGAAAAGAAACTACCTTTAAGGTTAGAGTAGAAGGTAATGTATCCACAGTAAAATATGATGAAAAAGGAAGAACCTCATCAGACTTAGATCCATCCATTCTGGCCTTAGTTTGGGAAGTATATTTTAAATGGGGTCAGGCTTGACAAATTGACATTTTCAATTTTGAATAATTAAAAACTAACTCTTGCCAATACGAGGCAAGAGTTAGTTTTTTATACCCCTATAAATACTTGGGCTTTTGTCTTTTAATAAACTGCCCAGCACCCTCTTTGCCTAGAAATTGACCATTTTCTACTATTATATTACCTCTTAAAATAGTAGTTGCTGGATAGCCCTGTACTTCTATGCCTTCATAGGGAGAATAGTCACTACCCATATGAAGAGTATCTGCGCCCAAACGTACTTTTTTATTGGGATCGAAAATGATGATGTCTGCATCAGTACCTACAGTTAAAGTTCCTTTGTTGGGATACAGTCCAAAGATTTTAGCGGGATTATGGCATAATACCTCTATTAGTTTGTTAAATGATATTCTACCTTGGTTTACTCCGAAATGATGCATTAGTGGTAGTAGAGTTTCAGTACCTGGAATACCAGGTGGCACATCCTTAAAGGACTCTCTACCTGCATCTTTTTGTTTAGTAGTAAATGAACAATGGTCAGTGCTGACTACAGGTATATATCCTTTAGTGATACCTTCCCAGAGCTTATCCTGATCGGCCTTCTTTCTGAGGGGTGGTGCTGCAATATGATAATGACCGTTAGTTTCTAAATATTTATCATCTGTTAGGATGAGATATTGTGGGCAAGTTTCTGCCATTATCTTTACACCATTTTTTCGTGCCTCTTCAACTATCTGTGAACCCTGTGCTGTAGAGAGGTGAACTATGTATAACAGACTATTAGTTTCACTTGCAAAGAGTGCTGCTTTAGAGACAGCCTCTGCTTCAGCAATGTTAGGCCTGCTGCAGGCATGATACTTTGGCAATAATTTACCTTCATTAATATATTTTTCTGTATAATACTCACATATTGAATCATTTTCTGCATGAACCATGACCATCCCGTTGCTTTCGTGTGTTTTCCTAATTGTTTCAAGTAGTTCTCCATCCTCAATTAAAAAACCAGCCTTTTTATAGGTCATAAAAAGCTTAAAGGTAGAGTACCCAGCATTTATCACATCAGGTATGGCATCAAAGGAATCCTTGTTTAAGTCAGTAAAATGGCTGTGGAGTCCAAAATCAATGCAAACCTTGTCCTTTGCCTCTAATAACCTTTTATTATTTGCATCACTTATAAATTCATCCTTTTCCTGTTTTGTAAAGTCAATGATGGTGGTGACTCCTCCTAAAGCAGCTGCTTTGGTGCCAGTATAGAAGTCATCCGCTGTTTTTACACCACCCCCTCCAACAATTTCAAAGTGGGTGTGTACATCTATAATACCGGGAAAAACATACATGCCCTGGGCATCTATAATCCTTTCTGCCATAAGACCACTTAAATCTCCAATTGCCGCTATTTTATTATTCTTAACTCCTAGGTCTGCTTTAAAGGTATTAAAGGGTGTTACAAGGATACCGTTTTTAATCACTAGCTGCATGTTTATCTACCTCCAATGTGAATAGAGCCTAAATTCCATATGTATACCAATAGTTTCTTAGAACTATTGATACAATATTCAAGGAAATACCTTAGGAATCCTTCTTCCATAACATAGATCGGTTGCTACGTGGTAAATATGCTTGGGCAACGGTTTGGTTGTTTAGAACCTTTAGTGATATAATAGATATTATTGAAGCTCGTGTTAGTACATAAAATCTAATTTAGTGCAATAGTGAGGAGTTTGGATGAAAATGGAGCGGGGAAAAAAAAATTCTAATTTCATGTCTTTTATTGATATAGATCGTAATTCCTATGAACCTGCGTATATGCAATTGGTTAATATAATCAAACAACAAATTGCTTCAGGTATATTTCGGCCTGGGGATCAATTGCCATCAGAATCTCAACTTTGTAGTCGATATCAGGTTAGCCCCATGACAGTAAGAAGAGCTATTAATATACTCATTGATGAAAAAATTGCAACTACTACTCAAGGAAGAGGAACTTTTGTACGGTCTATCAAGCTTGGCTCAGCTGCTTTTTATCTAAAGGGCTTGCAAGACTTTTTTATGGATAAAAAAACTACAGTTAAAATTCTTGAAGCCCGTATTGTGTTGGCAAACAAACGTATAATGCAAAAGCTAGATGTTCAACCAAAAGAAGCAGTAATTTATATTAGAAGATTACTACTTAAAGGCAATGAACCATTTTTCTATCATAAGGAATATTTAATATATGATCCAACTCGACCTATAGTTGAATCTGAATTAGAAGTAACATCGTTACGAGGACTTTTTAGTGGTTCGGGCTCTCCAGAATTTAAGAAAGGCGAATTAAGTATAGAGGCAACAGTAATCACTAATGAAGAGACCCAGGTGTTAGAAACAGAAGAAGGTTTTCCGGCTTTTCGTATTGAACACATTTTTTATGATTTTGATGAAAAACCAACTAGCTGGGGATGGTTCATTTGTAGGGGAGATAAATTACGCTTTACTACAACAGTAGGAATTCAGGATATATTTTGAGATTTATGGAGGGAATTAGCCGATGAAAAACGTGACAGCAAGGGAACAATTGATAAATAATATCGGAGACTTAAAGGAAGAAGCTGTGCGTGAATTAGTATTAAAGAGAATAGAATCTGGAGATGACCCATTACATATCATTGATGATTGTCAACGAGGGATGCGTTTAGTTGGAGAACGTTATGAGCAGGGGCAATATTATATAGCAGGGCTGATTATGGCTGGTGAGATATTTCGTCAAGTAACAGAGACTATACAACCTTTTCTTAGAAGCAATTCTTCCAATGGGTCCAATGGATGTATACTACTTGGAACTGTGCAAGGGGATATCCATGACTTAGGAAAAAATATCTTAAGCATACTTCTTACTTGCCATGGATTCAAGGTACATGATTTAGGTGTGGATGTAGCCCCCATAACATTTATAGAAAAGATTGGAGAGCTTCAGCCCAATATTGTTGGTCTTTCTGGATTATTGACAGTTTCTTATAAAAAAATGAAAGAAACAATAAACCTTCTAAATAAGGAAACGCAAGCCCACGGGGCCAAAATACCTATTGTTATTGGCGGTGGACAGATAAATCAACAAGTTGCAAGTTTGGTTGGGACCAGATTTTGGTGCAATGATGCAATTGAAGGAGTGCGAATTTGTCAACGTTTGATTGATGTCGACAAATAAATATAAATAAAAACAAATATTCTAAAAATTACAATGTATTGGTAATTGACAACTTATATATATAACTATATAATTTATATCAAGAATGTTTCTACTTTTCTGTAAACGGAATAACTTTAGTCTTTTAGAATAAGCTAGAAGGGAGGGTAGTGTAAATTAACTGAATATTATACAAAAAGGTAAAATTATCATATTTAGGGAGGATGCTATGTTAGATAAATTAGTTAGTGCTATTGTTGAGATGCGTGAGGAAGAAGCCATAAATATAGTTCAAGAGTTATTAGACCAAAATGTGGATCCCATAGCAATTCTGGATAATGCTCGTAAAGCAGTTGAGATTATCGGTGAAAAGTATGAAAAAGGCGAATTTTTTATGCCAGAATTGATTTTAACAGGGGAAATGCTGACCAAGATATCGGAATTGACAAAATCTAAGATGGTAGACGAAGTTGAAGAAGACGATAGCAAGTATATTGGAAAAGTGGTAGTTGGTACAGTACAGGGTGATATTCATGACATTGGCAAAAACATAGTAGCCTTTATGTTCGATATTAACGGTTTTAAGGTTCATGATCTTGGAGTGGACGTGCCAGCTTCCAAGTTTGTGGAAGCTATAAAGGAGCATAATCCTCAAATAGTAGGTATGAGTGCACTACTTACCTTAGCCTTTGATAAAATGAAAGACACAGTTAAAGCCATTGATGATGCAGGTCTAAGGGATAATGTAAAAATTCTTATAGGTGGGGCTCCTATTAATGACCAGATTAAGGAATATACTGGTGCCGATGGCTGGGGACAAGATGCTGTAGAAGCAGTTTCCATAGCTAAAAAGTGGATAGGGGGGAACTAATATGAAATTGACTGATAACTGGGAAAAGCTATCAGCACAAGAGAAGTATGAAGAAAGGTTTAAAAGATTTGCAAATCCTGCTATTAAATTTGCAAGCCCAGAAGTGGAAAAAGCATACAAGGATAGAGTTCAGATGCTTAAAGATGTAATAGAACTTAAAAAACCTTCAAGGGTTCCCATTGCTTTAGCAGTTGGTGCTTTTCCAGCATTTCATGCAGGCTTTACCCCAGAAGATATGATGTACGATTATGAAAAGCTTGGAATAGCTTATAAAAAGTTTAATAAAGAATTTGAAATTGATACACTTACTAGCGGTTTAACCGCGGGTCCAGGCAAGGTCTTTGAAATTTTAGATTATAAGTTGTATCAATGGCCTGGTGGAGGAGGATTATCTCCAGAAACTCCCTATCAATATGTTGAAAAAGAATATATGTTGGATGAAGAATATGACTTGCTTATAAATGACCCATCAGCTTACTGGATGCGTTACTATCTACCTCGTACATTTGGCGTTATGGCTCCGTGGGCAGCGATGACTTCATTTACAGATATCATAGAGCTTCCATTTGCAGGGCCATCCATGATTCCCTTTGGTATACCTGCGATTCAAGAATCACTTAAAAAGCTGATGCAGGCTGGGGATGCTGCTCTTGAGTGGATAGGTGCCATAGGAGCTATGGAAGGTGAGATTCAAGCTACCCAAGGACTTCCAGGATTTATGGGTGGTTTTGCAAAGGCACCCTTTGATACCCTAGGGGATACCATGAGAGGAACTCGCCCAATCATGCTGGACATGTTCCGTCGGCCCAAGAAGCTGTTAGAAGCTCTTGATAGACTTGTGGCACTAAACGTAGACATGGGTGTGCGGGCTGCTAATTCTAGTGGTGTACCAATAATCTTTATTCCGCTGCATAAAGGTGCAGATGGTTTTCTTTCAAGTAATGATTTTAACAAGTTTTATTGGCCAACTCTTAAGGCTGTCATATTAGGGTTAATAAACGAGGGGCTGGTCCCATATCTATTTGCTGAAGGCGGATACAACCAGAGGCTCAATGATATAATGGATTCAGATATTCCAGAAGGAAAAACAATGTGGCTCTTTGATACAACTGACATGGTTAGTGTAAAGAAAGCTCTGGGAGGCAAGGCCTGCTTTGGTGGTAACGTACCAGGCTCTATGCTAAAAGTTGGTACACCTCAGCAAGTAGAAGAGTATGTAAAGTTTCTAATGGAAAATGTTGCCCAAGATGGAGGCTTTATTTTAAGCAATGGATCGGTACTTGATGATGCTGAAGCAGATAATCTCCATGCAATGATTAACGCCGGAAAAAAATATGGAGAGTATAAGTAAGCTAGGGAATATAAAAATTATATACAATAAACGGCATCTACAGATGCCGTTTATTGTATGAGCTTTTAGGAGTGAACATAGATTATGACTAATGATGATTCTAAACAAGAGTCACCATATTATCGTTGGATAATCCTAGCTATAATGTGGTCTACAACGTTTATTTCAGTTTATGCACAATTTCAAGTGTCTGCTTTGGCATATAAGATTATTCCTGATTTAAACCTAACATCTGGAAATTTTGCTATGGTTCTTTTATCACCTATGCTGCCCGCAGTATTTTTTAGTATTGTTGCAGGTGCATTAGCAGACAGATTTGGTGTTAAAAGAGTAGTAGCAGTAAGCTTTGTTTTTTCAATAATTGGAACATATTACCGATATCTGGCTACTGATTTTTGGAGTTTTTTCCTTTTAATGTTCTTATCTGGGTTTAGTGTTGCACTTTTGAACGCAAATGTTTCCAAACTTGTTGGGGCATGGTTTCCTAGAAAACAAATTGGTACTGCCATGGGTATTTATTTTTCAGCGTTAGGATTTGGTATGGGTGCAACGCTAATTACAGCATCATTTTTTTCAACAGTTAAAAGTGCTTATACTACTGCGGGGTTAATCATGATTGTTGTGTTTATTTTGTGGATGATTTTTATAAAAAACAAGCCAGATGGAGCACCAGAATTGCCTTCTCAGCCAGTTCTTAAATATATAAGGATTGCTGCAAAAAGTAAGAGTATTTGGCTAGCAGGTTTAGCGCTGATGTGTTTTATGGGTGCAAATATGGCGTTTTTAGGTTTCTTGCCAAATGCATTAACTCAAGCACGTGGCATAGAACCGGGGCAAGCTGGTATTATGGCAGCCATGGTAACTTTAGGCACAATTCTTGGAAATATTATAGGTCCGTATATGGCTGATAGGATTGGTAGAATGAAACCTTTTCTTTCGCCTGTGGCTTTTTTGGGTGCAATTCTTATGTTTGCTTCTTGGATGACTCAAGGAATAAGCATGTGGGCAATTCTTCTCCTTCTGGGGATTTGCTTGGGAATTAGTACTCCGTTGTTAATGGCATTTCCAATGCTACTACCTGAAATAGGACCTATATATGCAGGAAGTGCTGGAGGGCTTTTAGCTACGTTACAATTAATTGGTGCTTTCTTTATTCCATCTATTATTATTGCACCTCTCGGAGGTGACAATTATACTATACTATTTGGGCTGAGTAGTTTGTTCCTACTGTTATTAGGCATTGTCGCATTATTTCTTCCTGAACTTGGCACCAAAGCTAGCAAGGAAGCGTAGGGACAGTTCTTTTACTTCCTTGTTCGTTAGTAGAAGAAAATAAATAGCGGAGGGTGCTGTTCACACTATCCTCCGCTATTTATTTTATATTGTTATTAATTAATTGTGTTTTAGAGAATTAGCTTTCATCAGCCAAAGCAGTAGAATTATTTTTATTTGGATATAAATAGCTAAATAAAACAAAGACTAGAGCACTTGAAAGCAAACCAAGAAATATTGGGTTTAACCCGAAGAAAGAAACATAGTTTTTCTCTACTAGAATTACACCTATACTTCCAACTACAATTGATGCCATTGCACCAGCCCAGCTCGCTTTTTTCCAGTAGTGTCCTACAACATATGGAATAAAGGAACCACCTGCTCTTAAAGTAAAGGAAAACATCAGCACTGTAATTATAGCTTGGGTACTTGTGAGTGCAACTATTGTTGATAGAGTTGCTATAACAACCATAGTTAACCGTGTTACATTTAATACTTGTTTATCAGTAGCTGATTTTTTCATATATATTTTATAAATGTCATTAGCAAAGATTGAACCGGCACCTAATAGGTTTGAGTCAGCACTTGACATTGTCGCAGAAATTATACCTGCAAACAGCAAACCTACAAGGACTGGAGGCATTATTTGAATAGCAAGAGTTGGAAGCGCATATCTTGCACCATGTTCCAATATAGCAGTAGCATCAATCATTCCATTTTGAACCATGGCTAAAGCCATTAGACCAAGGACTGTAGGAATAAAAGCATATATTAGATTAGCAAATGCCGCAAGCAAAGATCCCCAAAAGGCTGCCTTGCCATCTCTTGCAGCATAGTACCTAGCTACTGCTTCCTGACCAACTGCAAAGGATGCAGTATACATAACCACAAGACCTATTATAGTCCCCCAACCTATTTTCCCAGTAAAGCTTAACTGTTCAGCGGGAAGTGCTGCAACTACATTTCCCCAGCCGCCAACTGCATTTAGTGTGAAAGGAATTGCTAAAGCCATCCCACCAATTATCAGGAACATTTGAATAAAGTCGGTAATGGTAACACCCCATAACCCACCCATAACAGAATATATGGTTACAATAACTGAAACTATAAGAACTGCTTGGGTATAGGTTAGCCCAGTCATAACTGATAACACAACTGATGAAGCCATAATTTGAATTGCGGTTAAACCAATTAAAGGCAAAATCATAATAATTGCAGTAACAGTACCAGGTGCTTCTCCATAACGCCTTCTGAAATATTCAGGTACTGTTTTAACAAGCGCATCTCTAAGTTTTGGACCTATAAAAGCTAGAATGGTAAAAGTAATGGCCATTGTTAAAACATACCAGGCAGCACCCATTCCCCAGTCTCCATAAGCCATCTCCACAACACCTAGAGAACTGCCACCGCCTATCTCTGTAGCAGCTAGTGCACCAGCCACCATAAGCGGCCCTAGTCTTCTTCCGGCAACCATAAAGTCTTCATTTGTACTAATTTTCCTTGATGCATACCATCCGATAAATAACATTGCAGCTAAATAAACAATAACAATTGACATAACAATGGTATTCATAATGTCACCTCGCGATTTTTATGATGTGTATTTCCTTAGAGTATTTAATAATTCACCTCCAAACATTAGTATTGTTCATAGCAATTTACAATGTCTAGATGCCTAACCAAACACTGCAACAATGAAATGATAAACAACATAATAACATAACTTATGTAAATTTTAAAATAGATTTACAATATTCTATTTATTTATAATTTCTATTTTCTCAAAAGAAGGATTCTTAGAACTTATGAAGAATTAATTACAAAAGGCAGTAGATAAAATAATAAGATATAAATATGTTTTTGATTTTCGTATAATCCCAATAATATGGTTTGGGAGTTTCTACCGGGAACCATAAATAACCCGACTACGGAGGATTATTTCCTTCGTGGTGGGGTTTTTGTTTTTAAAATTAAGCCTAACTTAATTTTTCTAAGCCTTTTTAAGGTAAATTTATGATAGACTTATCCCTAAGTAGGAATTAAAATATATAAGAGAAATGTAAAGAATAGTTTTATACGGAGTGTATACGGAGGTGGTTGTAAAACCAGAATCTCATTAAGTGTACTAGGTCTTTACATGGAGCAAGAGGTAAATAAAAACATCGATCTAAAAAAGAGGGGGTTACAAGTAATGATTAAGTTTAAAAAAATGAGTATGCTTCTAGTATTAATTTTGGCATTAGGATTGGTTATTTCAGGTTGTGGTGGTCAAAATGCTGAGGAACCAGGAGTGGAAGAACCTCAGGCTGAGGAAGAAGAGTTTATAGTAGGATTTGTTTATGTTAGCCCTGCAGGTGATGGTGGTTATACTTACGCCCATGATCTTGGAAGAAAGTATTTGGAGGAAAATGTACCAGGAATAAAAACTGTAATTTATGAAGCTGTTGAAGAGGGTCCAGATGCTGAAAGAGTAATGACTGAGCTTGCAGAAAATGGAGCCAAGGTTATTTTTGCTACAAGCTTTGGTTACATGGATTACATGGCTAATGTTGCAGAACAATATCCAGATGTAGTATTTGAGCACTGCTCAGGTTATAAAACAGCAGATAATATGGCCACTTACTTTGGTAGAATTTATGAAGCAAGATATTTATCAGGTATAGCTGCAGGTATGAAAACCGAATCTAATAAAATAGGCTATGTGGGAGCTTTCCCAATTCCTGAGGTTGTTAGGGGAATAAATGCCTTTACATTAGGAGTTCAGTCAGTAAATCCAGATGCAACAGTAAATGTTGTATGGACAAACACTTGGTATGATCCAGGAACTGAGAAAGATGCAGCACTAAGTTTATTAGATATGGGTGCAGATGTTATTGCTCAGCACCAAGATACTCCTGGGCCGATGCAGGCTGCAGAAGAACGAGGCGCTTGGGGAATTAGCTATAACTCTGACATGACACATTTCGCTCCTAATGCTATTCTGACAGGTCCAGTATGGAATTGGGGACCATATTATGTAAGCACAGTTGAGTCTGTAATGGATGGAACATGGTCTACTCATGAATATTGGGGAACAATGGCTGAAGGTGCAGTAGGTCTTGCACCTTATAATGAAGATGTTATGACTCCTGAAATAATTGAAGCAGTTGAAGCTGCTAAGGCAGAAATTATTAGTGGAGACTTAGATGTTTTTGCTGGTCCCATCAATGATCAATCAGGTGCAGTAAAGGTTTCAGATGGAACCGCTATGACAGATGGCGAAAGACTTGGATTTGATTGGTTTGTGCAAGGTGTTGAGGGTGACATTTAAAAACTAAATTATGGTTGCTGGTGTAACGCCAGCAACCATTTTTATCCAAAAAGAAAATGCAAAATTCTTTTATTTCAAAAAAAGGAGGTAAGATATGCCTCAGAATCTACTTGTAGAAATGAATTCTATAACAAAAAAGTTTCCAGGAGTAATTGCAAATGATAATGTAAACTTTCAGGCAAGGGCTGGGGAGATACATGCCCTTTTAGGAGAAAATGGTGCCGGCAAAAGTACATTGATGAGTATTTTAACGGGGCTATACTCTCAAGATGATGGAGAAATTTCTATCAAGGGCCATTCTGTAAAAATAGCTTCACCAAAGGAAGCGATTGAGCTAGGAATAGGAATGGTACACCAGCATTTCCGCCTTGTTCATCCATTTACAGTAGCTGAGAATATTATTCTTGGCAAGAAAAGTGTTGGATTATTTATTGATAAAGAAAAAGTGGAGCAAGAAATAGAGGATATATCCAAAAAGTTTGCTCTTAAGGTAGAACCAAAGGCTAAGGTTTGGCAGTTATCTGTTGGTGAACAGCAAAGAGTAGAAATAGTAAAGATGCTTTATCGTGGTGCTGAAATACTGATTTTGGATGAACCGACAGCAGTTTTAACGCCACAAGAGGTCAAAGAACTTTTTAGAACCCTTAGACAAATGGCGCAGGAAGGCAAAGCTGTTATTATAATAACTCATAAACTAAATGAGGTTATGGAAGTGGCAGATCGGATTACCGTCTTACGAGGTGGAAAATCCATCTCAACTGTTAATAAGGTAGATACTGATAAAAAAGAACTCACTAAAATGATGGTAGGAAGAGAACTAATGCCTCAGACAGATAAGAAACCAGCAACAACAGGTGAGGTAGTGCTAGAATTAAATAATGTTACTTGTCTAAGCGATAAAGGTTACCCTGCATTGAAGGACATACAGCTTCAAATTAGAGGCGGGGAAATTATCGGTATAGCAGGTGTGGCGGGGAACGGACAAAAAGAATTAGCAGAGGTCATAACAGGACTTCGTGAAGTTACAGGTGGTTCAATTAAAATTGAAAATAAGGATTATACAAATGCTACTCCAAGGGAAATTATTGAAGCAAAGGTGGCATATATTCCAGAGGATAGAGTAGGTATGGGTTTAGTACCAAACCTATGCTGCACAGAGAATGTAATTTTAAAAAACTATAGGCATAAGCCTGTATGTAATACTCTCTTTATTGATAACAAACATGCCAAGGAGCAAGCTGGTAAACTCGTAAAAGACTTTAATGTAAAATCTGCTGGTATAGACAAGCCTGTCAAACTAATGTCTGGTGGAAACTTACAAAAGCTTTTATTTGCAAGAGAGATGTCAAGTGAACCGAAGCTTATAGTTGCGGTGTATCCTGTGAGAGGGTTGGATGTAAGTGCAATAGAGGCTGTTCATGAGATACTTTTAGCCCAAAGAGAGTCAGGAACTGCTATTTTGTTCATATCTGAAGATTTGGATGAGATTTTTAAAATGTCCGATAAGATTGCAGTAATGCATGCGGGAGCTATTATGGATATAAAGGCTGTCGAAGAAACCAATGTAGAAGAAGTAGGAATGTTAATGGCAGGAAGCAAACTGGACCAGGAGGTAAATAGCAATGAGTAAATCTAACAAGATTGGTACAGTTTCTTTGAAATTTGAAAAAAGACTAATCCCATCTAAAATTGTAACTATTGTTGTTCCGATTATATCTATAATCTTAGCCTTTCTTGCTGGCGCAATTTTTATATATCTTACTGGTTACAAGCCTATAGAAGTCTATCAAGTTATGTTAAAGGGTGCCTTTGGCTCGAAGTATGGCATTTCAGAGACAATGATTAAGGCAATTCCATTGACATTAACTGGTCTAGCTGTATCAATTGCCTTTAGAATGCAGCTGTGGAATATTGGCGCAGAAGGACAGCTCTATATAGGTGCCTGGGCTGCTAGTTATGTAGCACTTTTTATGCCTGGACTTCCTGGGTTCTTGGTACTTCCAACAATGTTGCTTTTTGGTTTTGTAGGGGGTGCTTTTTGGGGACTATTACCTGCTATTCCTAGAGCACTTCTTGATGTGAATGAAACAATCACGAGTCTTTTACTAAACTATGTAGCTATATTATGGGTTTCCTTCTTTGTATATGGCTCATGGAAAGATCCAGCAGGATTTAACTTTCCGTTAACTGCACCCTTTTCAGATGCTGCTACTCTTTCAAAGATTGCAGGTACAAGGGTTCATACGGGTATATTTATTGCACTAATACTTGCGGTGGTTATTTATTTCTTATTAAAAAGAACCAAATGGGGATATGAGATAAGGGTAATTGGAGAGAGCCAGAATGCTGCACGTTATGCAGGTATGGATATCAAACGAAATATTCTGCTGGTTCTTGCACTTAGTGGTGGATTGGCAGGAATTGCTGGGATGGTAGAAGCTGCAGGTCTGACTCATAGGCTGCAGCCGATAATGTCACCAGGCTATGGATATACAGCCATTATTATCGCTTGGCTATCTAAACTTAATCCATTTGCTATTGTGGTTGTTTCCTTCTTATTTGGAGGCTTGGTTGTGGGAGGACAGTCCGTTCAGTCCATTGGTTTACCAATAACAACTTCGAATATGATTCAGGGCTTAATATTATTCTTTGTACTAGGCGGGGAAGTATTCTACCGTTATAAAATAAGGGTTAAAAGAAGCACTAAAACCAATGAAAAAGGGGGGCAGTCATAATGGATTACTCAGTATTACTCATTACAGTTTTGACTGCTGCTATTGCTACTGGAACTCCCATTCTATATGCTGCATTAGGAGAAATTTTGGCAGAAAGAACAGGCGTATTAAACTTGGGAATTGAAGGAATGATGTTAGTAGGTGCAGTTATGAGCTTTATGGTAGCTATAAATACCGGAAACCCTTGGATAGGTTTATTAGCCGGTATGGTAGCAGGTGGTGCTGTAGCAGCCATACACGCATTCCTTTGTGTATCACTCAAGGCCAATCAGGTAGTAAGCGGTCTTGCCCTAACAATATTTGGCACAGGATTTAGTGGCTTTATTGGTAAGTCCCTTATTGGAATTCCTGCGCCTCAAACATTTACAAAGATTGCAATTCCATATTTAAGTGATATCCCATTTTTAGGAACAATATTATTTAGACAAGATGCTTTAGTGTATATAAGCTATTTACTAGTGCCACTATTATGGTTCTTTATATATAGAACTAATGCAGGTCTAAAGATGAGATCAGTAGGCGAAAATCCAGGAGCAGCTGATTCTTTGGGAATTAATGTGTTTGCTATCAGATATACGTATGTAATCATAGGTGGAGTATTTTCAGGTATTGCAGGTGCGTACCTTGCCTTGGCATTTGCACCTACATGGTTAGAAAATATGACAGCAGGTAGAGGTTGGATAGCAGTTGCATTGGTGATATTTGCCACATGGAACCCTTCTAGAGCAGTAATAGGGGCATATCTCTTCGGTGGAGTATCAGCATTAGCCTTTAGGCTACAAGCCATTGGTGTAGCTTTTCCGGCTTACTTCCTTAGTATGCTCCCATATTTATTTACAATTGCAGTTCTTATTTTTGCTACTAGACAAACCCAAAAGAATAGGATTGGTGCTCCAGGAGCATTAATGCAGGCTTATGATAGGGAAGATAGATAGATAGAAGGTACTGTTTTCTGTAGAAAGGAGACATTATATATAGTGAAGATACTTTTCAAAGGACCTACTATAGTAACGATGAATCCACAAGAGGCCGTTTTTCAAGGCAATGTATTAGTTGACAACAATCGTATTGCATATATAGGAAATGAAGAGCCACATGCTGATAGAGTAATTTATGGAGAAGGAAAGTTGTTGATACCAGGACTTATACAGACTCATGTTCATCTTTCTCAAACCCTATTTCGGAGTCAGGCAGATGATCTTGAACTATTAGACTGGTTAAAAAAGCGAATCTGGCCACTTGAGGGTGCTCATGATGCAGAAAGCTTATATCAATCTGCTCTTCTAGGAATATCAGAGTTACTACTAGGAGGTACTACTTCTCTTGTTGATATGCAGACTGTTCATCATACTGATGCTGCTGTTCATGCAATTGCTGAAAGTGGTATCAGGGCAACCACAGGAAAGGTTATGATGGACCATGGTGATGATGTTCCTGGTACATTAATACAGTCAACTAATGATGCTATTCAGGAAAGTGTAGACTTACTTGAAAAATGGCACGGCAGGGAAAACGGCAGAATACAATATGCCTTTACTCCAAGATTTGTAGTATCTTGTACTGAAGAACTTCTGAAAGAAGTAGTCGCCTTAAGTGAAAAATATAGAGTTAGGGTGCATACCCATGCTTCTGAAAATAAAGGGGAAATAGAAATTGTTGAGAGGGAAAGGGGTATGAGGAATGTCTTATATCTAGACCATATAGGTATGGCTGCTCCTAACCTGATATTAACTCACTGCATTTGGCTTAATGATGAAGAAATGGATGTTCTTGAGAAAAGGGATGTAAAGGTTGCCCATTGCCCAACTTGCAACATAAAATTATCCTCAGGAATAGCTCCTATACCAGAAATGTTAAAAAGGGGCATTACAGTCTCATTGGGTGCAGATGGCTCTCCTGCTAATAACAACCTAGATGTCTTTCAAGAAATGAAAATGGCTGCATTAATCCAAAAACCTCTCCATGGGCCAACAATAATGCCTGCCAAGGAAGTATTCAAAATGGCTACATTAGGTGGTGCTAGAGCTATGGGCTTAGAACAGGAGATTGGTTCCATTGAGGTAGGGAAGAAGGCTGATTTAGTAATGATTTCTTTGGATGAGCCTCACCTCAACCCTGTAGCCGGAGTTAATCCATATTCACTTCTTGTATATTCAGCCAGGGTATCTGATGTAAATCTATCAATGGTAGATGGTAAAATATTAATGGAAAATAGAGAGCTAAAGACTATAGATAAAGATAAGGTAGTTAAACAGAGCAATGAAATTCTTAAGAAGATAAAGAAAAGAGCAGGGATATCATAAAAGCAAAGATATTAAGATATCCACTATATGATATGACATAATGATATGAAAAAATAAATCAATGTAGGATTAACTGCGAATTCCAATGGATAAGCGCAGTTTTCTTTTTTCTATGGGCAACATTGGCTATGGAATATAGAATTTTATCAATATTCAAAAAAAGTTCTGTAAAATAGAAGGAATTTTTTGTTTTACATAGAATAGTATAAGAAAGAAAAATGTTAGACAATCTATCAATCTATCAATCTATCAATCTATCAATCTATCAATCTTGTGGCGTTAAAAATTGAATTACTTTCTTTTTGGGGATTATTAATGCGTAGACCTTGAGGTAGTTAAAAAGAAGAACAAATGATGGAATATTAAACCCCGGGGAAAAGTTAACTTCTGAGCCCGAGCTTGTAGAAATTCATGGAGTTAGTAGAGGTACTTTAAGAGAGGCTCTTACAAGTCTTTAAAAACAGCGGTGATTATCTCTAGAAAACATGGAAGAGGGCTTTTGTTAAGAGAAATCCGTCCAAAGTAGCAGTAGCAGCAGGAATAGAAAAATTAGAGAGTCTTGAGAGCTTGCGTCTTTCGTATGGGATACCAGTAATCTATTGCTATGATATAGTCCATGGAGTTCTTATTGATAAACAAAAATTACCTGAATTAATAGAATTATCAGAAATATGATAAGAAAGAAAAACACTTTAAGGGGGAAAGACAATGGAAAAAGAAGAAACCATGGTTGGTCAACCGACTACTACTGTAAAAGCAGTATATGATGTTGACGATAAGCCACCGCTAAAGGAAGCCGTTCCACTCGGTTTGCAGCATGTCTTAGCAATGTTTGCGGGAAACGTAACAGTACCAATAATCATTGCTGGTGTGCTTGGTCTTACCATAGGTGAAAGAGCATTTTTAATTCAATGTGCAATGCTTGTGGCTGGCCTTACAACTCTTGTGCAGGCAAATAAAATTGGACCTGTAGGTGCCAATCTACCAATTGTAATGGGTACTAGTTTCGGTTTTGTTCCTACATCAATTGCTATTGGTGGTGCTTATGGATTATCTGGAATCCTTGGAGCTGCATTTATAGGAGGTTTATTCCAGGCGGTATTAGGCTTCTTTTTGAAGACATTAAGAAAGTATTTTGTTCCTGTTGTAACTGGTACTGTATTATTAACAATTGGTTTATCACTAATGCCCACAGGTATTAATTACTTTGCAGGCGGTGTAGGTGCCGCAGATTTTGGCTCTTTTTCTAATCTATTTTTAGGATTTCTTGTTTTAGCAATAGTTATATTTTGTAATCAGTTTCTAAAGGGATTTGCTAGCATGTCGGCCATATTGATAGGAATAGTTGTTGGTTACTTAGTGGCTATACCAATGGGTAAGGTTAGCTTCGCAGCAGTAGGTGAAGCAGCATGGTTTTCAATTCCAACGCCCTTTGTGTATGGAATGACCTTCCATTGGTCAGCAATTGCAGCAATGTTAATTATGTTTATAGTAACCACAGTTGAAACAGTAGGAGATATATCTGGTATTACTGTAGGTGGTGCAGGTAGAGAAGCTACTGACAAAGAATTATCAGGCGGTATTATAGCAGATGGTTTATCAAGTAGTTTTGCCGCAATCTTTAATGCACTTCCAAACACTTCATATAGCCAAAACGTAGGGATTGTATCCTTTACAGGTGTTATGAGTCGCTGGGTTGTTACAATAGGTGCGTTTTTCTTGATAGCTGCAGCCCTTTTCCCGAAATTGGGAGCTTTAATAGCGGTAATGCCTCAAAGCGTACTTGGAGGAGCAGCTGTAATTATGTTTGCAATGATAGCAACTTCAGGTATTGTATTGATTACTAAGAGTGCACTTAACCGTAGAAATCTTCTTATCGTTGCAGTTTCTTTGGGATTAGGATTAGGATTAGGATCTGTACCTGATGCACTTCAGTTCTTTCCAGAGTCAGTTAAACTAATATTTGCCGGTTCAGGAATAGTAGTTGCTGCATTAGTTGCGTTATTCCTTAATATCATACTTCCAGAAGATACTGGTAGAAATGCTTAAAGTCCACAAAAAGTGAACTCGTCATCCCAATAAAGTATTATGGATAAAGGTAACTTGAATATTAGAAAAAAGAAACTGTGATTGTGCCTTCTTCATTCTGGCCAATCGCAGTTTCTTTTTTGTACTATCAGAAAGCATAAGTTCAAACAAGGTAGATAGTATTCTCAAAGACTAAGTCCTCAGCCTCCGTCTAAGGACTTGGCGCACCTTAATTGATAATAAATAATGGCAAAGTTAATAATAAAAATAGATTTTTTTTAATTTTTAAGAAGGAATCATTCATTCTATATAGAATATAGTAACTATAGAAAGTTGTTAGACAATCCATCAATCAATCAATAAAACAATAAGTCGATATGGCAATAAAACTGGGTTTCTTGCTTTAAAACAGAATTACTTTCCTTTGGGGGTTTGTTAATGCGTAGACCGTTATATCTTGAGGTAGCTGATGAGATAAAAAAAAGAATAGATGACGAGATATTTAAACCAGGGGAAAAGTTAACCTCTGAACCAGAACTTGCGGAAATTCTTGGGGTGAGTAGGGGTACCTTAAGAGAGGCTCTTACAAGTCTTGAAAACAGCGGTATTATCTCTAGAAAACACGGTAGAGGAGCTTTTGTTAATCAGAATCCGTCCAAAGTAGTAGCGGGAATAGAAAAATTAGTTCCTTTAACTAAATCAATACGGCAGTCAGGACATATTGCTGAGGATAAGGTTCTATCAGTTCATGAAACTGTACTGAACGAAGAGACAGCTAAAATGTTGAATCTGGATGAAGGTTCAGTGTGTTATGAAATTGAGAGCCTGCGTCTTTCAGATGGGATCCCAGTTATCTATTGCTTTGATATAGTTCCCGGCTTTGTCATTGATAATGACAAAGATTATTTGAAACTGAGATATAAATGTGAATCATTAGATGAATTCTTTGATAAATATACCAAGTATAAAACCAATAAATATATTTCTACTGTTAATGCAGTTTTACCTCCATCAAAGGTGTCACGTCTACTTGAAGTAAGAGGAAATATACCAATGATTTACCTTGAAGGTTTCATGTATGATGAACAAGGAATTCGCATAAATTATGGCTATCAGTATTATAGAGGGGATAAATATCAATTTAAGTTAGTTAGAAGTAAATAGAATCTATTAAAAGGATCAGAGTGGGTAAAATAATCATGGGTATTGGAAGATACAACTAGCCTTTAAAGATGTTATTTTATTGCAAAAGAATTGTCAGAGATGATGATGAACCATATTAAAACATATTAAGGAGGCAAAAGAAATGGAAAATGATGAAACAATGGTTGGTCAACCAACTACTACTGTAAAAGAAGTATACGGTGTGGATGACAAGCCACCACTAAAGGAAGCTATTCCACTAGGTTTACAGCATGTGTTAGCAATGTTTGCGGGAAACGTAACAGTACCAATAATCATTGCTGGTGTACTTGGTCTTACCATAGGTGAAAGAGCATTTTTGATCCAATGTGCAATGCTTGTGGCAGGTCTTACAACACTTGTACAGGCAAATAGAATTGGACCTGTAGGAGCGAATTTACCTATTGTTATGGGTACAAGCTTCGGTTTTGTTCCCACATCAATTGCTATTGGTGGTGCTTATGGATTATCTGGAATTCTTGGTGCTGCATTTATAGGAGGTTTATTTGAGGCAGTATTAGGTTTCTTTTTAAAGACATTAAGAAAGTATTTTGTTCCTGTTGTTACTGGTACTGTTCTATTAACAATTGGTTTATCTTTAATGCCTACAGGTATTAATTACTTTGCTGGTGGTGTAGGTGCCGCAGATTTTGGATCATTTTCCAATCTATTTTTAGGATTTCTTGTTTTAGCAATAGTTATATTTTGTAATCAGTATCTAAAGGGATTTGCTAGCATGTCAGCCATATTGATAGGAATAACTGTTGGTTATCTAGTGGCTATTCCAATGGGTAAGGTTAACTTTGCAGCAGTAAGTGAAGCAGCATGGTTTTCAGTTCCAACGCCCTTTGTGTATGGAATGACCTTCCATTGGCCTGCTATTGCAGCAATGCTAGTTATGTTTATAGTAACCACAGTTGAAACAGTAGGGGATATATCTGGTATTACTGTAGGTGGTGCCGGTAGAGAGGCAACTGACAAGGAATTATCAGGTGGTGTTATAGCTGATGGTTTAGCCAGTAGTTTTGCAGCAATCTTCAATGCACTTCCAAACACTTCATATAGCCAAAACGTAGGGATTGTATCCTTTACAGGTGTTATGAGTCGATATGTTGTTACTATAGGTGCGTTTTTCTTGATAGCTGCCGCTCTTTTTCCAAAACTAGGTGCTTTAATAGCGGTTATGCCTCAGAGTGTACTTGGGGGAGCAGCTATAATTATGTTTGCAATGATAGCTACTTCAGGCATTGTATTGATTACTAAGAGTGCACTTAACCGTAGAAATCTTCTTATTGTTGCAGTTTCTTTGGGATTAGGATTAGGGTTAGGATCTGTACCTGATGCACTTCAGTTTTTTCCAGAATCAATTAAGTTGATATTTGCTGGGTCTGGCATAGTGGTTGCTGCATTAGTTGCGTTATTCCTTAATATCATACTTCCAGAAGATAAAGGCAGGAATGCATAAGCTTATATAAGCATAAGAATTTGTTCTTAGGCAAAGCTTATATAGCTTTGCCTAAGTCAATTATAATAATACAACTAACAAATTACAAAGCAGGGGGATTGATTAAATGAACATAGACTTTCAAAAAATTATGGAAAAGGCTGATGAATATAAGCCCGAAATGTCGAGATTTCTAAGAGATTTAATCGCAATACCAGGTGAAAGCTGTAAAGAGGAACTAGTAATTAAGCGTATTGTTGAAGAAATGGAAAAGGTTGGTTTCGACAAGGTTGAAGTAGATCCCATGGGAAATGTTTTGGGATATATAGGCCATGGGAAACATGTAATTGCAATGGATGCTCATATTGATACTGTGGGTGTTGGAGATATAGCTAATTGGGAATATGATCCTTACGAAGGCTATGAGGATGATGAAATTATTCTCGGACGGGGTGCTTCTGACCAATTAGGTGGTATGGCTTCCATGGTTTATGCTGGTAAAATTATTAAAGATCTAAACTTGGAAGGTGACTACACATTAGTCGTTACTGGAACTGTACAGGAAGAAGACTGTGATGGTTTATGCTGGCAATATATTATTAATGAGGATAAATTGAAACCTGAATTTGTGGTGATCACAGAGCCTACCTCTCTTAATATCTACAGAGGGCATAGAGGTAGAATGGAGATAAAGGTTAGCACAAAAGGGATAAGTTGTCATGGTTCAGCTCCAGAAAGAGGGGACAATGCGATTTATAAGATGGCACCAATTATAACAGAGCTAAGAGCATTAAATGAAAACCTTTTGGATCATGATTTTTTAGGAAAAGGAACACTAGCCATATCAGAAATTTTCTTCAGTTCTCCATCTAGGTGTGCTGTTGCCGATAGTTGTACTATTTCTGTAGATAGAAGATTAACAGCCGGTGAAACTTATGAATATGCACTTCAACAAATTAGAAATCTACCTGCTACCAAAGCAGCAAATGCCCAAGTGGAAATGTATGATTATAAAAGAGAATCATATACCGATTTGGTATATCCAACAAAATCTTATTTTCCAACCTGGTTAATAGAGGAAGACCATCCTGCCACTAAAACTTTAGTGGAGAGTTTTGAAGGGTTATTTAATAGCAAGCCACTAGTTGATAAATGGACATTTTCAACAAACGCAGTATCAATTATGGGTAGATTTGGAATACCATCTATAGGGTTTGGTCCTGGTGCAGAAAAGGAAGCACATGCTCCCAATGAAAAAACCTGGAAGAGTGAGTTAGTTAAAGCTGCAGCAATGTATGCAGTTATCCCAACAATATATACTGACAAATATGCTGACGAAATGCCCGATAATACACAAAATCTTATTAACGATAAATAATTTAATAAAATGGAGGATTTAAATGAAAACACAATTTAGAGGTAAACACTTGATAACTTTACAAGAGTGGACAAAAGAAGAGATTGATACGTTGTTAGATGTGTCCTATGAAATGAAGAGAAATCATGCCATGGGGATACCAACTCCTTACCTTCAGTACAAAACCATGTTTCTAATGTTCTTTGAACAGTCAACAAGAACAAGAAATTCCATGGAAGCTGGTTTTGCACAGCTTGGTGGTCATGCTAATTATCTAGATACTAGCACAATGCAGATTTCTCATGGAGAAGTTGGCAAGGATACTGCTACTATCCTATCAAGCTATGGTGATGCTATTGCCTGCAGAAATTGTTTCTGGGAGGTGGGCAATAAATACTTAAGAGAGTTAGCTGCCCATTCTAGAGTGCCAATTATTAATATGCAGTGTGACTTATATCACCCATTACAAGGAATTGCAGACTTAATGACTATGCAGGAGAAAAAGAAGGATTTAAGGAAACTTAAAGTTTCAATTATTTGGGCTTATGCTAAGAGTCATAAGAAGCCCATTTCTGTTCCATTATCCCAGGCACTTCTTTTCCCAAGGTACGGAATGGATGTATGCTTAGCACATCCTGAAGGCTATCCACTTCCTGATTGGGTCATTGAACAAGCAAAAGAAAATGCAAGAAGACATGGTGGTTCATTTACAGTAACTAATAATGAAGCTGAAGCCTATAAGGATGCAGATATAGTTATACCTAAAAACTGGGGTAGTTGGGTTACAAATCAAAGTGATGCAGTAGTGGATGATCAATTAGAAGCTAACAAGAGCTGGATTTGTACTGAGGAAAAAATGGCAATGGCTAATGATGATGTTATTTATTTACATGCTTTACCTGCAGATAGAGGAAATGAAGTTGTTGATTCAGTTCTCGATGGTCCGCACTCAGTAGTGTTTGATGCAGCTGAGAATAGATTGCATACTTCCAAAGCAGTCATGGCACTAACAATGAATGGTCGCTAAAAAAGTTATAGGGTAAAATTTAGATAAAAGAGTAAAAATAGGGGGCATAAAAACTCCCCTATTTTTACCATTTGAAGATGTAGCATTATTAAATATTGAAAGTGGGTTAGCGGATATGAAAAATGTAAAGCATCTCCGTTGTGTTAAGTGTAATAAAACATTTACTGTGGAGCCAGGACTTTATACTTGTAAAGAATGTGGTCCCACAGGCATTCTAGATGTTGTTTATGATTATGACTATATTGCAAGCCGCCTTAATAAAAGAATCCTTTCGGAGAATAAAGAAAATAGCATGTGGAGATATGTGGAGCTTCTTCCCGTTGAACCAGATGGTCCGAGACCACCTTTGAGGGTCGGGTGGAGTCCATTATATCGAGTTCAAAGACTTGGGGAGCAATTCGGATTTTCTAACTTATATTTAAAGGATGATGGACTGAATCCAACGGCTAGTTTGAAAGACAGGGCGTCAGCTATCGCTGTAGCTAGGGCTTTAGAGGAAGGCTATGATACAGTTGCTTGTTCTTCGACGGGAAATGCAGCATCATCATTAGCTGGAAGTGCAGCTGCAGCAGGACTAAAAAGTGTAATATTTGTACCAGGCAGGGCTCCACAAGGTAAGGTTGCCCAGTTAAAGATCTTTGGAGCAATAGTGATTAGTGTTCAAGGGAGCTATCAAGAAACATTTGAGCTATCAGCCCATGCCATTGCAAAATATGGTTGGTATAATAGAAATGCAGCCATAAACCCATTCCTAGTGGAAGGGAAGAAGACCGTTTCTTTGGAAATTGCAGAACAATTAAACTGGGAAATGCCTGACTGGATAGCAATATCAGTTGGCGATGGATGTACAATAGCAGGTGTGTGGAAAGGTTTTAAGGATCTTCAGGAACTAGGATTCATTTCCAAGATACCCAAGATCATTTCGGTGCAGGCTGAAGGTTGCTATCCTATTAATAGGGCCTTTACCCTAGATAAAGGGTTTGAACCAATGGAGGAAAATACCATAGCGGATAGTATTGCAGTTGGCGTGCCCAGAAACCCTGAGAAGGCAGTATGTGCAATTAGAGGATCAAAAGGTATAGCAGTAAATGTTTCAGATGATGAAATACTTGAAGCTATGAGGAATATAGGCAACTTTGCAGGAGTATTTGGAGAACCAGCTGGGGTAACAGCCTTTGCAGGTGTTAAGAAAGCTGTAGCTAAAGGATTAGTTGACCCTAAGGAAACTATAGTGTGTTGTATTACAGGCAATGGATTGAAGGATGTTGCAAATGGCATAAAAGCAGCAGGTGAACCAATTAAGATTTCACCAAGCTTGGAGGACCTTGAAAAAGTGTTAACATCAGTTACTAATATAGGTACAGGTAAGTAAGGCATAACCGAACATCGTTGAGGAGGAATTGGTATGGGAAAAACTATTGTGGTTGCATTAGGTGGAAATGCCATATTACAGCCAACGCAAAAAGGAACATTTGAAGAGCAAATGATAAATGTAGAAAAAACGTGTCTCCATATTGTGAAATTGATTAAGGAAGGGTATAAAGTCATCATTACCCATGGAAATGGACCACAGGTGGGAAATATTCTAGTACAACATATGGAGGCCAGGAACAAAGTACCATCAATGCCTCTTTTTGTGTGTGGTGCAGAAAGTCAGGGTCTTTTAGGATACATGATTACGCAAACCATGACAAATATTCTCCGTAAAGAGGGGATAAACAAGCAGGTTTGTACGATTCTTACCCAGGTAATGGTTGATAAAAATGATCCTGCATTTGAAAACCCAACAAAACCTGTAGGAGCATTTGTATCTAAAGAAGAGGCAGAAGAGATAATGTCTCAGACTGAAGAAAAATGGATAGAGGATAGTGGTAGGGGTTGGAGAAAGGTGGTTTATTCTCCTAAACCTAAGAAGATTGTAGAGCTTGCAATCATCAAAGCGCTTGTTGACCAAGGAAATATTGTTATTGCTGGTGGTGGTGGCGGCATACCTGTTATTGAAGAAGATGGGGAATTAAAAGGTGTAGAAGCTGTAATTGATAAGGATAGTGCAGGAAGTCTTTTAGCCCAACAAATGGGTGCTGACCTGTTCATGGTACTTACTGATGTAGCCCAGGTAGCTATAAACTTCGGGAAACCAAATCAGAAGAACCTTGATATTGTCACAACAGATCAAGCAAGACAATATCTAAAAGAAGGGCAATTTGGAAGTGGCAGTATGGGCCCTAAGGTTGAAGCAGCTGTAGCTTTTGTTGAAAGAGGCGGTAGTTCAGTAATAGCTTCACTTGAAAAGCTTGGAGAAGCTGTTCAAGGTACTGCTGGAACAAGGTTTGTTAAAGAATAATATGACCAACTTTAACTAATTTACTAGTTACCTTTAGATATTAGTTAATTGTAAATAAGCATATAGAAAAAAATTATAAAATTTGATAGGAGAGATTTTGATGTCTAAACAAAAGATTCCTTTTGGTCCAACTTATGAAGAGATGCTTCACCCAGAAAAAATATCCCCAGAAATCAGAGAAAAAGCTTTAAAAGCTAAAGCAGAAAATGAACTGGACCCAATTAATC